>Ga0207709_10000012_pt1 | contig 552803 bp, 474 predicted proteins | sample KBSM34metaG_FD_184397 | JGI IMG/M metagenome (GOLD analysis project Ga0207709, IMG submission 184397) | Miscanthus rhizosphere microbial communities from Kellogg Biological Station, Michigan, USA - KBS M3-4 metaG (SPAdes) (version 2) | ecosystem: Host-associated > Plants > Roots > Rhizosphere... | reverse complement strand
ATCTCTGTGTCTCTGTGGTGAAATTACTCAAGAAAACACTCACCACAGAGGCACAGAGATCGCACAGAGGCACGGAGATCAATTTCTCCGACAGACTCGAAGGGGCGCCAGAAGTCAGGTCAACGTAAAAGATCTTTACAGCGAAGGATCTGGCACCCCCTCCGAGTCTGTCGGGAAAACCAAACTCTGTGGTTCTCTGTGCGATCTCGGTGCCTCTGTGGTTGATTTCTCTGAGTGATTTCACCACAGAGGCACGGAGATTCCACAGAGTTACACAGAGAAAATCCTTTTTCCGACAGACCCCTCCGGGGTGCGACCCACTTTAATCTCGCGTTCCCGGTGGTCTGCGCGGACTCCGACCACCGGCTACTTTCTTTGCAACCCTTCGGGTTGCTGAGGTGAGTCAACTATATAGTTACGCTCGCAAAGCCTCACCTTGGGCTTAACTCTGGTCGCTGCTCCGCAGCTGGTCTCGGCCATTTGGCGAAATCAGCCGTCGTTTTGCGACGAAGAGGAAAGCTCTCGGATTCTCAAACGGCGGAGCAGCCGCGAATAATTGGAAAACTGATTTTCGTTGTCGGTTGACTTCACCGTCGATATATCGACCTTTCCGGCGCCGCTCCGTCGCCAACCCCCGGTGCGAGTGCTTGCTCCTAAAGGCCAAACTCTCGCAAGCAAGGGCCGGAGGGCCAGATAAGACTCATCAACTTTGACGTTTGCGGCTCGCTCCCCCAACAGCGTGATCAAGGCCCGAAAGTTTTCGAAGGCGGTAATTCCCTTCCTCTCGGCCAGGCAGGAAAAATCGAAGCTACCGGCGACAATTCGCCAGCCCTCCGTTGCCGACCGGCTATAGAGATCAAAGATCGATTCGGTGTTCGTCAGCTCTCGATGATCGACAGGCTTCTGTCCTCCACGTTTGCGCCGGACCACGTCTTCTACGTTGTTCATCTGCAGGCGGCCTGAGACTATTAACGTCAAGTCGCCCCACCTCTCGAATAAGCGCTCTCCTGATACGCCGGCCAACCCGGTCAGACCATCGTCAGAAAACTCGAGAGCGCGTACCTTCTTGTTAATTGAATTGGCATTCAGCTCTTCATTCCTGATCAGAGTTGTTTGAATTCCGAGCGTCCGAAATTCATCTATCAACTCCTCTGCCTGCTTGCTTGTGTTTGTTTGCGCCAGCGGCAAGGCGCCGCCCGCGTGCAAAGCACTCTTCAGATCCGGCAGCTTTAGCTCCGCACGACTTGCGACTCGCTCCCACACGGATTCATCTAACGAACCATTCGGGTCGACCGGGAGCACAATATAGAAGCAATTCGCGGTCGGAGCCGGCGCGGCTTCGCTTTCAACGTTCGGTGCCTCGATTGGTTCAGTTGCCAGCAGAGGCTCGCCACAATACAGGCAGGTTTGTCGGGTCGGCGGATTGGCTCGCAGGCATGAGTCACACGTTATCATTTCGGCAGGCGTAAAGCTGCGCGGCCTCGAGTCGGCGCCAGTTTCCAGGCTGGCTAATTCTGAGTTGTCCAGTTCAGTGAAATCGCGCATCGACGGTGATTATACGATGCAGGCGGCAAATACACTGACACTTTTTTGAGTGGCACGGGCGTCCCGTCCGTGAAATAACGCGCGACATGTGCGGCCCACTGCTCCAATGCAATTTTTTGGGCCCTCGCTTGACCCAAGCGGTGTCCGAACGGCATTCTAGACGGGCATATTGAGAATTCTATTTGGAGCTTAACAAACGTGAACCACTTTGATTCGGCCAACAATATATCGTTGCAATTCGGCCATCGCGGAAAAGTGGCAATCTTTATCGACGGAAACAATTTGTTTCATGCGGCGCGATTTCACAACATCGATATCGATTACAACAAGCTTTTGCGAGTGCTGCTGGGCGATGGACGTTTATTTCGAGCCTTCTTTTACACTGGCGTCGATGCAGGTGCGGAACGACAACAGGGTTTTCTGCTGTGGATGAGACGCAACGGCTTTCGCGTCGTGCAAAAGGAACTTAAGACCTTTTACGACGGGACGCGAAAGGCGAACCTTGACGTCGAGATTGCCGTGGACATGTTGTCGCTGGCCGGCCGCTACGACACGGCGGTGCTGGTTTCCGGTGACGAGGACTTTGTCTATGCGGTGAATGCCGTCGCTTACAAGGGCTGTCGCGTGGAAATCGTAGGCTTTAGATCCAACACAGCGCCAAAGTTGATCGACGTGGCCGATTGCTTCATCGACCTGGGCGATATTGCAGAAAAGGTACGCAAGGAATTCCCGCACGGGCTGAAATACGAAGATCGCGACATACACGTCTCACAGCAGCCACCTCCGCCGGCTCCTTTCATCGAACCTGTGCCGGTAATTGCCGCCGTGCAACCGCCGTGCGCCGCCATACATGAGGACGTGTTCCATCCAGCGATTGGATCGATTATCGATACCAGTGCGCCTGAAGGACTCGATCAGTTTGGGCCCGGTTCGGACTTTGTGCGGGTAACCGACGATCAGTGAGCGCCGGCCTCGTGGCTCGGCGATGCTGGTGCGCGGTCTGCCACTACAAATCGAGGACGAGATCCGCAGCGCGGTTACCTGGTTATGGCTCGGCCACTCTGATGCGCGGCAAGTCTACGACTTGCCGACAACGCACCGTAATTCTCTGAAGGTCTTCGACCTCGGTAATGGATCGAGGTTGACCGGGTTTTTCGGTAAGTATCAGACTTACCGCGCATTCCCACACAGACACAGATTTCTCACCGCATTCTCACCGATTTCTCATTGACACTCTAATTCCAGTGTTATATAAGGCCCGTGCTTTCAACGAATCCCCCGATGTAAGTCGCAAGTAAGCTTTTTCTGGGGATTTTTTGAAGTGGTTTTTAGAACTCCCGTCGTTATCCAAGCCGGTTCCCCTTACCCGCCCACGCGTCAATTTTCTCGGTCTGTGTCCGAGGCCGCCAGCCCTCTGGATCTGGTGAAGCTGCGCCCGATTATGGAGGTGAGCCGGGGCCGATCCGAGGTGGTGATCGGACTCATCGACGGACCTGTCGCCGCAAATCACGAAGATCTGGCAAACACAAACATCAGTGAGGTTCCGGGAAAATCCGGAAGTGCTTGCATCCGCGCCGACAGCACAGCGTGCATGCACGGAACTTTTGTCGCCGGGATCATCGGCGCCCGCCGCGAGGCGGACGCACCCGCAATTTGTCCTGACTGCACCCTGTTAGTTCGTCCAATCTTTCGCGAGTCGACCGATCAAAACCCGGACATGCCCAGCGCGACGCCCGAGGAACTGGCCGCCGCCCTGATTGATTGCATCGACGCCGGCGTTAAGGTCATCAACCTTAGTGCGGCGCTGGTACAACCATCACTGAAAGGACAGAGATTCCTTGAAGAGGCGCTGGACTACGCATCGCGCCGTCAGGTCATCGTGGTCGCAGCCGCGGGAAACCAGGGGAACGTCGGAGCCTCAGCCATCACGCGTCATTCCTGGGTGATTCCAGTTGTCGCGTGCGACCTCCGCGGTACGCCGATCAGCTACACAAATCTCGGAAGCTCGATAGGTAGGCGCGGGTTAAGCGCGCCGGGCTATGACATCACCAGCCTCGGCAGCAAGGGCCAACCGCTAACTCTGCGCGGAACGAGTGCGGCCGCGCCATTTGTGACTGGAGCGATCGCTTTGCTGTTTTCTGAGTTTCCAACCGCCGCAGCCGCCGAAATCAAACGTGCCCTATTGCACGGGCCGGCTCTCCGGCGACCCGGCGTAGTGCCCGCGCTGCTGGATGCGTGGGCCGGATATCGAATCCTGCAACAGGCCTACGCCTGAAACGGTACAAACGCCTCTGGCGTGCACTCAGGACTGATTCGATTAAGCACGCCAGAGGCGTGCGTACCGATTATGAAAGCAAAGAAGTCCAAATCGAAAATGCGGAACAGATCCGACGGCGAACCTCGGCGCATCCGGCTTCCGGGGTTCATCGCTGATAAAGACATCGCGCTTGGCGATGTCATTAAGCGAGCGACCTCGGTCGTCGGACTCAAGCCCTGCGGTGGTTGTCAGCGGCGAGCCGCTGCGCTAAACCAGCGCTTTGTCTTCACGAGTTGGCGTTCGAAATGAGATTAGCTTTTGATCGGCTGCTGAATTCCCAAAGGAGAAACACATGGAGCAAACTGAATTAAACGAGCAAACGACGACCGAAGCAATGGTGCTGAATCCGAGCCAGACAATTGCGCCGCCAGTCAATAATCATAGCCAGGCGGCGACTCGCTCACCGGTCAGTCCGGCGACCTGCGCCAGCTGCGGAGGCGCCATGGACTACAGTCCGAATGGATCGACTGCGCCTTCTTACGTGTTTGCCATCGGCAAGGTGGAGATGCGTTTTCCCAGCCTGGCGATTGAAAAGGAATTCGCCCAGGCAACCGGACGGGCCGACACTAAGGGCCTTACGGATCGCGCAGCGGCCCACGCGGTGCTCTCGGAACCCTCGAATCGTTACATCGCCCGTCAGATATGTTGGGTGTTCACGATTGAAGGCCTCGAGACCTACATTCTGATTCCGCGTGATCCGGCTGATTATGATCAATTACTCCAGGCCGTGCGGCCGCAGCCCAGTCCACTCGATCTCGACGTAGTCGTAGGTCTGAAAGGATCGATCGCCCCACCGGATATGTGCAACGGGTTGATGGTCCCCATCGTGGCGTTCGATCAGATTTACTCGTTCGACCGTGACAGTCTAATCAAAGCCATCCCTCGTCCGGCCAAGTCGTCGGCTAAGGAATTCGCGCCGGCTGCCGAGGAATTGTTCGATCGCATCATGCTGGGCGCGGACAATGCGGGATCGATGGACGACCACCGCGCCCTGAACTACCTGGCCGTCCGTTATCCGGCGATCTATTCCACGGCTGCCGAGATGTTCGGCCGCAACTCTTCGCTGAGCAGTGTCGACGTGCAGACTTCCCCTTTGAGCAGTACGCGCAAAGTCGTGGACGTGATCATGACATTTACTAATCGCGCTACTGATGTTGACGACAAGTTCTTCACCCGAGTGGACGTCACCGAAGAGTTTCCTTTTCTGGTAACCAAGATGTCGCCGTACTTTGATCGCTGAGCGCGTCCCCCGGCTTATGCGATATCTGCTTGCAGTGCAGCGAGCACGGGCAAGCTAGTTTGGATGCATGGAGTGAGGTCAGTACCGGGAGCGATAGCGACCGGGTCGCCGTTGACTTGGGAGGGGGTTACCCGGTCGCTATCGCTCCCGGTACTGACTCCGATGGCTGAGGAGGTGAAGAAAATGACTGTGCCTGGATTTAACGCGACGGCTTCGCTTTATCGAAGTCAGATCTCTTACCTGATCGGAGCTCAGGCCAACCAATCGCCTGCTTCGTCCGACTCAGTCCAACCGGCGATGCAGGCGATTTATGTCGATGGGCTGTTTTATTGCTATGGCGACGTTACCGGCAGTGGAGTTGTGTGTGGAGGCGGCGGAGTCGGAGGTGGAGGCGGCGGCGGTGGACACGAACCGCTCTGTCGGCCGAAGTGTGGCCCATGTCGTAACCACGTCAAGACCTGCATTCTTCGAAACTGCGACGATGTCGAAAGACGTTGCTAGTCGGGATGGCAGGTGTCGAACCGGCTCTTTGCCGGCGCGGCTCGGTTCGATCTAAAGGAGCAGTGGCACAGACTTTAGTCTGTGAGTCTTGCCGGCAAATCACAGACTGAAGTCTGTGCCACTTAGCGTGCTTGCGGAGAACGAGCGATTGCGAATTCGCAGTCGCGGTTAACTTTCAAAGTAGTGGGGGGGGGTAAAGAAATGAATCTACCAGGGTTTGATGCAGAAAAGTCGCTTAGCTTAAACACATCCACATACCAGGGAGCCGGTTTCGACAGATTTCCAGCGGAAACCGGAAGAGTAGTGTCGCAATTTGGTGTCTCGTCGGATCCGGATCTCGGATCCTATCTGCGATGCCGGGCCAATGGAGGGAGCGACTTGATTTGCCGGTTCTTTGGGGGGTTGCCTCCATTCACGATCGGTGGCCGCCTGCTCGGTCGATGAATCAACGAGGCATGGATGTCATAGAGTTTCGTTTTGAGAGTCAGGATGGCGCCGTACTCTGATCAGTAACGGTAAGGAAGTAGAGAGAACATGAACTTGCCGGGATTCACTGCTGAGGCTGCAATCAATCGCCTGGGCAGAGACTATACGAAGGAGATTGTCCTTGAGTTCACGAGCTCAACAATCGTGCCCCAAGCGAAGGCGCTGGAAAAATGCAACGCGAGGTGTCTGGGCGGCTACTTCGGTTCGGCCGGAGCGTGTTTCGTAAACAGCAATGCGGATTTGTGTTTCGTGGCTGCGGGCAATCGCTACAACCGTTGCGGCGATATGTGCGACTTGCTGTACGGATGAATGCCGACGCTTCGCGGGCGAAGTGGCATGCTCTCAAAGAACTGGAATCAAGCTGGAAAGCCGTCTTCCTTACCGGAGGAGCAGGAACGACTTAAAGGAAATGAAATGACCACACAAAACATGCCAGGATTTACCGCAGGGGTAACACTCTATAAAACGAATAACTGCTATCAGGTCGCCGCAGTCTTAGCTGCTGAGACTGCCGGTCGAATATCCGCGGCGGTTCTGAAGGGCACGTTTTGTACAGTTCGAGATCCTAATTGTGCCAGTGGCTTCAGTAAGATCAGATGTACCGGTTTTGATGCTGACTCTTGTACTGAGACAGGAGAATGTTGCACGCCGCCACGAGGTGGAGGCGGAGGACAATCACGTAACTGTGGGACTCACTCTTGCGCTACCGAGCCTCAATGTTGTGGCTTGGGCTGCTGCCCAACAGGCACTCACTGCTGTAGTGGCACCACGGGGTGTTGTCCAAACGATAGAACCTGTAGAAGCATATTTGGCCAGCACTTCTGTAGTCCAATTTGAATTATTGTTGCGTGGAATTAGGGCGGTGAATGCCTAATTCAAGTATGTCATCGTTCAATCAAATACCAGGAGGTCATGACATGAACATGCCAGGGTTTACTGCGGAAGCTGTGTTTCACGGAAGTGTTAGCAGGTACTGGCTGAATGAACAGCCCGCTTCGCATGCAGGGATTGTCCCGGCAATTCCATTCTGCGGGAACTGTCCTGAAATCCTTGAACACTGTTCACGAACCGGCGGACTGCCGCGGGCGGTATGCCGGGCCTGCGAGACCGGCAATTGCTTTAGTGGCGTGGAGAGACCACCGCAGCTTCTCGATCCGTTTGGTCATCATCCGGGCGGCTTTTGATCGAGCACTCCGAAACCAATGCCGATAACTATCTCGCACCTGTCGAGATTGTGATCGTCTGTACCAGTGTGAAGGGATTCTTGAAAAGTGAAGACACCTGGATTTACGGCGGTAGCGGCGCTCCGCCGAAACGACAATCGCTTTCAACTGTTTGAGACTGCGAAAGAGCTGCGCAACCACAAAGGGATCAGTCCGCAACTGCCAATCATTTTGGACTGCTTCTGTTTTCGCAGTTTCAGATACTGCTGCTGTAAGGGACCAGACGGAAAGCTTGTCTGCGGGGCCAGCCAGTCAGCTTGAGCGATAGGCGGAGTGTCAGGTGTCGGCTCTTGTAAGTTCTATTGTCAGGTCTGAAGCGGCTCGCGAGGTTACGTCCGTCTGAGCCGGCACGTTAACCACTTCAAGTCTCAATCTTAAATGAGGAGCAAACAATGAACCTGCCAGGATTTAGCGCTGAAGCATCGCTCAGCCGCCCAATCAATGGATATTATTTTCAGCCTTTCGCGGCTGGGCAATCTGCCGGTCGCGGCGTGGTCGCGAGTAAAGACGAAGTGGAAACGTTTAATTGCGGCCCGTGCCTCGATGTCACCGTACCAGGTGGAATCGCCAGAACATGTATGAAGTATTGCTGCGACGCCGTTTCCGGACTGAATTGCCAGTTTAAGATTTGCACGTGCCCGCCAAAACGGAAGGGCTTCGGCGCGATTTTTTAAGCCGGATCTCGTGTGGCACGCGCATCTTGCGCGTGAATCACGGGCGGGACGCCCGTGCTACGTCGGCACGTTCACTGTTGAGAACATTGGCGGCCATTACGGCTCTGTGTTCGGTGAATGCGTAAGGCAAATAACAGGGGGTTTCGATGTTTCTCGGAACCGGTCACAAATTGTGACCTCAAACGATCAAGCTTATTCAAGCCTGGGGCTCACCGCTCATCAATCGGCACGTAAGGCACGTTGCGCGGCCCCACGTATTCCGCCCGCGGGCGAATCAGTTTGTTGTCGGCGTACTGTTCGAGGATGTGCGCCGTCCAACCGCTGATGCGGCTAATCGCGAAGATTGGTGTGTAAAGATCCAGCGGAATTCCCATCATGTAGTAGGTTGAAGCTGAATAGGCATCGACGTTCGGCAGCAGGTTCTTCTCACGCTTCATGACCGCTTCCAGCTTCGCCGTGATTTCATACCACTTGGAATCACCCTTGCGTTCGCCCATTTCCTTCGAGAAGCGACGCAAGTGGGTTGCGCGTGGATCTTCGGTCCTGTACACGGCGTGGCCGAAGCCCATGATCTTTTTCTTTTTCGACAAAGCGTCGCTGACATAACCCTCAACCCGGTCGATGTCGCCAATCTCAAGCAGGATCTTCATAATCGCGGTGTTGGCGCCACCGTGCAGCGGGCCCGAAAGCGCCCCCAACGCTGCCGTCACGGCGCTATACATATCGGCCAACGTTCCCGCCACAACTCTGGCGGCAAAGGTCGAAGCATTCAATTCGTGATCGGCTTGCAGAATCAAAGCCACATCGAGCACGTGCGCATCGAATTCGTCCGGCATTTCGCCCTTAAGCATGTAAAGAAAGTTGGTGGCAATATTCAGTTCCGGTTTGGGCTGGATGAGCTCGAGATCATTTCGGGCCCGATCGATGGCGGCCACGATCGTCGGAAACCGCGCCGTCAGACGGGTCGCAACTCTGATGCTGGCATCGCGCGAAAGATCGCGCGCTTCCGGATCAAACATGGCCAGGGCCGAGACGACGGTACGGAGGCGATCCATCGGATCCGCGCTGCTGGGAACGCGCGCGGCCATGCCCTTGATTACTTCAATGATTTCCGGCTGCAGTTCATAAGATGCTGCCAGGTTCTGTCGCAGTTCATCCAGCTCGGCCTTTTTGGGCAGGCGGCCGTTCCACAGCAGAAAGACAACTTCTTCGAATGTTGATTTGGTGGCGAGGTCGTGGATGTTGACGCCCTGGTAAATCAGTTCGCCCTTCTCGCCGTTAACGTCGCCGATCGATGAGGCCGCGGCGACCACACCTCTGAGTCCCGTGGAGACCGCGCTTCCCGCGGAACTGCCGTTAGCTTTGTCCATGCATTTTGTCCTTCAAATTGTTTTGTGAGTCGAAGATAACAGAGCAATAAGCGAGTGACAAGCGAACATCATGTCGGGTCAAAAGACATTTATTTCGCGCCCTGGACGCCGGTTTGTAAGGTTATCGATTGGCCGCACCGGACTTTCAAAATCGCAGCGGCCGACGAATTTTGCGCCGCTATTTCGATAAAGCCGGCACTGCCGGGAATCATGAATAACGACTCGCTATCAACGGCTTCCGCCGAGAAGAATTTTCGGATGGAAGTTATCACCTGGTCGTTCACAATTAACCTGACCCGGCGATTAGCCTCATCGGCTAGATGTTCAGTGGTGAGATTGGTGATGCAGTTACCAAACCTGTCGATATGAATGATCGTGGCCGCGAGTGTTCCATCGTCGTTAGCCCTCGGAGTTAACGCCTCAAGTACAATGGCGTCGTCGATTACCGGTCCGAATTCTTCCACGGCAACTCCTCTCGAGAGCGCCGCGGCAACCGGAGCGAACACGTCTCGACCATGAAACGTGGCGCTCTTCGGATGCTGGAAGAATTTTTCATTCGTCAGGTGTCGCGCGCGAAAATGTCCCTCGCGTTGACAGATCCAGCTGAACAATCCATTGTCCGGTCCCACAAACAACTGCTCTGCGCACTCGACGAGTATCGGACGACGATTTGAGCCTACTCCCGGATCGACAACGGCTACGTGAATTGTGCCGGAGGGAAAATCTTTGTAAGTAGCGAGGAGATTAAAGGCTGCCGGGCGAATACCCTGAGGCGGAACTTCATGCGTGATGTCCACGATTACCGCCGCGGGATTAGCCGAGAGGATCACCCCTTTCATCGCCCCGACAAAATAATCCGAGGTTCCGAAATCGGTGAGCAGCGTGATGATGGGCATGATCACAGTTTCGAGTTTCGGGTTGCGAGTTTCGAGTCAACGCGTAACTACCCGAACTAACTCGAAACCCGAAACCCGAAACTCGAAACTTGTTTATTGAACTTCCACGTCGGCGGAGGTGCGAACTCGTAACTGCTGACCCTGACTCAGTCGAATTTCTTTGCCGCGAGATGTCAGCACACCGGCAGTTCCCACGCCGGCGCCAATGCCGGCGCCGATTGCTGCTCCGGAGCCGCCACCGAAAATCGCCCCGAACACAGCGCCAATGCCAGCGGGGACACCTATTTTGCCTGCGTCTTGTTTAGTAGAACTCTCGCCCTGGACCCCGCCTTCAGAATCCACTTTGCCGACACCCTGACTGCCGCCGTTGGCAATCACTTCAATGACCTGTCCACTGATTTTGGCAGCTTGCCCAGTAGGAAACTTTATCTGCTCGAAAGACAACTGAAGCTGCGCCTTACCTTTCGCTTTTCCGGGCCGGTTGAGCTGCGCGATGTGACCCTCGAGGATGGCGCCGTTGTATTGTTGGGGATTGACCACACGTGCCTGGAATGGATCACCCTGCTGCGAGATTTCGGTAGAAATTTCTTTGAGCAACTCGACCACAAGGATTGTGTCACGCGGAATAGTGATGCCGTTGCCAGGCCCGGTACCAGGGCCGTTGTTGGTGTTATCGACCGGCGTTTTGTTTTGGTTGTTAGTGTCTACCGGCGTTTTGTTTTGATCGACGGGATACTGGACCGTGTTGTCCTCGGTCCGGCGTCGCAGATCAGCCGGGATGCTTGAATCAAAGGGCCGGCGGTCGTAACCCGCACCGTAACCGACTTCAAATCCCTGCCGGTAACCGTCGCGATACTCTTCCAGCGCTCCCCAACTCGCGTTAAAGGCACGATCGGCGCGATCGTATTCGGCCTTGTTGCGAAATTCCTTTGGCGCGTTCGCTCCCTTGTCACCGACGCCCGCTTGATAGCCGTCCGAATAACCGGTCCGGTAACCGCGCATTAGCGCAGTCACCACCGGATCCTGGGCGATCGCCTTGAACCCAAGCTGAGAAGGTGCGAGGAGCGTGAAAGCGAAAAGGAGAGCTAAACTGCATCTGAGGATCTTCATTGTTTCACCTTTCTGCCGGCCACGGTCACAGTGCTTTCAATCTTCATAGTACCATCAATTGTTCCATGGATTCGGCCTTGCGAAAGGGAGAGCGTCAAAATCTGAGAGCGAGTCTACTTGCTGGCCCAAGCGTTATCGCGTCAAAATGCTAACACCGGAGCACAAGTGGCAGCAATCGCCACCAATCGTATGTCTTCTGATGCGAAAAGCCCATAAGCAGTTGTCAGTTGGTGGTTGTCAGTTGTTTGTGGTCAGTCGTCCGTTGTTTGTGGTCGGTGGTCAGGTTTGTGGTTGGGTGTCCCCGAGCGAGGTGGGTTATGGCTTTGCCACTCTGATGCGCGGCAAGTCTCCGACTTGCCGTCATCGACCATCCTCCTGGCCTGGGTCTTCGACCCGCGGTCATAGACCGCGAGATTTAAAGGAGAGGCTGGTCGGCAAGTCGGAGACTTGCCGCGCATCAGAGTGGCAAAGCCATTAGCAGAACTACCCTGGGTGACAATCACAACTGACCACTGACTACTGACCACTGACCACCAACCACATTCTTATGCGTCGAATCTATCTCGATCACAGCGCCACGACGCCCCTCGACGGGAGAGTTCTCGCCGCGATGTTGCCCTTCTTAAATGAACAATTCGGCAACCCGTCCAGCGTGCATTCGTTTGGCCAGGAAGCGCGCGCCGCGGTCGATAAGGCACGGCGCCAGGTCGCTTCGCTAATCAAAGCCCGCGCAAATGAAGTCGTCTTCACCTCCGGCGGAACTGAATCCAACAACCTGGCTATTCGCGGTCTTTGTGAAGCGCACCAGAGCCAGGGGAAACACATTATTGTTTCGGCGATTGAGCATCCGTCAGTGCGTGGCGTCATTGACGGTCTGGAGAAGCAGGGCTGGGAGATCACGCGCTTGCCTGTTTATGACGACGGTCTCGTGCGACTGGCCGACGTGGCGGGCGCAATTCGGCCGGACACGATTCTGATAAGCGTCATGATGGCCAATAACGAAATCGGCACGATTCAACCGGTGACTGAGATTGGCGAGATCGTACGTGAAGAGAGAAAGCACGGGCGTCGTCTTTGGTTTCATACCGACGCAGTCCAAAGTGCAGGCAGGCTTGCGATCGACGTGGACATGCTCGGTTGCGATCTGCTGACGCTATCCGCGCACAAAATTTATGGACCGAAGGGAACGGGAGCCTTATACATTCGGCGCGGCACGAAGGTTTTCCCGCAGCAGGTTGGGGGACATCAGGAACGCGAGCGCCGGGCCGGCACGGAATCCGTCGCGAACGTTGTAGGCTTCGGCGTTGCAGCTGAACTCGCACGGGCTGAAATTGATGAGCGCAATGAGCACGTGCGCGGTTTGCGGGATCGGTTTGAGCACGAGGCCACGGCTCGGATTGAAGACATTGTTTTTAACGGCGATCGCGATCGGCGTCTGCCGCACCTCTCAAACATCTCGTTCCGATTTATTGAAGGTGAAGGATTGCTGATTCATCTGGATATGCAGGGCGTGGCCGTCTCGACGGGCTCGGCGTGTTCCTCAGGAACTTTGGAACCATCTCCAGTCATTCGCGCGCTTGGTCGAGATGAAGAGCTGGCACGCGGGGCAATTCGGTTCAGTTTCGGCAAAGACAATAGCAGCGATGACGTTGATCAAGTGGTCGCCGCTTTGTCGCAGGCCGTCGAAAGCCTGCGCGCACTGTCGCCATTGGCGCGGGCGGTACGCACGCCTCCGGCGTGCTTTCCTTAGATAGCGGGCACGCCAGAGGCGTGCGTACCAACCGGAGCGACAAACTTGCCCTACTCAGATCTCTTCAAGGACCATCTCGCAAATCCGCGCAACGGCGGAGAGCTCGAGGACGCCAATGCGGTCGCAGAAGAGACGAATCCCGTCTGCGGCGATCGCCTTCAGCTAAGCCTTCGCGTACTGAATGGTCAGATCGAAGCGGCGCGATTCCTTGCTTATGGTTGTCCGCCGACGCTGGCTTGCGGCTCATTAATGGCCGAGATGTTGGAAGGGATGTCAGTCGAAAACGCTCTGAAATTAAAGCGCGGTGAAATCGGCGCCGCGTTGGGGGGCCTGTCACCACAAAAGCAGCACGCGGCAGCGCTGGCGATTGAGGCTTTGCGAAGTGCTTTGGCACGCGCCCCGAAGAATCACAGTTGACGAGTTTGGAGCAGGGTTCACTCGGTGGCGCCGGCTTCTCTTAGCCTTTGCGCCACCAGCGCATGATGCTGCATTTGCGCAAAGCGCAGGGCGGTATATCCGTTTGGCATGCGAGCGTTGATCACAGCACCGCGGGCCAAAAAGAGGTTCACAATGTCGAGTTGACCACCGATCGAAGCCCACATCAATGGCGTCATTCCCTCCTGCTGAGCCTTAATATCAGCACCCGCGGCGAGCAATTCTTCCACCACGACGGTATGAGCTCCCTGCGCCGCAGCCATTAGAGCAGTGTGTCCTCCAAGAGCCGTGTCATCAACTCTTGCTCCGGCTCTTAACAGGGTTCGCACAATTTCAACATGTCCGTTGTTCGCCGCCATGATTAAGGCCGTGAAGCCCTGATCGCTCTTGGCGTTCACATCAGCTCCGGCAGCCAGCAGCCTGTCGACGATTGCGAGAGAGCCTTCCCCCGCGGCCAACAGGAGCGGCGTCGCGCCAGTGTTGTCCCTGCCGTTTACATCATCACCTGCAGCCAGCCGGCGTTCGACACCTGGCAAATCGCCGGTTACCGCCGCGTAGTGCAACCTCACAGGGTGATTGAGAAAATAGGCAACACCGCTGAGGGTGAGCGTAAGAAACGCCACGCCGATGTAAAGCATGACCTTGCGCATAAGACGCCAGACCGACCGAGAGCTATTGAATTATGCTTAATTCCAACCGGTATGGGAAGGTCTTATTTCGAGAGATCAGCGTGGAACTATCTGGGCTGAGGGTTGACTACTCGAGCACGACTGCCCACCGGAGGCGTAGGCGCAGGCTTCTTGTGATACTCCGGACCGCAATACTTCTTTGGCTCCTGCCCAATCGCGAAAGTCCTGGTCTTGATCACCGGACAACTATCTACCGCAATCAAGCCTGTCGTGGGATCGATGTCGAGCGTGATCGTTCCCTGCAGTCTGCTCGCAGGTTCGTATTCATACGATTCACGCGACTTGGATTTCGGATCAGCTTTGGGCGTTGGCTTGGCCAGCGGGGGGACCTCAGGCAAGCCGGCCGGTTCTATCAGAGTGTTCTTGTCGTTCGCTTCAGTTTCATCAGACGAGTCCTGCGCCATGTCCTCAGCGCCCTCACCATTTTCTGGTCCAGGGGTTGTGCCGTTGATGAAAAGCTCGGCTCGTTTATTCGTGGTTTCGGCTTTGGCTATGTCACCGGTGGCTGGATCGATATCAGTCTGTTGAATGCCTTCCGGCATTTGCCAGTCGCCTACCCATTCGGGATGCGTCGCCAGCGCGGCATTCATGAAATCAGCCCAAATCGGCAAAGCCGAATTTGCGCCCGTCAGACCCAGCTGGGATCCGTCATCAAATCCAACCCAAACAACGCAGACCAGGTCAGGCGTGTAGCCCGCAAACCATCCATCGCGCGAAGTTCCGGTCTTGCCGGCCACGTTGTACTTGAACCCGCGCGCGCGCACCGGCGCGGCCGTGCCCCGATTCACGACGTCCTTCATGAACGATGTCATGACGTAGGCAATCTCAGGACGGAGGACTTCGTTTTTCTGCGCGGTCGGTTGCGCAATGGTGGCGCCGTTACCGGTGGTCACCCGCGTGATGCCCACCGGTGTCGTCCGCGTCCCATTCGCGGCGAACGCCGTATAAGCGGAAGCCATCTGTAACGGGGTCGCCTCAGCTGTGCCCAAGGCCATAGCCGGGTACGCGCGCGCGACACGCGGCAGGCCGGCTTTGGCCGCCAGGTTCATGACGCGGCCGATGGTAACGTCCATTGCCACATCCACGGTAACGACGTTGAGGCTATGGACCATCGCATCGCGCAAGGTCACCGGCTGCATTGAATACTTATCGCCAAAGTTGCCGGGAGAATATTCCTGATTGTCGTAGGTGAAGGTCTTGGGCTCGTCTTTGTAGACTGTGGCCGCGGTAATCACTCTGGGAATCGGATCGTAGGCGGTATTCAGGGCGGTCGCGTAAACGAACGGTTTGAATACCGATCCCGGTTGCCGTAAAGCCTCGGCGCGGTTGAGCTGACTCTTCGAATAATCTCGTCCTCCGACCATCGCGACGATTTCGCCAGTGTGCGCATTCATTGCTACCAGAGCAGCCTGAACAGTGCCTTCCGGCGCGCGCTTGGCTTCGATCTTGTCGAGCGCCGCCAGCTGTTTCGAGACGGCGGAATAAGCGGCCCGCTGCAACTCCATGTCTACCGAAGTGTAGATGCGCAAATGATCGGCGCCTTCGCCGCTGATCAGATCGCCGAGCTGGTTCTGAACGTAATCCGCAAAGTAAGGAGCGTCGGAGATGTCTATCCGGCCCTTGGCCGGCGCGAGTTTCAACTCAATGGCTTCTGCCTGTCGCGCCTGTTCGTCGGTAATCGCGCCGGTCTCGGCCATCGACTCGAGCACCTGGTTGCGACGCGACCGCGCCGTTTCGACATCGTGCGCCGGATTGTAACGGTTGGGACTGCGAATCAGCCCAGCCAGAAAGGCCGATTCAGGCAAGGTTAGATTTGTGACGTCTTTGTTGAAGTAAGCGCTGGCAGCCTCGCCAAATCCATTAATTGAGAAACCCGATTGCTGCCCGAGGTAAACCTGATTGCAATAGAGCGCAAAGATCTCCTGCTTGGAAAGCCGCGTCTCCAAAATCACCGACATGTAAGCCTCGGCAACTTTGCGCTTGAGCGTGCGCTCGGGCGACAACAAAAGGTTCTTTACCAGCTGTTGCGTGATACTCGATCCACCCTGACGAGAGATGGGCGAATTCGGATCGCTGTCATAACGCCGCAGCAGAGCGCGAATGATGCCGCGGACATTTACACCGTAATGTTCAAAGAATGATCGATCTTCAGTGACCGTAATTGCATTCACCAGATCGGGAGGCAAATCATTGAAGCCAATCACACGACGTTTGGCACGTTCACGACCAGTGACCGAACTGATTAACTCAGGTTCGAGCTGGGCCTTATCAAGATGCGCGCCGTTTTGTCTGTCCGTCAGATTAGCGATTGATTTTCCGCCCCGACTGAACTCGATCCGCAGTTGCTGAAAAGGGCGCGCGCCGTCAACGATCGAGTCTGCGCCGGGATCGATTTCCAGTGTTTGACCACTCAGACTGTAGCGGCCTCTGGCGCTGTCTGCCTGCTGGTTTCGGTCAACGTAGCCCGCCCGCTTCAAATAGGTAAGCAGGTCGTCCGTGGAAATGTTCTGACCCGTGCGAATCAGCTTTGGCGCGGCGTAGATGCCTGCCGAACGGGTGAACACCTCGCCGCGCAGGAGATTGTCTATACGTGCTGAAAAAATAACCCAATAGTAGCCAAGCACAGTAACAACAGCTATCGTAACGAGCAACAACGGGACGATAACGAAGGGTCTGAAGACCAGGCGTAAGAGCCTTCGGAAGAAGCCGGACCGGGGTTCCTCATAACGGACAACGCGCGGCGAGGGCACGCGTCCGCCCCGAACGACGCGGGGAATATGATCATCAGGTGGATGCCGAATTGCCATGAAGAAACTATTTGCTTTCGGCCTCTGGGGGGCACTACCAACTAAGATGCTAAACGCTAATGCTTCGGCTGTCTACTATTCAATTGACAGGCTGACCCGCTTTTTATAAGTTTAGGCCCGCGCGTACCCGACAACGTAGCCCCCGCAGATAAATCCCCAGACGTTGGCGCTGCTTTACAAAAAGGAGTTCCCCAATGAAAGTACGTGTTTTCCTGCTCTTAATCCTCTGTTCAATATTGATCGTCATAGCAATTTCGAATTCACCGCGCACCGGCTCTCAGGGCAAGACCGCTACGGCCCCGAAGGCCCTGTCCAAGGAAGAGCAGGATCTCTTTAACGAGATCAATCAAGTGCGTGCTCACCCGGAGCTTTACGTGTCTTACCTGAACAAAATGAAGCCGCTTTTTGTCGGCAAGGTCTACAAGAAGACTCTGGAAACGCAGGAAGGATGGGCGGCCGTCGAGGATGCGATAGCCTACCTTCAGACCCTGAAACCGCAAAGTCCGTTCAAAATGTCCGTTGGGTTGAATAAGGCGGCTGCGGCCCACATCGAGGAGCAAAGCAGTTCGGGGTCCACGGGTCACAAGACCACCAGTTCCGGCGCGATGATAGAAGATCGGGTCAAACCGTTTGGCACCTGGGAGGGCGCCATCGGCGAAAATCTTACCTATGGTCGTGAATCTGCTCGGGAAAGAGTTTTGACCTGGCTGATTGATGACGGCTTCGCCACTCGTGGTCATCGCAAGCGCGTCATGAGTGCTGACTATAGCGTTGCGGGTCTTTCCTGCGGCAAGCATCCGGAGTACGAAAAGATGTGCTGCCTCACCCTGGCCGGCGGCTTCAATGATTCCGTCGCCCCCACGCCGGCTACGAGTAGCGGGAAGAAATCAAGCAAGCCGTTGAAGAGCTCATCACCTGCTCCCACGCCACGAAAATTGGACTGATCGGTCGCGTCCGCGAGCGGGCGTACCTTCGTGGCGCCCCAGGGCCCTGATAGCCCCAGGCTATTTGAATCTTGCGGGGAACTGATTGATGATGCCGGTGGTTAGCATGTCGGCCATCTGTAAGATCTGACCGTGTATTTTGTCGTAGGCAGCAACATCCTCCGCCCAGTTCCCTTTCAAATGAGCGACCACTTCGGCCGTTGTCAGGTCAAGATGCTCGTGCATCATCTGCTTCATTTCGGCCGGTGGCCAGCTCTTTGGATTAGCGCCGCTTAAGAACGCAGCGATCTCGTCAGCGTTCGTGTACCAACGCTTATTTGCGTCCGTCATCCTGGCAGTGTCATTGGCTTTCGCGGCGGCAACTAGTTCTGCCGCCGTCGTAATGTGTGTTTTCAAGAGGGCTGTCAGCTTCTCACCCGCCGCGTCTCCGTAGTACGGCTTGATGGCGTTACCGATGTCCAGCTGATTTTGGAGCAGGCGAGCAGTGGTCGCCCCCTTGTCCGGCAAATCCGCGAGGGCGCTCACAATGAAGAGTCGCGTCCAGGTAATGTGGTCTTCCCAAAGTTTACGCATGGCGTCGTGAAGAGCGGCCCCTTTCGTTGAACCCTCCCCGGCCACTGAAATCGGAGTCGGCGTACTCGGCGACTTCCCGAAGCTCTTCGCAACGACCGCAGAAACAGTGAATAGAGCCAAAAGCACAATCATTAAGCCTGACATAATTCGACTACGCATGAATCTTCTCCTTATATTGGGTCGCCCCATGAAAGAAATAGCCTTGAAGAGTGCGGCTCCCACGGGATTAAAGGCGACCGCAATCCAAAATCCTCGTACCAGGCTTAGCGCTTCCAGTCGGCGACTTTCTCGTTAGCCTGGAAACCAATCTTGCTGTGGGTTCCGTCACAGAATGGTTTGTTACTTGACTGACCGCACCGACAGAGCGCAATGCTGGCCTTGTCGAGCGGGTATTCGTCTCCTGCTGTGTCCAGCAGTTCGCCGGCGCCCTGCACAACGTAAGGACCGTTTGGTGTTGCCCGGATTGAAAAATCAGCCATTTGATCTCCTTTGGAATCAGTTTCAGTTTCCTGCTGCTGTTGGACTGGTTGACCAAATCCAGCAGCGCTGTAAAGCCGGCCGCATTCAAACAAGGTCTAAGAAATGTCCCAGCCTTTCCTTCTTGGTGCGCAAATAATCCTTTGCCTCATCCGCCGGCGGAATTGACAGTGATACTCGCTCAATCACGTCAAGTCCCATTTGCGCCAGCGCCTGCATTTTTTCGGGATTGTTGGAGATTAATCGCACCCGATTCAGACCGAGGTCGCGGAGAACTTCCGCACATTGCTCATAGCAACGCAGGTCAACTGCCAGCCCCAACCGTTCATTGGCCTCAATCGTGTCCGCGCCTTGATCCTGTAGGGCGTAAGCACGAATCTTGTTAATGATCCCGATGCCCCTTCCTTCCTGCTGTTGATAGACAATTGCACCGCGTCCCGCACGCGAAATCATCTCCATCGCGGCGCGCAGTTGCCGGCCACAATCGCATTTGACTGAGCCAAACACATCGCCAGTCAGACACTGCGAATGAACGCGAACCAGCGTCGCCAGATCCTGGCTCAATTGACCTCGGGCAAGCACAACGAACTCTTCCTTGGTAGTGAGTGATCGGTAACCAATGATGCGGAACTCCCCCAACTCCGTCGGCAGCCGCGCCTCAGCCACTCGTTCAACTGTTTTCGATTTCCCAGGGCGCCGGCGGTTAAGCCTTGACGCGTTCGGATCGGGAACGACACCTGCGCCCTGGCGTCGATAAGACGAGCGACAATCCCTCGCGCGCGTGTTGGTCAACATCGTTTCCTGTGGATTCAGCAAGGCCATCTCATCCCTTCTGTTCAAGGCATTTCATGAACGACTACTCGGGACGAAGCATACTCTTCTCTCACAATAAGTCAAGTACTCTTTTGACTTATTGTGTTTATTCGCGAAAAGTGTGATACTTGGCCCGCAAACATGAAGAGAACCAAGCTGGACAAACGCTTTTTCGGCAGTACCCGGGGCCGCATCGTCACCCTGATGAGAAGTGCGACGAAGACCGTCAATGAGCTGGCTGCAGAGTTGAAGCTGACTGACAATGCTGTGCGGGCGCACCTCCTTTCGCTGGAACGCGACGGGCTCATCCGACAGAGCGGAATCCAACAGGGCACGCGCAAACCGCACTTTGCTTACGAGCTGACGGACGAGGCGGAGCAACTCTTTCCCAAGGCTTACGACACACTACTCAATCGACTCATCACCGTGCTCAAAACGAGACTAAGCTCCAGGGCGCTCAAGGAAGTCCTCCGAGAGGTCGGTCGATCGTTAGCGGGCAATCAAACTTCAGGCGGCAATCTGGAAGCCCGTGTCGGCAAAGGACTGATGGCGCTCGAAGCTATCGGCGGATCTGCGCGGGTTGAGAAAGAAGAAGGAAGGCTTTTCATTCGCAGCGGAAGTTGCCCGCTGAGCACAGCCGTGGCCGAACATCCGGAGGTTTGCCAACTTGCTGAGTCTCTGCTGTCGGAGATCACCGGGGCCGAGGTCCGCGAGCAATGCGAACGTGAAGGATCTCCACGGTGTTCTTTCGAAGTTACCGCACGGCGAAAACCAGGCTAATCTCGGGCCAGAGGACGAACCCTCCGGGTTTTCAACTTTTGGCCGGTTTTTTTCAGATGTAAGTCACCTTGTTTCGTGTCGCTTCTGCGACGGAAACGGATAGCTCTGCAACAAACTTGCCACCAGCAAAAAGAGCCGCCAAATAACGGCGGCTCATAAGCACTCGAGGTTATGGGTTAATGGTCGGGACGGCGAGATTCGAACTCGCGACCTCACGCACCCCAAGCGTGCGCGCTACCAGGCTGCGCCACGTCCCGTCAAACTGCGTTCAAGTATGGCTGGAAAAGCTGCTTTGTCAAACGCGCAGAATCGCTAATTCTCATCGTGCGAGCGCAACGTCTGCCGGGCTTTGTCGCCTTCGTCCAGAAGATCAAGGATATCCTGAAGCTGTTCCGCGATCTGCTTTAACGAGGCACGTTGGTCAGAGGTCAACTCGGGTGCGGGGCTTGGCGGCGCCGGCACGGGAGCCGGGGCCGAACTGAATCGCGCGGCCAGTGAAGGGGGCGGTTGCAGACTACGAACCGGCGCTTTCGCTGGCGGCGCGTCTGAAGTCTCACGTCCCGCTCCACGGATCTCACCAGCCAATTTCTTCTTGGCGCCGGCAATCGTATATTGCTCGTCGTACAGTAATTCCTTGATTCGCAAAGCCATCTCCACGTCTCGGCGCCGATAGGTCCTTTGGCCGGCGCGGTTTTTCTGCGGCGCCAGCATCGGGAATTCGGTTTCCCAATACCTGAGAACGTGGGCCTGCACACCGGCAAGTTCACAGACCTCACCGATCTTAAAAAAAAGTTTTTGAGGAATCGCGGCGGCTGCCTGGCTCATATTGAGAACTGAAATGCGAAGCCTTGTACGCCCCAGCTTGACGGTCAACCCGAATGCACGCGAATGGTACTGTGCAGTGAATTCAGTGTCAACAGTTACATTTAGCGTCCGGCAGTTAAACTGAAGGATTAAACGTATTGTCTGAAGGGATCGAGGTTGGAGTACTGCTTGAACAGTGTGTCAGAACCGCGAGCGATAGCGACCGGATCGGGACGTCCGGTGACGTTGCGATCCGATGGTCACCGCTTGCGGTTTTGACGGGTACTAGTGGGGTAATGCTGTGTTGGGTGTAGTCATGCGAGACTAGAGGCGGGCCGCAGAGCGGCCAAATGTTTATAGACCTCACCTCCAGGCATGGGCGTCTCTGCGGTGAGCGTAATGAAGGGAAGATCACCGCCGAGACGCAGAGGACGCAGAGATTACGCAGAGAAAACTGAAATTAGGCTACTACCCCACACGTCGACAGATAGACCCTTTCAATTCCGCAAGCTATAATCACACGTTATCCAATCATAATCCTCGGTTTCGTTCGGAGGTCCACACCAAAGTGCCCGCATCTGCTGTTGCCTTTCGCCTGGCTAAGCGCTTCGACGAGGTTGGCTTTTCTGACATTGTAAAGATTCGTAACCGTGTGATGGACCTCCGCGCCCAGGGCGCCGAGGTTTATCAGTTTGAGGGCGGCGAACCCTATCGCCCGACCCCCGACTATATTAAGGACGCAATTGCGCAGGCGGTGCAGGAGAATAAGACTCGTTACGCGCCGTCGTCGGGAATTCCGGAATTGCGTGCGGCGATCGCTGACAAAATCAAACATCGTAATGGTATTGACGCGAGCGCGCAGAACGTTATCGTCCTGAATGGCGGAATGCAGGGACTGTTCGCAGCGTTTCAATCAACGGTCGATCCCGGAGATGAGGTGCTGATCTTCTCGCCTTACTGGACGCCGATTAAAGATTTGGTCGCCCATAGCGGTGGCCGGCTCGTCGTGGTGCCCACTGATCCAGCCCGCGCCGCTGGCGTCAGCGAGACGCTGGCTAAATATGCCACGGAACGAACTCGGGTAATTTACTTCAACACGCCCACCAACCCTTCGGGGGTGGTTTTCACTCGTCAGGAAACTCAAGAGGTCGCCCGTTTCGCGACTAGACACGACCTGGTGGTGATCGCTGATGAAGCATACGAAGACCTCGTCTACGACGGTGAACACATTTCCATCGGTTCCCTGCCGGGGATGTTCGAACGAACGATTACGACATTCACACTGTCGAAATCGTACGCCATGACGGGTTGGCGAATCGGTTATGCGGTCGCCGGCGAGCCGTGGATGACCGGTCTGGCCAAGGCCACGCTCTACTCTTCTAATGGCGTGTCGACTCCTACCCAGTGGGCGGCCCTCGCCGCCTTCACAACTGAATCAGATTTCCTGGAAACATCGCGCGCGGCTTATCGCGAACGGCGTGACCTTTTAATCGGCGGGCTGAACGAGCTCGGTCTGAAGTGCGCGCCGCCGGCCGGCGCCTTCTATGCTTTTCCTGATGTAAGCTCGATCAGCCGGGACAGCCGCGAGGCCTCAGAGTTTTTACTGGACAAAGCACGGGTGGCAACCGTGCCCGGTGTCGTCTTTGGACCGCAGGGCGAAGGACACGTACGCTTCTCGTTTTCGACGTCGATTGAGACGATCGAAGGCGGCCTGGAATCTCTCCGCCGCAATTTGTAGCGCAGACTGTCCAGTCTGCGCAGCGCAAACAGAAGGATCTTGATTCGTAGTTCGCAAAGTTTCGCGGCGGGATTTAATCCCGTAGGGATGAAATGTTTATAGACACGAGGCTGTTTACGTTCATGGCGCTCCATTTGAGGACGAGGTCAATACCGGGAGCGATAGCGACCGGGCGGTACGCACGCCTCTGGCGTGCTGTGACATTGATCGTTTCTTGAATGGCACGCCAGCGGCGTGCGTACCGACCCGGTCGCTATCGCTCCCGGTACTGACTCCCTGACTAAACGCTCGCGCTACCCCCCATGAATGAATTCGATTTCATCGAACGTCTTCGCAATCAGGCAAATTCCCGTAAGCATTCAACGCGAGTCCTAACCGGCATCGGTGATGATGCTTCCATAATCAGCGAAGCAGCGGGTCGTGATTTGATCGTCACGACAGACCTTCTGATCGAAGGAGTTGATTTTCATCGAGGCGCAACGCCCGCCCGGCTGCTGGGACATAAAGCGCTCGCAGTTTCTCTTTCGGACATAGCCGCGATGGGCGCGCGGCCCTTCTGGTCGTTTCTCGCAATCGGCATGTCTCGTGAAGAATGGAGTACAAACTTCAAAGATGAGTTCTATGAAGGATTCTTCGCACTCGCCGATCGTTTCGGCGTCACTCTGGCGGGCGGCGACATCTCAGAAACAAAAGATGGCATCGTGATCGACTCGATCGTTTTAGGCGAAGTCGCCTGCGGCGCCGCCGTAAAGCGTTCAGGCGCGCGACCCGGCGATCAAATCTATGTAACAGGAAATCTGGGAGGCGCCGCCGCCGGATTGAAATTGATCGAGTTAGGAGCGCGGTCGGCGATGGAGTCAGTACCGGAAGCGATAGCGACCGGGTCAGGTGAACGCTCCGACGACGAAGCCATCCAAACCCTTGTCCTCCGTCAACTCCGCCCACAACCACGCGTTGGTTGGGGCATCGTCTTAGGAGAGCAGCAACTCGCTTCTGCGATGATCGACTTGAGCGACGGACTCTCGTCCGATCTCAATCACTTGTGCAAAGAGAGCAACGTCGGAGCCGCAATTAACGCCGCCGCCATTCCTCTCGATGAAGACGTGCGCCACCTTTGTGGTCGCCGCGCGCTTGATCCGCTCGCGTTAGCCCTGCACGGCGGAGAAGATTTTGAATTACTCTTCACCGTCAAACCTGACAACGTTGCGCGGTTGCCAAAGAAAGTCGATGGCGTAGCAATCTCACGTATTGGTGAGGCTACGCATGCCATCGGAACCGTTCGCATTCGCGAACAGAATCGTGAATGGGACCTGGAGCCCGAAGGTTTTGAACATTTCAGCAACCAGAATTAGAAGTGGAGCCTGAGCCGCACATCACTGCAGCACTTCTCCAAGCAGGGCCGCCAGACGCCAGCCTCCCTTGTGAATCTCGTTCTTCACCACATCCGCCGCCCAGAGCGCGTAGAACTGTCCACCGGTTTTCTTTTCCTCGGTGACGCGTCCGCTGATAATGTCGTGCTTGCCAGGTTCTATGTTAATTCCCGAAAACACCAGCCGCGTATGAGCCTGGCGGGCGAGCGGCAAAATTTCGTTGGCCATCTTTTCAGCCCACGAGTCCAGGTCACCAGTGAGCTTCCAATTTGAAGGTTCTGCATCCCCCAGATTGCTGGCGATGGTCGTCATTGCCTGGTCACCAAACGCATTTTGAACCGTCTGACCGTCCCAATAACTATGAAACTTTCCGGCGGATTTCGGGTGGCCATCAATGAGCGTGAACAAAGTAAGCTTGTTGCCTCCCTGAGACGCGAAGCCCTTATTACCCGGGCTGGGCTTAAACGGACTTCCGTCGGCGGCGAAATATTCCGCGCCCACATGAAGGGGTTGATGTATGTCGCCGAGGTAGTGTGCCAGCAGAATGACGGCCACGGACTTGGTTATGGCGCGAGGATTCGGCTGAGGTTCTTTGCCCTGAAGAACCCGAATGCAGAATGGAATCATCTTAACGATATCGAACTCCTCGCGACCCACCTCTCCATCTCCATACTTCTCACTATCAAACACCGGGACGTCCGTGTAGTGAAATTCATGGTGCGAAGGGTGACTGCTACATAGATTCGCCGCGAGAAAAGCACGAAGCTCGGCATTGATTCGGTCTGAAGCACCTACGTTTGCGCCAGGTCCCTTATTGTTTTGGTTGCTGCCGCACCTGTCCCAACCTTTGATCTCGTCGGGAAACGTGGCTACCTTTTCCAATGAAAGGCCATCCAAAAGTTCTCGAACTTTTGTATTGAGAGACGGATTCTTCGCCAGTCGCCGGTCCGCGATTGCTCCTACCAAATGATGTCCACGTGGACCATAAGAGTAACCACTCACCGACAGCAGACAAATTGTAAGGGCCACAACGGCAAACTTTTTCATTGCTTTCTCTCCTTGATGAAGATGTAGAGCCACCCTCTCCAGGGCGTCTCTTGCCTAAGTTTGTTTGAGGATGACTGCGAACAGCGCGCCCTGATAGCGTGGCAAACGCTGAGGCAAGTCGCGCCGATGCTACACATCGGGGCCCTCCGCGTCAACGATGCTTTGCTTGAGATCTAACCGCAAACAACCGACGAGTATCGAATTCGCATCGGCATCCTTCATACGATATGTGCTTTTGATAAAAAGCATTTCCGATTATTGAGCACACGCGGGCGGCGCCAGCACTGGCAAAATCGGCTTCGAGTGAGATATCGCGAACTGAATCCGCGCTCAAGCGCGGGCGATGTGGGAACCGTCGTTGAAGTGTTCCAAAACAATGAACATCATCCCGGTGGCTGTATCGTGGAATTTGTAGATGAAGACGGCCAGGTAGTCGCCCTGCTCGATGTGACGGACATCTCCGAAATTGTGCCGCTCAATTTGAAACTGCGCGCTGCGTAGCCATGGTTCATCGACAGCCCGTCCACCCCCACCGCTCACCCAGCCGTTTGATCTATGAGAACCACTATGCGGAGAGAGTTATTCACGCAAAGACGCGAAGCCGCAAAGACACGCAAAGCTAAACTAAGACACTACCCGGTGGCCCGTTGACTCACTTCCCTTCCTTCCCTAGACTCAGCCTCAATGTTCCGCATTCACAACACCCTTTCAGGTCAGGTTGAAGAATTTCGCCCGCTGGTCGAAGGTGAAGTGAAGTTCTATTACTGCGGGCCGACGGTCTGGGATTACGGACACATCGGAAATTTTCGTTCGGCGATTGCGGCCGACGTCATTCGGCGTTACCTGAAATTCAAGGGCTATAACGTCACGCAGGTCATGAACCTGACAGACGTCGACGACCGCATCATCACCAAGGCCGCGGAAAATAACCAGACGCTGGATGATTACACCGCGAAGTACATCGAAGCGTTTTGGGAAGATTTCGACACGCTCGGTTGCCAGCGCCCGGAAGTTGCGCCGCGCGCCACACGTCACATCAACGAGATGTCGGAATTAATCGACAGGCTCGAGCGCAACAACCACGCCTATCGATCCGATGGCTCGATCTATTACCGCATCACTTCGTTTCCGGAATACGGAAAGCTTTCGCGGATCAACTTTGCCGGCAACGTCGCCCGCGCCAGCGAACGCATCGACACGGACAAGTACGACAAAGAAGACGCCCGCGACTTTGCTCTTTGGAAAGCGCCCAATGATCCGAACGAACCCGCCTGGGACACGAGCGTGGGCCGCGGCCGTCCGGGTTGGCATATTGAGTGTTCGGCGATGTCGATGAAATATTTGGGAGAGACCTTCGACTTGCACGTGGGCGGAATAGATCTGGTATTTCCGCATCACGAAAACGAGATTGCCCAGAGCGAAGGCGCGACCGGCAAACAGTTCGTGCGCTACTGGTTTCACTTCGAACACCTGAAGGTGGAAGGCGAGACCATGTCGAAGTCGAAGGGAAATTACTACACCTTTCGCGACTTGGCAGCGAAAGGCTTCACGCCGGCGGGGATTCGGTATTTTCTTTTGAGCGTGCCGTTTCGCAAACAACTCAACTTTACTTTCGATGCGTTGCGGGGCGCCGAGAAGACAGTCGCGAGCCTGCGCGACTTTCGCGCGCGAGTTAAAGAGGCGCGGACCGAAACCGGACGCGCCGAAGGAGTGTCGGCTCTTACCAGGAAAGCACTCGAGGAATTCGAGGCGGGGATGGACGACGACCTGAACACCTCGGTGGCGCTGGCGGCCATCCACGATCTTACCCGCGAAGTGAACACCGCCCTGGCGCGCGGGACCCTGGGTGAAGACAATCAACGAGAGGTACTCGACGCGATTGAGCGGTTTGATAGTGTCCTGGGCGTATTCGGCGAGTCGAAGGCGGAAATGCTCGACGATGAAATTCAGAAGTTGATTGATGAACGACAGGAAGCCCGTCATCGCCGTGACTTCAGCCGCGCGGATGAGATTCGCGATGAGCTCGCCGGCCGTGGCATTGTCCTGGAAGACACCAAAGACGGCGTTCGCTGGAAACGGAAGTAGATTACCTTCCCTTTGGGAGGGGTTAGGGGAGGGGCGCAGCTATGACTCGATCCCAAAAAAAAGACCCTGCGCTGAAAGCCCGCGCACACAAGTAATTTGCTTTTCTCTTTCGCCGTAGCTGCGCCCCTCCCCCAGCCCCTCCCAAAAGGAGGGGAGCAAATGCCAGCACGTGACCGCCTCGGCTAATCATGCCTTTCGCCCTTCGACATCGGCACGAACGCAGTTTTCGAATTCACTACGCCCTCCTGGCTCTGGCCGGAGCGCTGATGCTGGGTACTGTCGGGTTTCATTTAGTCGAAGGCTGGTCACTCACAGACAGTTTCTATGTCACAGTCCAGACATTAACCACGGTCGGCTACGGGGATATGCCCCCGCAAAGCCATCGGGGGCGCTTCTTTGCGATCCTCATCATGTTAATGGGCGCCGGTGGAGTTGCGTTCGCCGTCTCGACCATAGTTCAATCAGTCGTCAAATGGGAACTCGTCTCAGCCCTGGACCGGCGGCGGCTTTCAAGAAAAATGAGCAAGGTCAGCAATCACTACATCATCTGCGGCTCAGGGCGCGTCGGCGCACAGGTTGTCAAAGACCTGCTCGCAGCCAATGAGACTTGCATCGTAATTGAAAGCGACCAGCAACGCGCGGCAGCTCTGGCGGACCAGGGACTGACGGTTATGGTCGGCGACGCTACCCTTGAAGAGAGCCTGTTCAGCGTGGGCGTCGATCGAGCAAAAGGTTTGGCGGCCTGCCTTCCCAATGACGCTGACAATGTCTACGTGGTCCTGACCGCGAGGGATCTCAACCCGAAACTACGGATCGTGGCCCGAGCGGTTGATACCCAGGGCGAGGCTAAACTGATCCGGGCGGGAGCGAATCACGTCATCGCGCCGACGATGATTGGCGGCCATCGACTGGCTTTAGCTTTGACGAAGCCGGTGGTTAGCGAATTCGTCGATGCCTTTACGGCGAGTCAACTGGCTTTGCGCTTTGAAGAGTGCGAAGTCGCAGCTGGTTCATCGTTGGCCGGCCAGCCGTTGGGCTCAATTCTTAACCGCAAAGAAATCGACGTTGTGATCATGAGCGTGCGACACGCGGATGGGAACATTACTTTCAATCCGCCGGGCGAAACGACGATTAATAGCGGTGATATCCTCATTTCGATTGGCCGGCCCGAATCGCTGCTGGCTCTGACTGAATTGGCGCGCGGCGAACCGTAGTCCGCTACCACCTGCGGTAGCGGGTGGTTGATCTTGTCGCTTTGAGGTGCAGTCTAACTAAAGGTTAACCGCCCGCTACCGCAGGCGGTACTGACTCAAAATCTTGAGAGTTCTGATCACAGGCGGCAGTGGTTATCTCGGCACACACGTGCGGCAATTCTTCGATGCCGAAGACCTTTCGCGACGTTCGCAGCTGAATGTTCTCAGCCCACTTGACGCTGCTCGCGCCGGAAACTACGACGCCGTCATCCATCTCGCGGCACACCTTAGTAAGAACCCGGACGACGCCGAGGATTGCTTTCGCACAAACGTCGAAGGCACGGTCAACATTCTGCGCGAAATGCCGCCGAATTCGATCTTCATTTTTGCTTCGACTAAAGATGTCTACGGCCCGCACGCGGACAATTTTGATGAAGTGCCGGAGACTTGCCTTACCGACTACGCGAAACACAGCGCGCTCGAATGGTCGAAGCTAATCGCCGAAAAATATGTTGAGTATTATGCGGCGCAGCGCGATTTCCGCTCGTGCATCTTTCGGCTCTCAAACGTCTATGCGCGACCATCCGAAGGAAACGACAGCGGGTTTGTCACGCATTATGTCGAATCAGTTAAGAGAGGCCTGACCATCCGACTGCCCCTCGAAGGCAAGCCAGTCCGCGACCTTCTCCATGTTGATGATTTTTCCAGGGCCTGCCGGACCTTCATAGATTCTGAAGTACCACACGGTTTGTACAATCTCGGCGGGGGCCGCGAGAATGCGGTTTCACTGCGCGAGATTATCGATAAAGTCGGCGGGATGATTGAATGCACGCCGGTTATCGACGAAAGCAACCCATTGCCGGCGCCGGTGCCTTTGAATTACATCTCGGATCTGGCACGCATCCGGGCCGAGTTGGGCTGGCAACCTGAAATTGGTATTGAAGAGGGCCTGCGAAGTTTGTTGTGAGTACGATCCCATAGTGTCTTCGGCTCCAACGGAGCCGAATGTTTATAGTCACCGCCTCAGTGAATTAGAATAAGCTCCTTTAGGAGCGAAATGGATGTTTCGCTCCTCAAGGAGCTAAATTCTTTTTCTAAGGAGCGACCGGTGTCAGAACCAAGAGCGGTAGCGACCGGTGTCAGAACCGAGAGCGGTAGCGACCGGATCAAGACGAGCCACTGATTCTTCTTGATCCGGTCGCTACCGCTCTCGGTTCTGACACCTGGTCGCTACGGGTGAATCCGTGATCAAGGCCCAACCAGATCAAATCAAACGCATCGTCGTTCGCACACCGAACTGGGTTGGCGACGCGGTCATGAGTCTGCCGGCTTTGCATGAGCTACGTCGAATTTTTCCGGCGGCCCACCTCACCCTCGCTTGTCATCCGAGCTCGGCCGACATTTTTATCGAGTCAGATTTTGCAGATGGAGTCTTAGCTGCCGAACGCGGTGCCTTCTCAGTCTTTCAGAACGCCCGCGCCTGGCGTCAACGCCAATTCGACCTGGCTGTGCTTTTTCAAAATGCCTTTGCGGCAGCCGTCACGGCCTGGCTTGCGGGCGTTCCGCTCCGGACCGGCTATGACACGGACCGGCGCGGGTCTCTGTTAACGACCGCAATTCCCTTGCCTGCCTGGAAAGATGAGCGGCACGAAAGCTTCTACTATCTGAACGTCGTTAGCGAGTTGGAACGCACGCTCTTTGGCAATCGGTCTGTTGCTGATAGCCAACCATCAGTCAGCCTGAAGGTCTCAGGCATTCGCAGAGAAGCCGCCCTCAGCTTGATTAATAAGGCGGGCGCTCAAGCCGGAAAGCCTCTGGCAGTCCTCTGTCCGGGATCGGTAAACAGCCGGGCCAAGCGTTGGCCGCCGGAACGGTACGCGGAACTGGCTGACCGGCTGGCTGAATCGAGAATGAATGTCGTGCTGATTGGGTCTCCAGCCGAACTGGACGTCTCGACGGAGGTATCGGGTCGTGCGAGGCACCAGCCAATCGTGCTAACCGGAAAGACCACCGTCGCAGAAGCCGTCGCGATCATCAGCATCGCCGACGTGCTGATAACCAACGACACTGGTCCAGCCCACATCGGGGCAGCACTCGGAACGCCGACGCTGGTGATTTTTGGACCGACTAATCCGTTAACGACCTATCCGCTCTCTCCGTCTGCGGCGATTATTCGCCATCCCCCGGACTGTGCCCCGTGCATGTTGCGGGACTGCCCCATCGATCATCGATGCATGACCGCGATCGCGCCCCAAGAAGTTTTTGATCACGCGATGGCGATATTAGCGAAGCGAACGGTTCAGATATTCGGATAAAAATTCATAAATTCAGTGAAAACTATCCTGGCCCAGAAACCCAACCACGACGGTCCTGTGATACGATCGGCGCACGACAGGCGATCGTGCCGTTGGATAATCCGAGAATGCGGATTCTTATCGTAAAACTTGGCAGTATCGGAGACATTGTCCACACGTTGCCATCACTGGCGGCCATCCGCAGGGCTCTCCCTGAAGCGGAAATCTCCTGGGTCGTAGAACAACGCACTTCGGAAATTTTAGGAGACAACCCGTTTCTGGATCGCCTCATCGTAATCGACACGAAGGCTCTGAGGCGCGGGCTGATGTCTGGGGAGACGCTGCGGGCACCGCGCCGGCAGTTACGTCTGCTACGCGCCTCGGCCTTCGATCTAGCCTTAGATTTCCAGGGACTAATCAAATCAGCTATGGTTGCGCGGTTATCGGGGGCGCGACGGATCTACGGGTTTGACCGCGAGGCCCTCCGCGAACCGGCCAGCCAGATACTCCTTCACCAGACGGTTAACATTCCCGAACGCTCGCACGTCATCAGGAAAAACCTGACATTGGTCGAGTCGGCCCTGGGCATTCCCGTCCCTCTCGACGAGGACGAGTTGCAGTTTCCGATTGCGCTGAATGAGAGTCACAACAGTGAAGCTTTGGCGGCAGCGGGTACTGCCGGGCCCTACGCCGTCCTTAATCCCGGTGGCGGTTGGCCGACTAAGCTCTGGAGCGCCGAGAAATTTGGCGCCCTGGCCGATGAACTTTGGAGCCATTTTGGGTTGCAGTCACTGGTGACTGTGGGCCCCGGCGAGAACGAATTGGCCGAACGTGCTTTGTCTTCGTCCAGGTCAGGACGAGCACGCGCCGTTTCTGTATCTTTGAAAGGCTTTTGCGCCCTGGCGAAGAACGCTCAGGTTTACGTGGGCGGCGAGACCGGGCCGACGCACCTGGCGATCGCCATGCGCACGCCGGTCGTAGGCTTGCTCGGACCGACCGAATGGTGGCGCAATGGCAGTCCTTACCGTGATGATATTTGCGTCGAACGAAATGACATCGGATGTCGCGAGAACTGTCACCGGCGATCGTGCTCGCAATGGATCTGTATGGACATCGATGTTGAGCGAGTACTGCATGCCGTCACAGATCGGCTAAGACGAGCTGGGCGGATCGAGCCCGCCCGATTGGTATCGATTGGCTAGAGGTGGAACATGGATGCAGCGCTGGCGCGTGCCGCTCGGTTTTTTATGCGCGGCGCTTTTTTTGTTTTTTGCCCAGCCCACGGTCTGGACCCTCGTGGTGGGAGCAATCGTGGCGCTACCTGGTCTGGGTTTGCGGGCCTGGGCGTCCGGACATTTGAAGAAGAATGAATCGCTGGCCACCACTGGGCCTTACGCTTTCACTCGCAACCCGCTCTATCTTGGCAGCTTCATAATGGGTCTTGGATTTACCATCGCGGCTGGCCGGGCCTTTCTCGTTCTGATATTCATCATAATGATGCTGGGCATCTATCTCCCCGTGATGCGCGTCGAATCGCAGACGCTCTCGGAGCTCTTCGGCAAGAAATATCAGCGGTATGCGAGTGAGGTTCCGCTTTTCTGGCCGCGGTTTTCTCCTTACCGGCAAAATGAGGTCGAGTTCGATCGCGCCCTGTACCTTCGCTATCGTGAATATCGAGCGGCCGTCGGAGTCGTGATCGCCTGGGCGTTGCTGGCAGCAAAAGCCATCTATTTCAGATGATTGAACGTCGTTTTCAGAAATCGGCCTTCCTCTCCCTCATCGTCGTCCCGCTGGTCTTTTTGGCGTGGGCATCCGTCTTTGTTCAAGGCCAGGAACCGCGTCGCGAGCCACTGCCATTTGAACGCGGCGAAGAGTTGATCTACCAGGCAGAGTTTACGCGCGGATTGCTGCGTGGAGTTGACGTCGCCGAATTTCGCTTCAAAGCCCTGAGTGAACAAATCGCCCGCGGATCGGATGCCGCAGTCGTATTGCGCCTCACCGGGGACGTGGTTAGCAAAGGACTGTTTACTCGCATCGCCGGCTTCAAATTCCATCACCATGTGGAATCGACCGCCGATGCCGAACCGTTCAGAGTTTTGAGAACTGACAAAGTTGAAGAGCAGGGAAAACGTAAGCGTGTATTGGATGCAGTCTACGACCACGAAAAAAATCGGGTGCTCTGGCGAGAGGTTTCGCCGAATCCCCAATCCGGCTATTTCGATTTTTCAGAACCAATTCAGGATGTCCTGACGGTCATCTATTACTTGCGGACCCAAAAGCTGGAACCAGGAAAATCGTTCGAGGTACCCGTCACAGATGCCGGGAAGGTCTTTACTTTGTCGGTCGCAGTGGCTGAACGAAAAGAAATTGACACCGTTCTGGGGCGCCTCAACACGATTCGCATTGAACCGGCACTGTTCGGCGACAATGCGGCGGTCCGCGCGAAAGGCAAACTTTCAATCTGGGTGACCGAAGACGCTCGACGGCTTCCCGTAAGGGCCCAACTAAAGGTCGAAATGGGTACGTTTGATATCAAACTCAAGCAAGTCAGCTATCCTGAAGCCGTTCGAGCCCCAATTATCCCTTAGCCAATTATTAGTTTAGTTCCGAACTCGACTTGATCCCTTTCAAGAAATCACCACTCATCATCGGTCATCGCGGGGCGTCGGCTCTGGCGCCGGAAAATACTCTGGCGGCCTTTGCTCGAGCCTTTGACGACGGCGCGGACGGCATCGAGCTGGATGTACGTCTGGCTCGCGACGGCGTGCCCGTCGTGATTCACGACCCGTCTCTGTCACACACCGGCCGGCTCAAAGCGCGCGTTGCCCGATTAACTTCGGAAAGGCTGGGCCAAACAGACGTCGACACCTCGTTCAATCAACGGCACCCGCAACTGGCGCGGGTTCAGTACATGAAACAGACGGTGCCGGCGTTGGAATATGTCTTCAAACTAATGGCGAATTCGGCGCGGCAAAGCACTGTCTGCTATGTAGAGATGAAGACGGTCAGAGACAAGAGATCAAATTCATCCCTGGCGGCGGCCGTGGTCGAAATTATCCGGCGTCATAGTTTTCATAATCGAGTTATCGTGATCAGCTTTAATTTGCGAACCGTCGCAGCGGTTAAGTATCTCGATCCTTCAGTTCGCACCGGCGCCTTATTCGGCCCTCGCCAACGCGCAACAAAGTCGGTCCGAAAAATCATTGCGAACGCCCTGGAGTCTGGAGCGGACGAGATTCTCCTTCATCACCTGATTGCGAAGCATCGCGTCCTCAAACTGGCGCTGGAAGCCAACCTGAAGCCGGTGGTTTGGACCGTTGACGATCAGTCGTGGGTTGCCCGCGCTCAGGAAAACCAAATTCATGCCTTAATCACCAACAATCCAGCGAAGATGCTGGCGAGGCTGAGAGCCTGATGGGCTGGACACGCGTTCAGTTTCCAACGAGCATTCGCGAATCGAGTCCAAAATCCTAAGGAAAGCTACCTGTGTTATGGCTCTGCCACACCGATGGGCGGCAAGTCTCCGACTTGCCGGCGAGGCTTTCGTTTCCTCTGGGTCTCCGACCCTGGTCATAGACCACGAATTGAAGATGGCTGGTCGGCAAGTCGGAGACTTGCCGCGCATCGTGATGGCAAAGCCATAGGGAAAGCACCGACACATCGGAGAGGCCGAAGCCTTCGAGCAAACAGCCTGGCTTACGAAAAGAATGCGCGCCGACAACTCTCACAAGTCCCACTCCACGTGCGAATCAATCGGGTCTCATGTATCATCAACGGTCTCGCTAATCTGTTCATATCTTTCGGAGGATAATTCGTAGAATGCCGGTAAAGAAAGGCGCGGAAATCGCGCCGGCTAAAGGAAAGCTCGGTGTTTTGTTGGTCGGGCTCGGAGCTGTCAGTACCACGTTCATCGCGGGCGTCGAAGCAATCAAACAAGGTTTGGCTGATCCAGTCGGAAGCCTGACCCAGATGGGCACCATTCGTCTCGGTAAGCGCACCGATAATCGTGTGCCCAAAATAAAAGACATGGTGCCGTTGGCTGATCTAAATGATCTGGTCTTTGGCGCCTGGGACATTTTCCCTGATTCAGCCTACGAAGCGGCGATGCATGCCGGCGTACTCGAAAAAGATCTGCTCCACAAGGTGAAAAAACCGCTTCAGAAGATCAAGCCAATGAAGGCGGTCTTTGATCAGACCTACGTTAAGCGTCTGAGCGGAGAGAATGTAAAGCAGGGAAAGAACAAGCTCGCCCTGGCGAAGCAACTAATCGAGGACATCGCCGAGTTCAAACGCAAGAACAAATGCGATCGTCTGGTAATGATTTGGGCCGCTTCAACTGAGATTTTCATGAAGCAGCATGCGGTGCATCGCAATCTGGAGACGTTCGAACAGGCGATGCGCGAAAATCACAAAGCGATTGCGCCCTCGATGGTCTACGCCTACGCCGCGCTGAAGTCGGGCCTCCCCTTCGCTAATGGCGCGCCGAATCTGACTGTAGACATTCCGGCATTGATGGATTTGGCGAACCAGCAAGGCGTCGCGGTTTGCGGTAAGGACTTTAAGACCGGTCAGACTTTAATGAAGACGATTCTGGCGCCGGGGCTAAAATCGCGCATGCTGGGCCTGCACGGCTGGTACTCGACTAATATTCTGGGCAATCGTGACGGAGAGGTTCTGGACGATCCGGATTCCTTCAAAACCAAGGAAGAATCAAAGCTGTCTGTCCTGGAATATATCCTTCAGCCCGAGGTCTATCCCCAACTCTATAAGGATTTTTCGCACGTGGTCCGCATTAACTACTATCCGCCGCGCGGCGACAACAAAGAGGGATGGGACAACATCGACATCTTTGGCTGGCTCGGCTACAAGATGCAAATCAAGATTGATTTCCTCTGTCGTGATTCAATCCTGGCTGCGCCTATCGTGCTGGATCTGGCCCTGTTTCTGGACCTCGCCCAGCGAACCAAAATGAAGGGCGTACAGGAATGGTTGTCGTTTTATTTCAAATCCCCGATGACCGCGCCGGGTTTGTACCCGGAACACGACATCTTCATCCAGCTGACGAAGCTGAAGAACACTCTGCGGCATCTGCGCGGTGAGGATCTGATCACACACCTTGGCACTGAATACTACGATTAATGTTGGTTGAGAGGGCTTCGGCCCTCTCGTACCATTAGCGCCCTCGGCAATCCCTTTACGTGTAGTTTTCCTCCCGCCACTTCCTCAGCCAATTATCAAATACTGGAAAATGTCAGCCTCTTTGTGCCGATAAGTGTCAGGTATGTAGATTTGAGGTAGCTACGGGGCCAGATACTTTTCCGTAACCGCAGCAATATTTTTGGGTGACATTTCTCCGGGAGTCGTATATATAGCGTAGACGTTTTTCGGGTGCGCGCTTTCGCGAGTCTTATTGAAAAGGAAACGTGAAAGGTGAATGGCGCATCAATGGACGCAGCGGATCGTCCTTTGCATAGTAACCCTGCGGAGGATCCGCAGCAGCGGCAGATGGCCCAAAGGTCCACCAGTCGTTGAGGCAGAGACAAAAACGTGATTGCTGAACTGGAAAAAGAAATGAGTGCCCCAGAAAAACAATTAGACGAAACCGTCTTCTTAGATCCGGACCAAAAGAGTCCCCGTGCCCAGGATTTTGAGGAGCGACTCACTGCCAGAATTGTCGGCCAGGAGCGCGCCGTCAGACGCATGAGCGGGCTCTACCAGATATTTTTGGCTGGTATGAATCCGCCGGCCCGGCCGATCGGCACAATGCTCTTCCTGGGACCGACCGGCTCCGGCAAAACGCGGGTTATCGAGGCCGCGGCGGAGGTTCTTTTCGGAGATACCAACGGCGTTGTGAAGATAGATTGCGCGGAATTTCAGCACTCGCATGAAATCGCCAAACTAATCGGTTCGCCTCCGGGATACCTGGGTCATCGCGAAACCTCGCCGATGCTCACACAGGAGAATCTCGACCGCACGCATACCGAGGACATCAAGCTGACGCTGGTCCTCTTCGACGAAATCGAAAAGGCTTCGGACTCGCTGTGGCAACTGCTGCTCGGCATCCTTGATAAGGCGACTCTGACGCTGGGAGACAATCGACGCGTTGATTTTTCGAAGTGCATGGTGATCATGACTTCCAACCTCGGTGCGCGCGAAATGTCTGAATTGATTTCCGGTGGTATCGGTTTCGCCCCCGGCAAAGGCGCGAAGAACCCGCATGACACTGAAGTTGATCAAAAAATTTACCGGACCGCAGTCGAGGCCGCACGGCGTAAGTTCTCGCCGGAATTCATGAACCGCATCGACAAGGTCGTGGTTTTCCGATCCCTGAAAGAACATCATCTGCGAGCGATTCTCGATCTCGAATTGCAGGCCGTGCAGGACCGCATCATGATGTCAGCGGGAACCAAGTTTGTTTTTCAGTGTTCAGACGAAGCGAAAGACATGCTTTTGGAGGAAGGGATCGACTACAAGTATGGTGCGCGCCATTTGAAACGCGCAGTCGAACGATTCCTGGTTTATCCGTTGTCGAATCTGGTGGCCACCGGACAGATCGGACTCGGTGATTTGGTAAACGTAGCTATCAACCGTCAGACCAACAAACTAGTATTCTCTAAGCTGTCGGGCGGCGCGTTGATTTCGGACATGGCGCCGGCGGCGAACGATGAGGAACCGTTGTCGGCTCGGTCCGGAAGCGTCGGTCTCCCGATACCGCAGGCGGCTAAAGAGAAGGCAGCCCGCAAAGGTCATGGTCGCGGAGAGAAGTCGGAGAGCTAGCGATTAGTAATGCCCCCCAAGGCTGGCGCCGGAGCTTGCGAAAGCTCCGGCGCCTTTTCATTTTTTGGCGAAGCGCAAACGCCGCAGAGCCGCGCGCGCAGCTTCGGCAAGGTAGGGGTCCTGGGAAGCCAGAGCGGCTTCCAGTGCAGAGGTCGCCGAGGAATCTCCTGTCGAACCCAGAGCTTCAGCGGCGGCGCGACGGACATCGAGAGAGTTCGTCTCGTTTGTCAGCGCCGCGATCAAAGGCTCAACACCCGCGCGACTGCGAAGCTCTCCCAGAGCTTGAGCGGCGGAACGCATCGTGAAATCGGCTTCACGTTTTTTTGATTTCTTATTAGGGGAGAGACCCGAAAGCACCTGGGCCAATGCCGGCACGGCCGATTCGTCTCCAATTTGACCCAGAGCCACGACGGCGGCCGCTCGAACGGACGCTTCTTTCTCTGTCGTTAATAATTCCACCAACGGCTGGACTGCCGCGCGGCTGCGAGTCTCACCGATAGAATAGACAGCCTCGCGACGCACGAATTCGAGCTTATCTTTCAAAAACGGCATTAAGAGTGTCGCCGCTTCGTTAGCCGGCAGCGTGGTGATCGCATGGAAGGCCGTTACGCGTACGATGGGCTCGGAATCGTTAATCCCTGCGACTGCGGCACGTGAAGCCTCCGGATGCTTCATGCCTCCCAACCTCATCAAAGCATCGCGACGCTCTTCAACCTCGCTGGAACTCAAGCGCTGCTTTTGCTGCGCGATTCGACGCTGAAGCGGGGTGAGCTGATCGTTGCTCTGGGCGGACGCCTCCGCGCTCGCGCAGAATCCCAGCGCAATTAACGCCAGCCCAATCCGTAAACCCCTTAAACTAAAGATGGGAAGGTTAGTCATCTGAAAACTCTCACCAATTCACGACCCAGTATCGATCCGCGAAGCAATACCATGCAATGTGTCAATTATCAAAACTGCGATCGGAGGATAGAAAACCAGATCCGAAACGATCAAAGCAGTCGGCGAAAAGCCTGTGCTGCCCGCAGCCGGCACATGGTGCCGGAACAGGAGCGTCAGATCGGAAAAGAAATCCGAGGCCTTCCACCCAATCAATAATCCCACGCCGAGGCTGATTCCGTACCCGCCCAGGAGGAAGGCATAGGCCGAAAACCTCGTGAAAGGTCGCTGAGGCGAATCGTCCTCCCGGGTTATCGAATAATGAACCGCATCGGGCTTGTACGTGTAATGCTGGAAGTACTCTCTCAGCCGTTTGATCAGATGCCAAACGCCTAACGCAAAGAGCGTCAACAGAATTCCGCGACCGGCCAGGCCAAACGATTGCCACAGTGGCGGCTTGATCATAGCCACAAAAAAAGTTGACAGAAACAGTGAGACGGTCGTGAACACCGCGCGCTGCCTGACGAGATTCTCGTGCCGGTCATGCTCGAGAATCTGATTTACCACACGGTCCCAACGCGCCTGTGCGGCGCGGGCCCGCTGCGCATGGGGATTGTCGGAATGAAGAATGGAGGAAGAAGAAGTCCCGTTCCGCTGGTTGATCAGTTGCTGATCGTGAAAGGCGCGTTCCTGCGGATCGATCAGCGTGTGATAAGCAAGGGACAATAGCGCAAATTCCCGCGCCGACTTTTCCGAGCCGCGATTGACGTCCGGATGACGCTTTCGGGCCAGCTTACGGTAGGCGGATTTGATCTCAGTCGCGGTTGCCGACTGCTTGATACCCAGGACCTGATAGTAATCGGTCATTGCAAGGGGAACTTGACGGACTGGCGGCCCGGCCGCTCAATTTCACGACGGGCAAATATTATCATCTTCGAATCGGCGTGAGCGAGTAATAATCCCGGGCGTGTCCTGTTTTGGTTTTGTAACGCAAACTGTTAGCTTGCGCGCGTTGATGCCGCACTCATCGCAAACTAACAGTTTGCGTTACGTGATCCCGGACCTCAGCGGGCTGATGATTCGATGAACTCAATCAAAGTCCGGACCGCGACGCCCGTCGGACCTTTCGAACGATAGGGTGTAGCTGGATCAGCCCAGGCTGTGCCCGCAATGTCCAAATGCGCCCAGGGCGTGTCTTCGGCGAACTCTTTGAGAAATGCGGCGGCCGTAATTGTGCCGGCCTTCTTTCCGCCGACGTTCTTGATGTCGGCAATGTCGCTTCTGATTTGCTTTGTATAGTCGTCGTCGAGTGGCAACTGCCAGAACCTTTCGCCAACTTCTTTGCCGGCCGCTATGAACTGATCAATCAACTCCTGATCTGTGCCGAGAATCGCCGTATGAACGTCACCGAGGGCGATCGAGACGGCCCCCGTAAGCGTAGCCAGGTCGATGATTTTTGTGGCTCCAAGTTTCTTCGCGTAAGCAATCGCGTCCGCCAAAACCAGCCGGCCTTCGGCGTCCGTATTGATGACTTCGATGGTTTTTCCGGTCATCGCTCTCAAAACGTCACCCGGTTTGGTCGCTTTGCCGGAAGGCAGGTTCTCCGAACACGGCGCGACGCCCAGCACCGGCACTGATGGCTTAAGTTGGGCAATCGCGCGCATCGTGCCGATTACGGTGGCCGCGCCCGTCATGTCGTACTTCATCAATTCCATGTTCTCGCCGGGCTTGAGAGAAATACCGCCGGAGTCGAACGTAATTCCCTTGCCCACCAGCGCCAGTAATTCACCCTTACTCGATCGGGACCTCGACGGTTGATATTTCAAAACGATCAGTTTGGGAGGTTCGTCCGAACCGCGGGCCACGCCCAGCAGCGATCCCATGCCGAGTTTCTCCATCTGTTTCTGATCGAGAATGTCGACGCTCAGGCCGAACTCTTTGGCGACCTTCTTCGCCCGATCCGCCATGATGGTTGGCGTCATATAGGCGCCCGGCTCGTTGCAGAGATCGCGGGTGAAGTTGATCGACTCGCCGATGATCCGGCCACGCTCGGCGCCGCGGCCCAGGGCTTTTTCATCGGCGCCTTCGGCGATCACAATCACCGAATCGATTTCGCGTTTCTCTTTGTCTTTCGTCCGGTACTTGTCGGGCTCAAACAGACCCATGATCGCGCCCACCACTACTGTCTGCGCGATCTTCTCATCGCCATCGGCGCGCGGGATGATTCCAATCGATTTGACGGTCTTACTGCGCAGGAAACGCGTGGCGGAGCCAGCCATCTGAGCAATCCTTGCTGCTTTGTAAGAAGCAGCGTCGCCGCAGCCGATCAGCAGAACCCGGCGCGCCTTCAGATCTTTTCCCGCGACGTGAAAGTAAGCTGTCTCGCCTTCTTTCGCCGCAAATTCCTCGGCCTTGATCACTTCAGCGATCATTCCACCGACGGCCTCATCCAATGATCTCAGCAATCCGCTGTTTGGCTTTTCATCTTTGAACACGGCCACGGCCAAAGCCTGGACCTCGATCTTATCGAGTGATTTCGAGCTTCCGGATACTTTCATTATTAACCTCGCTCCTTGTGGCACAGACTTTGGACTGTGATCCCCTGCAGGATCATTCACAGACTGAAGTCTGTGCCACCGATTTATCTGTTTCTTTCTTTTAGTTGAGCGCGCGTCTCTCTGTCTACAATACGACGCAGCTCGGTTTCTCGCTTATCGTAAAGCTTCTTGCCTTTGGCGACTCCCACCTCGAACTTAATCTTTCGGTGCCTGATATAGACCCGCGTGATTACCAGCGTCATTCCCTGAACCGCTGTGGCTTGATCGAGTTTTTCGATTTCGCGCCGGTGCAACAGCAACTTTCGTGTCCGCAAGGGATCGTGATTGTTAAGGTTGCCATGAGTGTACGGAGAGATGTGCGCGTTAAATAGCCAGGCCTCGCCGTCGCGCACTGCTACGTAAGACTCTTTCAGCTGCACCCGGCCGTCGAGGACGCTTTTCACTTCGGTACCCATCAGCGCCGCCCCGGCTTCGTACTTCGCCGAAATATGATAGTTGTGAAATGCGGCCCGGTTCGTCGCCAGGACCTTCTCTTCCGTTGCTGTTGCCATCACGCACTAATGGCTGACTATAACAAGGCGGCGTAACAAGCCACAAGTCCATTCCTGCTAATAGATTCTTGCTTGTTTTCTGAGACCTAAATCACTAGACTTCGACCATGAATTCCGAGCTTGTTGCTAACGTCAGGAACCTTCCGCTGGCAGAGCGGATCGAGCTAATCGACCTATTATGGGAGAGCATAGCCGAACAGGGCTACGAACCGCCTTTAACGGCTGAGCAGGCCGCAGAGCTTGATCGGCGGCTAGAAGCTCATCACCAAAATCCCGTCGATGTTGTTTCCTGGAACTCGATCAAGGAAGGTATTCTGAATCGTTATTCCCATCGGTAATGGCGCTCAGTTCATGGAACGCGCCATCCCCCTTAAGCAATCCTGGCTCGCACTGGTCGTCGTCGCTGCAATTCCGCGAATTCTGGGCGCTTTTTTTCTCCCGAATGGTTTCGGGGATGCTTACGTCTACATCCGCGACATCGGAACATTGAGCACAAAGATCTCGACGGGTGCGTTTCGACTGACGGATCTCTTTGGCTTTTGGCTGCCGCTTTACCAATTGATCGGGGCAGTTCTCAACCTGATCGTCAGGAACGGCTTCTACTCAGGCAAGCTGGTCTCGGCCGTCTTCGGCATTGGTGTTTGCTTGTTCGTATATGCGATTACTTTCACTCTGACTAGTAGCCGCAAAGCCGCCGCGTTTATCTTCCTGCTGATTGCTTTTAATCCTCTTCACATTTTCTACTCAGCGTCGGCGATGACTGACATTCCGCACGCGTTCTTCGTCTTAGGCGCGCTCTATTTTGTGCTGAAGCAGAAGTGGGTGATCGCCGCTATCTTTGCGGCTCTCGCTGGTGCGACCAGGGTGGAAAGCTGGATGTTCATCGCGCTGATACCGCTGATTCAAATTCTGCGCGAGCGGCGCGTCTCCATCATTGCCGTGCTGATCATGATCCTGCCGCCGCTGTTCTGGTTCTATATTTCATGGAAAGCGACCGGCGATTGGCTGGCGTGCTTTAAGCAGCGGCAACAGTATCTCGATTGGTTGCTGGTGATGAATCCGGCCATCGCACACTTCTCTGTAATCAACATCCTGCGCGACGGAGCAACCCTGCTGATCTCGTCTGATGTTGCGGTTTTGATCGCGTCTTTCATTGCCGCATGGTTCGTGTTCCGGCAGTTGTTGAAAATTCACCGCCAGAAACTCTCTGAAGAAACTCAAATGATTTTGCCGCCGGTCGTTTTCTTCTTGGCGTTCTTCTCGCTTTTGCTCGTCGCCTATCTAACCCATCAGCAACCGATTATCTTTCCGCGGTACGGATTGATTCTCTTCACTCTGGGTTTGCCGATTCTCGCGTGGACATTTTTGCGGGCGAAACAGCAGAGACCTTTAGGCGCCCGACGCCTGTTGATTGGCATCATCGTGGTTTTGGCTTTCGACGCAAGCATTCAATTCGCGGGTGCGGTTGGAGCAGTCAATCAATACCATGTTCAACGCGCGGCCGCAGAATATCTGCGCGACCATTTTGATCCTAAGTCAAACGCGCGAATCTTCTGTGACGATGGAACGGTGAAGGTTCTGTCGGGTATTTCGGAAGAGAGATTTGTCACGTCGTCCGACGTCCCGCGTAATCGTGAAGGCTTACTTTCAGCGCTGAAGGCGAACAACGTCGAGTACCTCGTTTTTGTAGACAATCAGCCAACAACGGTGAACAGGCTGTTTAAGGATTTAGAGTACGGCGATTACGGAGATTGGTTCGAGCGCCAGTTCAGTAGTCATACAAACTTCCTGCCGACGCAGATTTGGGTTTATCGCTTTCATGGTGAGAAAGTGAAGTAAAATAGATTGAGGTGGTGACTTAAATTTCATTGTGACTTTTTCTCTAGCCCAGGTGTTCACGCCTGGGTGAAAAACGGCAGGCGCTGTTGAAGCCCCATTAATGGGGCTTTCGAAACTAAACCCTTTTCCTTCCCAGGGGTAAACCCCTGGGCTACAGAAAGGTTAATTAGATTGTGCCCTGCCGGATTGAGTCAGAACTTGACGTCGTCTTTCGGCCGCTTCACTTGGTGCTTGAGATTCTTGTCTTTCTAGTCGCCGATGTTTAGACTCCTGCACTAATGAGCCCGACGATCTTCCGCGAGTTAGGCTTCCGATTCTTTTTCTTCTCCCGCGAAGAACCAAGGATCCATGTTCATGTTTATTGTGCTCATGGCGAAGCAAAGTTTTGGATTGAACCTGAGATCGAATTGGCGGACAATTACGGCTTACGCGGACCAGATCTTCAGACGGCTCGGCGATTGATTGAGGAACACGAGGATGAAATCAGAGACGCTTGGCACAGGCACTTCGGAGGTTGAAGTCACACAGATTTCGAAGCATGGGATCTGGTTGCTACTTCACGAGAAGGAACACTTTCTTTCGTTTGAAAACTTTCCGTGGTTCAGGAGCGCGTCTGTTTCAGCCATCCAGAATATCGAGCTTCTGAACGAACATCACCTCTATTGGTCGGAGCTGGATATCGACCTCGCGGTTGAATCGATTGAAAATCCTGAACGGTTTCCTTTGGTTGCGCTTGAACCGGCCTCATGATGTTCCCGATAAAGTTCCATTCAGACCCTCCGAATCGACTCTACCATTACACTTCGCAAGAGGGATTGATGGGCATAATAACCAACCATTGCCTTTGGGCAACGGAAATCCAATACCTCAACGATGCCTCAGAGTATCGATACGGCGAGAAATTGACTAACGAAGTGATTTCGAGACGAAGAAAAGGAGCACGCGGCAAAAACAAAGAGTTTTTCTCCGAGTACATTGCTCATGCAAGCTTTCTTAGGAACGCTCATTACTTTGTCACATCTCTCAGCGAGCACGGCGATCTTCTCAGTCAATGGAGGGGCTACACACCTGATGGAAATGGCTTTAGCCTTGGCTTTAACGTAGAAAAGATGAATAGAATTCTGAGCGAGAGGAGGGAGTTCGAATTTGTACCCTGCATCTACGATCGTTCTGAGCAAGAAAATTTGATAAACAACTTGATCGACTATGCTCTTGATATGTGGGAGCAGGATGCGACACCGTTTTCTGAGTACACGACAGAAATGAGCGCCTACCCACCATTATTACTAAGAGTGTTTTCCAGTTTTCTTGCCCCGATCCTCAAAGATGCCAGTTTCAGCGAGGAAAAGGAGTGGCGGCTCATCCTCCTGCAAAACGACATTTACAAACGCCGATTTCGAATGGGCAAATCATTCGTCACACCATACTTGGAGATAGATCTCCTGGAAAAACCGGGCAGCCCAGGGTCGATGCCGTTGGACGAAGTCATCATCGGGCCAACGCCTAACCCCGACTTGTCAACACTTTCAATTAGGATGCTGCTCGAATCTCAGGGAGTAAAGGCCCAAACGAGACTGTCGACTGTGCCCTTCAGGAGTTGGTGACCTTAGATCAACCGCCGCCGCAACATATCCAGCGCCGCCTGTGACGCCCGCCAACGCACCAACTCTCGATCACCCGGAATCATCAAGCGCTTGTGTTCCGTGTGTGCATCATCGGCCAGCGCGATGAAAACCAAACCGACCGGCTTCTCGTCAGAACCGCCGTCCGGTCCGGCGATTCCCGTCACAGCTAACCCGAAATCAGTCTTCGCGCGATGACGAACGCCGCGCGCCATGTCGCGCGCGACCTGCTGACTGACCGCGCCGAATTCGAGAATCATTTTTTTGTCGACACCGAGCAGCCGAACTTTTGCTTCGTTTGCATAAGTGACGACGCCTTCAGTGAAATACTTCGACGATCCGGGCACGCTGGTCAGACGTTGCGCGATCAATCCGCCGGTACAGCTTTCAGCAACGGCCAGAGTAAATCCAGTCATCGCCAGACGCCGGCCGACAACTTCTTCCATGGTCTCGCCGCGAAAAGAAAATGCGGAATTGCCGAGTTCCTGCTCAATCTTCAAAGCCAGATCGTCGAGTAGAGTCTCGGCGTCCGCTTCAGTCCGCCCATGCGCGCGCAGATGAATCTCGATTTCGCTGCTGTTGAAGAGAATCGTGGTCTGCGGGTTTTCGTATTTCGTATAAATTGGGGCGATCTTTTCATCAACCGCGGATTCACCCAAGCCCGCAACGCGCAAAACGCGTGTGGCAAAGCGCACGCCGCCTGCCAGTTTCTCCAGCCGCGATTGCACATGATTCTCGAACATCGGTTTCATCTCGCGCGGCGGACCCGGCATCAAAGCGACCACGCAGCCCTCATGTTCAAGAAAAAGTCCGGGCGCTGAACCGTTGGGATTCGAAAGGACCTGAGCGCCGGAAATCACCATCGCCTGCCGCGAGTTTCTTTCCGGCATGTTGGCGACACCAAAACTGCGAAAGCGTTCGCGGATTTCCTCCAGCACTTTTTCATCGAGCGCCAATCGTTTTCCCAGAGCCCGGGCGACTACTTTGCGCGTGATGTCGTCTTCGGTCGGCCCCAGCCCGCCCGTCGTCAGCACGACGCGCGAACGCTTGACGGCGTCTTTGATCGTTTCTTCCAGACGCGCATCGTCGTCACCCACAACCGTCTTCAGCTTAACGTCGATGCCGATGCGATTGAGTTTGTCGGTGAGCCAGAGACTATTAGTGTCAGTGCGGTTCGAAGTAAGAAGTTCGGAACCGATGGCGATGATTTCCGCAGAGAGCATAGGTAAGGATTATTAACACAGAGGACACAGGGGAGGAAAATCAAACAAGGCAGTGAGTTAACCGAATACTTCTGACCGAGCTCTCTACTTTAATAATGGCTCTGCCACTCCGATGGGCGGCAAGTCTTCGACTTGTCGAAGTTTCCCGATAAAAACGCGGCGGTCTTCGACCGCAGGTCAGAGACCGGGAGAAGAAGAAGATCCTGACCGGCAAGTCAGAGACTCGCCGCGCATCGGAGTGGCAGAGCCAGTAACTCGTTGACCAATATCACCTTCAAACAGACTTAAGCGTTCTTGTAGTTCCCTCACCGCGTCCTTTATAGTCAATCTTTTGATCAACCCAATGAAAGAATCCTATTACATCGTAGCGCTGCCCGGTGATGGCATCGGTCCTGAAGTCTTGTCGTGTGCTTTGAACGTTCTGAAGACTGCCGCTCATATGTTTCAGATCGATTTCCAGATTGAAGAGATTCCCTGCGGCGGTCACTATTACGCCGAACACGAAATGGAATGGCCTGAGGGCTCGTTTGAGAAATGCGAAAAGGCGGACGCTATCCTGCTGGGCGCCGTCGGCCATGAGGTTGACGGCAAAACAGTATTTACCAAGCCGGGCAAACCTTATCCAGAACCACAACTGGCGGGATTCGCGCAGGTAATCCTTAATCGGCAGAAGCTGAATCTCTACGCCAATGTGCGGCCCGTCAAACTCTATCCAGGCGTCAAACACAAAATTCACGGTGAGCTGAAGCAGGTTTGGGAAGCAGGCAAAGTCGATTACGTAGTCATCCGCGAGAATACCGAGGATGCTTACACGGGTGAGACGGACCAGATTGCCGACGGCAAAGTAACGCCCATCCGGATCACCAGGACAGCCACTGAGCGCGTCGTTCGTTATGCGTTCAACCTGGCGCGCCGCCGCAACAAGCAGCACAAAGTAACCTGCGTCGACAAATCAAATATCATCGGCGCGCACCGGTTTTTCCGCGAAGTGTTTCGCGAAGTCGGCCAGAGCGAATTTCCCGACCTGAAACTTGATTACGCCTATGTCGACGCATTCTGTCAGTGGCAGATTCGCAATCCCGAATGGTACGACGTGGTGGTTGGGCCCAATCTGGTCGGCGACATCATCAGCGACAATGGCGCGACTACCGCAGGCGGCTTGGGCCTGGCCGTAGGCGGCAATATCGGCGACGAGCACGGAATGTTTGAACCGATTCACGGCAGCGCGCCCAAGCACGCCGGCAAAGACCGCGCGAATCCACTCGCCGCGATTCTGGCGGCCCAGATGATGTTGGATTGGCTGGGCGCGCGGAATGACGACGAGCGTTTACAACGAGCTGCGGAAATGATCGAGGATGCCGTGGTCGCGCTTTTGAGCGAAGGCGAGACGCTTACTTACGATTTGATCGGTGAGGAGAGAGCGTCGCGTTGCAGCGAAGTTGGCGCGGCAGTTGAAGAAAAGCTGAAGGCCATGGCGTGAGGCGGAAACCTGACCGTTAGGGAGGGTGCCAAGCTCTTAGCCACCCGCACCCTCCCTTACGGTCGGGTTTCCGCCGAACTATCGGCCGCGACTCTGTATCCGCTCCTCAATCTTTGGCAGACTCACGATGATTGCATCGCCGACAATCTTCAGACTCTTCGACGAAATCTTGTCCATCGTATCGTCTTTCGTGTGCCAGTACGGATAGCTGTTCAGCTGAATGATGTCGAGCGAATCGATGCCTGCTTTTAGAAACGGGCTGTGATCGTCATCGCCGACGCCTTCGCGCGCATCGACGAATTGCGATCCATACCCTATTTGCTTCCCTGTCTGCCAGACAACATCCTGTAACCAGGTTGTGCCCAGATCGGCACGGCCCAGTTTCAATTCTTTGTAACCAATCATGTCCATTAAAATCATCGCCTTGACGCGCGAGACTTCATTTTTCTCGACCAGCTGCGAGACATATTGGCGACTGCCGTAGGTGTTATCGGGAAGCGGCGTTTTGGGATCAGCCGGATTAGGATTGTGGCACTCGTCCCAATCCGTACAGAAGGCCTCTTCGCCATCGAAGAAAACAAATCGATATGTAAATTTCAGGTTCTGCTTTTTCGCCGCCAGCACGCGCGCGATTTCCATCAACGCCCCGGTTGACGAACCGCCGTCATTCGCACCCACAAACCTAAATTCCTTGTAAAGCTTCGTGTCGTAGTGGCTGGAGATGATCACGATATTGCCTGATTCACCCGGCAACTCAGCGACAATGTTGGCCATCTTGCGTTCACCCACGGGCGTAGTGGCGCGAAACTCCTCGGCTGTGACATGCAAGCCGAACGAACGCAGCTGATCGATGATATAGGCTCGCGTCTTTTCCAGCTCGGGCGAACCGGCCGGTCGCGGGCCAAACTCAACCTGCTTGCGGACAAAATCAAAAGCCTTGTCGCCGTCAAAATCAGATTTTGAACCCGCCGGTGACGATGTGTTTACTTCTGTTGGTCTGTTGGGCGTGCTCGGACAGCCGATCAGCAGCAGCGAAAACGCCAAAGAAACGATTATCAACATAGACCGTGAAAAATATCCGAGGAGTTGTTTCGATGAAGTCAGTTTCATAAATAGCAGGCGCGATAACAGCAAGCTGGTCAGTTTTTTCAGCGCTGCGGAGCTTTGGCGCTGCTCGCTGCAGCTGGTTTAGCCGTAGTCTTTTGCTCACGCTTTTCCCGGCGGCAATCCGCACAGATGCCAATCATGCGCAGCAGATGTTCAGTTAACTGAAATTTGTATCTGGCAGCCATCGCATCCTGAATCGCCTCGAGTTCCGGCGAGTAGAATTCAATGATCTTTCCGCACTCAGAGCAGATCATGTGATCGTGATGTTCGTGCTTGTAGTTATGTTCGTAGTGCGCGCGGCCATCGCCAAAACGAACCTCTCGCGCGAGTCCGGCTTCAGTCAATAAGCGGAGCGTGCGATAGACCGTTGTCTGGCCAACCGTCGGATCCTTTTCGCGCACCAGACGGTACAGATCCTCGCCGGATAAATGACCTTCTGTTTTCAGAAAAACCTCGAGGATGAGGTCGCGCTGGCCAGTTCGCTTCAGACCCTGCTTCTGAATATGTTTGAGAAAGACTTCCTGCTCTTCAGTCATTAGGTGTTAGACGGCGTAAAGGAGACCCCTGCATTCTATCACCTAATTTTGTAAGCCATGAAACTTCGAGGCTGTTTGGTAGTCTCCTAATTCAACTTTGCGCTCCTTTGCGTCTTAGCGCCTTTGCGTGAAATCGACCTTTCTATTGAATTTCGTTCACGCCAAGTCGCAAAGGCGCCAAGTCCCGCAAAAGGAAACCTCGCGCAACTCAATCGCTTAAAGCTGCCGCGAGGACCAGGCCAAGACCGAGCAAGAGCAGATAGAACCCGAGTGTTCTCCACAGAAAGCGCACCGTTGATTGAGAAGGCTTGCGCCAGCGAGTCGTTGGCACGTCCTCTCTTTTCGCGGTCTGGTTACTGACAAAACGCTTCGGGGTTTCCTCAACAGCATCCGTCACGGGTCTCGTCGAACTCCCTTTCTCGTGCTTTTTGGGAAACACAAGCGATAGGACCACCGAAGCTGCGATCACTGTAGCAATGATTCCCAAAGAAATTCCGATCGGGAAGTGGCCGTCAAACAATTGATTGAGCCAGACCATTTTGAGTCCGACGAAAACCAGGACGGTCCCCAACCCGTACTTCAGCAGATGGAACTTCTCGACCGCGCCCGCCAGCATAAAATAGAGCGCCCGCAGACCCAGAATGGCGAAGATATTCGAAGTGAAGACGATCAGCGGCTCGCTGGTGAACGCGAAGATCGCCGGCACTGAGTCAACCGCAAAAACAATATCGGTCGCTTCGAGAAAAACCAGACCGACGAATAAAGGAGTTGCGTGGAGCGGGCCGAATCGCCTGGTAAAGAAATGCGGGCCTTCCAACTCATGACTCACGGGAAAGATTCGACGAAGCAGCCGGATCAGCAGGTTCTTTTCGGGATTGGGTGGCTTCTCTTTGCCGACAAAGATTTTGATCCCCGTGAATATCAGAAACACGCCGAAGAAAACAACGACCCAGTGATACTGCATGAGCGCCGCACCCAACGCGACGAAAATCGCTCGAAAAATGATCGCTCCGAGTATCCCGTAGAACAACACCCGGTGTTGGTACTTGCCGGGAATGCCGAAGTACGCAAACACCATCACGAACACGAAGATGTTATCGACCGAAAGTGATTTTTCGATTACGTAGCCGGTCAGGAATTCGACCGACACGCGCCAGGCCGCAGCGCCGGCGTCAAAACCAGGGATCCCCAGAAGCCTTGGATCCTGCGAAAACTTCCACAACGAGTATTTGTAAAGGAGAAGGTTGAACAGCAGGGAAAGAGCAATCCAAACGACGCTCCAGGTGGCGGCCTCACGAAATCCGACGGCATGGGCTTTACGGTGAAAGACTCCGAGGTCAACCGCCAGCAGCGCGATCACCAAACCAACGAACGCCAGATAGAACCACCAATATTCGGCCAGGGGAAAAAGCTGGACCATGAATCAAATCCTTTCGCGCCTGAAATCAGTTTCCGCTCAGTCCCGGCGCGAAAAAGAAAAAGACCTCTTGCGCGCTTGGAATCAGCGGCAAAAGGTCTTGGTCGTTGAGCTCGTTCTGTGCTCTTCCCGATGGGCCGGGTACCTTGCCGGTACCGTGCTGACGGCCGCGTCGAACCCGTTTGATCTGGGTGACCTACTCCCCTTTTGAACTGGAGGTAGATTACACCCGGAGATCACGAAGATCCAACCGCATCGAGCTGTAGTTCCAAAATTGAGTTTTCCCCCGGCGTTCCTGCGAAAGTCCTACGCGCCCTTTGCGGTTGCATAACTTTGAAAGCACCTACTGCAGAGGAACGGCCGAGGACTGCTCAGAGACCGCAGAGGACGATTCGCGAATTTCCAACTACATCGTGCGCCGCTGCCGAGCGCGTCCCGGTCTGTGATATCTTGACGTCACCGAACGCCGGGGTGGCGGAATGGCAGACGCTACGGACTTAAAATCCGTTGACCGTAAGGTCGTGTGGGTTCGACTCCCACCCTCGGCACCATTAATAGTCTTGAGGTTTTCACGATTTCCACCAACTTAGCCCCGTAAACATCTCAGCCCGAAAATGCCAGATGGGGCCAAGATGGGGGCCCCCTTAACTCGCCTTCCTTTTGAACTCGATCACATTGCCTCTCGGCTCTGCGAGTCTGTTCACGGCTTCTTCCAAAGCCTCTGGAGTGCTGCGAGCGTAAGTGCCCGTCACGGCTTGAATGTTGTGACCTAACAGATCGGCGATGTCGTATTCATGTACTTGTCGCGCTCGCAACTCTGTAGCAAAAGTACGACGTAGGTCGTGCCAGATCACTCCACCTTCGACGGTGAGACCAAATGGAATCTCTGCCCGTTCACAAGCAGTTTCAAATCTACTGCGGAGAAGGCGTTCATTCACTCCGGCATGGTCTCGGTCAAACACCAGACCACTCTTTCTTTTTTGAATGACTTCAAGCAATGCTTCCCGCACAGGAGCATTCATGGGAATTAGACGATGACGAGGCTTCTTGCCCTTGGTATTAGTAAGCAAGAACCAATTGGGCCGCACCTCAACATCGCGTCCATTCGCGCGCCGAAAGATCGACAAGCCAGTAAAGTTGACGTTTTCAATGCGCAACTCCAACAACTCCGTTATCTTTCTCACGCCAGTTCCCAGTGAAACCTCTACAGGGGCACGCAAGACTTCAAGGTCATCCACAAGTACATCCATCAGCCGAGTTCTTTCGGCAGGCATCAGATAGCGCTCTCGCTTTCCTTCCGATTCCCGCTCCAATCTGCTGCATGGGTTAAAGTCGGCGAATTCGTCGATAGCTGCTCTCGAAAAGATGGCCGACAGTAGATAAATATAGCGATTGACTGTCGCGCCCGCGCGCGGAGCCTTTCGCCTGGTCTTCTTCCCTCGGATCGATGACTGAAAACGTTCGACATCACGTCTGGTGATTTCGCGAAGAAATCGATTGCCAAAAAACTCTTTGAGCTTCTTGACTCGGCTCTCCGCATCTACAACCCGCGTGCGTTTCTTTTCTTCCAACCACGGCAGATAGTATTCGTCGTAATACTTGGTGAATCCTATGTCCGTCCTCTGGTTGTAACGGTAGTTGTAGATTGCTTCCCGTTCGTTTACCTCGGCGCGTTCAGCCTGCGCTTTGGTACGAGCTTCAGGAATTGCATGATGGATGCGTCGGCCTTTCAGCTTGTACTCCAACCACCAACGCGCGCGATCGTAGTTTTCATCTCCCGGTTTTACTCTCTTACCCTTCCAGCGCTTATACACCATTCCTGGATCACTCCTTTCTTGTCGATAAGCGCTAGCGGTCGTCAAAGTGATTTGATCTTAATCTTTGACGACTTAAGTGTCACGCTAATTTTAGCTTTCGTTTTTCGCTCTGGGCTCGTCGCCTTTCAGCTTCTTCCCTCGCCCACAAGTCGACTTCCTCTCGGTTGAATCGCAAGAGGTCTCCCATGTACGCGTGCGGCAACGGGTGTTCGTCGTCTCGGCGTTTGGCCCACTTCATTATTCCCGCCGTCGTCGGCTCATCGTCTGAATTGACGAGTTGCCAGTAACGAGCGAGCTGGGAGGCCGTCATCCAATCCGGTGGCGACTCGGATAGAAGTTTGTCCGGCTTTGATTCCGTCAGGAGTAATGCGACCGCGTCCAAAGTTGTGCGGTCGAACAACTGATTGAGTTTCGCTTTCAGGTCGGCGTGTCTGTCGAGCATAGTATCGCTCGACAATTTCAAAGGCTGTGCCAAACGAGCTTCTCTCGTGTGAGCGGTTTTCCGGCTGTTTACTGCAAAGGAAATCTGATGGGCGAAGGAAGGAATGTTTAGGCGTATCCAAAAGCGGCAGGGGTGCCTACATTTTGGAGGCAGTTTGGCACTCTTCGTAGTGTGCGAGAATCAGTACTGTCAGTCCTGTTCGTCTTTGATCTCCTTAGCGATCCCGTAGGCGAACCGCTTTGCTTCGTCACTCTCCTTCTCAAAGCGTTCGTCCATCTGACGAGAATTCAAGCCCTCTGACTCCATCCTAGCGGTGGCTCCGTCCCATGCAACTCGACGGCCTGCGCGAGCCTCGGCCAGCGTTTCCTGCAACAGCGCTAGACTGACGTCCTGAGTTCGGAGGGATGTGTCGCCTTGTCTGACCAACTTCATCAATAGAGTCTGTAGCGTCCCAAGAGCGTCCGCGATTCCTTTGACTCCGGTCGCCTGTTCAAGCTCGTCGTCGGCTTCGCGTAGCCTGCGGGCGACCAGTGCTTCGTCAACAAGTTTTCGGAGGATAGTCGCCTCCTTGGCGCCCGTCTTCGTCATGATTGCATTGATGGCGTCGATCTGATCTGACCACGGTTGGAATCCATACGTTTTTGTTTTCGAGATGGTCCTCTTGCCTTTCCTCATGGCTGAACAATGCCTCCGTCGACCTGTTTCTAATTTTCTAAGAAAAGGGAGTGTACCTTAAGGTCTAAGTTGCTGAAAGGAAAAGCGTTGTGCAGGAACTTAAGATTCTTAAGAAGAAAACTTAAGATTCTTAAGTCTTAAGGTCTTGAGCAGAATGGACTTGAGGTGAGCGAGAGGATGAAAATCATCGCTCTATCCTGTCTGCTCATTTTTTGTCGATCTTAAGGTCGTTTGTACCACATTCTCTAACCCACCAACCGAAGGTTGAAAGTCAAAATCCTCCTCCCTAAGAATCGGTTCAGATTGAAATCATAGAAGCAGATTTCCGCGCTGAATATTTCAACTCCACGAGCGCGTGAGCAACTGGGATGAAACCGGTCTCGGCTGGCTAAAAACAGGGGTGCGCTTGAGAGCGCACAAACCACGACCTGGGAATAGCGAGGTTTTTTGTACTCATCTCCCTAAAACTGTCTTATCGTCCATAAGGGGAAAAGAACCATAAAGGTAAGCTCAAACTGGTGGTAATAGTATTAAGCGTTCTCACAGGCGCGCGGAAGCAATGGGCGAAGTATCCAGATTATGGGGGAAGCAAGCCAGAGAAAGAATTACGACCTTGACTCATACAGACGGCCAGCGAGATTGGCATGATAACGCCGGCGCAGAGTTCCCAGCGGAATTGGTGGTAGCGGATTGAGGATCTCCCAACGGCGGCGCAATCGGGCAATTGCCGTTGGACGCAGCCGCATTAGCCGCCGGAACCGGTCCTGATTCCAATCAGCTCGCGCCTCTCTCAGCTCGCGGTCTAAGCGCATGAGGAGAGTCATAGCCTCGAAAGCAAGTTTCCGGTCGGGTTTCAAGAACGGGCGCGGCGGGGTCGTTACCAGCGGGTAAACATAACAGCGAATAGTTAAAGCCCCGCTGGCGTTTGCCGCGCGTGGGCCTGTGCGTTCTTCGATGCAATTGATTGAGTTTGTCAGCGTCGCTTCCCCTCTCATCCGAAGTCTAAGGCCAGTTGTATTTCCTCTAACCCGCGCTGAACCTCGGCACGTCGCGCAAAGTAAAAGGCGGGTAGCGTAAGGCCGGACTCGGCTTCTTCAATGTCTCTGGCGATCGTAGCGATTGGCGACTCCGGCTCGCTCCTCGGCTCGGGCGTTGCGACAGAGACAAACCACTGGTCGAGGTCAACGATCTGCGGCGGGGCCAACTGTTGCGGCTCAATCTCGGCTGGTTCGTCGTCGGTCAAAACGTCGCTGACCATGACCGGATAGCGAGCGAGCAACTCAGTGAGTACGGCAACTCCGGTTTCTTCATCTGTCGGAACAAAGAATCGCTGTTTCCAATCAATTGTTTCGTTAATTAAGCCAAGGCTGCGAATCTCGGCGAACCTGTATGGATCGACTCCGATTAGCTCAATAACCGGCTCTCGGTGAACCACCTTTCGCGCAAGCCTCAAACCGGAGACGAGCGCGACTTCCTCGCCTTCGTCCAGGATGCCGGTAAAGAGTTCTTCGGGCTCGCGCAGGTCGCGAGACGCGCCAAGCGCTGCGACAATGGGGCCAACCTGTTCCTGGGGTATTCGAATGCCGACAATTCGCTGTCCGTCGTCTGTAGTAACTCGGACTACGCGGAGTCGTGCTTCTTCGTGAGTCTTGAATCTCTCCCAAAGCGGGATGATTGCTCCGCTTATGATGTGCGTCTCGTGGGTTTCAATCGGCGGCACCGTCGCATGTTTCTTGATCCACCAGTCGCGGGCCTTCGACGGAATCACGGCGCGGTACTTCTCCTTCAACTCGTCGTCATGAATGTAAGTACTTCGCGCGGCTTCCGGTTTCCATACCGCAAACGTGCGATAACTGTTTCCGTTCTCAGCGTTGGTATGGAGGCCAGATTCGATTGCGAGAATGAAGTGACCATTCTTTCGATGGCGAAAGAAGGCTCCCGTCTTGCGCTTCCTTACTCGCTCGGCTTCCTCAAAGCTGACTGCCTTCGACGGTACATCAATCTCTAAGGTGTAATGGGTGGTTTGTGCCTGGGTGGTTTCGTCGGTATGCACTACGCGCTGCGGTTTGGCAATCCGTATTGCCAACGCTTTGATATCTGTCACTCCCTCGTCAAACGTCCCGTTAGCTTTCGCATACCGCACCGTCTGATCGAACAAGTCAACGAAGTGGTCAAAGAGTGCATTCTGGTGATCCACGTCGAGGGCCAATACGCGGTTAAGGAATCGCGGCACGTTGTAGAGATCTTCCTTCCGTACTTCTTCGCAACCGTCGCGGTTGCGGACAAGTAGGCCGATATCTCGCAAGGTCTGCCGTGGATTGGCGAGTCCTGGGACATTGCCGCCTTCGACAATTCGCCTGAGCGTGAGACACAAAGCCGCTCGGCCTTCTTCTGTCTCAAAGTTGTACTTCGCAAGGTCGCCGCTGTCGGCGCTGCGGCGGTCGCCTTTGGTCAATGCGCCCAGACTGCCAAGCCGTCGCGCGATGGTTGAACTAAACCGCTTCTCTCCGCCTAACTCGGTCGAGAGTAAAACATACTCTGGCGGCATAGCTTGATCGCTTCTATGCGTCCGGCCAAACGTCTGCATCTGCTTGTCGGCAGACCAACCGAGCTCAAGGGTAACGTGGACTCGGCGTTGCCGGTTCTCCGCGCGATTGGAAGCATGAAGCGAGATTCCCATCGCGGCGGCATCGCTGATGATGGCTACGCGCTTCTTGCCAGATTGAAACTGCTCCATTTCGTGAACATTGGTTCGGTGCATGGCGACGCCTTCGGGATTGCGCTTCTTATATTCGACATGGCCGCGTGAATCGCGAATGAGACGGCGCGTTCTTCCTGTTAGTTCGGCAACATTGCGCTCGCCAAAATGATTGACCAATTGGTCAAGCGGGTTCTCTGGCAACTCCAAGGCTGACAGACCGTCGATAACTGCTTGCTTCATCCGTAAGGCTTCTTTGCTTTGCACGGGATTGCTTTTGCCGTCTCTGACTGGTACTTGGATCGTTTTGCCTGTTCCTGGGTCGGTAACATCTTGATAGAGCGTGGTTGGGAACCCGCGATCGACCATCGCTGCGATCACTTCGCGGGGTGAGAAGTCCAAATCCTCAAGCATGCCGCCGTTGGCGGTAGCCTTGGCAACTTGCTCCTTGGTTCGCGCCTCGCCGGTTCCTACCAGTGAGATCACAACTGACTTGCCTTCGCTCAAGGCGGCTTCGGCTTCGGCGATAACGCTCGGCACTTTGAACGCACAGATGACTTGGCGAAAGAACCGCTGATGATCTCCCCAAAACTTATTGAGGGCGACAGCGCGAGCGCGGGGCCCGCCGTTGGTGACTTCTAAGGCTGCGTCGATGTTTCGTAACACGCTTTGCCAAGCATCGGCGGCGCGGTTGTACATTTGGCGCTGCTGTGGTGTGAGTAAGTGAATGCGCTCGCGGTACTCAACCGCCTTTCCGCTGTGAGGGCATACTCCGAATGAGATTGAGCCGGATAAGTACATGCCAAGCGCTTTCATATCGCGGCTGACCATTTCCATGGCCCCGACTCCGCCGGATTCAATCTCCTGCATGAACTCTTGAAAGCCTCCGGGGAATGATGTGCCGATACCCCATAAGCCAAGGCGAGTCATATAGGCCATGTTGCGAACGTCGGTCGCTCCCGTGGCTGATGAATAGACCACGCGATAATCTGCATTTCGCTCCGGGTCTTGTAGGTCAATGACCGCTTGTCCGGTGAGGGTGGGTTCGCCGCGTCCACCTGCAAGCGCGTTCTTGGCTTTATGCGCTTCGTCAAAGATGACTACGACGTCTGAACCAAGCCAACGTTGGATTTGGTCAATTCGTTTCTCTCCCGTCTTCGCGGCGGCGATAAGCGACGAATAGGAGCTAAAGATCACACCGCGAGATAACGTGATTTCTCCGGCTGGTGGGTAGTCATTGATTCGTGAAAGCGGAATGCTCGCGAGTCCAAGGTCAGTGAGATCGCGCCGCGCGGATTCCAGTAAGTCATTGTTGACGGAAAGCCAGATCGCACGTTGGCGGTTCTGATTCCAGTTATCCGCGATGATGCCGGCCAGTACTCGGCCTTTGCCAACGCCGGTGCCGTCGCCAACGAAGAATCCTGCGCGTGATCCATCCGGTAGTCTCTGCTCGTGTCGCTGTCCGGCATAGATAACGCGCGCAAGCTGAATGTCTGAGAGCAGGCCTTCGCTGACAATCTCAGCCGCGAGGTGCGGCTTGTAAGTGATGTCAGGCGGCGTGACTGCGGCCATTGATGCCGATTCAACGATCACGGCCGGATGCGGCTTGCCGCCTGTTAATTTCGCTGGCACGTAGGGGACAAACAGATTTCCGCTTGGTTCCGACTCGTCGGGATCGTCGTCCGGCGACGGCGGCGGCTCAACTAAGTGCTTGAGGGTTTCCCAGGCATCCTCAAGCGTGGCCGCGCTTCCCCAAGCGATCTGCTTTAGCTGCTCTTGCCAGTTCGCTCCGGGTGTCGCTTCGGTCTTATCAATGACGAGGATTTGAACATCGGGCGAGGCTCCGTATTTCGCATATTCTTTGCCGTCGAGAGTGAGGTTCGCGCGGATATTGCAGAGACAAGCGATCCGTTGCCACCATTCGCTAAAGCTCGGATGGTGAAAGCTCATCGCTTCGCTGACGATGGCAACCAGTCGTCCACCGTCTTTCAATCGTCGTAAGGCGCTGGCTACGTGTCGCGCTCCGTAGACTGGATTTGTGCTTTTGACTCTGCCGCTGGTGGAGCTAAAGGGTGGATTCATTAAGACGGCAGTCGGTTGAATGTCGGTGGGTAAGAGGTCGTCGATGAACTCGGCATCAAGCGGAAACGGTTCGAAGTTGAGGACACAGCGAAGCAAAGAGAATCGTCGCAAGCTTGTCTCATTGCAGATAACCTTCGCGCCCACTGCGCGAGGCCAGATCGCTAGGCTTCCGGTTCCGGCCGATGGTTCTAGAACTATGTCGTCGGGCTTCGGATTAAGTAATCGCGCTGCGAGATAGGCGAGCGTTGGCGGTGTCGAGAATTGCTGTAACTCGGTTTGCTCTAACGTGCGATCCGTTTGTCGCGGTAGGCGTTGCATTAATGGACGCAAGACAGAAGCAAGCGCCTCGATCACGTCCATCTGCATTAGCTCCGTGGCGTGTTTCTCTAATAGATAGTTATTGACGGCGATTTCTACGGCGTCGTAAGCATCGCGCGGCGTGTATTTGCCTTGCGCTCTACTGCCGCCGAAAACCCGTTCGGCGGTTCGGGTTAGTTTGGGATTGTCGAACGGCTCTCCGTCCTCGATCCGTTCTTCGAGTTCGGTGATCAGTTCGTGGATATTGCAGACAAGCGCGTTTGTTCTGGCCGCGCAAACACCTGTACTCTGATCTGGCATCTGGCTTTGCTCCTTGAATTCGGACAAGTCACGGTGTAAGCGGCGCGGGTGGTAGTAACACCCGCGCTGCTCCTTCTTTCAGTTGTTCGGCGTTAGTACTCGGACGGAAGCAAGACCGTAGTTGCACTACGGTCTGCCTCGGTGATGATCCAAAGCTTCTGTCCTTTGCCTGTGCGATACGCGCTCAAAAGGCGAAAGCCTTCTTTCAATGAAAGTTCGTTCTCCTGAACGTCCTCGTCTGATAGCTCGCTTCCCCAATCGCAAGACATGTGACGGCGCAAGAACTCAATCGCTGTCTGTCCCGCGATCATGAGTGCTTCTTCGGCTCCGGGCGTGATGAATGTTTGACCCAGCGCAAAGCGGGTCACGCTTGTTTGCGTGGCTGTGCTATGGTTTCGTCGCATCGATTCATTTCTCCTTTAGCGGGTGAAAAGTTGGTGCCTGGGCTAGGCGAGCGTTGACGCGCTTTCCTAGCCCCTTTCGTTTCTCACTGTTCGGTTTCGTTCTCGCTCGCCTGTAGTCGTCCGGCTCGCAGGATTTGATCTGCGGCGCGAAAAATCTTCTGTGCGCTCTTTTCAGGGATGGCGTCGCCGTTGTAGCCAATAGCAGGGCATAACCAGTTCTGTATGTAGCCTCGGCAATAGTCCGCGCCTTCAAGATTCAGCGCTTCGCAGCAAAGCAACGCGACGGACTCGGCTTCGACTTCGCGCAGGTTCTTGGGCGTTCGTTCGGTATCCGTGAAATCTGCTTCGCTGGTGTGGCCTAAAATGACGTGGGCCGTCTCGTGGAATAGCGTCTTGTGCGGAAGCTGCGCCACGGGGTTGATCGCGATCTGCCGTTTCCGCGCATATCCCTGACAGTTGCCGTCCGTGTCGGTGAATGCGATCCGTTCAATGTCGAGGGCGGCTAGTGCTCGCTCGGCTTCCCATTCCGGCAAGCGCGGCGCGGTGAATTCGTCGCCGATGGTCTGGCTAATGGCGAACCATCGCGCCTTGTGCATAAAGCTGGTAAATCTGCGCTCTCCGTTTTCGCCTTCGCTCTCCGGTGCTTCTTCATCGCGAACCTTGCGAGTGATCGGCATGCAAAGAATCAAGGCACGCTCGCCGCGCTTCACGGTGCGGCCTAATGCTTGCCATCCGGGGAAGGTATTGATCGGGCCGGGTTCAAGTCCGCGCAATTGGCATTGCACGAGGGCAAGGATTTGATTTCCGATCGAGTAATTGTGAAAGGCTGAATAAGCTTCCATGATCATGCCGGGCTTGTTGACTGCTTCAACTAACAAGGCTGACCACTTGGGAATATCAACATGTTTCGTTCCGTGTCTGTCCATGATGTAACGCGCTCCTTTCGCTATCAGGGTTGTTGGTCTTTGGCTTGTAAAATGCGTTTTCCCCCTTCCGTAGTGGAGGCGCAGCACGGGTGGGTGCTCAGCACTGCACCTGTAAGGTCGAAACGAAGTGGAGAACCGGAATGAAGCCTGCGTAATGGAGGTTGCGGTGATGGGCTCCCGTGCGAAGCTGAGAGCGAAGGAAGGGGGAAAACTAAATCAAGCGACTCGGCTGAAATGGAGCGCAGCGGAATGAATGCGAGGCAGAATCATGCATGAGACTGCTGCAAGCTTGGCTCCCGATCAATCGTCTATGTCGGAACAATGGATTGGTTCTGGATTTCTTCGGGTCGGACGGATTACGCTGGGCGAATCGACAAGTGATCAGACAGTCTAACCTCAATGATCCTTCTCCTCGACGAGCTGCTCGTAGGAGATCACCCGCATGGGTGAGCTGTGAAGATAAGGGGTCATCAATTCTCGGCTCACCACGATTAGAGGTTGTATCTTCCATTTCTTCGCGGAGTCGATGCCAAAACTACGCAAAACTTCATCGATGTGTGCTTTGAGCCACGACACCCTACGTTCATGTTTTTCCACGTAAGACTTCTTGTGTCCGTGTCCGTGAAAAAGGCTCCGGACTTCATTCGCCATATCATGGGCTGTGCGCGCTATCGACAGGTCTTTGCATTCAATCGGAATCAGCTTCTTTCGTCGAGAGTCAATTACCAGAACGTCAACGTCGCCGAGTTCCGGAGGCATTTGGCTGCTTCCGAATCGTGTGGCCTTTTTGACTACGATTAGTTTTTCATTCTTCGCGAGCTGGTCCGCCACGAACTGGTTAAAGGCTTCCCCACTTTCGTCATTTGCTTCACCCATCAACTTACGCATTTGTGGTGTCTTGCATTCGAGTCGTCCGTTAAGAGTGAGACTGAGAAGATTCATCCAGGCGTCGTATACATGTCTGAACCCCCACAGAACCTCTGTTCTCGTTCCCGTTTGGCGAAGCAAGAAAGGACGACGTACGTAGGAGTATGACCTGTTAAATCGCCACGGCAATACCGACCATTTTGAATGTGGCGAGGGGGGCGTCAAGAAATCCGGACGTTCGCTGATCGAAAGCATCTCTACGATTCCTGCAACATTTTCATTTGGGTAATCCAAGTTGGCTGAAATTGCTGACTGAAATTCCTGGAGATCCATACATAGGAATCGTGATTCTGACTCTTGCCCGATTCTCACCGCCTGCATCATAACTTTGCCTATGTCTGTGAGTGCGTAACCAAATTCTGCTACTGCCGCTTCATCCAATCGAATCGCCCAGTCTGGTTTCTCGGAAGGCTCTCGAGTTCCGCGAGTCATCATTTCGTCAATGTCGCGAGTAAACCGGCGAGCTGATCTTGCCAACCTGCCGGCGGCAAATGCGTTCAAATACTGCTCACGCGCTTTCGTGTATAAGTCTCTCTCAACACCTAAACGACCTGATGGCAAAACCGAAAGTTTCAAGTCCGCAAGGTTAAAGAAGATGAGGTCGCTCTCAAAACCAAAGTTCACGAGGTGGTTTGCAATGGCCTGTAGTCGGTCGTAAAAGTCCATGCTCAATGGACGAACTCCGCTGGGTGGGCGAGCTACAACGTATTCGATCACGAATCGGCTTGCCAGCGCGGCGTTCGCGTCATCTGGCAGTTCCTGCCTTAGGATCTCCAGCATCTCCGGCGCGTTCTCAAAGGCAGCAAGCCTGGTAGGCATCTGTAATTTATGCATCGCGGTAGAATTGACAATCGCTTCGTGTTGGACGACCAAACGCTCGAGTAACTCTCTAGGATCCAAGGTAGCAACAAGCTTTTGAAGTTTGCGGTAGTAGAAGTCAACGGCTTCGCGCAACACGGCAGTTCGCTGCCAGTCTTCGATTGGTCCCATAGGGAGTTTGAGATCCTGTCGCACATACTCACCGAGCTGATCCAAAAGCTCGCTTGTCTCAGCCGTTTGCAATCTGCGAAATGAAGGAAGCTTTCTTGAATCCAAAGGCGGCTCGCCCTCTGGAACAAGCAGCAACATTTTCTTTTTGAGACCCAGAGGCGCATGAGCTGCTATCATTGCCGATATCGCCTGGTCGGTAAGTGGTTCAGGATTCGCGGTTGTAAGCTGCGCAATGTGGCCAAGAACCTCCCTCATGAATTCTCGTTCACCTCTGTTGTCAGCTGAGTAGAGTTGATTCAGAATGCCTGGTTGAAGCTCTAAGTCGAGCGTCGCTTCCTCAGTGTTCCACGTGGAGAAAATTTCACACGGCAAGCTAGACTCGGTCAACGCTCCTTTAACCCATCGCTCATCCTCCGCGATGTTCATTCGAATCACGATGTGGGAATAGTGCTCAGATAGTGGCTCCAGAAAAGTCGCCAGAGAGGGTGTAAATTGCCAAAGCCAATAAGCAATCAGTTCAATGAAACCGCCCCCTACCGTAAAGGAAATGCTGCCCCTTTCAATACTCTCGGCGTTTACGAGCCAAACCGGGAGCGGCAATCCTTCGAGAACGACCTCGAACCTTCCTTTCAAAAATGATCTAGGGCCATAGAGAGGGACCGTGACGGTATCATGAATATTTCCTACTTCGACCGCCTGATTCGGTTTGTACGATTCGATCGCATGCCAATTGCGCTTGGGCACGAGTTCTCGACGCAATACGCCGGCGCCGCCTTCACCTAATACAATGGTATTGGGCGTAGCATCATCTGAGAGATAGTATGAATAATGATTCGACCGATAATAAGAGTATTCGTTTAAGGCGCTTGTTGGATTGATTCGAGTATTCTCACGCACGCCATGGGCAGCCTTTGCGAATTTCCACAATGCAAGTCTCTCGCCGCTCTCAAGATGCGCGATCGTTTCTAAGTCAGAAGCTGCGAATCCAACTAACGGAGCGTCAACTGCTCTATCGCCACCGTTTGAACCAACCATTACAGTACGTCCGAAACCCGCGGACAAAAAAACAGAAAGAATTTCGTTTGGAGCATTTGGCGAGGTCAGCACATGATGCTGGACACTTGTGAGACGGTAGTTCATCGCCTTCTCAACCCCCGCCGCTGGCCAATACCCAAATACTTCGTTCACATCGTAATCGTCGAGCGGGTCTGTTATTAATGCCACGTAAGCCAGCTTGTCGCTGTCAAATGCAAACAGACCTTCAGAAAGCCAAGGAGGACCAGAAACGTCGTCAACGTACGACTCGAGGTCGTGGCGCATGAAATCGAACGTATCCACGACGGTTTGCCAAATTACTTCGTGATAGCGGCGAGCTAATTCCTCCTGGACACCAGATTCCATCGCCAAACAGACTATCTGATGTCTGAGAGCCGAGATGATGTTTTGCGGATTGGCTACGATGTATCTGTCGCCCGAGAAGAATATGGGGCGCGCTACGGCCGGGCCGTCACCAACCGCATAGCTGTCACAGGTTATGCTTCCGGATGGAAGGACGAGTCTTTCGATTGCGGAGATTCCCAACTGTTTGGTCTGAAGGAGAATGCCTAGTTCAGATATGGAGAAGGTTACAGCCTGCTTAAGATCGGAGAGGACTGATGCTTTCGGAACTACGACGGATTCTCTGAATTCTGATGTGGGCTCAAGACCGTAGGTTAGTTGTGCCCGACGGGCCACAGCGTCAACGATTAAGAGGGCAGCATGGTTCAAGGCTTGTGCCTGTTCGCAAAACCTGCCATATCGACTGGCTTCGTTTGTGTCGAGCGCGTTGAAAATGTGTCTAAGGGTGAAAGTCGAGGATTCGGTTGCGTTGCCCGGAAATACCGTATAGGCGCCGTCCTTAAATGCAATTGACTCTGTGAATGAGAACTCAAAAGGATCTTCAGAGGCAACTAAGAATCCTTTGCCAAGCGGTTCTCTTCGGAACAATTCTTTGAGGCGGCCGGCGCTGATTTTGCGCTTCCCGTTGGAAGGGCACAGAGTTGCAATCGCATGTGCCAAGGCAGGCAGCACAAGATATCGACCGGCATTTTCCGGCAACAGTTGCAGAGCGCCGACCGTCGCGGCTAGGTCGGTTGGGTCAAACGAAGCCAATGACTGAGCAACTCCTGAAAGAAGATCCTGTTTTGTCATTCAGCTAATTTGCGCGAAGATGTTTGCTCATGCTCTCCCGCAGAGTCTCGATAGGAGTTATTGGGATCGGTGAACTCTCGAGATAAGGAGTAAACAGCTCGCGGTCGACGACGATCATCGGAAGCACCTTCCACCCTTTGGTTAACCTAATGTCTAACGATTCAAGTATTTCAGTTACGTGTTGAGTAGCCCAATCCGCGCGACGCTGATGAAGCGCGACGATCGGCTTTTTCTTTTCGGTGCCACGAAATAGATTTATTAGTTCACTAAACATTTCGTGTGGCGTTCGAGCATGGGCAAGGTCCTTACATTCCACAATCAGAAGGCGTTTCTTCTTACGATCTGCAACCAGTACGTCAATATCCCCCAAATCGCCTTCCTCATCTCGCAGCCTTAACGATCCGATCTTCTTAACAGCCTCACGGACTACGAGATCCTGGTTAAGTTTAAATATGTCTGCAATCTTCTTGTTGAATCGCTTTCCACGTTCATGATTAAAAGTTCCAATAAGCCGTACCATTTCCTGGCTGTTTGCTCTCAACCGACCTTGTGTACACAGCTCGACAATATTCTTCGCAAAACCCTCAAGGTGCCTTATCCCCCAGATGACTTCGGCAGAGGTTTGGTCGTTGGCGTCGTTGTCACGTATCAAGAACGGTCGACGAAAGTAAGAAAGCTGACGGTTGTATCGCCACGGATAGACATCTTCGCTTCTATATGGCGCTCCGGGATTCAAGAAATTTGCACGTGGGCCCAGGATCAGCATCTCTAGAAGCTTGCTAATTCTTTCCTGTGGCTGATTCATAGCCTTCGCCATCCTAAGAACGAACTCAGCGCGAGGCAGTTTTGCCACTCCGGGATTTACTTCTCGACCGAGATTACTTGCGGCGGCGGCAAAGTCGAGCTGCTCTGAGATGGAGAATCCGAATTCAGCGACCGCTGCCGCGTTGAGAGCAGCGAGCCGTTCGTCAGCAGATGGATCTTTTGAAACACCGGGTCTGCAAAGTCCCTCAAATGCTCGTCTTGAACGTCGTATGTCCCCAAACATCACACTTGGCATGTATTGAGAGTGTGCTTGTTGGTACTGCGTTCGATCAGCACCCAGCCTCCCCGACGGAAGCATCTCTAGTGGATAGTCGACCAGTCGGTAGTGAATCAAATCACTCTCACTGCCCCATTCTATGATTTGGGCGGCTAGCGCTTGTAAACGATCGTAGACGCTCATGCTCATTGGCCGGAGGCCACGAGGTGGTTGCGTAGTCACATATTCGATGATGAATCGACTGGCGATTACCGTAAGGTTGTGTCGCGGTGTCTCCTTGTTCAGCCTTTCAATCATTTCCTGTTCAGAACTAAAGCACGCTAGCCGGGTTGGGATGTTCAATTGATGAAATGTTGAGTCTCGGATTGCCGCTTCTTGATTTGATACCAACCATTCAAGGAGGCCGTCTGGCTGCAGCGTTGCTACCAAGTTCTTCAGTTGACTGTAGAAAAACCCGACCGCCTTTCCCAAAACCGAAGTACATTGGTCATCGGGAATCCGACCAACTTGCATTCCTTCATTGCGGATCAAATATGCACCGAGTTCATCCAGCAACTCGTTCTCATCAGCTTTCTGCAACGCCCGGTAAGACGGTAATCCCTCGCGCACTAACTCAGGAACTGAATTCGCGTCGAAAAGTAGAATTTTTTTCTTTAGGCCAGTGGGAGCATGCCGTTCAAGAGAGGTTTCTATCTCACTCTCATATGACTCTCTATTCCGCTGGTCTGAAATGAGATCCGCAAATGCTCGCAACAAGAACCGCACCATCTCGCGTTCACCAGTGTTGTCAGCGCCTTGAAGCAAGAAGTTCATCCCCGGCCTGAAGGTCATACGGATCATGCCATCATCGGTCTTTACGGCCGTCGCGATTGCCGGCGCTTCGCCGGAGGAACTGGCTCTAGTCTCCCAGGTACTGGGTTGATCGAGTCTAATCTCAATTAGGAGTCGCGAATATTGTTTATCTAACAACGAAAAGAAGGATGTCAGGGAGGGCGTAAATTGCCAGAGCCAGTAGGCAATCGCCTCAGCAAGCAGCGCATATATTGCTCTAACACTCGCGTCAGCTTCGGACTGAAAGGGAGCATTTGTTATCCAAACTGGGATTGGCAGACCTTCGACGAGTAACTCGACGGCACCCTCAAACAGACATGCCTTCGTCATGTAAATTGGAATCTCAGTATCGCTGTGAAGAAGAGTGACTTCTAAGAGCTCGATGATTCGGGCGCGCTGGTATGACCGCACCCAATGCCAGTCACGTTCACGCCGCAGCTCCTGCCGTAAATCGCCGGCGTAACCCGGAAGGACTGAGATAAAATTGTATGTTTCATTGTCCGACAGGTAATAACTGTAACCATGTTTTCGATAGAGAAAGAACTCGTCCAAGAGGCTCGCTGGACTAATCTCAGTCTTCTTCCTGATGCTTGCGGAAGCCCTCGCATACTTCCAAAGCATCAGTTTGTTCCCACCCTCAAGCTGAGCGAGCGTACTCAAGTCTGCCGCTCCCAAATAGAGGAACGGCAGCCATTTCAAATTCCGGATAGCCAGTTGATAGCTGCGACCGCTGCTTTGTATTAATTCAAGTACCAGTATGTCATTCGGAGGTTGATCCAGACTTAGCAGATGTGAAACTGCCGCATCAACAGCGTCTTCGATTCGCTGCTGAAGTTCCCCAGTCTTCCATGTACTGAAGGTGTGTTCGGTGTCGTAATCAGTTAGCGGATCTGTTGCGAGGATGACGTATAGGGCCTTATCGTTATCAAGGTGGAATACTCCCTCTGCGACGTTAGGAACTCTGGGGAGGTCAGTGACCTGTGGCGTTGCTGGATGAGTTTCGAGGTAATATAAAGACTCGAGAGTCGTTTGCCACACAGCTTGAGTGTATCGAGCCACTACTTCGTCTCGAAGGCCGGCCTTCAGTGTTTGATTAATCAGGGCGTGACGGAGAGCACTCAAGAGCCGGCTTGGAAGCGCGACGACAAACTGGTTTTCTTCGCTAACAATCGGGCATTGAAACAGTTCTCCATCGTGCAGTCGGTACCCCTCCAGATCGATGTGGTCAAAAGTGGTCGTCAGGACGTCCAATGATGAAGGATTAATACCGTGGCTTAGTAATAACTTTTCGACGTCCGATTTTTCAAATAGTACGGCTTTCTTTAACTTTGCAAAACGATTGTTCTTAGGAATCACCACATGGTGCTCGGGCGCGTACACCGGATCGATATTGCGATCGAGACCTGCGCGCCGAGCAATCTCGTGGCTCAAGAGCAGCACTGCTGAGACCAAGTGAAATGCCGTATTTAGAAAAGCTTCATTCTGAATTTGACGATGGTGTCGAAAAATTGCAGTGAGCAAGTGTTGGACGATGAAAACAGAGTCATCTTCAATACCTGGGAAAACGGTGAACGGGCCATCGATGAAGGCAATCGAATCCGTAAAGGCGAACTCGTGCGGATCCTCATCCCTCACTATTTGGAAATTTGCGAGCGGACCTTGATTGAGGATCGTATTCAGTTGTCCTGGGCTTATCTGCTTAGAAGAAGGCCGCCAAGGCAACGATGCCGCTACATGTGCGGCAGCTTCCAGACGAATGATTCGCCCAGAGTTCTCCGGCATCAACTGCAAAGCACCAATGGCCGCGAGGAGATCTACAGATTGATAGACTTGGAGTGAGTTGCGAGCTAACTGAAGAGGATTGTCACTTACTTCAATGTATGGCGTTCTCCCTAGGAAAGATAGCAATGATACTATTCGGTCGACAATCGAACAAGTAGCAGGATATACCTGCCGTCATACTTGCGCGACTGATCTATTCAAGACGAAAGCTGATGGCGATTCGGTGCGACCCAACGACTTATTAGATTTCGGCCGTGACAATGTTCAGCCGGAATTCTTTATTGTCTAATTCAGCAAGTAATATCTTGACGTGATCATAATCTCGTTCGGTTCGCAGGAATTCGAGTATTTCACTTCTGAATTCGGTCGACATTCGATACCCAAGAATTACTTCGGTGATGCAAGTGGGTGGAAAGGAAAATAGGTGGAGAGTGCCAATTGGCGACGGTCTTGTTTCGGTAGCGTCTTGCAAAGGCCTCAACATTCGCCACTCTTCTTCATATCTCCACTCCTCACTCTTCGTCAGGAGGATATCTGCCGCATCGTTCATGGTGCTTAGCCTGATAACAGGTCGGTCGATTGAGTATCGAACCTTTCGCACATGTCGAAATTCGTCCGAGGGGCTGTGTCTCTGGTCGAAGTATTCGTGGTTACTGTCAAACCCGATTACAAGGCCTCTATGGTGGTCAGAATAGTGGGCCCACATGAGTAGAGCGTCTCGCTTTTCGGTAAGAGATAGCACGCCCAGGTGTTCATTGAATCCGTCATAAAAACCTTTACTAATGGCGCAGGTAAGTTGAGGAGGACGGTTGGACTATGTTGTAGGGCGAACGGCGAAATCAAACCAGCATAAGATGTAAGAAAGTCACTTGGCACCGTCGCCTTAATCTCATCCGGCAGACTCGGGTATTGTTCAAGAAACAACTCTTCCAAAATCCCCTTCATTTCGGGCACATTCAGGTGTTCTTGGATAGCGGGGTCCTCAGAAAGCGGCTCATAGAACGGCTGCATCTCAAAAGGATCATTGAACACGCAGGGTGGACTGAAACGAAGTTTCTTTTCCTTTAAGACCTTCGTCCAAACATCGGAAGAAATGTACTTGTACAAATTCATAAGGTGGCTCTGTGATTAGGCGCGAAACCCAACCTCTGAGAAGGTGACGCGGTGATGCGAATTCACTCAAGCATCGCCGGATGAATCAAAGTTTAGAAACACGATCGCGCCGCTCGCGTCCAATTTGTTGGCCGTCATGCATAGAGAGCGGCACCTGTATAGTCGAGGTCATCTTTCCTGAGCGTGGATACTCGAATGCCGGGGCAGAAACGGGTGGCAACGGCCGTGACGAGTTCCTTCATAGGATCAACCGTGCCTACACCGAAATATAATTCGCGCACATCAACACTCACAAATGGCTGCCGGACAAAAACACGGCGCTCTCTTTCATGTCGCCATAACTGGAGCTTCTTACTTAGAATTCTTTGCGCGATGTCCTCATGGTTTAAGTCGATATTCAGGTTTTCGACATATTCGATGGCTAGAGTCTGAGCATCGGGCTGCGTGACTTCGACACCGACCACCACTCCGGTGTGGCTTTCAGCATAATATGACCACATCAAAACGTTATTATGAGTTTCGCTGAGAGCGACTAGGCGATATCCATTTTTTTCGCCGTAGATTTCATCGCGCCGCCAAGGGTCCAGAGTTCCGCGGAGGAATTCGTATTGGCCTTCCATCGGGTCGTTTAGATCCTTGTAGCCCGCTGCGTGAAGCCGGTGGTTTACAAGTATGTCCAATGCGAAGGGGAGGTTGGATAACCCGCGATATTTGTAAAGCATCGTTCCTCCGCTAATGACGCCATATCAACGTCAGATTTCACCCGGGGGAGCAACTACGAGCAGCAGCCAACCCCTTCCCGATGAGAAGCTCGCTGATTGCGCTCCGATGCAACGAGTTGTTGGGCATCGCCATGACAAAGGGGCGCGAGTTTACGATGAAGTGGCGTTCTTGATGTATTCATCGAGTAGTTCAATGACATGTCTCACTTCATTTGGAGATAGTTGGGACACGGCGAATTTCCAGAGCATCGCAGCGCGTAGTTTGTCGGGGCCATGTTCCATTTGGCAAATTTGAAGCAGCATGTGAACGTTAGTTTTCACGTGTGGATAAATGCTGGTGTTTAGGTGTATCAGAGCTTCAAGAGTTCTGTCGCGCTCGGAAATAGTGGGATCTTTGACGGACGGCGGCAGAGACGCGAGAGTTTTGTCGATATGCTGCTTGAACTCAGAGACTGTCATTGAAGGTACCCTTTCGGTTAACTAATGAAGATGCCCAACTTCGTGTTAGGCCTCACGGTGTGGCCTAAGCCGGCTGTTCGGCGCATTATACCGCGCATTGGTTCGAGGTCTCAGGTTCACCGCATACGTCCGACTGAAAATTGTTAGCAGGTTGAACGATCTGTGCCATAAATGGCACATTGTCCGAGTGGCGAAAATTACCGAAAATGCTATTCTGCGCCTTATGGCGGCCTGTATCGTCTCATTCGTGGACTTGGACGGCATCCGCCATTCGGTCGAAGTCGAGGCTGAAGGGTTGTATGAAGCGTCCGTATTAGGCCTGTGCGCGTTTCGCAAGCATGAGCTTGAGCCCGGCGGGTTGACTCAATTGGAAGTTGAGGTGCGCAGCTCGGTCACGCACACGCTGCCAGTAACCAAGGTTCGAGAGTGGTTGCAACGTGGAGTCAGATCGCCGAAAGAGGCAGTCCTAAAGGAACGCTTGAGAACTCTGCTGTCAGCGTGATCGCTTCGGTTTTGTCTTAGGTTTTCCAGATCTGGATGTTGGCTCTTCGCGTACGACCTCTTTTGGATTCTTGTCCTCGCGCAAACCTTGAAACGACGGATGTCTGATCGAGCCATCAGAAGTCCATTCGGTGAACGCAACTTCTGCGATCATCTTTGGTTCGGTCCAATGCGTCTCGCGCAGCCCTGGATCTCTCGGTAAGAGGGCGATCGGTGATGTTTCGCGAGACAGCTTGTCGAGCTGCTTCTTCAAGTCACTGCGTTGTTTGAAAGTGAAGCCCGTGCCAACTCGTCCTGCGTAAACTAGCTTCCCTTTCTCGTCTGTCCAGTCTTTTCCGTTTCGACTCCAGACGGTTACGCGACCGCGATCGATCCGGCAGAGCATTCGATAGCCATCGAATTTCAACTCGTGTAGCCACTCATCGCCGGACGGAGGTTCTTTCACAAGGGTGGCTAGTTGTGGTGGGGTGAAGCCGGGCAGCTTGGCTTTGCGCGCTCCCGGTGGAGGCTTAACTTTGGATCGCGTCATCGCCGTCTGCGAATGATGCCTTTGTACTTCACATTGCCGGGAAGCTTCGCAGGAAGGTCCAATTCATCATCGACGATATCTTCCATGTGGACGCCAGCGGCGCGGGCGTATTGCAGAAGCACGGTTAGGTGAGGTTCGGTGGTTCCTCGCTCGAATTCGGATATCCGCCGATAGTCCATTTGCTCTTCTAGTCCGAGCCGCCTCAGCAGTTCGGATTGCGACAGACCCAGAGCAAGTCGAATCTGAAGAAGCTTCTCGGGCAAACGCTCCGGCCTTATGCGCGCTCCTCTGGCCATCAGGAGTTACCTCCCGATGGAAAGCAAGGCGCATTACTGTTGACACTATCTGTAGTTGCAGATAGACTTGATTCGCGTAACCGATTCGCCGTGAGTTGGAACCTTCCATGCTCAACGGCGATGCTCATCACTCGAATTGACGGGATGGTGAGCTACGCATTTGGCCGTTGTCGGGTTTTAAAAGATCAGAACGGCTCAGAGGATAACAGAACGGGAGTAGTTTGATCATCCCTTTTGGGTCATGCCTCACCACCACACAAACGGGCATAGTGACTCAGCCAGCCAGATTCGGCTGCTCTATGTTGGCGAGGACTTGGCTCTCATCCGCTTCCTCCGAACAGCTTTTCACGGGCCGGATTACCACGTCGTATCGTGTCCTGATCGCGACTCCGCAGAGAGGTTCATAAAGAGCGACATCCGATATCACATATTTATTTTCGATCACGAGATGCGCCACAGAGCAGCGTTTGAGCTCGCCCGGCTGGTTAGATCTCTGAAGCATCGAGAGGGCCTGCCAGCGATCATAGTTGGTACGGAAGTCGAAAGTAGCCTAAACGAATTCACGCGCGCATCCGGTGGAAATGAATACGTGCAAAAGGCGGAGAGTTTTTCAGAAATTCATAGCGCTATCAAACGACTTCTGCTAAGTTCAACCGAATCCGCAGTAAACGTGTCTGGCACGGCCTCCTGCCCAGACTTAGGGAGTTGACCAGTGCCGCCAGGCCGTCGCGAAGCGGGGTGGGACGCGACGGCCTTAACTTTGTCGGATAGTACGACACAATTATTTCTCGCGAGCCAGACTCGGCTGCGGCCGAGATTGGACGGAGCGAGGCAAGGTCCTTGGAGACTTGCCGTCAGGCATTTCCCCGACCACGCCTCGCTCTTCATTTTCATCACTGGGTTGTCCTTCGCGAATCATGTGAAGTAATGTGACGGCATGTGCGGTCGCTTTACTCTGCATTCGAGAGACAGAATCAAGCTCAAGGGTTTGACTGCTCTAGATCTGCCATTCGAAGCACGCTATAACATCGCTCCCAGCCAAAGAATCGTCGCGCTCGCTGACTTTGGCAAAGGTATTGAAGCGCGGATGCTCCCGTGGGGACTAATCCCATCCTGGAGTACGGATGGGAAAGGGTTCATTAACGCACGCGCTGAGACGCTCGAAGAAAAACCAAGCTTCAGCGAGTCGTTTCGATTACGTCGATGCTTAATACCGGCTGACGGTTTTTACGAATGGAAGCGCTATGGTAGAGAGAAGCGGCCCTTCTACATTTACTCGCGTGATGAAGAACCTGTTATGTTCGCCGGTCTTTGGGATACTTGGCGCAATCGCGGTGAACTGAGCACTTCGTGCGCGATCATAACTACAGCAGCAAACGAATTGGTGTCAGAACTTCATGACCGAATGCCAGCAATACTGTCGGCTGAATTCCATGAAGCTTGGCTTGATCCTAAAACACATCGGCTCGAACTGTTGAGAATGTTAACTCCATTTCCCGCTTCGAAGATGAGCACTCATCCGGTTAGCAGCAGCGTGAATTCACCTGACAATGATACGCTCGATCTTCTCGCTCGCGTAGATGTCGAGGTGGGCCAGACACTAAGTCTTTTTTAGATGATCGATACGCGCATATCCAGTTAGCTCGCGTCTTGTGACCGTGATATGCTAACTCAAAGGCTTGAGCACTGAGCGGCCCGAAGTTTGGGCTTGCATCCTTCCCACTCAGCACCTCGGAGGAAAGAGCAGACGCTCAACGCTTGCCACGATACAAAACAACTTTTCTTGTCGGTTGATTCGGCTGTTTTCGGCGGTCAGCTTCAAGCGTTTTCGTATTTTGCCAAGCATATCGATGCAAACGAACTCTACTTGAAATAAGTCATAGACGGTCGCACCTGAATCCTCATGACCCCTCTCATAGTCTTTACAGCGATTACCGGCGATGTTAACGATGTTCTAAGTCCGACTAACGTTCCGCTGGATGCAAGAAATCGTCAGGCTCGATATATCTGCTTCACTTACTCGGAAACGCTGGAAGCCATCGGGTGGGAGGTTCACCCAATTAGGTTTTTCGACGCCAATCCACGCCGTATGGCCCGTTGGCATAAAGCAATGAGTCACAGGTTGTTTCCAGATGCCGACATAACATTCTGGCACGATGGAACTCATCAGTTGAAAGTGAATCCGTGGGAGATTGCCGACGATGTGGATTTGCACGAACACGTCATAGCTACTTTCAGACATCCGACCCGCAGTTGCGTATACGAAGAAATCCAAGCTTGTTTGGCGTTGGGAAATGACCTGCCGGAGAGACTACGTGCGCAAGAATCAAGATATAGATGTCATGGCTATCCACAAGGCAACGGCTTGTTTGAAACTGCATGTGTCGTTCGCAAGACCTGCCGAGTTATGACTACGCTAAATGAAAACTGGTGGCAAGAGATCAAGTCCGGAAGCTGTAGAGATCAGGTGTCGCTGCCATACGTTATGTGGAAAGCGCAATTCAATGCGTTTGGGGTTTTACCAGGATGTCGAGACCAAAGCAGATACTCTACTTTCATACCGCATCCCTAGAATTGGAATTGGCCATTTATTTATCTCATTTATCGGGAAGCTAGCCTAACAAGAATACGGGAGTTTGCCGTGACGCACCTAGAGACAACAGTCACCATTATCGGAGCCGGAGTCACTGGACTTGCTGTTGCCACAGAGCTGCAGAACGCGGGAATTGACTTTGTATTAGTGGACAAGGGCGAGGCGGGTATGGGCACCACCTGTCACTCAGCGGGAGTCCTTCATTCAGGGGCACGATACGCGCTTGTCGATCCTGAACTCGCGCGCGCATGTCACAATGCGCAACAATCGTTTTTGGCGGTCGCACCGTTTTCAGTAATCCACCGGAATGACGCTTTCTATCTGATAACTGACAGAGATAGTCAAGCTTATGCTGATAGGCTACACGAGGCCTGTGCCGATCTCGAACTTCCGATTAGATACATCTCTCGATCCGAGATGAGAGATTCAGAACCACAATTAAGAGTGCTAGTCGCAGGGGCGCTTGAAGTACCGGATGTGACCATCGATCCTTATTTACTTATCTCATCATATGTAGAAAAAATCACAAAGGACCAAGGTGCTATTTTGATGGGCGCACAATTAATTTCGGCTACACGGAAGCATGCTCGTTGGAGCTTGGAAGTGCGTAACACTTTGAACAATCGCACACAAAGGATAGCCAGTAAATTGGTTCTTGTTGCCTCTGGCCCATGGAGTGGAAACGTACTATCTCGATTCGGCGTGGCGCTGCGCGTCAAATACATAAATGGTTGCATGTTTGTATTGCCACGCAAATTCGTAGATAGAATAATCACGTTCTGTCAATCCCCAACATCCTGCGATTCTCTCATTCCCTGTTACTCAACTACGCTGCTAGGTTCGACCTGGACGGATCAATGTGATGCGGAGCCCATGCCGCCTTCGCCGGCGGATCGAAAACGCGCAAGCACAGCCTTAGCTGAACTGTTAGGACTCGGGTACGAGCAAGTCAGGCACTCGTATTCAGGCGTCCGCGTCGTCCTGGGGACTGACGGAGAAAGCGAAGACTTGATTTCAAGAAAAACAAAGCGCGGTTCTTACCTGTTGGACCATGAGCGACTCAATGGTTTGCCTAATCTGGTTTCAGTATTCGGCGGAAAGTTAACTTTTCACCATACTATGGCTAATCAAGCAGCGAAACTTATCTGCCAAAAACTTGGCGTGCCTTATAGACATATCCAGATTGCTCAACTGCCCATTCCATCGACAGTCCCTACACGGAATTTAGGAAGCTTGCATTAACTCGTCGCGAATCCTAACTATGAGCCAGAAAAAACCAATACTGATGACACCGGGACCTGTCGGAGTACGAGCGTCTGTTTTGAAAAGCCTTTCAAAATCGATAATTTTTCATCGTTACTCGGACTTTGAAGAGTTGCACAGTCGGCTCAGCTCCCAACTACTGCGAGTGTTTAGAGCATCGCGCGAACATAAGTGTGTCATCGTTACAGGTTCCGGTACGGCCGCAAACGAGACAGTCTTGAGTTCAGCATTTGATAAACACGATAAGGTGTTGGTCGTCTCAAACGGTGATTTCGGAGAGCGGTTAGCAACGATTCTAGAGCTGCATCGGGTTCCCGTTATCAGCTACAGCGTGAAAGCATTTCATCGGATTGATCCATTAGAAGTCTTGGCCAAGGCTCGAAATGGCAGAGTCACGGCTATCGCTATGGTGGCAATGGAGACCAGCACCGGAATGGTTAATCCGGTCAAACAGGTGGGTTTATTAATTCAGAGTCAAACACGCGGACGCATTGACTATTTTGTCGATGCTGTTAGTGCTCTAGGCTGTGATCCCATAGATACGAAAGGTTGGGGAATTACTTATTGCACTTCGGTTCCTAACAAGGCACTAGAAGCCCCGCCGGGTATTTCTTTTGCCTGTGTAAATACGTCAAAGTACTTTCGACGAAAGAAGGTTCCGAATTCCTATTATTTCGATCTATCGAGATACCTTCGCTTTGGTAATATTTCTCAAACCCCGACTACACCAGCCGTTTCTCAAATGGTTGCTCTGTCCACGGCACTCGACACGCTTTCTCTCGAAACTGTGCGCTCACGGCGCGCACGATACCAAAGCCTGACGGATCATCTGATTGAAGGGCTGGGAAGATTTGGATTCGTGGCGAGTGTGCGCCGGGAATCAGATAGGTCAGCAGCCGTAACAGCATTCGATATTCCGAAACATATAGATGGTCTTAAGCTGAATCACTTTCTACGCCAGGAAGGGTTCACACTTTGGTTTCCGCCGAATTCGACCTTCGCTAATCGTAGAGAAATAATGTTGACGTCGGTCATGGGAAACGTCACCAAGTCCAACGTTCGATCATTGGTAATCGCGATCGAGAGGTTTGTGAATGCGAGTTGAGGACCAAACCAATCAGCATCCGCTCGCCATAATTCTAGCTGGAGGAGAATCGATGAGGTTCGGCCATCTGGGGCAACTACTTCCTAAGTCACTACTTCCAGTAACAGAGAGCGAGACGCTTCTTTCACGTAACCTAGACCACCTTTACCAAGCCAGAATACGAGAGGTTGTAATCTCAACCTCACCCGAAAACTTCCTGCTTCTTAAGCCATTCGTCGAGCGGTACGACAAGTTAGCGGCCAATAGCGGTTTTCGTAGTTACCCTACTACCGTTTTTTCAAATCCTTTACACAAGATCAGTTCACTGGCGGCTCTGGGCGAGATCATCTCGAACTACACACGCCGCAAGTACCTAATGACGTTCGGCGACATGTTTTTTAGTAACAACCCTTACCTTGCGATAGGAGATTTGGCAGTCGCGGATCTCAATCTCGTCGGTGCATATGCACATCCTGACGAGAACGATATCCAAAAAGGAGGGCTAGTATTAGTGCGAGATGGTGAGTGTAAACGATTCTTCCTGAGGCCGAGTAACACTCTCGAATGTGAAGGGCTTCAGTGTTGGTCCGGTATCACAATGCTTACCACTGAAGTCGCTGAGGACCTGAGAGAATTCGTTCGCACACCGCATAGCCCGATCGAGGAAGACTTTATCAACTTTTCTATTTCCAAGGGCAGACGCTTCTGCGTTTACGAAGTTGATCGCTTTATCAACGTGAATACTTATTCCGATTACATCGACATCCTAACCAGTCAGTTGTAACTCGTTGGTATGTATAAGCGCTCATTAACAAGAGATTCACACTGCACCGCTTACTATCGCACGTACGCTGGCGAGAATACTGCTCCTCGGCCTTCTTGGTACTCGAAGGAGCTGTGCCTGCGAAGTTTTCTTAATTCCATCCGCGTAGCCCAGCAGTGCTTCACCATTAAACTGATTGTTCTTCACGATGGGCCCGCATCTACCAATCCAGCATGGCAAGCCACTGTGAGCAGACTCGCGGCACCTATCGGAGAAATCACCGAACTACCAAAGAGGAATAACGCCGAGTCATGCTTGGATGCAATTAGAAGAGCTTGCTGTCTTCCTGATGATGAATTAGTCCTATTTGCGGAAGACGATTATTTATGGTTAAAGCCGGCCGTTAAGGAGATTGCATCAGCTCTTACGACGTTACCCTGCCATTACGTAACTGGATATGATCATCCGGTCCGATATCAACCAGACTATCCTTTGGGAGCAGACTGGCCGCACTGGCATTCAACCATTCATATAACTGATGAGCGACACTGGCGATCGCAAGAATCGACATGCATGACGTTCGCGTCCCATGCAATGACGCTTAAGGCCGATCTCGCTTACTTTGAACGCTACCACAACAATGGAAAGAATACTCCTGATGATCGCAAACTGTTTAGGCATCTGTGCGGCTTAGGAGACTATGCGAGACAGAACAATCCACGTCGTGTCCTGTTGGGGCCAGTCCCCTCACTTAACACACACTTGCACGTTCCATGGCTCGCGCCAATTGTCGATTGGGACAGCGAGGCCAGTGCAATAATAGATAGTGAGATGTGACCCTCGTCATGCGAATTTTCCAGCTAGAACCATTCCTTCGGAAGACTGAGAGCCACTTTTTTGAAGTCGCTCTGGCGATGAGCAGCCATTTTCAAAGTCAGAAGTCCGTACCGTTTCGACTGGTGGGGAATAGGAGCTTGGAGAAACCGGTGACGCGGCTCTTTCCGAATGTAGTAGCGGGCATATCACAGACTTGCTTTGAAGACCCTGACAACAAAGGGGCCACTTTCGCCGACGACTTGTTCCAACTACACACGGATTTCAAGTTTCAACCACACGATCTCCTTATTGTGACGACTTCGTATGAGAACCAAATACTCGGCACTGCGAGATACCAGAAACTAATATCCAATTCTCCGATGATAGCTTTGCACTTCCACCAATTGTTTCCGCCATCTATAGAATCCGACGATGTTGCGAAGCCTTCATTCAGAAGGTTTTGGAGAACACGTCTCCGAAGAGCGTTCTCACAATCAACCTCACACCGCGTTTCTTATTGGACAACTGAGTGTAAGAAACTCAATGATGACTTTCGCCAAGTTGCCCAGCGAGAGATCGGAATGCTACCCGTTCCCTTTCTTAGTTATCGAGAGACAACACCACTCTTTCAAAGTTCCACTGCAGGTGGCTTCACCGTCGCCTACCTCGGAGATGGCAGGCAGGAAAAGGGGCTTCTAATCTGGTTAAAGGCGATTCACGCCCTATGCCAATCTGGCAAGCCCTATGAGTTCATTGTGCAAATTAATAATCCGAGAGGCTTTAACGACAGCCAGCGACTTGAGGTGGAAGCGTTAAAGAATGACCTAAAGGACTACAGAAATGTTCGGCTACTTAACGGCCCTTTACCCACATCGGATTTTCATAGAGTCCTGAATACAATCGATCTGCTAGCGATTCCATATAACCCGTTGAATTACTGCCGGCGAGTTTCTGGATTGGCGATGCATGCGGCAGCGTATGAAAAGCCTTTACTCGTTTCATCAGACACTTGGGCCGCACAAGAGGTAAAGAAAGGACGTTTGGCCGGTACAATTTTTAAGTTCGATCGACGCCGCGAAGAAATGACAATTCGGAACATTATCGAGTGCCTGGAGTTGGCTTTTGCCAAGAGACAGATTTTGAAACGTCTTGCGGCAAAAGCGGCATCATATTTTAGGTCTCGAAATACCCCGGCCGGTTACGTAAATCGGATCGTTGACTTTTACTCAGGAGGCAACCGATTAATATGAATACAGCGAATGCTCAACCTCACTATGACTTCTCCTGCAAGGTCGCGCTTGTGTCCGGCGCGTCGTCAGGAATTGGCTTGCATACCGCCTTGGCTCTCGCGAGAGCCGGTGCACGCGTGTGCCTTGGGTACTTCAGGAACCGTGAAGGAGCTGAAACTGCTTGTAGAGAAATAAATGACAAGGAAGGCGATGCGATTGCGGTTCAAGCAGATTTGCGATCGCTAGAAGGAGTCCAGGAATTGTTCTCTCGAACAACCACCGAGCTGGGTCCAATTGACATTCTTGTAAACAACGCCGGATCGCTGATTAAGCGATCAAGCCTTGCCGACTTAAGTGAAGAGACCTGGGACGAAGCCTTTTCGTTGAACATACGAAGTGCGTTCTTTTTGGCACAGGCGGTCGCCCCCGCAATGATCGAACGGAGAACAGGCTCAATCATAAACGTCGCGTCTCTCGCAGCAAGAAATGGAGGCGCCCTCGGTTCAATTCACTACGCATCTGCTAAAGCTGCGATGATCGCTATGACGAAAGGACTCGCGAAGGAGCTAGCACCATCAGGAGTCAGAGTAAACGGTGTCTGTCCAGGTATCATAGACACTCCTTTCCATGAGCGATTTTCGACACCAGAAGCAATCAATAATTTCCTAGCACTGATTCCATTAGGACGGCTGGGCACACCTGGTGAAGTAGCTAGCCTCATCTGCTTCCTTGCTTCAGATGGAGCCAGCTATATTTGCGGTGAGACGGTTGAACTCAATGGGGGCATCCTAATGCTCTAGGCGCAGATCAAATGCTCTTGTCGATCTCTAAGATTTCGAAGTCTCTGGGCGGTCATCAGATCCTTGACAACGCATCTTTCTCGTTAGAGAGGGGCGAGCATACCGGTCTAGTAGGGGCCAACGGGGTCGGCAAGACGACTCTACTAAAGATCATAGCTGGTGAAATCGAAGCGGACAGCGGCGAAGTGACCGTCGAAGCTGACATGGAGATTGGTTACCTGCCACAGATCTTGTCACAGGTGTCGACCAGGACGATTGCAGAAGTAATTCGTGATGCCCAAGGCGATTTACAAGCACTTCGAAACCGCTTAGCCCAACTCGAGGATATTATGGGGCAGAAGTCTGGCGAAGATCTTTCTGCCGTGATGGAAGAATACGGAGAAGTGACTGAGCGATTTGAGCGCCTTGGCGGTTATCAAGCTGATCATCGACTCGAAAGCGTTCTATCTGGACTTCAACTCGATTACATTCCGAGAGAGAGAGTCATTAGCAGTCTATCTGGTGGCGAAAAAGCACGGATCGCGATCGCTGCGTTGTTGTTGAGGTCTCCTGAACTCTTACTACTCGACGAGCCAACTAATCATCTTGATTTCAAGTCTTTGGAGTGGCTCGAAGGTTATCTGACCAGTAATAGAGGTGCGATCCTGCTCGTCTCGCATGATCGAGAGTTTTTGAATCGAACTGTTCATTCAATAGTCGAGATCGAAGAACACACTAGAAATGCCGTTGTGTATCCCGGTGACTACGACGCGTTCGTACACCTGAAACGTGCGGGGCGCACGCGATGGGAAACCACTTTCGAGAGCCAACAAGAGGAAATAAAAGAACTTAAGCGGATGATAAAAGGACGTGCTAGGCAGGTCGGACATGGTCGCCCCGCTCCCGATCGGGACAAGATAACTCATAAATTCTTTGGGGAGCGCGTTCAACGAACGGTTGCAAGAAATGTAAGTGCCGCTGAGGAAAAATTGCGTCAATTGGAATCAAGTCTGATACCAAAACCTCCTGAAGCACTACAGATAAATCCCGATTTCAAGCCGGGACGATTCCATGGCAAGATTCCACTAACAGTTTCTCATCTTTACAAGTCTTATGGTGACCGGCCGATACTTACGAATGTTTCTTTCGTATTAAGGGAAGACAGCAGAGTTGTTCTGACGGGGCCGAATGGCACAGGCAAGAGTTCGCTACTCAGAATACTAGTGGGTATTGACCAGGCGTACACGGGAACTATAAAAATGCCATCAAGCGTGAAGGTCGGGTATCTTGATCAAGAACAGGAGACACTCGACGGCTCCAAAACGCTCTTTGAAGCATACTCGCAAAACCTAACAGGTGACCGTGAAGAGCTCAAAGCGATGCTCCTTCGTACCGGATTCTTCCGATATCAAGAATTCCAAACACCGGTCAATTCATTGAGTGTGGGTCAGAAGCGAAAACTACAAATTGCAAGATTAATCGCGAACCAGGGTAACCTGCTGCTTCTAGACGAACCAACAAATCATGTTAGTTTCGATGTCTTGGAAGAGTTCGAAGACGCCTTGATAGGCTTTAAGGGTCCAGTGTTAGCAGTCTCACACGATCGAAGGTTTACTAGACGATTCGCGAAGGAAATCTGGGAACTAAAGAATGGTCAACTAGAGGAGTTGCCTCGCCTTCACGTCTAGTCGCTCACGCCGACTTATGGAAGGGTTTTTAACTAGACACTCGCCGATCGCCAAATAGTCCAGACCTCCATTTAAGAAACATCTTATTGCATCCTCTGGTGAACAAACGATCGGTTCACCGTGAAGGTTAAAGCTAGTATTAATGAGAGTAGGAGTTCCAGTGAGAGCAAAGTATTCCGATAGCACTGCATGCAGAGACGCGTTGGTGTCCGATGAGACGAGCTGAGGCCGCGCAGTTCCGTCGACATGTACGACCGCCGGGGATTGGCGGCGCATCTTATCCTTGCAAGGTACTACCGTCGTCATGAACGGCGTGCATCTTTCTAAGCCGTCTAATTCTGAATACATATCTTCCGCGAAAGACGATAAGGTAACAGGAGCGAAGGGCATTGTCTCAGTGCGGCCAAGCTTTGCATTCAACCAAGAATTGACGCTGGGGTCGTCTGCTCGGTACAGAATTGATCGATTTCCTAAGGCCCTTGGGCCGAATTCCATCGGTCCGTTGAAACGACCCACCACCTTGCCCTCAGCTAACAATAGTGCAATTTCTGACTCCACTTTCTCATAGCGCGTGTGCTGTAGTCCGTAAGATGTGAGTGCGTTTGAAATGTCTGACGCACTGTACTCAGGGCCCAAGTATAAATGGTCGAGCTTGCTCGGCGAATGTCCCAATTTGACTGCGTGAGCAAGGGCTGCGCCGGCGCTAAGACCTTCGTCGCCCATGGCAGGGTACACATAGATTTTCTTAAAGCCCATCTTCTTGATGCGGAAATTGAGAAGTACATTGGCGAACAAACCACCTGCCATTACAAGATTCGTTGCGGTTGGATTAGAGACATGCTGGGCTAATAATTCTAAAACCGTTTCCTCCGTCATCGCCTGAATTGAGGCAGCAATGTCCGCGGTAGAATAACGTTCTCGAATTGTAGCGAAGTCCTGGCTGAACTTTCCGTTGTAATACGTCGACGGCTCGGGCTGTTTTTCGAATGCTGCGACCAATTCCCCAATACAGTAGTCGTTAACGCTACCGCATGCCGCCAATCCCGTAATCTTTCCTTCATCATGTACGGGGCGAAATCCTAACAAAGACGTTACCGCAGAATATCTGATCGCTGCGGTAGCGCCGTCGAGTCTAGTCAACGACCTTATTGGCTTTAATGTATTATCTCGGGCCTCCCAAAGCGTTGCGAGCCACGGCTCGCAAACGATGCCGCCGTCATAGGTTATGACTATCGCGTCGCGAAACCCGCTTGTGAAGAGACCGCCTGCGGCGTGACAGAAGTGATGACCCAAGAAGGCGGTAGTGCCAGCGGAGCGGAGAGCGACCTCATGCTGCCGCTGTAATCCTGCAAACCGTGTGATCCTGACACTATCGGTGATCCCAAGATGTGCCTCTTTATATTTTGCGTCGTCATTATAAGAAGCAACTATGTGCTCGGCGGTTGGGTAGAAAGAGCGTACATGGTCAATGGCACGCTGCGGAAACGAGCCATCTCGTTTTCGGCGCGTTAATCTTTCCTCGGAGCATGCAAACTCAACTTTGCCATCGGAAACCAACGCAACATTTGCGTCATGCGCTACGAAATAACCAATACCCAAGACACGCATTTCAGAAACCTCGCCAATTGGCCGCACTCGAAGCTTCAAATATCGTTGATTACTTGAGTTACATAGTGGAGTAGCTTTTGATTGATACTCGATAATCGTTCAGCTAAGAATTTGCGTTTACCCTCGTCGTCGCAATATTCGCTCTCCAACAAATGTGACACAATCCCGATTAGTTCGATTAACATTCCGATTGGCCCAGACGGCGAAGTAGGAGTCCGCCAATGCCTTTCACTCATTTGATGCTCGTGAATTGAATAGTCAAAAAGAACTTCGTCAATTAAGAAGGCATCGAAGCGGAGAGCTGCTTGTACGAAGAGATTCAGATCGAACGTGTTATAGCCGTATTCCTGGCGATAGGCGCCAATGGCATCGTACACGCTCTTTCTGAACAACATGCTCGGTGCCATGCTTATACAGCGTTCCTTTTCCAACGTCATCTCCAAATAGCGGTATCCAGTCATCTTTCCCGAAGAGGGGTAATTATCACACCAAATACCCAGATACTGACCTTGTAGACCGACTCGCCTCAGAAGTGGGAACGTAAAACCAACTGACGGAAATTGATCAAGAGCTTCGACGGATTTTTCAAGAAGGGTGGAATGCATGATGTCGTCATCATGGAAGATAATCAAATATTCACCTTTTGAAAGCTCAATCGCACGATTCCAATTTCCAATAATTCCGAGATTTGTTTCATTTCGCACATAACGAAAGCGACTGTCGTCAATTCCCGCTTTCAGTTGCTGAGTTTCGTCGCTAGAAGCGTTGTCAATGATGAGTAGCTCGAAGTCTTGATATGTCTGAGATAAGACAGACTTGGTTGCGCGTGTTAACAGATCGAAGCGATTAAATGTCGGAATTGCGACGGAAACTCTTGGAATAGACATTGATGAGCCTCTGAGTGTAATGGAGAATTCTCTTCGACAAAGTACTAAAGCGAACAAGGACCAATTGTGAGCGATCTTAGGAACGATGGTTCACGGAGGAGACAGCCGCGCTACGTTTCCCCAGTGCTTCGAGATTGAAGCGTCGGTCGAGGAACCATTCGCACGAACAGCAGAACGCACAGCGTAGTTGTAGCGTTTAGCCATACCAAGCCAACGAATTTAACGCCATGTTTATCGAATAACCATGATCCCGACACATCGGAAATTGCATTGGCCACATTCCATAAGCTCATAACCATAGCAAGTCCCATGGCTTCGCAGCCCTTAGGCGTCGCCCGTGCAGCCAGGTCGAATACCGGAAGAACCGCTAGCGTGTAGCAAAAACCGTAGACTCCTTCGATGATAAGAGCAGTTATCGTTGAAGCATAATATAAATAGGCAAGCGAGCCTGCGGCATGAAGCAAAACTCCCAAGACAAGCAGATGAACGAGCTTCAGACGGCTGCAAAAGAAACCGTAAAATGCGGCACTTGCCAGTCCGGTCGCGCCCCTTACGAGAGCCAACCAACCCAACAATTTGGCCGAGAAGTGCAGTGTGTCGGTTTGGAAATATAGTAGCGGAGTATCGAAGCCGGGTTCGATCCCAACGAGAAAGATAAATGCCGTCGCGAGAATCAGTCCCTTGTTGGTCACCAATAGCTTTATTTCGTGAAAGGGATATACCGACTTCTTCGAGATACCTAATTCGTCTTCTGATCGAAGAACCAGGATTCCCGCCAACGCCAGAGGAGACAGGATGAGCGCACCAGTCCAACTGGTTATCACAATCGAACGCACTGCTAGATAACCTGCAATGGGACCTACAACAAGCGCGGCGGTATTGTTCGCAATGAATTTCCACGAAACCAGCTGACCCGTAGTGTGGGTCTGTTGGCCGAATTCGACCATGATTCCGCCTAACACAGTGCTTGCTAACACGATGGTTGCGTTCAAACCTACAACCAATATTAGTAAACGGTTGTAGGACTGTCTTACGAGGCCCAACGAAAGCCAAATAAGAACTGACGAGGCGGTGCTTAATATAAGATATGATTTTCTTCTGCTTCCAAATACCGGAACTGCGTCACATAACAGACCGGCTATTGGCTTAAGATACCAAGCGAAGGCAGCCACCGCGAAGAATGTCGCTAACTCACCCGCGCTGATGTGAAGCTGATCTTTCAGTAATAATCGGAGGGGAAGGCCTCCCACTTGTGACGGCTGGCCTAACGTTGTCACGAAGAAGCCCACAGCAACCAACATCGGAACTTGATACGATCTCCACTGCTGAGGCTGATCGCGCAAATTGGCCATAGTAAGCCCCTTGATTGATCAAATAGTCGGCACAGCGAGATTAGTCATTTCAGCTTGCCAATTAATCTGAGTTGTTCTTGTTTGAGTTCGGCGTCAGAGTTAGCAGGCGCTTATTCGCCGCGATTCTTCAATACGCTTCTGGTGCTGCTAGAGATTAACTTCTTATAGGATTCAAATAGGGTGCGACGATCCTTCGCCGACGTGTTGATGATGTTGTGAAGGTCCTTGTTCTGACAAATTACGCTTTGCTGAGCAGGCTCCTTGCACTCTATCTGCCCTTGGTCGTCGAAACAGCAGTCCGGGACTACCGGATTCATGTACTGGTAATAATCCCAACCGATGGCTGTGACGGTGAATTCGGATTCAACCTGCAGCTGCTTTTTGAGACGCTCAATATCCGCGGGGATCATTCTGCTTTCGTAGAGTTCGGTATCGGTCCAAAAGGTGACGTTATTTTTCCCACAGGCGTTGCGAAAACCGATGTAATATTCTCGCAGTTTCTCCCAATCCACCGGCGAGCGCGCACCCACCCCGTCCTGTAACATCAGGATCTTGATACCAACATCTTTTAGTAGATCAGTGTAGAGTTTCTCGGTGGCTTTGGCGTCAATTAGCGTTGAATTAAAGTATGTGGCGATTGCCACATCCCTCTTCTTGTTGTCACGCTGATCCAGAGTAGCCAGGTGATTCGTAACCTTCTTCCAGAAGCGCCTCATCGACTGGACCTTCTTGTTCTTATCCTCTTGATTATTATCTGGAAAGCTAAAGTTCCACATTTCGAGAGGAATGTACCAACCGTTGAAAGATGAATGGCGGTGATAAAGTGCCCAGATCCGATCTGCTGCTGCGATATTCTTCGTTGCCAATCCCTTCTTTTCGTCAAGGAGATACGTATCCAGTTCCACCGGGGAGGCTTTGACGGTTTTGTCCCATTCTGACGGAGGCACATCGACCAAACCCATGAATACAGTCATATCCGGATCTGCTTCAGTCAGTATCTTCTCGGTGGCATCATCTCGCCGTGGTGTGGTCGGTGAAGTGTCGGAGACCTTATACAGCCGCGTAGGATCGTTATCGCCATTTTCCGCGTATTCGGTTTGTTGAATCACGATCATTTTCATGCCGATCTCCCGCATCGACCTCACTAGTGCTCCCCAATCAACCGGGTATGGCATACGTGCTGGCGTGCCGGAGTCTGACCACTCCCATTCCATCATGTCGGTCCAGAATTGAATGAAACCGCCGTTCAATCTGAGGTCACGATCTGTCTTAGTTGTCGATGCCCGCTGCGAAAGCCGCCTAGCTTGCGTCAAGATCGGACTGGCTTGCAAAAGAAGTATGAGGAGAGCGGCCAGAGAAGCAGCTATTCGTCGAATTCGTCTTTGATCTTTTCTCATCGTGAGGTGCATACCTCTCCCAATAGATGACCGTTAGCTTGTATGTCAAATGGGCTTTCTCAGTCAATGGCATACTAGGCGTACTGCCACAGCTCAACGCCCGTGAGACACCGCAATCTCAGGCTCCTGAGAGGGACTGACGCTGCCCTGAGCTAGCTCCAAGAAATGGTCTCGGTTTTGAGGATCGTTCTGTCTCTCAGCATAAATCTCCAAATTGATCTTCTCTTTGTCCGTAAACTGCGGCTCACGGCCTTCGGCGTCGATCGCCATTTCTCGCGCGGCCTCATGATACCTGGTCGCCTTATCGAAATCTGTCACCAACCGACTGTGCTGCTCATGCGCCGCTGTCTTTATTAGGCGGCGATAATCGCGCGCGCCTGATGATTCGATGGCGCGGGCCAAGTAGTCGGTCAATGTTCGCGCCTCGACTTCGCGGAGCGTGCCAGTCCGGTGATGGCCTAAGTTCAGGGAGGCGACTCGCTGGTTTTCAAGGACGTTTTGCAGCCGTCCTTTTGTCTCTTCGACGGCGATACCCGACATAACCTCACGCGCAACTGCTCGACCTTGCCAGTCAATCGATGACGCGAACGCGCTTCTCTCCCACTCATGAACTTCATGAAGAAGCTGATGATCGCGCAGCAGTTCAGCGCTGCTTTCTAGTGCTCTCATCTGGTGCGCTTCGTACCTGGGTTCTGGCATCTCTTTACCTTCCCTCACCCTAGTGCGTTCTTCTGATCGATATGCTTTTTCAAGCACGTCAAGCATTTGCGCCGATAGTTCGCGGTCTTCGACCAGCGGCTTACGCTGGCGCTCGATTTCTCTGACAATCTCACCACGTAGAAATCCAAGATGCTCAATTTCAGCGGCTGCCTGTTGCCTCGCTTCAGTCGAATAGTTCAGATGTGCCAGTGACCGGAGATCTAATCGCGCGGCGCGGTCGGGGACAAACTTAGCATCTTGCTGCCTTCGGGAAACCTGATTGTCGATTGCGGCGAGCGACCATCTCTCGCCGTGAACTTCATACGGCGTTAAATGCTCGGCGGCTTCAAAGTTGTCGAGCCGGGCACTGCGCGTCAGCAAGTCGGCGCGCCCGACGTTGACCTGCGCGACCAGTGTGGCGGCTTCATCATCTGTTCGCGCCGGGGCTTTGTGTTCTCGCGCCAATTCAATTCTGAGCTTCTCAAGTTCAGACGCCTTCTCCGGCAGGTTGAGCCGAACGGACTGATTCTGAAGCTCTGATAGTGTGGACCGCGAAATAAGCGGAACTATTTGCAGCTTGCCGGCCGCTTCGTAAAGACTGCTGAGATTGCTCTCCAGCTTCGATACCGTTCCGCGCAGGGAGCCTATGTCTTTTCCCAACGCCGCAATCTTTGACTCTCTAGCTTCGCTAAGTTGATCAAGCGTCTCACGATGCTTTGAGAGATCCGCTTCATAAGCTTGTTCGCGATCGTCTCTGTTTAGCGGGCTTATCCGTTGCGCGCGTGCTGATGCGCGGCGATGTACATCAAGGTCGGATATCCTACGTTCTTCGGCAGTTGTCTGGTCAATTACATTGAAACGATAGGTATCGCCGTGCCGAACCGCACGTTCCCGCCAGACTTCCGCAAAAGCAAGTCGCACGCTGAACTCCAGGTGCTTACCAAGCGCAATCCGATAATCATGGTCGTCGTCAGTAGCGACAGACTTTGCTCCACTCCAACTCTCCAAGGTCGCCCGATGATCTACCGGCGTCCCCGCTTTGTGTCTGCCTCGTTCGGTTGTTGCCGACACTTCTGTCGCTGCTCTTTCGGGCGTCCGCACACTAGTGTCAAAGCGATCGATGAGCTGTTCTACCACTTGACGCGCTTTAATCTGTTCCGGTTCACGATTCAGATAAATTTGTTGTTGCTTATCAAGCGCAGTCACGAACTTATCGCCGATGCGACCGGGCACTGTGACTTCCCGTCCATCCTGCATCTCCTTGTGAGGAAGCAGACTCTTGCGTATCCGCCCAATTTCCTTCTCTTTGACGCTGCCCCGCTCGGTCGCTGAGTTGCGCATTACAATGTGCGCGTGAGGATTGTCGGAGTTGCGGTGAATGCCGGCTACCCAGGTTAGACTTTCGACGTTTAATTCCTGGGCCATGCCCTTCATTCCTTCGCGAATGACCTCGCGAAAGCGTTCCTGCTTTTCCTTTTCACTGTCACCGAGTTTGTCGAATTCTGATTCTTCAACACTAACGGTCACATGCAGCAAGTCGTTCTTATCTGGTTCGCCGGTGACGGGATCGAGAATGCGATCGGCTTTGCGATAGGTCATGCCCTCGCGGTCCTCGCTGAACAGAGGTCGTGCGCCCGGTCCTTCGCGCGCTAGGTCTTTCTCACGTTCGGAGATGTAGCGGGTAACGCGACTGGCGCCGCCGCTGCCTCCAGTCGAAACGATGTGAAAGACAACTCGCAAGGAGTTATCTCTTCTTTGGTGGAGGATCTTCCTGCTTGATCATTCCCAGGAGAGCAAGTTGCGCGTAGGTTGGAACTCCGGTGATGGTGCTGGCTTCTTTCAAATCGAGCGCCGGGCCTTTGTACTTCTCCCGCTCCGTCGGCGTGAGAATCAGAAAGTAGGTACTGGCTTCACTTGCGCGCGGTCCAAGCGGCACCGCCCATAAAGTGCAGCGTGTCGGACTAATCCACGTGTAAAGATAATAGTAATTCCTCAAGACGAGAGTGTGCCCACCGGAGCCATAGGCGGGAGGATTTGCATGTTTCCAAGTCCTGGCTTCGACCTCCGCGAATGTCTGAGGAAAAGACGCGGTCACCTCTTGATACTGTCTCAGGCCTTTAATAATCTTGAGAATGGGATCAATTTGGGGCAGTTCGGCTTTCGCTTTCCATTCCGCTGCGAGCACGGAATAAGCCGAGACTCCGAAATAGATAAGAATGGCGACCACAAGCAGGATGTAAGAGAAGCCAAAGCGTCGCGTGCCGGCTTTTCCTTCTACGCCACGCATGTCTCCTCATCCTCCGTCTCTTCGGTACTCTTCATGAACTGCAAGACCTTCTGATCACGTTTTTCTTCGATGTCGCGTACCTGAATGCGGCCCGCGCTGGCTGTAGCTCTTGTCGGCTTCGTCGTTTCATTCGAGGTCGTATTTGATGAGTCCGCGCTACGACTATCGGACGACGGAGCTTGAGTCTGTTCGGGTGGAGTCACGGCTGGTTGTGGCTTTTGTCGCTCCTCTGTTTCTCGGATTTCGTTCATAGCGGCCACGGCTTCAGTGAGGTAAGGCGCAGGCGAAAGAGAGCGACGTGGCGCCACGACTTCATCACCATCATCAGCGCGCTTCGGAAAGCGGAACAGAATGGGGTCAGCGGTATCGATGATGGCGATTCCCTGGCGATACTTGACCATTCGTCGCAACTCGGGCGCTTGTCTGAGATCGCGACGGCTCTCGGAAACTCGCTCGGCGTCGTTCTGTGTGCCGGTCGCATCAACTTCGGTGCGCGAGAGGACGGTAGTCGAACCAAGCAAAGAAGACGCATAGTTGCCGGTGTCGGGATCGATGCCGGGCAAGAAAATTTGGTTCTTCATGCCGGCCAGAATTGCGCGCCCGGAGTTCTCGCCCCACTTGGCCTTGATCTGATTGACATCCTGAAATCCCAACAGGTACGGCGTGTTACGGAATCTCCCGATCTTTAACCGCTCTTCGAGTTTGGGCGGCTTGGTGTTGCCAGCCTCGTCGAGCGCGAACAAGACCGGCGTCGCCTTCTCGCGCGTGGAGTGCTGCATGCCAAGAGCGGCCAAGCCGAAGAACAATTCCAGCAGAATCCGATAATCCTTCGCATCGTCTTCGGACATGACGACGTAAATAGCAGTCCCTGGCGTACGCAGATCGGCGAGATTGATTTCGCGAACACCATGTGCCAATTCGTCTGTGGTAGCTGTCTTTAAGATCTGAAGTGCGTTCGGCGCGCGCAGCGGTGCCAGCTTGTTATTGACGCCCGTTATCACACCGCCCTGAGTCTTTTCTGGATCGACCTTGGTGAAGTTACCCCATTCGAGCTTGGCCTCGTGGTCTTTGGAGTTGTTCATGTCCTCACCCAACTTCGCCAGATCGTTCAAAGAGAGATACTCCTTAATCATGGGCAGCGTCGGGTTGACAGTGATCGTCGGCAGATGCAGGCAGAGAGCCGTGAGCAGCGCCGTTTCCCCTGAAATCCAATAGTGCGTGCCGTCATTGACTTTCATATTGTCAGGCTCGTAGCCAACCACAATCGAAGCTATGGAGTGCGCCAGCTGCCCATTTCGCAAACAACGAGGCAGCGGATTCCAAAGATCGGACAAGTGAGGATTCTCAAGGTCGAGACGGTAAACGCGATCGTAATAGCGCGCCGTGTGCTCGTAGAGTTCTCCTTTGATGTCCATCACCACTGCCGACCCGCCATTGGACCAATCGCGCAGGATATTCATGTAGAACGTCGCCGATTTGCCCGAATCCGATGGCCCAAAGATTCCGGTGTGCGTCAGCAATTGTTTGCGATTGAGCACCAGATCGTACTGCCTCGGGCTGAGAGCCGAACTGAGCCGTCCGATGCGCACCGAACCTGGCGGTAAGGGTTTGTTTGATAAGTGGGCCAAGCCCTTGGCCCTTAGATCTCCGATCGTCGCCCAACGCGCGGACCCGTGAGTCAGCCGTTGATTGATACTGTAGTAGGGATACGCAACCGAAGCAGATTCAAAGAACCCGATCAGCGCAGCGAACAACGCGGCCAGCAATACAAATGTCATCCACTTGAAATCGAGGTTCAGCACCTGTCCCGACAGGAACAACAGATACCCTGCGACGCAACCGCTCAAGATCAAGGTTGCGGCGCGTGAGAGATCGCGAGAGAAGCGCGTGGCCGCATGAAACGAATCCAGATCTGGTTCATCTGCCGGACGCGGGATGAAATAGTCGGCATCGATGCGCTCGATGGTCGCGCGAAAGCTCATCGTTTCTCCTACTGCTGCTTCATCGACTGGCTCCACTGCTCTAGTTGGGCTCGCTGGTCATCCGGTATTTGCGTTTGCTTGTACGGGCGCGGCTGCCAGCCGGAAGCGATAATGTCGGCGATCGGCGCAAAGGGCGCTGGATAGACGACACCGTCGAGTTGTATCGACTCGAAATAGCGTGGACCGACGTTGGTGTTTTCGGCGTCAGGAATACGAATTAGAATTGCCGGCCCATCACTTCGTTCATTCGGCACGGAGATGACTTCAATGCCAATCGGCTGCCGCAGGAAACGCAGGTGCACGGTCGAATGAGGCATCGCCAGCACACCGGATTGGTTAGTCAGCCATTCCGCCGGAATTAGTTGACGCTCGGCGATGCTCGCCAGAATCGCCGCAGCATCGCGAGGACTCTGATTGCGCAGTGCTGCTTCAACCACATTCGTGGTAGCGGCAATCGCCACGGCGGTGGCGTCGCGCAATCGTTCTGCGGTGTGCGGCACTTCACTATCGGGCCAACGATACGCCGGAGCAGTTCCGCGTGATGCGCGACGGCCAAGACTATCGCCGATAGTGACATCAGGATCGACGGTGGCCATGCGCGCGGTTGTCTGGCGGTGAAGGATCAAAGGCACGACTACAAGGACAAAGAAAGCTCCGCCCAGGACGGATACCATCGGCCAGACGCTGCCTCGCTCTCGTTGCTTCATGCGGCCTCCCGCAGTTGAATGCTCTGTGCCTCGCAAGTTTCTCTGACCATGGCTTCGATCACGGCATCCGCAATGCGCACAGCCTGTTCCAACCGATGCAATCCCAATTCAAGGTTTGTAAGGTCATCGGCGTTGCGCGCGATAAATCCCAAATGGTCATCAATGACTTCGCAACTCAACGCATCGATCTTCTCTTCAGTCAACGTCCGCAACAGAGCGATCGACTCGCGCAGTCCCGGTTTGTCCCTGACGGTCGGCATCATCACGCGGACGTAGCGCATCATTTTGACGACTTGGATCAACAGATAGATGGAAGCGCCGGGCACGCGGGAATGAAGAATGTGAACTTCTTCGCGATCAGTCGGCAACCTGACCTTGGTATAGATACAGCGCGAACGCAGCGGCGCGTGAACCACGTGTTGATTGTTGGAGGTGAGAATGACAATCGGCTTCTCCTGATCTTTGCGGACGCCGATGTGGCCGCTGCTCTCTGTAAATCGTGGTATAGAAGCATGGCCGTCAGTGAACAGCTGGTAGAAGAAGGCCTGGCACGCAGAGGGCAGTTTCTCGAACTCGTCGAGCTTTACGATTGGCGCAATCCCCGTCGTGGCCAGATAGTCATAGGCTTTGAGTATCTCACCGAGATTCAAGAACTCCTTGCGCCATTGCTCGCGGCGGGCATCATCAAGGCTGAGTTGATTGGTCTCCACCGCTTGCAGGACGAATTTGTTTTGACCCGCCTCATCCCACTCAAACAGGATATCTTTCAGCTTGAGATCGTCCATGCCTTGCAGCTCGAAGTAGGGACGGTTGCAGGAATAGGCGAGCGCGTTGACCATTTCGGTCTTGCCCCCACCGCGCTCGCCTTCGGCCAGCAGCGGCATCCCTGACATCAGCGCCTGACAGAGATCCTTGAGCGGCCGTAACTGAAAGATGTAGCCCGACTCGCGGGCGACCAACTCTGCCAGCGCCTCGCGGCCGTGTGCGCGCACCAGCCGGCGCGGATCGATTACTTCACGATTGGGATCGGACGGAATCATCGCTTCTCTACCTCGGGTATTAGACTCTTGAGCACCAATTGCTTCTGTTCGTCAGTCATGAGCGCGGTGGCGGCGCGAAGGTCTTCGGGCGTGCCGAACAGAATCAATTCCATCACTTCGCGATCGGTGAGACCGTGTGCGGCCTTTGCGATTTCGTCTTCACCCGGCGCATCAACCGCCGCTTGACTCTTGGGTAGATCGGCGACCATGACATAGGCCGCCTGTCCCGCTTGCACTTTGACGAAAGTTTGACGACTGCTTCGGTTGTCTATCAGGCCGCGAGCTTCGTCAGTGATTGGATTCGTGAGCCGGTAGCCCGCGCCATCGATTACCACCGTTCCGCGTCCCGTGAGAGCGCCAGCCATCATGCCCGCGACCTGCACTCCACTCGAGGCGACCTTGCGCAGAGTTTCTTTGAGCCGATTGCGATCGACGCCGATTCGCTTGCCGGGCAGCCCGGCAGCGCCGTCCGCTCCCAGCACTTCACCTGAGAGCTTCACCAATCGATTGTCATGTGGATCGATGTAGCCAATGATGCTGACAAAAGCCCGGTCATATTCGCCGCCGGCAGTGCGGCCTACCAGGATCGTCCCTTTTGGCAAACTCCACCCCGGACCGACGCAGTCTCTGGTCAACTCCATTCGCGCGTACGAGTTATTACGCAGCGTGAAGATCACTCCCTGCGTGTGCACCGGCAGCATCGTTCCGAAGGGCGGCAGCACGGCAGGCGTTATCTTCGGCTTCTCAATCGCAGACTTATCCGTAAGCCGTTGGTTGCGATTGGTATTGACCGACGTCGCGAGGAGCCGTGGCTGGGCGTCCTCTATGAAAAGACTCTGCGTCGAGTTCGCATGGCTTTGGGGTGATGTGATTGATAACTGATCAGCAGTCCGAGTCGCTGCTTGATTTTGATTTCCGACTTGTTGTTGATTGGCATCGCCGTTCGCGCCACTGTTATTGATGGCTTCATTCACTGGCGAGTAGTTGCCGGTGTAAGCGAGACTTCGTCCGTCCTTCAGGAATTGTGACGGCGATTGAGTCGGCGACGGATTGGGCGAGGCCTTCGCGGATGCTCTGTTGGGATCTGCCGCGTCGTTGCCCGATGCCTCACGCGCAATGTTGATGGCTTCCGCCGTCAGGTTGTTCTCCGACTTGCCGGCATCGTCTCGCTCTTTTGCACGTTGTGTGTCGGGACTCGCATTGGCGCGCACCGTAACCGGGACCCGATTGACGCGCGTCAAGAGATAGAGCGCGACCGCGCCGCTTCCGATTACCAGCAGGATCAGACACCACTTCATCAGTGATCGCTTCCAGCTCTTGCCTTTGCCGGTTACCGTCTCCTTTGCTGGCTTCAGAACCGAATCATCGGAAGCATGGAAAGAAGTCGTTTCGTCTGCGCGAGTTTCTGTGCCTATTACCTCAGCTACAGAAACGCCATGATGATTGCCGTTATTCTGATTCATGCTGCACTCCTATTTCTCGCTGTTAGCGATTGCGATTGAAGCTGGGGCATCTGCCGCGTTTGTTTGGGCTACTGTGATTTTCAGTTGTTGATGACTACCCAGGATTTGAGGAGCGAAAGCGATGGCGTAATAGATCGTTTTGCCGGGATGAATCTCCGCAATTGGGTCGCTAATCTCCAGATGAAGGTTCTTTACTGACTGAAGATTGATTGGCTTGCCATCGTCATCCTGCATCTCCACCAAGAGTTCGGGACTGCCAGGCGCGATCTTCAGTGACTCCCTGCCAGTGTTCTTTACCGCCAGTGTCAGAATCTGGGTCTCGGTCTTTGTACCGACTGTCGGCAGAACCGACAGCGCGAGCGTATGAACCGGTTTGGTCCAATTCTTGAACTGCTTCGGCTTCTGTTTGGCTCGGGCCAACGCGTCGATCGCAGCAGCTCTTACCTGCTGATTAGGTTCGCCTGGCTTCACTTCGACTGATGCGGTTGGTGACGGGGATGGTATTGCAACCTCAGTCTTTTCCTTCACACCACTCTCCGCAACCGATGCTGTCGGTTTGTTGTCCAAACTCTTGTCTGCCGCTTTCTTTCCGTCCGTGTCTTCGATCGCAATAGAAGTTGACGCGGTGGACTGCCCAGTCTCGCCCCTGCTTTCAATGGTCATAGTAGTGTCGAGGTTAACTGGCAGTCCCGCCGCGCGTCGTCGCGCCACCACCTCATCGCGGTTGTAGTTCAGTACGCAGCGATGAACGTTTTGCGCGAGGTCTTCTACCGGATAGAAAAGAAACGTAACCACAAGGCCGCTCCGCATCTGCGCTGTTACGGTCGCGGCAGGCGTCCGGGTCTTGCGGTTGGCTGGTGGAGGCACAAACAGAGTACCGGGCCGAACGACAATGGCGCGTTTGTTACGTTCCAGCGCTTTCTCGTCAACGGTGGCCATTTCAGGGTCGCCTGGAATGATGTAGCGCGGCCCATCGTTGGCCGGCAGTTCGATCAGCACGCTGCCATGTTGGGCCATTGCCAACCGCACGACCGTCTCGTCCTTGTTAACATCAACCCTTGCTTCGCCAACATAGAAGTCCGATGAGGATTGATTCACGGCCTGGGCGGCCTGGGCTACAACTGGCGCAGGCGTGGTCCGTCGTAACGGTCGATGCGCATGCCAACTACGTTGCCGCGTGATTGGTGCTGGCGAAGGTGTTGGCTGTTGCGCCGAAGCGACGACCGCAGCGCACACCAATACTGTCAAGCCAAGTAAGCTCTTCATCTGTTTGCCCTCTTAACCTTGCGCGGAACGGACGACAGGTGTTTCTGATTCCGACGCGCTCAGCTCTTTGTAGTCGATTGAGTTGATCCGAAAGCCCGAGCGCAGATTGCGGTCGAGCCGAAAAGTTCCGTTCTCCGGAGCATCCGGCAATAGTTCCACGGTTAGGAGCAGATGCTTGGTGGCATGGCGGCTTTCATTCTTAATCACCATGTCGATGTCCTGGCTGCCGTAGATCTTTACCGTCAGCGGGTTGCCGGGTGCGTGTTCGAGATATTCCGCTTTCCAGACGGCATTCCACTGTTGTTCTCGTTGCGTTTGCAGAATCTTTTGCTCAGTCAGATATTGCGCAAATTTCTTGGCCTGTCCGGGCACCATCAGCCGCAGCGCTGCTTCAATATCCTTGGAGCGCGATCGCTGATCGACTCGGTAGAGATATTCGACAAAGGCCTTCACCACGTAATCCATGTCGGCAAGTTGCAGTTTGTCTTTCTCCAGTCTTACGGCTTCAGTTGCGCCAAGCTCGCGGTCATTGATCATGACGGCGCGACCTGACGACAAATCAACCACGATGCGATCGGGTTTTTGGATCGCCTTATAAACAACACCCACTACCGCGACGGCCACGATCAGAAAGGCGACCATGATCAATCTGGTTTGGCGGCGAATCGTGCGCACGTCGGCAGGATCGCGATAGCAAATTACCGGCGTGCAAGTTTGTCGGTGATTCGAATCGGATTCCGTGACCGTCATTTCTAACTGTAAAGCGTCTGCGCTCATCTTTGTTCTCCGCGATTCGTTTCAGAATATCGACTTCGCTCTGTTCGCGCTGAGTTAACAAATGATGTGCCACGGTGACGTGAGGAATTCTTCTGCGTGAGTGACAAGGTGCCTCCAAAAAGTTACACCCTTGCCTCCAAAAAGATACACCCCCCTCTCACTCAACCTCGATGAAGTAAGATTTTTTGGTCCGCGATTTTTCTGTTCGAGGTGCGACTGTGGAATTGTTCTTTGGCGGCAGAGTCAAAGCACTATTTGAGATTGCAGATCGATCTTTAATAAGCGGCAAAACAATCGTCCTTACATAGTTCTGCGTTTCGGAATACGGCGGGATTCCGCCGGTGATCAATCCACGCGGATTGATTACTTTGCCCGTGCGCAGGATCAGCGGCTTCCCTGAACGAAAAGACTCGACCGCACCCTCGCCCGCGTTATACGCAGCTACGGCGAGATCGATTCTTCCGCCAAATCTCCAGAGAAGATCGCGCAGATAACGTGCGCCGGCATCGATGGCGGCGCGCGGATCGAACGGATTCTTCAAGCCGTACCGCGCGGCTGTATCGGGCATGAACTGCATTAGTCCAAGTGCGCCTTTAGGGCTGATCGCATTATGGCGATAGCGAGACTCGGCAAAACAGACTGCTCGCAAAATTCGCGGATCAAGTCCGTAACGCGTCGCGGCTTCCACGATCAACGGTTCAATTGATTTGGTGCGTTCGTCGAGCGATATTTCGTTTCTCCCTCGCTGTTGCGCGACCGCGCCAGCACTCAAACAAAAAAGCAACGCCACGGCAGCGACTGATTTTGTTTTGTTCATGCGTCATGAGCGGAGCAACAGGCGGGCCAACTGTCTTGGCACAACAATTGAAGAGGACGCCAGCACTCGTATGAATGACTCGTTCGATGAAACGGGTGGATCGAAGCTGAAACGATAAAGAGGAGTAAGGCGATGAATAACTCGATGTATCTGCCAAACATTCCCGGCCTTGAGAATTCGCGCGCCGCTCGAATTGGTCAGCGGTTGCTTGAGATGGCTTTTGCCCTAAGGGTGCTGAACGGCTTTGCCGCCGCAGCGCTTTTGTTAGTCGTGAGTGCAGCCCGCGCCACGGCGCAAACACCGACGGGATCGTTCTTCAACGGCAATAGTTCGCAGCTCGGCAACAGTTTGCGGTCAGTCACCTTCTTTTTGGCGGCTGCCATGATCATTGCCGGAATCATTTTCATTGCGGTCGGCATAATCACGTCCGGCTTGCGCGAATCTCTTTCGACCTGGAAGTTCATCACCGGCGCGGCTTGTTTTGCTTTCGGTGGTGTGTGTGCAGCGGTCTACGCGTTCAGTCAGGGCGACTCAGTGCCGCTGGATAATTCGTTCTAAGTCGAGAGGACTTCTGATTGTTTATCTGACAAACGTGAGGAGTGTCTGATGAAAGCACGACCAATCCGACCCAACGTCTATTTGCCGGTAGTCCGGTTCGGTGTAGCCGATAGCGATTGGTTTACAGTGCTGTTGATTTCCTGCGCCGGATATCTGGCGCCCGTGCCTTTCGGAATCACACTTCTTTATGTGCCGCTGCAAATGTGGACCTGGGTCTTGGCTACGGCCGGCAGCATCGCCTTCTTCAACTACGTACGCATTGGCCGGAAACCGGCGTGGCTGCAGCACAAGCTGAAAGCGATGTTAAGTCACCACCGACACAACCGGGCTTTGCCGAATGGGAAGAAGCGATTCAATCGGTGTTGGCTGATAGCCGGGAGCACGCTTACTCAACCCGAACCCGAATGCGCCACGCGAGGCACGACTTCGATGTTGTTGAAACGGAATCAGGAATTTCAGGAGGCCTGCGAGGAGAAATGGAACTCACTCTTGCTTACGACGAATTAGCCGCTGAAAGGGATTTCACCAAAGCCTCGGCGACTTTGCGCATTCCTACGGGCCGCAGACGTGACTCGTCAATTGTGGGAATCTATCGTGACGCCTTGCGTCACAAAGACGGTTCGCTCACGGTGGCTTATGAGGTCGAGATGCCGGCCACGATGTTTGCCGACGATTCCTTGGTGGATATCCGTTATGACGATCTAGCGCGAACACTGGCGTTTGATAAGCCCGCTGGAACGTTGATTCAATTTCGTTATGGGACCATTCCCGATCCCGGCTATGCGATCATCAATCTGATCAGCTCCCGCGCGGATCAAGGCACACACGCTCTGGCATCTCTGCTACAAGCTTCAAACCTCGACTATCTGAGGGGCGCTGCCTATCAAGTTCCACATCGACGCAGCCTCTTTTCAATGTGGGTGCGCGTGCCGCCGAAGCGACAAATCAATTCCACGGCTACCGCCTTTTCAGATTTCACCCAGGCTTTAAGAAACGAATCACGCGAAGCGGGCATTGCTTCGGCGCTCCGCCGCCTGCCGGAGATCTACTCGCGCACGGCGGACGATGCGGTCGTTCGACGCACGCTGGAAGATGAGAAACGAAACTACAGCCATGCCAACGGCGTCTGGCGTCAGATCGAGAACTCATCACCGCTTAACCTCCGAAGGCTTTCGCGACAAGAGATTTGGGAAGCCGTCTTCTTCGGCCACTGCCAGAACGCCAACTCCGCGCCGATGCTACCGGATCAGCCAGGCCGCGATCTGCGGGACTATCTTTGTGGGGAAACCATCGAGGGCGAATTGAACTACCTGATGCACGGTGAATATCCGGTCACGATAGTCACGATGTTCACGCCGCCGAATGAGTTCGTCGCCGCAGATGCCTTACGAGGTCTGATTGGACGGCGAGATTTCAATACTCGTCACACTATAGTCACCGAGTATCTCTTTCCTGAGCAACGAAAAGAGACTAAGCGTCTCGACCGCCGTATCAAGCAAGTCAAACGCACCTTCACTAAACGCGATAACCCGGAGGGTGCCGCCGCGCTCCGCAGCTTGAGAGCTGTACGCGACGAAGTGGCAGGCGCAAGGGAGTCGCTCTTGCCGACGCGCTTCTATGTGATTCTCTATGGCGACCGCGCCACAAACCTTAACGAACTGAGAAAGTCTATTGACGCTCTGGACGAACAGGTTGAGAAAGTCGTCGCAGCCATTCGCCAGATTCCGGGCGCGAACGCATCGCGTGAAGAGCCAGAGGCATTGCGCACTCTCTATCAGTCTGCCGTAGTTGGCGAACTGTCGCCAAGACTCACCGGACGAGAATTGTCAGAGGTGTCGAACTCGGTAGCAGTACTGACGCCGACGGAAGACTCCTGGCCCGGCGCTTCGCGACCACACACACTCCTTTCGACCGCTACGGGTCGGTTGATTGGAATCGATCTGTTCGACCGCAATCAAATCCCATCACCGCTGATTCAAGTTATCGCCGCTCCGCGCGGTGGCAAGTCCATCCTGATGGCTCAATTTGCCTGCGACATTCTGGCAAGTCTGCGAGACGCGAGCGTGAACGCGATCGACATCGGCGAAACCCTCTTGCCGCTCGTAAGCGTGCTTGGAGGGCGCTATATCCGACCCCGGCCTGATGAAGTGCGCGCTATCAACATCTGGACGTACGAAGGACTACGCGACGGCGAACCGCCCGATGACGTGCAGAAGGCTTTGGTCGTCGGCGACCTGAAGATGCTCGCGCGGGTGAAAGACGACGATAAAACCGCCGAAGATATTATTAGCGCGGTTGTCGCTGAGGTTTATGAAAACATCGTCTCGCAAAACGGACCGGGCCGTCCGGTCTTTGAACCAACGCTCTCTCACTTCGTAGCTCAACTGCGCAGTTTTCCGTTTGACTCGCCAATGGTGAAGGAACGGCGCGAGACGCTGGTGCTGGCTCTGAGTAATTATCTGGGCCATGCCTGGCTCGATGCGCCTACGCACCCGGACTATGAAAACAGATCGGCTTTCGATGTCTTCGAGCTGGGCTCGCTCCGCGACTTTCCGCAGGACATCAAGTTCTCGCTGGCCTATCGGATTGCCGCACACGTCGCCCGTTGTATCGGACGGCGGCGTGAAGATGGAACGCGGGCGCCTAGCGCAAATCTTTTCGATGAGATGTGGGAGATCAAAGAAGAGTATCCCTTCATCTTCAAGGTGCTTCAGCATGCAGGTCGGAAAGGACCAAAGGAAAACTCAATTACCATTTTGGCGACGCACGCGTTTGAAGACATCGAGGATGTGGCCTCGCTTTCCAAGACCGGCAATGTGCTTTTCATCGGCAAGCAGCTCGGCGATTACTCCAAGATCGTCAATCACGCAAAGCTCTCAACTAACGGAGCCGAAGCTATCGCGCACCTGAAGACTGCGCCGGGACGTTTCTCGCAATTCGTGATGGTGATCGGTAGTGGTCCCGATCAGGTCGTGGACATAGTGCAACACGAACTGAGCCCGTTGATGCTCTGGACCCTTACCACAAATGCCGACGAAAGAAATGCTCGCAATCGAGTGTGGGTCCACCGGCCAGAATGGACCGACATGGAAGTACATGCGTGGCTCGCCGAGCATTATCCGCGCGGGCTGACGTCGGCCGGTCTGAGGGAAATAGATGAAACCCTGCTAGAAGCGGCAGCCTAGAGGAACTATTGCGATGAAAAAACTGCTCAAGCATCTACTGCTAGGAATATTGGTTGGACTGATCTTGCAGCCGAGCACCGCTCAGGCTCAATGGACGGTCTTCGATCCGGCTCAATATTCGTTACAAATCGAACGGCAGATAGAAGAAGCGAATCGCTGGTTGGAGCGAGTTCGTCAATACTCGGAAGAGATCAACAAACTCGCTGAACAGCTAAGCACTATGAAAGGAGTGCTGGGTCAGGCCGAAAAGCTGGTGCTGCATAACGACAACCTGACGCGCACCATGGCGCAAATTGGCCAGACTGTGCGGGATGTGTTCGCGCTGAAGCGAGCGATTGAGACGCTGGTGATTACTCGCCTCAACATGATCAAGTCGATCAAGACACGCCTGGCCAATGGCATTTTCGATCCCGATGCGGACTTGCGCGATTTCGAAGATTACCTGCGCAATTCAATTGGCCGGCAGGAGCAGGACAAAATCGCCACGATGAATCGCCTCGCTATGTTCGATGCGACCTTGGCCCGCCTGTACCACGATCTGCAAACGGCAGAAGCGCGACAGGCTGGCGCCGCTGCACAGATGAAACAGGCCAAGGATAAACTCGACGCCGAACTTGCCAAGCCACAAGCTGAACAATGCGCCCATTGCATCTCTGACCTGAAGCTGGAGATCTCTTCGTGCGAGAAGATGATTGCCGATCTCGACGCGCAGATTACCAATCTGTCCACGCAAATTGAGGATCGGGTAAAGCTTTACAACTTGACGATGGAAGAGCGGGTGCGGATCGCCAACCGCGTCAAGGCCACTGACGAGGCCTGGGACAACCTCAACATCGTCAAGGACAGCGTCTTTGATGCGATTCAACGTGGCGGGCTGCCGCCGCGACAACCGTAGTCCAATTTTCAGACGGAGAATCAGATGAAAAGCAGACGCGCATTCTCGTGGACTGTTCTGGTGTTCATGATCCTGATGCCGCTAATCGCGCGGGGGCAGACACCTTCGCCGTCGCCGACTCCGATTGCCGCGCGCTCGTTGTCGGATAACATCAGCGCCCTCTCGCAACGCGCGGTCTCGCTGCTGCCTTACATCAACGACGAAATTGTCCTGAAGTTAATTGGCTGGTTTGAACTGCTCGCTTGGGTTTTCGGCAATTGCCTGGCTGGCTTCGCCATGCTGCGGATCATGCGTGAAGACAATGGCGAAGGCTCGAATCTTTATTGGTGGTTTGGGCGGCTGGCTTTGTTCTTTATGTTGTCCGGGACCAGTCTGGCCATCATGGACGGCATGACCAGGGTTGGTTATGAGATCGCCAACGGAAATGAGACTGGCCAGCGATCAGTTCTGCAGCAGCTCTACCTGGCGCAACGTGACAGTTTCAATGACTCGTACTCAAAGTTCCAACAGAACCTATTCACGGTCACGGTCGACGGGCGCGAAACAGCCGTCAACCCTGTGCCTCTTAATGGCGAGTCAGTGTTGGGAATCATCGTCGATTCGGAAAGCACGATCCAGAATTTTGATCATAAGATCGATGTCTCGCAGTGGGACATCGGCACCATGATGACCTGGTTGAATTTTGAGCGAGCGTTGCTTGAATTCGGAGACCTGATTCTCGTGCTGCTCGGAGCGGCGCTAACGCTCGCCCTGAAGCTGGCGATGCCTTTCATGATTGCGTGCATTGTCGATAAAAACTTCGCCAGCAAAACCACCTATCCATTTTTCTATGGCGTCGTCGCTCTAACACTCGTTTGGCCCTCCGTATCAAAGATCATTCGCATCGTGGCCTATATGTGGGGCAATGTCGCGATGGCGGTTGGTGACAGCAGTCCTTTATATATATGGAACTATCAAACCATGCGGGCCATCAGTAACCCGCTCGTCCAACCTCAATACACTGTGGCTTTGGCTGTTTTTGCTATGGGGCTGGGCGCGCTCTGTTTATATGGAACGCCCTTTATTTCGCTGTATCTACTGTCTGGCAGGATCTATGAATCAGTGGCCACGGTCGTTTCGAGTTGGATGGGCGCAATGGTCGGCACGGGCATCGAAAAGTACAGCGCCGAAGCTGCCGCTTCAATCAATCGTCAAGCGGAAACCACTCAATACAATGCCGGATACCAAGCGGACGTCACTCGGTCAGCGGGTCAACAGGACGCTGGAAACCTGAGAGCGCAAGGACAACGAAGCGCTCAACTTGCCAATATTCAATCTGCTTTGACTGGCCAGATTGCGGCGACGCAAGGTTCCGCGACAACGCAACGGCTGATTATTTCGGCTGCGGCCGGCTTCCAGAAATCTTCGACGGCTGCTGAAGTCTCACGCGGCATTCGCGAAACCAATATCGGCGCGTCGAGGGAAGTTAGCAACATCATCGCTGGGGCAGAGCGGGATTTGAGCATGACTCGCGGTAACGCGTCTATAGGAAAGATCGAGAAGGCAATGGAAGTAACGGAGTCTGCCATTCCGTCTGACGCCCCGCTGTTAAGAGGCGTAGTAAGTTGGCCGAAAATCACGGCGGTCGATGCGCATCGCGACGTTGCCACCAATGCAACGACACAGTACAGCCGGGATATGGTTCAGAATCAGGAAACGATTGCCAACCGCGTGGTCTATTCCTCCCAGCAATATCAGAACGAGATGAACAAGGCCATCGACAAGCAGGCCGGTCAACAGATAGCGGGCGTCAATGCCGGCGCCGGTCAAGCTATTGCCGGCTACCAGCGCGGCGCAGCGCAAGCACGAGGCGGTGTAGAACAGAACTATCAAAAAGAACTTGATGCGAATCGGACCGTCTACATCAGTCAAGTCGATGCTGCCGGTCAAATTCGGACAGCTGGTTTGGATGCGGCAAAGCTGCGTCAAGCGGCAGCGGTGATCACTCAGGTCGGCCGCGAGATCTCGAGGGAAGTCGGCCAGGGCATGCGGATTCGGTTCTAAAATGAAGGAAAAGCACGCATTGGTTCATGGATACAGTTCTCCTGATTAGCGCCGCGGGGTGGTAAGAGAAGTGCGCCATTGCAGACCATTACTGGAACAAGGAGGTGAGCAAACTTCCAGAGTTACGCTACCGCTCTATCCAAAGCCTTACTGGCATGATATACTTTTTAGCTTGACATCGGGGGAATTCTGTGCAGGATTGCAGGATTGCCGTTGAAGTGATCAATTGAGAGGGATAACAGATGCCTATCGTACGTCTTAAGACCGATGCTAATCCATATGCTCCCATAGCGTGGCAGACGTCCGTTGCGGCGTTGACGTTAGAAAAACTGCGCAAGTGGAAACATCCAAGACTCGCAGAATTGGAGGCGCTTCAAGCTGTTGGCACACAAATGGATTTGTTTTCTAAAGCAGCCCAAAGCGACTTGGATGATGTCAGTGAGGAACCACGTTTGCGGAGTAGTTTTTTTGCTTTGCGCGCGATACGTGGTGAAAGCCGAACACCTCCGATTAAGCCGCCTCAGTTCAAGAAAGCTGGGGAGGACATACGAGCAATCCATGATGCCTATATGAGAACTAGAGATCCTAAAGAGCTGGATCGGAATGCTCTCGACGCTGCTCAGGACCTATGCCTAGAGCTGTTGGAGCATTTGAATAAGTTGAGACCAAATCCCTCATTACGTTAAATTGTACCGCTCCTCCTCATGCCCAGCCGTTGGCAAATTGAGTCTCTCAAGTCGCGCCTTGACTCACTGGCGCGCGAGATAAATCGTGTATCAGAGAAAGATCATCCTTACCGCGATCCTGACACCGTTTATGAGGCACTAAAGCTGGTCATAGCCTCGCGCTCAGCGATCCTTGAAGATGCTGTGGCGGAATACACTTCGGATAATAAGAGATCTGAACGCTTGCTTCAGGGCACTTTTTTTGCGGTCGCTGAGAGTGCCGATGATATAGCGGAGCTCTTCGCTTACGCTGAACGCGTGGATAGTGCTCGCATCCCCTTCGAAATACTTCGTTCATTATCGTGGGTAGCAAGTTCCCTAGTAAAGCAGGAGTGTCATGTGGTAGTTCGGCTGGACCAAGAGTACAACTACACGATTATTTCGTGCCGACGTGATTTTGAAGAAAAGGGCTGGAAAGAAGAGTGGGAGCAGGCGGTCGCAAAAACGCGTGCTAGAAGGAAGAGCTTTCCAAGCGACGACATGACTTGGGAACGGGCAATTGCTACCGCAAATCTTACCGAAACAGGCAATCACATTGCCATCGCCCAGTCTTTGCGAAGTCTGACGGAAGCAGCGGAGCATTTCATTGGTGATTTCAAACAACTCAGCGCTGGAACAATATTCACAAGCGAAGCTACCGCACTTAATCAAATAGAAGAGACGGCTTCGAGAGTTGTTGAAATTAGCAAGAAATTAGTACCGCCTCCGGAAGAGAAACCGTACACGATACTTCTGCTCGGCTTTCCTTCCTATGACGCAAGTTCAATATTGCTTCATGCGCTGGCGGCGCATGAGCTGGGCCACGAAATCTGCTTCCAGCAAATTGATAAGGTCTTTGGGATTCTGGCAAAGGCAGTTAAACGCGCTGTCGAACCTGATAATACTCTCAACACTGAAATACAAGATGTCGCAGCGAAGAGAACAATGCTGCGGAAAACGTCAACTGCAGACCGAAAAGAGGCGTTTCCAGAGAATGTCAATCAGATTCAGGCTCGACTGTTAGAATTTCTGAACTACTGGATAGTTGAGATCTTTTCAGACCTTTATGCGGCAAATTTATTGGGGCCTAGTTTTATTGCAGCATTCGACAAAATCGAATTAAGACCCTACAGAATTGATCGAAAACATCCGTCTGGCGACTTCCGACGTGGAATTATCCAAGATTTTTTGAATAAATACCTCCCTCACGTCATGGAAGAAGACGCTTGGAAGCCGCTTTTCGAGAACGAGATCCCGAGGCAGTCAAGAGGTGCGGATGACGACCCACTATCACCTTTGTACGAGGTCGGTGAGAGGATTTGCAGACTATGCTTCGATGATCTCGCTGCCTTGGTGGCCTCCCATCGGTCCCCCTTGAGCGATACCGACAATCTTGCCTCGGTACTTGCGCGGACTAACCGACATTTGATGAATTTAGCTCCGCCCAGCGTCCCCATGTTGGTAACGGGTACAGATGAGGACGTGGACCTCTTTTGGCTACTCATCTATTCGGCTTGGCGTTTTCGATTTGATAAAGACTCGTTCGATGAATTCACAAAGGTGTATGCCAAGAAAGATAAAGCGCGCGCCGATGAGATCTTGGGCAATCTGCTGTTGGACGCGCTTGAGTCGCTCGAAATCAGATTCCTTTATCAACGTGACGCTTTGGAACGGATGGGCAAACTCTAATGATATTGTCTAAAGACTCTCTACTGGCGAGAATGTCGGCCCCCGACTGGAAGGATAGGTTGGTTATCGAACCGTTTTTTCCTGAAAGCATTGACAAAACCTCTGCGTCCGCTTCTTTTGATTTTCATTTGGGGAATCGATTTGCAATTCAAAAGGGCAGGCCGGGTGCCCAGCATGATCCCCTCAGCACGGAACGACGTCAAGATGTCATTCTCAACGAGCTCTTTATTCCCAGGGGCGAAGCCTTTTACTTAAGACCTGGCCAACTAATACTTGGTACAACTCTTGAGTGGTATCGCTTCCCGTACGATTTGGTCGGATATGTTTTTAGCCGGTCCTTGTGGGGCCGGAGGGGATTGTTGGTCGTGACAGCTCAAACGGTTCATCCTTTTTCATCCGGAAAAATCACGCTTGAATTAAGTAATGCAGGAGAGGTGCCAATTAAGTTGAGACCGGGCGTGGCAGCTGGTCAGCTAATCTTTCACCGAATCGAGGGAGCTGATGCGGCAGTGAAAACGCGGCACTCAGACTATACCGCTTCGCATAGGCCGATTCTAGGACGCTATGGACCAACCCCTTACGAACGGCTCTTACTTGGCCTACCCGCGCTCGAAGATCGGCGCAATGCCTGAGATGCGAACCGTTTCTCGCAGGTGAAGAATACCTTTGCGCTCTTCAACTATTTGCATGGTGCACAAGGCACGCAGTGCGGAGGAAAACTCAGCTGGTTTTATTTCTGAACGCTCAAGACAGTACTCGCTGAACTTCTCAGCAGCGGCAGCTCGGCTTATTTTCGCGTCATCTGAATAATAGATTAAGCACAAAAGTGCAGCCTCCGCTGGCGGAATCGCACGCTGAATCCCTTTCAGTGAGTGAAGACAACCCAACACGGCAGCCCCAACCAGAACATAATGCTGTTCCGCAATTCCATAGGTTAATTCTACGACGTGCACAATAATGGCAATTGCTTCCCTTGGCCGATAATGAACTGCTTGCGGAGGTTTGCCCTTTGAGTATTTGACGGTGACGAGTTCTTTCGACCCTCCTAATTCCACTCTAACGGCTGTTTCCGCCAGTTCAATCGCAATCGCCTCAATCTGAGAGGACTCTAAACTGCTGGCGTCAAACACGTCGGATAGTACGCTCGAGAAACTTGCAATGTTGTCATCTTTTACGGACACCGATCCCTCCGAGGTTTTAGAGACCCACATTGGTCAAATGTGAGTGCGTGAGAATTACGTGAGAACGACCTAAAGACGTCATTTCGGGAGTTAACCAACCGGCGATTCATTGTGCCGTTCGGTGTTCCAAGAGAATCAAGCTAAAGCGCGTTTCATTATAGGTGTCATCTCATCTCTGTCAACAGCATCATTTTACTTTCGAGCGAAAGAAACTCTTCGAGTTGGAATCATTTTGATAGCTTACTCATTCAGCTTAAACCTGTTTGCCGGGCGCGTGATTCATTTATGATTATGGTTAGCCGAGTGCCTAAGTTTCTCTAGCGCCTTGCACGTGAGTAGCCGAATCATGAAATCAGTGACGTGGGTTATTTAATCAACACGAGAAATAGTCGGAAGCAACTTAGTAAATGGAAGTCTTATGCGGTACGGAAAAGTGCCGAAAATCCCCGGGTGCTCTGGAAAAAGAAAAACCTACGGACCTTCAAACTAGTAACTAATCCAGTTCCTCTTCTCTAATCTCAAAGTCGGCCACATTCAAACGCGCCTGCGCGCGTTCGAGACGCTTGTAAAGTGAGTTACGGCCGACTCGCAACATGCGCGCGGTCTGAGCATGGCTACCAGTTAGTCCTCGGAAGTGCGCATATAGACCAATGAGGACGCGATCGAGGAATTCATCAAGCGAATCATCTTCTCGATATACCATCGGCACCTGTGGTCCATGCTCAAAGAGGCTTACATCTTTGAGAGCCTCGTGCACCTGCGCTGCGCTGATGTGCCCATTCGTCCCGCTCGCAACCACTCGCTGCAGAACATGCTGCAACTGTCGCACATTGCCGGGCCAGGTATAGAGCGACAAAGCGCTCATCGCGTCGGGATCAATACGCGGAACATTCTTGCCTCTGATATTTCTGACCGCCTCCTGCACGAAGTGTTCTGACAGTGCGGGGATATCCGTAGCTCGCTCACGTAGGGTTGGTGTGTCGATGGTAAGTACCGCGATACGATAAAACAGATCCTGCCGAAAACGACCGAGAGCGATCTCGGCACCGATATTTCGATTAGTCGCGGCAATCACTCGGACGTCAATCGGAATCTCTCGATGCGCGCCGACCGGACGGACCGCGTTTTCTTGTAAGACTCTCAACAATCTCACTTGGCATGAGGTCGACATTTCGCCGATCTCGTCGAGAAAGATCGTTCCGCGATGCGCGGCCTCAAAGAGTCCCTTGCGGCTTTGGTTTGCGCCGGTAAACGCGCCTCGCTCATAGCCGAAGAGTTCCGACTCCAGAAGATTTTCGGTGATGGCTCCACAGTTGACCACAATGAATGGCAAGTCGGCTCGGTCACTGGAATTGTGAATCGCACGCGCCACAAGTTCCTTGCCGGTTCCTGATTCGCCAGTTATGAGAACCGTCAGATCGCTGCGGGCCGCTGTGGCGATTTGACAGTCTAGGGTCTTCATTACGGGCGAGCTGCCAATGATACCGTTGTTGTTAAAGGGTAATTCCGTGACCATGACTGCTTCTAAGGAACTATTCGGAAAGATACTTCGAGTTTTCTAAACAGTGCAGACATTTCGGGTTATGCTGCCAGACAATTGGTCTCATGCTGCCGCACAACTTCATAACACTCGCACGAAACTTTCTCGATTCCAGGCCGATCAAGAATCTTTAGGATTCCGCGTTTGTAACTAATCAAGCCGCTTTTCTGCAGCGCCTGTGCGGTGCGACTAATATGCGCGCGTTCATCACCCAACATGTTCGAGATGATTTCATGAGTTAACGGCAGTGTGTCTGAGTCAATACGATCGCGCATGCACAACAACCATCGACAGAATCGCGCTTCCAACATATGAAATCGATTACAAACTGCGGATTGGGCAATTTGAGCAAAGAGCGAATGGGTGTAACAGATCATCTGCCGATGAAGTTCAGCGCCGCGCACAAATTCGTCACGCACTATCCTCGCATCACATCTCAACGCCTCGCCTGGAATCTGGATCAGCAATTGGTAAGGCATTTCTTGGGTATGGGAAATAGCCGGAATATAGGTGGTGCCTTCATTGCCTACCATTCCAACTTCGCATACTTCGCCTGCTTCGGTGCTCGAAAGCAAAGAGACGACCCCGCTCAAAGGGAAATAAACAAAATGTCCGCGATCGCCCACGTTGTAGAGAACTTGTCCCGTTAGCAGCTCGACACATTCCATGCGGGAGGCCAGCCGTCCGTATTCGTCCGCGGACAGCGCCCGTAACATTCGGTTCTTGGCTCTGGCGGTAACCAAGCGCATCGATTGAAACCCTCGTCGAACCGCGTTTTCCGATCTTGCCCCTATATATATAAATGACGGCTCATTTTGAGTTTTCCTCGTACTGACCCCGAAAATATTTTGAGAATTTTGACGTAAGCGTAAAAAAGGCCGTGTTTTCAATAAGTGGGCCGCTCGGGGTGGCGGACCTTTGGTGTCATATGACACAGACGGCCGCCGAGCGGAATTCCATAATTTTGTCCTAGAGCTTGATTGCTTTTAGGGATAAACTGTCGTCCCGACGGACTACCCAGGGCATTAAAAAGCCAACCAGAAATCGAAAGTCGTCGAGGGGTACGGTCGTGGTTTCTCTTGAGAGAAAACGCTTGGGGGCACTCGTCACCATTTGGGTCTTGGTGTGTCTCGGCAGCCAGTCGATAGCTGGGCAAGGCTCGAACGATTCAAGTGAAGATACGCTCCCAAAAGTTCCTGCATCCTTAATTCGCGAAGTTGGTCCATATACGCGGATGTCGGCGTATGGGCTTGCCGGATGGAATCCCTCGAAGCGTGAGTTGTGGGCAAAAGCGATCACGCCAACTTACTCGACCATATCCGGAGTTACCGAGCCGGGCAATTCCCTCCAGCCACACACGATCATCCCGAGCAACGTGTATGACGTTTATTACTCACCTCAAGGCAGTTCCCTAGTTTATGTGAAGGACACTGACGGTAACGAAATCTTCCAGCTGTATTCGTTCGATTCTGGCCGCAAGAAAAGCACGCTGATTTCCGACGGCAAGTCGAGGAATACCGAACCGGTTTGGTCCAACAAGGGCGATAGAGTCATCTACTCCTCCAATCGACGCAATCACACTGATATTGACTTGTATGTTGTTAGTCCGAGCGATCCCACAACTACCCGTTTGCTCGCCGAAGCTGACGGCGGAGGATATCTGAAGGTCTTCGACTGGTCGCCGGATGACCGGCTAGCATTGTTCTATAACTGGCTCTCCAACAACGAAAGTTACCTTTACGTCGTTGACGTGGCCTCTGGAAAGAAGACTCTACTTACACCCAAAAATGGAGACGAGAAAGTCTCGGTCGATTTTGCGCAGTTCAGTGGTGATGGCAAAGGAGTCTACTTAACTACCGACCGTGACTCGGAATTCCTTCGCTTGGCATACATGGACTTGGAGACGAAGAAGGTCTCATACCTGACCGACAACATTAAGTGGAACATAGAACTTTTCAGCATGTCGCCAGATCGAAAGACAGTTGTTTTCGTCAGCAACGAGGATGGAGTGAGTCGACCTCATTTCCTCGACACATCGACAAACAAATGGAGGGATTTGGAGTGGCCGGGAATTGGGGTCATTTCTAATTTACGTTGGCATAACAACAGCACTGATCTCGCGTTCGTTTTCTCTTCGGCGCGATCAGTTTGGGACATCTATTCTGTTGATGCGAAAACAAACAAAGTTACGCGGTGGTTGAGAGGCAGCAGCAATGGAATCGATGTTGATAAGTTTGCCGAGCCTCAGGTGATCCATTGGAAATCTCAGGACAATCGCGAAATTTCAGGACTGCTTTATCGTCCGCCTGCGAAGTTCACCGGCAAACGACCAGTAATAATCGACGTTCACGGCGGGCCAGATAACCAAGCACGTCCAGAGTTTAATGGCCCAGACAACTACTTTGTCGCTGAATTGGGTGTAGCAAAGATTTATCCGAATATTCGGGGCTCAGCCGGTTATGGAAAGACGTTCTTGCGACTTGATGATGGATACAAACGCGACGGTGCCGTTCAAGATATTGGTGCCCTGCTCGATTGGATCAAAACACAGCCCTTCCTGGACTCGGAACGTGTGATGATCAGTGGAGGCAGTTATGGCGGCTACATCGCCCTTTCAGTCGCTGCGAACTACAGTGATCGAATTCGCGCTGCACAGTCACTGTCCGGTCCTAGCAATATCGCGACGTTCCTCGAACACACTGAGGATTGGTTACGCGATCGTTGGCGCGAAGAATACGGAGATGAACGAGATCCCAAGATGCGGGCTTACCTGGATCGCATTGCGCCACTCACGAATGCGCAAAAAATAAGGAAGCCGTTGATGATCGTTCAGGGCGAAAACGATGCCCGCGTGCGAACCAGCGAAGCAAACCAAATCGTCAGCGCGGTAAAGAAAACGGACACACCGGTCTGGTATCTGCTCGCAAAAAACGAAGGGCATGATTTCACTCAAAGCACACTTGATTTGCAGTTGTATGAAACCGTCATGTTCGTAAACCAGTTTCTGCTCAAATGAGAAACAAACACCGGAGGGAGTATGAAGAAACTAAGAAGATTAATCGCTACAATCACGCTGGCCTCAACACTCTTGTTTGGCAGCGGCTCATTGATGGCTGTTAGAGCCGACCAGACCAGCGGAGGTCCGCAAGGAACATCAGCCAGCAAATCTGGGGGCCCATCATCCTCTTCAGGAACCATGACCGATGCGGAGTGGGCATATTTTTTGTGGCTGCTTCTGATTTGGCTTTGTTGGGGCGGCCTATAATCCCCTTGTTCTTCCTAGAACAGGAATCCAATTGGGATCAGTAAGCGCTGAATTGGTAGCGGAATATTGTGCTGCTACGGTGCACTATTGTCCTTTGCCTGATCTCTTCCGCTGTCTTTGGGCAGCAGATCGATCAGTCTGACATAAAGGATCGCGATCAGCTTGTGACCGCGCTGATAGGCGCGTGCCGTGCCGATCCGTCTTGTAGCGGTGACCTGCTCGACTCCCACAAGGCCCTAATTACTCCTGAGCTTTGGCAGCGAATCATCTCAATGGCCGATTACCGGGCCATCGATCCTCTTGCTGCTTACCAGTTGGCGCTTGAGCTTTCGACCAGGCTTAACAACAAACGACTCTTAGGTCTCACCCATTACAAAATCGGATGGTATCAATTCGGCGAGGGCAAGATCGCCGATGCTATCGAGAGCTATTCGAAAAGTAAATTGCTCTTGGAGGATTCGCAATCACGCCGGGATTTGATCTACGTGCTTGCTGATCTAGGCACCCTCAATATTTTCGCTTCTGATTACGTCAAGGCCTATCAGTTCTCAGAAGAGAGCCTTGCAGTGGCGGAACAAGTTAAGGAATCAAGCGCGACGGAGAGTCTGTGGCCTGACGAATACGGAATTGCCACGGCGTTCGCGAATCTCGGTAATGTGGTCAAGCGAACTGGCGACTATGATAAGGCACGACAGTATTTTCAGCAGTCATTGAAAACCCTCGAAGGAATTAGGACTGATCGAGAGAAATACTCGTACAAATTCGTGGATGACCTTTGGGATATCGGTCAGACCTACAGCGATGAGGGTGACTACATGCATGCCTTGGTCTACCTCGACAAGAGTCTGTCGATGGCAACGGAAGCGCATGAGACTGGCAGGACTGCGGGAATTATTAACGGTTTCGGGATTCTGTACCTAAATCAAAGGGACTACGCTAAAGCCATCGACTTTTTCCAGAAGGGCCTGAAGCTCGCAATCGCCGCAAATGATCGATTCAAACAAGCGGACATGCTGTTGAATCTCGGCGTCGCCTATCAATTCAGCCAAGACTATCCCTCATCATTGAACAATTTTAGGCTCGCTCAGGAGATCGCAAAACAGATCGACTATTCGGAGTTGTTAGTCTTGATTCAGGAAGCGATGGGCGTGGCCTACTCCGCCCAAGGCAAATATGCCGACTCTCTGCAGACGCTGGACTCAGCTCTCGTGACGGCGAGAAGCAAAGGAGACAAAGCCCGGATTGCAGAACTCCTTTGGCGTCGCTCGCAAGTTAACCTCGCGAGCCATGACACAGCCACATCGATTAGTAACGCCACAGAAGCGATCCAAATATCGGACCAACTGAATTTGAAAAATGTTCGCTACTTGGCGTTAACCGAGTTAGGCAGAGCCTACCGTGCTAGGGGTCAAACCGATCTCGCGATGCAAACGTTCAAGGAGGCGACATCTCAAATTGAGAGCATGCGAAATCAGGTCGCCGGGTTAGAGAACGAACGTCAACTTTTCTTCGAAGACAAGGTTGATCCATATCACGAGATCGTGGAGATGCTTCTCTCAACGAACAATGAACAAGAACGTGGACAAGCACTCCAAACCGCCGAATCTGCGAAGGCGCGCGTCCTGCTCGACGTGTTTAGTGGCGGCCGAATTGAGTTGATGAAGGTGATGTCCGATCGAGATAAGACTGAAGAAAGAAGACTCAACCAGCGCATTGTAGATTTGAATAATCAGATCACTCGGGAAAACGGAAAAACAAAATCCGATCCCGGTGTTCTGAGGAGCTTGGGCGAGGAGCTGAGAACAGCGCGCATTCAGTATGAAACTTTCCAGAACCTGCAGTATGCTGCGCATCCAGAACTTAAAACAAATCGGGTGCAAACGAAACCCGCGACGCTCACGGATATCAACACTCTGCTTGATCCCACAACGGCCTTCCTTGAGTACGTTGTAACTGATTCCAAGACGTATTTGCTCGTATTAACAAAAGGACAAAATGGAGAATCGCCAACACTGCGCGCTTATCCAATCGCAATCAGTGTCGGTGACACAACCAAGCGTACACGTGACTTCCGGGACATGATTACGACGCAGAGCGCCTTCGCTGACGACGCACGTGGTCTCTACGACCTGCTCGTCAAACCGGCTGAGCAGCAGCTCAAAGGAAAGACTTCACTCTGCATCGTCCCCGACGGAATTCTTTGGGACCTTCCCTTTCAAGCATTGGAGCCAAGAGAGGGCCATTATCTCCTTGAAGATTACTCGATATCCTATGCTCCATCTTTGAGCGTACTCGGGCAAATGTCGGGCAGGAAGAAAACAGAAACGACTGGTACGTCGCTACTTGCTTTTGGAAATCCCAACCTGCAGAACGAAGTCGCCGCGAACATGAAAGCCACTTATCGCGGCGAGACTCTTGGCCCCTTACCCGAAGCGGAAATAGAAGTGAGTGCGCTCAGGAACATTTGGGGACCGTCTTCAAGTCGAGTAGTAATTGGGGCTAGCGCCAGAAAGAACCTGTTCCGATCAGAGGCTTCGAAATACAAGATTATTCATCTCGCCACGCACGGCATTTTGGACGACACCAGTCCGATGTACTCGCGACTGGTGATGGCTCGTGCCGAGAATGATCCGAACGATGACGGACTACTCGAGGCGCGTGAGATTATGCGACTCGACCTTCATGCCGATTTGGTGGTGCTGTCAGCTTGTCAAACAGCGCGCGGTAGAATCGGCGCAGGGGAAGGCATGATCGGAATGTCGTGGGCTTTCTTCGTGGCTGGCGTGCCAACGATGGTTGCGAGTCAGTGGAAAGTTGATTCCGCGAGTACTGCGAAGTTAATGATCGATTTCCACAAACGGTTAAGAGCGGAAGGTGCCACGCCTGCCCTCAACAATGCATCCGCCTTACAACAAGCTGCGCTAAGCCTGATGAAAGATCCAAGATATCGCCATCCTTATTTTTGGGCCGGTTTTGTTTTGATTGGGAGAGCACACTAACCGCCTGGCGGTGATCATCTAGTTCTGATAATTAGTGAAATTCTACGGACCAAAATTACAACAAACCCCAATTTTCTCACAGTTAGTGCAACCAAATGCTGATCCCTTCCGACCAGATACTCGCCAGCTATTGTCTTTGAGATAAACGACCCTCGATTCGCAGCGGTCCTTGTTGGAGCGCGGGCATGGACGTCATGCGCGCTTAATCTAAAGGTTTTCTTCCTTCGCTGGCGCTCTTGTATTCCATATTTTCAAGTTTCAAATCTATCTCGGCGACTTCTCGCTTAAGTACCAAGGCATTCTTGAAAATCGAGTAACTGGATATCAGTTTGTCCAAGTGTTCGCTAGTAACTCTGTAGCGGTTGATGGGTGAATGGGATTAATGTTTGCGGAGTCTAGTTTGCAGAGAACGAATTACTTAATTAGACGTTTTTGGTATAGGAATGAACATTTAGGTGTAATCCTCGATTCATCACCGAAATAGGCCAGCAAAACAAGTGCAGCAAGTGGTACGTCGGTTGCGAATGGGAGGCATGGGTCACTCGATTCGACTCACTTTTATTGACTTTTAAGTGTTTCGGATTTAGCCTTGAGATTCCCCACAGAACGTTGCTAGAGATTGGGGATAGCGAAAGTGACTATCGAACAGTCAGTGTCTGACGCTTGGGTCTGCAAATAGAAAAAAGTTAGTCCCATCAGAACGTATACACCCGCGTCAGATAAGTGTTATTGCAGGCCCAGAAAGGTGTATGCGTGTCCGTTCTCAATCAACTTACATTACTCTTTGTTGGCCTACTCGGCCTCTTGAGCCTGCTGTTCATTGTAAGCAGACCCTTAGCGAAAGAGTTTGAGGCTACAGGCAGAGTGTGGATTCGCGCCATCAGGGGGCTTCAGGCTGAATGGGCGAAAGGCCAACTATCTTCGCCACCACCTCGGGCTTTAATCGAAACTCGTTCCAAAGACGAGTCAGATTTGGCCGCTTAGAGTAGTGGCATATAAATCGAACTCTGTCTGTTTCTCTCGCGCGAACTTATGCGGATATCAGTAACTATCAGAACCGAGGAATTATCGTCGCCGCCAAGAACGAACCTCCTCAAATAGTTTTTTCAGAACAGCCGAGTTGGGATTTGCCTCTAGAAGAACGTGGAATTCGTGCTCGGCCTCCGCAACCATTCCCTCTCGCGCATAAAAAAGGCCAAGGGTGAAATGGGATTGAGAGTTAGTTTTCAATTGATCCAATTCGCGAACTTTGTTTTGGCTTAGAACCTTAAACTTCCCTTGAGACACGATAGCTGAGGCGTCACCTTCTTTGTTTACCGCGCGGATCGTCCACGTATAAACTCCGCCTCGCTTCAATGGTGTGGTAGTTGCCCAGGTTCTACTTGTAGCCGGGAGGTTTTCGCTCTTGGCGACCTGATGAAATGTTTCATCCGCAATCTCAATGCGATAAGCCTCAGCTGTTTTCAAGGGCGTCCAACGAAGCGTTGGTTTTGTATCCCCAACGACAGTTCTTACGGGATAAATAACTCTGATCCGTTCTTCAGTTCCGCTCGGGCCTCTCTCAGAAACTTCAGCGGTCGCCACCTCGTCGAGAACGCTTGGGCGGTTCAATCGTTCTTCCGTTAATGCCTCTTTTACTGCTTGTCGCGTCTCCGCTGAAAGGGATGACGCTCCGACAACATTACCGGCGTCATCGATCGCTATCTCGTTGGAGCCATCTTTAACGGCTATGACTCTGCGGGATTCTTCACCAGGCTTTTTACTCGGCGGGTTTTCTGCCAAGTTCGGCGGGTTGAGTCCGCTGTTGGGTGACGGAGCAAGAACCGGGAGTTGAGGCGATGCGGAAGGGGTCGGCTGTCTACCGGTAGTGAGACCGGGTTTAGTTGACCTCAACCTGAGTATTCCAATTAAGGCGACAGTTGCGAAAGCAATCAGAGCGATCACGGCCGCAATGCGAAGCGGCATTGAGAATCGGCGCGATACAGTCTCAGCTGTTCGATGCGCAATAACTCGCGTATGTGACGCCGCTTTCATTGTTGCCAACGATTCACGTAAATCCTCAACGTCGGACGAACATTCAGCGCAGTCTTCGAGATGTAACTTCACCGTGCCTCGGTCCAAGGCATCGAGTTTGTCGTCAACAAAGGCCTCGATCGTTTCCAGATCCAAATGGTAAGGCTTCTCGCTCTCTGGCGTGACGAGATGCGTCGTTAGCGCTTCCAGCGCCACAGTTTCTGTCTGCGGTGTGACGACCAGTTGTCGGCACGTCTCACACGCCAACACGTGATCGTAAATTACACTTCGGTCTCCACGCGTTAATGCCTCAGCGTGAAAACGTTCTACCAGCTCGTTTGAAAGGTGTGCGCTCATTTCAACCTCACCGAATCTGAAATATCTTCGCCGAGAAATTCTCGACGACGCCTTTCTAGTCGCTCTCTGACTGCTCTTCGAATATTCATTACCTTTGACTGACTGATGCCCAAGTCCCTGGCGATTTCCGCGTCAGACATCGGCAATTCATTCAGGATTTTTCTGAACTGTTCAATGGACACTTCCAGCAGTTGCGCGAGATGTTCCTCCGTAGCAATTTTCGTAAACAGAAACCACTCAATGCCGTAGCCGTAACTATCCGTCATGTTGAGCAGTAGGGATTTGCGCTGTTCCACACGCAGATGCTGAATCTCGACAAACAACCGATGCAACAATCTCTGGTTATCAACCGCGCCAACAATGTCCGGTGGCAAAGTGATGAGCGGCGTTGATTGGACAAAATGCTCATCATCAATACTTACGGTTTGAACTTCCACACCCTCGCTGGCGATATTAACGAGATCGATTAACTCATCCAGCTTGACCGGCCGGCCACGATTGTTCAGCACCTGAAGAACAAGTTCGGCCGTGTTCTTTTTGTGCGGTACGTTGGACCCGAACATCAATTCGAGTTGTGAAGGGACAGCGCCGGTGCCCATACCAACGCCTGATTTCCAAGCGGCATACCCGCAGATCAAATCGCCGCCGTTGTCATCTTTCCAAAGCGCCAAATTTGAGTTCGCCGCAATCAATCGCCGAACTTTCTGCCGCAAGTTCCTCTGGTGACGATCTTGTGCTCTGAGAAGATCGGAAAAGACCGATGAAGTGGTCGTTGCGACTAAACCGGCGAAGTTGGAAATTGGATGTTGCTTCGGATCACTCTTGCATTGCTGAAGGTTGGGCAATAATCGAATGCATACATCAACGAAGATATCTTGAGTATGGAAGTAAGCTGGTATGCGGGCGCCCTGTCGGAAGCTGCGCGCGATTCGGTAAACGATGGGTCGCGCCTTTTCGAGTAGCCTATGGAGATGCTCCTGGCCGGCTGCCTCTGATGAATTGAGATACGGGAGCAACTGTTGATCGATTGCTCCTTTATCCTCACTTTCGTTGTCTGGCGTCAAATCCACGTTTTTGGCCCAAATCCTACGAATGAGTGTACGGTTAGGCTAAGCGGCTAACAAGGCACTTTTCCAGCCCCTAGTGCTTCAAGATATGCCGCCGCCCAACTCTTCGTCTGTGTCGTATTACACAAAGGATGGTAGTTGAATTGCATCTTTAGCTTGGTTGTGAATAATCTTGGCCGCGCCCGCCTCCCCGGTGGGCGAAGCGGTTAGGTGGGGTGAGGACACCTAGCCTCAGGGCGGGGCTTGTGGGAGGGCCTCGCCCGTTTTCTTGAAGCCACATATTCTTAGCTAAAGGTCGTTTCGGTTCCTTTGTTGTTGTCGAAACAAGGATCGAGCAACGAGCATTCCGCAACTGTTATTGAACAGACCTTCTTTGAGCAAACATCGTCCACTTGGGACATTCGCGATAAGATATCCTAGCGTTTCAAAAGAGCATTTATCCTATTTCTTACCTCCATTAGAAATGAAGACACGCTCCAAATTATTACCTTCGCAGCGCCATCGCTGCGTGTACTGCGGAGTGGCCGCAGATACTAAAGATCATACGCCGCCCCGATGTTTACTGCGCAAGCCTTTGCCCTCTAATCTGATTACGCTGCCCGCTTGTCGCAAATGCAATCACGGGTTTTCCTTCGACGAGAAAGTTGTCCGAGCATTCTTGGCTCAGATCAATGCGCACCCTGACATGATCAACGAACGAGAGCCAGGGGGTTGGCTAGATTCAACCTGTAAGCGCGATCCTAGCCTCAAAAAGATTCTTGAGGAGAGTCGACAGCCGAACGGTAATTACGCAATTACTACAGACCTTTATGGCAGTTTTGACCGGGTGTTTCGAAAAACTGTGCAAGGACTATTCTTTGGATTGTATGACCGACTAGTTCCGAGAAAAAAGATTCAGGTCACTCGTATTGAAGACCGACGACTGACTAACCCAGAAGTAGTAATCGCGGAAGTGCGGCCAAATCCTCTGATTGACATCACTGACGAACCCCTTTCCGAAATAACGCCCAACAGTTGGCACAGCCGCGAACCCATTTATATCGTGACCCTCACACCTCTAACGGAAGGCGCTCCAATTCAACGAGCGTTCCGGCTGGTAAGGGAAACTCCAGTCGAGTGGATACATCTGCAACCGGGCCTTTTTAGCTTCGCCTTCGTTAAATTTGAGAAGGGCGGTACCGCCTGTATTTTCGAACTCTGGCAAACTCTGATCGTCACAGTTGTCGCGCCGTGGCCAGCAGCACGCGGGCCCATGCGTCGGGGCCGCGAGAATCCGCTATCTCGTCGGAAGGCCTAATAATTGGCCGTAATCCTTGTCAACCAAACGTCGACGTTGTTTTCCTATCATTCGAGTGGCATATAATGGCACCGCTTTGCGTACCGTCCGCCTCAGGCTTCGCGGACGATCTGTTTCCTGAAGAAGACCCACAGTTTGCTGATGGACTTCCTGCGTTGGAATGATTCAATCGCCGCACACTTCTTCCGGCTAGAAATGGCAGGCCGCCGAGTGTTTCTGTTTCTTACTGAAGACGTCTTGCATGAAGTTAGCGGCGGGACAGCGGGTGTTGATGATTTTATGGAGGCCATCAAGATCGGTCCTCCGAATGTAACGCGACAAGGCCTTTGCCAAAGAGCATTGCAGATAATGCAAGGCTGGCGAACACTCAATTTCCCATTCCCTCCCTACATAGCTTATCTAGCGCTTTTTGTTTTGGCCGCAGGATTGGAAGGCGATTTTGCGTCGCATGCATATTATCCAAAACTTCGAAGTTTGCTAGGTGAAGAACCGAAACCGGGTCAGTACCCGTCGTTCGACCAAATGGTCACAGTATGGGATGACTTGGAGCTCTGGTCGAATAAGGACCAGGAAGGCAAACTCGGGATCTTCTACAACTCAATCGCCGGCAGTTGGTTTCACGTCGGTATTCCTATAGCGCAAACGTTTCTGACAGAGCGTGAACGGGGCGTTCTTCCCGCTATCTTCGCAAGAACGGCGATGGATCCGAATGCGCCCCCGTCAGACGGAGAATTAGCCGCTTTAATTAGAAGGTTTGGTCAAGGCGAGCTAAGGCCTAGAACTCTGTCTCTGCTTGCGAGGGAAAATGCTGGCGAAGAAGATTTGCGAAGCGTCTTAATTGAGACGATCGGCGAAGAACTCCGCGATTGGGACGGAGCATTGACCACAGAGACAGAATTGAGTGAGCAGGGTCTCCTAAACGGCACATTGCGCCTTTGCTGTAAGCTTGATGAAGTGGCGGGTACTGTGAAATTCACCTTGCGCTTTAACTCAAAACACGATTTTCCGATTGACGGTTTATCCCTGGAATCGCCTGGAGGTCGGCTTAATGCAGAAGAGTATGGACTGGGATGGTCAACGCCACTCGTTAGAGATTCCGATGGAGTAGAAACTGACGCCGCGCGCTTCGATTGGTCCCACGATTTGGTTATGAAGGATGAGGAACGACAATGGGTTGTTAGGTCTCATGGAGCTTCTGTCAGAGTATTCGTCAGTGGGGCGCCGGACGGTATTAATGGCTTAATCGAGGTTAGAAAGCTCCCACAGTCAATGGGCTTTTATTTAGCAGTCAGAAAAGGCTCGTTTGCTGCCATACATGAATGGGGCAAGGAGCAGTGTGAAGGGTTTAGACAAATAGACGTCCGTGGCCTTCCTAGCGAGTGGCTATTCTGCGGCGCAAATCGCGCATTAGATGATGCCGGAATAAAAGCTCGATATCCAATGCTTTCATTGCCGATTGCCACCAAGCTTTCTTTTGAAGGTGGCGTTCGCATTGCTCGGGGGAACCAATATTTTAGCTTCGCCCCACCGCGCATTAAATTAGAGGGAACCGGCGAGTCAATCGACGTCTATTGCAATGACTCACGTCTTGAGTATCAGCCCACCGGGGATTTCTATGCGATACCAGAAAACTTGCCGATCGGTACGCAACTCATCGTGGAGGCTCGTCGCAATGGGTCGGCAATTCGAAAACTGTCCTTTTATCTCGAGGATGAGTTTCCGGCGTTTGATTATAAGCAAGCGACGCAGTTCGACAGTGTCGGTAACCACAGCGGAGAGATGACAGGTACAGGTGCGATAGCTGGAGCCTTAGTCGAAGGACTCACTCTAGCGTCGTTCGATTTGAGCCAAACACTTCATAGAACCGGAACCGCTTCCGTATTTTATGTAGGCCGGGCACCGGGCCAGATCGTTGAACATCCTAACGAACCACTCCCAGACACATGGGCGCCGATTTGGCAGATAACAATGCGCCGGACTGGAACTGTTGAGTACTGCGGGATAAGCCTGTCGAACTCCGACCCGACTGAGCTGATTCAAACCGGGGATCAAAAAAGAGTGCAATTGTGGAAAGAACTGATATGGCATCGCAGGAAAAGAATTACGCCACCGCCCACTTCAAGTCTAAAGGGATTGTGGCGCAAATATCAGGACATTGCGCGGCATGTATGAAGCTGAAGACAGTTTATTGAATGTGATTTCGGCCAAGAGAGAAATGACTTGGGCCGAGTACAAAAAACTATACGACGAGCTATACAGCACGCAGATTCTCAGCAAGGAGCTCGGCGAATCAAATATCAATTTCAAAAGAAGCCAGACGGCACGGGCCTTAAATGCGCTCGGCCATTGTGATATCGAATTCTCGAAAGATATTCAGAGAGTGCTGTCTGCTCCTCCAGTTTTCGTTCGTTTGCCAGAAACCGGCCTGCCCAAGGCAACACTAGTAGGCTCTCGTTTACCACACACGATCAATCGCCTCAAAGATATGGCAAGAAGATCGCGCAGTAGAGTAAGAGTTAGACTCGATAAACAGCCGGACGATTATGTGCTTGCCCCACTTCGGGTCGTTGTAGAAACTGACTACGTTAAGGATCTCTCTGCTTTTTCGGAGTCACTGGGACTGAAGTTCGAGAATGAACCGGCAGCGTGGTTGGTAATAAACTTCGCATCCTCGGTGAGCCAATACATAGCTGGCCTTTCATGGTCCCGCCGGCGTGACCTAAATTGGCCGCGAAGTGATTTTAGTCTCGATACCCTGACCTATAGACTAGCCCAACGGCAACACGAAGACATTCGATTGAGTCGCTACGTAGATCCCACGCGGAACGTTGATTTGTATTTGTTATGGAAAGGCGATGAGTGCGCAGAAGTCGATCGAGATTGGGGCCGATACGCTGCCCTTCAATTGGCCGGCATCAATGTCGTTCGATATAACTTTGAGCAATTCGAATTCGCAACACCAACTAGTGTGCCGTTACCGAGGTTAATTGCGCGCTCCTTGACCCTATGCTCCGGGTTCTTGCCAATAGTGATACGGTCTGCCTCGGAATGGCTGTCAGATCTAAGTTACTCCACAAGCGTCTATAGAGGCATTCCGCCGGCGGTTGCAGAATTAGCCGCCACAAAGATCGGCCAGACGCTAGCCTCTTGATCTTTGGACTGCAAGAATAATAAGGACAACCAACATGAAGGACCCCATCGCTTCTTTTGAAAGAATCCGAGACAACTTCTTGCTTTATGTTAAGACGGCATTTGGCACCCAATTCCCCTCCATAGAGCGGGAGCGCGAACTTTTGCTCAGGCGACCCGGTACGTTTTGCCAAGACCCGTGGATTGAACCATTGCCTCGTTACCAAACCTCAAAAACACTTGCCGATTTTGTGAATGGCGACATTCCAAATCTTACAGAAGGAGCGCTTCGTGATTTCAAGGAGCTAGCGCTGTGCGGCCTTGTTGGGGATTATGAATTGTTCACCCACCAAGATGAGATGTTAGGTCGTGCGATGGGTGGTCAGCATGTCGTCGTGACAGCAGGAACCGGCTCTGGAAAAACCGAATCGTTCTTGTTGCCGCTTTTAGCTTATCTATCGCAAGAGTCCGCATCCTGGTCTGCTCCAAATGCACCTGCGGTACACCACAATGACTGGTGGAAAAACGAGGGATGGCAACAAGACTGTGCAGATTCGCGGGCTAGCTGTCGGGTATCCCAACGCGCTCACGACACACGAGACGCAGCAGTTCGAGGGCTAATTCTTTATCCGATGAATGCCCTTGTTGAAGACCAACTCACGCGACTTCGGCGAGCCCTGGATTCCGATCAGAGTCGTGAATGGTTCAGAACCCGTCGAAACGGGAATCGAATCTACTTTGGAAGGTACAACGGCTCAACTCCCGTTGCGGGACATGAGGAGAATGAAAATGGTCGGCCAAACAAGTCAAAAATCGAAGCACTAATCGAAGAGATACGAAGGATCGAAGGAGCCGCTGATGCAGTCGACAGACATATCGAAAAGGTACAGGAGCAATATCCAGACGACCGCACTCGTCAAGAGGGCGCGCGCGACGCCAGATTCTTCTTTCCTCGGCTAGACGGCGCCGAGATGTCATCAAGGTGGGATATGCAAGATGCGCCACCCGATATTCTGATTACTAATTACAGCATGCTCAGCATCATGCTGATGCGAGAAGCCGACCAGGACATCTTCGATAAGACAAAGGCGTGGCTAACGAAAGAAGGTAGTGTATTTCACTTAATTGTAGATGAACTTCACTTGTATCGCGGGACTGCGGGAACAGAAGTGGCATATCTGCTCCGTTTACTTCTCAATCGCTTAGGTCTGACACCAGAGAGTCCAAAACTGAGAATATTGGCATCAAGCGCGTCGCTCGATCCCGACGATGCTCAAAGCCGAACGTTCTTAACAGAGTTCTTCGGTTCAAATTGGAGCGCTGAACAAATTGTTACGGGAACCGTGCTGCAAGCCAGATTGAACGTGGGTGATGGGACGCCACTATCGCGCGACCCATTTATGCGACTGGCTGAGGCGCAGAGACGTGGCGATGAAGCGCTGATACAAGAGGCATATCGTGACATTTCAAGGAGCATCGCAGGCACCCACGACGAGAACACACCTGCATTGGAGGAATTGCGAAGTGCGCTTCAAAGCGAGTCGAATCAAATCGGATCAAGAATGCAGCTGGCATGCCAGATTGGTGGCGACACAAGAGCAGTCTCTTTAGAGCATTTCGGGAAGAGTCTGTTTGGGCAGAATATCTCCAATGAGGAATTGTTTCTTGCTGTTGACGGATTACTGAGTGCTAGGAGTCAATGTGAAACCGGACCACACTCGTCGTTGCCAGCTTTTAGACTCCATTGGTTTTTTCGAAATATCGAGGGTCTTTGGGCTTGCACGGAACCGGGTTGTCAGGCAGACAGAGAGGATAATCGGACATTAGGAAGGCTTTTTGAGAAGCCTCGAATATTGTGTGGGTCGAACGAGGGACAACACCGGGTTTTAGAAGTTCTATATTGCGACAGGTGCGGCATGGTTTTTTTTGGAGGCAGCCGATTAACGCAGCCGAATAATAATGGATGGGAATTACTGAATAGCGATCCAGACGTAGAAGGAATCCCAGATCGCCAGACAGCGCGATTCGTGGAGCGAAGAACATACCGAGAATACGCCATCTTTTGGCCACTAGGTGCGGCTAGATTGCACCCAGAAACTCCCCGCACTTGGCAGCATCCATCCCTGATTGAGAAACCAAGGAATTCTCCTGGTCAAAGCAATAGAGATACAACAAACGCTCGTTGGGCTGTAGCCTCAATCGAAACAACGAGCGGACGGGTAGAACTCGGATCGAAAAGTACCGCATTCCCAGAAAGTCATTGGGTGCCGGGCTACATTTTTCATCTGCCTAATCTTCCGCAAGACGAACAAGAAAAATATTCCGCGTTACCATCAATATGTCCGTGCTGTAACGCAGATTATCGGCAACGAGTCTCACGCAAATCTCCGGTGCGCGGATTCCGAACAGGTTTCTCCAAAGTGAGCCAGCTGCTTTCGAAGGAACTAATCCGTGCTCTGCCAGAGGGCGACTTGCGAAAATTGGTGATCTTTTCTGATAGCCGTGAAGATGCTGCCTCAATTTCTAACGGCATTGAGCGCAACCATTACAGCGATCTCGTGCGTGAAACGATGTATGACGAATTGAGCGATATCGCGATAGGCGAAGTCAGCTTGCTCAAAGATCTGGAAGAATCCGAAAAACCTGTAACGCCCGAAGCGATTCGTTATTCGAGCAGAAATCCGAACGCTCAACAAAGGTTGCTGGATACCATGGCTCTTGCGACGGCCGATGTACCATTAGGATTACCCAAGATTCAAAGTGACATGTTGAAACAAGCTCGTGACCGCGCTATTTCAACCATCGCTGAAATTAGGCAAAGAGCCTCAACGCGGACTGCCCAACTGAGGCTCTTGTTTGAATCTGCGGATCTTGCTGCCGATCGCGATGGCCCCGGCTTCCTCATTTCGAAGCTAAAGCAGCTAGGAATCAACCCTGCGGGAAACCATGTTCTCTATCAGGATTTTAACTACGACGGTAGTTGGCATTCTTGGACAGACTTGTTCGACTTCACATCTCCAGATGAAGTATGGAACAGAAACATTTCCCCATCTGCCTTGACTGCTAGAGAGTCCAAGCTCCGTGCCAAGGTGAAATCCGAAATATCTAATGTTCTATTTAGCAGATCCTATTTCGGTTTCGAATCTGCTGGATTAGGCTTCGCTTGTTTGGATGTTGCAGATGAAAGACTCTCCTCGTTAGCAACAAAGTGTGGTCTCTCGGAAGAAGTTTTTACTCAAATATCTAATGGATGTTTAAGAATATTAGGCGACCTCTACCGATACCACCAGGAGCCTCAGGATTTTCCACTCAACGACTGGTTTGATTGGAGTCAGGCGCGCGCGTCGCTTAAGAATTATGTCGAGCAGTGTGCGACGCGAAACTCTCCGCTAACGAAGGCCGATCTTCAAGCTTGTCTTTGGGAAGCAATCTGCGATGAAAGTGGCCATGAATCAATGGTTATCGATCCGCGCCGTGTGAGGGTAAAAGTAGCGGTTCCCGCAGACCCGGTTTGGATATGCCCTCTGTGTAAACGTGAACATTTGCATCACGCGGGCGGCACTTGCACCAGATGTTATGCCGATCTCCATAACGATTCGGATGCGACGTGTGGCGATCTTCACGAGCGTAACTATTACGCAACTGAGGCATTTGCGCGAGATGAACCGTTTCGCCTCCACTGCGAAGAACTTACAGCGCAAACAGATGATCAACCTGAGCGTCAGAGATTGTTCAGAAATATTGTTGTAAATGTAACAAGCGGAGCTAAGCGAAGACTCATACCTGTCGTCGATGAAATAGATGTGTTGAGTGTAACGACCACCATGGAGGTGGGCGTTGACATAGGGAATTTGGAAGCTGTGATGCTCGCTAACATGCCACCGATGCGATTCAATTACCAGCAAAGAGTCGGACGGGCGGGTCGGCGAGGCCAACCATTTGCAATTGCAATCACACTGTGCCGGGGTCGCAGCCATGATGAGCACTACTATAACCATCCGGATCGTATTACTGGCGACAAACCGCCAGTACCATTCTTATCTATGTCTAGGCTGGAAATCGCTCGTCGGCTGGTTGCAAAGGAATCGTTGCGCCGCGCCTTTCGAAATGCCGGCATTAGGTGGTGGGACAGCCCGACACCTCCGGACAGTCATGGCGAGTTCGGTACTGTGGCTGATTGGACCGGCCCCAGAAAAAGCGCAGTACTAAATTGGCTTTCAATCACGGAGGAGATTTCGGAGATATCTAGAGCACTGACTACTGGAGTTGCGGATCAGATCAGTCACACAGAACTCACAAGGTATGCGACGAACGAGCTGGCGAACGATATTGACAACGCGGTAAGTAATCGAAGCTTCGCCGCGCCGGGTCTCGCCGAAAGATTAGCTGAAGGAGCAGTACTCCCCATGTTTGGAATGCCATCACGAGTTCGATCGCTATATAACGGGATTCGAGGGAATGAAGCTCTTACTATAGATCGTGATCTTGATCTCGCTATTACGGAATTCGCCCCCGGTTCTCAGAAGACGAAAGATAAGCGCATCTACACATCCATCGGATTTACAGCTCCGCTTCTTCACGTCAACCGGCGCGGATGGATTACCGCTACAGCAGATCCGCTACCTTATAGACGCTGGATACTGCGTTGCGAACAGTGCCATTACACAAGAACATCTGATCAACAACCTCTGGATCAAGCGTGCCCAGACTGCGGCCTTACTGTTTCGACAGATGGCACGGGCGGTTTTAGGATTTTCGAATTCGCTGTTCCAGCGGCTTTTCGCACAGCGTTGAACCGCGGTGAGGATGCCAAAGAGGATTCGGAAGTGTTGATTAGTGGGGCTGGCACAGTCGCCGAGTCTGATTCGAATCCCAGTGCAATTGTTCCCGGAACAAACACCTGTATCGCCTTCTCTGAAACAGGTAGTGTGCTTCGGTTGAATACGCGAAGGGATCAGCTTTTTACTGGTGCTCTAGGTACAGCGTCATTGGTGCGAAGGGTTCTTGAGTTTTCCGATCAATGGATCGACAGTCGGTATCAAAACACTCAAGACGGCGTGGTCTTTCGCGCGACTAACTCTGACGAAAACATTGCACTTGCTTCGCCGAAGACAACGGATCTGTTGCGAATCCGTCCCGATCAAGTAGTCACAGGCCTGAACCTTGATCCCATTCGAGAAGGCGCTGCAGTCAAGGCTGCGTTTTATTCGGCAGCATTTATTATTCGGTCGGTTGCGGCTGAAACACTGGATATCGATCCTGACGAGATCGACATAAGTAACCTTCGACGCGTCGAAAGGTCGGACGGTACCCACGTCGGCGAAATCGTGATTAATGATCACATCGCGAATGGTGCCGGGTTCACAAAATGGGTCGCCGAGAATTGGAAGCCCCTTCTAGACGGAGCGATAAGCGAGAATCCGCCCCTTGGTTCATTTGCCGCCGCTCTGGTTTCGCCGGAACACAGAACTGGCTCGCAAAAGTGTGATTCGTCATGCCCGGATTGTCTTAGACACTATCGCAACATGGCGTACCATGGCCTCCTTGATTGGAGGCTTGGATTGTCGTTGTTGCGCGTCTTAGCAGAAGAGAATTTTGTCTGCGGGTTAGACGCGCAATTTGGCTACCCTGAGCTAGAGGATTGGCTTTCTATGGCCCGGACATTAAGGGATGTTTTTTGCCAGTCATTTACTACTTGTGTGCCATATGAGTTCGGGCCTTTGCCAGGAATGCAGGTAGGTGGTCGAAGTGTTGTGATCGTCCATCCCTTTTGGGATCAATCTCGACCGACAGGTCTCTTCGCGGAAGCTTTGGCCACAGTGGAGTCAGATAGCACAGTTAAGTTTTTGGATACCTTCAATCTCCTTCGCCGAATGAGTTGGGCATATCAGCGGCTCGCGGCGTGACGAACACATGATTACTCCCGGGGTCTTACCTCAAACACCCGCTCTCCACCCACTCAAGCGAGTATCTCCGAGTAGGTTCTCCTCTCTGACCGAGTGTTCGTTGCGTGAGATTTGGAGCGCATCCCGTCAACCGCCATCGTTACCCAGCTCGCCAGCTGCTCGCTTAGGTAGTGTGATCCATCGATTATTAGAGAATTCCGGTAAAGGACTAATCAAGACTATAGACGTAGTAGAGATTCAGGATGTTTGGGACGGCCTTGTGAGGGACACCGAACAAGAGATGGATGAATCCTGGTTAGAGCGAACGCTTGTTCCGTTGAAGAGAACAGTCCCCCAGTATGAGGTGAGAAGAATACGCGCTTGCATGAGAGCAAAGGAGATTCTAAGCGCGAGGGTGTCCGTTGAAACAGTCGAAGCTGACAAGAGGTCGCGGAGATTTGAGACTTGGATCGAAACCAAAGATGGGCTTGTCGGCGGGACAATTGACGAAATTCAACAAACGGAAGCTGGCACCGTTCTCCGAGACTACAAGAGTGGCTACATAATGACGGCAGCACCAGAGGGGGGAGAAGCGGAAATTGATAGGAAGTATTCGCTGCAACTTAAACTCTATGCAGCGCTCTTTGCGTCAAAATACGAACGCTGGCCAACGAGAATAGAGATAGTTCCGCTTCAAGGCGCTGCACAAGTAATTCCATTCAATCCTTCCGAATGTGAAGCGCTACTAATTGATGCGGTATCCACATTGAATGAACTGAACCGGAGAATTAATCGAGAGTTAAGGTCAACAGATCAGAGAAGGAATGAGGGTGAGTTTGCTAATCCCACGCCTGAAAACTGTCGGTTTTGTTTGTTCAGACCCAATTGCGAGTCATATAGAGCGAGCCACGACTTATCCAAAGAAGCCGATTGGCCACGAGATGTTTGGGGTAACGTAAGTGAATTCCGTTTGCTCGGAAATGGACGGCTTACCATAGCGATAACTGAGCCCGACAAAAAGACAATCCGTGTTCGTGGATTAACAGCAACGAGTGAAAGGCACCCGGCTGTATCCCTCATACGAGAAGGCGACGAAGTTGCTATTTTCAATCTGAGGGGAAATCTGGACAAAGGTGATCTCTCTGAGTCTCAGAGCACGGTTATCTATTTAGACTCGAGATCTTTAGGAGGATCCGTTCGCGCCTGACATCGCTCGACCGGTGTCACACTGCTTTTGGATCGGACATCTAAAACATTTTGGTTCGCGAGCCGTACAAATCGCAGAGCACAGATCCAAAGCCGCGAGATTAAAATCTCTCGATCTGCCTGGAGGTACTAAACGGGCGGCGATAGCAATTAGTTGTTTGTTTCGAGCAGGATTTGCAGGAAGTCGTTGTTTTATTCCAAAGATGCGATAGATAAGTCTGGCAATGTTCGTGTCAACGATCGGAATATTCTCATTATGCGCAAACGTCATAATTGCGCGTGCGGTATAGTCCCCGACTCCCGGTAACGCAAGTAGGTCATGAAGTTTTCTTGGTATTCTGCCGCTATGCGACCCGACGATCTCTTGAGCCAGTTTCGGTAACTCCTCCGCACGATAAGCAAAGCCCAATTTGCCTATGATTTTCCTTAAGTGGGCTGGCTTTGCCTCCGAGAGTGACTGAACGTTCGGATATGAAGCAATTAGGGTTCGGTAGGCACTGACCACATTGTCAGTTGCGGCCGTCTGTTGTAGAAGCTTTTCCGCGATAAGGACTCTGTACCCGTTCCTCGTCTGCCTCCAAGGGAACGAGCGGCGATTGTGCTTGAACCATTTCAGTAGATTCTTCTGAATGTTCGTCACTCGATCATAGATTGTTTGTCGAATGGATTCCGCAATTGCCTGCGCGACCTGAGGTGGGACGGCGTTTGAGACTTGTTCCACCTGTTCACTTAAAGTTCCTAATAACTGATAAGTGCGCGGAAAACCTTGCAAGAGCATTGCTTCAAAAATGGTGACCCGCCGATCCCCATTCGGATGCACATGAATTTCTCTATGACCATAAGCGACGGTCCAGCTTGGCCTGTCCCACTCCAATTTTCTGAAAGATCTACCAGTGCTCTTGGCACCGTTAGAAAACTTCGGCGACTTGGGATTCATCGTCCAGTGATTTGGGTGGCGCGGGATATCATGTCGTTTTATATCGCGACTGAAAAATGCCGGTTTAGGCAAACCTCTGATTGTTTTGCCAACAGTTAGCTCGTCATGGTTTCCGCTCGGAAATTTGTATACAACGTTAGGATAGATCTCCTCATTAATGCCTACTAGAAATATGCGCTTGCGGTTTTGTGGAACACCGAAGTCGCGGGCGTTTAACGACTCCTCAAATACCCGGAATCCAGCATCCTCGAATCCGGTGACAAACCTGGCGAGATACTTTTTGTGCTTCTCTGATTTCAGCCCACCGACGTTCTCAAAAACAAAAAAGTCTAAGGTGAATTCCTCATTGAGCGCCTTGAGAATCTCTCCATAGCGAAGGGGTAGGTCTCTTCGAGGATCATCATCTCTTCCGTGGACATTGCTAAGAGAAAAACTTTGACAAGGAGGGCCGCCGATTACGCCTCGAGGCCTGACGTCCGGTGCAACGTCTCGCAAGATCCTCATGATTTCATCGCCAGTTGTTGATGAGAGATCAGCGCAGAGTGCAACACGCTTCTTTCGATTCCAATTATAACTCGCGATGGCTGCATCACTTATATCAATAGCCAAGACCGGATCGAATCCCGCCTGCCGAAAGCCAAGATCCATCGCTCCGCAGCCACAGAATAAACTCAAAACAAAGATTGGAGGAGGAGACATCAGAGTAACCGTTCCCGATAGGCCAGCGCCAGATTTTCAGTGGAAGATCATTTCAGCTCACTGTCGAGTTTCAATGATGCAACGGCCAGAACGGGCTGGCTCAGCTCTGCAGTCGGCATGTCATAGACTTTTGGACGTTATTCCGTTGAGAGAGATTCGAGATCGGCCTTTGGATGCTGAAATCCGAGCGCTTCCCTTATCTTTGCTGCGCATTCGTTCTGATGTCTGACTGCCGCTTCGTGCCCTTGATCTTTGCCGCCCTCGCCGCCACGCGCGTCAATGTAGGCACTCATTCTTGCAGCCAGTACCGAAAGGTTAATCAAACTGTTCGATAGCAGACGGAGATCTTGCGGGTGGATGTCGGAAAAAGTTTCCCGCCATTTTGGCGGATCAATATTCACCAGTTCGGTTGCCGGCGTGCTGAATAGCTCGGCTATCTTGGAATCAATCATATTCCTCCTTAGCCCTAGGATATCAGATTTGACGTTATGTCGGCGATGTATTGATTGTGACTTGGAAGGGGCTCGCTCTTTGGTCCTCGGCCAAGCATCCGTCAAGAACCACCCCACATTTAGGGCCGATTAGCTGCCGCCTTATCCATTCAACTTCAGAATGCAGGAAGCTTGGCAAGTCATCGTCACGCGGTTTGCTGACGCGCCATACCGTGGCTCTTTGCGTAGCCGCTTTCTTTCCAGGCTCTATGTAACCCCTTACCTGTTCATAGCTATTCATCCCCGGAGGTTACAGCTATGATTACCGAAACAAGTGATTCGTTACACGGACGACAACAACAGGCGAATCGGTTACTCGATCGGTTCGCTGCATATACTGCTTATAGACACGGATCGAGCAATCGTTATCTCAAATGGCTCGGATCGAACCCGACGCTAACCGTTGACCAAGTAGTTAGGTTTCTGATGTTCTGGTACCCGGTGAGCCGACATCAGCCGCAAATTCTTCTTCAGTGCATGGTTAATTTTAGCCGATGGAATGATCGGCTAAGCGTTCTTCCAAACTGGTTCGAAGAGGACGGCATGGGCCCCGGGCAGGACCCGCATTACTTCCTGCTTCAGGAGCTTATTAAGAAGCTTGACCCTAGTTTTGAACTAGATAAGAAGATCGTTCGGGGTAATGGGTCGGTATCGCTCGATGACCAATACGAGGGCGATCCGGAATCTAACGCTACGGTCTCGGCCTTTCACGACAAGCTCTATCGAAAGCTCTCTGCAGCCGAAGTCAGCGGCCTCATTGCCGCTATCGAGCATCCGGCGTTAGACATTTCCGCCTATTTCAACAAGATCGTGGCCCTGTGCGGGCGCCACGATCTTCTGGAGACGGACACCTATCTGCTGATCCACATCGATGTCGAACCCGATCATATTATTGCGTCGCATTCTAAGGCGGAAGAGTACATCATGCGCGGCAAGACAGATGAGGTTGTGGGCATCTTTAGGGAAGCCACTGAGTTCTGGTGTGATTTTTGGGCTAAGGCTTTCGAGAAGTTAGGGTACTCAGCATCAGAAGCGCAATAGTATCCGGTGAGGAAGGGAAAATAAGCGAACAATCCTTCAACCATGTAACCTTCGGACAAGTCGGTCATATGGAGAGTGAGGGTTTGAATCGAGGGATTTTGAAAACGAAAGCAATTGCAACAAATATGTGCATGCCCACCCGGCGATAACTCCGGCGACGCACTTTCGTTCGGAACCAAGGAGAGCAGCTGCATATTGGGAATGCTCGTTGGCGAGGCAAATGTCGTCGAATAGTCTACCTGTATCCAATTTGGCCGAAGCCTCGGCCCGTAGTGTGGTTAGCCCGATTACAAGAGGAAAAGGGCCAGACGGTTGTTAGCCCGGAGAGAACGCTTCTGGCGCGCGATTCTGGATAGTTTGAGACAAGCTATTGAAGGCGAGTATGAAAAACTCCATCGGCACAGTAAATCTCTTAATGTCTAATGAAGAGTTCGTAGAACAAATTCTGACGAACCGGACGAAAGGCGATCTGCTGATTCCGGATAGGGACGAAGAGAAGTTTAGAAAGCTTTATGACTATTTTTTCAACGAGCGCGGATTTGGAGCAAAACTCAGCTACGTTTGTCATCGGTATGGAGTTCTCGACTCCAGTGACGATATCCTTCAAGAAGTATTTAAGAAATTGTTCATCTCGCCGATAGGATTCGATCCCAATAGCCCAAGAGCTGTGGGAAGTTCGTCGATTTCCAAATTCGAAAATTATCTTTTCAGGATGCTGCGCAACCAAGCGCTACGGGAAGCGATACGACGAAGAAGAATAATAGAGAATGAACAAGGTGTGGATCTCGACGACCCCGACTGGAGCCAAATCGGCGCTGACGATGCCCGAACTAAACAGAAGGAGAGAGAGGACGCAGAAAGCCAGAAGAAGTATCGCGAAGTTCTGCTGAGGGAGTTACGCGGGTGTATTGACAACCTTCCCGAAAAACAACAGCAGGTGATCGTTCTTCGTTTGGAAGGGCTCAAGGATAGAGAGATCGCGCAAAGCATGAATTCGAATGCTGGGGCAGTGCGGAGAAATGCTTTCGCAGCATGGAAGAACCTTAGACGGTGTCTTAACTCAAAAGTGAGGACACAAGACTATGAATAAGGACATTTCAATGGATCGACTAAATCAAGCTCTTGAAGATCTGGAAAAACACGAACAGATTACAAACCAAACTGATCATCCGTCCGAAGAAATGATCGTCGCATTTGCGATGAGCGACTTATCAGCGAATGAGATGGGTGAGTTAGGCGAGCATTTCACATACTGCAGCAGGTGTCTTCCTCTCTTAGAGGACGCCGAGGCATTTTTCCAGCGCGAGGCTGATGTCCTTCCTGGGGTCAGAGATCATGTCCTACCTACATTCGACGAGCTGATCGCGCGCGCTCGTAAACAGTTGGGCGGAAGGGACACACCGATCGAAAGGCCATCGTTGTCTTTTGTCGAAGAGTGGCGCGCCCGTGTTGCCCGCAGGTGGCAAGCCTCTGTAGTTTGGGCAGGTGTTTTTCAGTATGGCTCTGCTGCCAACAAGGATCGAAAATATTTCGGTGAGCGGCTCACAATACATTACGAGACTGTCGATGAAACAGAACAGCAAATAACGCTCCGATCGACAGACCCAGCCTTTGCGGACAGTTTCTTGGTGCTCGGAACCAGGAACGAACCACTCTATCTTGCGTTGCTGAGCGACAACGCCGCAGCTCCCAATGAGTATTCGACGACCTTATGTATCGGGACCCGTGAGGAGATCATGATTGACGACAGTTATGACGCCATCTATTCCGTGAGGAACCTTTCAGAGAGGTTCGTCAGTGTTGACGCGGCGTTATTCGAGAGGTCCATTTCCGCAGTGAGCCCGGCAGACTTGCCTGCGTGGCGAAAAGCGGTCGAAAGCCTTCAACAAGGCGATCAATTGCGAGCAACAATTCTTCAGCATGAGCGAATTGCGAGACTCAGCAGAGGAGGATCCTAACAATTATGGCAGGGCCAATAACTCCTGGGAAAAGCAACCTATTTGAGAACTACAAGGGATGGACCTCGCTTAGCAATGACCAGCGTGAAGAGCTATACGGCGAACTTAATTCGTCCGCATCCCGCCTGTGGCTTACCGTATGCCGACGGGCAGTTGAGAACATGGATGTAGACTGGCTGCGCCCATTCGCAGACCCCGAAATGCCTGACGATATTCCTTGGCCGTTTAACAAATGGGCACCGGCCAAGAGTCTAAACAATAAGAAGTGTCTCGCTATAAGTCTCGCCAACTGTGGGTTAGCCGCTATAGAACAGAAGCGAAATCGCGGCGCTTACTCCTCTGAGTTTGACCCCCTGGTCCTAAAGGCCGTTTATTTCTGGCGCAAAGCTATTGATGCCTCAGCATCACCTCCAACCATCGGCGCTTGTAGCTCAGTCGATAATGTTTTTCAGAATCTCGCAGGGATCGACCTCGACTCGGAATCCTTTGAAGTCAAGCTCTTGATTGACTATCTGACGAGTCCCACAGATCTCCGGGCAGATATCAAAGAAGTGGCGACGACGAGATTTCCGGTAGTCATTGGCAATACTTATGGCCGCATGTGTCAATTACGCGTCCGACGCATTCGGAATGGAAGCGGACGACTGTTCTGTGACTCCTTCGAGATGTCAATGACTCCCATCGACCGGAAATTTCGCATAGCTCTTGGCGATGCACTCACTCTGGTAAGAAAACAATATGCCATTAACCCGAACATAGATTTTTGCTGGTCCATATATGATTCATCCGGTCGGTTGGCCGGCTTCGATGGCCCTTCAATAGGATTAGCCGCGGCGATGGCATTCCGTCAGGTTGCCACCAGCAAACCGGGCCGACTGAGTTCTTTACTTCGTCGGATTCGTGAGAAGTTTCTCGATTCTTATACTGCTTATACTGGCGAGATTGACTCGAAAACGGGGCGTGTAAAACCGGTTGGAGGGTATATAGAGAAAATAGAAACAATGGACCGGGTCTACACATTGTTTGTACCGGAAGCCGATTTCGGTAAGCTCACCTCCTTCCGGGCCGATGGACGAAAGATTCGGCCGGCACGATCCTTAGTTCAGGTGGCGGATGAGAGCAGGAACATTTTCCTTAAGCGGATTAGGTTGGCTCTCGGTGTTGTTTCAGCGGCATTAGTGCTGCCACTGATCACTGTGGCAGCGGTCTACTGGGGACACGTTCAGAGTCTTGCGGCAGCCGCTGCGAACGACAGGGCGATAGCAGAGCAGAAGGAGAAACGGAATAGTGAGTTAGAGGCGCAGAATCTCAAAAGGGAGAACGAGATTAAGGAGTTAGAGGCGCAGAATCTTAAGAGAGAGAACGCGGCTAAGGAGTTACAGGCCCAAAATGCCAAAAAAGATCGGGATCTTGCTATTCGCGAGAAGAACGTCGCTAACCAGCAATCAGCGATCCTAAGCGAGAAGAACAAACAGCTCGACATCGCCCGCCGCAACGAAGAATCTCAACGCAAACTCGCTGAGAAAAACGAAAACGAGGCAAAATTTCAACGGAGTGTAGCTGAGAAGAATGAAGAAACCGCAAGAGCATTTGAGCAAGTAGCTAAAGCTAATCAGTTGGCCTTCCAAGGACTATCATTCTTGAATGACAAGGATTATGTGTCGGCGCAAACATACTTCGCACAATCCTTGTCGTATAACGACACGCTCTTTGCACGTTCAGGACTGGTCAACGCAACTTACCGAAGCCCGTTACCGCAAGAATTTAATTGGTCACTCGATCAGCGAATGACCTCAAGCAATTCCGCTTTCGCGGTCGGTGCGGAAGCATTTTTTTACAGATTTACTTCAGACAGCACCGGAGAATACTTTGCGTATCTATTAGACGAAAGGGAGGTCAGTCTCCGAAAAGTCCAGAGCAAAGAAGAGATCGCAAAAGTCATCGTCGATGGAAAAAAGATTGACGCGATCTCCCTCAGCCCCGATGGCAAGTTTTTGGCTATGGCGACGTCGGATGGAGACGTATTTCTGAGAGACGTCTTATCGCAAAAACAAGAAAAGATCCTAACGCTGGATAAAGTCAAGACTGGACCGGACGGAATAATAATCACTGCTCTGGCCTTCAGCTCAGATTCAACCTACTTAGCTCTCGCAACCGCAGAGCCGCAGATCGTTGTGATCGATGTCAGGCAAAAAGCGATCGTAAATAGCTTCCCGAGAACGGACAAGGACGCCGACGACCTTGATATAGGGGAAGGCAGGATCTTGAATTTGGTATTTAACTCATCAGCAGGACTGGCCTTTTCCACGGTTGATGAGAACCTGGACTCCAAAATAGGTTTTATTCCGAATGTTCAAAAAGATGCCGCACTTACCGCCTCAAGTGAAAGGCTTGTATCTAATCTCTCCTTCACGAACGACCGCGAGATGATTTCGTCCGGAATGGGGTGGGAAACCTGGCTGTTGGCAAACGGAGAGCTTAAGAGGGACAAATCTGAAGATTTTACCGCGCGCATTCAAACTATCGTGGCAGCTAATCGACACTTTGATTATTTTATTTCTGCCGGTGAAGACGGGAAACTCAAAATTTGGAACTCCTCAGATAAGAAGCTGATAGCGCAAATTTCCCCGAGCATCGGAATGCCCATCCATGTCTCGATTAGCGATAATGGCGCCGTGTTAATTCAGAGCGTGACTGGAGAGGGGAAACTACGGATCTTTAGCTGGTCGTTCGGCCAAAAAGTAAACAGTCATCAAATTCCGGCCGAAGCTATAATCGGTAAAAGCAAGGAATTTGTCAGTTATACGGGGAACTATATCAAGTTCGATTGCGCAAAAAGACTCTTACAGATTCAGAATTACTTCACGGGCAAGACATTGCTGTCGCTTCAATATGATACTTCCAAAGATCTACAACAGTTAATCATAACTCCTAGATTCAGCCGAGACGGAACGCGTCTACTGGTTAAGCGTGTGGAAGCAAAAGGATCCGGTGGGAGTGAAGAAAGGCTAAACGTTTATGATCTGTCCTCGCTAGAATCCACCGAGATCGATTTGTCGAAATATCGAGGTCCGACATTTCCAGATAGCTGGCAAGACTTTTGTTTCGAGGATGGCCGTAGCGGCCAATTCGCCACAGGAAGCCCACGCACAATACTCGGTTCAGATGATGAGGAATATTTGAGTGACGATGGAAAGACCATTGCCGCACGAATACGAGATAAAGCCGTTGGAGTGTTCAGCGTATCCGACCATAGAGCACCCATTACTGTTATTCCAAATAATCTTGGGTCCAAGATACCGGTTCTCACAGGCGAAAGACCCCTATCTGTTTTTTCGATCAGTTCAAACTCCAGGACCTTGGTCACGAGTGTTCCGACCATCCTGGATATGCTCGGAAACAAGAAGTATCAGTTTGATTCTTCGGCGAAGGGTGATTACAGTTTTCAGTTGTACGATATTCAAACCGGCGAACTGAAGGACCAAATACCCTCCCCGGAAATGTTATCTGGGTACAGCCTCAGCCCGGACGGCAGATTCTTCGCAGTCACTGATCTTGATGGCTACGTATCTATTTGGACCCTTGCCCCCTACCTGAGACTGCTTGATGTTCTAAAAGTTGGCAATTATGGAAGAGCCCTGAGTCCGAGCTTCAGCCAAGACAGTAGCCTGTTGGCGTGGATCTCGGGCGGGACCGGGAGAATCCATTTCTATGATCTGAAAGCGCAGAGACGTTTGGGCGACCTGCGAACAGATGATTTCATCATAGAAATTGGATTTGTGAACTCCAATACGCTTTCAATCTACACGAACGATGAATTACGTTCGGTGGACTTAAATAATCTGCCGATGATTTTGGCCCAGAATGCACTCGCCAGTCAGACCTATATTCATTCGCTAAACAATCTCTATCTGGATGAAGCTCTCGTCACGGGCTTGTATGACCAACCGAGGTTGGATTCGATTCTAAAGGCATCAAGGTACTCGATTGCCAACCCCTCAGTTCGCGGCCGAGCGAAGCAGTCAGGCGACATTACGGAGTTTGATAGGGAAGGTATTGCCATAAATCAGGGAGTCGAGACCCATAATAGGCAAGGAGCTTCCGACTGCAATCCGACATTCTCTCAACCTATTTTCAATCCTTACCCAATAACCTTTAATGACGACAGACCGGCGGCATGTCAACATTACACGTTAATTGACATTCGAAATGCCAGCAGGGGCGAGAAATACTCTAGAGATCAAGAGGCTTGGGAGTCTGTCCGTCAGGTTAAACCTGGGGAGGTGTATGACGGGTTAATATACATGAGTAACGGCGCGGCCAATGATTTGGATGAAGCGACGATCCACGACGTCAGAGCAAGGGTGACAATCAACTATGGTGGGACCGGCAATAGCTTCATAAAAGGAGAATTATTGGCGGATAATGCGATGCCCATAGCTGCCGCGGTGCCACTCGATAATTCCAAGATGAGGCCTGTGGTCGGTAATACGATGGAAATATATGATTATCAAAACAAGCTATTGAAAAGAATCAATGTATCCGATTTTCTCCACGTGGAAGGTGGCCAGAAGATGTCGTTTGAGATACCCATCGGAGATCTTAAACCTGGGTTCGCAACCGATCTGTTCATTAAATTCAGATTCTTCTTTGAGGACGCGTCCAGGCTATCAGATCAAGGTGTTGATAAGTACACGGGAATAATCGGCGATGCTGGTATTACGCAACTTGTGCGCAGTTTCAGTAAAAGCAATATTAAATGCGGTCCTACATCATCCTCTCCGGTGTTTAACCCCTTTCAGGTTTCCTTCAACGACTCAAATGAAGAGTGCACCGATTCTCCCCTGATCCAAGGCAGATTGATCGGCGGGACATATCCACAAAATGTTCAGGAACTCGGTGACGGTCTCACTGGGCATGATGGAGATATTGTCGAGATGCTGAGCTACTTTGACAATGGCGCCGGCGAAGGACTGGATAGGAAAAAGAGCACGATCAGCGGTTTCAAAGTATCAGTTATGGTGGACATGCTTCCTGCGCCGTTTCATACCGTAACCGTGACCCTTCAGGCCGACAACGCTCCATCGTTGAGCCGAAGCATAGTCATTCATACTGATGCCTCAGAACAACTGGAGATTATTCCGAAGAGTGGTATTCTTTACGACTTTCAAAAGAATCCAGTCCAAAGCGGCTTCGATGTTGGAAACAGTTTGATCTCGATGCAAGATCTCTTGCCTGGATTTGGCCACAGTGGATTCATAGGTTTCCGACTTAAGATTGTTCCAAAGGATACGCGTCTTGTTGCCTCATGTGATCGCGCGGAGCTGACTGGAGACTTCCAAACTTCTTATCCCGAGACAAGCGCATGGTTCGAGTGGGGTGAGACTCGCGAGTTAGGTAAAGTGACGGCCAAACAACTCTTCAAGGAGAATGCCGAGTACAGTCAAAAGATCACGGGCCTTGCACCGAATACAACCTATTACTATACCTCGGTGGTTCGCGCTGGCACTCGAAGGGTAGTTGCCGACATAAAGTCTTTTAGAACCCCCGGATGCCCTAAATAGCTTGGTATGTGAAGTTATTTCGCTGTCGAGCCAGATTGTATGAGAACCGCGCCGGCAGTTACTGATAGCTCACTTTACTCCATTCGTGCGACGACTAGCCCTCGCTCAGGAAGAGGCTCTCTTTCAATCTCCTTTTCAACAGCCTCTTCTTTACGCTATGCAATGCCAATCCCGATCCTGATACTCGTCAATCACGATAATCGGATATTTAGCTCGAATTGCGCGGCGAAGCCAATCATTCTTTTCTACACATGTTGGCCCTGTCGTCACAAGGCCATCAAAAATCCATTAGCCCTCTGCGAGAAGTAGGGCTTCATAAGCTTCAACGGCCGCCGTTTCTCTCCCTGACGTTCTCCATTCATGCCTTTCGCGCCTAGTTATCAAAACATGTAACACGTCAACCGAGTTTGGTTATTCAAAACTAGGAAAGATCGGTGAGTATTTTTTCGCCAGACTCTTTCACATAACTTTTCGCGATGTTCCGCATATGTGTCCCTGGCGGACACGGAATGAAAAAGCAGAACCCATCCCGGGGGGCACGGTTCGAGGTTCGGTCAGCACGCACAAAGGCGCGCCGAGGTTGCGATGGAAGAAAAACAAGAAACTCCAAAATCCGATCAAGAAGAATTAGACTTTGATCGGGACGCTCTTGATCGCTGGCAGGATGATGGCGGCCGGTAGTTTATCGATTGTAAGCCGGCTTGTTTGGCAGTGACACTAAACGAGTGACTGAAAACTAAGCGGCCTCTCTGTTATATATATGGCGATTTCGTTCAAAGTAGTGTGCATATTCTTAGGAACTGCCACTAACTTTCCGCCGCCCAAAGGCTCAGAGATCTGGTCACTTGCGATCCTATTTTTTAACTGTGAAGTCCAATAGTGATGGCGATTGGATGTCATCGTCGTTCGAGTTCGGATACAAGGCCTTGTACTGATCGGGTACCCGCGTTTCTGCCCGCCTCAAGCATTGTGAAAGAGTTTGGTTCAAGTTTTCGTTAATACAGCCAACGAGCGCATCGGCAAGTAAGGAGCGCCCTGAGCCCAAACGCAGAGAAGCTATGGCGGGACGGTCTGGTTGCGCCGCCGTCAACAGCAACATTCCCTTATCATAGGCTAACTGTCCAAAACCTCGGTCGCCGAGGGGGCCGGGGCGGAATCCGCGACCCGGGACAGAGGCCGAATAACACGAATCCAAAATCATAACCATTTCGCCTGCGTCTACGTTTTCCCACCATGCGGCGAAATCATCCGCAGAGATCGATCTCCGGAGGAAAGCTCGCTCAGCCTGACAGTCTTCGGACTGAAAGTTATGAGCAAAGCATCTGTTAAGCGTGACCTCGGAAACACCAGCAGGCGGTCCGGAGTCATACGGTATGATGTAGAAGTTGCCGCTCGGGTCAGCATAGCCGTGGCTGGATAGATAGAGCACTACCAAATCATCAGGCGCCGCCTTGCGCAAGAGCTCCCCATTTGGAATCGTCCGGCGACGGTCTTCGCTGACCTCTCGCCCGGCCAGAATGTCTAATACTGTGCGCAGATTCTCTTTAGTGGCCAGTCTGAGCGCCGCTCGGGGACTATCTGTGTCTAGCTTAGAAAGAAGTTTTATGTCCACCAGGCCGTTGCCGGCAAACTTTCCTTTCAACGCCGAATGAACATCGTCCGCGCTTTTGGCGGCGAAAGCCAGATCCCAGTCTGATTGATTGGCACCAACCCCAACCGAAATAATGTAGGTGCGCCGACAAGCCGGAGTTAACGCCGTGGGCAAATTGTAGCGATAAGGTATTGAGGTCTCGCTTCTCACGCGATCTTTATTGAAAGCATAGGCCGTAAACTCCACCTGATTAGCTTCTCCACAATGCTGGTGGTGGATGCCGTGGAAGACGTAGCTAAACTTACCCGACTCGGGATTTAGTAGGAATCTCTTAGCCGTTCTCCAGGTGGTGAGTTCATCCGGGCCTCCGTCGGTCGCGCGCTGTCCGATATCGATCTTAGCGGGGGGATACGTTGCGACCAATTTGCCGGCCCGGAACAGGCGCAGATCAAATGCCGCGGACTCTTCAGGCTTTTCCCCCTTAGCAGCGGCACCGGGGTTCGTAACTTCAACGGTGACGGATACCTGATCACTCTGGCCGGATTCAGGTCTCACGTCGACGATTCTTACCAGCGGCTGGATTCGGTTAAGTCCTTCCAAGGGGCGTACAGTTCGCAAGGGTTCATTCTTTAGAACACTCCTTATGACACGTCGCAACAAGTCTGGCTCGAAATAGTCGCGGCTGAAGATGTCTACCGGAAGCGCATGGAACCGGTCGTCATCCATGACCCAATTGACCAGCGACCCACCCTCTATCCTGTTTGTGTCGAACAAGCCTTGAGGGGTAGTTACGATCCACCGATCCTCGCCAACCGAGACAATTGTGGCCAATTCCTTGCCGTCGGCCGCCGTCCAAAGCTTGATTGTGTTGTCTTCACTGGTACTGATGATTAATCGACCGTCGCTGTTGAAGGCCACGCTAGTCACCGCGTCAGTGTGACCCTGGAGGAGGCGAACCTGCTTGTCATCGAGATTCCAGATTGAGATATCGGGACCTGGACCAGCACTCACGAGTTCCTTTTCATTCTGAGGATTGAAGGCTAGTAAGCGCACTTCGTAATTCGATTCCAGACGTGTTTTGAGCTCCCGTTTGCCGACATCCCAAAGGTCGATATGCCCCCCCCAGGTATCATATCCGCCTCCGGCTGCAAGCAGGCTACCGGAGTTATTGAAAGCCAGATAGTTCACGCGCCCTGGCAAAATCTGGATTGGCGTCTCCAAACCGTAAGTCTTTCCAACCAAAGTATCCATTACCTTGCCATCCAGATTGATCAGACGGAGAGGGTAATCGATTTCAGTTATGTGATAATTGAAACTCCTAAAAGAGCCTGGGGGACCGCCGAACGCCATCAACGGAATGTTATAACTCTCACCGACAGACGCTAAAATACCACCCTTGCTAATTGCTGTACGATTGTCGATTACCTTCGTGTTCGGACCCACTTCTGGAGCGGGCAAAATAATCTCGTCACAAGTCTCCGTATCTCGGATTTGAATTGTCGGGTGCCCCCACTCAACCGGCGCTCGTGATCTTGCAAATATGTCGGATGAGTCCAGTTTCCAATCCGGAAACGGGTCAATGGACAGCAGTCTCTCTCCCGTATCTAACCCAAAAGGAGAGCCGAGCTCGCACTTGTACTCTATCCGCTCTTCGTCCCACCGAGAATTCCATTTGATGAGCATTCCCATGTTGAGATTGCGAGCGATTAACTCGCCCTGGGAGCCAAAAATCATAGCCAATGCGCCCTGCGCGGTTTTGAGCGTTAAAGGCTGTCGGGACTTGTAAAGCCGCCAAACATCGATACTGCCGGTTGACTTTCCTACCGCAAGATTCATCCTGGCAGGATCCAAAGTGGTCGCAGTCACACCCTCGTGTTTTAACTGGGCCGCCCACTCCGGTTCCTTGCCTTCAGGTTGCCAAAGCTCCACTGAGTCTTGACTCGCCACTGCTATCGAACGAGCCCCAGGTCCCAGTGCCCCCCAACCGGGGATTTTGACTATTACTTTGCTTACTTTTGACGCGGTATCGACGGCCACGACTGCGCCGTCGAATCGGACACCGACAATTTTGCGATTGTCATCCCCGAACTGAATTGAATAGGTGGCGTTCGGCTTTAAGGAAGTCGCGGACAACAAGCCGCCCGTAAACCTGTCCCACACCTTAATCATTCCCTCTTGACTACTGCTTGCCAAGGCCTTTCCATCTGCGCTAAAAGCCAGCGCCTGAATTCTGGTGTCGTGGCCTTTAAGGGTACGGAGCACCTTTCCAGATTTGAGATCTATGAGTTTTATACGAGGCGAGAAGGCGGGGGCGGTGTTGAATGGGCGTTGGGACTGATCTGGGTTAAAGGAAGCCTGCACAAACCTAAATTGCGGAACGAATTTCTCGGCGATGGCTAGCACCGGCTCAACGGAGCTACAAGCAAAATCATCCGCAATGAAATTCCCGATGTAAACCTCAGCACCGGTATCAGCTTTCCAAATATTGATGTGGCCGATCCTGTCCATCCAAGTTTTGTAGGTGTCACCCTCATCAGCAGCGAAGTCTTCCTTGTTTAGCCCAACTATCAGGTTGTCCGCTGCAAATGCAATTTTGTGAACGTCGCTTTTGAGGGGAATCTTCCTAAGGAGGGCACCGTCCCACACATCCCACAGATTGATGCTGCGCTCTCTGCCGTTGCTGACACTGGCAAGCACGCGTCCATCGCGGCTGAAGGCAACGTCGTCAACGGAGGTAGAGTGCCCCTTAAACGAGCGCAGTTGCCGGCCCGTCGCGACCTCCCAAAGAATGATCGTGTGGTCCTCGCTGCCACTCGCCAGTAGTGCACCGTCGGTGCTAAACGCGAATGTCCTGGCGGGACGGTTATGTCCCGTCTGCACCACTAACCTCGGCTTATCCGTGTCATCAGTCGATGCGTACGCTTGCCGCGTTCGGTAAGAGCCTGAAAGCTGGATCCCCATGATTAGAGTTAGCACGCCAGCCAGCGTCAGGACTTGCCTGAAAAAGTAGTTCATAGCACCCCTCCACAGCTAATGTTTGTATGTTGCTCGAATCGCTACAGAGCTTTCAGGTGACTTCGTAAACAGATCCGTCTTGTGCCCCCATTTATTTGATCACAAGGGCTGAGCCGTGTTGGGACACAAGGGCATTGGGCCGCAGGAGAGCCGCGCGACATGACCGAATATTTGGATCAAAAGTAGACTGAGTATTGCCAAGTGCAAGAACCCAATTTAACCAGGGGTCGTTTTCAACTCAACAGTCAAACCCGTCGTGAAAATCACTGAGGCATGCGAGATTCGTTTCTGGAGCACTCTTATAGTGGTCAATAGGGTGTCTCTGGTTCGTTTGACTCTTCTGAGGATTCTACTTAGCCGGGACCGGCGTCGACTCTCTTGAGATTGGGGAGGTCGGCGCTTTGTCGTGTTCCACAGCAATGTTTGGCTCAGCATTCTTTCTTGATTTCCGCACACGTCTTTTGGCAGGACCAGCGGCGCGAGCGTTGGAAACGATAGGTTTCTTGAGGTTCGCTTCAAGCAAGCAAAAGATCGCCCCGGCGATGGACATCACCAGAGCAACGTAGTTTAGGAGAAGTAACGCTTTGGCATTCCCGACCGAGTCGGCTGTCCAGATGTCCTCGTAAGGCAGCTCCAGTTCTAACCTTCCGGGCGTCCAGTTTCCCGGGGGTTGCTTCATTAAATCTTCCGCCTGTTTTGTGTATTTCAACCCCTGGACGCGCCAAGCCTCCGGCGGCTCTGGCAGTGGCGGATAAACGTACGTCAATTTCCCCAGCACCCACGGATAGAGAAACCCCGCAACGAGCGCAAGGACGAACAGCGCGATGCCCGCTACGAGCCACTTTTTGTAAAGCTTACCGGCCGCCGCGCCACCAGCAACCGCTGAGATGATCAGCAGCAGGATCAGTACCAGGAAGGAACTCAAACCAACGGCGAATTTCGGGTTGGTCTGCGCCGGTGGCGCGATATCAGTGAGGAATCCACCGAATGCAGCAAACAGAAAGACGACTACCTGAACGAAAACCACGAGACGTTTTTTCATTGTCGTTCCCTCTAGGGATTCATGCTCAAGGAAATCTTGAGAGTTGTAGAAGACTTTCGTACATTCATATCCGCAGGCGGCGTAGCAGGGTTCAACGGCTGACCGTCCGGCGCGGCCCAGACTTTGTAGTTCTTGGTAGGCAGGTCCTCCGTTGAAATCGCTCCTAAACCCGGAAATCCCTGGCCACTTACGGGAGGGTTGGTTATCGGGGTACGGAAAAGTCCTCTCGGCACGAAATAAACCCTGAGGGTTTTTACCCGGTCGGCATTGCCCCCAACTATGGTAACCTCAACTTTGTACTTCGAATCTCCTGGCGGCAGCCCACCCGCCATGCTTTCATCCCATTTCTCAATTGCCTGCAGAACGTCGGCGTGGAGCGCAGATATCTGCGACTGGTCAGCAGCGCTTAACATCTGTTCCGGCGACTGCACTTGGGTCAGGATCGACCTGAGAAAAGCGGCCTCGTTGCGAATTTGTAACAGCGTCACTTTTGATAATGGTTTGGCTGTTCGCCGGCCGAAGGTTTGACGAATATGCTCGAACCAGGCGGCAAGGTCCTGCACCTGAGAGATGGTCTGGTCTCTATTACTTCTCTCGGCGAAGCGAGCCGGCGCTAGATAGGCGAAACTCGAAGATAGCTCTCCGATCGCGCGCGCATCCAGCTTGAACTGCGCTTTGGTTTCCTTATCTACCGTCAGCGCAACCACGTGACCACTTTGGAGTAACTGTTTTAGCTGCGCGCCGCCCGCAACCCTAGGAAGGGACAAGCTCAGATTAGCCGTGAGCGGTTCAAGCTTTTCCACAGTCGGGTTGAGGTCATAGATCAGAGTCAGGGCTTCAGTGTCCGAACGGATACCGCGCTCTTCGAGTAATTTGAAGATCGTATCGGTCGACTTGATGACTATCGACTCAGTTACCAGCGTAACATTCTCGGAAGGCCAAGCAGCCGGCTGAAAGTCCTCCACCGTCACGACCTCCATACTGACAGTACGCCCCGCCAATTGAGTCTCTGGCGAATCGGCGCGACTAGCGATCGTTGTGCGAACCAAACCCAACGCCAGGAAACAGAACATAAACACGAGAATACGACATCTAATCATCAATCTTCTCCTCGGAGATGGATTCATTGGTTTCTGAGGTGCCAGACCCTCAAAACTTTATCGCTTGCCGGTAAAGTCCAATAAAACCGGTATCTGAACGTCGGCCTGCTTGTCGTCAGAGTATAGCAGTCGGTATTGAGCAGGAACTCGCTTCTCTGTCGCCTTCAGACTGCTAGCCAGTCCCTTGATTGAGTTATCCGATAAGCCACTAATAATGGCGTCCGCCAACAGCGACCTCCCGTTGCCACGGCGCATAGTGGCGAACGCCCGCCGATTCGACTGCGTCGCGGTCAAGATCATCATGGACTTGTCGTAAGCCAATTGGCCGAAGCCACGATCGCCGAGCGGCCCGGGCCGAAACCCGCGACCAGGCGCAGCCGCTGAGTAACACGAATCAAGAATCATCACTGGCTCTCCGGCATCGATCCCTTCCCACCATTGCGCCAACTCACTTACCGAAACCGAACGGCGAATGAATTCGCGGGCCTGCTGACAAGTCCCCGAAGTGTCGGCGCTGGTGAAGCACTGATTCAGTACTACTTCCGTAATGCCCCTCGCTTTACCGGTATCATAAGGCACCAGGTAGAAGTTGCCTTGTGGGTCCGCATAGCCGTGACTAGATATGTAAAAAAGCACGAGATCATCGGGCGTTGCAGCACGCAGTTTCTCTGCATTCGGAATTTCAGCACGAACCTTTTCTGGAATTGGTCGACCAGCCAACAGTTCAAACACCGCACGGATATTCTGTTTCGTCGTCTGCCTGAGCGCGATTTTCGGAGTATCCGACTCATAACTGGACAAGAGTGAAATCTCTACCACGTCGTACGCGCTGGACAATTGGCTACCGAGGGCCGGTCTCAAATCTTCAGCACTCTTGGAGGCGAAATCCAGGTCCCAACCCGATTGATTGGCGCTCACCCCGGCAGTGATGAGATAAGCTCGCTTCTTAACTGGCAATGAAGACGGCGCAACTTCGAGCGGCAGCGCCGAAGCGCTCTTGACTCGATCCTCATTGAACGCGTATGCCGTGAATTTTACGGGCTCACTTGCGGGCCGCCGCGGCAGCCGGATGTTTTGAAAGGTATGCGAGAACTTCCGTCCCGACCCCAGTTCAATCTGGTTCTCTTTACGCCAGACTCCAATATCGTCAGCGGCGACCTCCGTTTGGGCAGTTGATGTTACCGGCCAACGGCCGACGATGCGTCCGTCACGAAACAGACGAAGGTCGTAAACTCCGGAGCGCATCCTGCGCTCAACGCCGCCTTCGTCCAAAAGAAACTCCCCCTCATCAGCTGCAACGGTCACGGAGACCAAATCCGGGTCCGCTTCGTTTCGCACGGCGACAACCCTGACTAGGGGCTGTGCGCGGTTGAGGGCTTCCAGCGGCCGCATGTTGCCGAGGACTTGGCCTTTCATCAGGTTCGAGAACAGACTGGTCCTAAAATAATCGCGCGTGAATATCTCGAGGGGTAAGGCATGGCCCATCTGATCGGGCATGACCCAATGTAAGCTTCGCAAAGACTCGAGACTATTGGTGTCAAAATAGCCGCCAGGTACCACCACGGTCCAGGCGCCTTCAGCAAATGTGATCAGGCTGCAAATGTCTTGCTCCTGCTCAATGTCCCACAAACGCGTAGTACCGTCTGCACTGGTGGATAGAAAGCGCGTGGTACCTTCGATGAAAGCTACCGACGTTACGCGGGAGCTGTGTCCGCTGAAGCTTCTGATTCGTTTGCCGGTGTCCACTTCCCACAAGAAAATTTCCCCGTCATCGCCGCCTGCCAGCAGGAATTTTCCGTCTGGCGTGAAAGCGAGTGAATCGATCCGTCGCTCAAGTTCTTCAAATTCGCTGACTACTTGTTGGGTTCCCAAATCCCACAGCTGCACGCGGCTATAAAACGAACCGGCGCCGGTGGCGACATGTTTTCCGTCCGGAGCGAACGCTATTGCACCACCACCGTTATGTGAAGCCAGGTCGCTTACCACCTTACCTGAAGCACTCTCATAAACTCGCGCCGATTGATCCACCGTTCCAGTGAAGAAGTAGTTTCCGTCGTTTGATAATGCAATAGACGTGATCCAATGCGCGGGGTCCCGGGATTTGCTTTCAACTGACGCGCGCCTCAATTCGGCGCCGTTGGCGACCTCGTAAATAATTGCGAGGTCATTAAGATCCTTGTCCGCGCCCCCTACCAGCAGGAACCTGCCGTCAAGCGACAATGTTGCGGACTCGAGCAGCAGAGGAAAACCAGTGAAGGAGATACGCTCCGCCAGGTTCTCCTGCCCTGTCGTTACCTCCACATACCTCAAGGTTGAATCGCTTATCACCAATAGGCGCTTGCCATCCTGAGAAAATCCTAAAAGAGCTTCAATGCTGGATTTGTCTGGTACTAACCAGGTCAAGACCTGGCTACCTTGCTGGAGGTTCCACGCACTTAGAGTCTTACCGTCGCTAGTCGCCAGGAACTTTCCATCGCGCGAAAACGCCAACGACTCGATGGAGACGGGTTTTTTATTAGGTAATCCGGATGCCAGGAGTCTTAGTGGTTGTCCGGTGGCCGCGTTCCATGTTCTCGCCGTGCCATCATCGCCAGCCGTGGCAATGGTCTTTCCATCGGGAGAGAAAGCGAGAGCTCGAATCCGATCAGTATGGCCACTAAAAACTGTGAGTTCCTTTCCAGTGCCAACATCCCAAAGCCTCGCTTCGTGATCCGTGAAATCACCGGCAGTCAAAAGCTGACGGCCATTTGCAGAGAGGACCGCTGACACGATCCCCTCGCCATAGGTGAACCTCTTGACAACCTTGCTGGTCGCCCGATTCCACAACCGCGCCACTCCGTCGGAAACAGTCAAAACCAATAGACTATCAGACGAGAACGCGGCTGAACCGATTCCCGATGAATGGCCCTCAAGCACACCAACTCGTCTACCCGTCTCGACCTCCCACACGTAGTCGCCATCGTTGCTGGTTGCGACCGCCACCTTTCCGTCACGCGAGAACCCGACCGCCAACACCGCTGAAAACATGGGGTCAAAGGCCTTCTTTATCTTTCCGGTTTGCACATCCCAAACTCGGGCAATTTTATCGTTCCCACCGGTGATTGCCAGATGACCGTCGAGAGAAAAGGCCACGCTGTTGATCTCTGCCCTGCCCTCGGCCAATACATGCTCGACCTTTTCGGTTTCGATGTTCCAGATGACCGCAGTCCCGTCCGCACTGGCGGACGCCAGTCGGTTTCCGCCGAGTGCGAATGCCAGGGATGTGATGGCCTGGGTGTGTTTCTGCAACTGAGTAACTTCTTTCCCCAGTTTAGCGTCCCACAGGTGGACGATACCGTCGCCACTCCCGGTGGCGAACCATTTCTGATCAGCGGAGTAGGCCAACGCGTTTACGGGCGAGGCTTCCCCCTTCAGTTCTCCGATGCTGCCCAGGGTTGCTGCATCAAATAGCGACGTACGGCGCGGAGAGCCCATCGCAAGCATCTTGCCGCCGCGTGAGAAGGCCACGGCGTGGATTGTATTTTCATCTTCCACATAAGACTTCTTGACTTCCCCGGAAATGAGATTCCAGATCACAAGGTAGTTGCCACCCCCTCTCCTGCTGAACAAAACTACCTGTGCCAGATCAGGAGAGAAGGCGAAGGTGTCGGCGACTACACTGACATTCTCGACCTTTTTGATTTCCTGCTTCGACTGGGCGTCCCAGAGGCGCAACGTCCGATCTGCCGGGCGAGTGACAATCCGGCTCCCATCTGGCGAGAACTCTATCGAGACAACATTCGCCTTTGGGCCAACCAAAGATCCAACCTCCTGTCCGCTTGCTACCTCAAGGATTTGGACTTTCTCTCGGAACGGTAGCGCGAGGAAGCGGCCATCCGCAGAGAGCGCGAAGTCGCGCACAACTCGACTGCTTCCCTTGTACTGCGCGATTTGGCCGCGGGCCTTGAAACTCCACATCCTCACTGTGCTGCCAAAGTCGCTCGCAAACGCGATCAGGTCGCCGCCGCCGCCGTCTGGAATTTCCACTTGCGAGATGGTCCTCGAACCCAAATCAAGTTTCTGTAGTCCTCTTGCCGTTGCCAGTTCCCATCTTCTTGCCGTGCCGTCAAGGCTAACCGTGACTAGTTGATTTTCGTCGGCCATTAACTTGATCGCAAGAATCTCTTTGAGGTGCGCTGAGAAGCGCCTGAGGATCCTGGTCGTAGACGTTTCCCACAGCGTTACATCGCCGGCTGAATCCCCTGTCACAATCAGTTGACCGTTCGCGGAGAATGTGATCGCGGTAACGCGCCCCACGTGTCCGAGTTGGACCATCAATCGCGGTTGGTTGGGCTGTGCCTGGACCGTTTGAAGCAGCAAGGGGACTATGAAGCAGAACCCTAAGCCGACCTTAAGTAATGAGCGTAGCGAGTTTGGCATATATTATGTCCATGTTTCAGAACTCGCACTGCGTGAACCTCTCACGTTGGAAGCCTGTCACGTTTTAGAGTATTGCGAGCCGAGCACCAGTCTTATCTCTTTTTGGTGAAATCGAGTAACAAAGGCAATTGCACATCATCGTCGTTCACGTCTGGAAACAGTAATTTGTATCGAGCGGGCACGTGCGCCACCGCCGCGCTAAGGAATGCCGCCAGCGTTTGAGTTCGGACATTCAGCGGGCTTTCTATTAAGGCGTCCGCAAGGAGTGATCTTCCTGTTCCTACGCGCAAGGTGCCAAGCGCGGGCTGATTCGGCTGCGCCGCGGCGAGTATTAACATTCCCTTATCGTATGACAGTTGACCAAATGTGCCGTCTCCGAGAGGACCCGGCCTGAACGATCCTCCAACCACGGCTCCGGAGTAGCACGAGTCGATAATCATCACCATTTGGTCGGCGTCAATGTCGTCCCACCAGTTCGAGAGCTCGTTGCTCGATATCAGGTGATCTCGGAAAGCCCACGCGTCAGAGCAGCGCGCTGAGTCGTCTGACCCAGACAAACACTGGTTTAGTGTCGCTTCGGTGGCGCCTCTTGGCGGCCCGGTGTCGAAGGGTACGAGATAGAAGTTGCGTTTGGGATCGACGTACCCATGACTCGAGATGAAGAATATGACTAAATCATCCGGCGATGCCGATCGTAGATCGCGTCTCATGCTCTCGGGAAGGCCGGCCAGCCGGTCGGCGCTCAACTGCTTTCCGGCGAGCAACTGAAACACCGCATGTATGTTTTCTTTCGTGGCTTGTTTAAGGATAACGTTAGGGCTGTCTAGTTCGCGGGCAGAAATAACTTGTAAACTGATCACTTCGTATTGTGATCCAAGTTTTTCACGCAGGGCGTCCGTTAGTTCGGATGCGCTCTTGACAGCAAAGCTCAAATCCCATCCCGACTGATTTGCACCTACGCCGACCATGATTATGTAAGCCCGCGGACGCATAGGTGCAGGAGAAGGGCTAAACCTATGCACGAATGGAGGTCCGGTAATGCTCTTGACTCGATCTTCATTAAAAGCATAGGCGGTGAATGATACAGCGCTTACGCCGGTTCGATGAGGCAAGGGCACATTATGAAAAACGTGTATCGACTCTCCTGATGGGCCGAGTTCGATTGCCGATGACCGCCGCCAATTGCTCAGATCGACCGACGATCTCGCATCGGTCTTTTCACTTGAAGATCCCGCGGGAAACTGTGCGACCCGATGACCGTCCCGGAATAGCCTTAAATCGTATGCGCCCGAGCGCATGCTTAATTGCCGACCGCCTCGTAAGAGGGAGTACTTGCCTTCAGTAATCTTCACCGTAACGGACACCGTATTCGGTTTGTCAGCTTCCCCTTCGACGGCGCTCACTGTCACTTCAGGTTGAGCGAGATTTATGGCTTGCAGCGCAGGCGGCTGTTCCGGGGCTTTCCCTTTGAGAAGATCGCTTAATAGGCCTGGCCGATAAAAATCGCGAGTAAAAATCTCCTGGGGCAGGGCGCGGTTGGGATCCTCAGGCAACACCCATTGGAAGCTCCCAAGCGACTCGAAAGTGTTAGTATCAAAAAGTCCGTTGGGCGCGACCACGCTCCATACTCCATCTGCAAAGGATATTAAGCTGCAAACCTCGCGGGCCGCGCGTGCGTCGCGCACGTTCCATAAGCGTGTTGTACCGTCCGAACTCGCCGTCAAGGCATAGTTGCCGTCCTTCGTAAACGTGACAGCATTTATACTGTTGGTATGACCGGCAAAGGTCCCGAGGGCGCGGCCGGTGGCGACTTCCCAAAGTCGAGCGATGCCGTCTTCGCTACCTGCTAATAGTTCCTCCCCGTTCGGCGAAAGCGCGATCGACGAAGCTCCGTACGGGAGATCTCCCTCAAATGTCCTAACCGGCGACCTGGTCTGCAGGTCCCACAAACGAACGCGATTATTGAGCCCGCCGCCACCGGCTAACAAATAGCGACCATCCGGTGAAACCGCGATCGACCGCGTGCCGCCGTGATGCGAAAGCAGCGCGCGAACTTCGGTCCATGTCGTGGTGTCGTAGATTGTCGCCTCGGCATCGCCTCTCGCCGCGAACGCAAACTTCAAGTCGGGAGAGACTGCGACGGAAGTGACTGCCCGTTCTCCTGATCGCGCGGGTTTAGTAATGCGACGCAACTCGTTCCCGGTATCGAGGTCAACCACACTTATGACGCTGTTCATATCTTTGTCATAGCCGCCCAACAACATTTTTCCGTCGTTGGAAAAGGCATCTGACTCAATGACGACCAGCGGCGGCGGGAGCTTAATTTGCCGAGTGGCGAATCCCGATTCTGGGCGGAGGCCCAAAACATTTATGAGAACACCATTGAGAATGGTCGCTATGTATTTTTCGTCCGGCGAGAACCCGATCAGTTTCTGGCCGACGCTATCCGGAAGTGTGGAGTGTGCGACCTCTTCCAGCGTATTGGCGTCCCACACGCGCAGCACTGTATCGGAAGCTGCGGCCAGCAATTTGCCGTTAGGTGAAAATGAAACCCTCTTAACTGCATTATTCCGTTCGTCTGTGATCGAAATTGGTAATCTGCGCAGGGATTGTCCTGTCGTCGTACTCCACAGTCCGACGGTGCCGTCATTACTTGCGGTGGCGACGACAGCGGCGTCAGGCGAGAACGCGGCGTCGTTCACCTGGCGAGTATGGACAAATGTCTGCCGCGGTTTTCCCGTAGCCACTTCCCAGAGCGTCGCCGCCTTGTCGCCTCCGGCCGTTAGAATAAGTTGGCCATCCCGTGAGAAGGAGACCGAGTGGATGGGGCTGCCGTGGGCAAAGCGTTGCATCAGTCTGCCCGTGGTAACTTCCCAGAGTCTCGCAATCCCGTCGCCGCACCCGGTGAGTAGCGATTTTCCGTCGGCCGAGAATGATGCCGAGTAGACAGTTGACGAATGACCCTCAAGCGTTCCTAATAGCTGGCCTGTTTCAGCATCCCACAAGAACTCACCGTTGCGCGTGTCGGTGATAACGAGGCGTCCGTCAGGGCCGGCAAAGGCTGCTGAGGTTACGGTGGCGGAGTGACCAGATAACACCTTGACGTCGCCGGTTTCCAGATTCCAGAGTCGAGCGGTCTTATCGAGGCTACCGGTTACGAGCCGCTTTCCGTCGGGCGAAAAACTCACGCTGGTTATGCCATGGTCGTGGCCACGAAGAACACGAGGTCTTCCACCTTCGATATCCCACAATCGCACAGTGCGGTCATCCCCGGCAGACGCAACCACGTGAGAGTTGGGAGAAAATGCGACTGACTTGACGGCGTCCTGGTGCCCCTTAAACTCCGCCACTTCTCTGCCAGTTCTTAACTCCCAGACACGGACAAGACCGTCAGCCCCGCCGGTCGCGTAATACTTCCCGTCGGGAGAACAACCCACCGCCTCAACCGCAATTCCGTAGCCTTTCAGTTCGGCAAGGACCTTTTCAGAAGCAAAGTCCCAAAGGGTAGCGCCGCCTTCTTCTCCCAGTACAACAGTCTTACCATCGGGCGAAAAGGCAGCGGAGTAAACTGACTGTTCGCCAAGCGAAACTGCTTTCAAGCTGCCGGATCTAAGGTCCCAGATGTGAAAATCGGACTCGTCGTCAAATATCATTACGCTGCGATCGTCTGGTGAGATCATCAAGACTAATGCGCTCGCGTTTGCTAGCTCAGCCCTTTTCAATTCTTCCCGAGTGTTCGCATCCCAAAGCCGCACGGTATCATCCGCGCCCCGCGTCACGAGCCAGTTTCCGCTTGAATTGAACTTAACTGTCTTAATCATACTCGTGTGGCTCAGATTTTTTCCGGTCGGTTGATTCGTCGCAACGTCGATAATCTGAACCTCGTTGCCTGAGGCGATTGCGAGCAAACCTTCGTCTGGCGAGAACGCAAAATCGACGACCACAAGACGACGAGCATTGAACTGGCGAATCATGGCTCCTGTGTTGAGGTCCCATAGCGTTACCGGACGGCCGAACGTACTTGCGGTTGCTAATCGATTGCCACCTGCGAGAATTTGGGCTTTGTCACAGGCGGGCGCTTGGTTGCTTGAGAGCTTCAACGTTTTGATTTGGCGGCCGGTACGCGTATCCCAAATTCGGACGTCCAAATCGAAGCCCACCGTTATCAGTTCCGCGCCTTGTGCTCTGAATCCCACTTGAACTACCCGTCCCAAGTGACCTTTCAACGATCGTAAAAGACGTCTGCTGCTAACTTCCCAGAGAAAAACTTCGCCACCGTCTCCTCCGGTTGCGAGCAGTTGTCCGTTCAGCGAAAACGCAGCAGCTGAGATCTTTTCTGAATGGCCAAGTTGCACCATTAACTGCGGTCGAACATTTTGGGATAGCCCATGCGACGAGAATAGTAGGGCGAGCGCAATAGCGAGGCAGGCGAAGGAAATGAAGGAACGAGAGGGAGTTAATTGTTTCATGATGCTTTATATAGGACGGTTCTTGTCAGCGGCTTCGCGACCTCTGAGAAAACATATTTTTTCTATGCGTCAATGTCACGCGGAATACCCAGTCCATCGACTATTCTTTATTTTCCCTGAAATCCAGGAACACGGGTTGTTGGATATCCACGGCAGTCTGCCCGGGAACAACTTCCGATATTGCCTGGACTGCCTCGCCCGATGATCTAGTCCTACTGTAATAGCAAGTCATGGTTACGAGGGCCCGCTTGGCGCCTTCTATATTGTTCCATATGTGCGCGGCAACTGGTAGACATTTCTCGCAGGCTCACTTGCCACGCGATCGGTGTGCTTTGAGTGGCCCGAAAAATTCCCAGGGCCGACTAACGTAGAGCAACGTACGACAACTCCAACACGTGGTTGAGAAATTGGTAGTTTCGACTCCGCCTGATATGGTAATCGATGCCGAAGTCGTGCGCCGTGCACTGTGCAATTATCCTAATATTCCGCGAGCTTCTACGACCAACCAGCCATTTAGCTACTTGAACGGGTGTTACTCTCTCGATGATTTTCTGGATCAGGCTATGCTTGATTTGTATCACCTCCTGCGAGAGAAGACTGGCAGTCATTCTGAAACAGCCCGCCAATTGCGCATCAATCGAGTGCTCTTTATCAGCGCATCGAAAGAGGGCGAGAGAGATTGAAAAGGAGACCGTGTAATTGTCCTACCACTTCGCGTACGCCGATCTTCTGGCATGACGAAGGAATGGCCGTTGGTTCATAAACGAATCCTCAACCCTGCCCGACCCCGCGTGAGATTTCGCGCGCGACCAGCGAGAGCCGAGGTAGCCTGGCGTAGCTTCGCGGCTTCAAGTTCGCCGTTGCGGCTTTGTCCGGCGGCTGTTACCGACTGATGTAAACCGTTCGGTGGGCGTCGAGTTACTTACCGCAATTCTGCTCGACGCCGACCCGAGCCTGCGCCGCACCAAAGGGCGGACTCATGCATGAACTTGATCCCGAATTTATCAATCCGAGAGTTCAAGAGATGGGGCCAAGATGGGGGCCTTACGTGTTAATACGTAGCCAGCCTAAACGATACCTTGACGACCGCTAGGCGCGTAAATACTGGCTCATATCGTTTCGTAAGACTACGTGATACCCTCCGCAACGTTCTTAAAATCCGTTGACCGTAAGGTCGTGTGGGTTCGACTCCCACCCTCGGCACCAAGTTAGGGTATTCCGGTTGATTGACTCCGACGCCTTAGTCAAAACCGCTCCAATAACGTAACCCAAATCCTACTGAGAATGTGCGGCCACGGCGGCGCGGTCAATACCGGGTTGTCGCCGCTGCCAGAACGGCGCGCGTGCCCAACGCGTCTCTGCCGCATAATGGAAAGCGAGATGAGTCTGGTAGGAATCTCCAATGCCGCGAATGATCTGCGAATACTCGTCGAGCGAGGACGAATCACCTTGCAAATAACTCTCAGCAGCCTCGGCGGCGGCAAGGCCGGTAAACAGCGCGTTCAAGAGCCCTTGCGAAGAGAGCGGGTCGAAGCTTATAGCCGCATCGCCAACCGCCAGCCATCCGTTGCCTGCACAAGGGCTTAGTATTGCGCTGTGCGCTATCGCGAACCCGGGCTGGTTCTCAGCTACGAACCGGACAGTGCTCAGTAGTCCCGAAAGCTCTTTGACTGACCTGGTACGTTCAAGAAGTGTTTGCTTCTTCGTCTCACGCTGAGACGCGCGCCACAAATCGGCGTCAGTATGGAAAGCCAGCACGCGCTGCCCTCCGGGAATGGGCGCGGTGTACCACCAGCCGTCTTTGACCGCTTCGACATATGTAAGTCCTCGACCACTATTTTGCTGATCACGTCCATATTGCCAGGCGCACACCAATTTATCTTTCATCTCTGAGCGCGCGCCAAGTTTTCGGGAAATTTGGGCAGCACGTCCGCCGGCATCGATGACCAGATTAGCGGATATTGTCAGTGGTCCATCGGGAGTCTTCACCGTCGCCCGCCATCGATCTCCTTCGCGTTCCAGTTTCTCCACCACAGCAGATTGCAAAAGTTCTGCTCCTCGTGCCTGAACGGCAACACGCAACCATTGCTCAAAACGCCGGCGGTCGAGATGCCATCCATGGCCGTCAGGATCCCGCAGGAAGTCGACCTCCTGAGGTTCAGTACCGCCCCAGACAGATCGATTTCCGTACCAAGGTTCGTGCTGTTCCGCCAGAAAACTCTCGAGCAAACCCATGTCCGACAGCAGCCGTCGGGCTGCCGGCAAAAGCGACTCTCCAATGCGGGGTGTGACCGTGGCGCTGCGTTCCACTATCAACACACGCCGGAACGGCGCCAGGTTGATGGCGGTTACTGAGCCGGCGGGTCCGGCTCCAACTATCAGAACCTCTGCTTCGCGCACTTAATGCTTGAGTCCGTACGGAAAACGATGGACCTTTGGGATATCTGTGAGATCGATATCATCAGCGGATTCGTCCGCGGCGAGACCGGTTAGCGATACTTTCTCAGCCTTAGCCTTCAGTAGTCGTTTTTCCTGGGGAGGAGCGAGCTGTTCAACTTGCATTACCGAGGGGAACTCCGGGCTGTTCGTCGGGCCTTCACGCAACTCGACCACCCCCATCTCGCCGTAGTGTCCGATCATGTTGTTGATCTGATCGGTATAACTTTTGGTCCCCAACGGTCGAATCCAGGCGGCCCGCTTGGCAAAGGCTGCCATTCGCTCCGCAATCGGGCGTTCTTCGTCCATCACGATCTCGTAGTTTTCCCTGGTCAGAACCTGATTAGGCACTCGGGCCGGCCAGAAAGTCGGAAGGTACGGATCGTAGGACTTGAGATAGCCGGAGCGGCAACTGGCGGTGTCAGTCTGCCAGGGCAACGCCATCCAACGAGTGATTCCGCCGGGCACCTGGGCCGCCAACGGGCCGTTCGGAAGTGACAACGTATCCTGAATCATGGCCGCCCCATACTCCGGCTCTTTCCAATCAGGAGCCGCGTGCAAGATTCGGTACGGCGCCATGTACATCATTGAGTTTCGCATCGGCCAGGTCATCTCACAGCCTGGGTGAAACGCGTCCGCAAGACAGAATTCCATAGCGGCCTGGTCCAACGTCGCTGCTTGTTCAGCGATGGGCACATCGTCGATCACGCGTGCTGCTTTCGCTTTGGGATCATAGTCAGCGTCGAAGTCTCCGTTGGCCCATTGTTGTAGAAATCCAAGCTGGGTGTCGGTTAAAGCGACATTCTGGCGCGGAGTCTCTGCAGGTGGGATGTTCATGGCGTCGCCATAGTTCCAGGGCCAGGGCGTGGGTGACCAGGAGTCGCGGTCAAAGACACGAAAATGGTTCGCGTAGGTCCGCCGCATTTCCATTGAGTCGGGGCTCGAGTTGGCGAGTTGAGCCATCAACTCCGGTTGTGAAAAATCATTTGGAGACTTCCAACCAAACGCTCCGGCAAATCCGGCGTTCACCCACTGCAGCCTCGACATTCGTTCGAACAGCGGGCGGATGTCCTTTTCGAATGACGGGCGCGCGGGCTTACTCAGCATTTTAGCCTTGATGAATACGTCACGCATCAGATCCCACATCGTGCGAACCGACTTCTGCATGGGAGCGTAATCCGGCGGAGCAACGACAACCCAGGCCGGATCAACTTCCAGTTCCGCCCCGTCTAAGGTAACTCTTGCGGTCACTGGCCCATCCGAGGTGTCATCGTGCCAGCCTTCGTTGTTGGCGAACGTGATGGCCTTGCTACCATCAAACGAGGCGGATTTCCCGCGGCCGCCGAGCACGATTAACCGGCCGGCATCATCCGTTCTTAGTTCACCCAGATAGACAGCGGCGCCCATGAATTTGCCCGTATCGAAGACATATTTCTTCCCGCCCTTCTGATTCTTCCCTTTGATTGATCGGGGACCTGGATCAATCGTCAGTCGTGAGCGATCGGCGACGGCCGCGTTACGCAAGAGCGATGGCACGGCTGATTCAGCTTCGGGAATGTCGAGCGCTAATTGAAACTGATACCAGGCAGATTTCTTGTTTGCCAAATGTACGGTCCACTCAATCGAAGCGTTTTGCGGAGTCAACTCGGCCACCACCGCACCTGCGGCATCCAAGCCATAAATGCGAAAGCGCGCTGCCTGACGCTTCAGAGCGCCGGCTTTGTCCCGGTAAAACCCCGGTGGCTTCGGAAGTGGATCGGTGACTTCGGGGCCGATGAAGAATTCGTTATCGCTGTTGCCGAGTCGGGCGACCCCAATTGATGGGTGAATCGCAGCTTTAACGATGGTTTGGTCCTTGTTAGACTTGGCCACTTTGTACTATCTCCTTCTGCGTCGGGCGTCGGGCCTCAGGCACGGGCCCTCTAAAATATTCTCCACAGATTACGCAGATTACACAGATTAGGTAGAAGCAGCGTGGGCCTGCGTTCTGTTTGATAATCTGCGTAATATGTGGATACCCCTCTTTGATAGTCCTACAGTATTTGAAGTTGCACGCGAGGCTTGCGCAGTGCGAGTTGCGCGCTGACAAGGTGCGGCAGGCCGAACCATACTCCTGGCCCTCCCGGCTGTCAACAGAGAGCACCTCGATAACAAGTGATGTCAAAGTCGGAGTCGATTGACACTTACCCACCACTGTAATAGTCTCCGCGACCAGTCCAAAGGACGGGATCGAAACTCTTAATGAGAAACGAATTGTCCAGCATGAATGATGATGACGGACGCTGACTCACGTCTGGAATTGGTATTCGATGAACTTTCGTTCCCGACTAGTCTGACGCTCGGCGAGGACGGCTCGTTCTATATCGCAGAATCCGGGCTGGCGTTCGGCGGTGCCCCGCCGGGTGGACGCATCTGGCATCTGACTAACGATGGTGAGCGCGCCCTTCTGGTCCAAAACCTGCGCGAGCCCGTTAACGGTTTGACGCTTCACGACGGTCGCCTCTACGTCTCGGAGGGAGGCTATCCGGGACGCATCAGCCGCTTTGATCTGGACGGAGATTCGCGCGCGGTGATTCTGGATGACCTGCCTGGGCAGGGTAACTACCACACCAACATGGTCGTTTTCGGCCGGGATAATAAGCTCTATTTCAGTCAGGGTGCGTTGACTAATACCGGAATCATCGGGCTCGACGCTTATGATCTGGGATGGCTGCGCCGTCTACCGCACAATTATGATCTACCTGGTTACGACATAGTTTTGAATGGTGTGAACGTTGAGACAGTGAACCCTCTCAGAGAGGCTGAAAACGCAAAGGCCCAAACAGGAGGTTTTGCCCGTTTCGGTAAACGCACGGTTCGCGGGCAGCGCCTGGCCGCACGACTGCCGTGTACCGCGGCTGTGATGTGCTGCAATCTCGATGGAAGTGAATTGGAATTAGTCGCCTGGGGATTGAGAAACGCTTACGGGCTTGGATTTCTTCCTGATGGGAGACTACTCGCGATTGATCAGGGAGCCGACGATCGCGGCAGTCGTCCGGTTGGCAATGCGCCGGATATGCTTTTTGAGGTGCGCAAAGGCGCGTGGTATGGCTGGCCTGACTTCATTGGGAATATTCCGATCACGGATTCGCGCTACCGACCGGAACGAGGGATGCCGCCAACTTTCCTTCTGGCGAATCACCATGAGCTGCCGGCGCCGGAAGAGCCCTTGTTATGCTTTCCGCCTCATACCGCCGCGGCCAAGTTTGAGGTGGTGCCGGTACACGCGTCGCGCTGGGCGGGACATCTCCTGGTCGCACTCTTTGGAGATGAAGTTCCTATGACGGCGCCCTCTGGACCAAAGGTGGGACGCTCAGTGATGCGTGTCGATCCTGCCGCCTGGACTTTGCACCCGTTGGTGCAGGACGGACTGCTGAGACCGATCGACGTTCGCTTCAGTCCCATAGAGAGCGCGCTTTACATCCTGGACTTCGGTAGCTTTGAAATGCTCGATAACGGAAAGGTCAACGCCAAAGCGAAAAGTGGCAAGCTCTGGCGCTTTCGTTTGTGAACGTAATCATGTCGCTTCTGGTTTGCAGCGGCGACGAAGTTGAGATCGTGGCTTCGCGATGAATCATCTGATTCATCATCGCGCACAGTGATTCAACGGTGAGTCACAGACTGAAGTCTGTGCCACCCGGTTTGGATAAAAATGATTTCCGAAATCACTCGAAATGACGATCCTTTATTGCCCTGCCGCTTGATCGGTCGCAAGGTGTGTGGATGAAGCTATTATTGGCACTAGGATTCGTTTTGAGCCTCGACAGTTTTCGAGTCTCGCTCGGGCTGGGCGCGTTGAAACTGCGCACGACGAAGCAGGTCCAAGTCGTTGTCGCTTTCGGACTGTGTGACGGATTCGCCCCGCTCGTGGGAATACTAATTGGCCATTCACTGGTGCGGTTCATCGGCGAGTGGAGCGAGTTTTTGGGCCCGCTGGTGCTGGGCATTTACGGCGCTTACGTTATTTACGTCGCCCGCCGTTACGAAGGCACCGAAGAACAGGAGGAACCGGGCGGCTGGATTATGCTGGGCCTGCCGCTGTCTTTGAGTTTGGACAACCTCATCGCGGGAACCAGTTTGGGGATGATTGGTTTTCCGTTAGTTCTTTCGGTCGCGGTGATTGGCGCGATGAGTAGTTTGATGTCACTGGCTGGCCTGCTGGTCGGGAGGACTGCGGTTAATCTCCTGAAGCTCAAATCAGAAATGATTGGTGGAGTGGCGCTCGTTTGCATCGCGGTCATGCTCGCGATTGAGAAGTTTTAGGTGATTGCGAAAGCGTCCGGCGGAATGCGATGGGACAACGAGCCTTGATGAGCACTTCAAGTCTGCTTTGGGGCGTAGTGAACTAATTTCGTCGTAAGGTTTTTTTCTAGCCCAGGCGTTTACGCCTGGGTGAGGAAAGAGCAGACGCTATAAAAGCCCCATTAATGGGGCTTTTGATTACTATCACCTTTCATTCCCCAGGCGTAAACGCCAGGGCTACGAAAAAGTCATTCAAATTGCGGTCCCACCTTCCGGCGCTCCGCTTTATGGCAGGCAGCCATCTTTTATCCATTGTTCGAAGAGTTGAATCTGGTCCGAAGTTAATGGGTCGAAAGGCGGTGGCGGCATCGGGCCATAGATGTCGGCGTGCGCCAGGCGGTTGTTGATGGTGTTAGCGTTGGCCTTCACGTGTTCATAGTTGGTCAGGTCGAACCGCCACATCATCTGTCCCCTGAATTGATTGAAAAGGGGCTGGATGTCATTGCTGAAAGAAACAGCCATTATCGTTCTCCCTCGAGTGGCACAGACGTCAGTCTGTGGAGTTGTCGTTAGGGTTGAGCGGGATCACAGACTGAAGTCTGTGCCACTAACTCTATTTTGACGCTGCCGGTGACAGACCATAAATCTTCAGGACGCCGCCCCCTTCTCTGCCAAAGACGAGCGCGCCGGCGACGACGTAATTCTTCCAGATAGCCGGCCCCAGGCTGTAGCCGTAACCACCGTTGTAACCGTCGGTTTGCATGCCGAGATCGTCATACCAGAGAAAGCGGCCGTCGCGCACGTCAAACGCATAGATGGCGATCTTGCTGGTGGTGCAGAAGACCACATCGTTGACGACCGCGGGCGAACTCAAGCCGCACTCACCCGCCGTGGTATACATGCCCACTTCCGTACTGATGTTTGGATCCAGGAACGAGGTGTTGCTGTAGCGCTGCGGATCGCTCTGGTCCATCGGCCAGCAATTCGCGAGCGTGACGGCGTCGATGGCGCGCATGAATGGGGTCGAATTAAAGTCGATGCCGGGCGACGCGTTGTGATAGTTCGGCCCACCCATCCCGATAAAGAATCGCGGCGAGATCGTCTGATCGGCAGAGCCGGGATAAAACGCCGGCGTGTTGAAAACGCCGGAAAAATTCTCACCCTGCGTCGCATTTGATTCGTCGTTCGAGACGGTGGGATTGATCGCGTTCTGATCTTTGGGATGCGCGTCCACCGTCGGCACCCAGGTCCCGTCATTCATGTAGGGAAGCAACTGTTGGCGATTGAGCAGGGTGAGAGTATCGGGATCGAGCACGAAGAAACTGCCGTTCTTGCAACCGAAGCAGACTGCCTTTTGCTCGTTGCCCTGCCCCGGGTTTAATGTGACCAGCAACGATGAACCGCCTACGTCGATGTCGAAGTCGGACTCACGATAATTGCTTTCGGCCGGCACTTGAAAGAAAGCCTTGAACTCACCGCTCGCCGCATCCAGGGACAGAATGCCGTTGGAGTAGCCGGGGCTTGGCAGCTCGGGCGGCGCCTGAGGCTCCGGAGCTTGATTACCCGTCGAACAATACAGGCGGTCTAATTCACTATCGTAGGAGATTGCCCCCCAGACCGAGCACCCCATGATGATCGGTCCGGTATCAGACGTGGTGTAGGGCGCCGGTAACGGCGAGATTCCCACGGCGTTAGCGGGCAAGACGTTCGGCTGGTTTGGTTGACTCGCGACATACTGGTTAGTGCAATAAATCCATTTGACGTTTCCGGTCGCGGTGTCGAGACAAAAGACGAAGCTGAAGAGTTGATCGTTCTCGCCTTCGCCGCAGCCCACGTAGAGGCTGGTTCCGTCCGCACTAACGACGGGCGATGACCAAACGACCGGCGGCGGCGCGCCGCTGGCAACCCCTGCAATGTTCGTAATCGGTTGGTTGTGAGCAGGATCGGCGTTACGCAGGTCCGTCACCCAGATCAAAGTCAACGTCTCCTGATCGAGACAATAGAACTTGCCGTTGAAGGCTCCGAAGTAAATCCGGCCGTTGATGACCGCAGGAGTGCATCCCATTCCGGCGAAGCTATGGGCATCAGGTGCGTCGTTGCCTAAATCCCAATTAAAAGTTTTGACGATGTTCCCGGTTTGGATGTCGATTTTGTGGAGTGCTCCGCCATTGCCCCCCTGGGCCACCTGCGAATTGGCCAGGCCCACGTAAACGAAGCCGTCTGTGACCGCCGGCACTGAGAGTACCGGGCCATCGAGCGAGAGCGTAAAGAGCGTCGTGAAAGACGTCGATGAAGGTGTCCCTGTGCTGTTGACGTTGGTGCTGTTCAGATCGCTATCAGAGACATAACCGGTGTGCTCCCGATCGCCATGGTACATCCACCAACCGGTCGGCGATGTTGCGGTAGCCGCAGACTGTGGCGCGGCTACCTTGGCCAATGTCTGCGGGGCAGGTTTTGCGGACGGCGGGGCCGTCTTCTCGTACACCACGCCCTTGGCCCTTGCGATTTCAGTCTTCTTATCCATTAGTTGTGCGCCCTCCGGTTTAAGCCCCAGCTAAAGTCTGATTGCCCGGCCCTGTAGTGACAACTCATGCAGCTGTTGCCCCCCGCGCCGGCAGCATCATTCTGCGTTTGAAAGTAGGTTTCCATCGTCGTGTTTACCGATCCGGTAACGGGAAAGGCCGCGCCCGCGTTCTGTGGGTAGACGCCGCCGTTTTGCATCAACATGAACGGATTGCCCGGGCCGATGCCCGGGTTGAACGGCCATTGCGTCACGACCAGTTCGTAATATTGCCACACCGTTCCTTTCAGAAGTCGCTGGTAATAAGTATTGAAATCGCGCGTGGACGCTCCCGGCGGAGTGTTGGGGATTGGATTAACTCGGGTGACCTGTACCGGCGACGGCGAAGGCACCGGCGACGGCGAAGGTCTGTAGTTGTATCCATTCACCGAAGGGGGATTGCCCGTGCCATTGTTGAATGAATAGCCGTTGGGCGGCGGTGACGGCTTTGGCGAAATGTCACTATCCGGCGGCACGTTGTCTACTTGTTCGAAGGTTGACCAAACCCACTCGGTGAAAGGGTCGATCTTATGAGCGATATGCAGACCGACCAACAAGACTGTGGCCGGCGTGCATGACTTGGTCTGCGGATTGTAAATCTGCGCCGCGGTCGTGTAGAAACGGCTGACATCGTCTTTGCTGGTTTTGATGCGCCACGCCGCTTTGATCATGATCGAGCCCAGGGTGTTCGTCGGCGTGGTCGTGGTCATCGGCATCTGCACGCCAAACTGCGCATTTTCTTTCGGCGCCAGGTTTTTCAAGAGGTAAAGCCACGAAGTGGGATCGGTGTCCTGACCCCGAATGAAGTTGTACTCCGCCTGATCGTAGCGAATGTCGTAATAGACATAGTTGCTCTGCTGGTCGATCAGCGGAAGTGAAAACGCCTGCTTGGTTTGCATCAGCGGCGTATTGCCTTTGGTGATGAAAATGAGCGTCTTTTGTCCGGCCTGGGTGTTTGTGCAAGGCTTGACCGGGCTGTCGAGTGACTCCCAGGAACTCGGCCGCTGATCGCCTTGACCAAAGAGATCGAAGGCGTCTTTGTAAGTTCCCCAGACTACCGGAGTACCGCCGGCGGCGTTAAGAAACACGCTTGGATTGTTGGGTTGGTCAGGCGTGCCGCGCGAGCCAGTTGCGGCCGGCCAGTTGAGCGCGATGAAGGACTGCCATGAGAAGTAATCGAAGTTGGGTCGAATTTGCAAAGGGCTATTAATCTGAGTTGGCAGTGGCACCGCCCAGGGAATGTTGCCGCTTACTGCGGCCGCCGGCACGCTCGGTGGAAATGGCGAAGGGTATGGCGGTATGACAATCTGAGCAGGGCTGGCGCCAGGCGTAGCCGTCATCGCAGTGCTGTTCGTATTGTTGAACGACGCCGACGGCCGGCAACTGTAGTTTGCGAGTGCAAAGAGAGTAACCGCACCTACGACAGTCAGGGCTCTGATGTTTCGGTTTGGAGTGCCCATGATTTTTGCTCCTTGGTTCGAGTGCGATGGGATAGCGGTTATCTTCCACGGACACGGCCGCCGGCGCCGACGAGCCTGAGACTGTTTACTCGTCCAACTGAAAGAGATTCAACTTTACACTGATGCAATCCTTAGGGCGCGCACGAGGGGACGCGCCGGCATGATTCTTAACGTCGCGCATCTTATTCCGACGGCTGCGGCGGAGTCAACGTTAATGTGCCCGTTCCCCGGGGGTAATGTTGCGTTGCCGTGATGTGCGCGATACTCTGTGCGCGCCAAGTGAAGCGAAAAGGATAGGCGTCGGAAGATCCGCTGCGGTCTCTGCGCTTACCTCGCCTTTTTCTCTGCGGTTAATGCTTTTCAGAATGTTGCTTCGCCGCAGAGGAGCACCGAGGTTTTAGAGGGACACAGAGAAAACGAAATCAGGGCACTTCCAAAAGGAACAGCAGAATGACCTCCAAACGCAAACCTACGAAGCCATCTCTAAAAAGTCTGCAAACACAGGTCGTCGGCACCTGGAGATTGATCTCCGCTGAGAATAGAAAGTCGGCTAAGAAACCCTGGGTACCATATACTTTTGGCAATCCTCCGTCGGGTTATTTCATTTACGATCCGACCGGACATGCGTCCATCCAAATCATGACCACGCCGCCAAAGAAAATCTCAAAGAAACATGGTCCTACGCCGAAACAGGCCCGGGCAATCTTCAAGGCATACACCGCATATTACGGGACCTACACCATTGACGAGGCAAACATCACTGTTCAAGTTGAAGGCGCCTGGGATCCGCGTCAGGTAGGCACGGCCCAGGTACGACCTTACGAACTCAGAGGCGACACCCTGATCATTGGCGATCAGGTCACTTACAAGAGAACCTTAAAACGAGTTAAGTGAGGGCCGTCCAAACTGTAATGAGATCGCTTGCTCCGTAATTGTGTCAATAAGAAATTTTCGTGGTCGTCAGACCCTTTTCATTGTTTGCTGCTAATTTTGGTTTGCTAAGTCGATCTGCTCTTCAGTTATTGCTTCCTATTTCGTCTGCGGAACCCTCCGTAACATCTGCGGTTCATCCAATGTTTCGGCGATTAATCGCGGAGGAGAATCAGAAGTCTACGCAGAGAACAACTTGAATCAGGGCACTAACCAGGTTTGTTTGAGTGTTATCTTTTTCGGTGGACTATGCGACTATCCCAGGTTTTTGTTCGCAGTCGAGAGCTGGCTCCCCTGATTAAACAGGCGTGCGCGGTAGACGAGCCCGCACAGTTCATGGCGCTGATGGCGAAAATGCCGGTTGAACCTCGCCAGCTCCGTTTGTGGAGAGCGATACGACAGAGCGCGACTCACTTTGCAGATCGGGCAGGCGTAAAAATCCCGTCGTGGCCAGACCAGGCGGCGCGTCCGTGTTTCGCCGGACAGCAGCCCTACGTGGACTATTACCCAGCAGTCCTTGCCAAACTCGACGCGCTCGAGACTTTTGGCGGCGCGTCGGTTTACGCGTTTGCCGACTACGCACCGCTCGGCTCGGACCCCTGGATGGCGCGGACGCCGCTGCCGAGTGTCAGCGCACCGAACGGTCTGATGCTACTCAGATTTTGTCGCTCGATGCGGGCGCACCGGGGCAAGGATCTTCGCTTTGTGCCTCCGCCTTCTTTAAGCGTGCTCGCAGAGGTAGCGGAGAATCTCAAGGGAATGATCACGCACACCGCGAAGTGGTTGCCGCCAGACTCCTTCTCGAAGAAAGCCGCATTCGCGAGGCTGAGAGTTCTCCTTAACGATTATGAAGCGGCGCGCGTCGCAGCCGGAAACGCCGGCGAGTTCAACAGCTTTTGGTCGGCCCGCGTTTTTCACCGGTTGGGGTTCCGTCTGCCGCTGGTGTCGCTCAGCAAACTGCTCGCCCATGATGAGCTGCTTCCTTCAGTAGCGGCGACCCTCGCCATTTTCATCGAGCGTAACGCTCTCTTCATTGAAAGTGTCAACGAGGCAAAGCAATTCGAGGAAGGAGGCGATCTCAATTTCAGCAGCAAAGAGCCGGGTCATGTTCCGTTGGCGTTGGCCGATCCGAAAGATGGCGTGCGGCGTTCGCTACATCTACAGCGCCGGGGCAGCGATCATCTTCTCGTCAGCAAAACCGAAGTCTTCAACATTGGCCGCGGGGATGCCGCGTCGTTAGAGGAGTTGCTGCGCCGCCTCTCAGGTCGCTGGTCGCTGGACGTCTTTACGCCATTGTTCCTCTTCCGGCTCGGTTTTGCCGGGATCATCGACGGACGCGGCTCGATTCGTTACTCCCTGGTCCTGGCCCACGTGATGTGGCGTCTGTTCGGAGATCGTCACCCGCCCAACCTTCTGTGTAGTTGCAGTCCACCACTCACAGGTCCGTTTGTCGAGGCCGTGTGCCGCGCGCACGGTAAGCTTCCCGACAGCCTGCGCGCGCGCGAGCCAACTTTGATCTCGCGCCTGCTTATGTCCGATGAAACGACGATCCGCAGGGAGATCTTCGCCTCGTGGCGTGAGGAAGCGCAGAAATGAATTCGAGTCCAATACACTCACATCCTCACGCCTCAATGCGGGTGCTGGTCCGGCCACGCTCACCTGCGATGGCTGACGCGCTTCAGCTTGCTCCGCGACTCTATCATTTTTCTCGTGACGCGATACATTCGTTGTTCGGCGCACTCAGTTACCCGAGCCGGACGCCAGTGTGGATGCCTTCGTATCACTGTGGGATGGAAGTGCGCGCCGCCGCCGATGCAGGTTTTGCGCCGCGCTTCTACAAGATAAATAAAGATTTGAGCGTCGACGTCGAGGATCTCGCCAGAGGTCTACGTGACGAGCCAGGGCCAGTACTGCTGATACATTATTTCGGCTTCGCTCAACCCGGCACGTTGTCTGTCGTCACGCTATGTCGTGAGCGTGGTGTGCCTCTGGTGGAAGACTGTTCGCACGCTTTTCTTTCACGCCTCGGTGAACGCGAACTCGGCACCTTTGGCCAGGCGGCTACTTTTAGTCTTTACAAAACCCTGGGTACGAGTGACGGAGGCGCTTTAAGCGTTGAGCAAACGGAACTGAGTCGCCTGACAGGACATCAATTCTCATTGCCGCCAACAAAAACACGACCGACAATTGCATGGCACGCTGGCCGGAGAAAGCGGCGCGCCACTGCGATCTTTCGGCAGAACGGACGACGCCATCAGGAGGAGCTGGCCAGACGATTCGGAGACCGGGTGGTGGCAGCCAGGCGACGAATCTTTGAAGGCGAATGGATTTATGGGCGCGGCATCTCAAGGCTTTCGCTGGCTGTGATTCAGCGTCTGGATACCGGGATGGTGGTCGAGCGACGCCGTCGGAATTACCTCCAGCTCGACTCCCTGCTGCGCGATGTTCTGAATTACCGGCCGGTTCCTCTCGCGTTGCCGGCCGAAACCTGTCCGCTTTACCTGCCGATCTTCGTTCGCCATCGCCCAGAGATACTCGTTAAACTTCAGGCGGCTCTGATTGAAACTTTCATTTTCGGTATGTTTAGTCACCCGGCGATGGATACCGAACGGTTTCCTGACAGCCGCGTGTTGCGCGAAGAAATCCTATGCTTGCCTGTGCATCAAGATCTTGAAGAATTTGATCTGAGGCGCATAGCATCGGCGCTTCGTCCGCTACTCGAAGCTGATGCGTAACCGGGGATGCGATGAATCCGAGTTTAATCTTCACGGTAGACACCGAACCTGACGACCAGTGGGCGCCCGCTTTGGCGGACGGCAGCCTGCCTCCCTTTTCCTTTCTGAACACGCGAGGTCTTGGGCGCCTTAAAGATTTTTTCCGCCGTCACGATGTGCCAGTTACGTGGATGACGTCTTATTCAATCGCACGCGACCGAGAGAGTGCACGCGTCCTGCGCGCCGCCGCCGCGGAAGGTGATGAAATCGCCGGGCACTTGCATGGCTGGGAGACGCCGCCGTTCGCGGGCTTCGACCGCGCCAACCGTCCCTTCATCGGCGAGTACACACCTGATATGCGACTTGCGAAGCATCGCTCGTTGCTTGCCGCGCACGAGGATGCGTTTGACGCGCGTCCGGTGAGTTATCGCGCCGGTCGCTGGGCGATTGACTCGATGGAACTACAACATCTCGCCGAGTTGGGTTACCAAATCGATTCAAGTGTTCCGCCCGGCATAGATTTTCGTGATCGATCGGGCCTGCGACGGCCAGGCCCGGATTTTCGCCCTTACTTAAGGAGAGAACGTTTGCAACCGCATCGGGTGGGCGCGCTCTGGGAGGTGCCTGCATCAATCACTCCGATTGGTTTGCTTGGCAGCGCGGAGGGTTCTCTGGCAATCGCGCGCGCAGCCGGTTGCCGCGACCAGGGGGGTTCGTTGGTCCACGCCGTGGCCCCGGTACTGCATCGCACACTGGCCGCATTGCGCCTCCAGGAGCTGGTGTGGGTGCGACCGCTCAAGCACCCGCGCGCTCAGTTAGTGCGCGCGACTCGCGTGCTCCTTCGGCGAGGAGTGCGGATTGTAAATGTGATGTTCCACTCTTCGGAAGCATTCGTGGGCGCCAGCCCTTTAAGCCGTCACGCGGAGGATGTAGAGCGACTCTACGCCGATCTGGAGGCGATCATCACTTGCGCGCGATCCTACGGGGCGGTTGCCCGCACGCTTCATAACGCGGTCGTTGCGTTAACTTCTCCGGCCCTCAACGAGGCGCCGCGTCTTCATCGTCCAACATAAGCCGCAGTTGCTCAGCGGGGTCCGGATAGAAAAAGGAGGAGGGATGCACTCCCTCGCCTAAATCGCCGCAGAGTCGCCGCCGGCGGCCGGTCATTCGCGCCAGAACTTCCGGCGGTAGTCGCTCATAATCATAAGGGCGACTCCACATCGGCCCATAGCGGAAGGTGATGCTCTTGCGTGCGCAGTTGGTTCGGTTGGGCGCTACGGCATGCCACAAAGACCATGGAAAAAGCAGCGCGTCGCCCGCTCCGGCCCTGAGCTGGACTGCCCCCTCGGGCGGTGACGCAAGCGAGAATTCTCGATCAGGAAAGTGTCGTCGATGACTGCCGGGAACAAGCATGAAATTACCACTGTCGAACCCGGAGAGGTCAGTCAGGAAGAACTGCACTTTCATTTGCAGGACGGGATTGCCGGCGGACGGCAGGAAGCGTGAAAACGCCGGACCGCCGTCCGTGTGCCATTCCACCAAAGGCTCCGTGCCCGGACTCGGTAGGCGAACGAAGACTTCCGTTCCGAGAAGCTGTAGGTAAGGTCCGATCAACGTCAACAGCCAGGGGAAAGTGATCGGATGATCGATCAGCGAGTCCAACGCATCGGTCTGGGTAATTGCGGCGGCAATCTTGAATGTTCTCAGGTCCTCGACCGGAGCGCCCGATCCCGCCCCGGTTTGTTGTGAGAACAACTGCTGCTTATCACAAGACCGGAGTAATTCATCTACCTTGTCGAGGAGCTGCGTTGTCTCGGCAGGCGACAGTACTTGCGGCAGGAGCAAATAACCCTGCTCTTCCCATTGACGCCGTTGCGCATCCGTCACTTCAGTATTTAGCTCCCCTTCATCCATGGCCTTGGATTTATTCCAATGGGTTTTCCTTCGGCGGGTCAGAACCGGGAGCGGTAGCGACCGGGTCAGGAAGTCAGTCTAATCAAACACGCATCCTGATCCGGTCGCTGCCGCTCCCGGTTCTGACACTCAATCTCTCCGGAGCGCCTGGATCATGATCTGTTCAATCAGCTTTTCGTAATCAATACCTGCCCAGATGCCGGCTAGCGAGCGATTAAACGGCGTCAATCCAGGGTTAGGGTTGGCCTCCAGGAAAACCCAATCTCCAGACGAGCTCAACCTCAAGTCCAGGCGGCCGTAGTCTCTCAAGTCCAGAGCGTCGAACGTCCGCCGCGTAAGTTCCCTCACCTTTCTCTCTTGCGTTGACGTCAACCTCGCAAAATCCGTCCGCACTCGCCAGCGGCGCCGATATACTCTGTCATGTTTCAGACGGTAAGAGGCGAGTTGCGGTTTGTTTAATGACCTGCGACCGACAATAAGCTCTCTTACGGGCATTACTCGCCGGCCAAGGACTCCGACGAGCATCTCGCGTCCCGCAATGAATTCTTCACAGATGACGTCCTCGGTATCGCTTGCTTCGAGAACAGCAATACGACTGAGAAGGGCGTCCTTCGTGTGGACGAGTGATGCTTGAGTGATTCCCTCCGAAGCATCGCCAAAACGTGGCTTCACCACGAGCGGGAATTTCGTCCGGGTCGGAAGCCGAGGCGCGCTGGCCCGCAGCACAAAGTACTCGGGCGTTTTGAATCCTTCTCGGGCGGCGATCAGTTTGCTTATGGCCTTATCGCGGCAAAGCGTCAGACCCCTCGGCCCGGTTCCCGTGTACGGGAGTTTAAGCAATTCCAAAAGGGCGCAGATATGACCATCTTTCCCCCGGTCCCCATCCGCTTGCTCGGTCAGGTTAAAAACGAGGTCCGGCTTTACCTCCTCGATCCATTTAAACAATCCGGCGGCATTCGTGTACGGTCCGACGACTACCTTCTCGACCAGGCTTCGGAGCGCCTTGACCACGGGGCGATCCCCTTCGCCCGCTACAAATCGCGAAGTTCCAGGGACGAGAACCTCCTTGTCAACCAGCACCGCCAGGGTCAAGCTACGCAAGAGCCGGCGTGCAGTTCCACGACGCCCCGCCATCATGGCGCACCTCCGTCAATGACTTTCTCCGCGACGCCACCCGGATGACTGCCAGTCGTCAGTTCGCCGTCGACAATCTCGCGATAGATTTGCTCGTACCGTTTGAAAACTTCAGACCATGAATGTGGCAGCAGTCTATCAGCCAAGATGCGACGGCCTGCGGTTGCCCGCGGATGAGTGAGTTGACGTTTGATAGCGGCGGAGAGGTCGGTCACAAATCGGGGCACATCGGTCGCGACCGGTTCGTCGGCGTGAGTCGTCGCGAGCGCCGGCACTAACTGAATGTGCCCGTCGTGCTCCCACTGCTTTGGCACCCAACTTTGCACCGTAGGTAAGGCGCTCACGACTACCGGACAGCCGCACGCGAGGGCCTCAAGCATCGTCAAGGGCAATCCTTCGAAGAGTGACGGCAGGACAAAGACGCTGCTCACTTGCAGCACCTTCGCGACGACTTCTTGCGGTTGGGCGCCGAGATGAATTACCAGCGGACCGGCGGCGTTAACCATTTCGGCGACCTTTCGGCCGTCTTCGCCGCTGCCAACGGCTCCCACCAAAACTAAAATGAGGCGGACCGGCAGCGCTTCGCGTTGCAATCTCGTAAACGCATCGAGCAGAAATGGTATGCCCTTGGGAGACGACAGTCTGCCCACGAAAGTAGCGAGTCGCATTTTTTCGTCACCGGGCAGCGTTACGTCAAATCGGTCTCGCAGTTCAGCCACGATTTTCGCGCGCGGCGACGAGGAAAAATGAAACAGGTCAGAATTAAATCCCGCGCCCGTCACGGCGATTCGATTTGCATCACAGCCGAAGCGCTCGACCACGTCGGTTAGCGACTGCGGAGTCAAGACGCAAACCCTATCAATCGCCCGCACGCCCGGTAATACTCGCGGCGCGAGATGCGGGGCCTTGATCATCTGTCGCAGTTCGGCGTTGTGTGAGCTGGCCAGGACGGGTACGTCACTGAAAACCTCGCGCGCCAGCGCGGTCATCAGCCAGAGATGGTGAGCGTGCACTACCTGCGGGCGAAACTTCGAGTGAACGGCTTCCATTACCCGGCGCGAGACCGTCAAGTACTGTTCGATCTGAAGCCCGGTCATCCGTGAGAACACGGTCGTCGGGTAGGGCATCACATCGCTATTGCCAGGAACTGGAAACGGGGCGTCCGCCGAGGGAAAAAGGATCGGCGAAACCTGCTCGGCATTGAGCGGCGGCAACTCCGCGGCCGATGTTCCCGGTGGACCGGCAACAATTGCCTGCTGCTCATAGCCGGAGCGCGCCGCCTGGCGAACCATCGCGGCTAGAAAAATGCCGCTACCCGAGCGGCCGGGCCGCTGCGAGAGAATGTGTAAGATCCGCATCAACGAATCAGGGCGACGAGGTTGCTATGAAACATTGTCTCTTCGTCATGGTCCAAAACGCGCAGGTTTGTGCCGGCGATCAACTCTTCCATGACGGCGCGAGTCATCCGTGAAAAGCCAGGGTTTTCGCGGGCGGTCCTTTTCCGAATGTCGCCGTAGTGAACGACGGCAAAACCGCCCGGTTTCAGCACGCGTTCAATCTCGATCAGATAAGCCTGGATCCCTTCCGGTTCAAGGTGGACAAAAACATCGAAGGTGAAGACGAAATCAACGGATGAGTCCGGCACGCCGGCCATCTCGTACCCGCGCGTCTGGTAAGGCTTAAAGCGTAGTTCAGGAAAGCGCCGACGCAGGTAGTCGAACGACTCAGGGTTGAATTCGACTATGATGAGTTGCCCGGCACTCCGAAAATATTGGGTCCACCGACCTCCTCCGGCGCCGATTTCAAGGACGGTACCACCGGGAACGAGATAAGGCACGATAAATCTACGCCGCATTTCCAGCAGCGGCTGAAACAACTCCGGGTGGCCCCAACGGTCGCCGAAATGTTCTTCATCAGCGCCAGGCGAAAAGTCGGAGATCATCGCTCCCCATTTGCGGTTCCAATCAAGTGACGGCATAACTCAGCAGTGATCTAGATTCATCGCGGGATTTTCTCTAGCCCAGGTGTTTACACCTGGCTGAGAAGTACGACGCGCTATTAAAGCCCCATTAATGGGGCTTTTGAAACTAACCCTTTTTTCTTTCCCAGGCGTAAACGCCTGGGCTAGGTAAAAGTCACTTCAAAGTAAGACACTACCCGACAACTCTCTGTCGCAATCGCTCAGCGATCCACTCTGGCTCATGCGGCACTCTGGGTGCTTCGCCATTTGCTTCAGGCCGCACCTTTATCAGTAAGAAGGAGGGGCCGGTTTTCTCAAATAGGTCGGCGACAGCCGCGTCGAGTTCGTCGGCTTCCGTAACGCGAAGCACATGACGATAACCGGCTGCCAGGGCAATGCCGTCGAGGGGGACTTGCGCAGAGATCGAGCGCTGGCCACCCGTCGAGCCATAGACTTCATTATCAAATACGAAGTGAAAAAAGTTCGCCGGGCTTCGTTCCGCAACCATCGCCAGGGTACCCAGCGCCATTAGCAGATTTCCATCGCCGTCAAAGACCACCACGCGCCGCTCAGGTTGTGCGAGCGCCAGACCCAGTCCTATTGACGAAGCCAATCCCATCGAACCGAGCATGTAAAAGTTTTCCGCGCGGTCATGCGCGGCGCAGGTTTCCCGACTGATCCAACCATTGGCCGCGACGACCAGCTCGTCACGAATTTGCCCGAGAATCATCGTGATGGCTTCACCGCGTCTCATCATCTCAGCACTCCAGGCCGGCATACCAGAGCGCACGGCGCGCGCCGTTCTTGCATGGTTCGAGCAGCCTGGCGAAGATCGCTCTCCAGTGATTCGGCGTCTGGAACATACAGCGGCAGATCGAGGGTCTCCAATAGCGTCAAAGTAGAGGCGCCGATCAGACTATGCTCAGGCGAATCCTTGCCGTCATGCCCACGCCATCCGACGATGAGCAACAGCGGCACCCGATAAAGCGCGGCCAGCGATGCTAAAGGATTCAACGCCAGCGCCAGCCCGGAGTTCTGCATCAAGACGACGGGGCGGCGCCCGCCAAGATATGCTCCAACCGCAAGGCCGATGGCGACGTTCTCAGAAACCGCGGGAATGTAGTTGAACTCGGGCCGCGTCTCGATCTCTCGCAGCGTGACTTTGAAAGTCGAATCGGGCACGCCGGTAAAAAAATCGAAACCGGTTTCGCGGAGAAGCGCGCTGAAAGAGAGGCTGTGGTTCAATGCCGGCCCCTCGCGCTAGTGGCGTTTGCCGCGATCGGTTCGACATCGGTAAGGCCCTGCAACTCGAAGACGGCCTTCATCGGCCATAGTTGATCTTCGATCGAGGCAGTCGAGCCGCTGCGCATAATCTCGGCATACGCGCGCTCCATCGCACGGAGTGCGCATCGAAGTCCGTGATTGGCATATATCACCATCTTTATGCCAAGCATCGCCAACTCATCGACCGTTGTTTGGTAATACGTGGTGGGTATGGAAACCAGCGGCGTGGGCTTGTCCCAGGCCTTCGCGATGATTGCCAGTTCGTCTATCGTAGTGGACTTGCTATGAACGAGCACAGCATCAGCACCGGCATCCGCATAGGCACGTGCGCGCGCCAGCGCTTCGTGGATGTCGCCGCCGGCAATCAGCGCCTCGACGCGAGCGATAATCACAAAATCCCGGGTTCGCTGTCCTCGTTTACCGGCGCGCAGCTTTTCCACGAATGTATCTATCGAAGCCAATTCCTGTTTGCCGGGAGCAAAGCTGTTGAGTTTTGGAAATGTCTTATCTTCGATGCAGACGCCGGCGACTCCTGCTTCCTCGAACCGGCGAACGGCGTGGGCAAACTGAAAGCCGTCACCGTAACCGGTGTCGCAGTCGACAATAACGGGCACCTCAACGACAGCACACATCGAGCGCGCCACGGCCAGGTGTTGACTCTGGGTGATGATGCTGGCATCGGGCACCGCATAAGAGGCCGAGATCTCGAAACTGCTCGACCAAACCCCATCGAAATTCGCGCGTTCAGCCATCTTTGCCCCGAGCGCGTTGTGTGCTCCGATCAAACGAACGACACCTGGTTGACTAAGAAGCCTACGCAGTGTGGCGGCCCCATTGATCATTGCTTTCTCCTCTCGGGGAACGTGGCCTAAGACGACAGGTACCCTAACACATTCGGCAACTTGCTAAATTGAAGAAAAGCTCCTGGCCCCTTGATATCCATTCATGATGGGCACTCCGATGATGTTAAGGCCCTGACGGATTACTCAATCTAAATCAGTTCTTCCGCTTGACTCAGTGGGCCAATCGTCACCGGTCTTATGGCTCGACCAATTTGTTTCTCCGAAACGTTGCGAGGAATTGCTGCATGAATGTAGATCCGCTCTCAACAAGCAACGGATTCTTGTGTGCCAGTGGTGTGCCAACTCTACCAAACCAAGCCATACTCACCGGCACGCAGGCATTATAGAGTAAGCGGAAAGCCCAACAAAGACAGACGGATCAGAAATGAGGGAAGCAGGCCGCAACAAGCAATTTAAGACTTAAAATCCGTTGACCGTAAGGTCGTGTGGGTTCGACTCCCACCCTCGGCACCAATTAAATCAACAGTTTACGAACGTTCATTAATCTAGAAACTCAATTTGTGCTACGGAGTAGGAGTTGAGCGCTTTCTTCAGATTTCTTAGGCAATTCATAAATCTCTGGGCGTTTCAAACGTCCCTCATCTTTCCCTCATCCATCAGATTTCAGTCCAAAATGGAATTTTGATCATTCGCTCTGACGGCCGAAATACAGTTAATGCCACCGCGTAATCGGAGTTTCATTCCGTTGCTTTACATCATTTGATTCAAATTGCTGAAGAAAACCGATTCCCTCATCGAAAACTGCGGGCAGAGGAACTGGGAAGATTCGGGTCGTTATCAAACAACTTGCCACACTTGGACGGGCGCTTCGCGTCCTTTGACATGCACTGCTCCGATAGGGGTCGCGTCGCCGAATTTATCGCTGACGGCCTGCCAGACCGTTTCCGAGATCAATAACTGAGAGCCAAATTGTTTATTCAACTGCTCAATGCGCGACGCTACATTTACCGCGTCACCAATAACCGCGTATTCCTTTCGCAGCGCGGATCCGATACTCCCGGTCACCGCTTCGCCGGCATGCAAGCCGATACCTACCCTGGTAGGCAACACGTTGGCCGCGGCCACCTCCCTCTCGACGCGTAAAATGATTTCGCGCGCCGCTTCCACGCCGTTTAAGCAATCTGCTCCGTCTGAGACCGGCGCGCCGAACACTGCCATGAATCCGTCGCCGAGAAACTTATTGATAATTCCATGATGGCGGTTCACAATTTCGATCATGAATTCGAAGAGCGATTCGAGATGAACAAACACTGCCTCAGGCGTCCGTTTTTCAGCGAACGTTGAGAAATTCCTGATATCCAAAAACATCACGCAAACGCTGCGACGTTCGCTTGCCAGATGCGGCTTCAAGGTCAGCAATTGCTCCATGACTACTGGAGAAACGTATTCCCCGAAGGTCCTCCTGATTCGATTTCGTTCTTCAACCGTTGCCAACGAGTTAAGGGTGCGTTTCTTGATCTGGATTGTCACCAGGCCTGTAACCACGCCAATGACCAAAAGAAGAAGACTCCTAATTACGTGATGAGGCATGCTGGTAAGAATTGGCTCGACCGACGCGTCCGAGGTTTTGTCGACGAAACATAATGCCAGGGTCGAGTACTCGATTGCCGCCACAGCTCCCGTGAATACGCACAGCCTGGCATTCAGACGCAAGGCCGAGAGCACGATGAACACTGGGTAAAGCAGCATCGCCGGCGTGAACAGCGCGTAGACTGGCCCAAGAAAAACCGAGCCGACCGTCATAGCCAACGTAGGAATACTCGTTTCGACAAAAGCGCTCAAATACTGAAGGGCCGTCGAAGGGTGCGCCTGTTCATGGATCAAGTAGTCAATTGTGAGCCGCTCACCGACGAGGCAGATGACGGTCACTGCGGTGATCAGGAGCAGCGTGGTTACGAATCCCGTGACGTTTCCGTGGAACGCACGCTGGAACTGATTGAAGCCAAAGCTCGCAACGCCAAGAACAATCAGCAGCGCGGTGATGATGACGCCTATTAAGATCGTCACGCGCAATCTGTCGCTCTTCAGAATTTCGCGCGCGAACTCGCGTTCAAAGGCCTTCGCGGTCGTGCTGTGCTCTTTGGGTAATCGGATTGTCATACCAGTAAGAAAAGACCCAATCTTAGGTAACCTGGTCATGGCGCACCTGAAACAAGGTTGACATGCTCTATTCGTGACGATTCTGAAGCGGCCGCCACGAATGTGATCGCGATCTCGCGACCGTCAAACAATTTGCCCTTAATCGTTAGCTCCTTGATGACTTTCCTATCGTTACTAGTAACAGCTTTCCTGTTCCGGTTACGTTGCCGCTGACGTCGCCGCCAGTGATTTTCAAGACAATCTCCCCAGGCGTCGAACCACTTGCCGACCACGTTCCCTGCGCTTGTAACTGAAGATCTGAAATCAGGGTGATAAGCACCGTGCCGTCTGGGCGAAGAACGGCAAGCGCGGCGGTAAACTTCCGTTCTTCGAACGCGTCAACGATCACGCCATGTCCCTTTCCAACTGCCGTCAACGAATCAGATTCTTGCCCTTGCGCGTATACGGGAAGAACGAATTGGGCGAACAACAATATGAGTAGTGTGCTGTGCCGTCGCATTAGTCGTTTTAGTCTGTTCATAGTCCCCCCAAATTTATGTTTCGCTCTGCACCTCTTCTGTGTTGCAATTATGAGGAGCAAGCTGAATCCGCCGCTAAGCAGAACTAACATCGCGACGGCCACGAAAAGTTTTTGAAGCGGCAAATCGGCGAACCCGAAGTTTCTTATCGACGCCATTTCTGTGATCGGATTGGCCGGCGCTGCAAAGACGACCGGACCAGGTGAGGGTTGCACGTATTTCAGATACGCTGCTGCTTCTGCGGTGGCAATTGCCGCTTCGATTCGCGCGCGGTCTTCTTCGAGCAGATCCAATTGTGTTTGTAATCCGTTACGCTCGATTGTCAGGAGCTTGCGCCGATGCGCGCGTAACTCCTCAGGATGCACCGATCCGATGCCAGCCAACTCGCGCTCAATGGACTCCGGTCTCAACTGCTCATCGAGTTCCTCAAGACGCATGCGTATCCGCGTCTCTTTCGATTCAATCTCCAGTAACTGTTGTTTAAGAGCTGAAGCCGAGACCTGGCTACCTGTGCGTTGTTGCGCTGCAACAGTCCCGGCTAGACCGAGTGTCATAAGAATTGAAACCAGCGCGATAGCTTGCTTAACGATCGGTGCAGCGCCGGTAAGTTCGCAGGTCAATTTGCCGTTTTGCGATGGCTGTGTGATCTCAGGATTTCTCGGCAGCCAGGTATTGGCCCAACCGCGTTTTCCGTCAAAGGCCCTGGGAGTGTAGGCGTTACCACCATTACTTTCAGTGAACCGTCGTCGTCGACGTCTTTCAATTGCCGCTCTAAAGATTACTTGAACGAAAATGCAAAGCATTAACACGGCAAACCCCGCCATCGCGATATAGAGCAGTACGAGTCCAAATGTATGTCCGGTATCCATCGTCGTTCCCTCACTACTTCTTCTCGATTAGAAATTTCATACCGTATTTGCGGCCGACGCCGTTGTAGAATCCGCCAAAGTCGTCGCTGGCCAGATTCCCCTGGTAGTCGCGCGGATTGAAATGATTCGTCACGTTGAAGACCTTCAGTCCGACTTTAAAGCGGTATTTCTCTTTGAAGCGCGCGGGCGCTGATAGGCTCTTCAGGACCTGCATGTCGAGCGACACAAATGCCGGGTAGCGTCCCGCACGGTTGCGTTCGCCGATGAAGTTTCGATCCTCGTCGATGTTGGAGAGCGGAAAACCATTGCGGAGGTCGAGTACGGGGGTGACAGTAATTCCGTACTTCACACCGAAGGTGCCCCAAAACACGAACCGGTTCGGCGCGTCGTATGGCAGGAGCGAACGTTCGTTCGGGCGAATTATTGGATTCTGAAAATTGCCGAAGTACGAGTTGAAGTCATTCAAATCGCCGATGCCCCGCGAACGCACATAAGAAGCATTGAATTCGTCATGGCGAAACTTGTATCGCGCCGTGACCTGTAACTCTCGATAGCGCGATTTTCCTACATTACTGAGCGATAAAATGCTCCCGGATGTCGTCGAGTTAAGCGGGTCGAGGATGTACTCGCGTGTGCCTTGACGCTGTCGATAAGCGACGCGGACGAAGAGGTTCTCGATCCACTCGCGATCCACTTCGATATTCCAATTGACGCTGCGCGGGGTCAGGTACTCTCCATCTTGTAGCATCATTTGTTGAAGCTGGGTCCCCAGGACTTGCCTTCCGTCTGCGCCGTACTGGGTGATGAGTCGCTGCTGCATCTGCGGGAAGGTCGCGACATTCAAATCGATCTGGTCGTAGAACAAGCCAACGCCGCCGCGAATTACCGTGCGCCCGTCACGAAATGGCGCGAAGGCGAACGCGAGGCGGGGCGCAATGTTGTTTGTGCTCGCGATATTGTCGCGATCGAGACGGACGCCATATTCCAGCGTAAGTCGCTCGTTGATGGTCCACTTGTCCTCGAAGAAAGAAGAAAACTCAGTGGTATTGCGGTTAAGGTTGCCCTGGCCCACGAAATCGATCTGCTGGCTGCGCGTGCCGTCGCGCCGCAGGATGCGCACGGTGTTGCTGGTGTTACGTCCATCAAACGAAGTATGCGTCAGGCCGAGGCCGACTTTCATGAAATGCGTGCCGGCGAACTTTGGCGGCTCGAAGTTGTAGACTTCGAGTACATCCACCCGCGTGCTGCGCCGATTCTGCCGATTGAAGAAATTTCCCGTGTTTAGATTCGGAGTGAAATTCATTGCCCGCTCACCAGAACTCGGGAATACATCGGCATCGAACTTCTTCACACTGAAGTACGATTCGAGCACGGCCTTACTGCTCATAATGCGACGCTCGTTCAAGGCCCAGAAGAAACCGCGCTGCTTGTAATTCGGCGTGACCTCCTGGGGATTGAAGGTGTTGAGACCGACGTATCCAAGTTTCTCGGGAAATAACGAAAAGGTGCTGGTGAGGTGGTTGCTGGGGTTAATGTCCCAATCAAGCTGGGACACGGAATCGAAACTTTCAAGTCTGGTGTCGCGCTTGTCAGGTGGCAGATTCTCGATCGGCGTGCGCACAAATCGATATTCAAATGATTGCATGAACCATAATTTGTTTTTCTTAATTGGACCACTGAACGCCAGTCGCGGCGTGAACGCCTCCACTCCGGTCCATTTGCCGCCGCGTCTCGCAAACCGCGGGAAAAAGCTCTGCGCCTCGACCTTGAATTTGTCTGTGCCGGAGCGTGTTTCGACCGCCGTGAGGCCGCCAGTGAACTTGCCGTACTCAGCCGCGTAGGGATTCGTCATTACCTGCGCGGATTCAACCGCTTCGATCGGAAGATTGATCGCGAAATCGCCCGTAACGGGATCAGTCACGTTAGCGCTGTTGACGGTCATTGCGCTTTGGCTGGCGCGCGCTCCGTTCATGTTGATCTGACCGTCCGGTCCTCGAATCACTCCCGGCACCAGGGGCAGCGCATCGAGCAACTGCTCGTTTGGCAGCGGCAAGGTTTGAAGATCGTTCTGCTTGATGGTAGTGGCCGGTGCTGCTTCGTTTGTCTGCACACCACCGATTGAAGTCGAGGATGTCACCGTCACCGTTGCGGTTACATCTGCAACTTCCAGTTTGATGTTTTCGACGGAAGTCTCGCCGGCGCGAATCGTAATGGCTCTGCTAGCCGTCTTGAATCCTTGAACGGTTGCTTCGAGCGTGTAGTCGCCAGGCAGTAAGTTAGTGAATTGATAATTGCCCTCATCATCAGACACAGCGTCCAAAGTCTGTGTCGGCGCCTTGAGCTTCAAGCTTGCGCCGGGCACGTTGTACGACTGCCCGTCTGGCGCTAAGGTCGCAACCGCGCCGCGAAGTGTGCCTGACACAGCGGGCGCTGATTGCGCGCTGGTAATACCACTGAATATAACGATCGAAAGTAACGACAGCAGAGCCGCTACTAATATGTGATTTTGTCTTGGGGTCATCTCTTTGTCCTCACCTTCTCCGCCTAAGGTGCAACCGGTGTTCCACCGCCCGCTGCCAATTCTTTGGGCGAAATTGAAGATCGTCGTTCGTGATTTCACGAGACATCGTGGAATTACGGAAATCATTTGCACGTCCTACTTGAATTGATATTTCTTGATGCCCAAGGCGAGGATTTGCGAATCAAGGGTCGTCCCCGCTATCTGGAGGCGGGCCGCAGCACCGTTGGGTCCGTAAACCTTGCCGCGCGTCTCGCGGAGAACACCTTCGATTCGAGATTTGCGATCTAATCCGCCTGATCCACTCTCCGCAGCGGCAGGCGCATTGATACACGGCGGCGGCTCGTGCACGAGGTTGGCCGGGTCAACGCGCAAGACTTCGCCGTCCGCCAGAATCACCGAGCGTTCGATGACGTTCTGTAATTCGCGGACGTTGCCGGGCCATGAGTATTGCTGCATGGCAGAGAGCGACCGCCTCTCGATCTGGGTAATCTCCTTTCCCATGCGCCCCGCCAGCCGGCCGGCGAAATAATCGACCAGCAGCGGAATGTCCTCGAGTCGTTCGCGCAAGGCGGGCACGCAAATCGGGAAGACATTCAGTCGATAAAAGAGGTCCATGCGAAAGCGACCCACACTGACTTCGTGTTGCAGATCTTTATTGGTTGCGGCAATCACGCGCACATCTGTTTTGATCGTGCGATTGCCGCCTACCCGCTCGAATTCTCTTTCTTGCAGGACACGCAACAGCGCCACCTGAATCTCGGGACTCAGCTCGGCGATTTCATCGAGAAAGATCGTTCCGCCGTTGGCAGCTTCGAAGCGGCCAATGCGTTGTTGCAGCGCGCCTGTGAAGGCGCCTTTTTCGTGACCAAACAACTCACTGGCGACCAGCTCGCTCGGCAAGGCGGCGCAATTCACTTTTATTAGGGCGCGATGGGACCGATTGGAGTGACGATGAATCGCTTGCGCTACCAACTCTTTGCCTGTCCCGGTCTCGCCGAGCAAAAGGACCGTCGAATCCCACGAAGCGACCTTTTCCGCCAGTTCCAGCACATCTCTAAGCGCGAGACTGTTTCCAACAATCTGTTCGGAAATCATCGCACCGGGAATTTGATTGATCTTTAGCTGGGCCACTGCGCCTGTGCTTTCCGAGAGTTCTTCATCCGCCGGCTGTTCCTCGAACGTAAGCTTGTGGTCGGCCTCTGTCTCACGAGTCCCCGGAAGTCGTCTCATTTGGCGGCGGGTTCGTATGGACACCACGTTGGGAACGAATGGAAATTGGGCGTGGCTTGCTTCCTGAGAAGCAGTTGCGCTAGCGAAAGCTGAGTTCATTTCGTCTCCTTCTATCTTTGCGCAGATTGTGCAGCGAGTTTCGCTCGACGAGAACTCCTAAAGGGTCGCGGGTTGGACCAAAACGAGAGGCTTGGGGCTCCCTTCAGAGTCGTGGCCAAGACTCTTTCGGAAACTCCGGATACTCGAAAGGGGACAGTATCGATTAGGTATGACTGAGCAAAGAAAGCAGGCAGGAAAATGAGCGCGAGGCTTGCCTCAAAAGTCTGAACGTGCACCTCTCATTCACACCGGGCTTTAGCCCGGTGATTCGCAGAGAGGAGGAGATAGTAAACCGTTCTAACGGTTTACTTTTCGTCTTAAGACCCCTCGGGCGATCGAGCATGAAGGACTTGCCGCACCAAAGGCATATTAGACGTGAACCTTCAACGAGCTGCGGAGCAGCGGTCAGAGTTAAGCCCAAGGCGAGGCTCTGCGAGCCTTGGGTCGTCGTTCATAAGATTTGGGAGCCGCGGAGCGGCGACAGAGAGTTATTAAAACCAAGCCGGTTGATTACGCCTGATCGCTGTCGCCCCTCCGGGGCTCGATCACGTTTGGAGGCCGTTGACCCAAGGCTCGCAAAGCCTCGCGTTGGGCTTAACTCTGACCGCTGCTCCGCAGCTCGTCGAGATCCACGTTCGCATCAGGCACGACTATCGGCACTCTCTTATCCCGTTGGTGCGTCAAGTATGTCAATGCCGTTGAGACGGTTCCAATGATTCTCACGGTCAGACTTTTGAGGCCAAGCATGAACGCGTTGTAGGTTGGTTAGCGGGGCGATCGAATTGCTTCAGGTCAGCAAAACTGCTTTGGATGGATGCCGAGTTTTTTCATTCTGGAGAGCAGCGTAGTCCGATTTAGTCCGAGGCGTGCGGCAGCTCCATCGTTGCCACCCACGCGACCTTTGGTTTCGGTAAGTGTGCGAAGGATCGCGTGGCGCTGCTTTCTGACATGCTCGTCAACGGCAGCGTGCTTCCCATTGAGAGCGTTGATAGTTTCTTTCACGATGAGGGTGATCTCTTCCCAGCGTCGTGGCCCCGCCGACTGCGTAAATTCGTCTGAGCAAACTCTGCGAAGCTCCGCGAGCGGAACGGCTAGAGATGTTCCCCGCGTGAGAATCACGGCGCGCTCGACGAAGTTTGCCAGCTCTCGCACATTACCCGGCCAGTCCCATTCAGTTAGCACTTGCATCGTCGCTGTCGGAATGGTTTCGATGCGCTTCTCCATCTGCCGGGCAAACTTCTGGGCGAAGTAGCGAACGAGCAGCGGGATATCTTCCTCGCGCTCGCGCAAAGGCGGAATGCGAATCGGAAAGACATTCAGACGGTAATAGAGATCACTTCGAAATTCACGGGCTGAGATCATACTATCCAAATCGCGATTCGTTGCCGCTACCATCCGCACATTTACTTTCCTGGTGCGGGTGCTGCCCAGCCGCTCGAATTCGCGTTCCTGCAAAGCACGCAAGAGCTTCGGCTGGATCTCCAGCGGGACGTCTCCTACCTCATCGAGAAATAGTGTGCCCTGGTCGGCGAGCTCAAGCCGGCCCATCTTCTGACTGATGGCTCCCGTAAACGCGCCCTTTTCATGGCCAAACAATTCACTCTCGAAGAGACCCGTGGGAATCGCGGCACAGTTCAGCTTCACGAACGTGCGGTCTTTGCGACGACTGTGATCGTGAATGGCGCGGGCGATGAGTTCCTTTCCAGTTCCGGTTTCGCCGAGGAGCAGCACCGTCGAATCGCTCGGAGCGACCGTCTCAACCAGTTCCAGGACGTGTTTCAGCGCTGCGCTGTCGCCAACGATCTGATCGAAGTTCATCTCGCTTCGTAACTCTTGTTCGAGATAGAGCTTTTCCTGAGCGAGCTTGTCGTTGAGTTCAGAGACATCGCGAAAGGCAAAGGCGTTGTCTGCGCCGCCCGTCTCCGCATCAACGCGTTCATGCTCACCGGCCAGTAAAGATTGTCCCCGACGGCTTCGGATGGACACCACTTTGGCGCCAGTCGCAAATTGGCCCTGCGGCGAATGAAGATTCTTTATGTCGGAAACGCTGGCCGTAGCTGTGTTCATTCTGGTCGGTCCTTTCGTGTGTGGTCGATTGTGCGCAAAGGTCCGCTCAACGACAACGCCGAAAGGGTGACGGGTTGGACAAAAAGGGTAGGCATGGTGATCTCTTTGGAGTCGCGGTAGAGGCTCTTTCGGATTCGGACGGCGAAGGTGAATGTCAGAACCGCGAGCGGTAGCGACCGGATCAGGAGGAACATTTAGAAACCCAGCGTGACTTCTTGATCCGGTCGCTACCGCTCGCGGTTCTGACACAGAAGTGCCTTAATTAGATTTACTCACTCGTCGGGTCGCCGAATCTCGATCCGCTTCCAGCCGAATCGTCTGGCGTCCAACGACCAAGTGCCCGGACCCAGCAGCGCAAGGGCGACACCGAGGCTCGCCAGCAAAACACTCCCCCACGGATCGCCATTGTGCGAGAAGGCAAGCACTGATTCTATGATTGCCACCATCACTCCGGCGACAGCCGTCCATGATCCAAACAGAAGGAGCATGCCGATTCCAGCCGCAATCAAATGTGGCGCAGTTTTCTTTCCCGGAGCGTGGTTGTGGAGTTGCACAAAACGCAAAATTAGCGCCGCCGCGACAACGACCCGGAGCAGCAAGAGGCCGAGGCTGGGCATTCCATCAGCGAATGTGGATAACAGACGTCGCATCGCTGGTAGGCTACGATTAACCAAAACCAGCCACAAACTCTAAATGTTGTTTCTTTACGCTCTTTCGAGTGAACTAGACTTCAATGATTCCGCGCTTGATGCCGATCGTCACGGCGTGGGTGCGGTCGTTGGCGCCCAGCTTGGAGAGGATGTTCCTGACTTGGCCTTTGACGGAGTCTTCGGTGACGGAGAGCAGCGCCGCAATCTCTTTGTTGGAATTGCCTTCAGCAATCAGGCGCAGGACGCGGGCTTCCGCCGCAGATAGCGACTCCTCGGCGGAATGCTCAGCAAGCTCGAAAGAGATCTCTGGGGAAAGGGTCTTTCTCCCGGCGTGTACCGCTCGGATCGTGTCCAGCAACTCCTTGTGCAGACTATTTTTCAAAAGGTAGGCGCGAGCACCCGCCTTGAGTGCGCGCGTGGCCTGGACGTCGCCGGTGTAGGTGGTAAGCACAATAATGCGCGCCTCGGGAAATTCTCCACGAATCGCGATCAGCGCGTCGAGGCCATTCATCTCAGGCATCTGCAAGTCCATAAGCGTTACATCCGGACGGTGAGTGCGGAACTGCTGAATTGCTTCGCGGCCGTTCGCGGCTTCGGCCACGAGTGCCATGTCTGACTCATCTTCAATGAGGGCGGCAATGCCCTGGCGCAGGATCGGATGATCATCCACCGTCAGAATCCGAATCTTTTGGGAATCGTCACTCATGGCTCTTTGCTCCCTTTATCCCGGCCATTCGCCGAAAACACTCGCGACCACCACGATCGCCGGACGGAGGCGCCGTAAGCGATGGCCCCGGGAATACTCAGTTCGAGCTCCGTGCCGGAACCGAGCTTGCTCCAAATCTCCAGTCGTCCGCCTACAATTTCGGCTCGCTCGCGCATGCCGTGCAAACCGAAGTGGCCGGCGGGCTGCCGCTGAAGGGTTTCCTCGTCAATGCCCTTTCCGTCATCGCGAACCCGTAGGCTGAACCGCCGCTTGTCGTAACGAAGCCCCACTGTGATCCGCCGCGCCTGTGCGTGGCGGAGGGCGTTGCGCAAGGCCTCGCCCGCGATGCGGTATGCCTCATCACGCGCGACAGGATTCAGGTTGCGCGGCGCGCCTTCGACCTCCACATTGATAGCGGGAGAATCGTGGGCACGGGTATCGTGCGCGAGTTGTTTTGCAATGGCAGTTATCCCGTTGGCGAGGTCATTTGTTTCGAACGCCGACGAACGCAACCCCTGCACCGCATCACGACCTTCTGTGATCGCCTCAGCCGCCTGATCGAGTGCGCTGTCGAGCCTCTGCTTGGCTTCGACTGGACGCGCGGGGAGAAGTTTCGACGCCGACTGGAAGCGGAGCAGAAGGCCCTGAAAACTTTGCAGCAGAGTGTCGTGCAGTTCGCGCGCAATGCGGGTGCGCTCACTCACCCGCGCCTCCAGGGTCCTGTTGAACTGGTGTGCGAGTTGCCGGATACGGAGTTGATACCCCGCCCAGAGTAAAAGCATGAAGACGACCACGCAGAGAGCGCGAAACCAATTCGTCTGGTAGTATGCCGGCGCGATGGAGAAGTCGAGCTTGGCTACCTTATCGTTCCAGACGCCGTCACTATTACATGCCATCACCAAGAATGAATACTTCCCTGGTGGCAGCTCCGTGTAGAAAGCCTGCCGGCGCGTATCGGCGTCGTGCCATTCATGATCATAGCCGTCGAGCCGATACCGAAATTTCACCCTCTGTGGAATCAGGAAAGTCGGTGACGTGTAATTAATCTCCAACTGTCGCGGGTTGGCACCGAGCTTGAGGTTATCGGCTACTGCGAATTCCTTTCGATCAACGAGTACCGATTGAACGTACGTCTCTGCGGGCACAGCTTTTTGTACAAGCTTGGACGGGTCCACCATCTGCACGACGACTCCGCTGGAAAACCACACGCGTCCATCAGGGGTGCAAGCGGCTGAGTTGAACGAACCTATGTTTGGCTGAGCTCCATCGAATGCGTCATAGACACGGTTCTGAATGATTGTATCCGGGTTGGCCCACCATCTTTGGAGCTCAGAGTCTGAGAATTCCACCACGCCGCAACGCGTATAGAGCCACCAGCGGTTTTCTTTGTCTTTGACAAAAGCGATGATGAAGTCACAGGGCAGGCCGTTTTTCGTTGTCATCCGCTGCACTTTACCTGTCCGCCAGCCGACGAGACCGTTTTCGGAGCCTATTAGAAGGGAGCCATCTGCCTCGGTGACAATGTGGCGGTTTAACGGAGAGCCTTGTACTCGTCCGATCGGAATCTTTGTTTCCAGAATGCTGCTGCGGAACAGTGCGATATCTCCTTCACGAAACTCTATCCAAATTCCTCCCTGTGGATTCGCGGCGAGGTTATGTCCAGACGGAACTTGCGACTCAGGGAACACTTCGCGCACCTGGAAATCGCGGATGCGCACAAGCTTTCGCGGTCGGCTTGCGCATTCTGCCCAAATATTCCCTTCGATGTCCTCGGTCATTCCAACCACCATTCCAAGCGGCTGTTGATCCGGTTCAGGCAGGCGACTGAATCTTCCATCTTTGAACAGGTAGAGTCCGTCGTCTACTCCCACCCACATGTTGCCGGCGTGGTCTTCAAGCAACGAGGCGACTTGATCGCCCGGGAGGCCATCGCTCCTGCGGATGGAGGAGACAGTCCCGTTCTTGATCCGATCGAGCGACCCGTTATTGGCAACCCAGATCGTGCCGTCGCGGCTGGCCAGAATGCCCGCCGCCAGGTCCGTGCCCAATCCCTCCACCATCGAGAAGGTGACGACACGCGGATCACGAAAGCTGTCGATTCCGCTGGTCGTTCCCGCCCAGACAATGCCTTCCCGGTCTTCAAAAAGAGCCCACGCGGAATCGCCGGATAAACCTTCCGTGCGTCCGTAATGCTCCACAGCATCTCCATGAATACGAAAGAGCCCTTGTGTATCGGTACTGACCCAAAGATTGCCGTCCCGGTCCAACATCAGGCTGGTGACGCTGAGCTTACTTCCGTCGAAGGTCGGGGTGACGAACGATTTCAAAGCACCTTGCTTCAGTTGCGCGAGTCCCAGCCCTGCCTCACCAGTGCCCACCCAGAGAACTCCGTCAGGAGCAAGCGCCAGGCTCAGTATCCGCGCTTTGGTGGGGTAGATCTCCGAGACGCCACCCTCGCGCCAGTGGACGAGCGCCGTCGGCCCTCCCAGCCAAAAGCCCCCACGGCCATCAGCCACTATGGAATCGATGCCGGGAATCGTTATTCCATCATCCTTTCCGAAGCACCTGACGCCACTGTCAGTAACATGGCAAAGTGGCGCGTCTGACGTGCGCTGCCCTATCCACAAAGAGCCGTCAGGAGCTTCGCCCATGCTTTGAAAGCCATGAATTCCTGGTAACTTGTAGTGAGAAGTTACCACCCCATTTTTCAGGTGAACGAGCTCTTCCGCTACTACCCAGAGCCCGTCGGCGCGGTCCGCAAAGATCTTTCCTACTGTGTGGATTGAAGGCTCGGCAGGCAAACGCCAGGGCAGAAACCGAACGCCGTCGAACCTGTAGAGATCGCCGGAAAGGGATAGAAACCAGAGGAAACCGTCGGAGGTTTGCGTAATCGAAAACATGCCGGCCGGCAGCGAGCCATCCTGTATGCGCCAAGAGGTGTGCAAGTACTGGGTGAGACGTTTGTCGGGATCAAGGGCGTAAACCGGTGCTACGCCTAATAATAACGGGGCGAGTAGCGTCCAGGCCAGCGCCAGCCCGGACGCGATCATGTTTCGTCTAAGTTTAAGACGCAAAACGAGCCGGACCATTTGACGTGGTAATTCCATTTGCGCCGTGCGCGTATGACGGCGATCCAGACCAACATCAGTGGGATTGGCACTCATAGGGGAAAGTGCTCCATCACTACCAGTCAATACCAGCCGCGTTTGCCGCTGATGCTACGTTTTAGTTTGCGTATATGCAATAGCCAAACCGTCGACCCTCAAACTTCACGCACGCCGCCGAACACGGTCCGCTGGACGCATCGGTCGTGCATTTGGCTATCGGCCTTTGCGCTTTACTTAAAAAGATACTTCTTGATCCCGAGCGAGCGAATTTGCGACTCGAGAGTTGTTCCGGGAACGCCAAGGCGAGCAGCCGCGCCGTTAGGTCCGTAGACTTTGCCACGCGTCTCGCGTAGGACGGTTTCGATTTTAGATTTGCGGTCTGATCCGCCCTCCGATATGAGAGGCGCACTGATGACCGGTGGCGGCTCGTACAAAAGCATAGTTGGGTCAACTCGCAGAACCTCACCGGCCGCCAGAATCACGCACCGTTCGATCACGTTCTGTAGCTCGCGGATATTTCCGGGCCATGAGTATTGCTTCATTATCTCAAGCGAACGGTTTTCAATCTGTCTTATTTTCTTGCCTGTGCGCGCCGCCAGCCGCGCCGCGAAATAATCAACCAGCACCGGAATGTCGTTGAGGCGTTCACGCAAAGCCGGCACGTGAATTGGAAAAACGTTGAGCCGATAGTAGAGGTCCGCGCGGAATCGACTCTCGTTGACCTCTCGTCGCAGATCTTTATTGGTGGCGACGATCACGCGGACGTCTGTCTTAATCGTCCGGTTGCCGCCCACGCGCTCGAACTCTTTCTCTTGCAGAACGCGCAACAGCGATACCTGAATTTCGGGACTCAATTCCGCGATCTCATCAAGAAAGATCGTCCCGCCGTTAGCAGCTTCGAATCGCCCAATGCGTTGTTGCATAGCGCCCGTGAAGGCGCCTTTCTCATGGCCGAACAATTCGCTGGCGATCAGTTCCGCCGGCAAAGCAGCGCAATTAACTTTCACCAGGGCGCGTTCTGCACGGGGAGAGCGGCGATGAATCGCGTGCGCCACCAACTCTTTTCCAGTTCCGGTCTCGCCGCTAATTAGAACCGTCGAAACGGTTGGCGCGACCTGTTCAATTGCGGTCAGAACGTGCTGCAACGAACCCGATGAACCAACAATCTCTTCATAAATGGATCGCTCCACGATCTCTTCCTGAAGCACGCGGTTCTCCAGTAATAGTTGTTCTTTGAGAGACTTAATTTCGTCAAAGGCCAAGGCATTCGATACTGCGATGGCCACGACGTTGGAGATGTCCTTTAGCAAGCTCACCTGATCGTCGGTGTAATTGCCTTTTTGCTTCGACAAAAACTTGATGGTACCGATCAATTGCGCCTGCTTGATCAGAGGGAGGTCGATGTAGCTGCGGAATCCGTAATTCAATAAGGGCTGGTCGGTATCAAACCCCATGTGGGCTTTCAGGTCTGAAGCCAGGTACGGTCTGCCGGATTTCATGATTTCGCAAATGGGGTGGTGGGTCACCGGCAGCTTCATTGGCGGCGGCTCAACCTTTATGGCCGAGGCGTAACGTGTCACGACGCTCTCGAAACACTCACCAACCTTGCGAGGAAAACCTTCAAGATGTGCCCACTGAATTCCTATCTCGTCGCCTTCCAGTATCATGATCGCGACCGCGTCGAAATGCACTATGGGCTTCAAAGTGTCATTCAACGCTGCTAACAAATCGGACATCTCCAATTGAGTGCCAATCGCTTGGGCCACTTCAAGAATGAGTTTGGCTCTTTTCTCCGGCATATTGACAAGTCGCCTCCTACCAACGAAACGGCATTCCTCTCAGGACCTCCTTCAGCTCGTGCCGGCAGATGACGCTAAAGCCTTTCAGAGGATCTTTCTTTTCCATTGCTGTCTCACGCAGTTGCTCAACCGAAAGGTTTTCGGCCCCGAACTGAGTAATTATTAGATCGAGGACTCGTTCTACTTCTTTCGTAACTTGCTCTGAAGCAAACAACCGAATGCGACTGGCGACGGAGTAAAGCGCGACCGTTCCCTCAAGTTCAACATCGTCATCATCGATATTGTGCGTAGCTGACGCCACGAAGAGTTTGGACGCCTGGTCTATGAAGTCGGCATAGGCAGTCTCTCGCTTGGCGATTTCGCGCTGCACCAAATCCCGTCGATGGCGGCTGCGTTCGCCAAGCCACGTACTCGTCAGTGACGCAAATCCTCCTACTAACGCGCCCATAATGGCCGCCGCAGCACTCGTTACTTCTCCCGGCATAAAACCTCCTCCTCTAACGCTCTCACCTGCTGGCCACGGTCGCTGTAATCCTGTGCGACGGCAGCCCGACATGGACATGCGGTCCCGTAGCGACACCGGGAATTGCGAAATGGAACGCAGTGAACGGGACGCCATTGGCGCGCAAATATTCCACCAGCGCCTGGCCCTCGGCGCTATCAGGATTAAGACCGATATCCATCGCATTGCGGTGGTCATAGCCCCAGCGGTCGTGCAATGGTGACTGACCGAACACATGGATCGGCAGCTGGCGACCAAATCTCAGCATGAAAAACTGCTTGATCGCGCCGGCGTCCGACAGCGACCATGCGTGCCCGCCGCCATAGCGGATGTAAGCGGTCGTATGCACGAGCCCGCCGACCGCGCGCGGCGCCGGATTTAGCCTGAGCTTTGGCGCGGTCTCTTCGGCCTCGACCTCGACCAGCGCTTCAGCGAGTTGTACATCGGCGATCTTCAGCTGGGCCCGCGCGTCCACGACCTTGTCTCTCGCCCGTGCGGCAGCGTCTTCTGAGGCTTCCACCTCACGGCGCGTGATCAGTCCTTGCGCGGATAACTCTTTCATCTTCTGTAAACGCCCTTCGGCTTGTCTTGCGTCGGCCTCATAAATGGCCGCTAGTTTTCCGAGGTTCGCCTTGTAGTCACGGGTCGCCTCTGCGAGTTGATTGCGCAAATGCGCGGGCTCAGACTCGGACTTTGACGGTGTCTTGTCTGTATCTTGTATCTTCTGCTGCCCGCGGGCAGGCGCAGCCGTGAAGAACACGAGCGCGAGCCACGCACCGATTAAGCAAAGGGTGAAGTGCGCAGCTCGGCGATGCCCTGATATGGAGTGCGCCGACTCGTCGGCGCTTTGTTTCGGCCGCAGAACAAAGCGGTGACAAGTCACCGCACTCCAAATTGGGGCACTACTCGCAGCCTGAGTCTCTGGCCGGCTTAAGTTGATCCATCTTTCTGTTGCTGTCGTTTCCATAAAGCTCTCAATTTGCTCATCCACGATCGACCGCATCCATCAGCCAGCCTTTGCCGGCTCTGGCGTTTCCGGCGCGCCCGCCTTCTGCGCGACGTCCGTCTCCGTGCCTTTCGTTTCCCACTTAATTAATTTGAGATCGAGGACGAAGATCGAATAGATCACCGGCACCAGCAGTAAAGTGATGAAGGTCGCGACCATCATCCCGCCCATCTGCGCGTAACACATCGGCTCCCAGAGCGGCCCGCCGTGCATCGCCAGCGGGACGAGGGCAATCACCAGGGCGAGTACTGTGATCATCACCGGCCGCAGACGCATGATGCCGGCATCGAGGACCGCCTCCTTCAGCGGTTCGCCTTCCGCATGCTTCTCTTCAATGAAGTCGAAGAGCACGATGATGTGACTGACGATCAATCCGATCAGGCTGATGATTCCGAGGAAGGACATAAAGCCGAACGGGGTCCCCATGATCCAGAGCGCCACGAGTCCGCCCGCAACTCCGTAAGGCACTGCCGCAAAAACTACGAACGGCTTGATGGCATTCTTGAATTGATAGACGAGGCTCAGAAAGATCGCGACCACTGAGATCATCAGCACAACCACCAGGTTCTTGAAACCTTTGACCGCTTCCTCTTCCGATCCGCCGATCTCCATGTGGTAGCCGGGCGGGAGCTGATTGGCAAAGGCTGTCAACTGCGACCGAGCTGCGCTGACGACTTCGGACGGCAGGTGGCCGGCTTCCGCCATGCATGACACCGTGATCGTGCGAAATTGATTTCGCCGCCGGACCTTCTCAGTCTGCATGCCGTACTTAACGGACGAGACCTGGCTGAGTGGCGCTTTCTGCGTACCTTGCGACGCATAGACGTAAAGGTTCTGCACGTCGGCGAGTTGCGCGCGTTCTTCCATCCGCAATCGCGTTACGATCGGAATCTGTTTATCGCCTTCGCGCAGCACCGTCACTTGTTTGCCGTTGATTCCTGCCGCCGATGAAGCGGCCACGTCGAGGTTGGTGATCCCCGCCGCGTTTGCCCGATCTGAGTCAGTTTGCAGCTTGACGGAGAAGCTCTCTTCACCCCAGTCATCGCGGACGCGCTGAGCATATGGAGTGGCGCGCAGAATTGTCTTTACCTTCTCTGCTTCCGCACGCAGCGCATCCATGTCGTTGCCCGAGATGCGAATTTCAACCGGCATCTTGATTGGCTTGCCCGTATCCAACTGCCGCACATCGATGCGGGCCCCCGGAACCTGCTCGTCCAGCGCTTTCTGCATGAGGCCGACCAGGTGATTGGTGTCATGTTTGTCTTTCACCTCGATGACAACCTGCGCGTAGTTGAGTTGTTGCAACTCGGGTTCAACCGAGAACCAGAAGCGTGGGCCACCCCCGCCGACAAATGTTGTCAAAGATTTAAGGACTTCACTCGGCTTACCGTTTTCAGAATGCTCCTTGCCGTATTCTTCGGTCACCTCGCGCACGACTTCCTCAGCCCGCCGCGCAGATTCATTCGTGGACGACAGCGGCGTGTCTTCCGGCAGCCAGATATCAAGATAAGAAAGGTAAGAAAGATCTTTCGGGAAGAAGTCAGTCTTGAGTTGGCTGGCAGCCAGTCCGCCAATCGCCAGTAGCAAAAATGAGCCAAGCAAAACCTTCCAGCGATTGTTAATGGCGAAATTGCCGACGCGGTAATAAAAGGCCGGGAAGCCTTTCTTCCGGCGTTCCTCGATCGGAGGTTGCAGTTTGGGCTTCATCAAAAAGTAGCCGAGAAACGGAATGAACGTCATCGCCACGATCAATGCCGCCACTAACGAGCACGTGAGCACAATCGGCAGGCTATACAAAAACTCACCCGTGCTCCCCGGCAAAGTCAGAAACGGAAGATAAGCGACGATGTTGGTAATCGTGGCGAAGATAATCGCCGTGATGAGCCTCGTCGGACCCAGCCACGAAGCAATGAGTGAAGGCAAGCCAGCGCCCAGTGAATTCTTAATCGCATCGCCTGCGACAACCGGCACATCAACCAACAACCCGAGCGCGATGATCAGGGTGGCTATGGATACCTGTTGCAGATCAATGTTCAGAAGGCGCGACATCCCGAACGTTATAAAGAGTGTGATCGGAATCGCCAGTCCCATCAGTAGCGCTGAACGCCAGTCCCAAAAGCCGATGAGCGCGACGATGACTACCAGGATGATCGCCTCGTAGAGACTGTTCATGAACAGGCTGACGTTCTCGGTTACCTGGCGCGGCTGATCCGAAGTGCGCGCCATGATCAGATCTTCCGGCAACTGTTTCTTCACCTCAGACAGCGTCTGGTCGATACTTTCGCCGAATTTGCCGATGTATCCGCCGGAACGCATTTGCACGGCGACGGTGATCGCGCGGCTGCGCTGCCACGTGCCGTTTGCGTCGCGCCAGTCATAGAAGTTCAGATATCGCGGTGGACTCTCGTAACTTCGCTCAACGTCCACGATGTCCCGCAGATATGCGGGCGCGCCCAAATCCGTACGAGCGATCGCCACCTCCCCAATTTCTTTTTCACTCTTGAACTCGCCTGAAGGATTAATGGAAAAGTTCTTTCCCACCGCTTCAAGTTGGGGGCCTTGCGATGTGATATTGCGCGCAGCCAGAACATTCGGCAGGTCAGCGGGTTTCAGGCCGTATGAGGCCAGGCGTTCCTGAGAATAAAGCAGGAAGATGTTCTCCGGCAGCACGCCTGCGCGCGATATCTTCGAAGCTTGGGGAACGCCTTTGAGCGCTTTCTCAATGAGATCGGTAAAGTCATCCATCTGTCGATAGCTGTATTTATCACCCGCAACCGAAACCAGCTTTGCTCGCGCTTCCTGAGGATCACGAATCACTACAGGAGGCCAGCTATCAGGATGAAATTCAACTGCCTGCAATCGCTCACTGGTGAATTGCCGCGTGTAGCGAAGCAGCGCCTCATCGGTCAACTCAGATACTCCGTCAACGCCAATGAAACCTGGCTCGATAATGACGTGTAGATCGCTGGCCGCGTTCTTCTCTTTTAGGTAAGCGACAAACAGATTGAGCGGGTCCTGCAGCAGGCGCGAGTTCATGGGATGACCGAGGACAGCGGCAACCGTAAACCGCCGGCCACTTCCGGTTTGCGCATACTCTGCCCGGTGACGCGCGATGGCATCAGCTACTTCTTTCGCGCGCAGATCAATCTCCGCGTCACTGACCTTTGGACTGGCGACCGTGAGCATCAGCGCCGCCGTATCGCCGAAGTCTTTGATGAATTTCACCGGTCCGGCGCCTTCGGGCAAGTCGTTGATCGCGCCGAGCTTCAGCGCGATGTCATCGAATTCTTTGCCGGTCTGGCTGCCCGGAAAGTTTTCATCCAATTCCACATAAACAATTGAAACGTTCGTGCGCGAGATCGACTTGATCTTGTCCACGTTCGAGTTCTGCGCGACTTTCTCTTCGACCTTGCGGGTTACGAGTTGCTCGATCTGCTCGGCCGTTGCTCCCGGCCAGACGGTGATCGCGACGGCGGTCTTGACCGGCGTGTCCGGGTCTTTGCGTTGGGGCATGCTGCGATAGCTAAAAACGCCCCAGACGCAAACGGCGATCAGCATTACCCAGCTAATGTGCCGGTGCTCGACAAAGAAGCGCGAGATGTTGCGCTTACTCCGGTCGACGGTGTAAGTGCTCTGCGCGCGGGCTCCATCGCGGTGTCCTTTTGCCACGGCCTGGCCGGGCGATTTGCGACGAAACTTGCGCAAGCCTCTGCGCGCTTTCCTGAATAAGACTTTAATTCGCTTCATGGAATCACCTTTACCTGATCGCTATCATTCACCATCGTCGTGCCGGTCGTGATTACCCGCTCACCCTCTTTCAATCCTTCAGTCACAGCTACAGTGTTGCCGTAAGACTGGCCCAGCTTTACGTCACGTAGCCGCGCGATCTGTCTTTCGCCTTGCTCTTCCAGGACAAAAACCTGATAACCGTCTGTCTTGTTCCTGGCTTTCATCACTGCATTCAACGGCACGATCAGTTGCGCTGAGGTGGACTGGTTAGTTTCCACTCTGAGTGACACGATCATGTTTGGTCGCAGAAGGAATTCCGGGTTTTGAATCGTCACTTCCACATTAAAGGCCCGGCTCTTTTGATCGGCAGCCGGAAACACGGACGTAATCTCTCCGCGAAACTCTTTGCCCGGCATTGTTTCGCTCTCGATGGGTAAAGTCCTTCCGAGTTTCATTTCCGGGACCACGATGTCTGCAACACCAAACACTGCCTTGACCGATGACGTGTCGGCAACTGTGAATGCCCTGGTCCCGGCCGAAACCAATGTCCCCTTCTCGATCGATTTTTGCAGCACTATTCCATTGAGCGGTGACCTTAGCGCGGTGTCCTGTAGCGGAATCCTCGTCTCCTGCACCACGGCCTGCGCGCCACGTGACCTGGCCTGAACGACGTCGATGTTTGCCTTCGCAGAATCTGCTTTGGCCTGGATCATCTGGATCTGCGAGCGAGCGGTCTCAACCTTGGCTGTCGTCACGTCATACTGGGCCTTGGCCGCGTCGTAATTTGCTTTGGTCATGCTCTGGCTGGCGAATAGGTTTTGTGCGCGATCGTAATCAAGCTTCGCTCTCACATATGACGCCTCAGCTTCGGCAAGTTGTGATTTCCTCGAAGCGATGTCGGAGAGTGCTTCTTGATATTGCGCCTTGCTCGCGTCGATGCCCGATATCGCTTCGCTCGCCTGCGATTCTGCTTGCCTGACTTTGACCTGGTAATCGCTCTGCCGAACCCGCGCCATTACGGCGCCCGTGGAAATGAGGTCGCCTTCCTGCACATCGCGCATTCCGCCGTCGATGCCGCGGACCTGTTGCAGCGCGTCAACATATCCACCCACCTTGAACGCCAACTCCACTTCTGTGCGTGGGATTATCGTGGCCGAATACCGCGATCCGTTGCCGCTGGAGTTCAGCTCAACCGCCGCAACTTTCACCGGCACCGCCGGCTTCTCTGCTTTTTTTGATTGGCAGGCTGTTAGCAGAGGCATCAGGACGATGCTTCCATTCAAGACAACTGCCAAAAGTGTTTTCGATTTCATTTGTCTGCTCCAATTGCTTTTTCGTATTCGGCCTTAGCCATCCAGTAAGCCAGCAGGGCCTGTTGATATTGATAGTCGGCGTCGGCGAGCGTGGCCTGCGTTTGCAGCGCGTCCGAAAGCAGCGCCGCCTGTAACTTGTACTTGTTGACCGAGACGCGCATGTTCTCCCGCGCTGTTTCCTGGCTTAGTTGCGCGACGACCAGGGCCTGTCGGGTTTGCTGGAACTTGCGGAACTTGTCGCCGACCTCAATGAGCACATCGCTCTCGGTTTCGCGCAGGTTGTTCTTTGCCTGCTCGATGGTCCTGTCTTTCTCGGCAAGTTGGTTCTTCTTTCTCCCCCAATCAAAGACCTCCCACCTCATCGCGACTCCCACGCCGGCGGAGTTCTTGGGAACCGCGTCGTTGAAATTCCGGAATGACATGTAGGTGAAACCCGCGCTTATGTCGGGGATGTACTCAGACTTCTTGATGCGCCGGTCAACTTCGGCCTGGCTGACCTTCAGCCGCGCCTCGCGCAGTTCGGGGCGCTGGTCGAGCGCGCGAGTCCTCGCGAGCGCGAGGTCTGTCTCGAAGCTGCCGGCGTCGCCGATCGCCGCTACCCTGAACTCGGCGCGCACGTCGCGTCCCAGCAGGTTGTTGAGCTGCTCCTTCTCAGTTACCAGTTGATTCGTCTGGTTAAGGGCCTCGTACTCGGCCTTTGCCAAACGCGTCTTGACCTCCAGGCTGTCGGCTTTCAACGAAACCTGCTGGGTGACGTTATCGACCGTGACGCGATCCAACTCCCGGTAGTACTTGATAGCTTCCAGCAAACTGTCGAGGGCGTTCTGGTTTTGCAGAATCCGGTAGTACGTTTGCTTGACACGATTGATTGTCGTCTGCTGGGCCTGGCGCAGTTTCTCGCCCTCCACCTCGCGCGCCAGTCCGGCTTGCCGAATCTCGAGGCGGATGCGATGCAGCTGCGACAGCGGTTGCAGAATCTGCCCTGCGAAGATCGCCGTTGGTTCGCGCGTAGTCCCGATTGAGAAGAACGGACCGACACCGGGAACGACATTAGTCTCAGAGTTGTTCAGGCCAAGGTCGTGCTTGAGGAACTGCTGTGATACGACTGAATAGGCGTACAACGAGGGCAACCGCAGGGTGCGCGCCGCCGCCACCTCGTCTCCGGCCTTCCCGACTCCGAGTTGAGCGTTTTTCACTTGGCGGTTATCACGCAACGCAAGAGAAATTGCCTCCTCCAGCGTCAGTACTTCTGCCGAAGTCGCATCGTCCTTTTGCTGCGCCAGGATGGATACTGGGCTTGCTATTAGCATGACTACCAGTAAGTAGATAATTCGACTAAGCATTGCTTGCTCCTTAACTGTTCACCTCATCCGGCCGGCAAAAGGCCTGCCGCTTTATTCCAGGTTCACACTGGCTGCACCGGCCGCTGTTTCCGTTGTTCAGCGTCAATCTCATCGACAATTGCATTTATCAGAACTCCCGCTGACAACAGCCTGGCTCCCTTTTCTCGCATCCTGGCGAGCAGTGCTCTCCCTTCAGCGTCGATAAAATTGACATCTGCCAAATCCACTAACATCGTCCTCGAAGGATTTGTAGCCAGGGCGCCATACCAGCATTTCTCCAGTTCCGTAACCCACGGCCCGACGAGCTTTCCCTGTAGCACGAAGCTCGTCACCGGGACATCATCGTGGATGTAAATTCTCAGCATCACTGTTCTCCTCTTCGCTTTTGACATGGGCAACGGGTGTGCCGAATGCATCCCAAGCACGATTGGTTGAATTCGTTGAATATTTTGGAGCGGCGCAGAAAAACTGCGTGTCGAAACTGTCGAAAGAGTTGAAACTGTCATCGTCACTTTCAACAGAAAGCGAAGAGGGTAGGCACCTTGATCGCGGTGGTTGGTGAGTCGCGAAGTGATAGCGAAATCGTTAAGAGAGAGGATGTTAGGGTCTCGTTTGAATTCGTCGGAACCGCGCGTGAATCCAATTAGCGACGGGTGGAATGCGTCTTGCGACGTGCGCGGTCATGCAAGTGAAACGAATGACGGAGCAACTTGGTAAGTGCTCTAAGGGTGGCTGCTGAAAAACTACTTTGGAGTGCGCCGGCAGAACGAAGCGGCGACGGCGCTTTGGATGCCATTGCCACGAAGATGTTAAGAAATCAAAAGCGCCGTCGCCGCTTCGCTCTGCCGGCGCACTCCAAAGGTGAGGAACGCCGCGACAACGCTTAGGGAGTAGCGATATGAAAAAACTAGAACGGGTGCAAAGAATGACGTTTCGACGGATGGAGCAGATAGACAGTGAACTCGAACGCTTCGAAGAAAGGCCTGAGCTCGATATTCGTAGGCGGTACGGTTCGCTACTCAAGCGGTTCGACGAACTCGAAAAGCTCTACTACAACCTGCGTCGCAAGCAGGCGCCTGATCCGCATCAACTAATCGTGCGGATTTTCGCAGAGCATTCAAGTCAAATTGCAGCGCAGCGGGAAGGTTCCGCTCGGCGTCATGCCGCGACGTTGGCATTGAGTAGTAGAGGAGAGTTGAAAAGACGCGAGCACCGGCGCGATCTTCCGGAGTATTACGGAATTGACTTTCCCGGCTTTGCCTCAAAAGTCCAGGACACGGAGTAATAACTCAACGAGCTGCGGAGCAGCGATCAGAGCTGAGCCCAAGGCGAGTCTGCGAGCCTTGGGTAACGATCGAAATTTGTTTTGAGCCGCGGAGCGGCGATTGAGTCTTATTTGCAGCCAACGACATATTAGAGCAACAGAGCTCCAATCGCTGCTCCGCAGCTCCGATCAATGGTGTGTGACTACCCAAGGCTCGCAGACTCGCCTTGGGCTTAGCTCTGACCACTGCTCCGCAGCTATTTCGTGGCGAGCACACGACCGACGTTGCTGAATCCTAAATCGTTTGTCCTGGTCTGAAATCTCTATATAATTACCTCACCGCGCGAACAATTTGATTAAGGAGATACTGCCCTGATGCACGACGACCCGCGGCTCCCGAAGGCCAGTGGCGATCGGCAGGACGAGACGCGCCTTGCCACCGCCGAAGCCGAGCGCGACCGCTACCAGCTGCTGCTCGACATCAACAATGCGGTCGTTACGCGGCTGGGTCTCGCGAACGTTCTGCATGCGACCTGCCAGGCGCTCCGCAAAGTCATCCAACATGATGCCGCTTCCATCACTCTTCTCGACGCAGCGACCGGAGAACTGCGACTGCACAGTTTTGATCTGCAATACCCAACCGACCTCGAAGAAGGCGCGTTGTTTCCGCTGGAAGGCAGTCCCCAGGGTGTTGCGTTTACTTCTCGCAGACCAGTTCTGATTACCAAGCTTGATCTGAACGAGTTTGGCGCGCCGCAGATTAGGCACGCATACAATGATGGGCTCAGGTCTGGCTGCATTATTCCTCTCATCGCGCATGACCGCGCGTTGGGTACGCTGGACATCGCGAGCCGCACGGAAGGGGCGTTTACCGAAGCCGACGTAGAACTGCTCACGCACGTTGCAGATCAGATCGCCATCGCGGTAGAGAACGCTCTGGCCTACCGCGAGATCTCTGAACTCAAAGACAAGCTTGCCCAGGAAAAGCTCTATCTCGAAGAAGAGTTACGGAGCGAGATGAACTTCGATCAGATCGTTGGCGACAGTCCCGCTCTCAGGCATGTTCTGGAGATGGTTGAAACCGTCGCGCTCAGTGATTCGACAGTGTTGCTGCTCGGCGAAACGGGGACAGGAAAGGAATTGGTTGCGCGCGCAATTCACGACCACAGCCGGCGCAAGGACCGCACCTTCGTGAAGCTGAACTGCGCAGCAATTCCGACAGGTCTGCTTGAGAGTGAATTGTTCGGACACGAAAAGGGAGCTTTCACCGGCGCCATCACCCAGAAGGTCGGACGACTGGAACTCGCTCATCAGGGGACGCTGTTTCTGGACGAGGTCGGAGACATCCCCCTGGAGATACAGCCCAAGCTCCTGCGAGCTTTACAGGAACGGGAATTCGAGCGCCTCGGCAGCACGCGCACCAAGAAGGTAGACGTGCGCATGGTCGCCGCAACCAACCGCGATCTGAAAAAGATGATTGCCGACCGCGAATTTCGCAGCGATCTCTATTATCGTTTAAACGTCTTTCCCATTCGCATTCCTCCTCTGCGTGAACGGCGCGAGGATATCCCGCTGCTGGTTCGCTACTTCGCGCAGAAGTTCGCACAGCAGATGGAGAAACGTGTCGAAACAATTCCGGCAGCGGCAATCAAAGCACTGACGGAATGGGAGTGGCCCGGCAACGTGAGGGAGCTGGGAAACTTCATCGAGCGCGCAGTAATTCTCACGCGCGGCACGTCTTTGGATGTGCCCCTAACGGAACTAGGGAAAGCCCCGACTGATGAAGCGCCGCATGCGCGCTCACCGCAAGACCAAGAGGAGATCGCGCGCATTGTGAAAGAGACGATCAATGCTCTTGACGGTAAGAAGCGCGTGGCCGATGAATACGCCGATAAGCAGCGTGGTGAGATCGTGCGCGCGCTTACCGAATGCAAGGGGCGCGTCGGAGGCGATGATGGAGCAGCGGCCCGTCTGGGGTTCAATCGAACGACGCTGCTTTCTCGAATGAAAAAGCTGGGCATAGATCCAAAACAATTTTCCTGACTGTAACTGCTTCAACGGAACGCTGAAAATTCATTTCCACCAACGATTCAAGTTGACACTCCGGCCCACACATTCTCGCGAATGCCAAGCTCAGCCAACTTCTGACGCATCTCGTCAAGGCACTGCTGCTGGCATTCGTCAATCGGCGCATGAACGTTACGGCGATGAAATATCCTGACTGTCGCAACCGTCTCGTTTCGCGCGTGGCGCGTATTTGGAGCGACATGCCACGCGCGATCGAAAGCTGCGATCTCGAAGCGGCACGTCCTTTCCTGTTCTGGCGTGATCCACTCCGCGACCACGCGTAACTCCCTGTACGTCCGCCAGCAGTGCGGGCAACCGGGCACATCATGCTGGTCGGAGCGGTTTTCGTGAACGCCGCATAGGCTGATTGCGAAGCCGATGCGCCTCGCGCGACCGCCGGGCGCTGACCACTCAGGCCACACCTCGTAACAAACGCCATGTCGCATCACGATCTGTTGCAAGGCCTCAGCGGTTAACAGGGCCTTGCCGGCAGCAGAAACAATTCGTCGCCCGTTCGTGTTCGTTACTTCCACGCTTTGCAGTCGGTCCATCATGATTACGTCTCAGTTCGACGCCTCCACTCTGGTCGGAAGCAACGACTGTTCCCGCGATATAACTAACAAACAAAGCAAAGGCCTATCAGGATTTCACGAAAACCTCGTGGAATTACGACGGCGATCGCTTCCTGTGTCATCAGTGACGGGCGAGCACCAAACCGAATCTCTAAGGCAAACCCCGAGATCGATCAACTCCCCGTCATGATGACCTTCCGTTTGCGAGTGGCAAGCTCCTTGCTAAAGAGCAGGTCGGGGTTGTTTGAGAATTCAGTAGTTCTGACGAACCAAGGGTGAGACTGATCTTTTCATTGTTTAGTGAGCACTTGCCAGGGAACGCTTGTGCTCGTAGTGGGCGGACTTTCTGTGGAGGGCGGGAAGTCCGCTCACTCAAAACCACCGATAGGAGGAGGCGATGCTATATAAACGTGAGGTACCCGCATTCGGTCAACGGCAGGTTAAGGTGCTGTGCATCGATAACCACGCGTCGTCGACCTACACTTGCTTTTTGCTCGCACGCGGCGGGTACAAGGTGAAATCCGCGACCTTCCTTTCTGATGCACTTGAATTGATGCGAAACTCAAGTTACGACGTTTACCTCGTCAACGACGAACTCGCCCGCTCTGGTAAAGAGTTGTTCAATAAAGTTCGTGAGGCTGCGGGTTCGACCCCTATGGTCTTCTACTCGATGATTGTTTACCCGTTCAGTTCACGTTCAGCGGACCAGTCTGGCCGCACAGCAGAAACTCCTGTGCCTGTCACGGACGTGGGGATGGCTATTGCCCGCGCAATCGAAGATGCGCCTGCCCGACCCATCGCATCCCTATGCGCCGCATAAACGAGGAAGCCTCTATGAATAATGCTAGAAGAGACTCTTCTCAGTCGCGAAATGATATGAAAGCAACGAACTTGCTACACCATCTGGGCCAGAGCCTCTGGCTCGACAACATTACACGTGACCTGCTCGATAGCGGCACACTCAGACGTTACATCGCCGAATTGTCGGTGACCGGACTTACATCCAATCCAACAATTTTCGAACAGGCGATCAAGAACAGCACTGCGTACGACACAGATATCCGCATGAAGCTCAAGGAGGGAAAGTCTGAGGAGCAGATTTTCTTTGAACTGGCGTTGGTGGATCTTACACGCGCCGCCGATCTCTTTCGACCGATCTACGACCAGACCCACGGCGCGGATGGTTGGGTTTCACTTGAGGTATCGCCATTGCTCGCGCGGGACACAGCCGCCACCATCGCTGCGGCGAAAGATTTATTTGCCCGCGCAAACCGTCCGAATTTGCTCATTAAGATCCCTGGGACAAAGGAGGGTTTGCCCGCGATCGAAGAGGCGATATTCGCCGGCGTCCCTGTTAACGTGACGCTTCTGTTCTCCCGTGAGCAGTATCAGGCGGCTGCACAAGCGTTCCTGCGTGGAATTGAAAGACGCATCGATGCCGGTCTCAAAGCGGATGTTGGATCAGTGGCGTCAGTTTTTATCAGTCGCTGGGACACTGCCGTCAACGACAAAGCGCCTGCCCAACTACGAAACAAACTCGGGCTCGCCATGGCGTTACGCACGTACAAAGCAAAGTGCGAATTACTAGCTTCGCCGCCCTGGCACCGCATCTACAGCGCGGGGGGACAGCCCCTGCGTCTGCTTTGGGCGAGCACCGGGGTTAAAGACCTCTCGGCTTCGCCGGTTCTCTATGTCAAAGCCCTCGCGGCGCCCTTCACAATCGACACTATTCCCGAAGCCACTTTGAACGCGCTCGCAGAAGATATGGAACTCGGTTGTTCGATAATGGCTGCGAACGGCGGCGATTGCGAAGAGGTGATAACAGGATTTGCAGCGTCTGGGATCGACATCGACGCACTGGCTGAACGGCTACAGGAAGAGGGCACAAAGTCGTTCGCGAAGTCATGGAACAGTTTGATGGCAGTGATTGCGGCGAAGCGCAAACCGGACGCTAAGGCGGCATAGCAGAGACAACAGTTAAGGCATTTAAGGAGACCTATGATTGCGACGAAAAACTCTTTCAGCGACTTAAGCAGTTACGGAGTCGCTCGGTCAACAATAAAGGGTGCCCCGCTGAGCGATGCGGAGTTGAAAAATCAACACGCCTTTTGGCGAGCCGCAAATTATCTCGCGTTAGGTATGATCTACCTGCTGGATAATCCACTATTACGAGAAAAACTTGAGCCCGAACATATCAAACCGCGCCTGCTGGGACATTGGGGCACGAGTCCCGCGCTCTCCTTTATATATGCCCATTTGAATCGCGTCATAAAAAAGTTCGACCTCGACGCTATTTTTATGGCCGGTCCCGGCCACGGCGCGCCTGGGGTGCTGGGGCCGGTTTACCTGGAAGGATCATATTCGGAAATCTACCCTGAGAAGAGCCAGGACCTTGAAGGCCTGGCGCGTTTCTTCAAAGAGTTTTCGTTTCCCGGTGGTATCGGCAGCCACTGCACCCCCGAAACGCCCGGTTCGATTCATGAAGGTGGCGAACTGGGATACGTTCTGTCGCACGCGTGTGGTGCTGCCTTCGACAATCCAGACTTGATCGTCGCCGCGGTTGTGGGTGACGGTGAAGCCGAGACAGGTCCGCTGGCTACTTCGTGGCACATCAACAAGTTTCTCAATCCTATTCGCGACGGCGCCGTGCTGCCGATCCTGAATCTCAACGGCTACAAGATTAACAATCCCACCCTGCTGGCCCGGATAAGTCATGAAGAAATCCAGAACCTGTTTACGGGTTACGGTTACACACCTTGTTTTGTGGAGGGCTCTGATCCTGAATCCATGCACCAGGCCATGGCCGCAACGTTGGATCATTGCGTGGAACGGATTAGATCGATTCAAGATGAAGCTCGGAAGACTGGCGTCGCGACGCGGCCTCGTTGGCCCATGATTGTGTTGCGCACGCCTAAAGGATGGACCGCGCCGGGCGAGATTGATGGGCACAAATTGGAAGGCTTTTGGCGATCACATCAAGTGCCGCTCGCTGGCGTGAGGAAAAACCCGGAGCATCTGAAGCTGCTTGAAGACTGGATGCGCAGCTACAAACCCGAAGAGTTGTTCGATGCTAAAGGGAGGCTTGTTCCTGAACTGCGTGAGCTTACGCCCGTCGGCATTCGCCGCATGGGCGCAAACCCGCACGCCAATGGCGGGTTCCTGAAGAAAAGCCTTCGGCTGCCTGATTTCAGAAAATACGGTGTCCAGTTCGACAAGCCCGGCCAGACCGAAGCCGACAACACGCGCCCTTTAGGTGCCTTGTTGCGAGACGTGATGAAGTTGAACATGAACTCATTTCGCGTTTTTGGTCCCGACGAAACGACTTCCAACCGGCTCGACGCCTTATACGAGGTCACCAAGAAGTTTTGGATTGCCGAATACTTTCCAGAGGACAATGATGGCGGTGAGCTGGCCAGCGATGGAAGAGTTATCGAAATGTTGAGTGAGCATACGATGGAAGGCATGCTCGAGGGATACCTGCTTACCGGCCGGCACGGGTTCCTCTCGACCTACGAAGCGTTCGCTCATGTCATTGACTCAATGTTCAATCAACACGCAAAGTGGTTGACGATTTGTAATCAACTTCCCTGGCGTCAGAACGTAGCCTCACTCAACCTCCTGATTACATCTACTGTCTGGCGGCAGGATCACAATGGCTTCACCCATCAGGACCCTGGGTTTCTTGACGTCGTGGTAAACAAACGAGCTGAGGTTACGCGGATATATTTGCCCCCAGACGTCAATTCTCTGTTGTCCGTCGCCGACCATTGTCTCCGCAGCGAGAACTACATCAACGTAATCGTCAGCGATAAGCAGTCTCACCTTCAGTATCTAACTATGGACGAAGCGATCACGCATTGCACCAGGGGCGTCAGTATCTGGGGGCCGGCGAGTAACGATCAGGGTCAGGAACCCGATGTAGTGATGGCTTGCGCAGGCGATACCCCGACGCAGGAGGCACTCGCCGCTACGGCTTTGCTGCGAAATGAATTTCCGGATTTGAAAATTCGCTTCGTCAATGTCGTTGACCTATTCAAGCTGCAATCGGATCGAGAGCATCCGCACGGTCTGAGCGACCGGGATTTTGATAGCTTGTTTACTGTCGACAAGCCGATCGTCTTCAATTTTCATGGCTATCCATGGTTGATACACCGGCTAGCCTACACCAGGACCAATCATCGCAACCTGCACGTGCGGGGCTACAAGGAACGGGGCAACATCAACACGCCTATGGAGTTGGCGATCAATAACGAGATAGACCGCTTCACACTCGCGATTGATGTGATCGACCGGGTCCCTAAGTTGAGCGCAATCGGAGCGCATGCGAAAGAGAAATTCAGGAATGAACAGATCGCCTGTCGCCGTTACGCACACGAGTTTGGAATTGACCGACCTGACATCGTCGAATGGCGCTGGCCGTTCTAATATGTACAAGATTCTCTAACTGGCTGCTGAAAAACTGGATTGTCACAGAGACACGAAGCACAGAGAAGTTGAAATCCAAAAAGAGATCAGGTTTGTTGGCATTTCTAACCACTGGTGCTCTGCCTTTCTCTGTGACTCTGTGACTCTGTGACTCTGTGGCATTGCGTTCCTGCGCCGCGTAACTTGATGGGACAAACTCAATGAACGTTCTGGTTCTCAACTGCGGTAGTTCAAACGTGAAGTTTCAGCTGATCGCGACGGATCTCGACCTGATTGCGCGGGACGCTGATCGGCGGCTGGCGAAAGGGACGATCGAACGCATCGGCGGAGAAGCGATTATTAGCCTCCAGGTCGAGGGACGTGAGCCACAGCGATCGGCGTCATCGCTGCGGGACATTAACGCCGCAGTTGACTTCATCGCTCGCTGGGCTGCATCGCCAGAGGCCGGCATTGATGGAATCAGAACCATCAGCGATATCCAGGCGGTTGGTCATCGAGTCGTGCATGGCGGCGAGCGCTTCAAGCAGTCGGTCTTGATTACTGATGAGGTCGTACGGGCCGTCGAAGATTGTATCGATCTGGCGCCTCTGCACAATCCGGCAAATCTTACAGGCATCTCAGCGGTGCGGAAATTATTTGGCGAGGGGCTGCCGCAGGTTGCTGTCTTTGATACGGCGTTCCACCAGACATTGCCGGAGCACGCATATCTCTACGCGTTGCCGTACCAGTTCTACCGGCGCTATCGACTGCGTCGCTACGGCTTTCACGGCATCTCACATCGTTATGTCGCTTACCGCTATCGCTCCCTTCGCCAAATCACGCGCGAGGCGACGAATATCATCACACTCCATTTGGGTAACGGCTGTTCGGCTACAGCGATTAGTGCCGGCAACTCAATCGACACTTCGATGGGGCTAACCCCGCTCGAAGGATTGGTGATGGGCACGCGCTCAGGCGACCTGGATCCCGCTATTGTCGAATTTGTAGCGGCGAAAGAAGGGTTATCAACCCGCGAAATCGAAACCTTGATGAACAAGCAGTCGGGCTTGCTGGGAATCTCAGGTCTAACCAGCGATATGCGCGAGCTACTCGCCGAAGCGCGCGAAGAGAATGATCGTCGAGCGATGCTGGCAATCGAAATCTTCTCGTATCGCGTGCGGAAATACATCGGAGCATATCTGGCGGCCATGAACGGCGCGGACGCAGTGGTCTTCACCGGTGGAATCGGCGAGAACTCCTGGCAGGTAAGGGCGCGCATCTGTGATGGCCTGCAATGGATTGGGATTGAGCTCGATGAAGAACTGAATCGACAACACACCGGCGGTCGCGAAGGCTTGATCAGTAAGGAAGGTTCGCGCCCGGCGGTTTATGTCATTCCGACGGACGAGGAACTGTTAATTGCCCGTGACACTGTGCGTTGTGTCTTGAAAGACCGCCAACATTTGTAGAGTTGCGGGCCACACCTAACTGCCAGACACTCAATAACCCCAAGACTATCAGCCGAAGCTGCTCGAACTAACTTCGCATTCCGTAGAGTTCAAGAATGAATTGGTGGGCGATTTTCAATCGCTCTTTCGCGGACTAGATCAAATCTCGCCATCGGCGGGGATCGCGCCGCAGGTCCATTACTGCTGTGATTAGAATCTCGTCTGATCGGACCTGATAAAGAATTCCAAATGGAAACCGATGGGTTCGGCAACGTCGCGTGCGCGCGGACAGCGGATGCCATGCGCGCGGAAATCTTAGAATCCGGTCGACCGTGTCGTCGATTTCATCCAGAAACTTTAGACCGAGTCCTGGCTCTTTGCGCTCGTAATGAAGTGTTGCTTCCCGCAGCTCAGAAAGCGCGGCTGAAGTAATTCAGTACTTCGTCATTTCGTGAGAGATGAACGAAGTTCTTCAATCGCGGATGGACCGTCGACGACGGACAGTTCGCCGCGTTCAAATGCATCGATTCGAGCTTCTGATTCAACGGCCCACTTCGCTTCGATTTCCTTTATTCGTTCTTCGTCGAGGCTCTCCCACAGCACATCGATTAACGCTGCTCGTTCGGCAGGTGTGAGCTTCTCAACTTCGTTTTGGATGGACGTAAGGCTCATGCGCCGATCATTAGACAGGCACTCGCGAAATGTCAAGATATGGAATTCTTCAGGAATCCAGAGAAATTGCCAAACGTTAATTCGTAATTACATCGTGGAATCGTGAAGGGTCAGCCGCCCCGTTCAGTCCTCGGCTGAGGCGAATAGGCAGGCTATCGAATGAGGCTGAACGAGATAGGTCGCGCCGGCGACGGCCGGTGCTTCCTGCATTTCGCAGATGTCGTCCGGCGACGCGAATGAGGTGTCAATCCACCGCCGCCAGTCTGGGCCTTCCGCACTCGCCGGAAGCTCGAAGGCGAGCGCTTCCCGGTAGGCATTGATCATGATGTGAAACATCCCGCCCGCCGGCCCACGTGCGGTGAAGGCGAGGCTGTGAGATTCGTAGCCCCAATCAGGCTGGTCGAGTTTGATGCCGTGAACGTGAATGCGAGCCTCACGAAGAAAATCGGCCAGCGTCTGGTAGTCGTTCCAGCCTAGCTGGCTGACAAGATGCAGGCGGTGGGAAATGAGCCGCTCGACGAAGCGGCTCACGTCGGCGTGCCTTTCGAGCAGCGTCCAGTCGAACCAACCCGTCTCGTCGTCGTGACAGTAAGCGTTGTTGTTGCCGCGCTGCGTGCGTCGCACTTCGTCGCCCATCAGGAGCATCGGCGTTCCCTGGGCCAAAAGGGTCAGTGTCAGAAAATTCTTCACTTGACGATTGCGAAGCGCCTCAATACTCGGGTCATCGGTCGACCCCTCGACGCCGCAGTTCCAGCTCAGATTGTCGTTTGTGCCGTCCCGGTTCTGCTCGCCATTACTCTCGTTGTGCTTGGCGTTGTACGACACGAGGTCGTTGAGCGTAAACCCATCGTGGCAGGTCACGAAATTAATGCTCCTTTTTTGTTGCCACTTTTCCGGTCCATAGACATCCGGGCTGGCGGTAAGTCGATCCGGAATCTTGGTAACGCTCCCATTGTCGCCCCTCATGAAGCTGCGGATATCATCACGAAACTTCCCGTTCCATTCCTTCCAGGCGTTGCCGACGAAACTCCCGACCTGATAGAGGCCACCCGCGTCCCAGGCCTCAGCGATTAGCTTCGTCCCGGCGAGTACGGGATCCGTCTCGATGTCCCAGATGACGGGCGGGTCCTGCATCGGACGGCCCATTTCATCGCGCGAGAGGATCGAAGCGAGATCGAAACGAAAACCATCTACGTGCATCTCTTCGACCCAGTAGCGGAGGCTGTCAAGGATCATCCGGCGGACGACTGGCTGGTTCGCGTTCAGGGTGTTGCCCGTCCCGGTGTAGTCGGCGTAGCGCGAGCGGTCCTGGTCAAGAATGTAATAAGCGTCGTTATCGAAACCGCGAAAGCAGATAATCGGACCATCCGCCGCCCCTTCGGCGGTGTGATTGAAGACCACATCAAGTATGACCTCGATCCCGGCGCGGTGCAGCGCCTTGATCATCTCGCGGAACTCATCGATGGGCCCAAGCGAGTCTTTGCGCAGGCCGTATCCGGAGTGCGGCGCGAAAAATGAAACCGGCTGGTAGCCCCAGTAGTTCTTCAGCCCCGCAGGCGCAGCCTGTTCGTCAAATTGAAATACCGGCATTAACTCGACGGCAGTAACGCCGAGACTCTGAAGATATGGAATCTTCTCGATCAAGCCGACGTAGGTGCCGCGCCTCTCCGGAGGCACACCGGAACTCGGGTGGCGCGTGAAACCGCCCACGTGCATTTCATAGATTACGGTGTTGGCCCACCGGTGGTTGAGTGGGGCGTCGCCTTCCCAATCAAACTGGCCGGTATCAATCACGACACTCTTCATTGCCGCGGCGGTGTTCTCTCCCGGTTCGCCCGCGGCGCGGCGACTGTAGGTCGCGGGCACTACAACACTCTTCCCGTATGGATCGAGAAGAACCTTGCTGGGATCGAAACGAAAGCCTCTTCCTGGATCGTAGAGGCCGGTGACGCGATAGCCGTAAATCTGTCCCGCCGGCAGGCCGGGAACCCACGCGTGCCAGTAGAAATACGTTCGGTTCTTCGCCAATTCGAGTGAGATTGTGCGCGCCGGGTGTGCATGGTCGGCGCGGTCGAAGAGAAGCAATTCGACTGCCGTCGCGTTTTTGGAATAGACGCTGAAGTTGACGCCGTCCGCCTGGCGCGTGGCTCCGAGCGGAAAACTCTTCCCTTCCACCACACCAACATCCGGCAATTCGCTCATCGTTTTACCGCTGCCAAAGGATCTGCGGGGCTTCCAGTGGAATGGTCGCCTCTGGGTTGTGTGCGATTACTCGCGCCGTGTAATCGGACGCCGAGCGCGCCGCGGGTAGGCGCACGCTGTAGAGATGGCTGCCAGCGCTTGTCGCTTCCTCTCTCTCGACATTCATGACGTGGCGCTCCGCGGGACCACCTGGCAACGCATCCGCGTAGAGTTCGACCTTTACAAACTCAGGCGAAAGTTCGCCGAGATGTACTTGCATTTGAAAGTCATGCTGTCCATCGTTTGTCTCAACTCTCATCTCGCCGAATCGCACACCAGCCCAATGTTCGGAGAGTGCGCGTTGCCAACTGACGATGCGCGCGGCGTGCGCGCCATCCTGCTGCGAACGCTCATGGTATACGGACGCCGCGCGCAAATAATATTTCTCCGTGTATTCGCGCACTGCGCGGTCAGCTGAGTACTGCGGCGTGAGGCGTGCCATGCTCTCACGCACATGCGAAATCCAGCCGACAGGAAGACCACGCGAATCGCGGTAGTAGAACAGCGGAATGATCTCCTCTTCCAATTTGGCGTAGAGCGCTTCTGCCTCAGCAGCGTCGGACTGCGTATCATCAAGATGCTCTTTGCGAATAGCCCAACCAACACCAGGTTCATAGGCCTCAGCCCACCAGCCATCAAGTTCCGACAGATTGATGCCACCGTTCACGAGCACCTTCATGCCACTGGTGCCACACGCCTCCCACGGCCGTCGCGGGTTGTTAATCCAGACATCCACGCCATGCACCATTTGCTCCGTGAGCAGCATGTCATAGTCAGGCAGAAACACAGCATGCGGACGCACCTCGGGGCGCCGGCGAATGAAGTCGGTCCATTGACGGATCAATGCCTGACCGGGTTCATCAGCCGGATGGGCCTTACCCGCAAGCAGAAGTTGGACCGGACGATGCGGGTTCGTCAGGAGGCGCACTAACCTCTCCGGATCGGTTAGTAGTAAAGTTGGTCGCTTGTAAGTTGCAAACCGGCGCGCAAAGCCGAGCGTGAGCACGTTAGGATCCAGGATGCGCGCGGCCTGGTCCACCTCCGCGGCTGGCGCGCCCGACGAGGCAAGCCCCCGAGCAAGCCGGCGGCGGCTGAATTGGACCAGTTGCGCGCGCGCGTTAGATCTCATTTGCCATAGCTCGGCGTCTGACACGCCGCGCATATGCTCGGTCGCCTTGCTCCGCGGCAATCCTATCCAACGATCTTTTCCGCATGCTTTATCCCAAAGCTTGTCGGCTTCCGATGAATCCCACGTCGGTACGTGCACGCCGTTGGTCACGTGGCCGATGGGCACTTCATCTTTCGGCCAACGGGTAAAGAACGACTGGAAAAGACCGCGACTCACGTCCCCGTGCAATCGGCTGACGCCGTTGATCGCGCCGCTCCCGCGCAGCGCAAGATAAGCCATGTTGAATTGCTCTTGCTCATCGTCGGAATGTTCGCGTCCAAGCGCCATCACATCGCGGAGGCTGACGTTTACGGCGTCGGCGTAAAAGCCCAGATACTTCGCGACCAAATCCGATGGGAAACGATCAAAGCCGGCTGGCACCGCTGTGTGCGTAGTAAAGACATTGCCCGCACGAGTCGCCGCGAGCGCAACTTCGAACGGTTGCCCAGTCTCCATCATAAAAGTGCGCGCGCGAGCCAGCACCGCGAACGCCGCGTGTCCTTCGTTAAGATGACAAACTTCAGGCCGGTACCCGAGCTGGTGAAGCAATCGCCAACCACCGACACCGAGCACGATCTCCTGAAGCAGCCGGGTCTCCGGCCCGCCGCCATAAAGTTCGCTCGTAATTGCACGATGAAATGGCGGGTTGGCTGGATCATTGCTATCCAGCAAGTAAAGAGTCGCCCGGCCCACCTGCGCCTGCCACGCTCGCACCCAAACGCTATAGCCCGGAAGCGCGAACTTGAGTCGCACCCACTCGCCATCCTTGTCTCGCACCGGCGTGATCGGCAGCAGCCCAGGATCGTTATATGGATAGAGCGCGCGTTGCGCGCCGTCTGCATCCAGCACCTGACGAAAGTATCCTCGTTGATACAGCAATCCGACGCCCACGACAGGCACGCCGAGATCGCTTGCCGCTTTTAATTGATCACCAGCGACGTTGCCCAGGCCGCCCGAATAAATTGGCAACGCTTCACTCAACATGAACTCCATGCTGAAATAAGCGATGCAACTTAAAGGCGACTGCGGATACTTTTGCTGAAACCAGCTGGTCGCCTGCATCTGCTCCTGCTTAACGCGCGCAGCCTCATCGACCTTGCGGCGGAAATTCGCGTCAGCCATTAGAGATTTAAGCTTTGAGCGCGACGCAGTCTGCAGGACAAGCCATGGATTATGCGTCAACTCCCAAAGTTCGGGATCGAGCGGCTCCCACAACTCTTCTTCACCGTGACTCCAGGACCAACGCAGGTTGAGCGCGAGATCAACCAGCGTTTCGAAACCGTCAACGTCAGATTTGGGCCAGATCGATTGGGTTTGGTCGGGCATAGCTTCTCCTATTGCACTGCCACCGGATCTCGAAATGCGGCGATGGTTCGATGCGGCAATTGTACCGGCGCGCTCAGTCGCCGTTGGTCGGTGCACCGCATTTCACTCAACCAGGAGGGCTGAATTCGGTGGCGGTCTAAAGTGCTGATCACTCGGTCGGGGTGACCCAGATCGGCCCAACCTGACGACGCGTCCTCCATCACTAGCAAACTGCGCGGCTGATGGCTCAACACATCCCTGGAAAAATCTATCGAATCGATCTCTCCGTATACGCTACCCAGGTCTCTGTGCGCCACGGCGTGCGCAATGCGCGTCATTGTTGGCATTACGGTGGCCGCCAAAAGGTTCAGGAATGCGCCTGCCCGGCCGATTGCGACGAAGGTATTCCATAATCCTCCGTTCCGCATCAAATCGCGAGCTTCGAGCAGCGGAGGCTTCTCGCAGAATCGACTAACCCCAAAGACCTTAGACCGGCATCGGGTCGCAATTGCAGGTCCGGGTTCGATCCATCCATATTCGATCTCCGGCCATTGTGCCTTCGCCCCGATCAGAATTATCGAATCGAGCTGTGCCTTGCTGATGCTGATCGCTGATTTGACCGTCGAAGCGAAAGCAGCCTCGTCGGCATAATAGTGGTCCGCAGGAAAGATACCGACGATCGCATCGGGTTGGTGCTGCAGCAGTTGAAGCAGTGAAGTGATAATGGCGACCGCGGTTCCCCGATTAGCCGGCTGCTCCAGCACCTGAGAACGATTAATATCGGCAAGCTCGCTTTTGTAAAACTGATCGTGGTCCTTCGTCACAACGAACAGCAGGCGATCATCGTTGAAGACGGGCCGTAGACGTTCGCGCGTGTGACCAAGCAAAGTTCGGTTCCCGAAAATCTTGCTGAATTGTTTTGGTCTTGGATCGCCGTCAATCTGCCGCGTCAGGTCTTGCAAACGAGTTCCATCGCCGCCTGCAAGGACAATGGCCCAGGGCTGCTCCGTCGCGAATTGTTCCATTAGGCCCACCTTCTTTGTTTGGTCAACCACATTTGCATCAACGCTTCTTTGAGAATGACGCCGGCGCCATCTTCGAACCGCTTCAAATGGTCGGCAACCAGCCAAGCGCGGTGAAAACCTCGTGCGCGCGTGATGCGTCGATTGCCTTGCGGCTTCCTTGTTACCGGCGCGGGTGGATATGCCTTCATAACGTTCGTCTTCCTCATCGTTAGCATCCATTAATTCACTGTTGCGAATCGTTTTGTTTGTCTTTCGCGGCGATCGCCGATTGAGCAAAGAATCGCGTCCGCTGCGTTTCGCAGCGTGCGCCTCCGCGTCTCCCAATCAGCGACCCATGCCTTGACTGTGTTCACAGTTTCGCGCTCGCGCTGACGATCAGATTTGGCAATCGGATTAGAAGGGACAGCGGTCATGCCATTATTTGCCGCCCGTTTTATGATTTTGATCCGTGCTTGCATTGTCCAGCTCCTTACTGCTTCTCGCATCGTGACTTGTCGTCGTTGATATAAGTAGCAATAGTCTTGCCACGCGTGCCGGCCGCGTGGGCCAACGATTAAGCGACGCATTCACCAACAAAAACTGTGCTCTTGGAGATTGTCGGTTGTGGAGAGGAGGAGTGGGAGTTCGTAATTTCCTGAAAACTTCGTGATCTTACGAGAGCGTAACCGACGATGTTTACTGTTCAACCATAGCCGTGAGTTTCACAATCTTGCCTGCGCGCAAGACTCTCAGTATTACGGTGTCGCCGGTCTTGAGGCTTACGAGGCTGTTAAGGATTCGTTCGTAGTTATCGCCCGCAACCCCGGCGGGCGGCTCGGTCGTGGTTGGCGCGGCGACATCGATATCGTTGACGCTCAGAATCACGTCGCCGCCGAGCAGTAAGTCTGCACCTTGCACATTCACCCGGAGTGTTCCCCCGTTAATCCCGAGGCGGGAGCCCATTGAACCTTCGCCGATTCGTTGAACCAGAAAACCCGCCGGCTGCGGCAGATTCAACGCCCTGGCTAGTTCACCTGTCACCAGTACACCGTCGATGCCCGACCAAAATGGCTTGCGGTCCAGCAGAAATCGCTTCGCCGTATTCGTAGCGGCCGCGAATGCCAAGCCTTCCGAACCACCCGATTGGCTCATTATGGTACTGACGATTCCCACTACCTGACCGTTCATGTCGAACATAGGGCTTCCAGAATTGCCGCCGTTTACTGCCGCATCGGTCTGCAGGAATTCTATCGAACTCTGTTTACCGCTGTTTGTATCCAATCGGCGTCGGCCGCTTAGGTGGCCGACGGATAGAGTTTGGGCGATGCCGTAAGGCGCGCCGATCACGAATATCTGATCCCCGACCTCCACCTCGTCAGAATCGCCCAGAGTCGCTGGAGTGATCCCCTTCGGCGGCTGTTGCAGCTGCAGCAAAGCCACGTCCGATCGCACGTCAGAGGCAATGACTCGCGCTATGCTGTTCTGGCCGTCAGAAAATTCGACGAGAGCGGCATCAGCCGTCTGGACCACGTGGGCAGCAGTCAGGACTTTCCCATCATTTGAAATAAGCACTCCCGATCCCAGTCCGTCTACAATGGCCATGACCTGCCCAGGCGCGGGCGCGACATCGAGCCGCTTTGTCCTCACGGTAACGACCGATTGATTGACTCTGCGAAAAGCCTCGCGAAGCTGTTGAGCGCTTACCGTCATCGGCATCACCGCAAGCACCACCAAACCCATTAAGAGCCCAGAACGATTTTTTATTTCCATGGTCTATTGCCCTCCTAAATATCAGCACGCTCAATCCGCACTGTGAGTGGACCCCAGCGCAACAACCGTTCCGGCGTTGAAACCTGGCCCCCCAAACCAGCAGAAGCCATTTAGGAATTTTGGAACTCCTCGAACAAAACGCAGCTAAAAGTCGTGCGTTTGTTGTCCGTACTGGCTATCTGCGTTCGGCGTCTGTGCGTTTCTTTTATGGTCGGGGTCTTAGAGAATTCGTAGTTCCCCGGTGAATTTCGTGAAATTATGATTTTTCCGCGGGTTGATTGCAGCTTGGTAGTTTACTTTTGGCGGGCCTCGAAAGGTTGGGCGCCATTGCCGGCTTCCTGCTGAATCCAACGCTTGACCCAGGAAGGAAGATTTTCGAGCTTGATTTTCCGCGATTGAGCGATGCGGAGAAATTCCATCGCTTGGCGATCTACGAAGGTGACATTCATTAGATCAACTGTACATTTCTTCAATTTGTTACCATCCTGCACCAACGCTTTCTCAACCTCAGGAACATACTCACTCGTGAAATGGCCGCTAAGGCTCACCCTAACAATCTCGGGATTTTGGGCCTGCTGTGTAATCTTCAACATCTGCTTACAACTCCTCGGGTGGAATCAACGGGAGTGTTGGGCACGTCGCGTGCCACCGCAGTTTGCGATTCTGTTTTCCGAATCGGCCTTCGTCGCAGCAAGATTCTAGGCGCGACAAGAGGTTTGAAAAGAAAGCAGATGCGTCAGCCAAGAAACGGCGTCTGCTGATAGGTGATTCTTCATTTTCCGAAAAGAGTGACATGCGATTTTTCAATCGCCGAACACTGTGTCAAAGGTCCTGCGTTGCATCGCGACTTCGGACGTTCGGCTGAACGCAAGGCACTTAGATCCTCGATAGTAGAGCTATCACCCCGATGTTCAGGTTCGGCTTCCCCAACCAGAGCTGTCAGTAGCTGAGATTGAATGAGATTGTTTCGATAATAAATCCCGATGCGCGTTTGGGCTTTCGAAGTTTCTCTTTTCGGCTTCAGCCAGATGTAAAGATACTGCTGGCGTGTTTCAGCGTGGCAGGTATGGGACAACTCTTTGGGGCAGGAGCAAACCCAGCTAGCGCCTCTCAGGGGGAGGAAGAAGTTGCAGAAAGCTGAGCGACGGTGTGATTCTCGTTGGCCATTCGATCGGTGCCGCAATCCTCATCGACTACATGGCGGACGGGAATCTGGAACGGCGGCCCGATGGCATCTTCCTGATTGCGGCGCCCTTCATCGGTGACCGCGGCTGGCCGAGCGACGACCTGCGGCCGACGAAAGAGCTGGCCAGTCTGCTTCCTGACGAGGCGCCACGTTTTCTCTATCACGGCCGCGACGATGAGACCGTCCCGTTCTCTCACGTCGGCATGTTAGCGAAGGCGCTTCCGCATGCGACCGTCCGTCGCTTCAAGGGTCGCAACCATCAGCTGAACGACAACCTCTCAGAGCTCGCGCACGACATCAGGCGCTTGAGATGAAACCTGGGGCCGATACGGCTGCGCAGGAATTACGTGCTGGCGTCAAGTTCTTTGCAAAAAATGTTGCGTTGCAGTACTAGGTAGTGATATAAGGCGCGGCGATTCATACGGGTGTTTCTAATGTGTATCCGTTGAGACTCTTCCGCGTCTTAGCAAAGAACCATCTTCCTCACGAAAAGGAGTGTTCCCGTGCTCCAATGTCGCCATCCTTCTGTTCATGGGCTTGAGTTAGGAACGTCAGGCGCCGTTCCCCTTGTCCTATATACCAATACGCAAGCGAGGCTACGTGTTGATGGTATTACCGGGAAGGTTACCGTTTCCGGCAGCATCAATGCGAAGTACCAGGACGTTGCTGAACGGGTTCCCTCCTCTGAACAACTCTCTGTCGGTACAGCCGTAGTTCTCGATTCAACCAAGGCAAATCAGTCAAGTCATCTTCGATTAGCTACGACCTGCGCGTCGCCGGTGTCGTCAGTGAACAACCCGGAATCGCACTCGGTGAAAAGAGCGATGGCAAAGTCCTCGTCGCCACCACCGGCCGCGTGCGAGTGAAAGTTGATGCGACGAAGGAGTCCAATCCATGTCGGCGATCTATTAGTTACCAGCGATGTGCCCGGCATCGCCATGAAGAGTCAACCAGTCAATCTCAGCGGTATTGAAATTCACTGCTCCGGAGCCCTCATCGGCAAAGCGCTCGAGTCTTTGGGAAAAGGCAAGGGTGAGATTTTGGTCTTGTTGAGTTTGCAGTAATGCATGTCAGGAGGCAGAAAAATGAAGAGTCTGATAATTATCAAATCGGCTGTAACGGTTCCTACCGCATTTGCGTTTGGGGTAATCCTGCTATTGGCAAACACTCAAGCCACCCGCGCCCAATCGAGCCATTCTGTTTCGGTCACCAACGGTGCTTCGAATCAGGTCTACGAGATCATGAGGATCAGCCGAGACTCCGCGAACTGGAGCCAATCTGGTTATGAGATTACCGTTCGTAATACTTATTACAACGGCGGCGGCATCGTCAGGGCCTTTGTGGGCTACGGCTATCAAGACTCCGGCACCGTCACGATCCTGGAGGCCGCTGGGCAGAACCAGCCGAAAATCTTCTTAGGAAGTGAAGTCGTCGTTTCTGGAACGATCAAGTACGTCCCCGTAAACATTCAACTCCCGGCTTACCAGTATTTTTCGATCGAAATAAAATTCGGGACTACCGAAACGACTTCGATCTCGGGGGCAAGCCAGGTTCAGTTCACGGGAACGACCACGACTACCGGAGCAACTGGTGCCAATCACGACGGCTCAGTGAACTTCACGGGCAACGTAGGCATCGGCACGACGAATCCGGCTCAAAAGCTTCACGTCGCAGGTAATGTCCTGCTAAATCAAACTAACGCCTTAATCTTCGACCAAAACTATACTGTCCACGGAAACATCAGCGTGACATCGGACGGTGGCGACTCTATGCCGCGGCCCAGGTACGAAGGCTACTATGGACACAGATTCATCACCTGGGCTGGCGAAGTCATGCGCATTCAGCAGAATGGCAACGTCGGTATAGGCACGGCGAATCCCTACACAAAACTTCAAGTGGCCGGTGGCGACATCTCGCTTGACGCAGGCCAAGGCATCCGCAAGGCTGGTGACAATTGGATAATTGGTTATTCAACTGCCCTACCCGGGATCGCGATAGGCTCTGGCAGTCCCTCGGATCAAGTCACGATTACCTCAGGGGGTTACGAGCGCGTAAGGGTTCAGTCTAATGGTTTTGTCGGCATCGGTAAAACGAATCCATCCGCCGCGCTCGATGTTCAAGGAGACATCAAAGCTTCCGGGGTTATAGCGGCCAGATACCAGGACGTCGCTGAGTGGGTTCGCGCCTCAGAACAACTCTCAGCCGGCACGGTCGTAGTCCTCGAGTCAACCAAATCAAATCAGGTCACGTCGTCTTCGGTCAGCTATGACACGCGTGTCGCCGGAGTCGTCAGCGAACAGCCTGGCATCGCGCTCGGTGAAAGTGGTGAAGGCAAAGTCCTCGTCGCAACCACTGGCCGAGTGCGCGTGAAAGTCGACGCGACGAAAGGTCCAATCCACATAGGCGATCTATTAGTCACCAGCGACATCCCCGGTGTCGCGATGAAGAGCGAACCAATGGAAATCAACGGCCGCAAATTCCACCAGCCGGGAACATTAATCGGCAAAGCGCTCGAGCCTTTGGAAAAAGGCAAAGGCGAGATTTTGGTTCTGTTAAGTTTGCAGTAATCACGGAGGAGAACATGAAAAAACGAACTGCATACGGAAAACAATTATTTCTGGTTTTCCTGTTCTTGGTATTGGCAAATCACTCTCAGGCACAGCAATGGAACACAAACGGCAACAACATCAACAACGCGAACAGTGGGAATGTCGGCGTCGGCACAAATACACCTGCATATAAACTCGATGTGACGCCAAACTTTCGCCTAAACAACGACGGCACCGGCCATATCTTCAACTGGTACCCCGCGATCAACTCGTCTGGAACCAACTACTACAAGGCTCTTGATATTAACGGCTACCAGTTACCGATCGCGTCAGGTGCAATAGATTCAGGATATCGAATCGGCTTGGGAGTTCAGGGCTTCGTTAGCGATATGAACTTTGCCGGCACTCTCGCCTACCAGTTCGGGATTTGGGCTCGACACGGCAGTTACACCGCCACGTCGACTTCGCGAATTAATTATTCCTACGGCGTTTACATTGACTCACTCACAAACGGCGCGACCCAAATCGATCATCTCTGGGGTCTGTACCAGTCATCACCTGACGCGAAGAATTATTTTGCCGGCAACGTAGGCATTGGTACGGACAATCCTGGTTCTCCCCTCACGGTGTACTCAGGACAGGCGCAATCCATTCGCATGGTCGACAGTGCCAGCAGCTCTCCTTACATCGCCGGGTATTCTGCCGTCACTGGCGGCACGCGATACGGATTCCTGCAGTTCACTTCAGGCGGCTCAACCATTTCCGCTTCAACTGGGCCACTCCAGTTCTACGCCGGCAATGAGGCCTCGGAAAGGATGCGTATTAATTCGAATGGAAATGTCGGCATCGGGACCACGGCGCCGAACTACAAACTCGATGTTGCGGGAAGTGGAATCAGCCTGATCGGCGGCGGGGATGTGGGCGCCGCGGTGAACATCACTAACACGGGCAAAACTGCGACCGGTACGGCGAACTATTGGAACATCTACAACATGACCGGTGGCTATGGAAACAAGCTTTCGTTCTGGGCGTACGCCGCCACGAATGCCTGCGCCGGCGGTCTCTGTCAGGACACATTAGATATCTACGATAACGGTCTGGTCCATGTACCGTTCAATCTCGGCGTTGGCACGACCGATACAGGAAGTTACAAACTCAAGGTCAGCGGCAACACAAACGTCACCGGAAATCTGACTATAACCGCGAACGGGACTGGCACCGGCAATATCGTCGCTGATGGAACCATCAATGCCAAATATCAAGACGTCGCCGAATGGGTCCCCTCCTCTGAACAACTCTCAGCCGGCACGGTGGTAGTTCTCGATTCCACCAAATCAAATCAAGTCACTTCATCAAGTGTGAGCTACGACACGCGCGTCGCAGGTGTCGTCAGCGAACAACCCGGGATCGCCCTCGGTGAAAAGAGCGTCGGCAAAGTTCTGGTCGCCACCACCGGCCGCGTTCGGGTGAAGGTTGATGCCTCGAGAGGTCCGATTCACATCGGTGATCTTTTGGTCACCAGCGACGTGCCGGGATTCGCGATGAAATCTGAACCGATCAAGATCGCCGGACGAAAGATTCACGCACCCGGAACACTAATCGGCAAAGCGCTCGAGCCTTTGGAAAAAGGCAAAGGCGAAATTCTGGTGCTGTTAAGTCTTCAATAAACACGGAGAAGCATGATGAAAGTAAGAACGGAAAGTACATTTCAGGTAATTCGTTTAGTCGTTGTCACGCTTGCCTGTCTTGGCACTGCCCAGACATCGCGCGCGCAAACCGTGACCTTTGCTAAGGACGCAAGCGAGTCGGATGTGTCGGCCAGAACGGCGTCCTTACCACTGCCAAGAGCTGAGGCTCTAGCGGCAATTTCTGAGAACAATCACCTGATCCTGCTGCCCTGGTACAACCTGGGGCAGGCTGCTCAGGGACCGTGGGTTCCCGGCTACATGAAACTGGTTACGCCCATCGTGTCGACGGAAAGCAACATGTTCTCGATCAAGATCAAGGGATACCGATACGGCACCGGCGCCTCTCTGGAGATTCGTTGCGGCGGCTATGCCTACACCAGTGGCGGCTTAATTCAAAGTGATTGTTTTACTCAAGGCACGAGTGATCCAGTAGGAATCGGAGTGGACAGCACCACCAACAAGGTGATCATCACCATCGGTTCGGGTGGAGGACAGTGGTACTACGATCACTTCACGGCTGAGTACAGTGGCTGGATGGCGAAGGATCCGAACGACTTCAACTGGCAGTTTGTGTACAACCAATCGCCGCCGACTACCAATACCCATAAGGTCATCATCAACGACTCGGCCGGAACTATTACGACTACCGGCAACGTCGATGTTAGTGGAACGGCGTTGGCCCACGCTGGCTTTCGCGATACCGGCGCGACTATTTCCAGATTCGAAAACACCTTCAGTGCGTTACCGAGTGGAGCATCGGGACCCGGCGTCGAGATTGGTGTCGCCAGTGGCACTGATGGGCGAATCGGAGCGTACAACCGCACTGCTAACGCTTATATTCCCCTCCAATTTCAAAGTAGTGCCTTCTCGTTCTTAACAGGCAACCTTGGGGTCGGAACGACGAGTCCAGGCGCAAAAGTAAGTTTTGCGGACTTGGACGATGGCCGGAATACCGCAGACGGAATCACGTGGTACAACCCTTCCCCAACGGCATACGGCATCTACAGATCCGCCGGTTCGTGGTCCGCACCAAACTACCAACAATTGACGCTGGCTTGGCAAACGGGTCTGGTGCTTGATGGCGGGACGGCGTATGGAAGGAGCGGTACGGTCCTACAGCCTAATGGGGGAAACGTCGGCGTTGGCAAAACAAACCCCACCGTAGCACTTGATGTTGTTGGCAGCATCAACCTTACCGGTACAATCAACGCTAAATACCAGGACGTCGCCGAATGGGTTCCCGCCTCTGAACAACTCCCGGCCGGCACCGTCGTCGTTCTCGACTCAACCAAATCAAATCAAGTCACTTCATCATCAGTCAGCTATGACACGCGTGTAGCCGGAGTCGTCAGCGAACAACCGGGCATCGCGCTCGGTGAAAAGAGCAACGGCAAAGTTCTCGTTGCCACCACGGGACGAGTGCGCGTGAAAGTCGATGCGACGAAGGGCCCAATTCACGTCGGCGATTTATTAGTTACCAGCGATGTTTCGGGATTTGCGATGAAGAGCGAAGCAGTCAACCTCGGCGGTGTCCAATTTCATCGTCCCGGAACATTAATCGGCAAAGCGCTTGAGCCTTTGGAAAAAGGTAAGGGTGAGATTTTAGTTTTGTTGAGCTTGCAGTAACGGTTCAGAGAATTCGGTCGCAGCCTAATACTCGGCTGAGAAGGAGTCGTCATGCTTAACTCATCATTCGGAATCCGGCTTATCGATAAAACTGGCAGAGCTAAGGTGCTAATCAGAATCTGTTCAGCTCGAAGAATCATCAGCGTCGTAATGCTGATGGTTCTGCTAGCCGGGCCTCTGCCGGCCAATGTGGCGAGTGAGCTGGCGCTTCGAACCACGGCCAGGGCAAAAGACTATGCGCGAGCACTGACACCTGCAGCGTCTGAAATTTTCGCCCAGGGCCAGGGTCGCAAACGGGGCATGCCTTCCCTCCCTTCAAATATGCCCGGAGTGAAAGCCGGCCATCCGGCGAGCAAGCAAGAACGCCAAAACCGATTACAAAAAATTGAGATCAGCCCAGCCGGCGACGTCAGTATTGAACTCGGCGAGCAAGTGGTGCTTGCGGGAGTGCCATTGGATCAGGAAAACAACACCATCCACGGCTTGCGAGCCGAGTGGGAATCGAGCGACGCGCGCACCGTTTCAGTGAGCCCGGCTGGGGAAATAGTTGGGAAGAGGATCGGCAATGCAGTTATCACCGCAACTATTGGTAATAAGAAAGCGAAAGCAAAAGTAACAGTCGGACCGCGAAAGGCGCATCCCGGCTTCATAATGAATGGAAGTGAACTTGTTCCTCAAGCGAACCTGCTGGCTAAGCAGAAGTCCGGCGACGCAAGTCGTAGAAAGAGCCAACGGCGGTCTTTAAATGCTCATAATATTGGCCGGACCTTAACGCCCATGCCCGAACCCGGCGATCAGATTCCATCGCTCTTCTACCCAACCAATGCAGTTGGAGCCCCGCCAGGAAAAACCACCCCTGGCGCCGGAACCCCCGGCGCTGCTGGTGGCAGTACGGAGACTCCGGGGAGCGCCAATTTTACTTTTGGGGTGCCACTGGTAAGCCTGCCTGGACGCGGCCTCGATCTCAATCTCGGCATGGTTTACAACAGCCGGCTCTGGAACAAATCGACAACTACCAATAACAAGGTGCAGGGCACCTACAATATTAATGCAGACTGGCCGGCTCCTGGTTTTCGCATTGGCTTTGGTAGGTGGCAAAACGTATCCGCCGGTGAGGAAGGCCCTATCGTCAGCGGCGTGTTGATTGATGCCGATGGCACACGGCATCAGATGAAAGACACGAGCTCCAATCCCAGCCAGCCGAACTGTATATACAACTCAGTTGACGGTACTTACATTCAAGCCACGGCCAGCGGCGGATGTGGGGGCCAGGTAACCGTCTACTATCCTAATGGCACGCAAACTCTGTTTGGATACGCCGGCTCTCCCACTCGAATTACAGATCGCAATGGCAATTACATCCTAATCAGTTACGTCAGCGGAACCGGATTGATTTCTACTATCCAGGATACCCTGGGTAGGTACGTCACTTTCCATTACTCGAACTATGAGCTGGTTTCCATCACCGCGCCCGGCTTCAACGGAGGCGCAGACCGGCAGGTGGCCCGTTTCTATTATCAAGACTACAACCCACAGCAGAGCGGGCTATATCCGACACCCGCACAAGGCGTAGTAATTAGCGGCGCTCCCTCACGCGTTATTACGGATATTTATTTCCCCAGCAGCGTCGAGTCGGGCGACGCTCACCTCGGTTATCACTACGATTATTCCGCCTACGGGATGATCTATCAGATTAGGCAGTGCCGCGGTATGACGGTAAGCACGATCGATCCGGTAACGGCTGGAACAGTAACCAGCCTCGGCACAGTGGCGGCCACTACGACTTACGATTATCCGATCTACCCCAGTATTTTGACGGATGTTCCCAAATTCCATAATCGCACTGACGACTGGGCGGGCCGCACTTCGGCGGTGCCCGTTTGGCAGTTTTCGGTAAACGAAACCACCGGTGTGTCCACCGTCACAGCGCCTGATGGCACAGTGGCAGAAACGCACGCCAATGTTCATCATGGTTTCTGGGACGATGGATTGATTACCGACAACATTTTGAAGTTCGGCGGCGCCGAGCTTTCGCATACGGTGATGTACTGGGACCCGACCAGCGATAACCAGCCGCAACTGAGAGCGGTCAAGACAACCAATGACGCCGGCGAGACAAGAGGTACCTACTTTGATTATGGTGATTACAATAACGTGACGTCCGCGAGCGAGCGTGACATCACCTATGACACCACCATATCGACGACTGAACTGCGCCGCACTGAAACGATTTACGAAACCTCGTCGGCTTACACTGCGCGCGGATTGCTCCACTTGCCCAAGACTGTGAAAGTCTTAGCTCCCGGCAGCATCACGCCGTCGGCCCAAACGGACTATTACTACGACGAGAGTTCATTAGCATCTAACACTGGTCTCGATGATGACATGATGTATGCCGATCCGGGGACGACCTCCCGGGGAAACCTGACGCGCATACGCACCTATCCGAACACTTCAAATCTCAGCACCTACATCGATCACACCACGTCCTTCGACACCGCCGGAAACGCAGTCACGGCTCAGGTGGATTGTTGCCAGCAAAAGTCCATCGCCTATTCGGCCGACTACTTTTACGCGTATCCCACCTCGGTGACGAGCGGCAACGGACCGACGCGAACCACAACCAGCACCTATGACTTCAACACCGGCCTCACTGCCACAACCCGGGATGTTGAAAATAACGTGACTACATCTTTTTACTATAACTCCGACTCTTTAAGGCCTGAACACATCGCTTATCCAAACGGCGGCATCGTCCAATTCGGCTACAACGACAATCTGTTGCTAGACGCGGAAAACCAGGCACACTCCTTTACGCTGATGTCGACGAAGCTCGACACTTCAGGAGGAGGTCGCTGGATTGACAGTTATAGCTATTTCGACGGCCGGGGCGCGGTAACCAAAACCTTCGAAGATGCTGGTGGAAACGGCTGGTCAACACAGGACATTCAATATGATGTTATGTCGCGACCCGTCCAATCGAGTCACCCGTACTACAGCGCCGGCTACGATACAGCAACTACAAATCCCACCGGGCTCTGGACGGTTCAGACGTTCGATCGTCTCGGCCGGGTAACCCGCGTCGACATGCCGAGTGGCGACGCTTCGAACCCGACCTCGACCTATACCACCACTGAGTTCCACGGCATCTTCACTACGGTGACGGATCAAGCCGGCAAGCAGCGCCGGCAGAAAACCGATGGCCTCGGCAGAGTTATTCGGCTTGACGAACCGGATGACAGCGGCAGCATCGGGGACGAATCTTCGCCGACGCGGTACGCAACCTTTGAATATGACCTGCTCGGGAATCTGCTTCATACCACCCAGGGTTCACAGCAACGCTTTTTCAAATATGATTCTCTCTCCCGCCTAACTTTTGAGCGTCAGGTTGAGCAGGACGCTCCCTGGACCACCAGTGATTACGTGGCCAACAATAATCAGTGGTCGCGGAAGTTCATCTACAACTCAAACGGAAACGTCGTCGATACTTATGATGCCCGCCAGGTAAACACTCACGTTGTTTACGATGGACTGAATCGAGTCACGGACATTACTTACTCGGACGGTACGCCGGCGGCGCATTACTATTACGATTCCAACACGCCGAGCAGCCCTCCGTCTTTTGATCACGGGTACGCAGCCGGCCGTCTGACGGCCATGACCTACGGCTCGTCTACGGCCACCACCGGCAACTACTTCGGGTACGACGAAATGGGACAGGTGAAGGTCCAGGTGCAGCGCACAGGCTCCAACAACTATGTGATGAGCTATGGATACAACCTTGCCGGAATGCTAACCAGCCAGAGTTATCCCACCGGCCGCACCCTTACATACGATTACGACGACGCCGGCCGCCTGCAGAGTTTGAGTGATGCCAACAAGACCTACGCCAATCAATTCAGTTACGAGCCGCACGGTGGCTTGAAAGCTGAAACCTTCGGCAACGGCATGATCCACTCGGTGGCCTACAATCGCGCCTTACAACCGAGTGAGATCAAATTGCAACAGACGACCAACGGTCCTGAGCTGCAGCGGTTCAATTATTCGTACGGTACCGTAAATCAGAGTTCAGGAGTAGTCGACACTACCAAGAACAATGGCCAGATTGGCCGCCTCGATGGATATATCAACGGCGCCAAGCAGTGGGACCAACGCTATGTCTACGATTCAATGTCCCGACTGTCAATAGCAGCCGAATACCAGCAAGGCGATAACAATACCCGAACTTGGCAGACGCAATATGACTACGACCGCTTCGGTAACCGGATGCAATACCAGGGCAACTACAACGTGGCCTTTACTCAGGTGCAAGCGAGCGACTTCAACGCTGATCGCAACCGCTTTGTCGAGACTGGTAGCACTGCTACGACCTACGACGCCGCCGGCAATATCACCACCGATCGCAAATTTCGCGATCTGAATTACAGCTACGACGCCAACGGCCGGATGCTCGCTGCCGAGCACACCGATCATACGAATCACCAGGATTCAGTCTACGATTGCGGCGGCCAGCGCGTGCAAACCACGCTGGATGGCGCAACTCGATTGGTGGTTTACGACCTCTTTGGCGAGAACATAGTTGAATACATGAACGGCGTGCTCGAGCGCGAGAATATTTATCGCGGCGGACAGTTGCTGGCGATCTCAGAGCCTGGCACATCGGCTCCGACTGCAGCGCCTACGGAACTTGCAGCGGCGACCTACGACCCAAATGCCGGCATCAAACTGGCATGGTCGGCGAATGGCGCGAATAATTTCCGGATAGAGCGCAGAGATCCGGGGAACGGATATCATTACGTGGGCGTCAGCGGCACAACTAACTTCACTGACACCACCGCCCCGAGCGGCAGCGCCTATCTTTATAAGGTTTGCGCAGCCGACCAGAACGGAAACTGCACTTCGCACTTCAGCAATGTAACGCTGGCTACGGCGTACAGTTTTGAGGACGACCCTATCGTGACTACGGCTCAAAATCCGGCTAGTGCAACTCCGGTGCGGGCTCAGCACATTCTGCAGTTGCGCGCGGCAATCAACGCCCTGCGCAGCCTGGCCGTAATCGGCGACGCAAATTGGACTGGTCCCACGCCGGCCCCCGGGGGCACGATTTACGCAACCGACGTCACCCAAATGCGTGACAGATTGAATGAAGCGCTGGTGGCCCTCGGCATCGACAACGGTTCGTATTCCGAAGCGCTCGCCGGCGCCCCGAACGGAACTCTGATTCGCGGCATACACATTACCGAGTTGCGACAGAGAATTCTGGGGGGCAAGCGCACCTGCAAATCGATCGGACAATTCGTGGACGATTTTTACCAGGGATTTTTGGGCCATGCGCCGACTACAACGGAACGTAATGCGGCGATCGCAACCTTAAGTCAGGCACAGGCCAATGGTGATTCGCAACTCACCGCAGCGGCGCACAATATGGGATTGAATCTCTTCTCGACGGCCTACCCGAGCAGTAACAACAATCATCAATTCGTGATCGACGCATATGAAGGCTACCTGCAACGAGCCCCCGATTCCCCGGGCCTCAACTATTGGGAGGGACTGCTCAACCAGGGTTACTCTCGCACGACCATGCTCGACGCTTTTGCAGGTAGCGGCGAGTTTCAGGACAAATCAACGAGTCTCTGTATCGAAGGCTCAGGCGGCACCAGTACGCCCGGCGGAGTGCGTTACGTGATGTCGGACGTGCAGGGCTCAACCCGTGTCGTGATGAACAGCAATGGCAGCGGCACGAGCATCATCGTCGCCCGGCATGACTATCTGCCATTTGGCGAAGAGATCGGTTCCGGCATGGGCCTGCGAAATGAATCTCAAGGCTACGGCGTAACCGACACCAATCGCTGGAAGTATGCGATGACTCAACGGGATCCCAACGGTTTGGATCATACCGCGTGGCGGAAGTACGACAGTTTCGCCGGCAGGTGGACGAGTCCTGATCCTATAGAAGGCGGAAACGCATATGCGTATGCCAATAATGATCCGGTTAACTCGATCGACCCAAGCGGACTTTTCCCAAACATGTCCGGAGCCGAATACGGATGGAAAGATGTGATGAACGGCTTCTGGGGTTGGGGTGACTTAAATAATCGGCCGCATGGACATCCGACAGACCCTGACGCAGATCCGTGTCCGCCAGGACACCTTTGCGTTGATCAACGCTTACGCCAGTACGAGGGCGAAGCGTCCTGGTGGTGGGTGTACGCACACGACTTTGGGGTCATCGATCCGTTCGGGCCCCAGGGGACGCGTCCCAGGCGCGCGACGAATCCAAACTGTCTCAAATATGCTGTGAACGGGAGCCCCGGCGTGGGTGATCCGTTTAAGACTAACATCAACGATCCGAGCATGGCGGGACATATCGGCGCACACGCTCTGTCTCCGGTAGGAAAACCTGCGGAGGCGGTGACCTTAGCGCCGCTAGCGGGAAAAATCATCAAGACCAACGCCCAAGACTCACATCTGTTCTACATGGACGTTCGCCTGGCGAACGGGAATGTTGCGGTGTATTTTGATCTTCAATCAATCCGACAAAAGAGCGGTTCGTTAAAAGCGGGGGATGTGATCGGCACTGTTCGGCCAGGAAATATTGCCAACAAAGTTGGCTTGCATGTGACCATAGTTCTTGGCCAGTATTACAACGACTTCAATGCACATCGGAGCCAGTATACGCAAAATGGCCCAACGAAGTACTTTATCGACCCCCTCGGCAAAGATAGCCCCATAAACTGTCCCGGAGAAAAGTTAATAGAATGAGGTTAGTTGCAACAGCAGTGATGTGTCTGGCAACAGCACTCATCGTGGTTGTGCCGTTTTTTAACGGCACAACACTCCTCATATGCAGCGCTCAACCACGAACGGAGTCCGCCAGGAAGTTCGACGAATATGGCGATCTCATCCAGGATGATGAACGCGTACGCCTGAGTGCTTTTGCAGCCGGCTTGGCCGGAAACCGCGATGCGCGCGGTTATATCCTGGTCTATGGGGGAAGATTGGACCCTGTTGGCCGCGCGCGCAGGTACGCTTTACGTGCGAAGAACTTTCTAGTGGATACCGAAGGACTCACGAGCAACCGCATTGTGACGATTGACGGTGGACAACGAGAAAGCCTCACAGTCGAGTTATGGATCGTGCCCAGCAACGCAGAGCCGCCGATCCCGACCCCTACACTAGACCTGCGACCAGGACACGAAAATAAGGCATGGGAGTTCGACGAGTATCCCTACGATTACGAGTTCTCATGGAATAGCTTCGAGACTCCGTCAGTTCGGCTTGATGGGTTCGCGCAATGGCTGCGTTCCCATCCTACCAGCAAAGGGTACATCATCGTTTACGCCCTGAATCGGGATGACCGGCGCGGTGTCCAGGGTGATCGATTCGGAAAGGCGAAGCGAATTGCACTCGCGGAAAAGACTTATCTGACGAAGACCCAACACATCGATCCCAGAAGACTCGTAGCCGTGGACGCGGGCTACAGCAACGAAAGGACGGTCGAACTTTGGATTGTGCCAGGTGGCGCATCTCCACCGAGCATGCCAGGACGTCGCAGAACTGTGCCGAGAACTGATTGAGCTCGGCTTGGCTATCGATTCCGCAATTCTTGATCAAATTCACTAGTCCGCGTCGCTAAGCCTGATAGTCGCTAAGACCGGGGTCAGGCCTGCAATTCTGCAATTCCGACCGAGACCAAGCGCGAGAGATTGGGTAAGAGCTCATGTACCTCCGCCTCCCGCCAGGTGTTCGTTACCATCAATCAATTGTGAGAAAGTAGGTCACGGAGTGGTGGTTGGCGCGTTCGTTGTCACGACGGTGGTCGTCGTTTGGTACACATTTCAAGCTGGGGGACTTCTTCTTGCCTGGTAACGATGACACATCCGGATGAACCAACAGAATGGAATTCACTCTTCGAGCTACTTAGCCTCGATAGGGTTATTCCGTTCTACGGAGACATGGGTCTAAATCTGCCGCACCAGGGAGGTTTTGTGGAACTGATCCGGAGTTTGGTCGTTGAGGGCCACCAAAAGTTTGGCCCAAGCCGAACGCCGGACATGGAATTTGTCCACTATGTCTTCGATCGATTCCGAAGTTTTTGGGGGACGGAGTCTTGCGAAGCGTTCTATAAGTGGGCCATGACCGTTTTCTGTTGGGCTCCGTCAGATCAGGCTCAATGGTCAATTTGGGACGATATAATCCCACAGACGCCTGGTCACATGCCCTCCGGTCTACCGGTCGAGAAGTGGAATGCTGTTGCTCGCTTTCAGCAGGCGAAGGAGACTGGCGACGTAGAAGCAAAGGTCATCGCGCAGAAACGCAACCCGCTTACTGAGTGGGACGCGACGATGTATGCAAGATCCAATTATCGCGATAAGACTGATCGGGACGACGTGTTTGAAGAAGGCGTCGATCCTCTCGCGCCGATTCTCAGCACGATTCAAATTAACCGGATGCAGCTCGCTTGGGCAGCGTTCTGGAACAGTTTTTCGGACGATGAAAAAGACATTTTGTGGAAGTACGCCCAAAACAAATTCGACGAGTGGGAACTAATTGACGCGGTTCCGGGTGAGCTTGTGCACCCCGATTCTCTCTACCGACAACTATAAATTCGCTCCCGATGCGCTATCTCGAGATGGCTGGCCGTGCCATCAGGCCCAAGAGACCGAGGCTTTCGCTCTCACCTCTCCTGACCCCGCACAGGCCAACTTCGGCCGGCCGCTGGAACTCCTCGTAACCGAGACCGTCACGAAGCATGACGTAGCAGTTGATGAGTAGCTTCCGGGCCGCGGCAACCTTTGCTTTTGGGCGGCCGCTACGGCGGCTAACCTCTAAGTAGAACTTCCGTATCCGATGATCGCGAAATACCTGAGCTGCCTGGCCGAGCAGCTGCCGCGCGAGCCGTGAACCATGTTTGCTTATCTGCCCAATCCGTTTTGTCCATCCGGAGCTTTTCTCCAAAGGATCGAGTCCTACGAATGCGATCACTTCTTCCTCTCGTCTGAAGCGCCGAACTTCGCCCAACGTGTGGACGAGTGCCAGAGCGTTGATCACTCCGATGCCCGGATGCGTCATCAGCAGCCGGGCACGCTCGTCCGCTTCTGACAGCTGCTCGAGTCTCGACTCAAGAGCTTTCATCTGTGCGGTGATCCGAATGCGGATCAACAAGGCAGGGATCGAGCGACTGAAGCGAGCGTCTCATTAAGATGGGGCCAAGATGGGGGCCTTACGTGTCGACACGAAGCCAGCCGAAGCGATCCCTTGACGACCGCCATGCGCGTAAATACTGGTTCATATCGTTTGGTAAGACTACGTGGTACCTTCCGCAACGTTCTTAAAATCCGTTGACCGTAAGGTCGTGTGGGTTCGACTCCAACCCCCGGCACCAATCGAATCAATAATTTAGGAACCTCGCACTAATTCACGTTGAATTTGCGCTACGGAGAGAACTTCGGCGATTTCTTCTCATTTAACACCACTCATCTTTCCCTCATCGTTCCCTTCCCCGTTGAGAACAGCGATGCACAGCGATGATAGGGTCCTCTCGGCGACATCGTTTTGCAGCCTTTCAAGATCGCTATTGAGCATCGGCAATCAACACATCGGGTGTCGGTCGGCGATTAGCCAAACACAGCACGGCCGTCATTGCATCGCCGAGGCAGCGCATCGAGGTCGTCCGGTCAAACTCTTGACTCATCCAAATTACGGAACGTGAGTGCAAAATCTAGTTGACGGCAAGAATCATTGCGCGTAGACTGCGCGCGTTTTCTTGCTAACCACGCCAGGTTGAAAGGAGAACCCCTTGCTCCTCCATCATAGTATCCGTTTTCGGATCCGTTTCACTCGTTTTATTGCAATAGCTACGTGCCTGACGCTTGTGGTCGGTGCCCTTGCAACTTCGCGGCTGGTGCCCGCTGGAAATGCGCAAGGTCACGGTCAAGCTTCAAATGGAAATGGTAAGGCCCGCAAGGTGAAGGCGACGCCTCCAGACAAAGCGAAACCGAAGCTGACGCTGCCAAATCTTGATGAGATTCGCGGTCACCGCGAAAACCATCCGGAGATCAAACCCGCCGTCGAGTCTTTAGTGAGAAGCAAGCGGAAGCCGCTGCAGAAGTGGGATGGCCGGAAGGTTGGCGATCCGGGAACGACTTCACGTCCCCAGGCGAAAACTCAGCGAGGCACGGGACCATCGTCGCGCAGCGGTAATAGTGAGTCTGCTGATGCTCGATTCAATCACGCGCGCAGATCGGCGGCCGCCCCTCCTCCTTTGCCTGACGACAGCTTTGTGGTGAATTTTGTTGGTAACGCGCTGGGCCGCAGCATCAACGGCACCGAACAAGCTTACTGGGACGACATTCTGCGGTCCGCTTACTATCAGGGCCCCGACGCGGTCATGACGGCAGCGCGCGAGATGGGGCGGACAATTTTTCAGTCGAAGGAATACTACGAACGCGGCCGTTCCAACCACGATTACGTTTACGACCTGTACATGACGTACCTCATGCGGGATCCCTCGAATCCCGACGATGGCGGCTGGAATTTCTGGACGAGCATTTGCGACGCCTATGGTCGCGAAGCAGTACGTGCAGCCTTCGACGCGTGCGGAGACTTCAATACCTTAGTCGCTTCAATCACCCCAAACGGCGGCATCAGCAGTAATGTCGGATCCATCTCGAGTGCCCGCATCGATGCGTTCAACCAAAGTGGCGATCAGATTCAGGCGCGCGATGCTGAGTGGAGTCTACCGTTGCTCAGTTTGCCGGGCCGCGCCGGTCTCGATCTCGGGCTTGGGATTTCTTACTCATCGCTGGTGTGGACGAAATCGGGTCCATACCTCTATTTCGACGAAGACATCAGTCAAATCAGCCCCGGATTTCATCTTGGGTTTGCTTCGATTCAGGGACCCTACTTCGACGCCCTGACACATAAGAAGGCCTACATTCTGGTAAGTTCGGCAGGGCGCCGCGTCGAATTGCGGCAGGTAGGAGATGGCGTGTACGAAGCAGCCGATTCCTCACACCTGCAGATTGTTGAGGGCGGGCATGCCGCAGCCCAGGAAGTGAACTGGACGAATGTGTCGGGCGTGGCGGTCAACGGCCGGACCCTGGCAGCAACCTATGGATACTGGGCCGCCGGCGCTTCTTCGACGCAGATGATCTCGTCCGGGGATGGCTATGTCGAAACGACAATCGCCGAGACAAACACCTATCGAATGATCGGCCTGGGTAATAGTGACAACAACCAAAGCTATACGGACATCGACTTCGCCTGGTATCCGGCGGCCGATGGCACCCTCTACATCTATGAGAGTGGGGCATACGTCGGTTCGTTTGGACCTTACGCGCTGGGTGACGGACTTCGCGTGGCCATCGAAGGCGGCGCCGTGAAGTACCGGAAGAACGGGCAATTAATGTACACGAGCACTCACGGGCCCACTTACCCTTTGGCGGTCGACACCTCGTTCTACAATCCCGGCAGTACGCTCAACAATGTCGTGATTGCAAATGGCGGCGGCTGGACTTCGCCATCAGGAACGCTGCTCCTGACTTCAACTGACGGCACCAGGATTCAATACTCGTGCTACGCCAGCGACTGGCAGGCCACCCAGATACAGGATCGCAACGGAAATTATCTCTCGATCAATAACGACTGGCGCGGAGACATCCAAACCATTACCGATACGCTCGGCCGGGTCATCTATTTCAATAGCGACGGCAATGGCAATCTGACTTCGATCACTCAATACACAGGTGGTGGTTGGCACACCTGGGCCACGTTCGGCTGGACCGCGCCACTGAGCATGGGTGTCTCGACCATGAGCGGAGTTGTCGGCACTTATCACGGCGAATCTGTGCCCGTTCTGCGACAGGTCAACCTGATGGATGGCTCCTACTACACCTTTGAATATACGGGTGTGGGCCAGGTGAACATCATCCGGCGCTACGCCTCTGACAACAGTCAGCAATCGTACGTAGTTTACGACTACGACGGCGCCACTACTGACTGCCCGCGCATTTATCAAACGCGGGTTTGGGCCAGCGGCTGGAACGGCTCTCCGGGCGTGCCGGGGGAAGTCGCCACGCAATTCGACGTGGTCGGCGGCGGGGGGCATCGGATGATCACACCCGATGGCACCAGCTACATTGAATACTACGGTAGCGGTTGGCAAAGCGGCCTGGTCACTGATGCGCGGGTCTATGCGCCCGGACTGCAGAAACAATCCGTGACCAGCTACACGCAGGACTACACCGGCGTCAATTTTGAGACCAACCCGCGGGTAGCCGAAACGAACGTTTACGATGCGGTCGGCAATCGCCGGCGCACCACGATCGATTACACAGGATCTTTTGGTTTGCCTTACCAGGTGACGGAATACGACGCGAATGCGAGCAACGTACTTCGCTACACCCGGTCCGAATATGTCGAAGATGAGTATTATACGAGCCGGCGCGTTATTGGTTTGCTGTCTCGCCTAACGATCTACAACGCGGGCGGGGGTGTCGAGTCGCGCACGAGTTACGGCCATGACGCGGGTTCGATCAATCCCCAGGCGCAGTACGCAACGCAGCACAATTCCGCATACGACACCAATTACTATGCCCGCGGCAACGTGACTGAAGTGTTTCGGTGGGACGCAACCGATCCCGATAATCAATCGAAGCGTCTCACCACTGAGCTGACCTACGACGCGGCGGGAAATCTGTTGACGACCGCGGATCCACTGAATCATACAGCCACGCTGAATTACAGCGATTCGTTCTCGGACTCAACGAATCACAATGCTTATGCTTATCCGGGAATCGTGACTGACGCGGATAATAATTCATCTTACATGCAATACAACTTTGACTTCGGCCAGAAGACGCGGACTGAAGGCGCGGCGCCGGCCGGACAAAGCTATGGCGCTATTGCTTATTTCTACTACGACGGTGCTCGGCGACTCTACGAAATCTACAACGGCAACACCGGTGGTGCAACGTACTTCGGCTATGGTCCAAACTACACGCAGACGTGGGCCAGCATCAACAGCCTTTACGACAATTATTCATTTCGCTACATCGATGGCCTCGGACGCGAGACCGTGTCCTCTAGCTACCACCCCAGCACCGGCACCTACGGCACCCAGCTTACTTCCTACGACGTGATGGGTCGCGTGTCGCAGCAATCGAATCCTACGGAAATGTACGGCAACTGGAGTCCCAGCGCGGACGAAGCGGGCGGATGGGTTTACAAGTATCAAACGTACGACTGGAAGGGCCGCCCACTCGTTACTACCAATCAGGACGGCATCCAAAATTACGCGAGCTACAGCAGCTGCGGATGTGCGGGTAGTGAAATCGCTACGCTGACGGATGAAGTCGGGCGGCAGCAGAAAATCTATTCAGACGTGCTGGGTCGTCAGTCGAAGACCGAAGTGCTGAATTGGAATGGAAGTGTGTATTCAACACGCGCGGTCGCGTATAACGCGCGCGACCAAATAACTTCGGCGAGACAATATCAGGGGCCCGACTATAGCGGCGTCTATCAGGAAGAAACTGCGAGTTATGATGGATACGGCAGACTCGCCACACGGCAAGCCCCAATCCAAACCGCCGCCACCACGTACACCTATTATCCAAACGACAAGCCGCAGACGGTAACGGACGCCCGCGGCGTAACGACATCCTACAGCTACAACAATCGCGGGCTGATAACGGGAGTATCTTCCAGCGGTGGCGGCTACGCTGCGGTGTCGATGTCCTACGGTTACGATGCCGCCGGAAATCGCACCTCAATGTCCGACGACTCCGGATATCTAACCTATCAGTACGATTCTTTGTCGCGGCTGGTCGGTGAAACCAAGCAGTTCAGCGGCAGCGGTGTGCCTGCGGGCTCATACAGCTTGAGCTATGAATACAACCTGGCTGGAGAGCTGAAGGCGATTACCGATCCGACTGGCTCGCGCGTTGATTATTCTTTCGACTCAAATGGTCGTCTGACCTCCGTGAGCGGTTCCGGGGCGAACAGTGTTCCGACATACGCGTCGGGCTTTGCCTATCGGGCCTGGGGAGCAGTGAAGGATTTTGATCTTGGGAATGGGGTGCACCAGCACCTTAACTTTAACTACCGCCTACAAAATAGCTCGATGGCCTTGACCAACCTGGCTTCGGGCGGCTCGATGAGTTGGAGTTATGACTACTACGCTGACGGCAAGGTGCACACAGTTAGCGATAGTGCCGACCCGCGCTTCGATCGATATTTCGATTACGATCAGGCCGGCCGGATCGCGAATGCGTTTACCGGCAATGAAGCTCGTGGCGGTTCGACACCAGACGGACCTTTTAAGCAGACTTTTGATTATGACGTTTGGGAAAATACAACGTCGCGTGTTGGTCGCATCTGGACACAGCCGATCACTAACGGTGGTGCGAACTATTCAAACAATCGGCATCAATACTGGTTTTATGACAATCAGGGAAACGCTACGGCGACTTTCGATGCGAACTTTAGTTACGACGCTGCTGGTCGCAACAACTACTACAGTTCCAATGCGTACGTGAACGAAACGCCCATACTGCAGGTCGCGCAGAGCCTTGACGGCAATAGCGTTCCTGCCTCGAAGACCGAAACACGAATAGAAGACCCCAATGCTCCCGCCACTGTTACGAAGGTTTTTTATCTGCGCTCCACCGCACTGGGCGGCAAGGTCGTAGCAGAACTAAATGAAACCGGCTACAAGCGTAAAGGGTATATCTACGCAGGAGGTATGCAGATTGCCCAGCAGGACATCTGGAACCCAGGATATGGAAGTCAGGTAACCTGGAATACAACGAACCCCGTTACCGGCAGCACTTACCTGAGTGACACCGGCCCGTACGCCGTCCGACAAGAAATCGATCCGTTGGGAACTGACGTGACCTCTCCACCAGCTCAACTTAGCGTGGAAGAGCCTGCTTTCTACAACTCCAAGTTCGATCAAATGCCACTGGAGTACGAATGGGGACCCTCACAGGAAGCCTTGGACGCGATGGCTTGGTATGAAGATCAACTATATGCCGCTGAACACTATCAAGAAAATCTCGCCTTGACCGCGCATGCCAGCCAATTGTGGCAGAGTGGTGATCGCTCGGGTGCGGAAGCGATCATTGCCAACAATCCCAACATCGGCGTGCAGACTGTGGATGGCACGAACCGCTGGGGTCGAGATGCTGCTGATTTCCTCCGCGGTCTGGGAAATAATGTCGAAGTAGTAGAGCAGTTCGGCGGATCTGAGCGAAAATACAATCATGCACAGAAAACGCAAAGCGCCGAGGAGCAACGATTGGGTGACGCTCTGAAAGAACTGCAGGGCCGCCTTGAAGCAAACGGTGGGGACAATGGTTGTGCAGGTTTCTTTGGCGGATTAAAGAATGCGCAAAAGAGCCTGAAAGAGCTAATAAAGACTCACCGTTTTGGTCCGACTGGCGAGGGCGCCGCCGCTGAAGTTAGTCCAAAAGGTGTACTAACGATCGATCCGGATGGTCCTTTTATGGATAAAACCAACAAGGTTGACATACATGTAAGTCCGAGGGGAGAGTACATTACTCTTGGCAGCATCGAAGCAGCGGCGTTTTTCCTCGCACATGAACTCGGCCACAAGACGAACAAGCTGATCAACGACAGCAAGGCGATGACCGGGCCTATTCAAAAAGAAATAAGCTGGGCCAATAGCGGAACCATTAGACAAAAATGTTTTTCGGAAGCGAAAGTAAACCCGGCAAAGAAATGATCCCAGGGGCTGACAGTGTGTCATCTCAGCCGCGAAGCGTTGTCTCGTACGTAAGGAGGATGGAGTATGGTTTTACACGAACTAAACATGAGGAAGTTGTTTCCAGTGTTTATTATGTTGATAGGTTTCAGTGGCATGGCGAATGGTCAAACAAGGCTGGAGTCGGCTGAAGACAATCCGTTGCAAACTCGACCTAACGCGGAGGCCGATCTGCATCTTAGTATAAGAATTCTCAATACCACGTCGAGTACAGATCGGTACGTTAGTTTCGAAAACACCACATATGCTACCCGACTACACTTGACCCTCGAACTCAGTTTCACGAATGTCGGCAAACAGCCAATTCTGCTCTACAAAGAAACCAAAGTGGCTCCTGATTGGGCGATAAGTTTGACTGAGAAATCGGCTCTGGCCCAGAAATACGAAAGCCATATGACTAGCCATTACTTAGCCGATCAGGACTTCAGGAAGGCTGGGTGGCGCGATGACAAACCACAGCTTGATCAATTTCTTATCCTAAATCCCGGTCAGTCGAAGACTCTTCTCCGACCATACAGTTTTTCGCCATCAAATAAGAACGGCAAGAAATTGAAGAAGGGAAATTACTTCCTACAACTGTGGGTTCAGACTTGGTACTACTATGCCGATGCTAAGGTGTATCGGGAAAACTGGCGCGACGAGGGCTATCTGTGGTCTGAAGTATTGAAGCCGAAGCCGGTACTTTTCGAGGTTGAAGATCGCTGATTCGCAGAACTCTCACTGTTTTGGTTATTACTCAATCATCGTGCCGGGCACATTCAGCACAGTTTATTATCAACAATATGGGGGCCTTACGTGTTGATATGTAGCCAAATCCGTTGACCGTAAGGTCGTGTGGGTTCGACTCCCACCCTCGGCACCAATCATTTCAATAAATTACGGGCAAGCGCGAATCTCACTTTGACCACTCACCTGCCGCCAAGCGAACGGTTCAATCGAGCAGTGCGGGTGGGTTAGAAACCATCGGCCTAACCCAAAATTGTCAGTAAGCAATCACACGGATTGTAGCTCGCAATAACACAATTCACGTCGGCACAATCGCGCTTCGCATCGCAAACTGCACCAGTTCGGCGTTGTTCTTCAGCTGAAGTTGGTTCATCATTGTGTACTTGTGAAAGGCAACCGTCCGCGGGGCAAGGTGTAACAGGTGTGCCGCCTCCTTCATTGACCGCCCTTCCGCGAGGAGTTGGAGCACCTCTTTCTGACGCAGGGTCAACTCATCCAGAGTCTTGCGGCGCGTCGAATTACCAACGAGGGAATTACCGACCAGGGATCCAATCATGTCTTTGGTGATTAGCGGCGTTAGATAGGACCTCCCCAGCAGCACCTCGCGAATCGCATGGACCAGTTCCGATGCCGCGACATTCTTTACCAGGTAGCCCGACGCTCCCGAGCGGAATGCCTCAGCCACGAGAGCTGGATCATCGTTCACCGTCAGGAAAATCAACTTAATTTTGGGAAGGATCTGTTTGATCCGCTGGCAAGCGTTCAAACCGTTCATCACGGGCATTCCGATGTCCGACACAATCACATCCGGATTTAACGCAGGGGCTCCTTCAAGCAGTGCTTTCCCATCCGCGAAAGTGGCAACTACGTCAAAGTGTGGTTCAAGGATCAGCCTGAACGCATCCAACAGCAGATTATGATCATCTGCCAGAATGATTCGTGAACGTGGCATGTTACTTCTCCTTTGAAAAAATCAGGCAACTCGCGCCTGACGGACTTGAGCTTTAAAGATCGGAGCGCGACGGCGTCTTCCGCTGAGCGGGGCTTCAGACTCGCAGTGCCAGCTTTCGGTTTTGCTCTTCGCCACTGGTGGCAATAGATACTCTTATTTTCGTACCGCGCTCGTTTGAGAGTATTGAGATCTCTCCGCCCACTGACCTGAGTCGCTCTGTCATACCAATTAAGCCAAGACCACCCTTGGCTTTCGCCGAGTGCAAATCAAAGCCTTTACCCACATCGGATATGAACAAGCGAACGATCCCGTCAGTCGCGGAAAGGATCACCGCGGCTTCCTGCGAGCCACTATGTTTGATTACATTTCTGAGAGATTCCTGGACAATCCTATACAAACAAAGAGTGACTTCTTTTGAAAGGTGATGCGGGGAGCCCCGATCTCGAAAAGTAATCCGGATCTCATGGTGCCTGGCCATCTCTTCGCAAAGGCGTCTTACCGCATCAGGCAGTCCCAGCTGGTCCAACATCGAGGGATGGAGTTGATAGGCCACCTTTTGGATCGCGCTGGAGAGTTCATGGGCCCGCGCACGAACGTTTTGAATACTCATCCGAACATCCCTTTGTACTTCCGGAATTCGCTGCGCGATCTGGTCGAGTTCAACGGAGAGCAGGGCCAGCCTCTGATTCAGATCATCATGGAGTTCCAGAGCAATTCGCCTCCGCTCCTCTTCCTGGGCTGAGATTAGACGGCCGCTGAGATCGCGCAGCTTCGCTTCAGCCTCGCGTTTTGTGGTTATCTCTTCGATACTCAAGATCACTCGAAACCGATCCGATTCCGGCAGATCAAGGCGCGCGGCGTGGACGCCGAACCATCTCGTCTCACCGTGGTCCTGGCAATAGTATTCGCGCTGAAACACCGACAGCGTGCCGTTGAGAATCTCTCCGATGTCACCACTCAGGAGAAACTCCCGGTCGCGGGATAGGGTGTCCGGGCCATCCTCTCGTTTGAACCAGGTCAGTAGCCAGCGAAACCGGCCGCCGAAAAGTCGATCGCCTGGCGCGGGTGAACACCGGGACTTGCTCACAAACAGGATTTTCCCAGTTTCATCGAGCACCGCCACACGCGACGCACAGGTCTCGACCACCCTTTGTAGAAAAACGTCCGTGGCTGCAAGCGGGCCGGTTGGAGCTTTCGCGGATTCAAAAAAGTGAGAGGGCCGCTTCGCGCCCCGCTGCTGCGGGCGCATCCAACGCAACCTTTGCGGGTGGTTCGCTTGCCGTAGATTGACGGCCTGGCGGACGATTGAGTCGGGCTTAGTTAGTGGCATGGCTTCACCCAAAGTCTTCATTCTCGCGGAGAGCGGGATTCTGTTATCGCTTCAATCCCCGCGACATATTCCAGCAGTTGGAACTCGACGCCCTGCGGATAGCACAGAACGCTGACGGCTCCCATCAGGACGGAGCATTCCCTGGTTTGAAGATGATTGTCCCAGTCGGCTTGCGTCTCCCACTCTTCCACCAGCAGCGAGGAGTTCTCGTCTCCTACATCCATGTATAAGTGGGAGCTTACACATCCGCGCTCTCCTCTTACCTTACCAAGCAGGGGGAGAATTGTTTGAAACAGTTCGCTCTGATTTGCCGAGGTGACTTTCATCCTCGTCGTGGTAACAATCATCTGACGCTCTTTGTAGTCTCAGAAAGACGAGACGGTGAACAGGTATTTTCGGTTCGCAAGCGGAAGTGCAAAGACTGTGCACAAACATCTCCTCTTGTGAATGAGCCCGGCAAAACCCGCTGTTTTCAAGGGTTACACGAAGCTTATTAATGAATGTCCTGAGGAAGTAGCAAGGGTCTAGAGGCCACGGAGTTCGGTGGAGGCCACGGTAATCCGTGGCGAGAGTGGCTTCTCATGGCAGGGTTGCCGAGGCCAACAGATGGCTCTGCACGAAAAGTCGTTTGATGCGATCTTAAGACGACCTGGCTCTCTCTGCCGAAGCAACGGCCCGGCCCCGGTCATTCCGCTGGATGCCGAGCTTCGCCATCCGTGTACGCAGCGTACTGGGCTTTAGTCCCAGGAGCCTGGCCGCCCCTTTTTCACCCTCAATTATCCAGCCGGAGTGTTCGAGGATGCGAATGACATGTTGTCTTTCGATTTCCTCCAGCGTGAGCTTTGCGTCCGAATCGTGCTCTTCGCGCTTTTCGAGTTGATCTGCGAGCCGCAGCACCGATCCCTTACAGTTGATTACTGCTCGTTCAATTACATTCGCCAATTCCCGGATATTGCCGGGCCAGGTGTGCTCGTTCAGGGCCTCCAGCGTCGCCGGCGAGATTGACAGAATATTCTTGCCGATTTTGTCGGCAAACTTCCTGGTGAAATGCTGAACCAGATCGGGAATGTCGTCTCTGCGATTCCTTAAAGGCGGCACCGTGATCGGGAAGACATTCAGGCGATACCAGAGATCCTCGCGAAAGGCGCCCTGTTCGACCGCCGCCTTCAGGTTTTTATTCGTCGCGGCGATAATGCGCGCGTTTACTTTAATCGTCTTTGCGCTACCCAGGCGTTCAACTTCTCCTTCCTGTATTACTCGTAACAATTTGACCTGTAGTTCCAATGGCAGCTCGCCGATCTCGTCCAGGAAGATCGTAGCGTCGTTTGCAAGTTCAAAGCGTCCAATCTTGCGCGCGGTGGCCCCGGTAAAAGCCCCCTTCTCGTGCCCGAACAACTCACTCTCAATCAGTGATGCGGCCAGCGCGCCGCAATTGACTTTTACCAGAGGCTGATTCCGGCGCGTGCTCGCGCTGTGAATCGCTCGGGCCACCAGCTCTTTTCCAGTGCCGGTTTCTCCCATGATCAGGACTGTACTATCGGTCGGAGCGACTTGCTCGATCTTGTAGAGCACATATTTGGCCTCATCGCTGCGGCCGACGATTTCGTCAAAGTTGTGGACCAGTTTGATCTCTTCGCGCAGGTAGATATTTTCCTGTTCGAGCTTGTTCTTCAGAAGGCTCACTTCGTCGAGAGCTCGACGCAGAGATTCTTCGGCTTGCTTGCGATCGGCGACATCCTGAAGAGTGCCTCGCAACTTCCGGACCCGTCCGGTCGCGTCCTTGATGCTCTCACCGCGAGCGTAGGTCCACAACACTTTCCCGTCGCCGCGAATCGCCTGCAACTCGAGTTCATAAGGTTTTCCCGTCTCCATGCATTCCGCGACTGCGGAACTCAGTCGATCCCAGCTCTCAGGCGTGTAAAGCTCCCGATGCTCGCGATAGTTAGGCGCCGGCAATGAAGGATCGCGGCCCATAATGCGGAACAGCTCTTCCGACCAAACCACTGTGTCACCGTCCGGATCCCACTCCCAACTTCCAACCACGGCGATGCGTTGCGCTTCTTTAAGTTCCTCCCTTCGTTTACGCAAATCGTCTTCGGCGTGTTTGCGATCGGTAATATCGACGGAAACGCCGCGGAGACCGACGGTGGCCCCCGTTTCGTCGCAAATTGCCACCATGTACGTTTCGATCCAGAGTACCCTTCCGTCTTTTGTGACCCAGCGGAATTGACATACGCCGTCGGTGCCGCTGCGAATAACTGCTTCGCTTTCACGAATGGCCCTCTCGCGATCCTCTTCCGGCATCAGGCTCAAACCAAAACGTTGTGTGGATAACCATTGGTCAACGCTGTAACCCAACATCTTTTCAGCGTAAGAGCTGACAAAAGTTGTTTGGCGATTCACGGAGCCTGGCTCTAAACGCGACTCCCAAACTATGCCTTGTACATTGGCGACGATCTCTTCCAGACGACGATGCTCGGCTTCTGCCAGCGCTGAGAAACGGGTGCTTTCAGCCTGGGCCCGGTTACGCTTGGTGCGAATAATCAGCAGGTAAACGATCAGCATAGTCTGGAAAATAATCAGGGCGATGGCTCCGATGATGCGCCACTTATACAACTCCCAAACCGAGAACTCTTTGAAACTAACAATGCTGTCAGCCGGCAGTCTTGATTCGTTTATGCCCCATCGACGCACTTGCCGCCAATCAACCATCGTGACGCTGGGGATAACTTGCGGGGGGATATTCTGTGGGCTCTCGCCGGCGAGAAGGCGCAAGCCCATCTTTGCCGCTTCCGTACCTGCCGCTTCAAAACTAACCAGGCGTCCCCCGACAACTCCCAGACCCAGGAAAGTTTGAACCGTTCCATAAATTGGCGCGCGTGAGGAAGATACCAATTGAGGGAGTACTTCCGTGTTGATATGGGCTTTGCCCGTGTTATCCGAATTCAAGAAGAGATAAATGACGATCGACTTCTCCGGCAGAGCGGCCAGCCGCTCGGTCAGTTCTTCCAGTGTCAGGCCACTCAAATAATCGAAGGTTAACTTGCCTTCATAGGCGCGAAACTCCTTCTGCGCCTGCGCCAGCAGACTCTGGTCAATAGCCGCGCTGCCAGCCACCACCACGACCCTCTGCGTCTCAGGTTGAAGCGTCAGCGCGAGAGCCAGGGTGGGAGCTACTTCAATCTTCGTCGAAACGCCGGTCACATTTGATCCGAGTTGGAGATCTGCTACCCGACTTGGATCGGCGGCCAGGAAGACGATCGGAGAACCTGCGAAGATTTCGTTCTGATGGTTCAACAGGAATCTCAGCGCCGGCGGTGCGATCGCAAAGATCAGATCGAGATGAATACCTTCATATTTGCGTTTCAGCAACGCAACCAATTCAGCGTCGTACTTTCCGTTAGGAATGCGAAAGCTATCCGTGCCCTCGTCGTAAACTTGCACAGGAGATTTCCAATGTTCTTTGAGGGTTGAGCGAATGGCCCTATCGATCAGCACATTGCCCGGAATACTAAGGTCGTCTGAACTGAAGATCAGAATGTTCTTTTGCGGTTCGTCAGCGAAAGCAGTTGAGGAAAGCAGAAGGATGAGCAGACCGCACCCCAGAAGAACCCGGGGTGGTCGACCGGTCAGCAGGGGGAAAACAGAGATTGTTTGGCCGCAACCTTCCATCACAACATGGGTGCTCAAAAAACATAAGGCAACCTGAGCATGTGCGACAGAAGTCCAGCATGCGGCTCATGGTGCTTTGGTGCTTCAAATCAATGCCAGTGCAATTCAAGGAAGGCTCTGAATCTCGGGCACAGAGTCCCACCATAGAAGGCACTTTGTTCCTGTTGAAGCGGCCACGCCAAGGGGTTATCGTTGCCTGGTTGTCACTGGATGGGGGCGATCTTCGGGGAACCACAGCTATCACCAGACAGCGACGCTAAGCCGATAGAAGAACGGCGACGATTCTACACCGGCCCGTCTTAAGCGACAATACGTAGGTAGAAGTAGGTGCTGATGAAGTTTGGAATAAATGTCCGACAAACTTTAGTTTTGTCGTCAGGCTTCGACAAGCTAAGGCTTGTCGGACGTCAAACTGCATCACTACCGTAGAAGTACTCTACATGGCACATGGGCGTGTACCTGCCAAACCATTCTTGTTATGAGAGTTGCCTCGAAGAGGGGAGAGTCGGTCGAGGTGAAACAGACGGTACGCACGCCTCCGGCGTGCTTCTCATGGCCCCACGAAAAAGCACGCCAGAGGCGTGCGTTCCGCTCTCGCCCCTCCGCGGGCGGCAATAACTCTTGAACAGGTTAGAAGGCCTCTCCGATTCCGATTGACAGCGTATGCCCCGCGCGACCGACCGCCCAGTCGATGCGGTAATTGATGTGGTCTTTCTTATCGAGAGTAAATCTGAGACCGGCTCCGGCGGCCGGCAGGAATTGATCCAGGCGGAACTCGTTCCATCTTTTTTGCACCGAACCAACGCCGGCAAACGCCACGAAGCCCAGCCGCCTGCGCCATTCAACTCGGTATTCTGCCTGGGTTGCGAACATGCGCCGGTTCTGAAACTGCCCCGCCGTGTAACCGCGGATGTCGTTGTCAAAACCATAAAAGCACAAATCGTAGAAGGGCACGTTTTGATTTGCCGAACAGATCATTGCGCGATAGGCAAGCACCTGTTTTTCTTTCACGGTGCGAAAGCCGTTGTAGGCCACCTTGTAGGTCTGATATTGACGCTTACTGCCCCACGCTTGATCGAAGAAATTGCCGATGACGTCAACGAGAGTACCTTTGGTCGGATAAAACGTGCTGTCGCGACGATCGCGTTGCACATGAAAGTGAATGGCCGCGCTGTTCGCCTTCGCATCGAGCGTGGGAACTTCAAAACCGCCCGGCGTTTGCACATCTATGCGGGCGTAGAGCTTTTTGAACAGGAATCCCCCGCCAATGAAAATGTCTTTCCAGAAATTGCGCAGCAGCTCGCCGTAGACTATTGTGCCGCCTTGCCTCATGGGGACAGAGATCGCCGACTTTGCCGGTTGTCGTCCGATGCCGAAGAAATCATAGTTCACGCGGCCGTGTCCCAACACAAACGTCGTCTGGTATTTGTTCTCTTTGAAATACAGCCGGCCGCCAATGGCGCCGCCGCGTGAACCGTTGCGGGTAAATGCCGCCGCCAGGCCAACTGTGGAAGGTGGCGACAGTTTGTCTTCGGGGTTCATTTTGAAAACGTAAGCCACGACCAGTACCAGCCCCGATTCAACTGCCGGACTGAAGATTGGAATAGGCGCAATAACAAAACGCCCGCGCTTCTCTTTTTTTGTTGGCGAGGGTGCCGGCGAGCTGGCTGGGTCAGGTTTGGGGTTCGTTTGCTCTTCAACGTTTACGCCTGACCCCGCGGTTGGATTGCTCTTTTCGTCGGCCGGGCCAGGATTAACTACCTGACTCGAAGCGCTGATGAACGCGACTAAGATCACAACCAGCAGCAAAGTCAGTCGTCCAGTTCCCTGCGTGCCAACTAAGGTTCTGAGCATCGTATTCCACCCTGGATATTTTGCGGAGTCATGTCTCAAAGCTTAAGGACGCCCTCCAAAACCAACGACTCTCGGCTCTCTCAAAAGGCGGGCGATTGCCAGAAGCAGGTGCAGGACGCAAACCTCGGATCTTTTCTTCGCGCCAACCGGCCAAACGGACGTGATGCCGGCCCCGCTGTTTGCCTTCAAGACCGTGAACGCGCCCTGCGGCCCTGCACCCAACGCCCGGTGCACCATGACGGCCGGGCATCACTCGTCGGGGAGAGATAACTAGCGCAGCTGAACATCCACCAGCTTCCAGGGATTCTGATAGGTCTCCAGCTCCAGGTGGTTTTCTTTATTCATTTTGAGCTGAACCAGCGGGAATAGGGTGCCGGTGCTTTTCTTCTTGTCCGGAAAGATAATCAGTTCCACGCCCGATATGCTGTAGTCCATCGAGCGGCTATCGCTCCAGGCCTCGCCAAACGTAATGGGGCGATTGGTCACCAGGCGGTACTTGGTGCTTCCGTCCGGCTCCTTCCATTGCCTGACGTAAGACACGTCATAGCCCAGCGTTCCCGTAATCGACATCCGCCCCTTACTGTGCATTTTGTCCAGGGCGCGGGTGAGACCTTCGTTCCCTTTCTGCTGAAACGCTTCCATCAGACCCTGCTGGTCAGACGCCGGTGAGAATTCTTCAATGATGAGCGTAACGTTAAAGGTCCGGCCCATCTGTTGCTGCTCACCCATCGCCTGCGCCTGAATGTAAATTGATTTCGGCAGCTTCTGAGCGGAGGCGCTCGAGCTTGCCAGTAAGACAACGGTTACAGCGCTCAAGAGCGCAATCCACATACTCGACCTTGTTGGCATTTTCATTTTCTACACCTCCGTGGTTTTCGGAATCACCGGCCAGAAGTACTTTGCAAGTTTCAGGAATGGAGTTTATGGCGTTCGGGGCTTGGGCGTAACTGTCAGTATTGACAGAAAACGAATGAAAAAGGAGTAACCTGTAGCGTACTGAAGTCAGTACCGGGAGCGGTAGCGACCGGGTTCGTCATAGCGAAACACACCAAACCAACCCGGTCGCTACCGCTCCCGGTACTGACCTCGTTGCCCTCGCCCTGGATTTAACTCTGACGGCTGGTGCTTCGTTTCCCCGGTTGTCATTTCTTCTTCGTTTTCAAAAACAGGTTAACCGTCAGACCCAGAACGTTGACAGACTTTGGATTGCAAGTGGTGCAGTTCTTATGCAGGTAATACGCGTCCACCATCAGGTGCGTCTTGTAGGGGAACTGCGCTCCGAACGCGTATTGATTTTCGTTCCACAAATGATGGTTCCGGTCCCAAAACATCTCGCCTGAGGCGTAGGGTATCAAGCTGAAACGCCCGGCCCTAAAATGACGATCGATCGCTATCTTATTTCGATAGCGAAAATCATACGTTCCATCCACCGACCGAAATTCGATTCGATTGCGATCAGTTAGCAGCAGGCCGCCTCCCGGCGTGAAATGGCCTGTGCCTGCCAGCCCGAACCGATTCTCATTCTTTATCTTGCCGTTTTGCGAAGTGCGTAAATACTCATACCCGGCCGCAATCACCAGAACGTGCTGGTTCTCCTCGTCGTTGTCCCGCCGGCTGGGAATCAATAGCCGCCTCATGCGATAGCTGAGCTTGGCTCCCGTAATCCATTGGCGATAAGAATCGCCGGCCTCCAAACCCTGCGAGAGCTCTATACGCAACTTCGGGCGCAAGTCGTAATCGACTTTGAGTGCGGGCCAGACCTGAGGATCGGCATTCGGTGTCTGGGCCTCAACTGCCGCACCGCAAACCAGGATCAAACAGATCAAATTAATGAGTGTCTTGCGCCTGACGAATTTCATGGCTCCGCCTTTCTGAACCGAATGAACCTGATCACAATCTTGCTGTAACCGATCTCATAGATGAAAGGAAGGGCCATGACCACAGCGATCGTCCAGAGCGATCGTGTGTGGTGCGGCTGGCCGAGTATCTGCACAACCATGACGACGAGCGCACCGACGCAGGCCGCGGCCGCGACTGCGCTAATCCATCTCCGGCTGTGCGTTTGCCGGGCAAGTCTGACGTTGCCGGTATTCACCATTGCGAAAACAACGAGAAAGCCGGCACTCGCCGACGCTGAAATGGCATGCAAATCGATATAGCGAATGATCACGATTGAAGATCCCGCAATCATGAGCAGCGCCAAAGGATGTCGTCCCCACATCTCGTGGCGATATCTCTTCGGCATCTGTTTCTCCTCAGCCAGAATGCGAGGGAGTTTGGAAGCGCCATAAAAGTCCGAGTTTATGGCTGACGCCGTCGCCAGAATTGCGCCGATGACCAGCAGCACTCCTCCGAATTTTCCCATGAAAGTCTGCGCCGCAACCGCGACGGAACGATCCTGCGCCGCGGTGAGTTCGGCAAACGAAAGGTGCCCGATGACGACTACCACAATCAGAACGTAGAGCACGATCGCGAAAATGATGCTGCCGTAAAAAGCAAACGGCAGGGTCGTGGCCGGCTTGCGAATGTGACCCGAGGCGTTGGCAATCAACTCGAACCCTTCATAGCTGAGAAAGACGAGCATGCCGCTGCCGACGATCTCGAGAGGCGACGCCCAACCCGCCGGGCCAAGTCGCGACAAGCTGAGCGCCGGACTTAACAACCCGGCCACCACAAACAGTGAGAGGATGCCGAGCTTCCCGAAGTTAAAGACCACCGAGGACTTCTCGACGAGACTTGGTCCAACCAGGTTGACGATTGCCAACAGCACAATGATTGCCGGCGCCAGCAACTGTTGTCCGGCCGATCGCGATGACTCAGCCAAAAAACTGCTGGCGTAATTTGCGAACGCGCCGGCATAGAGGGCCATGATCATCACATAGCTCAGGACCAATAGAATGTTGAGGCTGCCGGCAAACAAACTGTTCGCAAACGCTCGATTCAGAAAGGTCACCGTGCCTCCCTCGCCCGGATAGGTTAACGAAAGCCGGACGTAGGAATAGGCGCTGAGCAGGGCCACAACTCCGCCCAACATGAATGAAAGGAAGGTGGCGCCGCGCGCCTGCGAGCCGGCCAGTCCCAGCGTCGCAAATATTCCGCCGCCGACAATGCCGCCGATCCCAATTGAGAAAGCGCCGGCCGGGCCAATATTGCGGCGTGATTCCCCCGGATGCGTGTTCTTGTGCGCTTTCTTAGGTTGCTTCATGGTGAACGACTAAACTTTCAGCCTGTCAGTCGGATCCACGCGATCGGGTAGTGGTACAGTCTGGAGTTCAAGCTCTGATTCAGACCTGGGCTTCAGCCCCGTCACCTCTCGCACAAATGAGTTGCAGATCCGGTTTACGGCAACAACATACTTGACGCATCACCCTGTTTTCAGTCCGCGGAGCGGACGTCAGCGTAAAGCCTGGGGCGTGAGCCCCAGGTCAAGTACCAAGAGATCAATTTGAACCCGCGAAGCGGGTGATAGCCGTAGCGCTTAACATTCGTAGAAATCATTCGGCTGCCGCCCGCTTCGCGGGCTTTGATCGCTTTTCCTAACCCGCTCCTGGGGCTGACGCCCCAGGCTTTATGCTGGCGTCCGCTCCGCGGACTCTCAGAATTAAGATCTTGAGGTGACCTGCAATGCAGCGACACCCGCTTAAAATGCAAACTGTGATGCGTCAAGTATGTTGCTGCCCTTTTAACGGTTTACTCATCACCTGGTCTGACTACATGTCATTGCCAGACCGACCTGCGTCTCGCATCCGAAGGAAACCGTTGAAACGGTACCCTTAGGCGGCGGGGTGAAGGATGAATACAAGACATCGGCCGCCAAGAAACATTCAGGCGCGGGGGTGCCACTTCTCCTCACATCTGGCTCTCTGCTTGAACCGAGTCATCGTCGTTCATCCCTCGCCCCACTGCCTCGCGATGAAGCAACGCAAAATCTTGTCGCGCTCAAGGTCCCGGCAGCTCCAAAGGTTTGGGAAACCACTGCGACTTAGGCACGAAGACCTTTTCGTGAGGCTGGCCCTCGAAATGCGGCGACATGATCTGCACGCCCTGCTCGTTGAAGGCATCCTGGATGTGCATGTGCAACTCAGAGAGAATGGGCACGCGATCTTCAGGTTCGTCCAGACTTACCACCAGCTCATACTCCACGTAAAAATCTGAAAGCGCTCTCTGCCAAACCCTGGGAGCGGGATCTTTGCGCAAACCGGCAGTTTGGTCGGCGGCGTGAAGCAACATGGCATGTACCTGCCGCCAGGGAGCATCGTAGCCGATGGTGATCGTAGTTCCGACGCCGGCCCCCGCATCGCCTGCATGTCGCGAGTAGTTCACCGTTTTTGTTCCCACCAGAACCGCATTGGGGATGGTGATCTCTTCGCGCTTGCGAGTGAGAATCTTGGTCGACAACATTCCCACTTCAGTCACCCGGCCCATGTCATCACCTACGCTGACGAACTCTCCGGGCCGCAAGGCCCGCGAGTAAATGACCACAAATCCGCTCATCACCTGATTGACCAGCCCCGCCGAACCGAGCGAAAGCATTAGGCCCACAAGCACACTGATGCCTTTGAAAGCGTCGGTGTTCGAGCCGGGAATGTAAGGATAGGCAACCGTGAGCCCGAAGATCCAAATCAACACCGTTACCAGGCGGCGCGTGGCGCGAGCTGAGTCCGGCTCAAGCCAGCGCAACTTCAACTCGCTATTTTCAACCCGGCGAAAAATGACGCCGAAAATTCGCGCCACGATCCGAGTGAACACGAAGATCACTAATACCGTGAATAATCCGGGGGTGGCATGTAAAAATCCGACACCCAGTCTTCCAAACAGCTCGAACAGGAATTTCCCGAGTTCCTGGCCCCACGGCTGAGTGTAGGGAAAGCTTAGCAGGACGAACGCGAGCCAAACATAAACCAGCGCAAGCGCTGCGCTCCAGATCAGCAGTCTGACGATTCCTCGCACCAGAGAGCGCAGCAGTGGTGCCGGATCTATCCCGCCGAGTTTGATCCGTTGCGTGTGAGCACTCGCCCTCCTGACCATCAACTCGTGCAATCGACGGCCGCCGAGCCCCAGCAGCCAGAGGCCGAGCAACGCAACAATGGTTGCCGCAATGGCCCAGCCGATGGCTTTGAGCAATACGGGCCAACGCCGTTGCTGCGCCCGAGCATCGAGAGCGATGCGCAACTGGGACGACGCCTGATCAGCGGCAGCCTTCAGCGTCTCTGATGATTCCCGGTCGAGATCCTCGGTGAGAAGGACCAGAATGAATCGGCCGTTAACGGTGATAATTGCGCCCGAGTAATCCCCACTTTTTACTTCAGTCGCGATGATGTCCCAATGGCCCTCCTCAGGTAGTGAGGCAATGCGCGCCGCGGCTATGGTGGCTCGTTCATCAGGGCTACGCTCATAGTAATAAGATCGAAAGATTGTGATTTGTCTGTTCCAAAAGACGACCCGTGCCGGTTCCCCCATCTTGCGCTCTACGTTTGATACGGCGTTAGGAGGAGCGGCGGTCGGCGACGGGGCCTGCGCCCACGCTTTGGCTGATAAGAGAATGAAGATTGTGACGACAAACGCGCCACGAAGGAATTTTGTCTTAAGACTCCGGCTCTGCCGCTCCCATTCGCGTAGCGGCGAAATATTTGTAGAACAACGGTGCATAGCGAAACCCGATTTTGGAGTGCGGCGACTCGTCGCCGCTTTTGCGTTAGCACAGACGCAAGCATTGAAATTGCCAGCCAGGCCAAAGCGGCGACGAGTCGCCGCACTCCAAATCAATTCACCTCTCTTACTGATGCTTCTTGTGGGGTTTGATAATCACGCTGAATTCAAACCCCAGTAACAAACCCGGGTTACGAGTATTGTCCGGCCGCTTAACAAAGCCGCCGGCTTCGATCGAGGCACTGAACGGTTGCTTGCCGATGTTGAATAATTGACACTCTGGTTCTTGGACCTGGGGCTCACGCCCGAGGCTTTATGCTGACGTCCGTTTCGCGGACTGAAACAAAATCGCTTCGCGAACCGACTTGACAATCCCATTCGCTCAAAGGACTCACCGTACTCGCTCTTCGCCCTCACTTCTGCGCCGGATAAATTGTTTTCCAATCCGTCTTCATGTCGACCACGGTCCAGCCCTTTTGCGTCGCTTCATCCAATCCCTTATCGAGTTTGCCGATGTGCGACGTGCGATCGTAGGCCCACTCGCGGCCGGCGTCGGTGTGATGAACGTAAAGACAGAAGCGCGCGCCGCTGCCGGCCGCGGTCCATTGCAGCATCTGCAAATCGCCGTCGGAATTGCCGAACGCCGCGATCGGCCGGCGGCCAATGTGTTGGTTGATGCCCACAGGTTTGCCGGGACCGTCGTCGATGAAATTGATCTCTGGCAGGCGCGTCAGCACGGGCGCGCTGCCGCTCGCATCGAACTTTGTCTTGATGCTGCTGCCGACGACTTGCTCCGGGGGAATGCCGTAAACCGTTTCGGTCCACGGCCGCATGAACTCGATGCCGCCACCGGAAACGATGAAGGTCTTGAAGCTGTTCGCGCGCAAGTAGGCGAGCAACTCGAGCATGGGCTGATAGACCATCTCGGTGTAAGGCCGCTTGGTAACCGGATGCTTTGCGGTCGCGATCCAATCCTTGACGATCTTTTCGAACTCCTCAGTGGTCGTCCCGGAGTGAGTGGCCATCACGATTTCAAGCATTGCCTTTTCACCGCCTGCGAGCGCGCCCTTTACATCACCTTTCAGCAACGAGGCAAACGGTTCCGTTGTCTTCCACTCGGGATGCTGCGGCGCCAGCACGCCGACACGGTGGAGCGAAAAGAGCAGTTGAAAATACATTGGCTGCTCGGCCCAAAGGGTGCCGTCATTATCGAAAGTCGCGATGCGCTCAGCCGGCGGCACAAAGTCGGGCGAATCGGCTTTGGTTACCTTGTTGACGAACGCCACGATGGCCTTTTTGGATGCGCCGTCATTCCAGGACGGGAGCGGATCGCGTTGCGCTTGTGTTAACTGGGCTGCACAGGAAACGAATAAGGTAATGATGGCCCCAAGTACAAACCTGCCGCGTGTGGCCTGTTCAGTTTTCATATATTGTTCCCTTCCCTGCGAAAGAGTTTTCTCCGTGAACATTCACCAAGCTGCGGAGCAGCGATTTGAGTTAAGCCCAGGGTGAGGCGTTGCGAGGGCATTCATATAGCTAACTCACCTCAGCGCAACCCGAAGGGTTGCCAGAAAGTAGCCGGTGGTCGGAGTCCGCGGAGACCACCGGAAAAAGTCATTAGTTATGATCGCACCCCGAAGGAGTCTGTCGGAGAAAGGCGTTTCTCTGTGCCTCTGTGAAAATCTCCGTGTCTCTGTGGTGAAATTACTCAAGAAAACACTCACCACAGAGGCACAGAGATCGCACAGAGGCACGGAGATCAATTTCTCCGACAGACTCGAAGGGGTGCCAGACATCAGGTCAACGCACAAGATCTTTACAGCGAAGGATCTGGCACCCCTCCTGGGTGCGACCCAATTAATCTCGCATTCCCGGTGGTCTCCGTGGACTCCGACCACCGGCTACTTTCTTTGCAACCCTTCGGGTTGCTGGTGGATCAATTGGGAATCGTGATTTTCATCCCCTGTTTTTCCATCTGCTCCTGGAATGACTTGAACTTCTCGTAATCCGAAAGCCTCATGGGCCCGGTGTAACCAAGGCTTTGCAGCGGCCGAGGTGGATACTTGACGTATGTTTTCATCAGGGTCTGGATCGACTCAGTGATGGTCACCAACGTCCAGGTTCTTTCGGTGTAGTTGTTCATGAAAATGTCGTAGCGTTCCTGCGGATCCTGCCAGAGGTCGAACACCTGTGGCACGATTGCTACGTACTTCTCCTGACCCTTCCAACCCTGATTGCTGTCCACCGCGAGACCGCCAGTCGACTGGCCATTGTCGCCGCGAAGATTGAACACGGCCTTGTAATTCCCGACGCGGGTAGCCCCGGGACTCAGCTCGTCTTCAGTAAAGTAGAACCATTCCTTTCGCGGATCCGGGCCCGTGCCGAAAAGCACCGGCGAGATGTCGTAGCTGTCGAACATGATTGGCTTGCCTTCGCGATCGTTCGTCGGCAACTTGACGCCGGCGACTGAAGCAAACGTGGCCATCAGATCGAGACCGCCCACGATGTCGTGGTTCTTCGAGTCGGCTTTGATCTTGCCCGGCCAAATAGCGATTGCCGGAACGCGATTGCCGCCTTCACGGATGGTTCCCTTCGTGCCGCGGAACGGCGTGTAACCGGCATCGGGATAAACGTCCTGCCACGCGCCGTTGTCGGTCGTGTAGAACACCAGCGTGTTCTTGTCGAGACCGGTCGCGCGCAGCTTGTCCATGATGGCCCCGATGTGTGCATCGAGTTCCACTACCGAGTCGGCATACTTCGTCTTCGAGAGCGACTTGTGAACGAAATCAGGGTGCGGCATGTTCGGCTGGTGCACCTTCATAAAGTTCACGTTGATGAAAAAAGGCTGGTTGCCTCTGGCGGCATCGTCGAGAAATTCAACCGCCGCCTTTTCCACATACGAGTCAAAGAACGGAATACCGACGACGCCCTTCTCCGGCGTGTTCACGTATTGGCCATTGATCTTGAAGTCTTCCGTTACCGGACCGCCGGCATTACCGGATAACGAGCCCTTGGTTACCTTCTGGAACATGGCGCGCAAATCCGCAGGCATATCAGGGAACCAGGTCGGGTCGGCGTAGGTGTAAGCGTTGAGGTGATAGAGTCCGCAGTACTTCATCACGTCATAGCCCTGCGCATTGGGTATCGCATAGTCCGCCTCACCCAAATGCCATTTGCCGGTGAAGTACGTTTTGTAACCGCCGGTCTTCAGCACCGATGCGAGGGTCCATTCGGCTTTGGGCAAGCCGCCGCCCTGGCCCTGAAATGCCACTGTGGTCATACCGCTGCGATTGGGGATGCGGCCGGTTTGCATCGCCGCGCGACCGGGCGTGCAACTGGGCTGGGCATAGAACGAAAAGAAGGTCATGCCCTCGTTGGCCATGCGATCGATGTTTGGTGTCGGCATGCCGCGACCCGCGCCGCCACCGTACGGCCCAAGGTCGCCATAGCCGGTGTCATCCGACACGATGAAAAGAATGTTGGGTTTGCTGGATTGCGCCTGCGCAGTTAAAGCCCCACCAGCGGTGAGCCCTACCCATGCGCCGAACGCAACCAGCGTAGCTAATGCACTGGTAGAGTACCGGCGCATTTTGGTTCGTATACTTCGTCTAATCATCTCGTATCCTCCTGTTGGTTGTGTTGGTGGATAGACTTCTCGCAGGCGACGTCTTAAGTCTGGACTATTTTTCACCACCCCTATCGTTCTAACGTGCGTTTAGATCAAGCGCTTATCCCAAAACTCCGACAGAGCCAAAGCTCCCAGCCGCGTAGCGGCGACATATTTGTAGAACAAGGTTTGCGCGCTGAATCCGGAGCTCCGGAGGAGCGGCATATTCTGTCGCCCATAAATGGGCTACAACATTAAGGAAGCTTTCGTATCTACAAATATTCCGTGCCTAACGGCACTCAGGACCATTCCCGGTCGCTCATTGCCCAAAATCTTCACTCTAACTCGCTGGTTTCCAGCCGTCGCCCGGGTTGTAATCCGTCATGGCTCGGGCCGCGTCGGTTGTGTTTTCGCCCAGATCTTTTTGGTAGACGACGCCGTCTTTGCCAACTATGAAGGTCATGATTCCCGAATTCCTGTATTCAGCCGGATAAGCGAGAATCGCAAACCCACCCGTCATCTTTCCGTTCACGATGTAGTCCTTCGCACCGCCCTGTGCCTTGTCGCCTTGTTTCGTCAATATCTGGAAGACGTACCCGTTGAACGGTTGCGGCTTTTCGCCGGTCGCGGTGTAACCCATGGCTTTCGCGAAATCACCAAGCTGGCCCAGAGGACTCTGAGGCTGACCCTCAGGAACGGCCCAGTACAACCCGTTTTGCTTGCCCTCGTCACTGCCAAACCTCTGGGCATATTGCTTTACCTGATCGCCATCGTGAGTTTGGCTGAAGTATTGCTGCTGGGCTTCGACGGTCGCACCGCACGCCGCGATCGCGGTCAACTCGCCTTTGCCGATACGGCGCGCAAGAATTTCGTCCTTACCCGCCGCTGTGTCGAAGTACCACTGGCCCGAAGGGTTTTGGCCCAGTGGAATTGGAAAAGGATGATTGTCTGCCCCGGTGAAAAGCATCTCGGCGCCTGCTTTCATCTTTACCCAACGATTCATTTGGCTGTAGGCAGCCACGAAGTCCTGCAGCGCGTTTTTATCCTTCACTGCATCTCCTGAGAACAGAAGGTCTTTGGCATCCTTCCCAAAGATCGCTAGTAATGCATCTTGATCGCCGGATTTGGCGGCCGCCAAGAAGGCGGCGCCGGCATCGGCTGGTGAGGCGAAGGTTTTTTGCGCAGCTTGTTCGGCCGGTTTGTCCTGCCTACTATCAGCTGATTTTTCCTGTTTACTACACGAGACCAGCGAGATGATCATCGCCCCCATCGCTATCAACATCCCGAGACGTGACGCTGACTTCGTTTGCTTCCGAATTAAGTTCGACATACGCATTCCTCCAAATCTGCGATCTCATGGTCACTACCGGATCTTGGCGGATGCAAGAAGGCTGGCCGGTCTTCTGCTCGACAAGCAAGCCTTAGCGCCGGCCGCGGAAGCCACCACCACCGAAGGCGCCACCACCGAATCGCCCGCCGCTGAAACCGCTGGAGCGCATGCTCCCCCAGCCGCGATTACTCGCGGCCCTCGAGGACCAACCGCCGAGACCGCCAAATCCATCGGAGTGATTACTCAGGCCGTTGAAAGCGCCCGTTCCTCCACCGAACCCATTGTCATGCCAGGCGCTCGATGCTGCGGAACGATCGCCGTTGACGTTGACCGTGTTTCCGGTCACGTTCCTGTTGATTGTGTTGTCACCGCCTCTGTAGGTGTTCCCGACATTCGCTCGGTTAACGTTTCCGACATTCGCCCGGTTGTAACCGTTGTTGTAGCCGTAGCTATTGTGATAGCCACCGTTGTAATACCCGCCGTGCCAGGCTGTATTTCCGTAGAAGGAGTTGTGGTTATAGACCACCACGCCACCATGCCAATCGCATCCCCAGCTGTTCCAGCCCCACGCGCCGCTCATTAGCGCTCCCACTGCTATTCCCGCACCGAACGAAATGGCGCTGGCCGCCGCTATTTCGCCGGGTGTGTATCCGGGAGTCACATAGGGATAGCCGTAAATCACCGCCGGGTTGTACTGCGGCACATAGACGATCTGAGGGTTGGCAGGTTGAATCACAATCGTCTGCGGCGCTTGTTGCACAACCGTGATTTCAGAAGTGGTCTTGAGATTGCCTTTTTCTTTGGCTTGCGCCCGCAACGTCTGTACGGCTTTCATCACGTCAGCCTGCTGGTTGTGATAAGCCTCTCCCAGCGAGGAAGTCCACGCCAGATTTTTCGCCAGGTTGTCGAGCACCGTGGGAAATGCCGTAAGCGCTTTCACACTCGAATCCCACGTTTGCTTGTCAACTTCCTTCGTCAGCTTGCTTCCTTCCAGCTTCTTGTTCTGCTGCAGCCAGTAGCTCGCAACGGCCACCTGGTCCGGAAAAGTTGCCGCACCAAGAATCGCGGCGACCAACTGATCCGGATACAGGGCGATGGGCGCTACCAATCCCTGGAGTTCGCTCGCACTCATCGAAGCAGACTCTGTGGGATTCGGAGCCTCAGGCCCGGTTGATGCTGTTGAAGGGGCTGGGGGCTGGCCGTACAAGGTCAGCGATGCAGCGTTGACGAGAACGAAGCTGAGCACCACTGATAGGAATCCTCTGGTTTCTTTTGCAATCATTTTAGTTCTCCCATTCGAAAACGAAGCCCTGGATTAGAGCGTTACCTGGATAAAGCCACCGTGCGCCCGCCTTATCTCTTGATGTTCGGCAATATCCAGATCCGGTTGATGAGCGTTCGCTTGGCCGATGGTGCACGCCCGGACGACGGCAAATTTTCGACTAAGTTTCAGCATGTAATTCCTCTTCTTGCGATTTGTGTGGATCGGCTTGGTCATCTCATTTCACTTTCTCGATGTTCGGCAGTATCCACTTCCGATCAAAGTGCGCCTCGGTTGGTCCATAGAAACGGACGTAGGGAAACCACGCCTTGCCGGCGACAGTGGGAATCCAGTTCTTCTCAAAACCCTTCGGCGCGCTCGGGCCGAAATAGAGATCCACCGAGCCATCAGCGTTCTTCAACAGGTCCTGCCGGGACGAGCGGTCCGTGATGTCGGTGTTGTTCTGGATCAGGGTACGAGTGGAAACGTCATAGAGCGTGATGGACCAGAACTGCGTCACCGGCGCGTTGGGCAGGACGTGCAGCCGGTATGTATTCGCGCCGTCGAGCCAGTTGCCGTCGTTGTCCTTGAAGCTGCCGAGATAAACTGAGCCGACTCCGGGTGTCTTCGTCACCATGCCTTTGGAAGTGCACGATGCTTCGTAGAACCAAGCGGCGCGTTCATCGAGTTGCGTGTAGTCAGGCATTTCCTGACTGGGGTCCAGACACAGCGCAAACTCCCACTCAGAACCGTTGGCATAGTGCGCCAGCGGCATGTCGCGTTTTTCGTAGTCGTTGACCTTGGCCATCGCTTCGCCCACGAGCGTGGCTTCGGTGAGTAGCTTCTTCATGCGGTCATCGGGGTTGAACGGCTTGCCCTTCTCGATGCCGAGAGAGCGCAGCATCCCCATCATGATGCGGTCACGTTCCTGCACGGGTTCTTCGTTGACCCAGCGGGAAAGTTTCTCCCAATACCCGAAACCGCGCGGCGCGTTGGCGTGCGTTGTCCCGGCTCCCAGCGAGAGAACCTTCGTCGCCGGCGCATTGGCGCGCTGGCTGAAAGGATAAAGGCGGATCTTCCCGAGCATCGCCGTGCGTTCCTGAGCGTCGGGTGAAAGCAGCCGGAGCAGCCAAAGATTGTTGCGGGTGGTCGATCGCACGACGGTGTAACCTTCCGCTCCTTTGGGCACGTCCTGCCCCGGACCGAGCACGAGGAACTTGCCCCCCTTGCCTTTGTCCGGACCAGGCAAGCCCATGTCCGTGACGGGTCGCTGCCATAAATCATTCACGAAACCGGCTGACGGGCCGGCGGGGATCTCGACCACATACGGGCCGCTCTTTTGCAGGTTGAGCCAGGCCATCAAATAGGGTGTGGTCGCGTTGCCGGTAAGAAAGCGCTGGATAGCCGGGACAGTGTCTACTCGGATGATGTCGCCATAGGCTGCGCCTGGCGCCTCCATCAGAACGTTCGAGACTTCGCCGAAAGACACCATCGGCAGCGCCCAGAGATAAGTCTGGCAAGCGCGCTGAAAATCGCGCTCGTCGAAAAGTTTCTCGACCGTCTCTTTGGTCGGGTAACCATTGGCGAAGTCGTGCGTGAACGAGAGCTTGCCGATGCGTGTGTCTGTGTCTGCGGATGGTGTGTTCGTTGCAAGTGCCAGCCCACCAACGAACCCGGCGATGGCAAAGGCCAGCGCGCCGATGAACGCAGCAGCAAAGAGGCCAGGTCTGCGAATGGCTTTCATGGTTGCGGTCCCTCTCGTTTACTAATTGACGCCGGTCATTTCACTTTCACGATGTCGTCGGGCTTCCATTGCTTGTCGAAGAACACCTGGGTGGGGGCGTAGAGGCGGATCGCGGCAAAGTAGCCCTTGCCGGAGACCGTCTTAATCCAGTTAGCGTTGGCAGCCTTGGGCGCGGTCGGACCAAAGTAGACGTCGGACGAACCGTCAGCGTTCGGTTTGAGGTTACTGTTCGAGGCGATGGACGGGAACGGCTGGCCGTTGTCCAGCAGCGAGCGCGTGTCGGCGTCATAGAGCACCACCGACCAGTAATTCGCGGCGGGCACGTTAGCCGGCACGTGCAGGCGGTAGGACGTGCCGCCGTTGAGAAAGTCACCGTCCGCATCGCGGGGGCCGAAGAGATACTGCGAGCCTTTGCCCGGCATCGCGATGACCATGGCCGCGCTGGTCGAATACGCCTTCTGGAAAAAGCTGATCATCGCATCGAAGTCGAGGTAGCTCTCCTTTCGAAACAGAGGGCTGCCGCCCAGAAACCCGACTTCCCACTTGCGATCCAGATAAATCAACTTGCTGGCATAGCGGCTGTCGTAGCTATCCACCGCCGCCATTTTGTAGGCGACATCCGCGGCCGTGTTCAGCATGGCCTTCATCTTTGCGTCGGGCTGAAACGGCTGGCCCTTGATGATGCCGAGCGTGGCGGCCATGCCGCGCATCGCCATGTCTTCCGGCGCGACCGGCTCGTGGTTAATGAAAGCGGCCAGCGATTCGAAATAACGGATGTCGCGTTTGAAATCGTAATCCGAAGCGACTACCGAAGCGTTCGGGAATTTCATCGCCGGCGGATTGTCTTTCTGCGCGAGCGAGTAGATGCGCGAACGCTCCATTAGCTTCACGCCTGCTTCAGTCTTGCCGTCGACGAGGAACGCGCGCAGGAAAACGAATACGCCGTAGGTCGGCGGCTTCATCACGAAATAGCCGCTTGGCGTTTCGCCGGTGTAGCCGGGCGGCAACAGCAGATACTTGCCGCCTTTGCCTTGATCCGGTCCTGCCAGTCCCACGTCGGTGAGCGGGCGATGCCAGAAGTCGTCGAGCAGGCCCTGCATTTCCGGCGCAGCCTCAAAAACAACTGGGCCGTCCTTGAGATCGACGAACGCCAGCCCGTAGATCACGTCAGGGTTGGCGGTGGTGATGATGGTCTTGGCGTTGGGGCGATCCTTGAAGACAGCGAGCACGTTGTTGCCGCCGCCGAAGGTTGCTGCCTGTCCATCGCGCATCGCTACCATGTTCATCGCGGGCAGCGCCCAGAGATAGACTTGCACCGCGCGTTGGAACTGCAATTCGTCATACAGCCGCGCGGAGGTTTCGGCTGTGGGGTAGCTCTCGTCGAAAGGAAGCTTGCTCAACTCATCCCAGCGAGTCGATTGAGCGGGGGCCCTTCCCGCGAATGCCAACGCGCCGATTAGAACAGCAGCGAGAACGTTAAGTGTGCGTATGGTTTTCATGGCTGTGTCCAATCCCGAAGAATTCAAGCCGAGGGCACTTCAGTCGCAGTGGTCCTCTGTGTCGACTAGTGTCAGAACCGCGAGCGGTAGCGACCGGATCAAGCGATACATTTGAAAACGTTCATTGCTCGACTCAATTTCGTCATGATCCGGTCGCTACCGCTCGCGGTTCTGACACGATCGCAGAGAACACCAGCGACACGAATTTCCCGACACACCCCGAAGGGGCGACAGCGATTAGTGGTAATAGGCGCATTGTTCACGAACTCTCTGTCGCCGCTTCGCGCTGAATTCACCGAACATTCCCAAGGCTCGCCAAGCCTCGCCTTGGGCCGGAACTCTGACCGCTGCTTCGCAGCTCATTGAATGATCATGTCCGGTTGTCAGGCCGCACCCGTACGTGTGTGACAAGGTGCGGCCTGGTGAACGCCCGCGGTTCGACGCTTCCTAATTGCTCGGTACTTTTCCGGCTTTCCGCGCTGCTTCGATCTGCTGCTTCACCGCATCGAGATTGAAGCTCGCGCCTTTCTGCATCGGCGGATATTCGATGGCTGTCTTTGCCAGCGTCTCCACCTGCTTCTGGATAAATACGAAGCGCCAGAATTCGAACCTGAAGAAATCGAAGAACTGCACCGATCCGTCTTTGGTTCCGTTCTCCGGCCAGTTCGTGCGCTCGAAAGGATCGAGACGCAGGTTGGTTATGATCGGCATGTCGAGTTGAACCTTCTCACCAACCCAACCCTTTGGCTGGTCGATGAAGCGAAACTTCCAATCGTCGATGCGCACCGCGCCGAGTGAGCTTTCGCCGAAATACCAGATCTCGTGACGTTTCGAAGCTCCCTTGCCGGTGATCATGTCGGTCTGGTCATAGCCGTCGAGATGGTTCTTGTAAGTGCGGCCATCCAGGGCTGCACCTTTGAGCAACTGTTCGGTGATGTTTGGATTGCCGGCAGCGGCGACAAACGTCGGGTACCAGTCGAGGCCGGAAATGAGTCCATTCTCCACTTTGTTGGCGGGAACGTGACCGGGCCAACGCAGGATGGCCGGCGCACGGAAGCCGCCTTCCAAAACCTGACCTTTCCTCCCGGCGAAAGGCGTCTGCCCGCCATCGGGCCAGGTGAATTGTTCAGTGCCGTTGTCGGTGGTGAACACGACGATAGTGTTATCGTCAACGCCAAGGTCTATAAGCTTCTGCATAGTGGCGCCGACAACATCGTCGAGTTGCGCCATTCCGGCTTCCGAAATAGTCCAGCCGTTTTTCGAGTTGCGCATCGCTTCGTACTTCGGCGAGAGGTGCGTGACGATGTGCATGCGGGTCGGGTTGAGCCAAAGGAAGAATGGTTTGTTGTCGGCCTTGGCTTTGTCGAGGAATTTGAACGAAAGGTCGCGAATCTCCTCGTCTATTGTTTCCATCCGCTTCGGGCAGAGCTGGCCGGCGTCTTCGATCTTCTGCTTGCCAACTTTTCCCCAGCGCGGGTCAACCGTCGCATCGTCGGTGCTGCTGGCCCAACTGTGGACCATGTTGCGCGGGCCGACCTCGTTCAACAATTCCTGCGGGTAGGCAGGGTGGCACGGATCCTCCATCGCATCGAGGTGATAGAGATAACCAAAGAACTCGTCAAAGCCGTGGACCGTCGGCAGAAACTCATTCATGTCGCCGAGGTGGTTCTTGCCAAACTGGCCGGTGGCGTAGCCCAGTGTTCTAAGCGCTGTGGCCATAGTCGCGGCCTCGGCGGGTAAACCGATGGGCGAGCCAGCCTGGCCAACAGTGGTCATACCCGTGCGAATAGGAAGCTCACCGGTAATCAGGTTTGCGCGGCCGGCGGTGCAACTTGCCTCGGCGTAGTAGTCGGTGAATATCATCCCGTCCGCGGCGAGCTTATCGAGGTTCGGGGTTCGTGCCGCCATCATGCCGCGGTGGTACGCGCCGATGTTCCAGATGCCGACATCGTCGCCCATGATGATGACGATGTTTGGTTTCCTGGCCTGTGGCTTGGCAGGCGCGACTCGGCTCTTGCCCACTGCCAACTGGGCCGCCAAAGCAATCAGGACAACAAATGCCGCCCCAATCCTCATACGACCTGCGAATAAAGACCGCATTCGTTGATTTCTCATTTCGATCTTCTCCTCCTGTTTTTCTTGGTAACGCAAACTGTTACTTTGCGTGGTTTGTGTTGAGGCGACTCATTAAGCGCAAACTAACAGTTTGCGTTACGACTGAAATGCTTTTCCGCGTCTTGCTTGTCGAGGTCGGACGACAAACTGAAGTTTGTCGGACACTACTTCGCTGCACGCACTAAGCGAAATCCCACATTGTTCGAACCTATATCAGGCTCGCCCTTCCCGCGCGCTCCGGGCATGTAACGCGCGCAATACTGGTCGGTGCAAAGAAACGAACCACCCTTGTGTACACGCTTGGCGACGCCCGGTTCGGACGGGTCGAGGCTGTCCGCCGGACCCTGGGGATTGCGCGTGACTTGATGAGTAGCGGCGAGCGTCTGGTAGTAATCCGGCCTGTACCAGTCGGACGTCCACTCCCAAACGTTGCCGGCCATGTCAAACAGTCCAAAGCCGTTGGGAGTGAACGTGCCGACCGGCGCGGTACCAATGAAGCCATCCTCACCGGTGTTCTCTTGCGGGAAGTGTCCCTGAAACGAGTTCGCCTGAAACTTGTCACCCGGCTTGAACTCATCACCCCAGACGAAGCGCTTGCGATCCAAACCGCCGCGCGCGGCGAACTCGAACTCGGCTTCTGTCGGCAGGCGCTTGCCGGCCCATTTCGCAAAAGCTTCAGCATCCTGGTAGGCGATATGGACCACCGGATGTTTTTCTTTACCCTTCAGATCGCTTTCGGGCCCATTCGGGTGCCGCCAATTGGCGCCCGGAAGGTATCGCCACCAGTTGTAATGATTATTGAGTGCTACAGCGTTCGGCGGCGGGACAAAGACCGCCGAGCCCGGCACCAGATTGGCAGGCGGCACGCCGGGAAAATCCTTTGGATCAAGTTGACGCTCGGACACGGTCACGTAGCCGGTGGCCTTAACAAAACGCGCAAACTCTTCGTTGGTAACTTCTGTCTTATCCATCCAGAAACCATCAAGCGCGACCCGGTGAAACGGACGAGCATCGCGCATCTCCGCGTCTTCGCAGCCCATCGAGAATTCGCCGCCGGGGATCCAGACCATTCCTTCAGGCGCAGGCCCAGGCCGAGCCGCTGTGTCGATCACGGGCGGCGCGATTGCCGAAGCATCGGATTCAACCGCGCTCACTGGTTGACCGGTGCCGGCATGATTCATTGAGCGCGGAGAAGGCATCTTGCTGTCGCAGAGCGCCGGCTGGCCGGCATCGTTCATTGCGGTGGTGGTCTGAATTTCCGCGGTCTGATGTCTTGACCTTCCAATCGCATAAAGCGAAGCGGCGATCGCTAAACAAATCATGACCGCGCCGGCTACTTTTGTGCGCAGACGCCACGTTTGCTGCGTAGGCGTTACCACAGGTATTCGTGATTTTGATTTCTTAGGCTTTTTCATTTCGCACCTGCATCCTTCTCTTTGCCGGTCTGACTTTTCGTCTAACTCAACCCTTCGGCTTGGCCAGGACAAACGACAAGATGACCGAATTGCCCTGCGTTCCTACTCGATTTCCCAATTCTTTAAAGACAGCCACCTTGAAGATCGTCAGGGTCTTCGCACTGATCGGGATGACCCCATTCACCTCCCCGCCCAGCCCGTAATAACGATGCTTCGCAATAAAATCCGGTGGCACCTGCGGCAACGTGTCGTCGGTTACTTTCCATTGCGTGTAGTAGTCGACGCCCACGTTGCATAAGCCCGAACAGAATGACTTCCCTACTCCACCTTCGAGCGAGACCACGTTGCCGGCTTTCCGTTGGGTGCCCCGGATGTGTGATTGAATGTTGTAGGTAGCTACGGTCGCGGCGTGCCAGGTTTTCTTTTCATCAAAGTAGACGGTGGCTCCGCCGCCAAACTCGTGCGACCACATGCCCAGTCCGTGATTGTTCGTAGCGCCAGCGGTAAAGCTCCCGGTGGGCGCATAGATCCCGTACCAGGCCATGGCGTCATATTTCTTCTTGTGCCAGCCCAAATTGATCGGTTGTGCATAGGTGTCGGAATAACCGATCCCGGTGTTGGTGTCCTTGGCCTGCTGCGGAGTCGTGATCGCCGCAGTCAAAACCGGCAGCACGATCGTGGCGCTGTAGTTACCGCCGAGGATCTTCTTTTTGAAAACGCCGGTTACGCCCAGGCCCGCGAATGTTTGGGTAATACCGACGCGGTGGATGCGGGTGCCGTTGCGGTCGACCAGCGTGTTGGTGTCGTAGAAATAGTAGATACCCGAAACGTAAATGCCCGGCCCCGGCTGGCTGCCCGACTTGAGACCGTTATCGCCGCGGACCACCGGAATGTTCAGCTGCGCGTTGGCTGCTCCCACTCCGAGCAAGATCGTGAGCAGTAGCCAGGAGGCTCGTCCGCAAATCGCCGAAGAATTCATTCGCCGACGGCTACGGAACTCAGATCCTTTTGAATTCGTCAGGGAAACTTCGCGCTGCAGTTGTTTATTATTTGTCTTGACCATGCTTCTCTCCACGAAAGATCTTCGTCCTTTCGGTAGGGGCCTAATTCTGTAGGGGCGTCCCTCCGTGGGCGCCCTTTTCGTTCGATCAGGGGGCGCCCACGGAGGGACGCCCCTACAGTTTGAGCAAATTAGGCCACCACCTTCCTTTCGCTTCAGTGAATCAATAAATGAAATTCAGCGAAGCTGAAACGGCCAGGGGGTGCCGATTCCTCAAATCCAACGATCGGGTTGGGCTAGAACCAAAAATGCGAGACTCACTTTTTCGGAAAGATTCCCGTCACCACGATTCGCAGTCCGCAGCCCTCCGGACCGCCACTCGGAGTTGTGGCCCAACAACGCATGGCCCCACCGAAACTCACCGGCTGTTTCCCGAATCGCACGATCTTCGAAACCTGAAAGTGGATTGGCACCGCCCAGTGATTGCCGGTCCAGTCATAGGTCGACTCAGTGTTGAGTGAGTAGGTCCAACCATCCTTCGTTCCATAACTCAGGAATGGTTGCAGGAAGTCCGCGTTTACCCTGGGCCGCCCGCTGCCGCCCGCGACTCTCCAAAGGTGATTCCACAGAATGCCGACCGTCCAGCCGTGCTGCTGTTTCAACATCACCACCGTTGGCCCCAGTCCCAGCTGTTTGCTGCCAAGGAAATCGTTGGTTGCCGACGGAATTAAGATTGCCGGGCCTACGCCCCAGATGAACGGCTCAGTCTTGTTGGGCGAAAGAAAGAAGCTCTGGACGATATCGCCAAGTCCGCTCTGGCTTGCGCCGGGTGCCGTGACATTGGCCTGATGAATAATCGGTACGATGGTGCGAGAAATCAGATTCCACTTTGGATTCAGCGCGACCGGTATCACCGGCTGGACATTAATGGTGGCCCGCCAGCCATGGCCGTCAGCCATGCGCATATCGAAATTTGCCTGAATCGGAAAGCTGATTAGTGAAGCGACTGGATTCGAAAGTTTCTTTGCTAGTTCAGCAGTCTCATCTCCAGCCGCCGGCTTTTGCGGAAGGCTGGTTGTGTCTTCGACACTTGCAGCAAATGGTCGCGTCTTTGAATCCTCGAAGGGTTTCCACTGGTTCTTTAATTTTTCCCTGAGTTTGTTAGTCGAACTAGCGCGATTGGCTGCGATATTCCTGGAGCTGGAGTCTGGTGGTTGTTTCTTTCTTTGAGAGTTGGGCTCGCCGCTGTCCTGTGTCTGGGCAGAGCCCGCGGTAAGCATTGCGGATGCGGCGCCGAACAAAAGCACTACTTTCCAGGTCTTTAGGTGCCACATATGAACCCCATTTTTCTGGTACCAAATTTTTCACTGGGCGACTTGTGGATGAACTTTCGGAGTTTACCGAGGGTGCGATCGGCGCGAAACTGTCAACATTGACAGAAAGATTGTGAAAAACAGGCATAACTCTGAACCGATTCAAGTGCGATTAGAATGCACAATTGCCACGGCCGGGAGCGCCGCCACGTCGTGGGAGTAGACCGTTCAGAGGGGATCGCTCAGCATTCGAGCTTTCGGAGACTGACGCCGCGCGAAGAGGAATTTCGCGATGTTTCTAATACTATCTCTAAAACTTTAGAATTTTGGTCAGGAATGAATCAGTAAATGGAGCGGGTGACGAGGCTCGAACACGACACTTTCAGTACCGGACGGTTCCTTCCATCCGATAATGTTGTGCCCTGCGCAGTGACGACCAGGTTCCTCTCTTCTTTTCTTTAGGACGGCAGTTCTGCAATGATCTGATCAGCGATTCGTAGTGACAAAGCTGAAATCGTTAGCGAAGGATTTACTCCGAGCGCAGTTGGGATGATCGACGCGTCGGCGATGTACAAGCCTTCATAGAATGGTCTCGCGCCTGTCTTCGTTTTGTCGAAGACGTGTCCATATTGATCCACCACGCCTCGATCTGCGTCCGTCGCCATTATGCAGCCGCCGAGCGGATGGCTCAGCGCAATCGATTCGGCCTTAAGTTCCTTAGTGACTGGATTAAAGAAGGGGTTCTGAAACTCTTGCTGTTTCCCTGCCGGTGAAAGTACTCTTTCAAGCCGCGCTAACGAGGTTCGGATTTCGTCGTAGATTGGATCCTCATGGAACTTCTTCCCGTCGGTGCGGCTAATCCGTAAAGGGGTTTCGCCAGGACCGCCGAGCCGAAACTGACCGACCGATGCCTCGCGGCCCATCGCCACCACACACATCATCTTGTTTGTAATTTCATCTTCCGACTCAAAGAGATCCTGGCGCTGACGAAAGTTATTCCAAAACGCCGTCCAATAGTGTCCCAGTCTACGGAGACCAAAGCGGAGCGCCGCAATGATCACCCAAAATACTCCGCGTTTGCCGGCAGCAAGCGATCGTATGAATGGCTCGCCAACTCCGACCAGAGTAGCCAGCGCCGGTGGAATCCCCTGATCCTCCAGAGTATGAAATTTCGTCGGGTCAACCTTTGATGGATCACTCGCCGTCTTCGGATCAGTTGTGTTGAAGTGGCCGAAAGAGGTCGTGACAGGCCCGCGCAGTATACTCGTGCGCTCGGCGGTCTCATCAAGAAACGCTACGTAATCGCCATTCGTCGAAAATCCAAAGCCTGTTTTGTCGCTCAAATTTGGCAGTACACCTTTGGCCTTTGAGCGCAACATGATCTCACTTGTACCCAGACAGCCCGCCGAGACGATTACCTTTTCCGCCATCACCGACTTCATAGTTGTGCGGGAAGGGTCGTTTTGATCTCGCTGCTGATATCGAATCTCATAGCCGCCGGTTTCGAGCGCGCGAATCGTATCAACTTCGGCGAGTGGTTCGAGCGTCAGGATCTTGTCGAATGCGGGAGCGGTTCCGTCAGGTTTCCCGAGGATTGCGCCCATGAGTTGTTTGTTTAGCGTATGCCGAGCGCCGGGCAGACAGCCGACGTTGCAACGGCCCTGTCTCTCACAGTAATTCTTCGGCGGATCTTTGGTGTTCTCCGGGTTGTAATTTGGAGGAGGCTCAGTCGGCCCTAACGGAGTACCTTCCGGCGTCAAATCATTAATGGCGAGATCGACTGCACCAAAATCATTCGTAAGTTGACTGACAGCCGTTTGAAATACACGCGCGCGATCAATCCAGAAATTATTGCTCGGAGTTTGTCTCAACTGCTGCTCGGGTGGTACACCCGGCACGAGATGAATCTGTTTCAAACCGCGACGATTGAAGGTGCCTTGATCTTGAATATCCCAGTGCGGAGTCAGACGAGCGGATCTCATAACGATATTGCTCAGACCCGAGTTGACCCACCCAGCCGGCATCGCTTTAGTGCCGTTCTTATCGACGAATGGCAAGTTCCCATCGTCGCGGGCTTGCAGCGCCGACATCACACCGTAGCCGATTGCGTGACGCGCCATTTCGTAATAGTGGTCGCGCTTTCCCTGCCAATCCACGGGCCAGCGTGGGTCGTCCAACACCAGATCAGGAGGCCGAATCGTGATGTTAGAATAAACGAGCGAGCCGCCACCCACGCCGTTCGCACGAATGATGGTGACGCCATCGTTTACCCGGCCGAACAGTCCGAACAAGCCAGGCTTGCCGAGTTGCGTAAAATCATAAAGTCCATCCTCATTCTTCGGTCGGCGATAGCATCGCGTGATGATGTCGATCAATCCGCGAAAATGGTTTTGCGATGCCCAGAATTGGACTGGTTGATTTTTGCCTTTCAGAAAATCGAAGGTCTTTACTTCCTTGTCCTGCACGGTTCCCACCGGCGTCGTCCACCATGTCCCGCGCTCCAGCATCAGAATCGTTTCACCTTTGTTTCGAGCTTTAAACTTACGCGCCAGCGGCAGCGCTGTCATGCAAGCGCCGAAACCCGTGCCGATAACCACGACGGTTTGGTCGTACTTTTTTCCGTTCGACATAAAGTGAGCCTCCAGGCACCGAGCCGGTACCAATCAATGTCGTTGTAGGCCTTAATTCCCGGTGCGACCAGGTTTTCACAGTACTAACATCTGCACACCTGCACTTATTAACGAACCCTTGGGTAGTACCAATCGATCATTAATTCTCTTGTCGGTATATTTAGAAGAACCGGTTTTCGGCAGAGGCCCATTGCAGAGCGACGGAATAATTGACGAAATAGATCCGAGGTCATAACGTGCCCTCCTACAGAAGAGAGTTGGGGCGAGGAAGCAGCTGGTTAAATTATGACCGCGGGAGTCTAGCTATTCGGAGCACCGAATACAAGCATTGGGGACGCCACACGACCAGCAAACCTTATTCGCTTTGCCTGGCCCCCTTTCCGACTGAGAACTCGTCGCCGACTTCGCACTCATTGATCACCAGTTAACACAATAGTATCGTAACGCCCAGTACGATGACGCTAACGTGGCAACAGAAGCACGCCGGCCGGTCACTGCTCTTGTCTCTAATTTTTTTGCTTTTCGCCGGCACGGCTGCCTTCGCTCAAGCCGGCTCATTGCGGGACCAGGTCACGGATGAAAATGGAGCAGTAGTCGCAGGCGCGAAGGTCACAGCACGTGGGCCTGACGGTGCAGTGAAAGTGACGACAGCGACGCCGTCGGCTCGTATTCGTTTACGGGGCTTCGTTTAAGTACGAGAGGGTTTGTATGCGCTCACATCAAAGAGAACACCTTTCCGATACCAAGCCTCTAATCCGGAAAATATCATCGACACTTGTGCTTATCCCCTCAGCGTTGACCGCCTTGCTGATTGCCTGTTCGACATCGACGCACCTGCCGGTGGATGCCCACTCAACCCAGCCAATAAATAACGCTGCGACCTCTGAGGCTCCTGCCGCGGGAGCGTTGCCTTTGAAGGTCTTGACTGACATTCCGTTAACTGGCGGGACTACTCGACTCGATTATCAGAGCCTGGACAGCGGTAGTGGGCGACTGTACATCGCGCATCTGGGCTCTGATCTGATGACCGTCTTCGACGTCAATAAGCAGACAATCGTCGGTGACGTGAAAGACTTGAAGCACGTCCATGGCGTCCTCGCCGTGCCTGAACTCCATCGCGTTTATGCTTCAGCCACCGGCACAAATGAATTGGCGGTAATTGATGATCAGAGTCTCCGCGTCGTCGCGCGAGTGCCGGCCGGAGATTATCCTGACGGCATCGCTTACGCGAGCAAAGAAAACAAAATTTACGTTTCCGACCTGCACGGAAAATCGGATACGGTGATCGACGCTAAAACCAACCAGCGCTTAACCACCATTTCACTGGGCGGCGGCGCTGGAAACAGCCAGTATGATTCAGTGAGCGACCGCATCTTTGTTACGGTTGATGGACGCGAAGAACTCGCCGAGATTGACCCGAATTCCGATCAGGTAGCCGCACGTTATCCGCTCAGCGGCTGCAAGGGCAGTCACGGCCTTTTACTCGATTCGGAAAACCGTCTGGCGTTTGCGGCCTGCGAAGAGAATTCAAAACTTGTCGTATTTGATCTGCAAAGCAAGAAAGCCACCGACACGTTGTTAGTCGGGGCTAATCCTGATGTGCTTGCTTTCGACACGACGCTCGATCGACTCTACGTCTCTGCCGAAAGCGGCAACATCTCAATTTTTGAAGAACACGATCGCGGACTGCAAAAAGTTGCCGAAGGTTTCTTTGCCGCCAATGCGCACACGGTTGCCGTCGATTCGCGCACTCATCGCGTTTACTGGCCGCTGCAAAACGTGGGCGGCAAACCTGTTCTCAGAATCACTGTCCCTTCGGACAGGCAGCTATGACCATCGCATTGAAGCGTTTGAATTTTCACTACGGAGTAACCCCGTTGTGCGGTTGCTTTCGGCTAAATTGTTGCTCAACTCTTCCTGGGCTCTGAATCCTTTCCAGGGGAACCACTAAGCGAAGTCATTGGTCGCCGCCCTATATTTCCTGATTCCGAAGCGACCCTCACCTTCGAGTCTTGCCACTTCAACTCGAATGGTTTGAATGCGCTCAGCAAAATTGGACGCACCGATTGTCAACAGTTTTGTGTAGGCAGCACTGTCATTATTGTTTTCGACAATCTGTTTCATCACCGCGTAGGTGCCGCGGCCCTGGTGCAGGATATCCATGACGACGAAGCAGACTTTGTCACCACGACCGTTGAGGTTCATTCTCTGCTGAGCGTCTCGCAATTTTTGCCTGATAGTCTCGACGCCAGTCTTAACCTGCTGATCACGATGCGCCTGGCTATGATGTGCCCAATGAATGAATCTGGCCGACGACAATAGCTCGGCATCCTCCACGCCACCACCCGACGGATTGAGATAACGTTTAAGCGGCTCTGAGGACGTGGAGTTTTCCAGCCGGAATACACCGTTAGGCGTACGTCTCACGATGTGCCCGTTCTCCAGCCCGAGATCTGGAAAGTAAGCCGCGTGCTCGTCCAGCTGAAGCAAGGCACGGAAGAATTTCACAAAGTCACCTTCAGCCACATGCGCGGCAAACTGAAGAAAGCCGAACGTAAACCCGGCACTGTCGTAAGTATTGAGGCAGTGGAAGCTTCCTTTGCTCTCAGCCAGGGCGGTTGGATTGATGAAATATGCCCAATAATCAATGTCTCCGGCATAGCGCTCTGGATCATAAACCATTCCCGAACCCAACTTCTCGTTCTGCAGGCCTATACGTCCCCCAAATGGAACTCGGTTGCCCACATAGAAACGCTCGCCAGCGACAGTGGCGAACCAGGCGTTACCTTCATGACTGAAGTCGAAAACCAGCGGGGCACCGCCAGTGTTTGGGATCGTCGAAGAACTCGACGACTCAATGTCGACATCATGGTCCTCCACGGGGACCTCCGCCGAATCCTTCATCATGAGATCGTCGAGACCCTTCAGCGTAACGGCATCCAGCACTCCTGTTTGTGGCAGATTCAGATCAGCCTGAAGAGCTTTCAGCGCGTTTTCAGTTTTAGAGCCGAAGATTCCGCTCTGCACCTGATTCACTCCGAGGTCGATCAAGTATGTCGGACGCTTTCGCCCAAGGATGTTCATTGCTTGTTGGACATGAGCGATTCCCGAAACGGTCGTTCCGGTGCGACTCAGCTGCAGTTTTCCCGCGATCACTAACTGCAACGTTGGATCAGTTGCGAGCAAAGAATGATGCAAAGAGTCTCCCGCGGAGGTATCTACACTGTCGATAACGACAGGTTCACCGTCGACGCCGGCGTAGCGCCGCATCGCATCGAAGTCGATCCTCACCATTTTGGTTTTTGGTTGAATGTTCCAGACGTGCGCATCGGTCTCTCTGGTGGCGTCATGATGGCTATTGAAGTTTCCTTTCGAGCAGTGGATTACTTTTAGCTGACCCTGATCATCCACGCTTGAAACCACGCCGATGTGTCCCTGGTGTCCGCCCTGATCCGGATAGACGATGAGATCGCCCGGCTCGGCTTCGGCTGCCGGCACCGCGTGGCAGAGGGGGAAACCGGCGGCTTTGGCCGCGCTGCCACCACCGTTCCAATAAGCGTCTGTGTCCAACCAGCGTCCTGAGCCCGGCGGAAATTCGCGCGGGATCCCGATCGACCACGCGATAAAGCCCGAACAGTCGCACGCGTTGGTAAGAGGCTTGGTAGGATCAAAGCCACCTTTGCCCAGGACATAAACAGTGTTCGCTCCCATTCCGGCGCGGGCACGGTCGAGGCATTGCTGAATACTCGCGGTCTTCAGTAGGTCTTTCCAATTCGACATGACAATCTCCTTCCCTTTTAAGACAAGCTGGTCATAACACCTTCTTAACTTGACACCGCGCAGCCTCACAACCAGCAATGAGAATTCGCGCGTTTTCATCGCGCTGCGGCTTAGCCGGCTCTTAATAAACGAACCATTAACAACCGGAAAGGTATCATCTAACTGCGCGGAGATGTTCCGAAACTTGACCTCCGGCGAGGCAACTGCGGCTTCGAACAATTCGGCCGTTCGTTCCTGCTTCTTCGGGGCTTGCGCTAATGCGGGATCGAACCGGACTCAAGAGCTCAGCCCCGTCATCCAGACGGTCAGGCCTCCAAATTGCCATCAGGTAAGTACCGAGGAAACGGGCCTAAAAACACTCCTAAAACGTCTCGCTGGGCTCATCTTCAGTTGCCGATTGGAAGCGCATCTACCTGTCAAATCTGACAGCTATCGCGAGCCGCTCTCACGACTAAGATTCATGGTGAAATCTCGTGCACTAACGTGACACTTCAAAATCGTCGTGCGGAGGTTAAGGTCGCTATAAAAACCAATCCCTTCGTCAGCCAGCACAGGAGCGACCGCCCCCGATACGAGCGATCGAGCAAGGGTAACCCTGGTGCGAAATCGAAAAACTACGGCGCCCTCGTTGAATACCTTCGCGGCGGCGTTATGAAAGTTGAAGACGGTCGGAAATAGCAAAGCAGTAATGCAAACGGAGGACAACCATGAAGATAAAGTTTCTATTTTTTCTAGTGTTCGGTTTGCTGGCAGTACAGCCGGCAACGAGCCAGACGGTCGCTTACAGCCTCAACGAAAATCCGCTGTTCACGGTACGCATGCCGGACGGATGGAAGTTTGAGGCAAGACCAAACCCGAGAAATCCGGCTTCCAAGCGCATCTCAGGCACCGCGCCACAGGGATTGGTTTGGTTCGGCGTTTGGGTAGTTAAAGATGTGAAGACAGTCGACCAGGCCTATAAATATGTCCAGGCCACGGCCAGAACGCTGATCACCGATGCTAAAGAAACCAAACCGGCCTACATCGGTGAGGTCAATGGAATGAAAGCCAAGTACTCAGAGCACACCGGGACAATGAAAATGCAGGACGGAAAATCACAGGTGTTCAATGCCCAGGTCGTCCTGTTCGAAACCGCGTCCGGCCGGGTCGGTATCGCAGTATGCATGGCCGACACCGATGGGTTGAAGGCCGAAAAGGCGAACATCGAGGCCTTTTTCAAATCGATCAAACCGATCCCAGGCGTAACTGCGATCGCAATGCCGATCGCAGTCCGTGTTAGCCCGATTGCGATCGCATTCGTTAAGGAACGACAGCACTATCTGGATCAGCAAGCCCCTGCCGACAACGAAGATGCGGACGCCAAACCCAGCAAGGACAGTAAAGCTGCCGTCGGCGAAGCCGTCGCGCGGCCACAGGACGACTACTATGAAAGGCGTCGCGAGTACTGGGACAAGCGCGTCGAGCGGCGGCTCGATCGTCGCGAGGAGTACCTCGACGAGCAAACCGGAGACGACGATAAAGACGCGGACAGCAAGGACAGCAAAGCCGCCAAAGACAAAGACTCGAAAAACGCCGCTGACGACGAAGATGACGCAGACGACAATGTCGATAGGGAGATCGAAAGGCGACGCGAGTATTGGCGGAAGCGGCTCGATAAGGAGTGGTAAAAAATAAGAGCGAGTGAGCGGGAGGTCCATAGCTTTCGAAAATTGAGCCTGAGAATTGCTGGGGAATTGGAGCGGGCAACGGGAATCGAAGCCGTGTCACCAGCTTGGGGATCTAGATCTTCGCTCCTTTGTTTTCAACGGCTACAAAATCACTTAGAAAAAAGGCTCATGCATGCAACGCATGGCGTGCCTGATTTGCGTGTCACTGCGGGAGGTTTGCGGGGACAAACCCTGAATGCTAATTGCCACCTCTGGAGATTTACGCAATCCCATCAAAGGATCATTCTTGCCTTTCGTCCGAATGCGAGACCAGTCGGTGCCCCTACCTTTTTGGCTTAATCAAAAATGAAACGGCATCGCAGTAAACAAGGCTCCCTGCGCAGATACAAGTCCGAAGCCTAACAACGAGACTGCAAAGAACATTAGTAAGAGCGGTAGACGGCTTATGAAACTCAAATGGCGAGGATGATTCTGCTCCCACATCGAGGTCTTCATGATCACGCCTATGAGAATAGCTACGCCAACCGAGGCCAGGTAAAGATTGAGCGTGACAACGGAGCAAGCGATAAACACAAAGCCGGACGCGAGATCCAACCCTGCCAGGGTTCTTTTCCGGTGCCTGGGCTCCACGTCCTGGGATGATCGACTACCGGTAACGAAGAAGGTCGTCTTGCGAGTCACGACAAACCGAAGCGTTTCAAGAAGTGATTGAGGCAGCACAGCGAGATGCATGGTGGTGGACCAACTTAGAAACCTGATCCGATCTCGCCATCGCGTTCCTTTGATACCGAGTGTTCCCAGCAGTGGTATGAGAATACAAGCCACGGATAGAGCGTAAAAGTCTCTGGTCAACACCAGGTTGAATTCTGGTCTGGGGGTGAAAACTATCCATGACAGGAGATCGGCGTTATCGATGCGCAAGTGCGCTATCCGGAAATCGTAATAGACGGCCGGAATGATAAGGGCCACCAGGATCATGAAGAGGAACAACATGCTGGGAAGCACGTTTCCCATCAAGAAGAGTCCGACATCGACTTTTTCGAACCAGCGCAACTTCTTACTGAGAAGCAAATGGCGCCAATACAGATATAAAAGCTGACATGCCCCTCGCTTATACCTGGATTGCTGACCGCAGAAGGACCGATAAGCCGGTGGCAAGGCTTCATAACAAACCGGCTTACTGACGTACTTGCCTCGCAGTCCTTTCTCGCGGAGGGCAAGCGCAAAAGCGATATCCTCGGCAATGACTTCGGGAAATCCGCCCACGATTTCCCACGCGTCTCTCTTCAGCAAAGCTCCGTGTCCCATAAATGGGGTAAACCCAAAGTCGTTGCGATAAGGCATGTAGTTGAGCCACAACACATCCACGGAAGGGGCCATGACCTGCGCCAGAAATCGCTTCTGGTCAGTGCGTGGCCGACATGCCGATTGCACAAAAGCGACTTGAGGATCCCGGAGCAGGCGAGGCGCAAGAAGTCTTATGAAGTCAGGCGGTAGGATGCAATCAGCATCCAGGATTGCGAATAGCGGATATTCTCGCGCCGGTCCCGCAAGCGCGTGGTTCAAGTTCCCGGCCTTAAAGCCTCTCCGCTGCTCTGCCCGGCGCACGACCGTGAGGTTTTCAACATGAGTCATCGCGAATCGGTCAATCTCAGCACGGATACCAGCGTCGGTGCTGTCATCCAAAATGAAGACCTGGAAGTTCGGATAAGACTGATCCAGGCACGAACGGATGGAGACTTCGTCGAAGTCATTCATGGTTGGATAGAGAATCGCTACGGCCGGCAACTCTCCAGCCACCAGCTCTGAGACATCCTGCCGGGTCCGACTCTCTCGTCTGCCGATCAAGCGGCTGGCGCTCAACACGACCAGGTGATATGCGGCAAAGAGCCAGAACCACGAAAAGAAAAGGCCCATGATGATCGCGACCGTAAATCCCGCCGCTGATCTGGAAGCCAGTCCCATACTCACTACTTTGGGCAGGTAGTAAGCACAACACGAAAGCCACAGGAGCAGAACCACGGAAATGAGAATCCCGCCGGAATGAAGGCTCATGCGGATCGAACGATAAATGTCTATCGATCGCTTCACTTATTCCTCGGCACTTCTGAGACGACCTTGTCTTTGCTGAACGAGATGTCGTCAAGATAGATGGTTCCTGACATGGGCTCCCACTCAAATACGAATTGCAGTTCCTCAAGGTGGGTCAAGTCAACGCCCTGCCGAACAAAGTCTTGCAGCGGAATATAGACGTCCTGCCAGTCGGTGGTAACGGACGTGTACTTGCGCAGATCAACTCCGCGCCGCGTGGTGCCATCGGCGAGATAGATATTCGGCTTCTCTCCCCCGTCTTGTCCTTTGATCTTGAGTCTGAGAAAAGTGTTGGCCGAGGCATCGATTCCACCCAGAGACGTAACCCAGGCGGCATATGAAAAATCGCCGCCACCGAGGTCCAGACCCACCGATCCGCCAAACGAGAGCCTGAGACAGTGTTCTGCCGGCTTGCTTGCGCGCGAGCCATCAAGGTTGTTTGCGATCGCCGCTGCGCCGTGCATGAAGGTCCAATTCTTCTGCATCAGGAGGTTCGTGTCAGGTTGGCTTCCCTCAAAGTCGGCAACGCGAAGATAGTTAAGCGGCCCCTTTTGGAACTTAACATCGTCGATCAAGATTTCCCCTTTACCGCTACGCCCTTCCTCAGTAAACGCGATGCTGCAAACCGCCATGGATGACCGGTCCCCGATGGCCTTGAATGCTGTCAGTGGAACGACCAACTCCTGCCATCCCGCCCTATCCGCCTTACCCAAATAGTCATTCGCAGGCACTCTTACTTCTACTCCTTTGCTGTTCTTCAGCCCCACCGTGAAGTTGGTCGATCCGGAAACTACTTTTAGTTTAAGGGCCAGCCGATCGAATTCTTCAATCGATGAGCCATGCAACTGGCTCCACCATCCAGAGTATGAGTTCTGACGCGTTGAGTCGTACTTAAGGGAAAGCGCGTGCTCACTCGATGCGGCCCCGTCCGAACCCGCCTGGGGGCGGCCGCGGGCGCCTGATGGCACGAAACTCATGACGCAACTGTACGTACCGGGCGCGGAGAAAACATCGGACGGACCGCCCAAAAGATTAACTCCCCTCGCGGCGTCAAAGTCGTCAACCAGCAATTCCCCACCCGGCTGGGCCGACGCCCGGCGGCTTTCTGTTCCGCGTCGGATCTTGAAGTTGTCGACGTAGAACGTTGCGCCACGCGCATTCCGCCCGAAGTCAAGTTTCATGTAGCCGCCGACATCCCAGTCGGCCATGATGATTTCATCGACCACGCGATGACCGGTCTTGTTGGCTAGCAGGCGATCCAAATCGAAACTGGCTGAATGCCACTTGCCGTCCGCGATTACCCCTTCGACTTTTCCGATTCTGCTGATTCCCACGTCCTTGTTTTTGAAATCATTCTCGTCGTCGGTAAACCCAACGTTGTACCAGGTTGGCCCGGCGCGCACATAAAAGTCCGTCTTCACCCCGGGATTGATCTTGTAATCGAAACTGACGAGCGAATAGATGTCGGCACGAAACGGATTGGCAAGTACGGTGGCGCCGAAGTTGCCCCCGAAATTTTCGTTCGTAATCCTCAGGGCATAACTCCCGTTCGGCGTGGCCGTCAGGTCACGCGTTACCGTCGCTCCGAATTCGGCGTCGCGCCCGGCCCATTCTCCCGCATCCTTCTCAAAAGTGTTGAAGACAAGGATCGCTTCATCCTGGTTGGCAGAAGCCGGAATTCTCACTGCGCTGGTCGTGGGCGGGAGTTGTAGCTGGTTCGTCTTGCCGGCCATGACGGCGTAATGCGCTGCCGTTTCAGGGAGGCGACTGATCGAAGTCTCGAGGGTGCCGGGTTCCCTTCCCGGCACTGTCGGAAGCAAGTCCCAACGACGAGTCTTTGGATCGAAAGCGAAGATGCCGAGCTGCGATGATTTCCGGTTTCGAGTTTCCGCCCCGACATTGAAGCGCAAGACTACGGGCTTAAGGAAACGATCACCCGGCTCGCGGATCGTGTACACCGATCCGATCAACTCCTGATCTTTCGGCAAGTCCGGAATCCCAACCGTTAGCGGTTTGATTGTGTAGACACGGAAAGCCGACTGAATTGATTGAGCCTGAAAGTCCATCGTGACTTTCTTGTCCGTACTGATGGCTTTTCCGGGAAGGACCTGAGCGATCACCCGGCCGACTTCACAGGTCACCCGATCCTCGACGGTCTTGCCATCTTTTCCCGTCACGACCAGACGAATCGTATAAGTACCATTGAAGTCTGTTGGATCATCCGCTGGATGCCACGGAAGATGCACCCATTCTTTGAGACCTGTATTCCACGTCGCCAGATTGCCGCGAATGTCGATGTCGCCTTGCATCAACTTCATCTCGGCGATCCCTACGTCATTCTTTGGCTGTGGCGTGGTCGAGGAAGAGAGCAGATGCCACTGAGTTGGCGATTTTCCTTCACCATATTCGACGCGGTATTCCTTGAATTGCTTTCCGCCGGCGACGCCGAAGATGGGAATGTCGGAGCGTAAGAGAGCGTTGTTGACGGGCACAGCGATCTTTCCGGCGAGTTGTTCCTTCCCGACATCCACGTGTTGTGGAGATGAAGCAGATTCCAACGGAGGCTGGATAAAGGTGGGACAGTTGCCACCTCCGTGACCTTCTGATCCCGACCCAATTACCTCGACGATCCTCTCCCTCGCTGCGTGCAGCATGTCGATCGTCAACATTGGATCATGGAGAAGTGGCTCACCCCACTCAATGAGCTTCGCCCCGCCCAAGAATAATGAAGTTCCAAGTGCGCCTGCCTCAAAGAGTGGCGCAACCAGGAATGCCAGAGTGACGACAACTACTATGCCCACGAAGATATCCAGGAAACTCCACCTCAATCCATACGGATCTAAACGATTGACTGGATTGTTCCGCACATAAGAATAAAGATTTGTCCCTCCCGCCATCCCGATCGGATCCGGTTGCATAAATCTTCCGAGCGTTGGCGAATACGACCGAAAGCGCAGAGTGAAGAGGCCGGGTTTGCTGTCATAAAACGCTCCGGTAAAGAGGAACGGGTTGCCGAGTGAAATTGCCGTCGTGGGTTCACCAAAGGCTCGATAGCGATACGCTTCCGCCAGGTTGCCAGCCACGTCCGTCAGTTCTGTCACATTCCGGAGCGCATCCTGATTGTAGAAAAAATCCTGACCACCGCGACGCATGCTCAGCGCTTCGTCGAGTGTTCCGCCCCAGGTATATTGCGCTACGGTCGTGCGCGCAGCGCTCTCTTCAATGGCGATCTGACCCCTGTCCCACAAAAAGTGATTCGCGCCATTGCTGTCAGTGCGAGACGACAACCTTCCTAAAGCATCGTAGGTGTAGCTAATTGCTTCGGCAGTCGGCAATTGCGCCCGCGTGAGCCGATTCTCAGCATCGTATTCATAAAGAGTCGTTTGACCGCTGCCGTCGTTCTTGAATATTAGATTGCCGTTCAGATCGTATTGGAAAGTCTCGCTGCCGGCGGCCGTGTATTGGTTGAGCGAATTGCGGGTGTAGTCCTTTCGCGCGCCGTTGGTGATCACGGCGCTGCGATTGCCAGCCGGATCGTATTCGAAGCTTTCGGTAGTTCCGTCAGCATACCTGACCGCCGTTAATTGTGAATTGCGATCGTAGGTGTACGTCTCTTCGCCTTCGGGACCGATCTTTTTCGTTCGATTGCCCGCCGCGTCGTAACCGTAAGTCCAACTCGAAATAACGTCGCCCGCACTCTTGCGATTGACGATTGTGGTGACCCGGCTTGCGCCATCGTAGGAGTACTCAGTCCGAACACCATTTGCGAGGATTCGTAGCACAGGTTGTCCGGCCAGGTTGTAATTGTACCGAACGAGGTCTCTCCCTAGCCTATCGGCCGACAAATCGCCACGCTTTTTCACGGCGTAAATGGTTTCGAGGTTTCCGGCATCGTCATAGCTGTATCCGAGTTGCCGGCGATCCGGATCGGTCATCGTTGCCAGCCGAGACATCTGGTTATACGTGTAGCCAAAGCTCCGGTTACCGGGGTAGATGGCTTTAGTGAGACGCGAGAGGACGTCATACTCAAACGTGATCGTCCCTTCCGCGTTGGACGCCGAGGTCAGATTCCCTCGCGAATCATAGTTAAAGGTATTGAGCAAACCGCCGGGCAGCAGCTTGCTCGTAAGCAAACCGCGGTCATTGTAAACATACGTGATCGTTTGACCGCTGCGCAGCTTCCGCTCGATTGTCCGAGTCCCTGACTGATCCGTAATCGCGTTAGTCTCGGTCGAGCCGTCTACGTAGATCTTCTTTGTTGGATCACCCGTCTCGTCGTATTCAAACAGGGTCTGATTCCCGTTCTCATCAGTAAGCGAGGTAAGCTGATTGAAGTCCGTGGAGTGAATGGAAGATAACTGGTGACCCAGTGGATCGATGACCTGTGCCGGATTGCCCCGCACATCCGGAACGATCTGTCGGCTGTTGCCATTCCCGTCAGTAACTCTGGTGAGGTTGAAATTTGAATCGTACTGAAACCTGCTTATGTTTCCTAAACCATCTCTGAACTCCGTTACCCGCTCTGCTTCATTGGTCCTGACCTTTGTCAGACGGCCGACGGCGTCAGTAATCGTCTGTTCGCCAGTCGTCGTGTCATAGCTAAAGTCGACAGCGCTAGCTCCTTTGTCCGCTGCGATCCGCTGCAAGCGTCCGTCAGCATTGTATGAAAAGAACTGGTGCCGGCCATCGGGCGCCGCAATTTGTGTGAGCCGATGCTGGCCGTCATACAGGAAAGTGGTGATGTTTCCGATCGCATCGGTCACCTGTTGAAGGTTTCCAGCCGGGTCGTAGTCGTAGTTAACGGCCCTGCCGGTTGAGTCAGTCGCCCGCGTTATTCTGCCGTCTGAATCGTAAGTAAAAAGGATGGCCTGTCCGCTCGCAACTGAGAGAGATGCAAGGCGATTCTGAGGATCATAGCTACAGCTCACCTTGTTGCCGTTCCGGTCGGAAAAAGCATCAAGCGTTAAGTCGTTCCGAAAACGCCAGCTTTCGCCGTTTGCCACGCGGAGCTGAAATGTTCCGTTTGGGTCACGCGTAAGGCGGCTGCGATCGCCCGGAGATGATTCATAAACTCCGCCACCGGTGCTTCGGTAGTAGCTGCTACTCCCGTCCGATGCGAAGAAGGAGATATATCCGTCCGTGGTTTCCGTAAGCTTTGCGCCGAACTCATGTGTCCAGCCGAAACCGAACGGTCCTTTGTATGGATAGTACGAGGAATCATATCGATACGTGCGGGTCAGGTGTAGTCCAAAATCCATGAAGGGCAGGTACAAGTCTTCAGTCTTAGCCAACACCTTAACCAGCTCGGTTACATGCGGGCCCAGGATTATTTGAATCTGATCAATCCATTGCCCCGCGTTATCATTAATGGTGGCCCTGATTAGGTAATCAGTCGCCGGTGGTAATCCCGACGTCGGCCAACGGTAATAGAGGGTGCCGCCGTCCGCTGCGAACGTCAGCGACTTCGGGCCGGTATCAAAGCCCGTGCTCGCACTTATAATCCGGATCGTGCCGCTTGCGGCACGGTTCGCGAGAGTCGGATCGATCACTTTCACCATCACCATCGATCCGACCGAAAAATGATCGCTGAGGCCGAATTCTACTTGCGCCACCAGGGTTCGAGATTGTGGAGTGACCGGGACTTTCGGTTCGTTCGAAACCCGCTCGATCCCCCGCTGTGCAAAGAGCGGCATGCCGACGCGGGAAGGCCCCACTTCCATAACGCCGCGTTCTTCTGGGCCGGCTTCGCGGCGTTCTTCGATCGCGATTTCGTAATGCCCGGTGTCCGCCTTCTCAGAACGCGCGCGCACCTCCAGCCGGTAGTCGCCGGACTCGTCGGCCACCACCGAAACTATCTCACGTCCGAGCGGGCCGCTTTGATTATCTACTTCAGCGATTTTCTTACCGTTCCGCGCAAAGAGCGTCGCGACTACGTCAATGCCTTGTTGCTCAATGACCGCGCGCAGCGAGTGTCCTGAGGTGACTGGAATTCGATAAGAGTGGGTTTGGGATGCCTTGAGCTCTCGTTTTACCGGTTTGTCTAATTCGAGGGTGAGTTCATCTTCGTCTTTCGCCTGGCGCCTCACGTCAATCCGTTCTTGCGATGACTGCTCCTGCCAGAGAGTATTCGAGCGGGCCTGTATCGCAGCCACCGGACTTAACGCAACCAGAAGGCTTAAGAAGAACGCCAGATGGCGATGGGTTACTTTCCAGTATCGTCGGACTTGCCGCGGAGAGTTGAATCTGGCGGACTGGAGGACCGAAAGGAAGTAGGCAACAGAGTAATGCATGGGGGTAACCCGGTAGCCTTCTTGTGAGTAGAATCTGATCTCGTCCCGAGCGGGTTGCTATGCCGGGAAAGTGCGCCGTCGAGATTCAGTGGACTACTCAATCACTGTCGTTAACCAGCCAAACTATAGGCCCCGATATTAGGATCGTCAAGGAATACAACTCTGGGGAGTATTTTGGATCCCAGGGAGACCGTGACGAATCCTTGATTCGCCTCGATGGTCAACGCACCAGGAGTTGGACAAACCATTCAGTCGAATTTTGCGACGGGAATCGAACCCGTATTAGCAGCTTGGGAAGCTACGGTCGTCATGCAAATGCCGGTGCTTCTAATTGAAGATGAGGCTAAGATGGTGGCGGTACCTTACCTCGAGAGTACGGGCATCACTTAGTCGCCAGCGAGAAAAGTGACGGATCGATCTTGGGGTTAATGACGGTCTTGGTGAAATGAATGACTGCGCCACGAGTCGGGTCGCCGGCCGAACGGTGTATCTCGGTCTCAAATTTGACTCCATCTACGGCCTGGTATGAACTGAGTGTTACCGTAATCGTCTGTTTTCCCTCCTGGTGCACCATCGTTTTTGGCAAGGAAGTCTGTGGATCAAGCGTCACGCGCCATTCAACTCCGCCTTCCGGCTTTAACACAATTGTTCCGTCTGCTTCGATGTCCACACTGCCGCGGCGCCGCTCAGGAAAGAAGGCAAAAAACATGGCGTTCGCATTCGCAAAGCGTCTTCCGGTCGCAAGTTCAGATTCAGCCTGGGTCATCTGGTGAGGAGGCGCGTCTCCTTGTTGTGAGGCGCCGTTAACGCCGTCGAAAGTTTCCGTTAGCGAGTAGGTGGCGATTCGTTCCTCTTTCCGATATTTGCCATCGGCCGTGTGCCAGACCTTAATCGTCCCCTGCATGCCGGCATATTCGATCGTGCCCTCGCGGTAAATCGATTTAATTGCGCTGAGGCGCTCGCGACCGCCAACCGCGTTGGCCCACCGGTCAATCGCACCATCGGCAGCGAATGCAACCGAGGCAAAAAGAGGAATAGCTGCCAGGACGATTTTGTGAATTCGGTGTTTGCGAAACATTTGTCTGCTCCTTCTATACCTTGATTCCAACAGTGCGTTTCATCTGCCGATTGTGGTTGTCATCCGATCCGATCTGCCCCTCGGAATGCCGGTGAATTGTCATCGCGATTGTTTCGATCAGACCCAGCGTCCAGCACATCGGGCATCCTTTCAAGAGATAAAGCGCGGCCGCGAGGAAGATCAGCGAGCCCCATGTTGTTCCGCGGAGAGTGGAAAGCGAAATGTAAAGCGCAGTAATGCCCAGCGCCCCTCTCAGCAGATGTCTACCAATTGTCCGGTTGCCGAAAATCAAGACAGTTCCCTTCCCGACTGCCAGCCGCATTCCTTTAATGGACTGAGCAACTGTGACCGCACCATTTGTCTGGCCCGGTGAAGTCTGCTCTTGGCCGCGCCTAACGGAATGTCCAGTGAGGTGGCAGCCTCTTCCGACGAAAGCCCGCCAATGTCACGCAGTATGAGGATTTCGCGATAATGCTGCGGCAAGCGCGAGATTGCGTTTCTCAAGTCGATTCCAAGATCTTCGTCGGAAGGCGTCTTATCAACGAGCGTGGATACTTCACAGTCGTTCCACTCAAACGCGCGTCGCTGGCGCGCTCGCCGCAAACACTCTCTGCGAATAATCTGGAAGAGCCACGCGGAAAAAGCTCCAATCGCACGCAGTGTTCCCACGCGCCGGTAAAGCAACCAAAGCGCATCTTGTACTGCCTCTTCGACGTCGTCGGAGGCGCATTGCCGGTTGGCATAACGACGAAGTTGCGGCCCACAATGCCGCAGTAGTTCAAGCAGCGCTTCCTCATTGCCACCTTGTGCTGAGGCAATTAAGTCACTGGGCAGTGTGTTCATTCGTTCGGCCATCCGAAACCTCGCAGGCGTTATCGTCGTCGTATCGCCGAGAGTCAATTAGTCTGGTACGGCGCTCACAAGTAAAAGAGTAAAGAAGACGCTAAAACGGTTCGCTTGAAAAAACTTTTTTCTTAAAAAGGCAGCCGGCCCACCTGTGCAATCCCTTGTACGCTTGAGGCCAGGGTCCCGCACAAAGTCAATTACGCGTCCTGAACATCAAAGTTCCCTGGGCGAACTGCTCTCGCTGGTGCGTGAGAAGATTCAAACGGCAGTTACCTGTCGCGATGAATCCTTTGCTCCGGATTTCCAGCCTGGCTCACAATTCATGTTTCGTCGACGAGCAGACTGCCAGGCCAATGCGTCTCCGCAAACGACATCGCCTGGTAGTGGGTCAATTTGAAAACAAATGTCCGACAAACTTTAGTTTGTCGCCAAGTTTCGACAAGCTAAAGCTTGTCGGACATCAAACTGACCCACTACTAATCGCCTCATTCCTTCATCGTTCCACCTCTGAGCGTGATACGATGCGATAAATATGGCGACCAAGGAACGAATCAAGTTCTGGCGTGTTCGCGATTTGAGAAACCTCGAATTACTGAGCGCGAGGCAGGAACGTAGCTTCCCCCGGCGGATACACGATCGGTTCGAGATCAGTGTGATTGAAAGCGGTGCTGAAAGACTTTGCTATCGCGGAAAGACATACGCCGCCTCTGCCGGTAGCGTTGTCGTTATCAGCCCCGGAGAAGCGCATGCCGCGCAAACCGCCGATGAAACGGGCTGGTCTTACCGGGCCTTTTATCCTTCTGCTTCCGATGTCCAGGATGCAGCTGGCGACGGCTTGGAAGGTAAGGTTTCGACGCCGTCATTCCCTTCACCGGTAATTCAGGATGAGTACCTCTCGAGGATCATTCGCGAACTACACATGCTTTTGGAATCGCCCAATTCCGCGCTCGCCCAGGAAACATATGCACGCTGGGCGGCGTTCCAATTGGTCACCCGGCATGCCAGCAATCCTCCGGCGGTTGCGTCAGTGGGAAACGAGCATCGGGCCGTGCGTCTGGCGCGTGACTTCATCCAGGAGCACTATCAACAGAACATCAGTCTCGCTCAGTTGGCACAGGTCGCCGGTCTTAGTCCTTTTCGGCTGGTGCGGACCTTCACCAAACAAATTGGACTCCCGCCGCACGCGTATCTGAATCAGGTGCGGGTGAACCGAGCTAAACAACTCCTGGCAAATGGACAACCCATTGCCCTGGTCGCATATGAAACCGGTTTTGCCGATCAGAGCCATCTCACCCGCCACTTCAAGCGCCTATTTGGTCTGACGCCTGGTCAATACTCGATGCGGCAAGAACGTTCAAGACCTCTACCGGATCAGAAGAATAAATTCTAGCCTCGCCGCCGCTGCCGAACTCATTCGACTTTGCGGCGCAAATCCTGGCTACAGAGTCCGATTACTGAGGGGGATGCTTCACGATGCGTCGCAGACTGCCTTTTCCTGGATTTAGAAATAACATCATGCTGATCGTCATCCTGGCCGCGCTAACGTTCGCCGTTGCGGGCGCTGTGAAGGCGTTGGTGCAGAACAGCGATCCGATCATTTACTCTTCGCGATACCTGACGATGCGCGATGGCGTTAAGATTGCGGTCGATCTCTACCTGCCGCGAAATCAACCGCCAGACCAAAAGCTGCCCACACTTGTCGAGCAGACCCGCTACATGCGGGCCTATGACATTGCACCCCAATACGCACGATTTGCCCCCGGAATTGACTCGGATATTAAGTATTTCGTGGAACACGGCTACGCCTATGTACTGTTGGATGTCAGAGGTTCGGGCGCGTCATTCGGCAGTCGCGCGCAGGAATGGTCACCTGATGAAGTGCGCGACGGGGCCGAAGTCGTCGATTGGATCATTCGCCAGCCCTGGTCGAACGGCAAAGTCGGCGGCACCGGCGTTTCTTATGGCGGCGTCTCCGCTGAATTGTTGCTCGTCAATAAGCATCCAGCGGTCAAGGCCGTCGCGCCGTGCGACAGCTTATTTGATACCTACGCGGACATGATCGAGCCGGGCGGGGTCTATTACAAATCAATCAACGAGCTTTGGGGGCCGTACACAACGGCAATAGACCTGAATCAGTTCGGTGAAAAATATCTCGACAGTTTCCAAAGACAGGTATTCAGAGGAGTGCGTCCGGTTGACGAAGATCGCGACGGCTCGATGCGGGCCGCCGCCATTCGCGACCACGAACGCAATTACGATCTTTTGTCTTATGTACGCAATGCCACTTATCGCGACGAGTCTGTCCAGGGAGGCTACAACGCGGACGTCTCGAGCCCGTTTAAATTCCAGCGCCAGATTGAAGAGTCCGGCGCCGCGATCTATAGCCTGGCCGGGTGGTATGACGGCGCCTTCCCGGGTGCCGTCGTCAAGCGTTTCATGACCCTCAAGAATCCCGGCAGCAGATTGATTCTGGGTCCGTGGAGTCATTACGGCAGCAGGAATCAGAGTCCCTGGAGCGCGCAGCACGAAAACTTCGATAAGAACGGCGAGTTGCTGCGCTTCTTCGACTACTATCTCAAAGGAATCGACACTGGCATCAACCAGGAAAAGCCTGTTCGCTACTACACGGTCGGCGAAGAGCGTTGGAAGTCCGCTGACGCCTGGCCGCCGAAGGGTGCGAAACCTGTGACCCTTTATTTTGCCGCCGGCAGCACGCTCAGCAGCAAACCGGCCGCGGACAAAATCGGCAAGGATGTTTACCGCGTCGACACCAGCGCCACCACGGGCAATGCGACACGTTGGAACTCGATGGTCTACATCGATCGAAGAGATATCAATTATGCGGATCGAACCGAGCAAGACCGGAAATTGTTGACCTACACTTCTTCGCCGCTCGTTGAAGCGATGGAAGTTACCGGCCAGCCAATTATCACGTTGTACGTGACTTCAAGCGCCGGCGATGGGACCTTCTTTGTTTACCTGGAAGACGTGGATGAGCAGGGGCACGTTACGTATGTTACGGAAGGACTGCTCCGCGCTCTGCACCGCAAGCTAAGCAATGAAAAGCCGCCCTACCAAACTCTGGCCCCTTATCACACATTTCGAAAGGGAGATGGTATGCCACTGGTGCCCGGCCAGATAGCCGAACTTACCTTTGACCTGTTTCCTATTTCGTACCTGTTCAAGAAGGGCCATTCCGTACGCGTTGCACTTTCAGGTGCCGACAGCGATCACTTTACGACTGTCCCGGGAGATCCTGCGTCGCTCGAGTTCTATCGCAGCAAGATCAACGCCTCACGGCTAATCTTGCCATCGGTAATACCGCAGAAGCGCTCGGTGACGCGTTAGGTTCTCAAGAGTGTCAGAACCGCGAGCGGTAGCGACCGGATCAACATGCGATTTGATCAAGACCAAGTTGCGTGGACGATCCCGTCGCTACCGCTCCGGGTTCTGACACGCTGCTCAGCCGTCCGTTTCACCCATGCATGTATGTCTCAATCCCAATCCCCACCGATGAATCGGTGGGCTATTATCATTGGTCAGCTTCGCCGACTTTTGAGGCAAAGCCAATTGGGGGCGATTCCTTTACATGAAATTAGGAGTGTGGAGCCGTGAAATTGTCTCGGCCTGGTCAATCGTAAAACCTGCGTGTTCGAGTCGCTTTATGCGACTTGAGTGCATGGTCTCCAGCAATGCCCTGAAGCGTTCGTGACCTTGAGCCACTTTGTGCGGTTCGGTGCCGCCGGCCGCAAGAATTGTCAGAGCGTCCTGGAGTGGGGCCGGAACACCGTCCGTGCCATGCAGCAGAGCGGCGCGGCGTCGCACTGCTGACTCCAGACGGTCATACAGCATTGGATCGTTTGCTAATCCGTGCCGTACATGGACGAGTCCAAAGTGAACATGCCGTGACTCGTCCACTTTCGCGCGACGCGTTAGCTCCCGCGTAGCTTCATCCGGCGCATGGTATTCGATGAATCCCAACAAATCCAGGAACGTTCCTTCACCTAAAACTGAAAGCAGAAAAGATGCTTCGGTGAAATCATCCGTCTGCAGCAGAGACAGGAGTGAACGCGAAGTTGTTACTGACGAGATACCCAATTCCCGACCGCATAATCGAGCTCTCTTGAGAAAGACATCGATGTGTCGCGCTTCGTCATTCAGTTGAGTAGCGAGAAACATCGCAACTTCTGCGAACGCCGGATGCAAACGCGAGATGAAGCGCGAAGGCAAATAAAGAGCAGACAATTCGTTCTCAGCCAGAAAAGTCATCACCTGGACCAGCGCATTGGAGAGCGACAAAGGCAAGGGCTTGACCGCCTCCCACGGCACATCAGTCATCGCGTTCCACTGTCCGGCAATGGCCTGATCGTAGAGATTGGCAATCTCTGGCGGCGCAATTTGATCCCGATTGTTAAGACTGAAAGGATACTGAGGTCCGCCGGGCTCTACACTGGCGCCGCGGGGCGCGAAGCCGGTGGATGGATCTGCTGAAGCCGGCATCGGAGAGTGTCGCAGCATTTCCGCCGCCGTCATTCCGCCCTGGCTCGAAGTGATAGGTTGTTCGTGAGGTGATGGTTTAATTGCGGGTGAGAACTTTCCGCGCATGATCAAATGACGATCAGTTCCCTCGCCCAGTTGTTCACACCCGAGATATTCATGACGCTCGCTGCGACACCAGGATGGCAGATCGTGCCGCAGTCCCTCGGATCGCGAGACGACCGCGAGCATTCCCTCTGGTTCAAGCGCGCCGAGCGCGGGTCGGATCAGCGCCAGGAGCCCACTGCCAAGCGAAAGCTCGCCGCCATCCACGGCAATGACCCCTACGTTCTGGCTTTGCACAAGCTCCCGGTCTTGAAGAGGCTCTATCAAAACGCAATCCGCCAAGCGCCAACGGCGCGAAATGTAATAGCCTGGGGCAACGCCCCAGGTGCGCGTCGAGTCAGATTTAGAAAGCGCTGAAGGCGCGAAATAGATTCGTTAAGCGAAGCCAGCAATGATTATTAGCGCTGACTTAATTTCGCGCTTTCAGCGCTTGGATCCTGCCACTACCTCAACCTGGGCCGATGGCCCAGGCTATTACATTTCGCGCCTTTGGCGCTGGAACTCCTAGTTTTGACACGGCCTCCAGGAGCCAGACTAAATTCATCACGACGCTACGCGTAGCCCTCCTCCGAACCGCATTCGCACTTTTGCGACAAAGCCAGACGAGTTCTGGTGCAAAGCCCTAACTCCTCGATCATCCTGGTTGCTTCAGCGCCTCTATCAGACTTTGATAACCTTCTTCGCGGGGCGGCATCCATTCATGCAGTCCCTCAAGCTCAAGCAGTCTGCGATGCCCCGGGTTCTCCCACTTCATTGCAAACAATGCTTTCTTGAAGGATTCTGCTTTGGCCACCTCCAAATCCGGCCGGCCGTCGAACATGCAATGATCGAAAGGCGGAGTTGTCCACAAAACCTTAATCCGCTGCGTGTCGACGCGGCCTGCTGCCTGTTCGTTTACCCAAACCAGATCCCCGATCGTGCCGGCGTCTGCTCGGCCTTCGTGCAATGCTTTCAATACATCGAGTTCGCTGTTGCCGGTATCGCCATGCTTGCCCAGGTCACCTTCAAAGTTGAGCACGTTAATCCGCGAAACATCCACACCTTCGCGGCCCAGAAAGTACAACGGCAAGATGCGAGCTTGCGTGGAATCAGCCGTTCCCACAGCCAGGGTTTTGCCCTCGAGGTCTTTCAGATTTTGAATGGCCCGGTCAACGCTAACGATCACCTTGGCCTGAAAATCACGATCGCTGTCGCGCATGCCCAGGGAAAGCGATTTCCCGCCGGTCCGTTCTCGCACTCGCACATGCGCCAGCGGCGTATTCCAGGCGACGTCAATGTGCCCCTTCAGCAGCGCTTCGACCTGCCACTCATAATTTGAAAACAAGGTGAATTCCATGGGCACGCCCTGTTCGGCAAAATGCTCACGAATGCCTTCCCAAATTGTGACGACCTTCGCGTCATAGGCAACGGCACCCAGCAGAATCGTTTTATCAAGATCCATTTCCTCAAACCCTTTTTCGGTTTCTAAATAGTTGGAGAGAATCAGAACAACGGTAAGCCCGTGAGAGCTTTGCCGATAAAGTCCCGCAGATGGTCGGCCGTGGGTGCCATTACCCAACCGGCTCGGGCATCGCGAAACAGACGCTCGATTGCGAGATGGCGAGAAAAAGCCGCGCCGCCACAAGCTTTCATCGCGAGATCGGTTACGTCCAGAGCCGCTTCCAATGCTGCCAGTCTCGACTGTAAAACGAAAAGCGGAGTCACCTCGCTCGGATTCTCGATCTGATCGAGCGTATGGCCCAGTAAAGCCCGAGACTGTTCCGTACGCGTGCTCATCTCGGCCACGCGGGCGCGCAAATTTGGCAGGTCACGCAGTTTAGATCCGTCGTGTTCGAAACCGGTCCCGGTCAGATGCTCGATTGTTCGCTGCACTGCCGCGCGGCATAAGCCATTGGCCATGGCTGCGGTTCCGATCGCAAACCAGGGAAGTACTACTTGCAGAATCACCGTCGGGCCGTCTCCCTGATTCGAAATCAGCGCGTCGGGCTTAACCTCTATTCCCTGCAAAGACACGGGCGCGGAATCGTTTCCGCGCAAACCGAGACCGTTGAAAGCGCCATTAACACTCACGCCAGCGGCTTTGGCTCGAACAAAATAGACGGTGGATTCCAAGGGCGACGCGGCATTCGGTTTCTGTGCGGTCGAGACATACGAGTCTGCGTGTCCCGCTGCTGTCACCCAGGACTTCGACGCAGAGGTCGTGAAGTGCCCGTTCGTCTCTGCGAGTTTTGAAGTCGGCGCCCAAAACTGTGATCGCGAACCTACTTCGGAGAATGCCAGGGTCGTAAGATGCTTTCCCGAGGAAATCTCCTTCAAGACCGAAGCTCGCTCGGCGAAGACACTCGACGACGCGATTGCCTGAGCCGCAGCCGTGTGCATCACGTAAACCATTGCCGTCGAACCACACGCCATCGCCAACTCCTCGGTCACCGCCGCAAAGGTTCGCATACCTTCACCCTGGCCGCCGAACTCTTTCGAGAGGCAGAGACCCATCAGGCGGCGGTCGGCCAGACTCTTCATACTTTCAACCGGAAACCTTGCGAGCTCGTCAACTTCAGCGGCGTTGGCTGATGCCACTTGTTCCGCGATTTCCCCGGCAACAGACAGATACCCCTGAGACGGCGCGGACAAACCATAGCTGTGGACCATCTATTTAACTGACTCCTTTTCGAATTTCGAAGAGTTAATCAGGTGCTTTGAAGTCAAGTCAAGCACACGCCCGTAAATGTTTGCCTGGCGACGTACTTTCTTTTCCTCCGGTCGGTAAAACTAAGCGAGAAAGGTCGTTGAATTATCCGAACACCGTCTTGCAGCGTGCGGGCAGGATGACGATCGGAAAGATCCTTATTCGCATTTGTCGATCTGAATCCGAAAGGCAGATTGATCGGATCCCTGGCGGCGCCACCCCGAAGCGACAGGGCGATCAGACTTCGCCCGCCTTTCCTTCCCCCCGCGACGTCTTACCTGCGAACGCGCATCTCTTCCACCCTGCGATTAACTTCGTCCCAATTCACGTTCTGCATGAAAGCGTCGACATATTTCGCTGCCGCAGCACCATAGTCCATGTGGTAGGCATGCTCGTACATATCGAGCACCACCAGCGGATAACCCAGTGGCGCGTTATGCATGTGATCCCAGGCCCAGTAGTTGTGCACCTCACCCGTGTGCAAATTGTAAGAAAGAATCGTCCAGCCTGAACCACCGCCGAGGGCGTTAGCTGTCTTTTTGAATTCCGCTTCCCACTGCTCATAACTGCCAAACCATTGCTTGATGAGATCGAGCGCCTTGCCGCTGGCTTTACCATCACCGCCAAGGTTGCCGAAGTAATTCTCATGAAGCACGACGGAGCCGGTACGCGCCAACTCTTCGCGCTTCACGTCGCCATAAATGTACGGCGGCAGATCCTTATCGGAGAGCATCGAGGCAAGCCTTTGCTCAACTGCATTCAGGGCTTTGACGGCGCCACCGTAGTTGTTTTCCCAGTGCGACCTGAGGAGCTTTTCGGACAAGCCTTTCAGTTTTGCCGGATCGAAGGGCAAAGGCTTAGGCGCGTGTTGGCCGCTGAATGCCCGCGCGCCAGGAATCGCAGTTGCCGCCTGTTGCTCGGTCGTCAGGCCTATGTTTGCGCCGTTCGCCTCCTCGCTTGTTACCAACGTGGCGAGCGCCATACCGGTGCCGCCCGCAGCCATCATATTCATCAGCTTTCGTCTTGAAACTCTCCGCATGATTGCTCCTTCTTCAAATCACATCGCAAGATTTCATAACTGCTCAGGCCGGTCACCTGACGAAATTCATCAGCGTGCCTGCGCCTGCGTTGACTGCCTTCTCATAAACTGCCGTAACTGTCAACATTGAAAGAAGGAAGCTGAAGTTCAATCGAGGGAGACGCAAAGAGATCGGGGAACGCTTGTATGGCGGGGCTGCTCTTACGATCAATTCTGGAACTGTCTAAGCTCAAATCTGGAACTGGCAGGAATCAGAGCAATGAAGACTTCCTGGGGAGGATTTAAGGAGAAGAGTAGACCTTCCCAGATTGAATTGTATGTAAACCTGACGCGATCGTTCTCCGCATATCTCGCACGCAGGCCCTGGCTTTTGCATTTTGACTGAATGAAGAGCGTCATGTGCGAGCATTGGTCACCTCACTTTCATTATACAAAACGACGATCTTGACCGGTCCACAGTTTGTGAATTGCTGTTTGACCGAGTTGCATTTTCAAACTGACGCAGTTTGGGTAATCGGCATCCACTCCACGTTACGAATCGTAACAGCTCAATCTGCATCAACCCACATGAACCATCTCCTTTGCTCTTATTTTTGATTGGCATTGTCTTTGCGGAGGGGGCCACCTACCCCAAGTCGGAATCTCACAGAGAAGACGAGGTCAACAAAGTGGGAATAAGAAACGCTCGGTTCATCAGTGACTGCTGGTGCCAGGACCAGGCAGGTCGATCGATAATTGAAACATTGGTAGTCGTGACAATCATGGCGGTGCTCACTTCTTTGGCGGTGCCTCAGATGCTTTCGGCGCGAAGGCTTACGCGGTCCACGGCATTGCCCACAGAAGTGGCCACTCAACTACGCTATACGCGGCAGCAAGCGATGTCGCAGGCGCAAGCGTTCACCTTCCAATACGATAATTCCAACAAGACCGTCAAGATATTCGATCACAACAACTTTATGAACGCCACCGCTGCCTGCAACATGACGGGAAAGAATGTCCTGGGGCAAGCTGGTTTTCCGGCCACCGCCTGCACAACAGTCGCAATGACAATTCCTTTGACTGGGGGCCCAGGCCTGCCAGCTTCGGAGGTCTCGTACGGCATTCCCACGGGCATCAGCGTCAGTACGCTTGACGATGGAAATGCGATGACCTCGCTTGCCGGCACCCTCGTCAACATCACCTTCCTGCCAGACGGCACGGCCATCGATGCGGCCGGAAATTACGCCAACTCGGCACTCTTTTTCTACAACAATGTGGTCCCAAACCAGACAGCATCCGCAGTTTCCGTTCTGGGAGCCGCGGGCCGAATCAAAGTGTGGAGGTACAGCACCAGTGCAAACAAATACACTGAATAATCGACCACGAACGCACATGGAAACCCGCCAGCTTGATTCAGAGTCAGGCATAACCCTCTTTGAGGTCGTTGTGGCGATGTTGGTCATGACAGTTGGTCTGCTCGGACTGGCAGCGTCAATCGGTTACGCCGTAACCGTCAGCAATCGTGGCCGCAACCTGACTAATACGAAGCTCCTGGCTGTGTCCTTGCTCGAGCAGATGGAAACATTGAGGAATACCGAGCAGTTGACGTTTGGACAGATCGCCAATCAGGGTGCCGTCGATAACACTGGCGCAACCTGGAACTTTTCCGGTTTCCCAACGGGCTTCAACGCCATATCAATCAACCCGGGTCCTGACGGAATTTTCGGAACCGGCGACGACTTGATCAATCCGGGCGCCGATAACGTCTACGGGACTGGCGATGACTTTAACGACACTAGCTGGGGCGTTGCCGGTTACTCAAGGGAAATTGTGATAACCAACCTGAGCACCAACCTTAAGAAAATCAAGGTCACCGTCCGTTACCCGGACGGCGGAGGGCAGACACGGGAACTGGTTGCAGTTAGCTTCCTGAATAACGACAAGCGGGCCAATTTCAGATAACCAAACTGCAGATCGGAGGCAGATCAATGTACGCAGATCTCAAAACGGGTCGCGAAGCTGGATATTCACTGTTAGAGCTCATGGTGAGCCTGGGCGTGATGCTGATCATCGTGGGCGCCGCCTTTGCGCTGATTGGCGGTAGTCTGCGATTTGCGAACTCGGCGTTTTATATGACCGACGCTGAGGAGTCGCTGCGGGCGGCTCATGAGTCGATCAACCGAGATCTTACGTCTGCGGGTTACGGCCTTAAGACCATCGGGAACATCACAGTACCGCTTTCATTTGCCAGTAATTATCTGACCCAAACAACCATTGTCGATAGCGCCGATCCTACTCATCATCAACTTGGTATGCTCACGACTGACGATGCGATCCCTGCAAATACCGCGATCCCGCAGTCGTCTCCCGCCACGAACTTCCTGCCGAATTCTGATCGCGTCTCGATGCTGATTCAGGACCAAACCTTTAACTCTGGAAATGCCGTAACCCTGCTGGCGGGAAAAATCACGGTCGCCGGAGCCGACACGAACATCAACGTAGGGGCCGCCAATATCGGGCTCTTTCAAGTTGGCGAGATTTACGCGATTTTGTCGAAAAGCAGCGCGGCGTTCGGGATCATCACCAGCATTAACACGACTACCAATACGATCATCATGACCAATGGCGACGGACTTGGTCTTAACCAAACAGGGGCGACTGCTCCTATTTCCAAGGTCTCAGTGGTCTTCTCCGGTGTGAGCACCCAAAACGCGTCAATAATCCGCCTGCAGATCGTTCAGTACTACGTCAACTCAAACGGTCTCCTTATGCGTCGGGTATTCGGAATTAAGAGCGGCGGCTTTACGGAAGCGCCTGTCGCTGAACATGTGACGAATCTACAGTTTCGTTACAACACAAGTATTTCAGATGCAAATGGTTTTGTTACTCAGCCAGTGACAGTAATCTCCACGCCAATTCAACAAGCGTCCCTGCGTGAAGTGGAAACCACCATTGGGGTCGAAACTGTGCACGCCGTCAACACGGTGACAAACGCCAACGCGAACTCCAGCGCCAACGGCAAGCAAATTATTCAAACAACCACCGCCACCACAGTTCGCAATCTGCAGTTTGGCGCGAATGCGCGCGAACAGTGAAACCAGCAAAAACTTTTCGGCATAGGAAACTGCATTCTTATCGGAAGGAACAGTTATGAGTAAACACGACAAGAAATCTTCAGTGGTCAACATAATCCCTCCCATCTTCGGTGGTGAGCGCGGAGCCGCACTCGCGACATGTCTGCTCATATTGTCCGCGATGGCTGCGGTATCCATGACGGTTTTGGCTGTCGTTACGCACGAGGCGCGTATTGCAGGCAGCGACCTGAAGCGGACGGAAACTTACTACGCCTCAGCGGCCGGAATCGAAAAGATGACCGCCGATTTCTCGGACTTGTTTAGCAAGAGCGCCAATCCCACGACTGGGCAAATCAATACCGTCGCCGCCTCGTATCCATCTGAGTTAGTAAGCGAGGGTTTTAGTTTTCAGAAACCGGACGGTTCTGCAAACCAGTCAATCATTGTGGATCCCAACGGCAACAGCGTTAACGCGACAGTTCAGAGTGGACCGTTTTCGGGGATGATAGCGACGATTACACCCTACCTCTTGACGTCAACTGCGCGGCACATTAATACCGGGTCGCAGGTAACTCTACAGCGCACAATCAATAACTTTCTGATTCCGATCTTTCAGTTCGGCATGTTCAGTAACGAGGATCTCGAGGTCCACCCGGGACCAGCGTTCGCCTTTAACGGCCGTGTTCACGCTAACGGAAACCTTTATGTCAGTGGTACGACGACTTTTCTTTCCCAGGTATCCACGGCAAACGAATTGGTCGTGGATGTCTTGCGCAATGGTAGTACGCACGATGAGGCTATGAACGTAAAGGTCAATTGGCCGACTGCTCCGATTACGGTGCCACTCACTATCGGCAGTGTGGTCAACGGACCAAATGTTTCGGGTGCCAGCCCCGGCTCGCGAGGCTACTGGCCGGGCTCGCCAAACGGTACATTTGATTCAACCTGGAACACGAAATCAGTGGCGGCAGCACAAACCGGCGTGGCGAATCAGTTTGGAGGACAGGTATTGACCCGTTCTACCGGAGCCGCCACCTTGCTTCTTCCCATGCAATTGGAAGGCAACATGACGCGGGAAATTATCAAGCGAATCTTGCCAACCGACACGCCGATCCTGAACCAATCTCGTTACCATTCCAAGTCTGAGATTCGAATCCTTATCGACGACGAAGGTAATTCAGCTAATGACGCCGCCGGCATTCCCTCCGGGCAGGGTGTCAATCTTTCCTCATTCAATCCGATTCCTTTACCGAATCTCGCAACCAGCACCAGCGTCACCGCCAACGGCGGCGGCCGGGCGCTTTGGCGAATCAACGACAACAACACAAGCGTAGCCACCAGCTATAACGAACAGACTTCGCCGGTGAACTCGTGGAACATGCAGCAGCAAAATGGATCTGCCGTGCAAGCCGATACCGTTCGCGGCATCAAGGCGCCGCCGCCGGTCAAAATTATCACCGGTGTTTCCAAGGCCGGCAGCACAAGCTTGATTACCATTACATCTACCGGCCATGGCTTTGCGACGGGCGACAAGGTTTTCATCGCGAACCTGACCGGCGCTCCTCAGGCTCTTGGCGGCTGGACCATCACCAAGGTCAACGATAATTCTTTCACTCTGAACGGCACCAATACCTCAACGTATAACCTTAGCCCAGCCTACAGCAGTGGCGGCACCGTTTACTCTTTCACGGCAATTCCAAAATCGCCGAATGGCACGGCTATCCCTCCGGGTTCCGGCATCACGGGTCGAATTCTGATTCAGATCGTCGACGCGAACGGAGTTAGTCGCGACGTGACTAATGAGGTCCTGAGCATGGGCATGACCGAGGGTGAGCCGAACGCGGTGATTTATCTGCAGCGTCCATTGTGGGCCGCATTTGTTCAGGGTAGTCGCGATGCTAGTGGCGTGGCCCTCAATACGGGAATAAATGGCGATCCCAACTACAGCAATTGTCTCACCGATATTCTGACCAAGACGCACATCGGAGCTGATGGCGAGATCAGCGTTACCGGCGGTGTCCCGGTGCAGGATGCTACTTATGGGTATCTCACTCAGATTGTCGATGACGCCGGCTCTGGATCTCAGCCTCAGCGGTCGGATTTGCCGGGAGGCATTCCTACCAGCGCCACCTGTACGAGCAGTGCCAACCCCGTGCTGTGCGATCTGCTGACGGACTGGGGCACGTCCAATTGGTCAACTAACCGAAATTGGAACGCGGTCGTTCCGATCAACGTCTACAACGTTCGTGAAGGCCGCATCAACACGTCACTCGCATCGGGGAGCGTTTACGAACGTGGTATCACAAACGTAATTGAAATCAACATGCGCAATCTGGCGCGATGGGTTGATGGTGTTTACGATAACAACCTGCTGCAAGGGACTGGAGCTGTCAGCGCTAATATCGCCAGTCCGGATGGCTATACCGTATACGTCTCAGACCGCCGCGGTGACGACATTAAGTCGATGACCGTTGCCGGCAATACCTTTAATGCTACCAACGGCATGGTGGACAACGAAGACATTTATGGCCCGAACGGGACCCTGGATCCGGGCGAAGATGTCCAGCAGACAGGCTCGTTGGTGAAAGACACGAATGAGCTTCCCGACCCGGCCGTGCTGGGCGCAGTTTCACCAGGCTATGGGACAGACATTAACAAGCGGGCCATCACCGTGAGCGACTGGATCAATCTCGATTCGACGGGCATCAATCATAAGATGTTTCGCAACTCTGTCCGGCTCTTCAACGGCGAGAATCTGCAGATCAGCGGCAACACCGGGAAGCTTTCGACCACGAAGGGTATCACCATCAGTTCCGAGAATATGGTTTACGTCTGGGGAAACTACAATACGACTGGCATCGATGTGGCGCCCGCCGATGGTGTCTCTTGTCTGAATGACAATACCGGTTCGTGCCACTATCTTGGTAACCAGGTACCCACCTCGATTGTCTGCGACGCAGTCTTCCCGTTGTCAAAAACCTTCTTTGATAGCGAGACGTCGCTGTATCCGGATGATTTCAGCAAACGCGCCGCCGACCGTTCACCGACCGTGGCGCAGGAGACCTCAGTCCGCGCCGCGATTCTGGCCGGCAACAACCTGTCGGCTTTGGCTGGTAGTCCTGACGCGGGGAACAGTGCCTCAGGAGAATCCAGACTTTGTGGCGGCATGCACAACTTCCCGCGCTTTTTGGAAGACTGGAGTGCGCGTTGGAATTTCGTAGGCTCGTTAATACCGCTTTATCGTTCTACTCAGGCAGTGGGTCAGTACAATGCCGATAGTAGTATTTATGGTCCGCCGACTCGTGACTGGGCTTTCGATATTACGTTCACGAATCCGGCTCGACTTCCTCCCGGCACGCCGTACTTCCAGCACCTCGAGCCTACCGGATTCAAACAGGTGCTTTAAGTCCTAACGCGTTGAGAGCTGTCATTCGTTTGGCGGCGATCACCCCGCGCTGGCTTCGGTTCCCGAGCCCGAAGCCGGCGCGGTTTTTTTGTGAAATGGATTTGGTAGCGGCATCCTCCTGGCCACAGTGGGGTTTACATTCTTCCTCACGAGGTCCTGGAATTCACGTTCAGCTGCATCCGTCCTGCCGAACAAATCCAATTTTGCAATCACACTTAGGCTCCTGAAGGAATGTCTAACGCGCGTTAGCACTGCCAGGCTCTTACGGGCCGAACCGCTGTCGATACTCGATCGATGATAGAAATGCCTTGACCATCTCGGCGTTGATGAAGTTACCGTTGAACTGATTCAGCTTGGTTAACCAGAAGTCATAGCCTGTGTAATCCGTGTCCTGTGGATCGTTCGGATTGCGGCGCAAGTAGCCAAAGTATTCCACCAGCACGAACGCCCGATTGAACTCGGCGTTATATAAATCCTGATCGTCGGCGACCAGGCGCACGGCCTGCGCGCGTGCCGTCGGGTTGCTCGTGTCACCTGCGCCACCGAAGAGATTGATAGTTGCCGCGCGTTCGCTCGCCGACAAGACGTGACCCGCATTCTGATCGAGCTTGTCGACAAACTGGGCCGGCGTCATCGTGTTGGGGAAAGCCGTAATGAATCGTGAAGTTTGGACGAACTCTGTCCCATAGGCTTGCTTGTTGCTTTCCAGGAGTTGCTCCCAACCCGGCGCCAGGACGATGACACCACGACCGATGCGTTGACTGTCCCTCAGAAATTCATCGAAGCGAACTAACGGAACCAGAAGTTGGTGATTTCCCCCAAATGTCGAGGTTCCGGTCGCATCGCCATAAGCAGTCTTATAAAAACGCTCGACCAGATAACCGTTGTTTTGAAATTCGATTGAAAGAAAGAAAGATGCCGAGACATTGACGCGCAGCACCTCGATACACTGCACGTCACCACCGCACGAAGTTATCTGGTTAATCCAGAAGTCCCATCCGCTCTGGTCCGGAAATCTTCCCAGGAAGTCATAGTAGTGGTATTGCACGATTGAGCGCGGCGTATCAAGCGGGTTAGGTCCCAAAGTTGAATCGTTGTCGCTAATCATCAGTGCGGCCGTGCTGGGCGGCCCCAACACCGCGCCATCTGGGTTACTCAGAGTTAGATTCACCGTCCGCGGGCCGTCCACAAACGCATTGTCAATAATCAGCACGGGAAAACTTTGAATGAATTGCCCCGGGCCAAAATTGAGCACTCCAAATGCAAACGTATAATCCTTTCCTTCTCTGGCCGAACCGTTGCTGGTCGCGTAAGTCACGCTGGCACTGCTGGTGGTATCACCTGAACGGGTAGCATCAATCATGATGAAGCCGGCGCCTTCGTTCACGTTATAGGTGGAAGCACTGAACTGAATCTGAGGAGTCGGTGTTGGCGTAGGCGTAGGTGTCGGCGTCGGCGTCGGCGTCGGCGTCGGAGTAGGTGTCGGTGTTGGTGTCGGCGTTGGTGTCGGCGTTGGACTCGCTGGCGGACCTTCGAGCGTATTCCAGAAGCCTCCGTTAACGGAATAGGAACCACCGTTCAAAGTGTTCGACGCACTCGTCTCGCCGAGAGTGCCTTCGACTTTGAAACTGCCGCCCGTGCTGACGCTACCGCCGCCGGCCATTACACTGCGATCTATTGAAGCGTTCACGACCGGACTCGCCGGCACATCCGGCCTAACAGGCGCGTCGATGCCGGCAGATTTCTTTTCGTGTGGTTTCGGCTGCAACGCCGTGGGGCTATCCGCCGCCTGTCGTCGGTTAAGACGCACAGTGGCGACGGCCAGGCCAAACACGGTGGTCAAACTGGCTAAAAGAAGCACTGGATTGCGTAGTGAGTTCTTCATTTCCTTGATCCCTGCGGTTCTGGTAGTGATGCAGTTTGAATGTGGCACGCGCATCTTGCGCGTGCTTCACGGGCGGGACGCCCGTGCCACCTCAGAGGATCCGGTTACTTGTTCGACCTGGTTTTCGCTGCCATGCGCTTCCTGAATACTTCTACCAGTTCCGTAAGCTCGGCCCGTTGTTCATCAATCTGAGTCTGGAGTGATAGAAGTTGCTTTCTCTGTGCTTCAAGCTGACTTCTCAAGCTGTTGTTTTCGGAGTGTTGTTTCTCGATTTGTGCTTGTTGTTCATTGACGGCGTTGAGGAGCACGACCGCCACACGATCATATTTGACGCCTTCGACTTCGCCTTTCTGATTGTAAGTAACCAGCAAAGGCTCAACCCTTTCGACATCTTCCGCGCCCAATCCCAAATCACGCGTGCCGCCGTCTTTCCATTTGAAGGTAATCGGCTGCAAGCGACGGGCGAGATTCAAGCCCGACCAGAAAGGCTTGATGTCGGTCTTGTAGCGCAGACTTGATGAGCAGGTGGAGATTTGATTGCTGGCGTTTTGGCAGAGGGTCGTGCTGCCGGCTGCGCCCAGGGTGATCACTCGAATAATTCCGTTGACGTGCAATCTATCCAGTGGCGCAGTGGTCCCGATGCCGACGTTCGTGTTGGCGGTGGCGCCGTTGGTGCCATTGATTTGTCCCAGCACCATGGCGTTACTCGCTGTTACCGAGGCCTTGGCGCCGATGGCGGTGGCGTTTGTCAGATTGCCGGAGCCGACATCCGCAGTCGCACCAAATGCAGAGTTGCCGCTCCCGGTGGTGTTGGTGAGGCCCGAATCGAGTCCGAAAAAAGAATTGTCATCGCCAGATGTGTTCGCGCCGCCCGCTTGACCGCCGAAGAAGGAGTTATGAAATCCACCTGCAGAGACTTGGCCGGCTCCGCTGCCAAAGAACGAGTTGCGGCTGCCGGTGTTGAGTTTGCCTGCAATAAAACCGAAGAAGGCGTTGTTAAGCCCGATGACGTTACTCTGGCCCGCCTGATAGCCAAAGAAAGAGTTGTTGAAGGCGTCATCATTGAGTTTGCCTGACTCAAACCCAAAAAAAGCGTTATTGACGCCGGTCGTGTTTGAGTTGCCGGCGTTAAAGCCGAAAAAAGAATTACCGGTGGCCGTGCTGTTGTCCGCTCCGGCGCCTTTGCCGAAAAACGCATTGCTGGCGCCGGTGGTGTTGCTTTGCCCCGCGTCATTGCCAAAGAAAGCATTGTCGTTTCCGGAGGTGCTGCTGCGACCGGCGTCCTTTCCGAAGTAGGAATTGTTAGCGCCGGCGTTATTGTTCCGCCCCGCTTCAAATCCGAAGAAAGCATTGCTGCCGCCGGTAGTGTTAAAGATGCCCGCGTTTACTCCGAAGAAAGAGTTTGACGTGCCGGTTGAGGTGAGTTGGCCGGCTCCGTTACCGGCAAAAAAGTTGAATGATCCGGGACTGCTCAACACCCTTGCAATTCCGATGTTGTATTGAGTTGTCGCACTGACAATGTTGCCGGTCAGGGTCCCGGCCGCCGTGCCGTTACCACTGATATTGAAATTGCTTGAGGCTTGTGGCGTGGTGCTGTTTCCAATGTAGCTCGGACTGTTAGGCAAAGGATTTCTTGCATCCGTCAGACGCGAGTCATTAGTCTGCACAAACTGATTCGCCACGACGCCGCCAAGGCTTAGCGCATTGTCCGCAGTCGTCGCGTTAGTGGCATTCGTAGCGTTGGTCGCATTGGTTGCGTTCGTTGCATTGGTTGCGTTTATGGCGAAGTCCGCCGTCGTCGCCGCAGCGCTTTTGATTGCATAGGGCGTGATGGTCACTTGCTGGCGTGGCGTCAGGGTCGTGTACGCTCCTCCGCCTGCGGGTCTGACGCCGATTTCAAGAAAGCGATCTGCACCCGGAAAGGCGCCGGCGCCGAAATCCACTAACACAGTGAAGACGCCGTTGCTGACCGCCACATTCAGAACCTCCCTTGGCGTCCCATCTTGTGTGCCACCCGTCAAAGCAGTAAACAACTTGAACTCGAAATCATAGTTACCATTGGCAACCTGATTGTTGTCATTTAACCGGCCCTGATAGGTAAATCCGGTCGACTGTGCTGTTGCTGTATGTGAAGAGACGACCAGCAGGATAGATAGCGCAAGGAAGCGGTGGCCGAATTTTAAGAGTGAGCTCAACATAATTCTTCTCCATTCTTTGCTGAATCACTTACAAACTTATTCGCTAAAGGTTTTCATCCATGCTCAGTTGAGAGCGCGCATCGCTTAGTTCGGCGAGTAGACACCCGCGCATTTCTCTCCGGCGCTCTCGATGTCGTCCTCGTCCACCCAACCGATCCGGCCGTCGAGACTGGATTCGCCGACGACCTGGACCAGGACCCGCTTCCCTGATGAGAAGAGCCTCTTCAGATAGATGTCGCCACCGGATCCGGTCAATCGGGAAATCCTTCCCAACTCATGTTGACCAGTCGACGCGGCATACAGAGTGGTGACCTCGGCAGCGACCTGAACTTTCGCCCAGCCACACATCTGAGCGAACTTCGCACTCGCCGGCTGCTGCTGAGTAATGCAATTCATCCCGCCCCCGCCCCGCACCACGTTCTCTATGTAGACCTGCACGACGTCGCGTCCCGGGAACAACTCTTCCAGGACGTCGCGCGCCTCATCGTCTTTCGCCTTGATGTCGAGAGGCCTTCCCGGCTTCCAGAAACGCGGCACCAGGATTAGATCGTTGGTGGGCACATAGTTGACGTAGCTCGCGGGCCAGACGCCAAGCATGGCTTCAGGCATCGTCGAGCCGTCCTCCCAACGATCGTAGGCCGCGAAGTAGTCGTATACGGCGTCGCCGGGCCCGAAGGTCTCGAGCATCAGCCTGGGCATCGGGATGCGAACCACCTGGATCGGCTCTCCGGATTCGGTCGTCGCATGCGAGATGATGTCGTAGGCCCGTTCCAGCCGATCCTGATTCTGTTCTTCGAGCCAGCGAATAAGTCTCCTGGCCGGCGTGTTCGCCGGAGAGTTCGACAACGTCACCTGTCCCAGGACAACTTTGGTTGGAGTCACGAACCGCAGGAACTCGTCGGGATGTCCGTTCGTGGCGAAGAGCGTGTAAACGCCCGCGTGGGGAATGTCGATGCCGTTGAGCTTCGGGACTTGAATATGTTTTCCCAGCGTGCCCCGGAACGTCCCGGTGTCCTCGATTACCCCGGCCGGGATCCAGATCACTTTTTGCACACCCAGCATTCGCCGGTACTCGTTCTCGATCATCCGCTGGCACGACTGCCAGTCAGAGCTGGGCGCGTAAGTGTTTGGTTGGTTAAAGTCCGTCACCGGCGACTGTCCACCACAGAAACGGTTTGGCCCAAGGTTTCGCTGCATGACGACTGATTCGACGGCGATCAACGTCCCATGTCCGTTGTGCGACGCACTGCCGCCCTCGTGAATCAGACGCACGCCCGTACTCGGTCCCACCAGGGAGTCGAGGACCGGGACGTTAATCACACCAGCAACGGTGCGGTCGAAGTCCTCGTCGAAAATGCTGAACTCGCTGTCAGGCTCTTCGTACCCCCAATAGTTAAAATTCCAATCGTTGATACGCAGTTGCCCGGATCGGCTGCGGGTGAATTGAGGTCCCATGTCACGGGCCCAGAGGTCGCCGTGCTCGAGACGATAGAAATGGACGTGGTTGAGCGGCACTCCTCTTCCGCTCAAATAGCTCGTGGCGGCGGCTTCATCGTCCGCGTCCTGCACCGCGAGATTCACCTGAACATGTCCGCTCATCGCCTGAATCATGTCGCTAACGGGTTCGGTGGACGGGAAGCCCGCTTTGTTCTCCCACAACGGCCAAAGCAACCACATGGCCTGGTGACTTTCGTATTCACCAGGGAATAGCCACTCGCCGGCGCCACTTTTAGGTTCAGAGTCGATCGAGGCGCGGGATGGATCAGGTTTGGTAAAGTTCGGATCGCCGTTGGCGCTGATGGTCCCGACGTCACCGATCCATAGCGATAAAATCAGCACCGCGATCGCGCAAACGCACATCAGAAAAGCACGATGGTTGAAGGTCACTTTCTGGTTCATACAATCCTCCGTAAGCCTTCATTCAACATTCAAAAAAAGGCGCGCTATTAACGCGGGCTTCGCATTTGACCGAGCCACCTCAATAAATCTGATTTGATAGCAGCCCAAAGGCCGGGGTGTTTTGACAAAATGAAAGTCAAGCTCCCGGCGCTCGTCGCTCGCGCCGAGGCCGATGCTTTGTTCTTCAACGACAGTTTCATCGCTCACCAGGAAAGCGAAGATGCGGCGCGGTCCAAGGTAGGAAGGATTGGTCAAATAGAGGCTCGCCCGAATCGGTTCGGTGGGCGCAAAAGTAGTCTTGCTTTCAACTTCATCGTGGGGCGCCAGTTGAGCGGAGAGGACATCCTGCCCGATGATCTCCTTGCGCGGAGAAGCATCGTAGCCGGCCGACTGTTGATCCGTTTTTGAGTCAGCGTGGCTTTGGTCCCGGCAGCAACTGACGGTCATTCCCATCAAGCCAACCAGGACGCAAATGGCTAAAGACTGCCTCATCTCATCTCCGAAAAAGCTGCGAAGCAGCGGCCAGAGTTAAGCCCAAGGCGAGGCTTTGCGAGCCTTGGGTCACGCGCCCAGCAGTATTCCGCAGCCGCGGAGCGGCGTCAGAGAGCGCCAATTCATTGAACAGCGCAAAGATCATGAACAGTCCGCTGAGAAGTCTGTCGCCGCTCCGCGGCTCGAAGATTTTTTCTACCGTGACCCAAGGCTCGCAAAGACTCGCCTTGGGCTTAGCTCTGGTCGCTGCTTCGCAGCTGGTTGAATCGCTTGTCGTACACATGAAACTGACCCACTACCCTCTGTTGCCTGGCGCTACGTAAAAAGCCTAAAATGTGCGCACCACACATTGATTTGGGACGCGGAGAACCTAAACCAATCCCCCTGGAAAATCTTCAAGAGATCCTTCAATTAGTTTTCAAGTAGTCTTCAAGTGGCGTATGTCGCAGTCTGACACCACGTTATATGAGTTTGGCGCGTTTCGTTTGGACGCTGCCGAGCGCGTCTTGTGGCGCGGCGAGGAGCTTCTGGTCTTGCCACCGAAGGTCTTTGACACCCTGCGGATGTTGGTTGAGAAGGAAGGCCGGGTGGTTTCGAAGTCGGAATTGATGGAGGCGATTTGGGCCGATGCTTTTGTCGAAGAAAGCAATCTCTCGCAAAACATTTACATGCTTCGGCGCACGCTTGGGGTCAACGAACAAGGCGGGCAGTTTATCGAGACGGTCCCGCGCCGAGGTTATCGCTTTGCGGTACCAGTTAAGTTATTGAAAGTCTCAAATGAAAGCACCGAACAGACTGCCGAAGTTGACCTTAACAATGTAGGGCTAAACTCAAATCGGGAATCTCTTGAAAACAATTTCAATCCGCCATCATCCCAGCATCCGACAGATAGTTCGCCGGCATTGACGACGGCGCCGCCAACAGCATTGTCTCCATCTGCGCCCGTAGTTCGTTCGCCCTCCGCTGTTCATTACGTGCTGCTTGCAGGCCTGGGCTTCATGGTTTTGTTCGGACTTGGTTTTTATCAATTTGTCATTCGACCTGGCGATAAGCCGAGGCTGGCACCGATCGAGCAGGTCCGTTTGCAAAAATTGACGGACAGCGGCGATGTTGCTTTCCCGACTATCTCGCCCAATGGTGAGCTATTAGCTTACGTGCGTCAGGAGGAACAGGTGGAAACCGTCTGGGTCAAGCAAATTGCCACCGGCAGTTCCGTTCAAACTTTGCCACCATCCCGCGAAGGCTATCGGTCGCTGGCGTTTTCGGCCGACGCCAGGTACTTGTTCTTCCGCGAAAAAGCAGACCCCGCAGCGATATATCAAACACCGGCTTTCGGTGGGGCACCGAAAAAAGTGGCCGTTGATGTTTGGAGCGATTTCAGCATCTCTCCCGACAGCCGGCGATTCGCTTTTGTTCGGCGCGACATCAAACGCAATGTTCACCTGCTGATTTTGTCGAACATTGACGGCAGTGGCGAAAGCGAATTGAGCTCGAGGGAATTCTCGCTGAATGATGGCGGACTTGCGCCTGCATGGTCGCCCGACGGCACAAAATTAGTTGTCACGGCCATCGCACCGCAACAGTCTCTTCCCGTGCTCATGACAATTGAGGTCGCGACCGGGCAGGAAACAGTGTTGAAGACCCAGAGCTGGCGCGTTATCAATTGCGTTTTGTGGTCGCCGAGCGGCAAGCATTTAATCATCTCGGCACGCACGCCCGACGCCTTGTATTCGCAAGTGTGGATCCTTGATTACCCTGATGGTGAGGCTCGTCGGCTAACCAACGACCTCGACGGTTATTTCTGGCTCAGCCGTTCGGCTGACGGACGGATGTTAGTGACACGGCAGCAGAGGACGATTTCACGTTTGTGGCTGGTGAAGGACGGCGACCTGAAGCAAGCCAGGCAGCTGACTGTTGGCGAACGCAGCCTGGATGGGTTCGTCGGACTGGCGTGGACGCCTGATGGAAAGATTGTTTTCAGCAGTTTCGCAGGCAACATCACAAACCTTTACTCGATGGAGGCGGACGGTACTAATCGAGTCGAACTGACTGCGAATGCCGGACAGGAAAATACCTATCCGGCGGTCTCGCAAGACGGACGCTATATCGTCTTCACCTCTGATCGCACGGGCAACACGCAAATATGGCGAATGGACAGCGACGGCCGCGATCAGAAACAACTGACTTTCGCCGGAACGCAAAACCAGAGAGGGCAATCGGCGGCATTGGCACATGATGACAAGGAAGTCTTCTTCATTAAACGCGGCGCTGGTCCGGCAGCGATTTGGAAGGTTTCACTTGAAGGCGGATCAGCCGTTCAGATTTCACAGCTGCTCGACGCCGCTCCCGAAGGTTTCCTGGCAATTTCGTCTGACGGCAAGTGGCTGGCCTATCGTCGTGTCTCGGCCCAGCCGTCAGCCAGAGGCGAAAACCGGAGTTTGCGAATTGGAGTGCTACCAACTGACGGGAACGCCGACCCTAAATTGTTCGATTTAGAAGTGAGTCGTCCGATGATTCAATGGACGGCGGATTCTGCCGCATTTTATTTCGTGGGCGGATTATTCAATTCTTCCAGCCTGTGCCGCCAACCTCTGGCCGGCGGCGAGCCGCAAAAGCTTCTGGACTTTCCTGACCGCATTTTCAACTTCGCCTGGTCGCGCGACGGCACAAACCTTGTCGTCTCACGCGGCAAACGCCAAGGCGATGCCATTCTGATTACAAACCTTCCTGAGTGATACTTGATTCAGGACAAGGGTCGCAAATCGAGTGCCGATTCGACTGGAGCGCAAGCGTCTCGCTTGCTGCTTCGACGAAGCCGAGGCTTTGCAAGCGAGGACGCTTGCGCTCCAGTCCGGGAATCAACTTTCGCGCCAGCGTTCGTTTTACCGCTACTTAGTAATTACGCCGCAGGCGATTCGATCGCCGGAGTTGCCCGACGGATCGGTCTTCATGTCATCAGCTGTGGCGTGAATAACCAGAGCAGTCCCACCATTGGCGAATAATGAAGAACCATCATTGCCGAGGTTAACCCGTGGGTCAGTGATCGTCAGACGCGCGGTCCCATCGGCACGAACCGTGAAGTTATTCATGTCCCCGGCGTGCGGTCCCAACGGATTCTGCAAGCCATGTTGCTTACTACCCGGATTGAAGTGGGGACCGGCTGTTTGGAACTTGGGCCCTTCACATTTGGCCATTTGGTGAATATGGATGGCATGTTCACCGGGCGGAAGATTCTTGAGCTCAAGCATGATCTGCACACCCTTGCCCTTGGCAGAAATCTTAGCTGTACCGACGCTTTCGCCCTGGCCATTCTTCATTTCAACGGTAACCGTCTGCTTTGCGCTTCCGTAAGATATAAGCAAAGTAGCGAGTATTATCGTTACCGACCATACAAACATTTGTCGCTTCATCATTCTCTCCTCCATGCAAGTCAATTTTCGTCAACTCTGTTTCTTCGGGTCTGGGCCGCTTTCTTCGCTGAACGCGATCGAGCAGCCGCCGATCTTTTCCTGGCCACGCTATGCGCCTGACGTGAGAGCGCGCGCTTCGAAGCCGCGCTCCGGCCTTCGCGCTTCAACGCGCGCGTCGCTGCCTGCGAACGGTTCGCTGATTTCCTGGCGCTCTTTTTCTTTCCTTTCTTCAGGTCGCGCGCAGCTTGCTTGCGCGTCTGCTCTGATCCCGTCTTTGGCGGCGGCAAATCCACTCCCGCTCGTCGCGCCTTCGAGAGCCCAATTGCAATAGCCTGCTTAGCTGAACGCGCGCCGTGCTTACCTTCGCGCACGTGCTCGATTTCTTCCCTGACAAATTCCCCTGCCTGAGTACTCGGAGCTTTTCCTTCTTCCTTGTCTTGTTCCGCCTTTTCGAGTGTTTCCTTTTCCGGCATCCATTTCTCCTTCCGCTGTTCAGTGACCTCGCGTTGCTATAGATGCCGGTCAATTGAGCAACAGGAATGCCAATGTCGCCTCACCGAAAATCGAAGCTTTCTGGCCTGCCCACCTGGCACTAACTTTCGTTGGCTTTTTGATTTTATTCGGGCCGCGGAAACTGCAGGCACTCGGTTGCGCGGCGCCTCTGCTGATCGGTGCGATGTGCTTAACCTTTCAAGTCCCGATGTATGAGACTGGTACGGCGGCTGATCGAATTGAACCATTGAGTTCGTTGACGGCATTGTTGTTGGCAAGTTCAGCAGATTAGCCGATAATGCGGGCAATGTTTTTGGCCGAGTCACGAATCAACCGTCCATTGGCGATCTGCCTTTCAGCTTGTCTTGGCTGGAGCTTTTTTGCCTGCGTCTGGCTGTGTTCTCATCATAGCGAGGAAGCATCTGAGAATCGAGCCAGCTATCAGATAGCGACTTCGGTAATCTCTGGCGACTGCGACACTTGTCCCATCGAAGATGCCCGAGTTGTGATCCCGCACAGGCCAACGACGATCGATCCTTCAAGTGATTCGGTAAACCGAACTGTCCTCTTAGATTTTCAGCAAGCAGGAGACTGGCTTAAGACAGAGAGTCTGAGTCACTTGCCGCTCTCGACCGCTGACCCTCCGCTCGAACGCCTTTGCGCGTATCGCATTTAGCCTTCCAGCCACCAAGCTGTTCTCTGCACGTCGGTCACAAGTGTGTCCTGATTCTTGCTCTGGAGATTTTTGAATGAAACGATTATTCATCGCACTTCTCTTCTCTCTTGCCTGCGCCGGCGCCGGAGCATCACAAAACTCTGTGCTGAAGCTCGAAGGACAAGTTGTATGTTGTGCCGAGTGTTGGGCCGAAGCTGACCGCACCAAAGTTGAGTACGGAACAGCAGAGAACCTTCTGAAAGCTAGATCGTGCGTTGAGCGCGATCCGACTCTGCTCGCGGTTCGCGAAGGCGACAAGTTCAAGCTCTACCAACTGACGGCGGGAAAGTTTCGACTGCCGGGAAAGAACTGGCTCGACTTTGTCGGCAAGCGTATCGCGGTGACCGGCGCAGTACAAACTAAGAAAGACACAAGCATCTTTCGAGTTGATTCTTTGACTGTGCTGGCGCCGAGCCTGGCCGAACGCGAAGCTGCCAGAGCTGTCGGGCGGGAGGTTGAACTAAAGCTGACCGATCTCTCCGGGTCTCAGCAGAGTCTCAACTCACTCAAAGGCCGGATTGTGATCTTGAACTTTTGGGCCACCTATTGCGTTCCCTGCAAAACGGAAATGCCGGATCTGGCGGCCATCCAAAATGAATATGCCGCGCTTGGCGTCCAGGTGATTGGGGCCTCGACCGATGAGTTGGCGGATCGTCAAAAGGTCTTGCAGTTCGTAAGGGAAACCAAAATAAATTTTCCGGTTTGGATGGGGGCCGCGACCGGTGACATGCTGCGATTCGGATTGGGTTCGGCGCTGCCGGGAACCGTGGTCATCGGCAAAGATGGACGAATCACAAAAGTGATCTCCGGAGTCGTGAATCAAGCCGATCTAAAAAAGCAGATCGACGTGATGCTCGCTTCAACCTCAACGTCCGCAGAGATACCAAAGAATAATCAGCAGGTGGTTTCGTCCAGGAAACCCGCCCAGGTTTCCTCAGTTCCCAGTTGACCACTTTGACCTGGCGAGGGCCGCGCCGTGAGCGGGGCAGGAAATGACAATTACAAGTGGACCTATGGCGTGCGTCTGATCGCTAATCAGATTGATCGCGCCAAATGGCGAAACACGCTCACTTACAGATTTCATCCGCGAGTGACGGTTGGGATTGAATACAACCCCCTGGCTAAAAAGGTCAGCCCGCTTGCCAATGTGGTGGCAATTACTGAGACGCATACCCGGCCGGCCCTGATTCTGGGAACCAGTTCGGATCGCATAGGGACTCCGTCAGGTCAATCTTTCTACGCAACGTTTAGTAAGAGCCTGAAACACGCGACGGGTTTGCCGGTGGCGCCTTATGTCGGAGTGGCGTACGGAACCTATGAAGATCGCGCGCGGATTATCGGCGGGCTAAATATCACTCTGAGCGATCGCTGGAGTTCCACGATTCTGTTCGACGGAGTGCGAATTCATCCGCTTTTGAATTACACCTTTGGGCGGCACCAGTTGGGAGTAATTTTGGAGCGCGGCCGCAACCCCGGAGTTAGTTACAGCATTTCATTTTGAAGTGTCGCCATGCGTGCTTTTGTTTCCGATGGCTCTGCCACCTTGATATAGGCGCAACCGCTCACGCCTTGCGTCCGGTCACAATAATCACGTTGGCCGGCAAGCTCATTTGATTATCCGACAAGAACCTGGTTGCAGCTTCTTCAACCTCCTGCGCAACCAGATCCCTCTGTTCCTGAGACAAAGTAGCTAACTTTTCTCGCAGCGTGCCGGAAGTCTCGGATCGCATCTCCCAAAACTCTTTCGGCGTAAAGCGCACCACGATCTGAAACTCAAGCGGATGCTCTCTTACTTCAATCGCTCCGGCCTGCTGAAGTATTCGCGCCAGATTACCGGGCTCGGCAAAACGAAACGCTCCCGGCGCATCCGGGTCCGCCGGCGTCGAAGCGGCGAGGTGTTGTTCGAGCGCCTCGTTAGACAGCGAGAAGAAAGGGTTGAGTTCGCTCCTGCCCCAAACGGCCAGCGCTATTACGCCTGAAGGCTTCGTCACCCGTAACATCTCGCGCAGCCCCGCCAGAGGGTCGGGGAAAAACATTGCTCCCAGACGACAAACCACGACGTCAAAGGAATCGTTCTCAAATGGCAGAGAGTCAGCCGCACATTGCCGAAACTGTATGTTGGTTAATCCAAGTCGTTGCGCCTCGCTTTGCGCTCCGCGGACCATTTCTGCCACAACGTCGCTGCACAGAACGGATCCGGTTGGTCCAACTTTTTCCGCGATAGTAAGCGACGGCTCACCTGAACCACCGGCCACGTCGAGTACTGACTGCCCCGGGACAATGCCTGCGGCGTCGATGAGCGCCTGGGTGACGGGCGCGAACATTGTCCGGATCGGATCGCGGTGCTTTTGCCAATAAAAGGCGTTCTCGCGCCACTCGCGCAGAACTTCCTCGGCCTGGTTGTCGCCATTCTTTGGATTGGAAACGGGCATCGCAGCTTTCCCCAAAAGTCGGCAACGCCGACGAATGATAATAGCCCACCGATTGATCGGTGGGATTCGGATGGAGGCATATAGCAATCCGTTGAAACGGACGGCTGAGCAGCGTGTCAGAACCCAGAACGCTAGCGCCGGGATCGCCCACGCAACTTGGCCTTGATCAAGTCGCATGTTGATCCGGTCGCTACCGCTCGCCGTTCTGACACTCCAGGGAACCTACTCCGACTACGAGGAAAAGGGCAAGCTCCTTTCCGCGCAGCTGTTCGCCAAACTTTACCCCTGCCAGTTTTAGGACATCACCGAGCAGTGCGCTGCTGCTCACCTCCAGACATGTTTTGCGGATAGCGATCCGCTACGTGTTCGATCTTGAACAGACTCAACATTGGCTTTGAGCGTTCCCGCCGCGGTGGACCCGGAAGACCTTTGTCCTTTATTCCGTAAGCGATGTTCTGCGCAGCGGTCATGTGAGGAAACAGCGCATAATCCTGGAAAACATATCCAACGTGCCGCTTTTGAATCGACAGGTTCGTTCCCCGAGCGGCGTCGAAATAAATCTCTTCGCCAATGCTAATTCTCCCGCTGTCGGGAGTAATAATCCCCGCGATCGCCCGCAGGGTGGTCGTTTTTCCCGAGCCTGATTGCCCGAACAGGATCGTTATCCCTCCGGCCGCCTCAAGGGCCACATCGAGAGTAAAGCTTCCGCTCTTATCTGACTCAAGATGCTTCCTGATCGCTACCTGCAGCAGAGGTTGGCTAATATCTGATCGCCCCCTTGGTGAGTTTACTGGTCAGATAGACGGCGCCCACCGAGATTCCAGTCAGGATCACGGCCAAAACCTGCGCTCGTTTATCCTCGCCGCTAATCACCGCTTCGTAGATTGCCAGCGGCATTGTTTGGGTCTTGCCAGGAATGTTCCCTGCCAGCATAAAGGTTGCGCCGAACTCTCCGAGCGCTCGCGTGAAACTCAAAACTATGCCGGCGAGAATGCCGCGGCGAGCCAGCGGCAAGGTGATCAGAAAAAACGTTGCCGGCCAACTCTTACCCAAAGTGTACGACGCGATTTCAAATTGCGGATTCACACTTTCGATCGCCGCGCGCGCTGACAGAATCATCAACGGCAAGGCGAGCACGATTGCGGCAATGACCGCGGCTTGCCAGGTAAAGGCGACCGACCACCCGGTCAGGTTATACACAGGCTCGCCAATCAGGCCGTGTCGTCCGAGCAGTACGATCAGATAGTAGCCGCTTACAGTTGGCGGTAAGACCAACGGCAGAGTGAAGCACGAAGCCAACAACTCCTGCCCATGGAACCGGCCTTTCGCCAGCAACAACCCCAGCGCCAGTCCCAGCGTCGCGATTATTGCGGTCGCCACAATTACGACCAGAAGGGAAAGCTTGAGTGGCTCCCAAATCATCTATTTGCCCGGCGGTGATCCAGTTTGAATGTGGCACGCGCATCTTGCGCGTGATTCACGGGCGGGACGCCCGTGCCACTTTCCTAAAACTAGCCTCGGATCACCATGACTTCCGTCGCCTTGACCAGCGCGTAAACTGAAACACCCTCTTCCAAACCCAGCGAACGTGCCGCATCGCTCGTGATGATTGAAGTAATTTCGTGACCGCCAACATCGATGGTCACTTGCACCAGCAAACCCTCGAAGCGCAGTTCGGTTATCGTTCCCGGCAACTTGTTCCGACCACTGATCGCGTCGAGACCGACCGGCCTCTCTTTCCTCGTGACCTTCGGCCGCTTCGTTCTCGTGACCCGTTCGATTTCACTGCGGGCGATTCGGTGATGACCGCCGGCAGTCTTCGTCGTCCGAATCTTGCCTTTATAAATCCACTGCTTCAGTGTCGGGTAACTAACCCCGGCTAACTGCGCAGCATCGATGGGTTTTAGCAGTTCGCTCATCTTTCCTATTAACCCTTCTCGCCATTTTAGTCAACGATATTATCGCATAACCATACGGTTTAATATCGTTTGAGCCAAACCTATGCCTTACCAACCTCAAACTCGATCGAAGAGGGCGGGCAGGTCGTCGACGCTTTAGCGGTCGATGATCCCCACGTCTTTACCGTTCAGGTCGCCGGTAAGGTCACCACAACCAGTCAATGCCGAAGTTCAGAGTTCAGCCTTTAGCCTGCCGTCTTTGGGCCGCAAGCTAAAGCTTGAACTCTAAACTGCGTCACTACCCGCTTCAGTTATTCAGGCCCTAATCTGCGACCGATGTAGTCAAGACTCTGACAGAAGAATCGTGGTTCGGTTGATTGCGACAAAACTGCCGGCCCCGCAAACTGGCTCGTTTAGCTTGCCATCGAAGGGACTTAAAGTGAAGGAATTAAGAATAGTCATTGCGGATGATTCTGCCATCATGAGGGACTACATTCGCCAGTCCCTGTCCAAAGTACCGGGCCTGGTCGCGGTGGGTGAAGCCGTCGACGGCGCCCAGGCATTCTGGCTATATCATCAAATGGAACCAAACGTGTTGATTCTCGACTTGAATATGCCAGGGACGAACGGACTTGAAGTCCTCAGGGCAGTGCGAAAGACAGACAAGGAAACGATTATTATCATGTTCAGCGCCGATCCGGCACTGGAACTGCGCGACGCTTGCCTCAGCGCCGGAGCCGACTTTTATCTGGACAAGGCAGAGCTGCCAACGTTGATCGATATTTGCCACCGGTTACAAGAGTAAATCGCAGGGGACGAGATCCGGGCGTCATTAAGGAATCAGGGTACTGATGCGGTTTGGAATAAATGTCCGACAAACTTCAGCTGGTCGCCAAGCTTCGACAAGCTAAAGCATTGTCGGACTTCAAACTGCATCACCACCCGAAATTGTTTTGCCGCCCAGCTATTACTTGCTACACTTCGCCTTACCCCTTGCCACGATTCAATGGCGTCTACCAATCAGATGGATCAGTTGGGAGACGGACGCTTTCGTCTGGCCTTCGAACACGCACCTATTGGGATGGCTCTGGTGGGCATGGACTATCGTCTCCACCGGGTGAACGCAGCGCTGTGCGAAGCGTTGGGTTACACCCCGGAGGAATTGTCGTATCGAACATTCATTGACATCACTCATCCTGACGATGTCGGGAGGGACAAGGCACTTGCCGACAAGTTATTTCGGGGAGAGATTCCGAGTTATAGATTAGAAAAGCGCTTTCGCACCAAGGACGGGCAATTGGCATGGCTGGATTTATCCGCCTTTGTTATCCGGGATGAAAACGGCGCGCCCATATGCGGTCTGGCAATGGTCGAAAACATCACCGACCGCAAGCGTTCAGAGGAAGCCCTCAGACTCAGCGAAGAGCGCTATCGATCTTTCATCGTCAACAGTTCAGAGGCCATTTGGCGTTTCGAAATTGAACAACCAATCCCTACGAATTTGCCCGTCGATGCGCAAATTGAGGCACTGTACAAGTATTCCTTCCTTACCGAATGTAATGATGCGATGGCCCGGTTGTATGGGCGCGATCGAGCCGAAGAAATGATTGGCACTCACCTCGACCAACTCATTTCAATCTCGAATCCCACTAATCTGGCGTCGGTCAGAACGTTCGTTACCAATGGCTACCGGGTGCACAACACAAATGCAAATCTGACTAATCCGCTGGTGGGCGAAAGAGTTTTCTCAAGCAGTGTCATCGGTATCGTAATCAATAATTTCTTAGTGCGTTTTTGGGGAGTGCAGCGCGATGAGACGGAGAAACGCAAGGCCGAAGACCAAATCCAGCATTCGCAACAACAACTGCGTCTGCTCGCAGCGCATCTGCAAACGCTCCGCGAAAAGGAACGGACCACTCTGGCCCGGGAAATGCACGATTCGATGGGCAATTCTTTGACGAGCTTGAAGCTGGATCTAACGCGCATCGCGCGACGGTTAAGTAATCCCCCGGACGACCAAACGAGAGCTGAAATAGTCGAGAGGCTCAAATCCGCTTCAGATTTGCTCGATCAGACGATCGACCAAGTGAAGACCATCTCGACCGAGCTGAGACCAGGCGTACTCGATAAATTCGGACTGGCCGCAGCGATCGAGTGGCAATGTCAGGAGTTTGAACGGCGCACCGGCATCACCTGCACCAGCGACCTGCCGGCAGCCGCTCAGCTCTTCATTCCTGAGCACTCGATTGCGCTGTTTCGCATTCTCCAGGAAGCTTTGACCAATATTGCGCGGCACGCGGACGCTCGGAACGTTCGGGTAACGCTTTGTTTGGATGGCCCGGACGTAGCGCTAACGATCGAAGACGACGGTCGAGGGATTTCGACCGAGGAAATCACCGCACCAAACTCTTTAGGACTCCTGGGAATGCGGGAGCGAATGGAAATCCTGGGAGGACAGTTCACCATTACCGGCCAGCCAGGGCGCACAGAGCTTAACGCCCGCGTTCCGTTCGAGCCGCAACTAATTAAGGCACGTCGAAATGATCAAGGTACTTATTGTTGATGACCACGCCATTGTCAGGCGCGGACTCAAAGAACTGCTCACCGATGAACCGGACATCAGCGTGTTTGAAGCCGGCGATGGCGAAACTGCGTCCGCGCTAATCAAAAACGATCATTGGGATCTAATCGTCCTCGATCTCGATCTCCCGGGCAAGTCCGGCCTCCAACTCCTCGAAGAAGTTAAGAGGGACTCGCGATCAATACCAGTGTTGGTCTTAAGCGTCTATTCCGAGGAACAATTCGCGGTTCGGACGTTGCGCGCCGGCGCCGCCGGATTCATGTCCAAGGATGCGGCAGCTGAAGATTTGATCCTGGCGATCAGGCGCATCCTCGGAGGTGGAAAGCACATCAGCCAAACCGTCGCGGAATTGCTTTTGTCGCAAGCGACCCCCGACTCTGATGCGCACACCAGCCCGCACGAGAAACTGTCGGACCGGGAATTTCAGATTCTGCGACTGTTCGGCTCGGGCAAAACGGTCAGCGGGATTGCCCGGGAACTCTCGATTAGCATTCCCACCGTGAGCACCTATCGCGCGCGCATCCTCGAAAAAATGGAGTTGAAGACCACCGCTGAGCTAATTCGTTATGCGGTGCAAAATAGGCTGGTGCCTTGATTTGGAGTGCTGCGACTTGTCGCAGCTTTCCCAAAGCGGTGATAAGTCACCGCACTCCAAAGTAGATTACGAATCCGATTTGATAAATCATGAACAGACCGAGGCAGATGCTGAATGCTCCAGCCAGACCTCGCATCGTTAGCTCCACGCCGCCGAAGGTCTTCGCAGTAAAGTGAAACGGAAGACTCAAAAGCAAACTCATCAGCATCATTCCGCCAATCGAGCCAAGGCCAAACACCAGGATGTATGACATACCCACGAGGGGTGATGAGATCGTGGACAACACCAGCAGCATCAAAGCTCCGCTACCGGCGAGGCCGTGAATCATCCCGACTATCAGAGGTCGCGGCCCAATAGCGAGCCCGTGATGCGTCGGCTGATTGGCTGTCTGATCGTGAGCGCCTGCGCTCTGATGAACCTGCTCGGCTGCGTGAACGTGCGGGTGAGCATGCAGCCGTCCGCCGTGCCGGTGAAAATGCATGTGCACCTGGCCGCCGCGAAACAGCTTTCGCAACGTATCACAACCCAGAACGATTAACATCAGGGCCACGCCGACTTCGAGGCCCCGGCCCAGGCGTGCGCCAATCTCAAAATGAAAGAGGAGGACTGCGATCGCGGCGACAAACAGCGAGATGGTGTGACCCAGACCCCAGAGAGCACCCACCAGCGACGCGCTCCAGAGGCTCTGGCGATCGCTGACAATATTCGAAACGGCCGCCAGATGATCGGCTTCGATCGCGTGCTTCAGTCCCAGACCAAACCCGGCTCCCAGCAGCGAAAAAAAATAAACTGTATTCATCCAGCGATCCTTCGACTCTTTCTCAAAAAAAGTAAATCTAATCTTGAATGAGCCCGTTAATACCGTGAGCCCGGGCGCCCTCGGCCGCACATCTGCGGAGTGGTTCGCGCTTCGCACTCCATGCGAGCGAGGACGCCGGCGTTCCCAGTAGAAGCGTACCACGATTAAGCCGGCCAGGCCGCTGCGCCCGGCAGCAATATTGATTTAGCAGATCCGCGGCAACTGTTCTCCCGCCAGCATGTCCACGATGCGAGTGCCGCCAAATCCAGTCCGCATCGCCACGATGCCCCGGGGCTCGGGCTTCACATCACCAATGATGCAGGCCTCGGCCCCGAACGGGTTCGCTCTCATGCGCGTGACCAGAGATTCCGCAACGTCGGCGGCGACGATTGCCAGGAGTTTTCCTTCGTTGGCGACATAGAGCGGATCCAGGCCGAGGATTTCACAGGCGCCTTTCACCTCTTCGCGAACGGGAATGGAGTCTTCCCGAATCTCAATGCAGACTTCAGAACTGCTCGCCATTTCGTTCAAGGTGGTCGCCACGCCGCCCCGAGTTGGATCTCGCAGACAATGAATCGCCTCGAGGGCATCCAAACGCGAAGCTTCAGCCAGCATGTCTGCAACCAGAGAATTCAAAGGCGCAGTGTCGGTTTCAATCTCGGTTTCGAGCTCGAGTTCGCCGCGCGCAATCATGATTGTCGTGCCGTGATCACCAATTGACCCGCTCAGAATGACCTTGTCGCCGGGCTTCGCGCGGGACGCCGAGATGTTCGCGTGATGCTCAATCACGCCGACACCCGCCGTGTTGATGAAGATCTTGTCAGCGCTGCCCCTCTGCACGACCTTGGTGTCACCGGTCACGACTGAGACGCCGGCCCGGGCCGCAGCATCACGCATCGAAGCGAGGATGCGTTTGAGATCGGCGATCGCGAAACCTTCTTCAATAATGAATCCTGCCGATAGATAGAGAGGGCGGGCACCGCTCATCGCCAGATCGTTCACGGTGCCGTTAATTGCCAGTTCACCGATATCGCCCCCAGGAAAAAAGATCGGATCGACGACATATGAGTCCGTCGTGAAGGCGAGTTTGGCCCCAACCCCATTTGATCCGGCGACCTGGAACACCGCCTGGTCCTCGAGCTGTTCCAGCAAGGGATTGCGCAGGTAATCCAGAAACAGTCCCTCGATCAGTTCATGCATGGCGCGGCCTCCGCTGCCATGGGCCAGAGTGATGTGAGTGTCACGAATCCTGTGCTTGCGCCGGCGCGCTCTCTCGACACGCTCGAAGAGTGGTGATGGTTGAAAGGCTGTGGACATTAGCTTCTTTTCTTCGTTCCGTAGGAACGACATGTTTATGGTCAGCTCGGGCCCAATCTCAACAGTTCCGGGCAGGAGCGAAACATGTTTTTTGGACTCGCGAATTATTGCGCTGCTAACGGAGCTAACCAATTCAAAACACATCCTGTTCTATAAACATCCTGCCTCTATGGGGCAGCCGCCGCGGCCACTCGGGCCGAGCGTTCCGCGATTTTCGAAAGCCGGCCGAAATTGTAATACGCCGCACAGGCCCCTTCGGATGAAACCATGCATGAGCCAATCGGCGTCTCCGGCGTGCAGGCCGTGCCGAACACTTTGCACTCCCAGGGTTTCTTGACGCCCTTCAAAATCTCTCCGCACTGACAGGCTTTCGGGTCCGCCACGCGCAGACCGGGCACATTGAATTTAAGCTCCGCATCAAACGCCGCATACTTCGCTTTCATTCTCATGCCGCTGTGGGGGATCGATCCCAGGCCGCGCCATTCGAAATAATCGCGCGGCTCGAAAACCTCAAACAGAGCTTCCAGCGCCCGACGATTGCCGTCGCGTTCGACGACGCGCCCGTATTGGTTTTCGACCACAGCGCGCCCTTCGATGATCTGTTTCACAATCATGTAGACGGATTGCAGCACATCCAACGGTTCAAACCCCGTAACCACGAGCGGTTTGCCGTAATCGCGCGGCACGAATTCATAGCAACGGGTTCCGATTACTGTACTGACATGGCCCGGCCCGACGAACCCGTCCAGTTGCAGGTCGGGAGAATCCAGCATCGCTTTCAAGGCCGGCACAATCATTATGTGATTACAAAAGACACTGAAGTTCTTCACCTCGTCCTTCGCCGCCTGAAGGATAGTCATCGCCGTGGAAGGCGAGGTCGTCTCAAATCCGAGCGCGAGAAAGACCACGTGGCGATCGGGGTTCCTCTTCGCAATCTTCAAAGCATCGAGCGGTGAATAAACCATGCGCACGTCGGCGCCGTCTGCCTTCGCGTCCAGCAGGTTCGTTTTTGATCCCGGCACTCGCATCATGTCGCCAAAGGTCGTGAAGATGACGTCCGGATGCAGCGCAATCGAGATTGCGTCATCCACCCGGCCCAGAGGGATCACGCAAACCGGGCACCCCGGCCCATGAATCATCTCAACATTGTCAGGCAGCAAATCTTCAATGCCGTATTTGAAGATCGCGTGCGTATGTCCGCCGCAGACCTCCATCAACTTGAGCGGCATGTCCGTCAGGCCGGCGATCTTTTCGGCCAGAACTTTGGCCAGATCACTCTGCCGGTATTCGTCAATGAATTTCATAACTTTTTCAATCCTTAGCCACAGAGGCACGGAGACACGAAGAATTCAAACTGAACCAGGACCCGCTCTTGATCTCTCCTGGTTTTCTCTGTGACTCTGTGCCTGTGTGGCTTTCACCTCCTCCAGCACCGCCGGATGCTCCAAAAAGGTGTGCACCATGTCCCAGATGATGTGATAGAGCGCGACGTGCGACTCCTGTATCCGATGAATGCTGGATGTGGGAACAGTGAAGCAGAAATCGAGCAACCCATCGCGATGAATCTCTTTCATCTTGCCGCCGTCGCTTCCGGCAAAACCAATCGTCACCATGTTCATTTTCCGGGCGGTGCGAAACGCGTGCAGCAGATTGTCTGAATTGCCGCTGGTGGAAATCGCAATCAAGACATCGCCTGCTTTGGCCAGAGCAATAATTTGCCGCACAAACACATCGGCAAAACTGACGTCGTTGGCGACTGCCGTGACCATCGCCATATCGTTGTTCAGACAGATGGCCGGCAGGGCCTTGCGCCCGACAGTAATCGGATGCATGAATTCCACGGCGACATGTTGAGCGTCGGTCGCCGAACCACCGTTGCCGCAAACCAGGAGCTTGTGGCCCTGATAAAAGCTGCGAGCCAGCGCCAGCGACGCCTCCAGAATTTGGTCCCGGTTCTCGGTGAAAAATTTCTGTTTGACCTCGATGCTCTCGCGCGCCTTTTCCGTCAAAGAAAACCGCAGTTCATCCATCAGGTCATGCGACTGCTTACCGCCCGTCTCGTGCAGGAACGGATAGAACTCGCGCGAAAAGTCTTCGATTGCTTTGGTCATATCAATTAATGGCCGTCTTGAATTGCTCCAACTCTTCCTGGTACGAGCCCAGTTCCTGCAACAACCGCAAAGTCTCTTCGGCTTGTTGCTCGTCAACTTTACTCATGGCAAAGCCGACGTGGACCAGGACATAGTCACCGATTTTGATATCGTCGAGCATGCCCACATTGACTCCACGGCGCACCCCGCCGATTTCAACTTTGGCAATGCGGTTCTCTTCGTCAACCATCTCAACAATCTTGCCGGGTATTGCCAGACACATTTGGTTAGATCCTTCCTGGTAGGTCACAGCACGATAGACAGGATTGACATGATTTACACGATTTCCATTTCAGTTGCGCAAGACAGCCGTCGTGTCAGAAGCCCGACCGTCAGAGAGGGCCACTCTGCCCAGGGAGCCCTTGCTTACGCGCGCGCTTCTGACACCGGCGATGAAGTACGCCGTCTTCATCCCTTTTATGAATTCTGTAAATCATGTAAATCCTGTCTATTACTCTTCAGCTTTTGCCTTCGATCGCAAAAAGCTCAGCCACTCATCCATTCCCGCTCCGGTCTTCGCAGATAACTCGAGTACCTTCATTCCCGGCCGCACCGCTTGAATGCTCGCCTGCGCCGCCGCGGAGTCAAACTCTGCCGCCAGGGCCAGATCCATCTTTGTGATAATTGCCACGTCGGCAGTATTGAAAATCGTCGGGTATTTACGCGGCTTGTCTTCGCCTTCGGTGACCGACATCAGGACCAGACGCAGGTCTTCGCCCAGATCGTAACTCGAAGGACAGACGAGGTTGCCGACGTTCTCGACAAAGAGAAAGTCGAGTTCCGGCAAGGGCCAGCCATCCAACGAATTGGCCACCATCTCCGCTTCGAGGTGACACACGGTGCCCGTGGTGATTTGCCGGACCGGCACGTCGGTGCGCACCAAACGGGCTGCATCGTTTTCGGTAGCCAGGTCACCCACAAGGGCCGCGACGCGCGCATCGGAACTCAGGGCCGCCAGAGTCTTTTCCAGGAGCATCGTCTTCCCGGCGCCCGGACTGGAAACCAAACTGACCACGTAAACTCCGGCCGCGCGAAACTGCTCGCGCAACGCCCGCGCGCGCACGTCGTTTTGCTTCAGCACGTTTTCCCTGACCTGGACCAGACGCGGCGTGCTCATCTACTGAATCTCCAGAGCGACTACTTCGAGTTCTTTGCCACGGATGACATCCGGCGTCGGCGTTTGGCACACGGGACAAGAAAAATTTTGAATCGACACAAGCGTGCGATTGATCCGGCACTCCGGGCAGCGAACGACTACCGGCACTTCCTCGATCAAGAGCTGCGAGCCCGCCAGGGGCGATCCTTCACAAGCGACCTCCCACGAAAACAGCAAAGCCTCTTTGACTACTCCGGACAGCGGGCCCAGCTTAAGATGTAAAGCGTGCACCTGCGTAGCGCCCTGACGCGCCGCTTCGGCGGTGGCCATCTCAACCATACTCATGGCGATCGAAAGCTCGTGCACTGCTTTCCTCAGATGTACCGCAGGTTGTCTAACCGGCGGAAGAGTGTGGCGACAACCTGGCGCAGGTTAGACAACCTGCGTTACACCAGCTATCTCGAAACTGAGCTTCACTTCATCTTTCACTTTGAGCGCTCCGCCCGCGACCGTGACCTGCTTCAGGTGGTAATCCTTGTGCTTCAGGGTAAAGTCTCCCTGGCCCTTCAGTTCAGCTCCGGCCAAAGTCACCTGCGCGTATATCCACAGACCTTTTTGGGTAACGCCATGCAGAGTCAAATCACCAATAATCCGCGCTTTGTATCGACCTTCGACGATCCGCGTGACGGTGATACTTGTGCTCTCGAACGATATCTCCGGATAAAGCGAAGTCTCCAGGACGTCCGTCCACATCGTGCGCTCGATCTCCGGCTTGTCCTTTTCTGAAACCTCGCCTACTACTGCGAGCGAGTTGGCGTCCACCGTTATTCGCAGCGAAGCATCGGCCAGGGTACCAGCCGCGAATTGCCCTTCGCCGTTGAACTTTTGGATGCCGATGATGGGGTTGTGGCCAAAGCCGGATAGCAAACCTCCGGCAAAAGCTTGCGCAGTAAAGGTGCTGCGCGACGCATCCAAACGATAGCGGACGATCTCAGGCGCTATTGAGGTGGCGCTTTCTGTCATAATTGATTTGTCGAAGCCTCTACATCGATCGCAGTTTCATATAGCGTTGCAGGTCACTTCCGACCGACGACAGATCGGGCCCGAACTTTCCCTGCAGATCAGGAAGCACGGAGGCGACGGCGCCGGTCAGGGCCTTGCGAACTGTCGGATGAGAAGCGACCAACCCGGCGCCCAGAACCATCAGGGCCAGTCCTCCCATGAGATAAATCGTGTCCCGATCAACTCCGCCACTCGTATTTTCCTGCTCCATGATCATTCTCCTTTTCTGTGGCTAACCGGCGCGCCGGGTAAGCGACCAAATCCTGGTCGAACTTCGATGCGCCGCTGCAATGGCTCTGCCACTCCGATGCCCGGCAAGTCTGCGACTTGCCGGCTGCGAACCTTTGTTTTTCATCGGGTCTTCGACCTGCCACAGTCAAAGACCGGTTAAACTAAATAGGCCATGTCTCGGCAAGTCCGAGACTCGCCGCGCATCAGAGTGGCAGAGCCATTGGCGTGGTGAATCCATGTCTAAATGCGGAACTACATCGTCGAAATCCGGATGTACCGCTTGATGTCATGAAGGTTGGCGATCAAGGCTGTGGCCGCCAATGCCAATCCCACAATGCCGAACACCCGCCGCCAGGGGTGTTTAGTTTCGGCTGCCACGCGCTCCCGGTTCTCGTGCTGCTCAACATCTTCTTCAGATTTGTTCGGTGTCATATTTTCTGCCTTTCCAGGTGGTGGCCTAATTTGTAGAGGCGTCCCTCCCTCGTGGGCGCCCACTTGAGAAGAGCGGGCGCCCACGGAGGGACGCCCCTACAAAATTAGGCCACTAGCCCTTTCTATCTACAGTTGAATTCGAACAGTGGATAGATAGGCAACTTCAATGCGACGAACTCTCTTTGAGCAAACTACTATCAAAACGGCAATTACCTCGTACTGAAATCCTCATCAAACCGAAGCTAGGCGTTCGCAAACGCAACACTCAATTCAGCTAATTCCCGGCGGACCAACGATTCGACCATGTCCGTGGCATCTGGGATGACCGCCGCCACGGGGTCACTTAGACTCATCTGTCCCTCTTCCGGACCAAGCGTCGCGGGCTCGCACCCGACAATCAAAATCTTCTTGAAATCTGTTCCCATGGACCGGGCCATTCTGAGAACCTTGAGCGGATTCATGGCGTGTGGCTCCACCAGAATCTGTTGCGCATCCAGCTGTTCCAACTCGCTCAGGTCAGGTTCGATCACGTAAAGCGTGCCCGGCTTTTCCCCGCGCGGCGCCGCATCAACGAAGATGGTCACCTCATAGCCGTCCATCAGGGCATAGACCAGATCGAAACCACGGATGCCGAAATCCACAACCACGACGGCATCGGGTAATGTCCGCTGTGACAGCGCGCGGGCGACCTCTACTCCAAATCCGTCATCGCCCAGAAAAATGTTCCCGATGCAGGCCACGAGAATGCGTGGTTGGGCCATCAGTTCATCCTTTCCACTTCCGCGGGCAGGAACGGCTCGACCTCGGCCGGCGTGAAAAAGAAACGATGGCCGGGTTGGCCCAGCCGACCCATGTCCTGGCCCGGGTCGTCGTCCACAACGACCGCCAGGTGCAGATTATTTTCGTAATCCTGTTCGATCGATTCGATAACGGCTGTCTTGCCTGCCAGCGCGAGATCAAAAATATCGCCGCCCTGGCGGGGGCAGAGACGCACTCGATCACCGGCCCGCAGCGTTACGCCCCGCACGTCGACAAACTCAACGTTGGTTTTGTCCTCCAACAGATGCCATTCCCACTCGTTCATACAATTTCATTTCTCCAGCGGGCGCGGACGACGCAGCACTCCGTGCAGCTTCAACAGGTCCTCCGGAGTCATACTTTCCGTCCGTTCAAGAATCCGCCGCGCGCGTTCGTCTCCCTGACGCATCTCTTCTTTCTCCTGATCGGTCAGGGTCATGATTCGCAAAGTTAGAATCTCGTCAATTTCAGTTCCGTCGAATAACTCGCCGGCGCTCTCGGCCGCAATCTCCGGATAGTCATAAAGAATGATCGGCGATGAGAGCATCGCGTCGCGGGCGCCTTTTTCGCCCGCGAGCACCGGCCACGTCCCGACGTTTTGGCAAGCGGCGACGGCCGCGCGATATTCCTCGGGTGGATCAAGTGCCGAAATGAATTCTCCGCCGCTCGCACTCAGAATCGTATGTGCAGAAATAAGCGACTGAGGCAACGCCTCTTCGCGACGCCGGCCGGCTGCGGCAAATGACGTCTCGTTAAGAACCTTCACCGTTACGCGACGAAGGCGGCGCGCATCATTCGTGGAATCCACTTCGCACTCGGTGATGCTTAACTCAATCGCCCCTTCGATTGGCCTTTGAGAACGCACAATGACCCCGGCAATCTGGCCTTTGGAATCAGGAATCGGCTCGTATTCACGCGTCAGCGGAAACGAAAAGGTGTGCCGGCTCGAGTAGCCCGTCGATTCAATCACAGCCCGTTTCTCAACGACCTCACGCTCGATTGCTTCTTCGCATGAATGGTAAGTCTGTCCATCAACCTCAAGCATTTGCACATTCGAGGCCCCCCACGCCGCGCCCTGGTCCCATTCAGCCAGCGGCGGGTAAAAGCCGCGGACCTCGCGCCGCCGGAGATGCAAAAACCTGACTTTGACGTCGAGAATTGTTTCCGAATCCGCCAGCAGCAGGCATTCTGTCTGCATTGACCATGGTTCCGTTTCGCGTTGAGCTTCGCTGTAGCTCCGCGGCGTCAGCACTCCGAAATTGAAGCGTCGCTGGTTTTTCACGGCCGACGCCCGATACGGGTAAAGCAGGTAGCCCTCGTAAAGCACGGCGTTGGCGATCTCTTCAATGGAGGTGGTATGCATCAATTCACCGACTCTTCGTCGTATGCATTTTCGTTTTCCGGCGCTTCGGTCCCTGGGATTATTCTCTCCAGAACCTGCTCCCAGGTGGGAATGCCGGATCGCATCTTGTACTCGTGCAAACGCTCAAACGCGTCGCGCCGCAGGCACAGCCACGCGGTATTGGGATAGTAGATGTCCATCATTTCCCGCCAGAGTTGGACCGGCAGGCGGTAGCGTGCTTCCTTCTCCCAGGAGATTTGGGCCACCTGCAACATGCCGCTCGCATTCGCATAGAAGACGGTTCCGCTGAATTGCAGACAGAGCGGCACTTCGCCATTTTCCAGACCCGCGAAGTATTTCGTCGCCGCGATATTGAAATCAAAACTACAGGGCACCGGCAAATCAACTACCGTGTTGCCGATGAACGGCGTCACGATCGCGCTGGTATGAGTCCATAACATCGTGCGTAGTGTTTGGCCCCAACGCGACGGCTCGCCGAACAAATCCCTCAGACGCTCCTGCTCTTCGGCGCCGTATCTCCGGCGCGTTGCCTCGATTTGAATCTGACAGCGCAAGGCGACGGTATGCACCGGCTCGTCGGTCACCGCGTTCCGAATTCCCAATCTGAAATTCAATTGCGGCGCGGCGGCGTAACCTTGCGCTTCGGCGCCCAGAATTTCAAAACTTAAGTCAGGCATAAGCTGTCATTCACTCGGTATGCAGACTTCCAGCAGTAAGTTTTCAGACAGCACGACCGGAGGCGTGCGTACCGATCTCCGCGACCACCGTCGAGCGTCTCTTCAGCTCAGCGAAAAAAGATCTGATTTCTTCCCAGACCTCTGCGCCGCCGGAAAGACCGCGCCAGCGGGCGCGAATCAATCCCGTCAGCTTGTAACATTCGTCAATCGGCGCCAGGTAATATTCCGCCGCGGCGCCCTCACGCGCCCGGCTGACCCGATTGACGAGCAGAGCCTCCACGTCGGCTTCCATCTCCTTCAAAATCGGATTGTGGTGTTCCAACTCGGACCAGGACTCAAGCGTCAGGAGAGATTCCATCGGCCCGGCCGGGCTCGGATACAACGCGATCACTTTTCCCGCCGGTGTGCTGTAGAAGAAGAACGCCATGTTGATGGGAATCGTCAGCGCTTCCCATTGCGCGTCGGACAAATGAAAGTTAGAGAGAAAGCGGCTGCGGCTGGGAACCCGTTTGTATTTGCCCTTCCGGCTGTCAAACAAAATCGCGCAGGGCTCGCACGAGCACAGAAGTTTTCGGCTGGCCGGCTCAACCAGGTGTGGATGCTGCCGGCGTAATTCGGCGCTGCAAAGCTCACAACGTTCGACGACCGCGCGGGCGCGCGCCAGGCCGCGCAGGGTGGCAAAAGGATTATTCGTCTCTGGCCTGCTCATTCCATTAAGTTTTGGTGGCCCAATTTCTTCTCTGTGTCTCTGTGATTCCTCCGTGGTGGACTGAGGTCAGTACCGGGAGCGGTAGCGACCGGGTTGGCCGCCAGACTGCGTTGGCCCAACACCACCCGGTCGCTATCGCTCCCCGTACTGACTCCATCACCACAGAGGAATCACAGAGACACACAGAGTTAATCAAACCGCCGGCAGAGCGACTTTCGCCTGGCCCTGTTCCATCAAAAGCGGAAACGGCTCGAGATGAATGCCGGGTTTATCTAGTCCGCGCCCGGCGCGCATGACATCAAATCGCTGCCGGCAAGCCGGGCACGACAACGCCGTTAAGTCGAGCGAACTCGCCCGCATGGTCTGGCCACAGTCAGGACATTTGTTGTCGTAAGCGTAAAAGGACTCGCCGACGCGGCAGAACAGAACCGGCCGGCCTGAGACATCGATCGTTTCCACTGCGCCACTTGCCAGATCAGCGAGGCCGTTCACTTCTTTCCAACCCCTGGGGTTCTCTTGGTTGTCTTTGGCTCGTTCCAGTTGGACCAGGCCCGAAGGCTTTCTTTCTTCGACCACGCCTTCGACTTCGAGCCCAACGATATCCGGGGCTTTTTCATAAATCGCTTCTTCGATCGCCAGCTTGAGCGTCATCGCCGAAGAAGCACAACCATCGCAACTGCCCTGCAGCTTCAAGCGCACAACGCCTTCGTCGATCCCCATCAGATCCACATTGCCTTTATGCGATTGCAGGTAAGGCCGAACCTTATCGAGCGCGAGCATCACCCGCGTTTCGAGGTCCAGAGGATGCAGGCCGTGAAGCAGCAAAAGGCTCTCGACCAGATCGTCGTCCGCCAGGGCGTCAATGACTTTCGCCCCATCGGGCCCGGAGTCAAAAACGATTTCGAGCATCCGCTCGAAACCATTGCCGTACAACTCCATCAGCGACTGCATCAACTCGACCGCGCTCGCGCGAATGTTGGGATCGGCGGCCTGCTCGATAGTGCGCACCAGTTCATCGATTTTCTGCAGCCGTAATTGAAAGGTCGTCTTGTCCAGCATGGTCGGTCCGCAGTTTGTCTCGGTAAGTTCTCGGGTAACAAACGGTCTAACTTCTTGTTTTTTTGTCAAAGGTCTCGTGAACACGTCCCGTAGGGATGAAATGTTTACAGAAACCAAGTTGCTATAAACATTCTGCTCCTGCGGAGCTAAAAGCGTTTGCATGCCGCCCAAGCCACGCTGTCTATCTCACTAACTCGTCGAAAAAGCCTCATTTCTTCGATCTTTTGAACTGAGTCACGGAAAAAAAACAAAGCGATTTTGAGTACCTCGCGCCATAAAGCAACTTCGCCCCCCTTCCAGATTTCACAGCCCGTGACGCAAGCGAAAGAAGTGCCTCCCCCAAAGCATTCTGACGCTCGCTTCACGGGCTATCCCCCAATGCCGACTTAACCCACGGGCGGGACGCCCGTGCCACAGCGCCCTACTGATACATACCAAACATCGGCGAGTGACGCTGTTCCAGGACCTTTCCTTTCCCCAGATACATGTGCACGCCGCAAGGCAGGCACGGATCAAAGCTGCGCACCGCGCGCATTATGTCTATCCCCTTGAACTTGTCCGGCCCGTTCTCTTCAAAGATCGGCGTGTTCTGCACAGCATCCTCGTACGGCCCTGGTGTTCCATAGATGTCTCGCGGATTCGCATTCCAGGGGGTGGGTGGATACGGATGGTAATTCGCAATTTTTCCGTCGCGAATAACCACGTGATGCGACAGCACGCCGCGCACTGCTTCGTGAAAACCGCAGCCGATAGCCTCGTCCGGTACTTTGAAATCTGTCCAGGTCCTGGTCCGGCCGGCGTGAAGTTCTCCCAATGCCTGTTCGACAAAATGCAGAGCACAGGCCGCCGCATAGGCCTGGAAGTAAGTGCGCGCGCGATCGCGCTCGATGGCGTTCGACCACTTCGGAATCTTCCACTCGAATTCGACCTCAGGCTTCGACATGGTTTTCGGCAGATAGATCCTGACGCTGCGGCCGGTCGCTTTCACATATCCGATATCGACCAAACCGGCCAGCGCGGTCGACCAAAGTCGCGCAATCGCGCCACCGCCCGTATCCAGCGCGAGGTGTTTCGTATCGCCCGGCTCGCCTTCGTGATACCAACGCGGTGACATGACCCAGGTGTATTTGCCGTCAAAGTCGCGCTTTTGCGGTTTGGGAATCGTCGTTTGATTCCACGGATGATCACGATGAATCGGGTTGCCGAGTGGATCTTCTTTGACGAAGATCTCTGAGTTTTCCCAGGTCTCGTAATAGGAACTGCCCAGAAGGATCCGCATGTTGACATTGATGTCTACCAGGTCGGTCGTCACCAGCTTGTCGTCAACCACGACACCCGGCGTGACATACATGGCCCGGCCCCAATCGGTCATGTTCTGGTATTTGTAGTCACAGATGTCCGGGTTATTGAAAGAGCCCCAGCAGCCGAGCAGCACGCGCCGGCGTCCGACCTCCTCGTAACCCGGAAGCGCATCGTAGAAGAAATCAAACAGGTCGTCGTGCAGCGGCACAACCTTCTTCATGAACTCGCAATAACGCATCAAACGCACCAGATAATCCGTGAACAATTGCACCGTGGGCACGGTGCCGACACCGCCCGGATAGAGTGTCGATGGATGGACGTGCTTGCCCTCCATCAGGCAAAACATTTCGCGCGTGTAGCGACTGGTCTGTAAAGCTTCGCGGTAAAACTCACCCGTAAACGGATTGAGCGCGGTCATGATGTCAGAGATCTTCTTGTAGCCATGCTTGTCGGCATTGGGCGCGTCAGTGCTTTGCGCTTTGTCCCAAACCCCGGGATTTGTTTCTTTGACCATCTGCTCGCAAAAGTCCACACCGACCAGATTGTCCTGAAAGATGTTGTGGTCGAAAATGTATTCAGCAGCTTCGCCAAGATTGACGATCCATTCGGCAATCGGCGGAGGATTCACCCCGAACGCCATGTTCTGGGCATAGGTCGCGCAGGTTGCGTGATTGTCGCCGCAGATGCCGCAGATGCGGCTGGTAATAAAGTGCGCGTCACGTGGATCCTTGCCTTTCATGAAGATTGAATAGCCGCGAAAGATCGAGGACGTGCTGTGGCACTCGGCGACTTCTTTGTTCTCGAAATCAATCTTCGTGTAGATCCCCAGCGAACCAACAATCCGGGTGATCGGATCCCAATTCATCTCGACGAGCTTTCGAGTCGGCGAGGCAGTCTTAGTTGCTGTGGCCATCTTGCTTGATCCTTTCTTAGAAAGCCCTGGGACGATAGCCCGTCGTTAGCTCGGCGCGTGCGTGCCGCCATTTTGGTTCTTTATTCAACGTGCGGTTCGTCAGCTGACGCAGCGAAGTGATGGCCTTGCCATAAAGGCCGACTGCGGAGGAGGAAAGCTTGCCACCCGGCGGTTCGTCCATGAACGGCATGAACTTGTCCGGAAAGCCCGGCATGGTGCACCCGATACAGATGCCCCCCACGTTGGGACAACCGCCGATACCCCCGGTCCAACCGCGCTTCGGTACGTTGCAGTTGACCACTGGCCCCCAACAACCGAGTTTGACGATGCACTGCGGTGTGCCATATTCAGTGGCAAAGTCACCCTGCTCGTAATATCCAGCCCGGTCGCAACCTTCGTGCACCGTACTTCCAAACAACCAAAGCGGCCGTCCCACACCATCGAGTGGAATCATCGGCGCCAGCCCGGACGCCTGATAAAGCAGATAGAGCACTGTCTCCATAAAGTTGTCCGGGTGCACCGGACAGCCGGGAACATTCACAATCGGAATTCCGGCGGGCGTTTTGAAATCCCATCCCAGATAATCCGCTAGCCCCATGGCCCCGGTCGGATTTCCTTCCATCGCGTGAATGCCGCCGTAAGTAGCGCACGTTCCGATGGCCACCACGACCAGGGCCCTGGGCGCCAGTCGATCGATCCACTCGTTGGTGGTGATTGGCTGTCCAGTCGTCTTGTCAGTTCCGAGCGCGGCCCAGTAGCCTTCGCTCTTAATCTTTTCATTGGGAATCGAACCTTCAACCACGAGAACAAACGGATCGAGTTCGCCGCGCTCGGCCCGGTACCAGTACTCCATGAACTCGTCGCCGTTTTCGTACGCCAGCACCGGATTGTGGAGATGCACTCGTGGCAAGCCGGGTATCGCTCCGAGCAGCACGTCCTCGATGCTCGGCTGAGTTGCATTCGTAACTGCCACCGAATCGCCGTCACACCCTAAGCCGGCGGTAATCCAGACAATGTGGACATCGCTAACCGGCGGGGCTTTCTGCGTAACTCGACCGTATGGAACCGTCTCTGCTCCCATCTCATGCCTTCCTTTCGTCGTTGGTTGAATGGACACGCGAGTGTAGGTGCCATCCAATCTGATAGAGATAGACCACTAGTTCGCTCGCCCTTTCGTGTGCGATGTCTGATTGTAGGGTTTTGGATTATTTGCCCGTTTGGAGGGAACTGTCTATTCGCAAACCTACGCATGCGGATGCGTAAATCTACGTATTCTTCGGGAGATCTCTACTTACGCGGGGAGACTCTAAATTCCAGTTGATTCATTTTCCTGCCGAATCAGTGATCATCCGGGTTAGTTTCCTGATTTGAGGATTGAGGTCAGTACCGGGAGCGGTAGCGACCGGGTCAAGCCGAGGCCAATAATCGAGAGTGCCGGGTGTTGTTACCCGGTCGCTACCGCTCCCGGTACTGACTTCAGGACCCTGGCTTTGTGTGCAAACTTTTAGACCCTGAGCGAGCCACGGAACCCCCTGGCGGCGTAGTAAGATTCTGCACCGTTGTGACCCACGAAGGTTCTGCCGTAGCGGAAATCACCGTAGAGGGCGCCGCCGAGTTTTCTAATCTCAGAAGGTGTTTTCAGCCAGCTCGATGTTTTCGCATCGAAATTTCCAAGTTTCTGCAGCTCCAGATATTGTTCTTCCGATAAAAGTTCAATGCCCATGACCGAAGCCATATTCATAGCGCTGTCTTTCGGTTTATGCTCTTTCCTTGACTCCAGCGCGGCGCGGTCGTAGCAGACACTTCGGCGGCCTTTAGGACTTTCTTCCGCACAATCATAAAAAATGTATTCGCCCGTTTTTTTGTCATGACCAATAACATCCGGCTCACCGCCAGTTCTCTCCATTTCACCCAGCGACCACATTTTTTCAGTATTAGCTTCCAGCCTCGCCTGTACCTTAGCCCATTCAAGACCTTTATGCCGGAGCAGGTTTTTCTCAAAACGGGCTTTCAGGGCTTTGATTAGTTCTTCACGTTGTTTTGACGACAACTCCTTCTTGATGCTGGTGGTGTTTTTCATATTGGTTACCTCTGTTGAATGGCTCTCGTCACGATTGCATCCGCCGACTTGTAGGGGCGTCCCTCCGTGGGCGCCCGCTTTATTGCCTGCGACTTGAGAAGAGCGGGCGCCCACGGAGGGACGCTCCTACAAATTACGCGACCACCAACCTTCACTATTTCCTGGCTTCTTCGAGCGGAATGATTCCCCGCCGCAGAGCGTAACGCGTCAAATCTGATTGCGTGTGAACGCTGAGTTTGTGCATCACGCGCGAGCGATGAGTTTCCGCGGTGCGGACGCTGATTCCCAGGCGCGCGGCAATCTCGCTGTTGGTGTGACCTTCGGCGGAAAGCTGCAAAACTTCGCGCTCGCGCGACGTAAGTGTTTCGTACCGATCCAAAGGCCCGGCTTTAGCTACCCGCTGGTAAGCCTCAATCGCACGATCTGAGAGTGGCGGGCTCAAATAGCGATGGCCCGCAGCGACTTCTCGCACAGCCTGAACCAGATCCGAATAGCCTGCATCCTTCAGCACGTAAGCCAGCGCGCCATTGGCCAGCGCTTCCAGCACAAAGCCTTCGTCATCGTACATCGAAAGAATGATGATCTTGATTTGCGGCATCTGCTTGTTGATTTGCCGCGCAGCTTCCAAACCATTCAGGCCTCGCATCATCAGATCCAGGACCACTACATCCGGGTTAAGCTGGCGCACGAGTTCCAGCGCTTCATGGCCATCACCAGCTTCGCCGATCACATTAAAGTCGGGCTCCTCTTTTAACAAGGCATGCAGGCCCTGTCGCACGATCCGGTGATCGTCCGCCAGAACTATGGTGGTGATACGAGTCGTCATATCGGTACGCACGCCCCTGGCGTGCTCTTACGGGTACGCGCGCCTCCGGCGTGCTCTGCTCGAAAATGGTTCAGCACGCCGGAGGCGTGCGTACCGTCAATCCAAATTGCGATCCAGGTTCCATTCTGCCGTCAGGCGCGTGCCTTTACCAGGATGCGAGTCTACCGTGAAGTTGCCGCCCAGCAGCAAGGCGCGATCGCGCATCCCGGATAATCCGCTGGATTGTGAAGCTGCGAATACTGCCTCGACCTCAAAGCCATCGCCCTGATCTTCTATTTGAATTGAAAGGGAATTCTGATCCGCCCAAATGCGCACCCTGGCTTCATTGGCGCGGGAATGACGGGCAACGTTTGTCAGGGCTTCCTGGACGATCCGGAACGCAGCCGTTTCCAGCTCCGGCTCAAGCCGGCGACCTTCGAGTCCATCATGACGAAAATTAACGTGCACCGCTGTCTGCGAACTGTACTGTCGCATCAGTCGCAGCAACGCCGGCAAGAGGCCAAGGTGGTCGAGCGTCGCCGGGCGCAGGTCGAGCGAGAGTTTTCGCGTGCGCGCCATGAGATCATTCACCAAAGCCTGCGCGCCGGCGAGATTGGCCCGCGCTTCATCCTCAGGCAAACGCGTGCTCATTTCCAGAGTCAGTTTCAATCCGGTGAGAATCTGGCCAATCTCGTCGTGTAGCTCCAGAGCGATGTTGCGGCGCTCGGCCTCCTGCACCTCAATCAGGCGGCGCGACAGATCCTTCATGCGCTCAGCGCTGTCACGGAGGGCGGTTTCATTGCGTTCCCGACGCGTGATATCACGAATCACTGCGATCACCAGTTTACCGGAACCGGACTTCACCGGACTGAGCATAATCTCAACCGGAAATTCGTGCCCATCCTTGTGACGGCCAAATAACTTTAGAGCCGCCCCCATGGGCCGCAGGTGCGGGTCGGCGACGTAATTGCCCCGGTGCATGACATGTTGAAGGCGAAAACGCTCCGGCATCAGCCGCTCGACCGGTTGTCCCAAAAGTTCTTCACGGTGGTAACCAAACATTCGCTCAACCTGAGCATTGACGCGCTCGATACAGCCCTGGCCATTGACCACCACCATTGTGTCCGGCGCATATTCAAAAATTCCGCTGACCATCTCTTCACTTTTGGTCAGAGCCTCTTCCGCGTGCTTCAGGTCGGTAATATCAAACCCGATCCCGTGGATGAACCAGGGCTCACCATCCGCGTGACGCACCATCTTGACTTCACAGTGAAACCAGACGACGTGACCATCACGGGCCAGCACGCGATAGACAGATCGTAGCGGCTCGCCCGTGAGAAATGTCTGCGCCGCCTCAGTACTCCAGCGAGCCTTATCATCCGGATGAATCTGATGAAACCAACGCACCGGATCGCTAAGCCATTCTTCCTGCGTGAATCCCAGCGTCGATTCGATCTGCGGACTGACATAAGCTTCGCCCAGGCCCTGATCCAATGACGCCATAAAAACGACTGCCGGGATTTGCTCCACCAGGATTCGATAGGTGTCGGCTATTCCGGGGGAGGCCTTGGGACTTGGGTGAGGTCCGACCCTGGAAAAAGCGGCAGGTGGGAGGGCATCTTCCAGTCCTTCGGCTGGCCCAAAGACACTGGCCAACTGCTTCAGAATGAATTCAGCTTCAGCGAATTCAACAGGCACACGTCCAGCAACGGCCCCAGGATCATGCTGACCCTTCACATGTGTCATGCGATCCTCAGTCGGCATTGACATATTTGATTGACCCAACCCTTATCTTCGAAAGTGCAAAACTGCGCCTGCGCTAGTCACGTCGGTTAGGCCGCAGAGTCAGTACCATCCGCGTGAGCGGATGGGTTAACCTGATCCCAACGCTTACGCGGGCGGTACTGACTGTGCAGCTTCGAGCTAACCTGATTCTCCTGAAGATACATCTCGCCGTCGTCGCCAGACCGGTTCCTTATTCAGAGACGCCTGCGTGTAACTTCGCAGCGCGCGAATTGCGCGGCCATAGGTCATCACCGCCTGCGACGAAAGCAAAGAGCCCGGCGGCTGGTCCATGAACGGCATGAACTTGTCAGGGAAACCCGGCATGGTACAGCCGATGCAAATGCCGCCCACATTTGGACAACCGCCTACGCCGCCGATCCAGCCGCGCTTGCCGACATTGCATTGCACGACCGGCCCCCAGCATCCCAACTTTACGATGCACTGCGGCGAACCGTACTCATCGGCAAACTGGCCCTGCTCGTAATAACCGCCGCGGTCGCAGCCTTCATGGACCGTCGCGCCGAACAACCAGGTGGGCCGCAGCGCCTCATCCAAAGGAATCATCGGCGAGCGCCCGGCGGCTTGATAAAGCATGTAGAGCAGCGTCTCGGTCAAATTATCCGGCTGAGTCGGACAACCGGGCACGCAGACGACGGGAATATCAGCCTTTGATTTCCAGTCCCAACCAAGATAGTCCGGCAGTCCCATCGCACCGGTAGGGTTTCCTTCCATCGCATGAATGCCGCCATACGTGGCGCATGTTCCCACCGCGATAATCGCCCAGGCCTTAGGCGCCAGACGATCTATCCAGGTGCAGGTGGGAATTGGTTGGCCGGTTATCTTGTCATTACCTAAAGACGCCCATGAACCCTCGCCTTTAATGATCTGTTCGTTGGGAATAGAACCCTCGATGACCAGCAGAAAAGGATCCAGTTGATCCTCGGCGGCCAACTCGAGGTAATGAAGGTACTCGTACCCGTTCTCGAAAGAGTAGAAGGGATTCAGAAACTTCACTTCCGGAACGCCGGGCAGGCCGCCCATCACGATCTCTTCGATGCTGGGTTGCGTGGCTCCGGTGAGCGCGACAGATTCGCCATCACAACCGAGACCGGCCGTGATCCAGAGGACATTGATCTTCTCTATCGGCTGCATCGAATGAAAGTCGCCCCTGCTGCCAGTTAACACTTTCCAAACGAAAAGTCTTGCCAGAAGAGTGCGCAGATTCTATCTTGAGTCGATCAAATAAGCGATAGTTTGGGACCAAATATGACGGCTGTTTCGGCACTCTTGCTCTCGATTGGTATCTGCGTCGTCGGCGCCATCCTGGAAGGAATCGCCGCCGGCAGCAATATCAAACCTCTGTTTGCAAAGCTGCGCTTTCCCTCTTATTCAGCTCCGCTCTGGGTTTGGTACAGCATCGGCGTCCTCTATTACGCAACGTACGGCTTTATCCTCTACCGCCTTCTTCGAAACGGCGGCGCTTCCATTCTCAGATCGATCGCCTTCGCCCTGGTTCTGATGATCATTGCGGCCAATGCCTTCTGGAATTATTTGTTCTTTCGCGCACAGCGTTTGTACTACGGGTTTGTCGTAGGCCTTCTATACTCGGTCGTGGCTTTTGCCTTGTTCGTTTGCTTATTACAATTCGACCGGGTCGCGGCCTGGGCCCAGGTGCCATACCTGCTGTATCTGACTTATGCGTACCGCTGGAGTCGAGGTTTGCTGCGACTCAATGGTGACTTGCGTTGACCGGGTCAGTACCGGGAGCGTTAGCGACCCAGTCAAAGCGAACCTGCATAGATGATCCCGTCGCTACCGCACCGGGTTCTGACACGACGGCCAAATGATGAACGTAGAAACAACCTTGCGCATCGCGCGCGCCACCGACCGCCTCGATGAAGTCGTGCGGTTTTATGTCGTCGGGCTCGGCCTCGACCAGCTTGGATCGTTCGAAGACCATGAGGGGTTTGATGGTGTGATGGTTGGAACACCGGGAGCGTCCTACCACCTCGAGTTCACTCATCAACGCGGACACACTGTGGGTCACGCGCCGACGCCGGAGAATCTGCTGGTGTTCTATCTGCCAGATGATTCCGAATGGACGTCTGCGGTGAATCGAATGGAGGCGGCGGGCTACAAATCAGTGCCCTCGCTTAATCCTTACTGGGATCGCCACGGCCGCACGTTTGAGGACCCTGACGGCTATCGTGTGGTGCTGCAACACGCAGATTGGCCTCAAAATGCCTGTTAGTGAAAACAGAGACGTCACCAAACCTTCTTTACACAACGGACAATCCAATGGCGATTGCCCCTGAACCTGTCGACTAGAAATTGAAAATTATTATTTGCAGTTGCGGCTGGGGCCCACGACGCCGGCCCCGATTCGGGACCGGCGTGGCGGTGACCCTGGAGTGTCGCCGCTTCGTGCGTTATCGCGACTCATTGCTACTTAGACTTACCTGAAGTCGCGGCCTTGCCCTGTACGGTGTCGGTCGTAGCTCCAGCGGCTTGACCTCCCGCTTGCACCGCGCCCTGCACCGCTCCGGTGGCAGCGCCTTTCAAAATGCCCGTCGCAACTTCCGTCGCCTTCCCGATAACCTGCCTGGCTAGAGTAATCGGACCTTTAATGCTGCGTTTCTTTGCCGAACGCTTCTTCGCTCCGGCTTTACTCGACTGAGCGCTTTTGCTCGCGCTCTTCTTCTTTAACGCGCTCTTGTTGGCTGCACTTTGTTTTTTTGCAGTGGTGACGGTCGACTTCTTGGCAGACTTCTTCGTTGACTTTTTGGAAGCCATTATTTTTCTCCTTGATGAATTAAGATCCGAAGGGACGTCCCAGTAACAAAAACTCAAATCACTGAGGCGTCAGGCTGGCCTCATCAGCAACTGCAATGCCAACTGTAGTTTCAGCTTGACCGCATGGAAACGAGCAGGGTTAGAGTCGGGCGATGTAACAAGAACAGGCAGGTCAGCTTCGCGTTGTATCAAAAGCGGTTCGTAAAGTACGCACGCACGCCTCTGCGTACGTCGGAACTGATATTTAGCCTGGCGACAGGGTTGCGGGCTGGACTTCAACTCTGCCGTTTTGGACTGGAGCGCAAGCGTCCCGCTTGCATCGTCACAAGTCTCATTTCCTTAAGATGCAAGCGGGACGCTTGCGCTCCAGTCCGGCTGCTACGCTCCGTTAGTGAAGCAGGGCTAACTGCCCGCCCTTCGCACCAGGTTTGACGCAACGAAACCCGAGATGGTTCGTGCCGGTGTTGATTTCACCTTTGCCGCGTGTGCCCACGATGTAACGCGAGCAATACTGATCGGTGCAGAGATATGATCCACCACGATGGACTCGCTTTGGCTGGTCGGGTTCGGAAGGATCGAAGGACGAGTCAGGGCCCTTTGGGTTACGCGCAATCACACCAGCCGTAACCAATGTCTGATAGTAGTCAGGACGATACCAGTCGCTGGTCCACTGCCAGACGTTACCGGCCATGTCGAACAAGCCATACCTGTTCGGCGCGTACTGCGCCACCGGTGCAATGCCGACGAATCCGTCGGTGCCGGTATCCTTCACCGGGAACTGGCCCTGGTGCGTGTTTGCCATCCACTTTCCGCTCGGACAGAACTCATCACCCCAGACGAAGGGTTCGCCGGCCATACCGCCACGCGCGGCAAATTCCCACTCCGCTTCAGTGGGCAGCCTTTTGCCCGCCCACTTTGCATAAGCCTCAGCGTCTTCATAGGCGATATGCACAACCGGATACGCTTCTTTGCCTTTGAGGTCGCTCTTAGGTCCGAGCGGGTGCCGCCAATTCGCCCCCGGCAGGTAACTCCACCATTGAAAGTGATTGTCCAGAGGCACCGGATGGTCCGGCGGTGTGTAGATCACGGACCCGGCGACCAGATTCTCGGGCGGCGCGCCCGGAAAATCTTCGGCTTTCGGAGTCCGCTCCGCAACGGTCACGTAATTTGTGGCTTTGACGAATGCTTCAAACTGAGCATTGGTGACATCGGTCTTGTCCATGAAAAAACCGTCGACATACACGCGATGAATCGGGCGAGCATCCTCAGTTGCTTTCATCCCCACCTCATCCATGTCGGGAGGATCGTTGGCGCCCATGGAAAACTCCCCACCGGGGATCCACACCATGCCGTCAGGAATCGGACTGGGCGCGGCAGTGTTGTTGGCGGCGGTCGGTTCAAACCCCGAGGGCAATCGAACGACAGTAAGCGCCTTCATGGACGGTTTCGCATTGCCCGCGCGCCACATCCACACGCCCACGCCGAGCGCCAACACTGCTAACACAACGAGGATTAGTTGCAGAGGTCGTTTCATAAAAACTGTTTAGCGAATAAAGACGCTAAGCCTACCGAAGTCTACGCCCGTGACTGGATCGCTTTCAAATCGAAATTTGAGCGTAGACCGGAACGTACCCTTCGCTCGAACTGGCTCGGCCTCTCTGATGCGCGGCAAGTCTCAGACTTGCCGGTTACGACTTCTCTGGTGACGGGTCTCCGACCCGCAACGGTCACAGACCGATTTATCAAATGAGATATCTGCCGGCAAGTCAAAGACTTGCCGCGCATCAGACGGGCAGAGCCATTAAATAGATTTGAACTCCGGGTTTGAGTGTGGACGCCACTGAGTGTCTCTTCGTGAAAGGCGAAGAGAGCTGATGAGTGAGCTTCCGCCGTCAGCTGAGAAAGTCTTCGCGGATCGGCGAGAAGATGTCGATCAGTACGACTTCCTCGTCCATCATGGTGGCGCCGTGAAGACAGTTGGAGGGAAAGTGCAGAACGTCTCCGGGTGAAGCAATGCGTTCCACCCCTTCGATGAAAAAACGAATCCGGCCACTGATGACCAGAGACATTTGCTCGTGCGGATGCCGGTGCTCGGGTGTCACCAGAAAAGGCACGAACCGGAAGCGCACGATCATGATCCTTTCGCCGACGACCATCTGCCGTTCAATGCCCTCGGCCGGATGTTCGACAGTGATGTTCGCCCAGTTCAAATGCTGAGCCACGCTGGCAATCGCAGTCGCGGCCGATTCAGAAGTGATCAGAGACATGTTTGATTAGGAGATTCTATTTGCCGGCTGCGGCTTCCAGGCCCGATCCGCCGGCGGCGAACTCGGGCTGCACGTTGACAACTCCATACAGCCGATCTTCGCCTTCGCGAATCGCGGCCATCATCCAGAGAAAATTGATCTGAGTGCCCGGCGCGGCCACGTTCGGATGATAACCCTGCGGCATCAACACGCAATCGCCTTCGCGCACGACCTGGACCAATTCCGGTTTGGCCGGATCGGTATACACAAACTGAACGCCGAACGCCGGTTCCGGCATATCGACAAACAAGTAAGCTTCCTCAAGCATGCGCGCGTGCTCGTGCGGCGGCCATGAAGTCCAATTGCCTGGGGTGGAAAAAGTGACACCGGCCATGATTCGACCCGCATCAACATTCGCGCCAATCAAAACATTGAGATCGCGTTCAGCCGGAGGCTTGCCCGCGATGATGTGGAGTTTGGGATTCGCCCGCACGTCTGCGTAGGAAACAAAGCGCGCCGGATACTTTTTGGAAACCGGCGCTGACACCTCAGCCAAATCACATCCGCCGGCGCCGGCGCTGACTTCTATCTTTGAATCTCGCGGAATATAGACGGAATCATACTGACCCAGTTTGTAGTTCTCTCCACCGGTCGAAACTTCCGCTTCACCCCGCAAACAAATCAGGCCGGTTTCATGATCGTTGTTGTCGAACGAGATAGAAGCGTCTCCGGCGTCCAGGGTAATGCGTCCGTAGTGCAGGTAACGCGCCGCCGTCTGTCCGGGCATGACCGCAGCGCGGCGGCCTTTGCCGACATTGGTGGCCGCGACGAAGCAGGTATCTTTGGAGATTGATTGTAGCTCTACTTCTTCGTTCATTGCGATTTCCCTGACCTTGAGACGAACACTCACCAAGCTGCGGAGCAGCGATCAAAGTTAAGCCCAAGGCGAGGCTTTGCGAGCCTTGGGTCAACCACCTAATTGACTCACCTCAGCAACCCGAAGGGTTGCAAAGAAAGTAGCCGGTGGTCGGAGTCCGCGAAGACCACGGGAAACCTGACGTCTGGCACCCCTTCGGAGTCTGTCGGGAAAACCAAACTCTGTGGTTCTCTGTGCGATCTCGGTGCCTCTGTGGTTGATTTCTCTGAGTAATTTCACCACAGAGGCACGGAGATTCCACAGAGTTACACAGAGAAAATCCTTTTTCCGACAGACTCTTCGGGGTGCGGTCATGATTAATGACTTTTCCGGTGGTCTCCGCAGACTCCGACCACCGGCTACTTTCTGGCAACCCTTCGGGTTGCGCCGCACTACAACCAGGGCGGGCTAAGTTCAGTCGTCGCTCTGCGACGAAAACCTCTTAACACCTCAGAGCGAAACTGTCTGCTCGGCCCAGAATTGAAACTCTCGGTGTTTGTGTTCTTCGGCCCGGGCCTGTATCTCGCCGCCGGCGACCCGGCGTATGTGTTCAAAGACGCGCGCGCCGACTTCCTCAATCGACTCGGTGCCATCAATGACGCCGCCCGCAGAGAGATCCAGATCGCGCGACATCTGTTCGAACCGCGGCGTGTTCGATGCCAGCTTCACGACCGGAGCGATCGCGTTGCCGATGGTCGTGCCGCGTCCGGTAGTAAAGACCACTAACGTCGCGCCGGCACCGACCAGGCCCGGAGTTGATTCCTGATCGTATCCCGGGCCCTGCATCAAATTCAGCCCTCGCGATTCAGGTCTTTCCGCGTATTCAACCACGCCTTCGATGCGGGTCGTTCCGGCCTTGGCAATTGCGCCCAGTGATTTGATCGTGATGTTTAGCAAACCACCCTTAACATTTCCGGGACTGGGATTCTGATTGAGGACAGCTCCGAATTTCGAAGCGTATTCCTTGTACCAATCAACCAGGCGATAGATTTCGCGGGCCGTGTCGGCATCTTTCGCGCGTTGGGCCAGCACGTGTTCAGCGCCGCAGAATTCAGGCACTTCCGTAATCAGGACAGTGCCGCCTGAGCGCACCAGCAAGTCCGCCGCCCGGCCGAGTGAGGGATTGGCGGAAATGCCCGAAAACCCATCTGAGCTGCCGCACTTCACACCTAAAACCAATTCGCTGATTGGACACTCTTCGCGGGCAGTCTCATTGACCTTTGGCAACATCGACTCGACTTCTTTCAGGCCGAGGGCAATCGCCGCTTCAGTCCCGCCCACATCCTGAATGCCGATTTTGGCGACCGGCTTGTCGAAACTCTTTTCCCGCTTGAGCAGGTACTGCTCAACTTTGGCCAGGTTGGTCTTTTCGCAACCCAAATCCATCAGGATCACGCCGCCAACGTTGGGATGATCTGCGTAGTTCGAAAGCGTTCGCAGCATCACTTCAATCGTCGAACCATCCTGGCAGCCGCAACCCTTGTTGTGCGGAATAGCAACGACGCCGTCGACATTCGGAAATTTTTCTTTTTTATAGAGAGTGAACTCAGCGATCATCGAGATCTGTTGAGCTTCATGGCTCGCGCACATGCTGGTCGGCACGATTAGGACGAAGTTGCGCGTTCCCACGCGGCCATCGGGCCGGCGAAATCCCATAAACGTGGCGCGCTCGTCCTCGGGGGTGTAGACCGGAGGAGGCGTATGCAGTTGCTCCTCGAGGTCGCGGACCACCGGAACATCGTCCGACATGTTGTCGTGCGAAACGTATTCGCCTTCCCGGATACCCAGGGAAGTGCCAATCGGCTGCCCGTATTGTCGGACGAATTCACCGGCGGGAATGTCGCGGGTGGCAAAACGATGTCCGGGAGGGACCGTGTCTCTGAGCCGGATCGTGGTCGCATCCGGCAAGGTGACTTCCAGATCCGGAAAGGTTTCCTTCTTCACTACTGCGACGTTGTCCTGCGGATTCACGATGATCGCGAACTCGCTGATGGGTGACGCAACGTCTGAAAGTGCAATTGACATTGTTCGTTTGAATCAAGCTGTTAGCACGTCAGGCAAAACCAGCGACCTGACGTTAGGGTGCAAGCGCAACCATAAACCGGGATTCTGGTCCAACTGGCTGGCGCGCTCGGCAGGTTCATCGCTCAATTGCGTCTCCAGCACGCCGCGGTAGCTTTCGCGCTTTGCCGGAGCCGTGCTGGCATCGACGATTGATTGAACGATTCTTCGGGCTCCCAGAATTGACGCTGGACCCAGCGTCATAATGTGGGTGGCCGCGCGACATTCCGCCTCGTCAGCTTCAGTCACGGTTGCTCCGCCAACTTTGAATTTCGTGATGTGATGATCGAGGACGCTCGAATAGATCGGAATCATGCCGGCGAAGTCTGCCGCGGTGGCGCCGGAACCTGGCTTGATGTAACAGAGGTGCGACGCAGCCTCAGGCTCAGGGCCCAGCCCCAGAAAAAAGAGATCGATGCCGCCCAGCGATTCCAACTTCTCAGTGTAGCTGGTCAATTCACCTTGCAGATCTGTAACGTCAGTGCGCATCGGGGTGAAGCTTTTGATCTTGCGGAAAAAGGCGTCGCCCAGGAGTCTGCGAAAGTCAGACACGAAATTGAGCGGGTTATCCATCCGCAACGGAGCCAGTGCGTCCTGCGTAAAAACGTGCAGGCGGCCGAGCACATCATCAAGGGTTGACGTCTGCGCGAGCGCGCCGACAAGGCGATACATAGCCTGCGCACCTCGGCCGCCTAAAAGAACCAATACCAGGTCACCTGATTTTGCGGCGACCGCTTCTTTGATTTCCTCTAACTGAGCGCGGCCAACTTCCTCCTCGGTGGCAAGCACCTCCGGCTCGATCCGATTTGTCTTAAGGTTGGACAAATCAGTTTCAGCTGCGGGTCTTGAGCTCTTCAACCAGAACCGCGTGCCGCTACTCGCGCCACCAGGCTCTGCTTGCAAGACTGGAGTTGACACTTGACCGCTCTCCTTATAACTCTTTGTGCGAAAGTTTGACCAGTATGACTAATATAGCGGACGCGACTGGTTTTACCATTTTAGCTTTCGGGCAATCGACTTTTACCACAGAGTCCTGGATAAGACAAGGACTGATTCAATGGCTAATCCACCCTTTTCTGTTGGCCTGCGGCGGATTTTCATGCTTGACACAAAACGAATCCGGGTGTTACACACAACCACTTTATTGCACAAATGGTATGACCTTTTACGGGATGAGAAGGGTTTGAAAGGAGTTTAGTCAGCCCTCCGGTTCCACCGGACGGCGCACTAATCAACTGATCATATGGGTTATGCGTCATTGGAACTTACTAGTAAGGTCGCGGTAGTCATCGGTGGCACGTCCGGAATCGGGCGGGCCATAGCCCGCGCTATGGCTGAGGCCGGCGCCGACGTGGTCCCAACTTCGCGCCGCATGGATCAGGTCGAAGCCACCGCACTTGAGATCGAAGAGCGCGGCCGGCGCACCCTGCGCGTCACTTCTGACGTGGTTGATCGGCAGTCTTTGCAGTCGCTCCTGGACGAAACGGTCGCCGCCTTTGGCAAGGTAGACATTCTGGTAAATTGCGCGGGCCGCACGAAGCGAGCTCCGACTATCGATTTTCCAGAGGAAGAATGGAACGCAATCATGGATACGAACCTGACGGGCACCCTGCGAGCCTGCCAGGTGTTCGGTCGTCACATGATTGAAAGAAAATACGGCCGCATCATCAATATCGCTTCCTTGTCCACGTTCGTCGCACTTTTCGAAGTGGCTCCATACTCGGCCAGCAAAGCTGCTGTCGCCTCGCTGACGAAATCGCTCGCGATTGAATGGGCGCCCCACGGTGTTTGCGTAAATGCGATCGCTCCGGGTGTCTTTCAGACACCGCTTAATGAAAAGCTTTTGCAGGACACGCCACGCGGTAACGAATTCAAAATGCGGACGCCGATGAAGCGATTCGGAAAAGTTGAAGAGTTGGCGGGCGCGGCCATTTTTCTCGCTTCGGATGCGGCCAGCTTTGTCACCGGTGAGATACTCGTAGTCGATGGCGGGTTTCTGGCCAGCGGCGTAAACCAGTAAATGTACCGCAGGCTGTCTAGCCTGCGGCGGCTTTGGCTCTCGACTGATCGTGCCCTAATTTGTAGGGGCGTCCCTCCGTGGGCGTCCCGGAATCGAAAAAACGGGCGCCCACGGAGGGACGCCCCTACAAATTAGGTCCACTACTTTTTCAACTGGTAAAGCCAACCGCAGACCGGACAATCTGCGGTACAAATTCGGCTACTTGATCTTGCTGGTAGACTAAGCGCGAAAACCATGACGGACGAACTCAAGGTCAAATCGAAAGATGAATGTCGCTGGGATCAGATAAGTCTGGGCGAGGTGATGTTGCGCCTGGATCCGGGGGCGGGCCGAATTCACACAACCCGAACCTTCGAAGTTTGGGAAGGCGGCGGCGAATACAACGTCGCGCGAGGACTAAAGCGTTGTTTTGGTCTGGACACTGCGGTAGTGACCGCCCTCGCCGACAATCCAGTCGGCAGACTGGTGCAGGATTTGATCTTTCAGGGTGGCGTCGATCAATCACACCTGCGCTGGATCAAGTACGATGGCGTGGGCCGCGACACGCGTAACGGTTTGAATTTTACCGAGCGAGGTTTCGGCGTACGCGCGGCGCTCGGTTGCTCAGATCGCGGGCACACGGCGGTTTCGCAACTAAAGCCGGGCGAAATCGATTGGGAGTTGATCTTCAGCAAAGAAGGCTCCCGGTGGTTTCACACTGGCGGCATCTTCTGTGCTCTTTCCGACACGACGCCTGCCGTTGCCAAAGAAGCAATGGAAAGCGCCCGGCGCCACGGAACAATCATTTCCTACGACCTGAACTATCGAGACTCTTTATGGAAATCGATCGGCGGAAAAGCCCGGGCGCAGGAGGTCAACCGCGAACTGGCGCCGATGGTCGACGTGATGATCGGAAACGAAGAGGACTTTACCGCCTGTCTGGGTTTCGAAGTTGAAGGACTCGATGCCGGCCATTCAAAACTCGAGGTGGAAAGTTTTCATCGCATGATGACGCGCGCCGCGAAGGAATTTCCCAACCTGAAAGTAATTGCCACGACCCTGCGGAATGCAAAGACCGCCACGAAAAACGATTGGGGCGCCGTTTGTTATGCGCAAGGCGAACTGTTTCGCGCGCCGGTGCGCGAAGATCTGGAAATATTTGATCGGGTCGGAGGCGGTGACTCGTTTGCTTCCGGTTTGATCTACGGATTTCTCACTAACAGGGGCGCGCAATGGGCAGTTGAATGCGGAGCAGCGCATGGCGCGCTGGCCATGACGACCCCGGGCGACACGACTATGGCGACCCTGGCTGAAGTTGAGCGGGCGATGAAAAAGGGCGGCGCACGAATCGCCAGATAGCTGGTTAGTACACCAATCAGTTGGCCAAAGACAGAGCCTTCATACTGGCTTCGCCACTCTGATGCGCGGCAAGTCTCCGACTTGCCGAAAAGCGAGTTCTCTTTTCTAAGGGTCTCCGACCGATCTGGTCATAGACCGATAGAGTAATTGAGGCCTAACGGCAAGTCAGAGACTTGCCGCGCATCAGGGTGGCGGAGCCATAAACACAACGATGGAAAAATCACAGGTACTTGAACGCATAAAATCAATCGGGATCATCCCGGTCGTACGCGCATCTTCGGGCGAGGAAGCCCTGGCGGCCGTTGAAGCAATCAAAGCCGGGGGGCTGTCCGTGCTCGAAATTACGATGACGGTCCCCGGCGCCGTCGGCATCATCGAACAGATCGCCAAACGCTACGGCGATGAAGTTCTGGTGGGCGCGGGCACTGTGCTCAACGCTGAAACTGCTAAAGACTGTTTGAGTGCCGGCGCCCAGTTTGTAGTCAGCCCTGCCCTCAATTTGGAAACAATTGCTTTCTGTCGCGACGCGGGCCGCGCGATCATGCCGGGCGCACTGACACCGACGGAAGTTGTGACTGCCTGGGCGGCCGGCGCGGACATGGTGAAAGTGTTTCCCTGTGGCGCGATGGGAGGCGCTTCTTACATCAAGTCTCTGAAGGCGCCGCTGCCCCAAATCGAATTGGTTCCTACGGGTGGAGTTTCTCTAAGTACCGCGGCGAGTTTTATCGAAGCAGGATCGGCAGCCATTGGTGTGGGCGCCGACCTGGTAGACATCAAAGCAATTCGCGCCGGCCAGAGCGAGAGGATAACTGAAACTACCAGGGCTTATATTGAAGCGGTGAGAAACGCTCGCGCGAAATAAGAAGGCATCCACAGATTTCGCAGATTACCCAAAAACTTTTTTTAAAGAATTCATCTAGGTAATCTGCGTAATCTGCGGATTAGCTGAGGCAAAGTTTTCAAGCGGCCTCTTCATCCTTCGCCTTTACCGCCGCCGCATCGTCGAGCGCATCCTGTTCCAGCTCAGACTCCTGCGCCTTCTGCGCCAGCAACAAGTGATCCCGCATCGTGTTCCGCGCTTCTTCCGGATTCCGATCTCGGATGGCCCGGTAAATCTCCCGATGCATTTCGGCGGACTCTTTTAGATCGTGCGCGCGTCTCACGGTTTTGCGTCGCACGTCAAAAAGCGTGGCGGCCACCATATTCATCAACGCCGTGAGAATTCGATTGCCGGACGCCGCCGCCACCATCTGGTGAAACCGCATGTCGTGGACCAGGTAATCTTCCGGTTGATCCAGAGAGGCATACATGCCGGCCATCTCTTCGGCCAGCGATGCGAGTTGATCGCCAGTGGCGCGTTCGGCAGCGAGACCGGCGATAGCCATCTCGAGCGCCCGGCGAGCCTCGAACATTTCTTCCGAGGTGAAGCGGTGCAGCGAAGCCATCAAGCTGAGCGAGCTGCTGTCGAGCACCGGAGACTCGTCGGCTTTGACTACGAAGGTGCCGGCGCCCTGACGTGATTCGAGCACGCCAACCGCGGCCAGCGATCGAATTCCCGCTCGCAGCGTCGGCCGGCTGACGCCGAGCAGTTTGGCCAGATCCCTTTCCGGTGGCAGGCGGTCGCCCGAACGCAATTCGCCGCGATGGATCATCCCGCGCAAATGCATCACTACGCCTTCCGAGGTCTGACCGCGGCGTTCCGTCTCAACCGTCTTAAATTTCATGCGATCCGAATCGGTCATACCACTTCACCCTCAAAGAAACCAACAATTACCAATCGCGTCTGCAAACTTCAATAGAAGCCGGATTCCGTCTGGAGATTCTAACCGAACAAACACCGTGTTGGGAAAGAAATTTCCTCTAGTGTCTCTTGAACAACTTTCAGAGGTATGACCACGCAAGCCCAAATCTCAGCTCGCGCTCGTGATTAGTTTCCCATTTACTCGGACATTGCGCAGGCTGAGCCCGTCGACGTATTTCACCAGGTTGCCATCGGCCACCCCATCAAATGTGCAATTGGAAAGCTGGATGTCGGTCAGATGAGCTTTTTCCAGACCTCGAAGATCGAGAGCTCGCTTGCTCTTTCCACTCCTCAGGTTTTCGACGACCAGATGGTGCAGCCTTGGTATGTGTGGACCGTTTGCGCCTTCTTCGTAGTTGAAGTCAGCAGTCACCGCTGCGTCAGATACTTGTCCAACCTCGATGTTTCGAAAATAGAAATTCTCTAACTGGCCGCCGCGCAGCGCGTTGTTCTTGAAGCGGATCGCGATATTCAGATTCGGACTGTCCATCTGGCAGTTCTCCGCAAACACATTCCGCACGCCCGCAGAGATTTCGCTTCCGATCGTGATGCCGCCGTGGCCATCGCGCATCTGACAATTTTGAATCACAATGTTCTCAGATGGGATTGGCACGCGACGTCCGTCGTTGTTGCGACCAGACTTGATCGCAATACAGTCGTCGCCGGTGTTAAAGGTGCAGTCCCTGATCAAAACGTCGCGGCATGACTCAGGATCACAACCGTCAGCATTGGGACCTGTCTGTTCCGTGGCCCCAGCCTCTCTTTCAATCTTCACTCCGCGAATGGTTACGTTCCGGCAGAGCACCGGGTGCAGTTGCCACATCGGGGAATGCCGCAGGGTCACACCTTCAATTAGCACGTTGTCACATCTGTAGGGCTGAATGAAATTTGGACGCAGGTAACTGCCTTCGCCGAAGACTCTTTCTTTTACCGGCGTGCCCTTCTCGACCATGTCATATAAAAGTCTGCGCGCCTTCGTCTGTTCCGGGTCGCCTCTTTTCCAACCGCATCCCGGGCGCCCTTTCCAGGGCCACCAATGATCGCAATCTGCCTGTCCATCAATGACGCCCTCACCGGTGATCGCGATGTTCCGCTGGCCAAAGGCATAAATGAAAGCCGAGTAACTCATCAACTCCATGCCTTCCCAGCGCGTGAAAACCACCGGCAGGTATTTCATCGGATCGCGATCGAATCTAATCGTCGCGTTCTTACTGACATGCAGATTGACGTTGCTCTTGAGGTGAATGGCGCCGGTGAGAAACTCTCCCTCGGGCACTAACACACGGCCGCCACCTGCTCGGCTGCAGGCGGAGATAGCTTTGGCGAAAGCCTCAGTACAATCGGTACGAGCATTTCCCACAGCGCCGAATCTGGCGATCGAAAAATCTCGTCTCGGAAAGACTGGCGCTTTGATGCGGCGAAGGATTCTCCGGGCTTCAATCCAGGGATCCTCCGCAAGCAACGGCTCAAGAGCCACAGCGGATGAGCCAATTAATCCGGAGACACCCAAACCGGCCCCGCTAATCAAGACGTTTTGAAGGAACTCACGACGACTGCTCATGGATCGACTGTCTCCTATTAAGAAGATCTTTGGAGTGCGGCGACTTGTCACCGCTTTCGAAAGCTGCGACGAGTCGCAGCACCTCAAAGAACCGCGACCATACTCCGGCTTGATGGATCTGCGCAAGCCCACAACTGGTCATACCCTCGGATCGCCATTCAAATAATTGGTCATAAAACAGCTTGACAGATCGTAACCGCAAGGCGGAGAATACGCGCGTTCTAAGGCATATTCATACTCACCACCGGACCGGACCCTTAAGCGGAAGGGTCGTATTGGTAAGACCACAGAGGATCGTGCGAAGCGTTTTGGGAATATTGCAGTAAGACGATTTCGGATTCCTTGAGTCATTATCCGGACGAGCTCAGCCCGTCTAGTTTTCATTAAAAGCTAAACGCTCTTTTCAGTTCGTTGCCACAACCGGTCCCTGGTGTGGGGACGCAAGAAGGTACACACAAAAACCCTTTCGAGTTGGAGGTTTCCGCCATGACTTCTTCGATTTACCGCTTCTCTCTCGCTGCCTTACTACTGTTAACGATTTTTGCTTTCGCCTCCGCGCAGGACTATCGCGGCAAGGTGCAGGGCGCGATTACTGACGAGAACGGAGCGGCCGTTCCCGGCGCTCACGTGGTCTTGCGCAATGTTGCCACTGGCGTCGAGGTGGCTCGTCAAACAAACGACGACGGACATTACATCTTTGATTTCGTCGAGCCGGGTGAATACACCGTTATGGTCGATCACTCCGGCTTCAAAAAAGCAGTCCAGGAACACGTGAATGTCCGCGTCAGAGGCGATATCTCAGTTGACCTCAAGATGGCGGTGGGCGCCGTACAGGAAACGGTAACCGTCGAGGCTCCGCCGGTCGCGGTGCAATTTGGCTCGAGCAGCACCCTGCTGACGGTCGAAAACAAAGTCATCGATCAGTTGCCGATCAGAGGGCGCAACCCCTACAACGTCGCGACGCTCGATCCGACGGTGTCACCAGGCACTGGTTCAACGTCGAACGAGAATCGTCCTTATCACCACGCCTATGCCAGCGATGTCGACGTCGGTGGAGGAACCCAGCGCGCGAATGACGTCTTGCTTGACGGCGTGGCCCTGGTTTCCAGTTACAAGAGTTCGTACACGCCGAATCTCGATGCAGTTCAGGAAGTCACGTTCCAAAAGAACGCCGTCGATTCCGAATACGGATACAGCGCCGGCGGTGTAATTATCCTGAACATGAAGTCGGGAACGAATACGTTCCACGGCACCGCCATCGCCAACTGGCGCAACCCCAGATTCAACGCGGTCACCGATCCAACCATCAAACGCACCGCGGGCGCTGACGAAACAAATTTTCGCGGCACGAACTTGAAGATTTACGGCGGCACGATAGGTGGACCGATTATCAAAAACAAGCTTTTCACCTTCACCGCCTACGAGCATTGGAATGACGCGTCGCCCCTGCCTTTCACCCTGACAGTGCCGACTGAGTTGGAGCGCCAGGGCGACTTTAGTCAATCAACCCGTAACGGGGTTATCCGCACCATCTTTGATCCCTTGACCTCAACCGGCACCAGCGGCACCCGCACCGCATTCACGGGGAACAAGATTCCCATCAACAGATTCGACCCGACGGCCGTGAAGTTACTGGCTGAAATGCCGCTTCCGAACCTACCCGGCAGCCAGGACAACCTGCAGGGATTCAAAGTTAACGAAACCTCGTACTGGAATTTTTCGGAAAGAGTCGACTGGGTTCAGTCCGAAAAGTGGCGAAGCTTCATTCGCTACGGTCAGTTCAAAGCGGTCCTGCTGGAATCAAATCCAACCGGCAAACTGCTGATGCCCATCAACGGCAGTCATCGTTACGGGATGAGCATTGCCGCCGATTCGGTCTATACACTCTCGCCCACGAAGGTCTTGAACGTGCGCGCGAACTATCATCAACTGACCGACGAATACGCGGCTGATCCATCCCTGATCGGAGAGACCGGGATTGCCAATCTGTTCCCGACGGGTTTCTACACATCGCTCTACACGTTCCCTCAATATTACTATCCCGCGTTTGACGTAGGCTCGAGTCGCATCGGCCGTCCGGGACGCGAGTTTTGGCAACACCCGCAGGGCTACGGCTTCTCCGGGCGCATGAACATTTATTCGGGTGCGCACTCGTTTAAGTTCGGCGGCGAATATCGCGTCGATCGCGGCAAGGGTGCCCGGTTCGAACCGATTACCTTCAATATCAAACAGGCGCTCACCGCCAACGCCAATTCGAGCCCTAACCTGAATACGTCCGGCAGCGAGTGGGCCACCTTCATGCTGGGCTTCATCGATAACGCTTCGATCGCGGCCCGCGTGCCCATCCAGGAAGCAGTGACGCTCGGTTACGCCACATACTTCATGGATGATTGGAAGGTCAATAAGAATTTGACCTTGAATCTCGGTTTGCGTTGGGAATACGAGCCGGGTCCGGTTGACCGCGGAAACCGCATTTCCCAACAACTGGATCTGAGCCAGCCAATTCCAGAGATGATCGCTACGCCGCCGGCGATTCCGGCTTCCGTCACCGCGCTGCTGGCGTCGAAGAATGAAAAGCAAACCTTCAATGGCGCCTGGGTATTCGCTACGGCCAGCAACCGGAGCGCGTGGAGCCGCTTAAAGGCGAATTTCTTTCCCCGGCTGGGTGGGGCATATCGCATTGACGACAAGTCGGTCTTCCGTTTTGGCTGGGGACGGTACATTTCGCCTTCGTCCAGAATTCGCGATCCCCTGGGTGACTTTGTGAATCAATATGCCGGGTTCTCTACCAGCACACCAGGGGCTACTACCGCCGTCGTCGCGGGGGGTCCAACCGGAGCGATTCCGCGCGCGACCCTGGCCAATCCCTGGCCGGCGGCGATAACTCCGATTCAACAACCTTTGGGCCAGTCACTGGGACGCTACACTAATCTGGGGAATTCGATTGGTGCGGCAAACAACGCTACTAACGGCATCGACCAATACAACCTGCGTCCGCAGGTCAACGATCGCATCAGCCTGTCGTTCCAACGTGAAATTTGGAAGAAGTTCATTGTCGACTTTAACTACTTCTACAATCACGGTTCGAACTTCCCGTATGCGGTCGACATCAACGCGGTCGATCCGGCATTTTCGTACGAAACACCCAAGTCCTTGTTCAATCAATCCGTCACCAACCCATTCTTCAATTACCTGACCCCGGACAAGTTCCCCGGAACGCTGCGCACGCAGAGCGCCATCACCATCGGCGCCCTGTTGCGTCCCTATCCGCAATACGGGGTCATCAACCAAACGAACACCTCCGGAAAAGGCGAGCGCCTGCACTCGTGGGAATTGTCTCTGCAACGCCCATTCACTAAAGGCCTGAGCGTGTTTGCGGCCTACGCCTACCAACGGGACCAAACTCAGGAGTTCTTTGATGACCTGGCTACCTTTGCCCGCCGGTTCGAATGGCGTGACACCGACACCCCGCGGCAACGGTTCACCACCGCGATAAGTTGGGACATTCCGATTGGGAAGGGCCGCGCCTATCTCAACAGCGTACCCAAGGGCGTGGATTACATCGTCGGTGGTTGGACGCTGACGACTTCGACCCGCATCTACTCGGGCCGACCATTGTTCTTCAACCAAAACCTGATCGTTACCGGCAATCCAAAAATCAGCAATCCAACTCAAGCAAAGTGGTTTGACACCAGTAAATTCTCGGCACTGCCGACATCGACGGATCCGACGCTGCCGAACAACCTGCACAAGCGCGACAACCCCTGGACGTATGATGGCCTTTACGGACCAGGTGTGTGGCAGACCGACATGACTATGAACAAGTCATTCAAACTAACTGAGCGTTTCAGACTGGAAGCGCGACTGGAAGCCTACAACTTGTTCAACCGTCTCCAGCTTGCTAACCCGACGGTCGATTTCACCAGTACGAACTTTGGCAAGATTACGACCAAACTGGTGGCTTATAACGGTCGCGAAATTCAATACGGCTTGCGTCTGGTTTTCTAATTAGTTGCCCACCTTCTGATCACCTGGAGGGGGCGCTTCCGGCGCCCCCCATTTTTTCCCGAGGCGAGAGCTTGAGATTCACAATTGCCACTGACGTACCGCGGGCTGTCCAGCCTGCGCAAGTCTGGGTTCTGAGTTGTGAAGCCCGCCGCAGACTGGACAGTCTGCGCTACATATTTCTTTTTTTGCTGGTAGTCTTGCTCGCTCGCGAATCTCTCGCCCAATCTGTTAACAACTCGACCACGTCCGGCTTCACCAATCCAGTGATCGAAGGGATGGCTCCGGACCCGAGCGTGTGCCGTGTTGGAGATGACTACTACCTGGTGACTTCCACGTTCGAATACTTTCCCGGCGTGCCCGTCTATCACAGCAAGGATCTGATTCACTGGCGCTTGATCGGTTACGCTCTGGCGCGCCCGTCGCAACTTCCGCTCGTGCGTCTCGGTCGCAACGGCGGGATCTGGGCCGCAACGATTCGTTACCACGCCGGCACCTTTTATATGGTCACCACGAACAAGTCCGAAGGCCACGGCAATTTTTTTGTCTCGACCAAAGACCCGGCGGGCGAGTGGTCTGAACCGGTGCCGCTGGATCAGGGTGGCATCGATCCTTCACTGCTCTTTGATGATGACGGCAAGGTTTATCTGACGACCGGAGGCTCTCCCGGTTGCCCCGCGCGCATCTGCCAGTCAGAGATTGATATCAAGACTGGCAAGAGGCTTTCAGAGATCAAACCCCTCTGGTCCGGCACCGGCGGCAGCAGTCCGGAAGGCCCTCATCTTTATAAGCTGAACGGATTCTACTATCTGATGATTGCCGAAGGCGGAACCGAATACGGTCATGGCGAGACCATCGCTCGCAGTCGCAGCCCGTGGGGTCCGTTTGACGCTTATGAACGCAATCCGATCCTGACGCACCGTAACTTTAAGCCCAGTCCGATCCAGGGCACTGGACACGCGGATCTGATTCAAGCGCATGATGGAAGCTGGTGGGCAGTGTTTCTGGGATTTCGCCCGGCGTCACGGCTGGCCCATCACCTGGGCCGCGAAACTTTTCTCGCCCCGGTCACATGGTCCAATGATGGCTGGCCGGTGATCAATGGTAACGGGACGGTGACGCCGCGCATGGAAGTGAAGACGTTGCCACAGCAGGCAGCGGCGCCGCCGCAGGAGCGAGACGAGTTCTCAAGTTCAAAGCTGGCGCTGCCCTGGAACTTCGTACGCAATCTCGCGTCAACCCGTTGGTCACTGACGGAAAGACCCGGCTGGCTGCGTTTGAAAGGTGCCGGAGCAACGCTCGGGGACACCGAGGCCCCACCCGTATTCATCGGACAGCGGCAGTTGTATTTTGAGAGCGAAATCACCACTTCAATAGATTTTCAACCGGCGCAACCTGCCGAAGAAGCAGGGATCGCGCTGCGCATGAACAATCGTCACCACTACGAATTCGGCATTGCGCGCGATGGCGGACAAAGAGTGGTCTATCTGCGGTACGTAATCGGGAGTATTCGCGCAGAGGCCGCCAGGAAAACTGTCGGTCCGGGCTTTGTGCGTCTGCGGATTGTCTCAACGGCTGAGACTTACCGGTTCTCGTACGCTGCTGGTGATGAGGCTTTTCAGCAACTTGGTGAAGTCGAAACTCGATATCTTTCGTCTGAGGTTGCCGACGGCTTCACAGGAGTCTTTGTGGGACTGTTCGCGACCGGTAATGGCAAAGACAGTGCCACCTCAGCTGACTTCGATTGGTTTGAATATAAGCGGATGGCGAAGACGACCTCGCTGCTGCGAATCATGAATGGTTGGTCACTTAACCGACAGATTAAATCGTAGGAGCGAAGCGGCTCTGCCGCCTGATGTGCGGAAAGGCTCCGCCTTTCCGGCCGTGGCTCTTATTTTGATTTTGCAGGCGGCGAGGCTCAGCCTCGCCGCCTGCGATAAAAGGTTTGGGGCGGGCGACGGAAAGCCGAAGGCTTTCCGCACATCAGGCGGCAAAGCCGCGCTAAGCCTTGACTGAAAAATACATGAGACGCGCAATCTTGATCTCTCTGCTTTTGCTGTTGGCGCCCTTATTAATTGTGGCCCAGGAGCCGATCACCGTCTATCTCGCCGGCGATTCAACTATGGCGCGCAAGCTTCCTGAGAAGCGGCCCGAGACCGGTTGGGGCGAAGCCCTTCAGCAATTCTTCGACGAAGCAAAGGTGCGGATTGACAATCACGCGCAGAACGGCCGCAGCACGCGCACCTTCATTGCAGAGAAACGCTGGCAAGCGATTGTGGACAAGCTCAGGCCGGGCGACTACGTCTTCATTCAATTTGGCCACAACGACCAGCCAAAGGAAAAAGCTTCCTACACGCCGCCCGCCGACTATCGACAAAACCTGATCAATTTTGTAAACGACGTGCGCGCAAAAAAAGCGACGCCGGTTCTCTTAACTCCGGTCATGCGTCGTCGTTTTGATAAGGACGGGAACTTCCAGGATTCCCACGCTGAATATCCTGACATTGTCCGCGCAGTCGCTGCTGAAAAGAAGGTCGCGCTCATCGATATGCATCGAAAAAGTGAAGCCGCGATCAAGCAGTACGGGGTCGAGCCTTCAAGAAAGCTCTTTCTCCAATTAAAGCCGGACGAAAATCCCAACTATCCAAAGGGCGTTGAGGACAATACGCATTTTTCACCGTTAGGCGCCGGCATCATGGCCAGCCTGGCCGTCGACGGAATTCGCGAACAGAAGCTGGGCCTGGCTCGATACCTGAACGTAGATACCTGGAAGATTGACAACCTGCAAGCGATCGGCGGCAATTCGTTGACCGTTACCGGCCAGCCACGAGTCATTAAAGACTCAAGTGAAAAAGCGATGTCCTTCGACGGCAAGACCGGCGGAATTCTTATTAACCGAAACCCGATTGCCGGAGCGCGAGCATTCACGATCGAGGGAATCTTTCGCCCGGACGCCGGCGGTGAATTTGAACAGCGTTGGCTTCATGTTCAGAACGATCAGGTTGACGACCGCGCGTTGCTCGAAATTCGCGTGACCGGAAATGAATGGTTCCTCGATACGTTCATCAAATCCGGCGAGAGCAGGCTGGCGCTTTTAGCGGAAAAGTTTAAGCACCCCGTCGGCCGCTGGTATCACGTGGCGCTGGTTTTTGATGGCCTGACGATGCGGCATTACGTTGACGGTCAGGAAGAGATGTCGGGACCCCTCAATGCCGCGCCGTTGGGACCAGGGAAAACCTCTCTCGGAGTTCGCATGAATCACGTGAGTTGGTTCAAGGGTGCGATTCGTGAGGTGCGGTTTACGCAAAGGGCATTGACCCCAAATGAGTTCTTGAGGAAGTAGTACCAATCAACCGCAAAGCGGTTCTGACTCAAGCCGGGGCGTTGCCGCGCAGCGGTACGTTGGGTAGATGTTAATGGAAAGACGCAACCTCGATGGAGTCTGTCGGAAAAACGCGTTTCTCTGTGCCTCTGTGAAAATCTCCGTGTCTCTGTGGTGAAATTACTCGAGAAAACACTCACCACAGAGGCACAGAGATCGCACAGAGGCACGGAGATCAATTTCTCCGACAGTTGCGCCGTGTGTCCGAATAAGGCAGGAACCCAGTGAACTCGTTTGAAACAAACAAGAATCGGCGGACCTTCATCCGCAATTCCCTGCTCGTCGCCGGTGGCGCCGCGGCCTCACGACTACTCCGAATGCCGGCGTTCGGCACAACTCTCGCCGGCGACTCGCCGGTTGCCACAACCAGGCACGGCCAGGTCCGCGGCTATCTTGATCAGGGCATCAACGTTTTCAAAGGCATCAGGTATGGCGCCGACACTTCAGCTCGACGGTTTATGCCACCGCTTCCACCTGAGCCCTGGTCCGAAGTGCGCGAAGCGCTGGCTTATGGGCCAATGTCGCCCCAACCTTCTCGCTCAAACGAAAAGCAGAGTGAAGACTGTCTCTTCCTCAACGTGTGGACTCCCGGCTTGCGCGACGGGCGCAAGCGTCCGGTCATGTTCTATATTCACGGCGGTGCGTACAACAATGGATCGGGATCGAGCCCACTCTATGACGGCGTGCGACTGTGCCGTCGCGGCGATGTCGTGGTCGTCAGCGTCAACCATCGTCTCAATGCTTTCGGCTATCTCTATCTCGCGCGTTTTAGCGGTGCGCAGTTTGCCGATTCAGGTAACGCGGGGCAACTTGATCTGATACTTGCCTTGCAGTGGGTGCGCGACAACATCGCGGAATTTGGCGGCGACGCCAACAGAATCATGGTGTTTGGTCAATCGGGTGGCGGGGCGAAGATTGCCACCTTGATGGCCATGCCGGCAGCGGCGGGATTGTTTCATGCGGCAGCCACGATGAGCGGCCAGCAAGTCACTGCTTCGGGCGCGTTGAATGGTACGTTGCGCGCGCGCGCAGTGCTCGATGCACTGAAACTGTCGCCCGAACGCGCGAGCGAGATTCGGAAGATTCCCTTTGAAAAACTGCTCGAAGTGTTGAGTACACGCGATCCCGTCCTGCCTTTCGGCGGCATCTCGTTCGCGCCGGTCCTTGATGAGCGTTCGCTGAAGCGCCATCCGTTTTATCCGGACGCGCCGGCGCAATCAGCGCAGATTCCGATGATCATCGGCAATACGCACGATGAGACCCGCGCGTTTCTCGGCGGCGACCAGACAAACTTTACGGTGACCTGGGAACAACTTCCGGAAAAGCTGATTCCCAACATGCGTGTCGATATCCAGCCTGAGATCGTGATCGCCGAATACCGGCGACTCTATCCGAAGTATTCGGCAAGCGATGTCTTGTTCGCGGCGACCACCGCCGGGCGGTCATGGCGCGGCGCTGTGATTGAAGCCGAAGAGCGCGCCAAATCCGGTTTTCCTGCTTTCGCCTATCAACTCGATTGGGCCTCGCCTCGCGATGGCGGTAAGTTCGGCGCGCCGCACGCATCCGACATTCAATTGGTGTTCGACAATATCGACAAGCCGGGCGCGACGGCGTCTGGACCGGCGGCGCAACGCATGGCCGATCAGATGAGCGAAACATTTATCGCCCTCGCGCGCACGGGCAATCCGAACAACCGGCACATCCCGGTCTGGAAGAAATACACAATGGCCCGGCGCGAAACGATGGTGTTCGATGTACCGTCGCATCTCGAGAACGATCCGCGCGGCGCCGAGCGACGATTGTTTGCGAAGGTGCCGTACGTGCAACCAGGCACGTGAGGGCGGTGCTTGATCTTGCGGCTCCGCCGCCTGATGTGCGGAAAGGCTCCGCCTTTCCCGACGGGTTGATTAGTTTCCAGCGGCGAGGCTCAGCCTCGCCGCCACCAAAAATTTATGCGGCTGTCGGAAAGCCGAAGGCTTTCCGCACATCAGTCAAAGCCGCAAATCAGGTTGAGACAAATCTTGAGATTTGACCACATGAAAGCCATTCTCTTCATCCTACTCATCGGCTGCTGGGTTTCATGCCTCGCCGCCCCGCCCGAACCAGGACTGCTCTTCTATCTTTCCGGCGATCAGGAATTCACTGCCGACTATGCCGCCGGCGGTGATCCTCAACCAAATTTCATTCGCGGCGTAAAAATGATTTCTGACGGCGCTCGCGGACGGGGCTTTGAATGCGCGAACACGCAGCTGATGTCGTACTGGGCGCCCGGCAACATCTACGCCGAACGCGGCACGCTCAGTTTGTCCTGGCGTTCGCGTTACCCGGTTGGCCCTACTCCGTTTCCTATCTTTCGTGTCGGCTACTCTGACCATTCAAGCTGGGACATGGCCTGGCTGCGGATTGATTACAACGGTCGCGGCGGTTTCGATGCTTTTGTAACTGACATCAACCTGGCGCGGATCAGAGTCTCGTACGTGATGCCGCAGTTTCCGAAGCCCAACGAATGGGTGCATTTGGCGCTGGCGTGGGACGAAACGCAGGGTATTCGGTTTTATGTAAATGGCGTTCTGGCTGCGCAGCAAAAGCAGCAGGCGGTCTTGTACGCGGGCCTCGATCAATTCGGTCCTTTCTCGCGCACGATTGGCCCAATGCAGGTCCAGAGTGACTACAACTTCACTCGCGGCGGCGATATCGACGAGCTTCGCATCTACGATCGAATGCTCTCGGATGCGAATGTGGCGTCGGTGGCCAAAGGAGTCGCACCCCAATCAATTCCCGCGTCCAAACGAACATTGTCCGATCAGGCAACGCGCGCTGAATGGCTGCTGCGCTACGGATGGAACCGCGCCGGAGATGCGCCTGAATATTTGAGCGACGCCCAGACCGCGGTGCGCAAAGTCGAAATCGTCGATGCTTTCGACCTGAAACGCTGGTGGTGGAAAGCCACCGATGGAATTCGCGAGACCACCTGGCCCGGTGTCTACAACCGCTCGCGCCTCCCTGGTCGAAACGACTATTTTCAATTACCGGACTGGGATTGTTACTCGTTATCAGGCAAGTCGATCACTTTCAGAATGCCTGATGAGCCCTGGAACCATCTGGAGATTTCCGGCGCCGCCTGGGGCAAGATGTATCTGGACGGTCCCACACCAAAGACTCTGTTTGCCAGATCAAAGGGCCAGGAGAAAACCTTTCATCAGCTTCCCTCGCCCATACGCGGCGAAAAGATTCGCTTTGAGAATGTTGAGCAGGAAGAACCGATCGGCGAGTTGTCTGCCTACAACGTGACGCCGGGCAAAGAGCCGGCCGGAAGCGCGCGATTGGCGTTTACGCTGGGAGCTAATCCGCGTGTGGCCTTTTCGCTGGGAGCTAACGCGCGGGTGGACGATCCGAGTGTTGAGCCAATCAGAAACTTTATTGCAGGCCGGTACACCGAAGATGAACGCGCGACGATCCTCGCCACGGCTGCCAATCAGGAGATAATGGCAGTCCCGGTTCATTATTCGGCCGCTTCGCTGCCGCTGGTGCACGTAATCATTCCGGCAAAAGAATGGAAAGACATCAACGACGGCCTTGATGGAATCGCCATCGACTTGCCGGCTTTGCAGGTGAAGCCTACAGCCGGCGCATACTGCCCGCTCAACATCCAGGTAAAAGATCCCTCGTGGCCGCAGCGCAACCTGCTTGATTTCAGCTTTGCCGTCAAACCCAATGAGGCGAGAACACTCTGGCTCGACACGCGTGATCGCATCCTACCCGAAGGAAAAGCGATCTACCTGACCATCGCCGGAGCGGGGGAGGACTTCGGCGCAGCCTCGCTCACCGGCGCAAGAATCCGACTGATCTTCAAACCAAGAGCTGAAGCGATCTACGAGCATGAAATCGATCGGTTTAATCAGGCGCGTGACAGCTATGCCATGCTGATCGAAGAACACACGAACAATCCAAAACTGAATCTTTACAATCGCTTTGCCGCCGACATCACCGACGTCCTGCGCGTGGACCCGAACAACTGGGTGGCCCAGACCTATTGGTTCGACAGCAATCGCGCCCACCCGAAGCCGGCCTTTACTCAACCGGTCGCGCCGAGCGGCGTGCCGTTGTGGGCGTTTCGGCAAGTGACGCAACTGCAAAACCTTTCCAGTTTCGTCAACTGGTATATCGATCAGCGGCAAATCGAAAATGGAGAATTCGGCGGGGGGCTTTCCGATGATGGCGATTTGACCAATACCTGGCCCGCGACGGCTTTGATGGGCTGCGATCCCGAAAAGATCAAGGAATCTCTCAAGCGAGAGATGAACGCATTTTATGATCAGGGAATGTTCACCAATGGACTGCCGACAATTCAAGCTGACGAGCTACACAGTTACGAAGAAGGAATTCAGGTGCTGGGCCAGTCGCTCCTGCTCGACTATGGCGATCCAAAACAGATTGAACGGGCGATGGAGACGTCGCGTTCAGTAATCAAGTTAACCGGCATCAACAGCGCCGGACACCGGCATATCAAGTCTTCCTATTACAGCGGCACCAGGGTGGCGGAAGAAGAGCCGTGGGGATATTCCAAACCAAGTTCGATTCTCGTGCTTCATCCGGGGATCATGCTGGTTGATTACAACGGCAATCCGCAAATGAAAAAGATCATCACTGAGTTGGCCGACGGTTTTCTGGCTCATCGAAAGAAAGATGTGAGCGGACGAGCCAGCCTTTCGATGGCGATCAGATTTTCGGATGACCAGGAGGTCCCAAACAATCGCGGCAGCGTCCTGCCGATTTTATGGTCCGCATGGAAGTGGACCGGTGACGAAAAGTACCTCGCTCCTTTCCGGGAAGAGGGCGCGCGCGCCCTGGATCTGATTCCCTCAAACGCTCTCGATGAGTTGAAAGTGAAAACAACCTGGGGCAAGGATCTGGTCGCGGCCCTGACCACCGGCGCGAACAATCAAAGTTCACGAAATGTCGAAAGCGCCAACAGCCAGCGCTTGAACGCGCCGCCGCCGCCGAACTTTGGCTCGCTGCATTTCGCCTGGCAGACATCCGGCGACAAGAGATTTTTGGAAACGCTTTACGCCAGCCAGATCGAGACCTCAGCCATACGCAAATACATGAACACGGAAGGCAGCATGTGGATCGATCGCGTGGATGTGCCGAACAGCGAATTGCAAAGGGCGCGGCTGGGCGGAGTCGCTTTGGTTCGCGGTTCGTTGTATCCGGGCCAGGCCGTAAGTTGGAGTTTCGCCGCGCCGGCCAGGGCTGAAGACGTGGCGATTCTGATTCCCGAAAGTACGCCTCAGTCAGTAAAGATCATTGCGTACAACCTGAGTTCGACGCCGGTCACGGCGAATTTGACTCCGTGGAATCTGGAACCCGGGAAATGGGAAGTGACGCAAGGCATTGATGGTCGCGGCGACGGTCTTGCGACCGACGGCGCGCAGACGCAACAGTCCGACTTCGAACATGACCGGCCGCTGACAATCACGCTCGCACCGCGAGCCACCACCGTCATCGAGTTGAAGCTGGTTTCAAAAGGCACGCCTTATTGGGATCGCCCCGACCTTGGCATCGGCAAAAATGACGTCGTCATCCAGGATCGGAAAGTAACGGTGACTGTTCACAGTCTCGGCGCGGTTGAGGCTCCGGCGACCAGGCTGGCGTTGATGGACGGGGACGGAAAAGTGATCGCGACTGTCGCGGTTCCAGCATTGAAGGCGCCGCTCGACCTGATGCCCAAGACAACTGCGGTCACGCTGACGATTCCCGTCGGTGCGAGCATCAAGGGTGGAAGTGTCGCTCTCGATCCGGACAGGACCGTGAAAGAGATAACCCGCGCCAACAATCAGGTGAAGCTGAATTAGATAGAAACGAGGTCAGTACCAAGAGCGTTAAGGACCGGATCAGTACCATCTGCGTCAGCAGATGGGATAAGGAAGTTCCTCTCTAAGAGCCACGAGACTTCTTTATCCCATTCGCTTACGCGAATGGTACTGACCCGGTCGCTACCGCTCCCGGTACTGACTCCAATGCTCTACAATCATCCTATGCGGCCTGCATTCATCCTTTTTGGGTTGGCTCTCCTCGCTTGCGCTGCCCAGGCGCAAGGCACGCCGCCTCGTCGCGAAGACCCGCTGCAACGCAAGCTGCAAAGCGTCGTCCAGCTCGAGATGCTCGAAGCTGCGATGTCGCGGCGAACGGCTTCTTCAACAGATCGAAACACAACGTTGGCCGAAGTCAGAGAAGACTTCTGGCGGATTCAGCTCGCCAACGATGACTTAAGAACTTCCCTCTCCAGCCAGAACGCCATCGACTCTCGGATGGTCGCGAAAACCACGTCTGAGATCAGAACGCGCGCCAAACGTCTCAAAGAAAACCTCGCTCTGCCTCGTCTTGAAAAAAGCCCGGAATCTCAAGTGGTCCCTGCTGCTCCCGTAGACCTCCGTGCTTCCATCGCCAAACTCAGCAAGCTGATTGAATCGTTTGTCAGCAACCCAATGCTCAGCCAGAAGCACGTCGTTGATGCCACCCTTTCGCTCCAGGCCAGCCGCGACCTGGAAAACATAATCGCCGTGAGTGGCGAGATCAAGAAAGTCGCCGCCAGGCGAGAATGATCGAGGCGAGCTACAAAGCAGCGATAGAGCTAAGCCCAAGGTGAGGCTTTGCGAGCCTTGGGTCACACACATCCTAAGATGATCGAGCCCCGAAAGGGGCGACTGCGATCACTGGTAATCACGCGGCCGGTGTTGCGAACTCTCTGTCGCCGCTTCGCAGCTCTCCAAATTTAGCCAACCATTACCCAAGGCTCGCAAAGCCTTGCCCTGGGCTTAACTCTAACCGCTGCTCCGCAGCTGGTTGAATGTTCACGTCTAATGCCGAGGGGCCGCGATTAGATCGGTACCACGGCATCAGAGCTTCCTTCAGTTTGTCGGACCACGATAGGGTTCATTCGCCTTCCCAGATCGGGTAAGATGCCTTCCGATCAAGTAAAGACTTACGACACAAAAACATGGACCAGCTCAGCGTCATAGAATCGCTGTTCGGTGTGAAGCGCGCACTCATTGGCGTCATTCATCTGCAAGCCTTGGCCGGTACGCCCGCAAACAAGTTCGATGTGGCTACGATCAAATCAATGGCCGTCGAAGAAGCGCACGTATTTAAAGATGAAGGCTTTCACGGCATTGTGATCGAAAACACTCACGATCGTCCGTACCTGAAGACCCAGGTCGGACCTGAAATCGTCGCGGCGATGTCAGTCATTGGCGCAGAAGTGCGCCGGGCCGTGGCGCTGCCGCTCGGCTTTCAAGTACTCGCCGGCGCAAATTCGAGCGCGCTGGCGGTCGCTCTCGCCTGCGCAGCGAGTTTTGTGCGCGTGGAGGGATTTGTGTTCGCGCACGTGGCGGACGAAGGAATAATCGAAGCAAGCGCGGGCGCTTTGTTGCGCTATCGCCGGGCGATCGGAGCCGATCACATTCGGGTTTTTGCCGACGTGAAAAAGAAACATTCGGCGCACGCGATTACCGCCGATGTTGATCTTGTCGAAACGGCAAAGGCCGCGGAATTTTTTGCAGTTGATGGCGTAATAGTCAGCGGCCTCGCCACGGGTGAACCGGCCGACCCTGGCGAAGTGGAAGCCGTAGCCGGAGCCGTATCGGTGCCGACGTTCGTCGGGTCCGGAATTACCGCAGAGAATATTAGTAAGTTTTCCAAAGCAGACGGATTAATTGTCGGATCATCAATAAAGAAGGACGGTCATTGGGCCAATCCGATTGATCTGGAGAGAACTCGCGCTGTGGTCAGAGCATTTAACGCCTAACGATGCTTTGCCTCAAAGACCGAGAGGGGCCTCTAATTCAGACCGGGCTTTAGCCCGGTGATGCACAGAGCGGTAGCACGAGAAACCGTTGAAACGGCAATCACATACTTGACTCCGCGCGGGCTTCCGTCGAACTTCGCTGCGCTGCAATGGCTCTGCCACTCTGATGCGCGGCAAGTCTGCGACTTGCCGGCTGCGAGCCCTTCTTTTTCATCGGGTCTTCGACCCGCGAAGGTCAAAGACCGCTTAGACTAATGAGCCACGTATCGGCAAGTCGCAGACTTGCCGCGCATCAGAGTGGCAGAGCCATCGCTTGATGAGTCAAGTATGTTGGTGCCGTTGAAACGGTTCCTCTAATTCTGCGGTTTTGCACACGGGGCTGAAGCGCGGTGTGAATGAGATTAAGAGTCTCAACTTTTGAGGCAAAGCTGTTTAACCATGCTAACTGCCGGCACAAAACTTGGCCATTACGAAATCCGCTCAAGAATCGGCGCGGGTGGTATGGGCGAAGTCTATCTGGCCTACGACACGAAATTGGATCGGAAAGTAGCGTTGAAGGTTCTGCCTGCTGAGTTGGCCACCAATCAGGATCGAATGCGACGGTTTGTGCAGGAAGCGAAAGCGGCGGCGACGCTCAATCATCCGAACATCGCGCACATTTACGAGATTGGCGAGCACGAAAGCCTCAAGTTCATCGCGATGGAATTCATCGACGGTCAAACGCTGACCCAATTGATGAAATCCGGAGACGACAACCTCGCCAAGTTCCTGCGGCACCTGCAACATGTCGCTGAGGGCTTAGCTAAAGCCCACGCTGCGGGCATCGTCCATCGTGATCTGAAACCCGACAACCTGATGGTCACGCGCGATGGCCATGCAAAGATCCTCGATTTTGGTCTTGCGAAATTAGTCGAACCTGTGCAGCACAGCGCGAACCAAGGGACGAGCAGCGAAGTCGCCACTATCCTCCAGGAACAGTCTACGCCCGGCATGGTTATGGGCACGATCGGCTACATGTCACCTGAACAGGCCCAGGGTAAGACCAAAGAGATCGATCACCGTTCTGACATTTTTGCTTTCGGCTGCATCCTGTTCGAAGGCGTCACCGGTCAGAAATGTTTTGCCGGCGCTGATGCGATCGATTCTCTGAACAAGATAATTCGTGAGCCGGCGCCGTCGCTGAGCGAATTCAATCCTTCCGCGCCGGCGGATCTGCAACGAATTGTCCGTCGCTGCCTGGCGAAAGACCCGGATGAACGCTATCAGGCCATCAAGGATGTCGCGCTTGAATTAAAAGAAGTACGACATGAGCTGCAGACTATATCGGGCGACGCGACTCTCCCGCCCGCGACGGAAAAGTTCGGAGTCCCGCCTTCAAGCAGAATATCAGCCGACGACCCAACACTTCCGCCTGAAGGCGGAACTCCAAACACCCATGTATCGAGCCCTGATTACGGCGCGAGAGGAAGCAAACAACGCAAGCTCGCGATTGTCCTGGGTGTCGTTGCTTTAATTCTGTTCGGATTCGGCGTCGCAATCATTTTCAATTACCTGCGCCCGAAAGAATCCGCTGCGGCGATTGATTCGATCGCGGTGCTGCCGTTTGTCAATCTGAATAACGATCAGAACATTGAGTGGGTATCCGACGGTCTTACCGAAAGCACCATCAATAGCCTGACCCGACTGCCGAATTTGAAAGTGATCGCCCGCAGCTCAGTCTTTCGTTACAAAGGAAACCAAACTGATCCGTTTAAGGTGGGCAGGGAATTGGGCGTGCGTGCCGTTTTGACGGGCCGCCTGATGCAGCGCGGAGATGATGTGATCGTTAGCGTTGAGTTGGTTGACTTGCGTGACAACAAGCAACTGTGGGGTGAACGGTACCAGCGCAAGATGGCTGATCTGCTGGGCGTTCAACGTGACATAGCCCGCGAGATTGCCAGTAACCTGCGTCCAAAGCTTACCGGCGAAGAGCAAAACCGCGTCGCTAAAAACTACACCCACAACTCAGACGCCTACCAGGATTATCTCAAAGGACGTTTCTACTGGAACAAACGCACGCCGGCTGACTTTCGTAAAGCGATCGGATTTTTCCAGCAGGCCATCGGTAAGGATCCAAACTATGCGTTGGCCTATTCCGGTCTCGCCGACTCCTTCGCTTTGATGTCAGTTTACGGTGGCGGCCCGCCGGTGCAATGGATGCCGCAAGCCAAGGCCGCGGCCCAAAACTCCCTGAGCCTGGATGAGAGCCTGGCGGAAGGCCATGCCTCGCTGGGCCAGATCATGGCGTATTACGACTTGGATCTTAACGGCGCCGAACGCGAGTATCAGCGGGCGATTGCCCTTAACCCGAACTATGCTTCCGCACACCAGTGGCGCGCCGAAAATCTTTCAGCGCAGGGACGGGTCGATGAAGCGCTGGCCGAAGCGCAACGCGCGCTGGAACTCGATCCGCTTTCGTTGATTATCAATCGCAACTACGGCGATTGTCTGGTTGATGCTCGCCGCCTCGACGAAGCCATCGAGCAATACCGCAAGACCCTCGAGATCGATCCGAATTTCGCCACCGCGCACTATTTTCTCGGACGAGCCTACGAAGCAAAGGGCTCGTACGATCAAGCTGTGGCCGAGTACGTAATGTCAGCCGAGGTCAGCGGCTTTCATGCTGATGATTTGGCAAAGATGAGGGAGGCTTACGCTAAAGGCGGATGGAAGGCCTACCTGCAAACATCTCTGAACCAGATTCTGGACAGGTCGAAAGAGAGTTACACACCGCCATTCATTCTGGCCGGGATCTATGCGCGCCTGGGCCAGAAGGACGCGGCCTTCGCCTATCTCGAAAAGGGACTTCAGGAACACGATTTTAGAATCACGCTCGTCAGGGTGGCATTTGAATTTGATTCGCTGCGCTCCGATCCGCGTTATGCTGATTTGGTGAAACGAATCGGATTGCCGCAGTAACGCAAACTGTTAGTTTGCGATTTCTAAAACCAGAGTAAAAGAGAAACCCAAACACTATGGCGCTAATTGGAGCTAATGAACTTAAACGTAAATTACTGATCTCGTTTGAGGGCCAGCCTTACCTGGTCCTCGACGTTTTCTTCGCATCGCCGACGGCTCGAGGCGGAGCCACGATGGTCCGCACGCGTCTGCGTCACGTGTTGACCGGCGCGGTCATGGAGAAGAGTTTCCGTTCGAGTGAGAAGTTTGAAGAGCCGGATATTGAACTCGTGCCCGCGTCGTTTCTTTATAACGACGCCGAAGGCCTGCATTTCATGGACGAGAAAAGTTTCGAGCAGTTCGTGCTTTCCAACGAAGCCGTCGGCAGCGATCGCGAATATCTCAAGGACGGGGTTTCGCTCCAGGTCTTGAAATACAATGGCGCGGCCGTTTCGCTGCAACTCCCTCAATACATCGAACTCGCAGTCGTATCGACGGAACCGGGTCTGCGGGGTGACACCGCCGCCGGGGGCGCCAGCAAACAAGCGACCCTCGAAACTGGTCTGGTCGTTCGCGTGCCGCTTTTTATCAAGGAAGGCGAACTCGTGCGCGTGAATACGCAGACCGGCGAAGTGATGGGCAGGGCCTAAACGGCAGTTAGCTTCCTCAACGGAAGACATCCTGCTGTACTGGGAGATGCTCGGTTCCGATTAAGGCGCCTCCGGATGACAGGCCGTCCTCATCGTTTGCATTAGAACGTCGCTCAATCGTTTCAAATCTGGCGGCAGTTGATCGCGGGTGTTGTCATACCATTGAACACTAGTCGGTTCTTCCGCTCCCATTCTTAGTTCGAGTTTGTAACCGAAGGCATCGGGCGCGGCCACGTTCAGGTCAGGCCGGCTCCATCCTTTCGGAGCAGCCTGCGAAACGGCGTCCCTCAACGTTTGCATTTGCTTTGGACGAAACGTGCTCTCACAACCCTTGCGCACGTCCTGGGACGATGTGGGCTCCTGGTATTTGTACTTGCCTTCTGAATCGACCGATAAATTGCCGGTGCCCACGCCCGCAAAGCCACCTGAAGTGGTGAGCTTCAAAGCCCAGGGGCCTTTCTGAGTTACCGGCTCGATGCCACACGACCCGGAAAGGACCAGCAAGAGCGTCAGAAACATTGGGGTGAAGTGCGACATGAGAAAACTATACGCCTATGAAAGATTGATCGCACGACTGATTCTTCGGAGGAGGACAAATCCGGCGAATGGAACAACGAAGACCAGCGGAATCAAAAGCACGAACGCTGAATGCTCCCAAAAGTCTGCCTGACGAAACGCACCGTTCAGGAATGGAATCCCCAGAGTGGTGCTGTAATAAATTGCGAGCGGAAAAAGACAGCGCTGGAAGGACTGGAGCGCAAGCGTCCTCGCTTGGCTTCTAAGAATGGACGTCCCGGTGTTGCAAGCGAGACGCTTGCGCTCCAGTCCAGAATCTCCGCTACTCAGAAAGTCGCTGATGACATACAGCAGCAAAAGGAAACCGAAATAGATAAGGATTCCTTCGAAGCGATGCAGTTGACCTGGGCTCAAGAGGCCGCTCTCAATGTGCATCGATCGCAGCTGTAAAGCCGTAGTAATGCGCACGGTGTTAGCCACCAGGGTCACCAGGTATGCAATCAAAGCCGCGCAGGGAACGAACTTCCACGAAAGACTCTGCGAACGGTTTCGCCAAAGGTGGCCCAGCGACAACATCAGGAAAGCCGTGATCAGGAAATTTACTCCAGCGCACGAGGCCGCAATCAAAAAATTATGGTCGCCATTGATGTAGCCGGCATGGGACTCGAATTGAAAAGATTGGCCGCTGACCAGTTCGACGAGCGCGGTAGTCGGGGCCAGAATCCAGCGGAGTTGATTGACGCTGGTTGTTGAATAGAAGAATTTGAGGCCGACGGCGCAGAGAAGGATGACAATCAACTGGACGAGATGGTTCGCCTTACGACTCGTTAAGGAGTGGGAGAGCTTTCGTCGCTTTCGTCCAGTAGGGACGAAACGTTTATAGAAATCAGACTTCATAAAGAGTATCCGCTCCGGAGGAGCGGAATACTCGCGTACAAGGTTGCGCTCCGCTGGAGCGCCGGCTCTGTTGTTGGCATTAACTATAAACATTTGGCTCCTCCGGAGCTTCCTGACCTAAACTCGGTCTATCTGAACCAGCGTCCGCCGGCACCGACCAGTCTGATACCACGCCAGCGCGCGAACATCACGGCACCGATCAGGAATGCAGCCAACAACAACCAGACGATTTCGGGCTCGCTGCCGACTGCCATGTCGCTGACGCCAACCGGCAACGGTAGCGGCTGCTGCACATCTTCGGCCTGACCGCTGGTGTTCGTCACCTTCTCGCGCACTGCGATGAACGAGGTGTACTGGGTCAGCAGGTTGTACTTCAAACCGAGCGCAGTTATTTCTTTTACTTTCTCAGCCGGTGGAGTTCCGAACCCGTAATCCGAAAGTTCGGCTATCCGTGAACGCGCCCATAAGTATCGCAGCGCGCGATTACCTTCGTCGGGAGAGACGGTGGAAACATCCAGGCGCGTGGTGTAATCGCCCTGACCTGACTTTCCGTGCAACTCAAACGTTCCGCCGACTGAACCACGCCATTTGCCAAAGAGAATTACCGGACGCTGGGCCATCAAGTCCGGAAAGTGGGCCGGGTGTACGTCGTAGGTTTCAAAACCCGGCGAAGTGATTTGAATATCGGTCAGCACCGGCGTCTGAATGTACTCGCGTAACTTCGCGGCCGCCGCCGGAGCTTCCGACGGATTGGTTACGATAAATGGTTCACCCATTCCGGCTTTGGCCACACCTTCGATCAGGTAACGATTTACTGACGAGCCGATACCAAACGCGAAGACATTGGCTTTATCCAGATGGTCACGGATGTAATCAAACACGCCATGTTCGCCGGAAACGTACCCGTCGGTTATCAGCACGATGCTGCGCGAAATTGTCGTCTGCCGCGGAATCTTCATGGCCTGTTCGACGGCCGGCAACAGTTCGGTGCCGCCGCTGCCACGCTGTTGTTCAATCAAACCAATCGCCCGAGTGATGTTCTCCTGATTTGCCTGAAGGGAGTTCGCCGAAAGCACCGCAGAGTCACCGGCGAACAAGACAATATTGAACAAGTCAGTCGGCCGCAATTTTCCGATCAGGTCGCGGAGCAACTGTTTGGAGGTTTGTAGCGGAAAGCCATCCATCGAGCCTGAGACGTCTACCACGAAAATGTATTCCCGCGGCGGAATGTCTTCGGTCACGGGCCGCTGCGGCGGCTGGGCCATGTAGAGGAAAAAGTTTTCATCCTGCCCCTGATAGAGCAGCAGGCCAGCAGCGATCTGATTTCCCGCCAGCCTATAGCGCATGATGAAATCACGATTGCCCTGGAACGGATCCGCATCGTCCATGGTCATTTGCGCGACGGTGTTGCTCAACCATTGCGGAGTGATCTGGTGCGAAGTGCAAGCCAACTCCTGAATAGGCAAGCCGCCTGAAATCCGCGCCGAGATATGCAGCGCGCTGGTTGGCTTTTGCCCTTCATGCGTGTATGGGCTCTTGACGAACTTATCGGTGTTAGCGGCGCCGGCGGACTTTTCGGATGAATAGCGCGGACCCACGACGGTTGGATACACGAGTTCGTAAACACCATCGGTCGGCACCAGCAGTTCGGTATAGCGCAGCTCAATCTCGACCTGTTCCTGGGGCATAAGATTGGCCAGATTCATCGAAAACACGTTCGGCCGATCCTGCTCGAGCAAAGAAGCGCTCTTCCCTTCCTTCTTGGCCGTCTCGAATTCCTGCTTGGCGGCTTCTCTCTCTTTGATTTTGGCGACGATGACCTGATCGCCGATGCGCATGCGCATTCCGTAGACGGCCGCGCGGGTTGAAGCCGGAAAAACATAAGTCGCATTGATCGGCCGGCTTCCCTCATTGCGATAAGTCTGCAAGACCTTAACGTCGGCGATGACGCCCGAAATCGAAATCTCAACCTTGGTGTCCTTGAGCGGCAGGTGATCCACGTTGGGATCTCCCTGAACAAAGAAGTACGGTGACAGAGTTTTGTCGGCCGCCGTCTGGTCGCCTTCGCTTTGGGCCAGGACGGGGGAAGGCATTGTGGAAATAGCAAGCAACACGAAGCACATGCCTCGCGCCAAAAGTTTACTTAAGTCAATCATGGGATCAGCTCCTGATAATCTATTGAGGGCCGAGGCCCTCTGAATTACAGGGCGATCCTACGATTCCTTTGAGATGGAAATAATGTTGGCTACCACATGAGGCGATTGCATTAACCACATCGGCGGGACGGGAGCGGCCACCGGAGCCTGAACGGTGCTGTCGCAGTTCGGACTGTGCGCAATTTGGGCCTTTTTGGGTTTTGACCTTTTTTTGTAGCCCAGGCGTTTACGCCTGGGAATGAAAGGCGATAGTTTTTCAAAAGCCCCATTAATGGGGCTTTATTAGCACCCGCTTTTCTCACCCAGGCGTAAACAGAGTGTGTCAGAACCGCGAGCGCTAGCGACCGGATCAGGAAGTTTCCTCGAATCAAAAAAACGAAACCTCGCGGAAAAGGATTACAGCGAACCGGTCCGAGATAAATCTCGCGGCTCTTCCTGATCCGGTCGCTACCGCTCGCGGTTCTGACACGGCTTCTTTACGCCTGGGGTGAGAAAACGCAGACGCAACAAAAAACCCCATTAATGGGGCTTTAAACCAAACGCGTTTTTCTGGTCCCAGGAGTAAACCCCTGGGCTACGGAAAAAGTCATTCCATCCCCGATCAGTGGTTCTTCACCATCAGACGGCCACGAAACAACACCGTCTCTCCCGGCTTCATTTCATAAAAGCCGATCTTCAGTTTCTTAACTTCGGCCGCGAAAGTGTCTGAATTCTGAGTAATCCCCTCAAAAGTACCAAAGTGTTGAGGAATCGCGGTCTTCGCGCGCACCGATTGTGCGGCTCGCGCGGCCATCCTCGGCTCCATGCCAAAGTGACCGCCGATATTCAGCAGGGCCACGTCGATTGCATAAGTCTCGCCAATCGTTTCCATGTCCCGAAAGTAGGCCGTGTCGCCTGAGTGATAGATGGTTGGGCCATTCTTGATGATGATGACAAACCCCGCGGGATTCCCGCCGTAAGCTCGCTCAGCCTCGTTTGGGCCGGCTTTGGGATTGAAGACACTGCTCGAATGAACCGCCATGGTCATCGCCACAGTCACTTCGCCACCTGCAATTTGAATCTCGCCGCCGATACCCATGATCGCGTCGGTGCCGGCTTCTTTGGCGGGAAAATCTGCGAGCTTGACGAGGTTTCCGGCCAGTTCCGGATTGCAGATGAGCGCCGCACCGGTTTTCTTCGCAATCGCCACAGCATCTCCCACGTGATCGCGGTGACCGTGCGTAATCAGGATGTAATCGGCTTTGATAATCGCGTTCAACGGATCTTTGCCGTCTTTCGCTTCAGGATTGGATGGATTTGAAAGCCACGGATCGATCAACAGGACCTTGCCGTTCGGAGTTGTGATCGAGAAGGCCGCATGCCCAAACCATTTCAGCTTTGTCTCCTGAGCTGCTGCCTGGTTGGCGAAGGTCGGGAACAGGATGAAGGAAATAAAGGCAATGCGTAGACTTTGTTTACTCATATTCTTATTGATTTCTTTGATCGAACAACAGGTTCAGATCTATGGTAACGACAACCGCAAAGCGGTTGAGACCTTCAGCCCAGGCTCGACGTTTCGGCAACCCTGAGTAACGCCCAAACACGAAATCGCAACCCTGTCAGAGTCTGTCGGAAAAAACCGCGTAGCGGTGAAATGTTTATAGAAAGGCAGGACCAATTGCGACTTGTAGCTCCTTTGGGGGCGCAACCAATCGTCCTTCGCCCATAAATGGGCTCTCTGGATCAATGGGCTGGCTTTCTATAAACATTGCATCCCTACGGGATTTTCCGGGAGACTCTGTCAGGGTTGCGGCTCGTCGCTGGATGATTAACACCAACGAACCGATCCGACTTTCAATTTTATCCTACGCCGATTCAACTTCATTCAACCTCCGCTCAAGAAACCTTCGCTCGCTCTCATTCGTCACCAACTCCAGCGCCCTCTTGTAATTCTCCGCCGCTTCACCATTTGATCCACGACGCCGGTACAAGTCCGCGCGCGCTGCGTGCAAAAGATGATAGTTATCCAGCAACCCATCGACCGCAAGCTCATCTATTAAAGCCAGAGCGCGGTCGGGCCCTGTCAGCATGGCAATCGCGACCGCCCGGTTCAAAGAGACTATCGGCGACGGCTGGATCCTGAGCAGCAGATCGTATAGCCGCACAATGGCGACCCAATCAGTGTCTTCTGCACGAAGCGCGCGGCAATGTTCCGCGGCTATCGCCGCTTGCAAAGCAAACGGTGCGGGTTGACGCCGTGAAGATTCAGCAACGAGCGGTAAAGCTTCAGCGATTTGCGCCTGGTCCCAAAGACTTCGATCCTGCTCTTCAAGTACGATTAGATCGTCGGCTTCGTTAACACGGGCTTTCCGCCGTGAATCGTGCAGAAGCATCAATGCCAGAAGGCCCGTGGCTTCTTCTGGCGGATACGGGGCCATTGACATCCTGATCAGACGCCCAAGTCGTATCGCCTCGGCACAGAGATCGGCGCGCACCAGCGATTCGCCACGAGTTGAAGCGTAACCTTCATTGAAAATCAGGTAGATAACTGTCAGCACGGCGTCGATGCGTTCGGGCATCTCCGCCACCTCCGGCACTTTGAATGGGATGCCGGCGTCGCGGATCTTTCGCTTCGCCCGCACCAAACGCTGGGCCATCGTCGCTACCGGCACCAGAAACGCGCGGGCGATCTCGTCAGTCTCCAGGCCGCACAGAGTTCTCAGCGTCAAAGCGACCTGCGCTTCGGGCGCCAGCGCCGGGTGACAGCAGGTGAAGATCAGCCGCAAACGATCGTCGGGAATTTCGCCGATTTCGAGCGGCGGCTGCTCCGTAGTGGTGGGCAATTCATACGAAAACGATTCCAATTTTTGCTGGAGATTCGTCTGGCGGCGAAGGCGATCGATGACTTTGTGCCGGGCCGTTTGAATGATCCAGGCGGCCGGCGAGTCAGGAACACCTTCGACCCGCCATTGATTGACAGCCGCCGCAAAGGCCTCCTGGGCCGCGTCTTCCGCAACGTCGAAGTCGCCAAACGATCGAATCAGCGTCGCGACAATGCGACCCCAATCGGATTTATATGTCGCCTGGACTGCGGCGTTGCTGTCTGCGAGCATGACGCATGGTAAGAAGTTTTCGCGAGAGTGTCGATTCGGGCGGGCGCCGTTCGACTAACAGCTAGAACCGCCTGCGGTAGCGGGCGGTTTAACCGTGGTGTTCGTAACGAAGGCCAACCACCCGCTGCCGCAGGTGGTTCTGACGGAGACAAACTGATGAAATACATGCTGCTGATTTACCATGAAGAAAAAGCCTGGGCTTCGCACACTGAGCCCGAACGGCAGGAAATCTATCGCCAATACCGCGAGTTGATTGAGGAGCTCACCAGGGACGGCAAATATCTGGTCGGCGATCAACTACAGCCGAGCGCTACCGCCAACAGTGTACAAGTGCGCGAAAACAAAACCCTGATCACGGACGGACCGTTCGCAGAAACGCGCGAGCAACTCGGCGGCTTTTTCCTGATCGATGCCAAAGATCTCGCAGAAGCAAATGCTATCGCGGCGAGAATCCCATCAGCCCTGAGCGGCACAATTGAAGTTCGACCGGTCGTCGCAGAGACGGCGGCGAAGACTTTGGCCGCGAATTGACGCGGATTCACGCAGATAGAAGTTTGGAGTTCCGCCTTCAGGCGGCGCCGCGTAAACGCGGAACTCCAAAACCTAATGCTATTCTGCGTTCATCTGCGGCTAACTAAGGAGCGAACTATGAAATACATGTTGCTGGTTTACATGGACGAGGAAGCCATGACTGACGAAGAGCGTCAGCATTGTTACGTCGAATCGGCGCAATTGACACAGGAACTCAGTTCGAAGGGCCAGTACCTGGGCGCCGGGCCGCTGCATTCGGTCGCCACCGCCACCAGTGTGCGCGTGCGCGACAACAAACGAGTGGTGACTGATGGACCCTTCGCCGAAACACGCGAGCAACTGGGCGGCTACTATGTGGTCGAAGCGAAAGATCTCGACGAAGCGATCGGGATTGCCGAGCGCATCCCTCCGGCACGTTACGGCACAATCGAAATTCGACCGGTAATGGAGATTCCGGGACTGCCGGATAGGAACTAAAAAATGAAGTACATGCTCATGGTCCATCACGACGAAGACGTGCTCACGGCTATCGGCGAAAGCGAGTTGCAGCAAATGCGGGCCGAGTCCGTGCGGCTCGCTAACGAAATTAATTCGCAGGGCCAGTACGTGGATGCCGCACCGTTGCAGCCGGCTGCGACCGGGATGTGCGTGCGAATGCGCGACGGGCAGCCACTAATCACGGACGGGCCGTTTGCCGAAACGCGCGAGCAACTGGGCGGCTACTTTTTGGTCAACGCAAAGGATCTCAATGAAGCGTTGGCGATCGCTGCGCGCATCCCCGGGGCGCGGATTGGGACCGTCGAAGTTCGGCCGGTAGTGCAGCTCGACGGACTGCCGGAGAAATGAAGTCAGTACCGGGAGCGGTAGCGACCGGGTGTTTGTCTCTGGGCCAATGGACTTGTTGGTGAGGAGACCCGGTCGCTATCGCTTCCGGTACTGACTTCATGTCACCACTCGACTACCGACTGTTAGAAAAGTAAGGAGATACAAGATGGCAAATCCATTTGTGCATGTAGAACTCAACACCACTGACGTCGACAAAGCGAAGACGTTTTACGGCCAACTCTTTGACTGGCAACTTGAAGACATGAAAATGGGACCGAGTGACACCTATACGATGATCAAAGTTGGCGACGGAACCGGCGGCGGATTACTCAAGAACCCAATGCCGGGCGTTCCTTCTTTCTGGTTGGCGTATGTTCTGGTTGACGATATTGGAACAGCAACGAAGAAGGCGGCTTCGCTCGGCGCTAAGATCGTGAAGGACTCGATCGAAGTGCCGGACATGGGCTGGCTTAGCATCATCGAAGATCCGACCGGGGCCGCCCTGGGACTCTGGCAAACAAAAACGTCGTGAGGTTTGTCGATCTTCGGGCGCATCGTTCGACTAACCAGTGAAGACCGAAATTCAAAAAGGGAGAAAATCGAAATGCGATTCATGGTTATTGTAAAAGCGAACAAAGATTCGGAAGCGGGCGTCATGCCCAGCCCGGAGTTGCTGAGTGGGATGATGAAATTCAACGAGGAAATTGCCAAAGCCGGCGTGATGAAGGCTGGTGAGGGATTGCAGGCCAGCTCAAAAGGCGCCCGGGTGCGCTTCGAAGGCGACAAACGCACGATTATCGACGGCCCGTTCGCCGAAACCAAGGAGCTGATCGCCGGCTACTGGATTTGGGAATGCAAGTCGCTCGACGAAGCCATCGAGTGGGCCAAAAAAATCCCGAACCCACATGGAACTGAGGACAACGAAGTTGAGATTCGCCAGATATTCGAATCGACTGACTTCAGCTGTGGAGGAAATCCCGAACTGCACGAGCAGGAAGCTCGGGTCCGCGATCTGGTCGCAGCGCAGAATAAATAGTTGATCCGCGGGTCTGCTTCTGAGAGTCTATGCGGCGACCGTCTTAACAACACCTAACTGGCAACGTCGCGCGGTGCGGCAGGATGAACATGGAGAACATCGCTCTGAAAGTTTCGCCATCCGGAGACCATGAGATTGCGATGTCCCGCGTCTTCAACGCACCGCGCGCACTGGTGTTTGATTCCCTGACAAATCTGGCGCTGCTCAAGCGTTGGTTTGGCCTGTTCGCCGGGTGGGCCCTGGCCACTTGCGAGATCGATCTTAAGGTGGGCGGCGCCTTTCGTTTTGTCTGGCGCAACTCTAACGGCATGACTATGGTTATGCGAGGCGTCTATCGTGAGATCGTTGTGCCTGAAAGAATCGTAAATACCGAGTCGGTCGATGGCTATCCGGGCGAGGCGGTGACGACCACAGTGCTCACCGAAGAAGCCGGCCGTACCACGCTGACAGCGACCATACGTTACGAATCGCCGGAAATTCGCGACGCAGTTCTAAAATCCAACATGGAGCGCGGCGCCGCTGCCAGTTACGACAAGCTCGCGGAGATCCTCAACGAGATTCAAGCGGAAGAAGTGACCCGGGCGTCCCGCCGGTGAAATCGCTGCTAAATCCTGAGAGTCCGCGGAGCGGACGTCAGCGTAAAGCCCGGGGCTTACGTCAGCCCCGGGATCGCGTCAGGAAAAGCGAACAGAGCCTGCGAAGGAGTCTGTCGGAAAAAGGATTTCTCTGTGTAACTCTGTGGAATCTCTGTGCCTCTGTGGTGAAATTGCTCAGAGAAAATCAACCACAGAGACACCGAGATCGCACAGAGAACCACAGAGTTTGTTTTACCCCACAGACTCCGGAGCGGGCTTGATTAATACTCTGGTTTGAAACCTGGGGCTGGCTTTAAGCTGACGTCCGCTCCGCGGACTGAAACAAGATGCAAAGCCCGCAGGATGAGCGGGCCGCCTCATACTAATCTGTGATCAGACTTGTGATCAGTCAATAATTCTGATAATCCTGCACCGTTCAGCTTCAATCGATAAGAAAGTGAATATCACACCGATCACTCTGGAAGGCCGCCACGTCGTGCTTTCACCACTGACAATGGCCCACGCCGCGCCGCTGGTTGCCGCCGCCAGCGAAGGCGAACTTTGGAAGACGACCTTTACCATCATTCCCGATTCCAAAGGGATCGAGAGCTACATTGAAGCCGCCCTTACCGGTCACGCACTGGGAAAGGAGTTGCCTTTCGTCATTATCAACAAATCATCCGGTGAAGTTGTCGGCACCACGCGCTTCTACGACATCTCCATTCCTGATCGGAAGGCGGCGATCGGCTACACCTGGTTGTCCCGGGCCGCCCAACGAACCGCGATCAATAGTGAGGCCAAGTTGCTCCTGTTGACGTATGCTTTCGAGACTTGGGAATGTGTGCGAGTGGAATTGATCACTGATGTCCTGAACGAACAATCGCGCGCCGCCATTCTGCGGCTCGGCGCCAAACAGGAAGGCATTCTGCGCAAGCATCTGATTTTGCATAGCGGCCGCGCCCGCGATTCTGTCGTCTTCAGCATCATCGATTCGGAATGGCCGCAGGTGAAAGCGGGTCTGAGAGCAAAACTACAACGACAACCGGAATAGAATGCCGGATCTCGACATTAATCATGGCGAGTTGCGCTCTGTGCACCGGCCAACAACCTGGCGAATCTGGATCATGGCAGTGGTCTCGCTGGGCCCGCTCTTCCTCCTCGGATTAAGCATCGTTCTATTAATTGACGACTTTGCTCAAGGGAGAGCCGCAAGTCCTGGTCAGCTTTCGACTCGTTTTGGTTGCATGGGTGGAGTCGTTTTGATTCTGGCTCTGCTGATCGGTTTCCTGATTAGCGAGATGCGAAAATGGTACCCGACCAGGACAGTGCGACTGAAGATCTATAAGCAGGGCTTTACTTACGAAGAGCAGGATCGCCGACAGGTTTGTGCCTGGAACGAGATCAAAGACATAACGCACCGAACGATCAAGGTTCATTCTAAACATTCACCGCCCAGAAGAATTAGTGTTATTCGTTCCATCGTAAAACGGGATGGGACCGTAATTGTGCTTGCCGAAACGCTGAATCTGCATAAACTTACGAATCTGATAACTGCGGAAAAGACATCGGCGGAGCGGCGCAGTGTTTGAACCGGTTTCAGACCGCGTAGCGGACGGCAGCATAAAGCCTGAAGCGTGAGCCCTCAGGTTTAAGAATCAGAGTTCCAATCGAGCCCGCGCGGGCGATACCCGTTGCGGTTAGCATTAGTTCAAATGATGCGGCTGTCGCCCGCTTCGGAGTCTGTCTGGAAATCCCGTAGGGATGCATTGTTTATAGAAAGTTCAATCCCAATAGATCTCGGGAGCCCATTTATGGGCGAAAGAGGATTAGTTGCGCTCCTAAAGGAGCTACCAAGTCTCATTGGGGTCTGCGTTTTCTATAAACATTTCACCGCTACGCGGTTTTTTTCCGACAGGCTCCTCGCATGCTTTGATCACTTTGTTGACGCGATCCCGTGGCTCACGCCCGCGGCTGTATACTGATGTCCGCTCCGCGAACTTTAAGGATTTAGGATCGGGGTTAGTAGTAATGCAGAGCACCATACGCTGAAAATGCAAACCCTAACGCAAGACATAGTGCTGCCTTTATTCTCATGAGATTTCGAGATGCGACTCTCACTGATGCGCCGCGCATCGCAGCTTTACATGCAGCCAGTTGGCGCCGTGCTTACCGCGGAATGCTTAGCGATGACTACCTGGATACCGATCTTGAATCTGATCGAACCAGTGTATGGATTGGACGGCTGACTACACCGAATCCGAAACAGCGAGTCGTGCTGGCGGAATCCGCAGATCAGCTCGCCGGATTTGCTTGCGCCTTTGGCTCGGAAGATACAGATTTGGGGACCTTGCTCGACAACCTGCATGTCCGCCACGACTTTCAACGGCAAGGCGTCGGCGCCAGGCTCATGATGCAAATCGCCTCCTGGTGTCAGACAGAGTTTGCGGGCGAAGGTCTTTTCCTTTGGGTGCTCGAACCTAACTTGAGGGCCCGCCGGTTCTATGAACATTTAGGAGCCATCCAGGCGGGGAAAGAGCTCTGGCAATCGCCGGACGGCGGCAAGATTCCGGGCCTCTGCTACGCCTGGAGGCACTTAGATTCGTTAATGCTGGCTTTGAATTTGAGGACGACGACAAACCAATGAAACTAGTCATCACTTTCTTGTTAATGATCACAACCTGCGCAGTGCAGGCCCAGCAGCCCGACCGGCAGCAACTCATTCGCGTCGAAGCGCCGCTGATAGCTCTGACCCACGTGCGAGTGATTGACGGGACCGGCGCCGCCGCCCTGGACGATCAAACCGTCCTGATCACCGAGGGAAAAATTCAATGGGTCGGGGCCGCGGCGAATGCCAACATACCCGCAAATGCGCAGACAATTGATCTGAAGGGTTACACCGTCCTGCCCGGACTCGTCGGCATGCATGATCACATGTTCTTTCCCATGGGCGGATCGCCGCCAATGTACTCGAACATGGGATTTAGCTTTCCGCGACTTTATCTCGCGCTCGGCGTCACGACGATTCGTACCACCGGCAGCGTCGCGCCGTACAGCGATCTCGAAATCAAAAAGCTGATCGACAGCGGCCGTATGGTTGGGCCAAAGATGCACATCACGGCGCCGTACCTGGAAGGCGCGGGTGCGTTCACGCCGGTGATGCACACGCTCACGGGCGCCGACGATGCGCGCAAGCAGGTCAACTTCTGGGCCGACCAGGGCGCGACTTCTTTCAAGGCCTACATGAATATCACGCGCGAACAGTTGCGCGCTGCGGTGGAAGAAGCACACAAGCGCGGACTGAAAGTCACCGGACACCTCTGCTCTGTCGGTTATCGTGAGGCGGCGGAAATCGGGATCGACAATCTCGAGCATGGCCTTCTGCCGAATTCCGAATTCGTCGCGAACAAGCAGCCTGACAAATGCCCCGGCGCAGCCGTGTCTCAGAGCCTACGCAGTCTCGATATCAACAGCGAGCCGGTGAAAGAAACGATTCGCGCGCTCGTCGCGAAGAACGTGGCCATTACTTCCACGCTGCCGGTGTTCGAAGCCGGCGCCCCTTTGACGCAGACGGGAATTGGCGCGGCCAGCGCCCTTATGAACCAACGCATGCTCAATGTGATGAACACGGACGCCCGTGTGCGTTACCTGACCGCGCGCTCAAGAGTCTCTGCCGATTCACCCGCGGCCTTGCTCGTGCGCAAGTCAATGGACTTTGAGCGCGCTTTCGTGGCTGCTGGAGGTTTGCTGATTGCGGGACTGGACCCAACCGGCAACGGCGGCATCGTCGCGGGCTTTGGCGACTTGCGCGAAGTTGAATTGCTTGTCGAAGCCGGCTTCAGTCCCGTCGAAGCGATCAAAATTGCGAGCCTCAACGGCGCAAAGTTCCTGGCTGAAGATGCGCGCATCGGATCGATTGCGGCAGGCAAACAGGCCGACCTGATGATCGTGAAAGGAAACCCGGCCACGAGGATTGGCGACATTGAAAACGTTGAGATCGTTTTCAAAGATGGCGTTGGGTATGACACTGAGAAGTTGATTCAATCAGTGCAGGGCTTGGTGGGGATTCGGTAAATTTTGGAGCGCGTTGGCAGACGGCGACGGCGCTCCAGATAATCGTGCAGTTTCGCCCGGATGCTATACTCACCAGGTGCCAGTCATCGCAATGTTCTACGGGCTGATTGTGCGGATGTACGCGTTCGACACTCAGAAACACCAGGCACCGCACGTTCATGTTCAGTATGGCGAACAGCACGTCGTGATTGGCATTCCCGACGGCAACGTTCTGGATGGGGATTTGAGGGCGAACAAATTGAAATTGGTGCGTGCTTGGATCGAGATTCACCAGGAAGAATTGATAGCCGACTGGCAACTAGCGGTTGAGGGACAGAGAGTGTTTGCGATTGATCCGTTGAGGTAAGCCATGAATCCAAGGGTTGAAAAAGTCGAAGCCACTAACGACCACACGCTGATTGTGACTTTCAGCAACGGCGAGATTCGCGAGTTCGATGTGAAGCCATACATCGATAAGGGCATCTTCACTGAGCTGAAAGACCTTTCTTATTTCCGATCGGCAAGAGTCGTCGCCGGCAGCGTTGAGTGGCCTCACGAACAGGACTTTAGCTTTGATACGTTGTACGTCGCGGGCTGTCCAGTTTCGCCGAACCAGAACGTGCAACAACCACAGTTGTCTCCGGCCGCGTAAGCTCGTACCTAACTCGACCTCTCGCAAGAGGGACGAAGACGTATCCGGTGATCGTCGGTCGGGCTCCACGCATCGGCTCGATCGCCGTAGGCAAACATGCCGACCCCGTGATTGTGAAAGACAATCCGGGTACAAAGATCACGGACATCGAAACGTTGAGATCGTTTTCAAAGGACGGTGTTGGGTACGACTCAGAGAAGCTGATTCAGAGTGGGGAGGGGTCGGTGGGAAGATCATTCAGGTTTTGCTCTCTTTAGATTCACGAAGTCGGACAACGCCGGATCCGGCCCCTCAAAATGAAACGTCAAATAAGTCTCATCGGCTTCGTCTAGGTGCTCAACTTCGACTTTTTCGACCCGCGTCTTCTGACTGAGTTGATATTGAAATGGATTGCGAATAGCGCCCGGCTTTCGGCTTTGGGGCTTAAATCCGAGGGTGTCAAACAACTCATCTTGAGTAACGGTGCCTGCAAGCAACGCCAAGACTGAACTGGAAGATATTTTTATTTTATTACTACTCACTTCCCAACCTCCTGCCAAGGGCCTCGGCTCTTTGCGGTCGAACTTGTTTCGTATCGTTTCTCTTGCACCGTCTGCGGTGTTCTCTGGTTCGGGAAAATAATCCTCTACAGTGCTAACGCTTTGTTTGATGTTTTCAGGTAGTGCCGCAAAGCCCTCGTTGGGGATCACTGTAGCTTTCACTCTTCGATAAGGCGGCTTCGTAGGACCGTGTCGCCAATTCGAAGTGGAAACGCTTGCAAGGACAAGGATGAAATCTATCGATTGGTTTTGGCGAAGAAACTCCCTCGCAGCATCAGCTACATTATAATTGAATTCGAAAGGACCATGTGGTTTGCTGTGTACCATTTGGCTTCCGCCGTCGCAAACAATTATTGCTTTTGAGCCGCTATACTGAGCCTTCTTTAGTTGCTTCGCCTTCATCTTCAATGCGTTGAATACGGGATTCTTGTTCTTAGCGACCGCTGGATTGTTTGTTGGTAGTTGCATCATGAAGTACTTGTAGTTCGGACGGTACATTAACGCGATCGCTGTCTTAGTCGTACTGACGTAGTATGTGCGCTCCTCATGGGGATGCTGTTTTACAAGACGAAGGAATTTCTTGAACTCTGCGTTAAAGATTTCCTTGGCGAATTCCGAACGAGGCGGAAGAGCAGGCTTTGACTGCTGACCGTAGCTGGTCGTTGGATGTGTCCCAACACTTAGTGACCAGCCTTTGAATAATAATCCTGCTCTTTCCAATCGTTCTTTTAGCTCTATTTCAAATGCTCTGACGCCAGTCTTTGCTTCATGGCCCTCGTCGCTAACAGTCACAATATCGGCTAACAGCTGTGACCCGTCGCTATGAGTTAACAAGAGATCTATCTTACTGCCACCTCGGAGCGTAGTCTCATGTTCGACGCGACCCATCTTGCTAAACGCATTAAGAACGGCAATTTCCCATTCGGTATCGATGATTTGGAAGCTGATCTTGTTAAGGCGTGAGACTTGGTTCTCCAATGGCTCGCTACTTGTGAACTCAGCATTTTCGTTAAGCATTTGCTGCACCAATCTCCGAGAAAAAATTGCCATTGGGTATCCTAGTTATCGGCCCATTCAAAATCGAGAACCTGAGACAGAGTTCTTCCGATAGTGAATCTCCAAGCACGCAAATGATGTATCAGCTCTACGCCGCCGGCACCAAATTTCTTGCCGTCAATTTCCAAACTGAAGTTGTTCAGAGGTGTTGTAGTAAACCATATCGGAAAACGAACGTCCTTGAAACCGAGGGTCGCTCCAACTAACCCGCCATCAATGAGCAAAGGTTCAACGCTTATTGCATCGGGCAGTTCATGCTGATCCCCCATATCTACTGCCAGATACAGCCCCATCGGTGCTAGGAACGTTTTCTCGCCGTAAACTGCTTTCAAAATCTCGACCGGAGGTTGATTGCAAGGCGATCCCGTTTGTTTCCAATGAAGGTTCTTGTCGAACGCGCAGCACAAACCGATAGCTGTCTTGGCCGCCCAACGCTCGAACAGATTTCCATTCACCGTGTACGTTTTGACTGTCCAGAATTTTGTCCGGCGCGATTTACGTCGCACCTCTTGTAGGCGCCAGATTTCATCCAGCCACTTGAAAAGTCGAATGGCCTCGGAGTCCAGTGGCGAAAGTCGATGATTATGCTCGGTGCAAAGAATTTTTGCCGTGAGTGATGAGAGGGGTAAATCCTTTTCTCCTCCTGACAGCCACGGAAACCCGCGGACTCGGAGGATCGGATTCTTCCAAAGCCCCTCGGAGATGTAATGCTCACGCGATTGCTTGTTACTGCATCCGCCTAATTGGGCTACCCAACATTCCATGATCAACTATTGTAATGATTGGCGAACTTGACATGAACAATGGTGGCATAGGAGTGAAATAGACGTGTAAGCCAATCACGCCACCGACAGTTCGCGCGTGTGCGTTATATCGCGTGCGGTGACAGCTCGTACTTGAGACGATTCGAGTGTCGCCACTGCGGCCGTGCGGCCGTCGAGAGTGAGAAACTCGACTTCGTAGGCTTCACCATCTTTGTACACGTGGACAACCGTGCCGACATCGCCTTCTTCAAGGCCTTCGGCCGGAACAGATTTAAGTAACACCACTCGATCATGCTCCTTGATCATCTTCATCTCACCTTCCGAAAGGGTATGCCGTCACTAATCGAGGGAAATCCGTTTCTGCCTCAAATATCCATACGGTGCGCACCGAAGCTGGCTTGCCTGGCGGATTCTCAATGTGTCCGTCAACAATATAACTTCTTACCGTGCGCAGTTTCCATGCTTTGAGATACGTCAGCCAATCGCGCGAGCTTCCGTAGGGCTTCTGCTAACGTTTCCTATTCTTCTCGATCGAAGCCAAGCGCCGCGAAGAAAGCAGCCTTACCACCGTTGTTAGGATGCTCGGGCTTCAACAGGTATTCAGTGATCTTGGCCGTGTTAACAACTGAACGGTGGGGGAGTTTCATTGAAAGGCTAGAAGTACGACCTCGCCGATTACAGGTTTGCCCATGCCGCGTCTTCCTCTGGCGTGTCCCAGTCTTTACTTAACGCGGAGTGGCTCAGAAGTAATCCGTTGAAGCGTTCGTCGGATTTCTCTCGCAAAAATCGCGCGAAATCATAAACCTCACGCTGCAAGGCTTCAGGCAGGTTTTCAACTTCTTTGCTAATTAATTCCCGCGTGCTCATAGGACGCAGTTTATCTTATTACTGATTGCGGATGGAAGTGTCTCAACTCACGGTTTCAATTCAATCGCACCGCCGGTGACGACGTATCCGCGCCGCGATCGGAGACGCAGGCCGACACGGCGTGATGCAACTGTCAACTCGCGGTGTTCGCCGGGTGGCGCGGAGGCGAGCGGCCGCTTGGGCTTATAGGTCGCGACGTATTGCGCGCCGATGTCTCGGGCTATTTCAGCGCCATCGTTGACCATCTCATCTGCCGTTTTTCCGACCAGGAAGCGACCTCCGCTTTCCTCCGCTGATTGCGCCAGACTATCTCCGCTCTTCTGCATGGCGTTTTGATACGCCTTGTTCAAGCGGCGCATTTGTGGATCGAACCGGATGCCACTGCTGCCGCTGTCCTTTTTCTGCCGGCCGGCAAAGACTTCTTTGGCAAACCACTCATAACTGATCACGTGTATGGTCGCGCGTGCGTCCGCCAGCTGCCGAATCGCCTCAGCCATTGCGGCTCGCACGGTTTCCGCTTCTCGTGCCGGCGGAGTAAGCGCGGCCATCATTTCCTTGTAATCCGCCCACGGCGGCAGATCCACTCCGTCACCAATGATCACCACGTGCCGGTTGCCAAATGGCTGCTTCTGTAATTCAGTGGCGGCGCGAGTGATGGCTGGAATCAGCCGCGTGCCCCGTCCGGAGTGAAGCTTTGATCGCAATGCCTGCTCAACCAGTGATCTATCGGCAGTCCAATCCTGCAGTAATTCGACGCGACTCGTGAATTGGAATAATGAAATACGATCCCCGACCCTCAGGTGCGATATCAGGTTCAAAGCGATATCGCGCGTCATGTTAGTGCGCATCGCCGGGTTGGCATCGCCACTCGTGCACAACAAAAGCAGAATGTTGCCGGGAACTCGTTCCAGGCTCTTAATCTCCTGCGCGACGCCGTCTTCGAGCACCAGAATGTCATTCAGTTCCAGCGTTGGATCGAAGTGGCCGTACTCGTCGTAGGCGAAAATGGGAATACGCACTTCTTCGGTGGAGACCCTGATTGTGTCCTGCGGTTCCCCGATCCTCGGCGTCGGAGTTGGTGATGCTACGGGGATTGAACGTGGCGCAGGGATGACGGTTTGACTGTGAGAATTAACGCCGAGCGCGCCGCAAAGGATGAATGCGACAAAAAACAGGTATCGTCGTGATGACATCGTTTTGCTCCGTGAATGCTGACGCGCTGCGCGTGCCGACCGGTCTCGCACCTGATGAAATATACGCCAATTACGCTGTTAACACGCTCTGAAGTTAACCAGCTAAACCGATCACAAATTGTAATCGAGTTTCAATAACTGGAGGTCACAATTTGTGACCTCCAACGCCGACCGTAAGGGACTACGGTACGCGCCCATGGCTTTCACTGAGCATGGAATCCTGATGTTGTCGAGCGTCTTGAATAGCAAACGCGCAATCCGCGCCAACATTTACATCACACGCACGTTCGTAAAGCTGCGACAAATGCTCGCCTCAAATGCGGACCTCTCGCGCCGCCTGGAGGAACTGGAAAGCAAGTATGATCGTCAGTTCAAGGTTGTGTTCGACGCGATTCGTCAATTGATGGCGCCGGTTGTTCCGGCTCGCAAAGTTGTTTGATGACGGATGGCGCGTCCGGGTCGGTTGCCAGTGGTTCTGCCCTCCCGCCACACCTCAACGCCGTTGACAAAAACCGCTTTGATGCCGTCAGAAATTAACTGCGGCTGCTGAAAAGTCGAGCGATCGATCACGGTTATCGGATCAAACAGAACCAGATCAGCTTTGTAACCGGTCTTGATCAATCCGCGATCCTTCAAATCCAGCCGCCACGCCGGCAACGACGTCATCTTTCGGATCGCTTCGGTCAACGAGAGCCAATGCTGCTCGTGCACGAACCGGCCGAGGACTCGCGGGTACGTTCCGGCTCCGCGAGGATGTCTTGAGCCGATGCCGCCATCGCTGCTCACCATTGTCCAGGGCTGCTGATAAAAGACGCGGATGTCTGCCTCTTTCATCGAATGACAGACGATCGTTGCGCCGCCATCGCGGACAATGCGCATGTACATTTCCACCGGAGAGACATTTTGTTGGAGAGCAATCTCCTCGAGAGTCTTGAATTCAAATTCGGGATGCGCGCGGCAGCTAACGAGGGTGATGTTCTGCGCGCCACCGACATCGGCCAGGCCTTTCGCGACATCGTTCGGATCATCGTGGCGCCCACTGGGAATAAGGACGCGAATCGTAGAGTTCCACGCCTCATACGGATAACAATCCGCGGTTACGTCCTGTCCCCGCCGGCGCGCCGCGTTGATTAGAGCTACGGCTTCGCGGGCGCGACCCCAAACTGCGACGGTGCCCAGCTTGATGTGCGAGACTTGCGCAGGCAGATGGCCCTCGCGTCCAATGCGAATGAGTTCGCTGATGGACTCGAGCGTCTTGTCTGCTTCATCGCGCATGTGGCTGATGTAGATGCCGCCGTAACGTCCAGCGACACTCGCCAGCGCAATTACCTCTTCAGTCGTTGCGGGCTTTCCTGTTTCGTATTCCAGACCGGTTGATAATCCGAACGCGCCATCGCGCATGCCTTGATCGACCATCTGTTTCATCTGTCGGATCTCGGCGTCGGTAGCATGACGGTTTGTATCTTGTCCCATCGCTCTTGTGCGCAGCGTCGCATGACCGACAAACGTGAGCACATTGAGCGCTACCGGATTAGCATCGAGTTTGTTGAGGTAATCGCCGATGGGAAACTCCGAACCGCCGTCTTGTCCCACGGCGACTGTGGTGACGCCTTGTGAGACTTGCGTCGCCGCGGAAGGATCTTGATCGAAACCGCGGTCGGAATGATTGTGAGTGTCAATGAATCCTGGCGCCACGACGAAGCCGCGCGCGTCGATCAGCTTCGCGTCTGGCGGAATCGTGACTCGACCGCGCCTTCCAACTGCAACGATCGAGTCTCCATTGATAATTACAACTGCATCCTTGACGGGCGTGTGACCCGAACCGTCGATCAGGGTCGCGCCGCTGATCGCGATGGTGTCTTCTGTATGGGAAACATATACAGCAATCGATGAGGCCCGCTGCGGGCGGGTAGACGCCGAGAACAGAGCCAGGGCCGCAACATTTATCGCTACTGCAACGAATTTTATTAACCGACTAGTCATAACTCTTCGGCGATGAGAAACCAACGCTTGCTTGCGGTTCTCACTCCGCTTGTAAGTTCAGCCGGGCGAGTTTGCCTTGTTTATTCAGCGCCATAATGAAAATGAGGTTGCCGTCTTTGTACTTCAGCCGATAGCGATACACTCGATTACCGTCTGGCTCGGTTCGGGCCAACAGTTCGATACCGTTTAGCGGGCCGAAGGATTGCAGGAACTCGGAAACTTGAGGCGTACTGCTCGAAATTGCTGGCCACGCTTCTGCGGCGAACGGCGCCGACTCAAGTGTGTTCGCGGTGGTTTGTAGAACGATCTCCCGCGCCAGCGCGGTCACCTGTGGTTCTCGGTCTGCAATCGCCTTCGGCGTGATGGGCGCCAATTCCGGGTTGTAGATCGCTGCGACACCGTGCGCGATTCTTCCTGGATTCGGCTGAATCAAATTGAGGAACACAATCACGGTCAACTTATCGTCAACGTAGCGTGCAATGTAAGACTTGAATCCCTGCCACGCGCCGCCGTGCTCGACGATGTGGTGGCCGCGCACTTCACCCAACGACCATCCGAAGCCATACGGGTAGGTCTTGCCGTTGTTCAGCTTCACCGGAGTCCACATCTGTTCCAGGCTCGATTTCTTGAGCAGCTTTTCCGTGTACAGCGCCGCGTCCCACTTCGCCATATCGTAAACGGTGAGATAGAGCGCGCCGTCCGCCGTGGTGTTCAGACTTGGCGAGACCCACTCCTGGTTCCTCAATTCGCCTTTCACCAGACGATAGCCGGCAGCGCGGTTGGGCACTATGTCGGCTTCGCTAATGATGCGCGCCGTGGTCATTCGCAACGGCTTGAACACCCGCTCCTGTAAAAAGTCGCCGTAGAATTGACCGCTCACTTTGTGAATTAGAATGCCGAGCAGCACGTAACCCAGATTGCTGTAGCTCCACTTTTCACCGGGCTGGAACGCGAGCGGAATCGCTTCTGCGCGCTTGAGCAAATCATCCTCGGTGTAATCGCGACGGAAATCAAAGTCGTCCGGATAGTCAGTCGTGCCCGCCGTGTGCGTCAATAGATGCCGCACGGTGATGTTCTTCCAGATGTCCGGCGCATGGGTGAAGTATTTCGTTATCGGATCGGAAAGAGTGAGTTTGCCCGCTTCGACCAGCATCATCACCGCCGTAGCCGTGAACTGCTTGCCCATCGAGCCGGACTGAAAGATCGTCTCTGGTTTCGCCGGTACCTGAAGCTCTACGTTCGACAAGCCATATCCTTTGGCCAAAATTATCTGCCCATCTTTCACAACGACGAGGGAGGCTCCCGGGATGCGTTGCCGCTGCATCTCCGTTTTCAGGTAATCGTCAACCTTCGCGGTCGTCGCATCCTGCGCGCATATTTGTGAGTTTAGACCAGCGGTAGAGACGACGACGGCGATTGACAGTTTGGCGAAAAAAAATAAAGCGCGACAGATGGCTGATTGATGCATGAATTTCTCCGAATCAGGGAACTGACCGAGCTTTTATTAGAGGTTCTGAACGACACAGTCAAGTTGTGTGGCGGCCAATAGCTGTGGCGGCTTGGATTGCGAGGTGGTGGTGCAGTTTGTCGAGCTTCGGCGATAAAAGCATTCACGCAGGTCACGATTGCTCAGACTCTCCGCGATTTTCTTGACAGTCTCTGATGCAAGGCAATAGATTGCTTCCCCCCTTGCAGAAAAACGAACCTCAGATAAGGAGATCAACATGAACATCAAGTTTACCCGACGCATTATGATCACTTGCATTTCGGTTCTCGCGTGTGCGGTGTTAGTGCCGGTCGCGATGCGCGCCGCCAGTACTCCGGGCGTTCTCGAAGCTTGCATCAATCCCGGTGACGGAGGGATGCGTCTGGTGGATTCGAGCACTCCATGTCACAACAATGAAGACCGGGTTTCCTGGAACATTACTGGCCCGGCCGGCCCTCCGGGACCAACTGGACCGGCAGGACCCACGGGGCCCGCGGGACCAACTGGGCCAACTGGGCCAACTGGACCGGCGGGAGCCACCGGACCAGCGGGGCCTCCGGGACCATCTTCAGGCGGCCCCCCATTTGTATGGGTCTGCACGCCCGCGCATCTTTACCACGGCGCCGGAACCAACACGTCTAACCTTTATGTCTTCAACGGCAGCGGTGCTACTGCCAATATAGCGGTGAATTTCCTGGACATTAATGGAACCAATTTGGTGGGTGTCACCATTCCCGGAACAGCCTCGGAACCTTATCCAGGTGAAACGGGAGTCAGCACTGTTCCGTTGCTGTCGAAGCACACGAGGAATCTCACCTGGACGCTGCCGCAGGCAAGTCCAGATCCCACGACTAACGTTTCGTTTACGATACAAGTCACTTCCGACCAGCCAATCGTGGTGGGAGCAAATCTCCTGGGCGGCGGTTTCCTCCCGAATGAATGCAACCTGCTGCCAAAGTAGTTTGCGGTTTGTGGCGAGAGGGCTAAAGAGATCGTGAAAATGAGGTCAGTACCATTTGCGTCAGCAAATGGGATAAGAGAATGTCGATTAGGCATTCTTGATCCCATCATTGCGGATGGTACTGACCCGGCTGCCGCCTCGCGGGCTTATGTTCGGTTTTATCCTGAGCCGGACTTTGCAATTGAATGCGATCGGCTCTCACCCGGTCGCTTTCGCTCCCGTTCCAACCAAACCGCCACCTTACACAGCGGGAGCTCCGCCAAAGCGCAGCGCCGTGCGTTCACGAGCCTTCGCCGCTTCAACTTCGCGATTTCGCGGAGGCGCGTTGGTAACCAGCGAATCGAGAAGTTCCGTTGCCGCCTTAGTCACTTGCTCAACCGCGTGATTAAACGCGGGTTCGTTGGTCCTGGAGGGCTTGCTAAATCCGCTGAGCTTTCTGACAAATTGAATTGCTGAGGCGCGAATCTCTTCTTCAGTCGCGGGCGGTTTGAAGTTATGCAGAGTTTTGATATTTCGACACATTTGCTAATACCTGCTCTCAATTCTCTCGAATCCGGTTGAAGGTACTACGCTGGATTGGACAAATCCAGCCGTTTCGCGCTACCAGTCATTTCCCATCCTGAACATCGGTAATGCGGAAGAGCTGTTCCACCTTGTTTATTGACGGGCTATCTTTAGCGAAAGAAAAAGACGAACTGAGGAGGACTAGAGGTCCCGGTTTATCCAGCTTAATGATGTGGCTAAATACGCGGCGGATGGTGGGACGCACAGCAGCATCTTGCATCGGGATAACATCTTCTCTGAAAAGCTCCCTGCCAAACTTCAAACCTTTCCACGAACTATCCACCTCGAGAGCTTCGACTGATTCGAGACCCTTCACGGAAAGCGAAAATCCGTATACATCTTGCTTTACCAATCCCTTGTTCTCAACAATGAACCTTATTTCGGCGACGACAACATTGTTTTCTTTGTCGAGAGAATAGAAGCTACACTCCAAATCGAATAGAGATCGGCGTCCAAGTTGCCAGGTATAGACGAACCATCCTCCACCTATCAGAATCGCCACAAAAGTGGCGAACGCGCTTATGATGCTCGCAAAGTCTTTCCAATCCGACAAATCCCAACTCAGAATCATAACCTGCATGTCAGTTTAGCCTTGTATGCCATTAAGGCGTTGAGAATTTCGAGCGATTATGAGCTTGGCCTATCCAGCAATGCAACAAAACTTCACTCTTCCGTTCATTCATCATGGACGTCAAATCAATTCTCTTACTGGCAACGCTGTTCGCTTGCTCTGAACAGACGCTTCTGGCCCAAGCTCAATCGAACCAGAAGGAGACCATTCCAAACGTCACGTTCTGTGAGATGGTCACACAACCTCAACTGTATTTCGGCAAGACGATTCGCATCACGGCAACCTTCGAGATCAGGACCGAAGGATCGACGCTTAACCACCAGCTCTGCCCGCGCAGTTACGACGACCAAATCGGGGCAAGCACGATCAGGATCAATGATGAACAGGTCCGGCTGCTGGCTCGCGACTTCGGAAACGTTCGGGCCCGCATCGCAGGTATTAATCCACGCGTCACCGTAGTCGGCATTCTGCGCAATGTGTCGCGAAAGTCTTTTGATGTGTATCGCTATCGCTTCGACATCATTCGTTTCGACGACATTCAAAGGACAATTCCCGATCAGTCATCAGGAGATAAAGTCACCACGGTTGATTTCTGCGACCTGATGAAGAACCCGCGACGCTACTTCAACCGGACAGTGCGAATCAAAGCTCAATGGCTCAGCGGATTTGAATTCTCATACCTCATCGGCGATCACTGCCCGACGAAAGTAACCCCTACTATCGCCGTCAGCTTCGTCAACGATGAAACACAGCGTGAGATCTTCAAACAGAATGTTGACAAGATCATGTCGCATGAGTACGGCGGTCGAGCGATGGTAACGGCGGTCGGCGTTTTGCGCAATCCCGGAAACAACTATGGATACTTCCGTTATCTCTTTGAACTAATGCGGTTTGAAGAAATAGTTCACGTGGTGGTCCCTTATGAGTCGACGCTGGACGCCGGCAAGACCTACCGGGCGACCGTGCGCGGTGACCAGGAGCTTGACTTGATTCTCGTTCCTCCTTTGCGCATGTTCAGCCATTATGCGGTATCTATTGAGTGGACAAATCTGAGTGAGTTTCCCGCGCTTGAAAAACTCCGCGACAGCTCGGAGCAGCAACTGATTGTGTTCAGCGTCATTTCAGATGAAATCAAACAGATGACCGCGCAACGCTGGAACCGAACGGTAAAGTGCAAGATTATTAGGGTTGAATAGGCGCCAAACAAAGCAAACGGGCGTGGTTTCCGCTGCTAGCCCGACCGCGAGCCAGTGCGGCCTCACTTCAGCTTGCAACTTTCATTACGTTTCAACTTTAACGCCATCGATCTAATATGCGACGACGTGACCAAGATACTTGTACCGATTGAGCGTGTTCAAAATGCCATTCTATTCATTCGTGGTGAAAGGGTAATTCTGGATGCCGATTTGGCGGCTCTGTATGGAGTATCAACCAAACGCCTCAACGAACAAGTAAAAAGAAATCGCGATCGCTTTCCTGATAATTTTGTTTTTCAACTTAACAGCCGAGAGAAAGCGGAGGTGGTCGCAAATTGCGACCACCTCAAAAGATTGAAATTCTCACCGAAACTTCCTTATGCCTTTACCGAACATGGAACAATCATGGCCGCTAATGTCCTCAGTAGCCAACAAGCTGTTCACGCAAGCGTCGAGGTCGTGCGTGCGTTCATAAGGCTGCGACTAGTGCTGGCTTCAAACGAGAGGCTTTCACGTCGACTGGATGACCTCGAAAGCAAGTACGATCGTCAATTCAAGGTGGTGTTTGACGCGATCCGTCAACTGATGTCGCCGGCTGCTTCGACTCGCAAACAAATCGGCTTTCGGTCGCGGCCGATCAAGAAATGACTAGCTCTCGACGACTGTTGTGCCTGAGTGTAAACTTTCAGCGCTCAAAATCCCCGTGGAATTTTCAAATTGACGAGGCGCGCCATTATCCGGAAAGGTCGGTTCGCATCGATAGTCGCCGCAAACACTAGCGGCCTGATAGAAAAGAATGAGAGTTAATAATCTGCGCCTTTACCTTGCTTCTCTTCTCTTTCTCATGCTCGGCGCCTGGCATTGCGCGGCGCAACCAAATCCTTCAGCCAAAATCGACGCTTACGTTCAAGCCGAGATGCGCCGGCAAAAGATTCCGGGCGTATCGCTCGCCGTCATTCGTCAGGGGCGCATTGCGATGCTCAAGAGTTATGGTCTGGCTAATGTCGAGCATCGCGTGCCGGTCAAACCGGAAACCGTTTTTCAATCGGGATCGATGGGGAAACAGTTTACCGCCGCGGCGGTAATGTTGCTGGTGCAGGACGGCAAGATTTCGCTTGAAGATAAGATCACCAAATTTTTTCGGGACGTGCCGGCTTCGTGGAGCCGGATTACTGTGCGGAATCTCCTCAACCACACGTCCGGCATGGGTGACTTCCCTCCTGAAATAGACCTGCGACGCGACTACACTGAAGACGAATACTTTGCGTCACTGAAGAAGGTCCCGCTTGCTTTCGAGCCTGGCACGAACTGGGATTACAGCAATGCCGGCTATGTCACGTTAGGAATTCTGATTCGGAAAGTGACGGGAAAATTCTACGGCGAGTTTTTGCAGGAAAGAATCTTCCGCCCCGCAGGGATGACGACGGCGCGGGTGATTTCTGAAGCCGACATCGTGCCGAACCGCGCCGCCGGCTACCGTCTGGTCAATGGCGAACTCAAGAACCAGGAATGGGTTTCACCTTCAACGAACACAACCGCGGACGGGTCGCTGTATCTCACTGTTTTGGATTTGGCAAAGTGGGACGCCGCGCTGTACACGGACAAGCCGCTCAAACAATCCACGCTCGCGGAGATCTGGACGCCCGCTGCATTGAATAACGGAAACCAAAAAGCGTATGGCTTTGGCTGGCACAGCAACCGGATCCACAACCGTCGAGTGCTGTATCACGGCGGAGCCTGGCAGGGCTTCAAATCATCCATCACTCGTTTTGTTGACGACAAATTGACGATTATCTTTTTCGCGAATTCCTGGGAGACCAATGACATCAAGCTCACCCGCGGCCTCGCGTCAATTTTCTATCCTGAGTTCGCCCTACCCACCATCCAAACGATCGCGGATAGAGACAAAAGAACCAGTTCATTGATCAAACAAGTGCTGTTACAACTGGCGAGAGGTGCGGCTAATCCTGATGCATTCACGGCCGAGTTTCGCATTAACGATTTTCCGGTCCGCGCTAAACAGCTCGGCGACACCCTGAACTCATTAAGCCTGCCGGTGGCGATCATCCACCTGGGAGAGTTAGTTGAACGACGAGATGAAAACAATCTGCGCGTCTTTCGCTACCTGATGACGGACCTGGGGCAGACCCTCATATGCACGGTGGCTCTAACGAAAGACGACAAGATCGCGGCTCTGGAGACTGAGAGCCGCGACTGATTCTGCCGGTGAGCCGTCGGCTTACCACGATGTGCGACAGCCGAACTGCAAGAGAGATTTCCGCCGATGGTGCCGCCCTGCCGCGCCCGGTCAGTACCATTTGCGTGAGCAAATGGGATCAGGAAGCTAGCTTAGATTGAGAATTATCCCATCCGCTCACGCGGATGGTACTGACTCCTGGCTTACGCGATAGCCAGGGCGAACGCGGCCTTGCCGGAAAGGAACCATTCAATGTCCCGCAAACTCGTCTACTTGATCCTCGCGGTTATTGGCTTCATCCTTCCCTATTACTTCCTGATTTCATTTCTGATGACTCACGGGTTCGCCGCGCGAGTGTTCCTAAATCAGCTGTTCGGTACGCCAATCTCCACTTTCTTCGCCGTTGATTTGTTGATCTCTTGCGTCGTCTTCATGATATTCCTGAGACGAGAGGCCGAACGTCACACAATGAAGTATCAATGGGTCTACTGGATCTCACTGTTGACGGTTGGGTTGTCTTTTGCCTTGCCGCTTTTTTTGTGGGCCCGCGAAGGTCATCTTGAATCGAGCCCGATGATTAAGCAGGGTTGAAGTCAGAGCTCGGCGATTCGATTGATTCATTGATTCATTGATTCAATGGTTCATTGAATCAATTAAAGCGGTTATCTCTGATCAGGTGTCCGTGATCGTCGATTCTCGCACTCGCCTTTTCAAGTCCGGCATTCATCGATACGATACTCAGGAAATTATGCGACTCAATCAACTCTTCGAAAATAATCGCGCCTGGGCGGCCGACATGACGCGGCAAGATCCAAATTTCTTCAGCCGTCTGGCCGCCCAACAGTCACCCGACTACCTTTGGATTGGCTGCGCGGACAGCCGGGTCCCGGCAAATCAAATTGTCGGATTGCTGGCCGGCGAAATGTTTGTGCATCGCAACGTGGCCAACGTCGTCGTGCACACGGATCTCAATTGTCTTTCCGCAATTCAATATGCGGTTGAGGCGCTGCTCGTCAAACACATCATCATCTGCGGACACTACGGCTGCGGTGGGGTGCTGGCCGCGCTGCAGGACAAGAACCTGGGATTGATTGATAACTGGCTGCGTCACGTCCAGGATGTTCGCGTCCATCATCGAGCCGAAATCGACGCTTTGAACACCGAAGCCGAAAAGCATGCTCGCCTGTGTGAGCTGAACGTCATCGAGCAGGTTATCAATGTCAAACAGACCACCGTGGTTCGCGACGCATGGGCGCGCGGACAATCGTTGACAGTCCACGGATGGATTTATAGTCTGAGTGATGGACTGATTAGAGACCTGGGTGTTTCGGGAGACGGCGAATCGCAGTGAAGACGATGACGCAGAAAACTCACATCTTAGTTTTCTGTGTCTTCGCAATCGTGGTTCTGTCCCCACTTCCCTCAGCGCAGACGCAATCCGACGTGCATCCTTCGCCCGCCACAAAAGCTCGCCTGCAACCGATCGTCAAAGGCATCATCGCCGCCTGGGACAAGTTCGATGTCGTCTGTCTCGGCGAAGATCACGGAAGCAAAAACGATTCCGATCTGCGCATTGCGCTGATCGAAGATCCTGACTTCGTGCGCAAGGTGCGAGTTATCATGATCGAGTCGGCCAACATCGCCCATCAGGACGTGCTCGATCGGTTTGTGCTTGAAGGCGAAGAAATGTCCCGGGAACAATTGAGTGTCGTCTGGCGCGATGCGAACGGTGCTGAAGTTTGGGCAGCGCCAATCTATGAAGCTTTCATCCGCAGCGTTCGGACAATCAACCTGGGCGTTTCCCGGGAACAGCGGGTGCGCTTGCTCGCCGGAGACAATCCGAAAGAAGGCAATCGCGGACGCTTCATTCGCGAAGCAGTGAGCCGGGAAATACTGGATAAGCAATTGAAAGGGCTGACGATTTATGGCGCCGGTCATTGCATACAGTACGGCGGCGGCTTTCCCGGAGAGATTGGAGCCAGGTATCCGGACCGGATCTGGTCAGTGTTTCAATTTTTTGATGTTGATGAAGGCCGTCGCGTTTTCGGTCTGGGCGATGCGCCCGCGTTGATTCCCATCAAGGGCACAGGCCAGGCGAAACTTCCGGCGAGCAAGATCTTTTTTCTCGGCAGGTACAACGACAACTTCACGCTCGGCGACTACGCCGACGCGGTCGTGTATTTCGGGAATGTTAAGGACGTTAAGATCCGTCCGGAGAAATAAGACGGCAGCGCAGAGGCGCTTATTTGTGGGGGTGTCCCTCCGTGGGCACCCTCATCTCGTTTGCAGGCGGTCAAATCAAAGAAGGGTGCCCACGGAGGGACACCCCTACAAATAGCTCTCACGATTTTCCGAAGCTGTACAACGCGCTGCGAGTTCTAATGTAAATCCGCCCATCGGCAATCGCCGGAGTCGCATAACACTCGTCATCCAGCTCGTTTACCTTGAGCACTTCCCACTCAGCGCCGGCTTTCAGCACAGAGACCTGGCCACCCTGGCCGATGAGAAACACTTTATCGTCGGCCGCGACTGGTGAGGCAAAGTATTTGTCGATAGCGCCGTGCAGGCGGCCCTGCTTCAGAACATTGCCGGTCGCTGGATCGAACGACAGCAGGATGCCGCTATCGTTAATCATGTAGAGGACGTTTTTGTAGAGCAGCGTCGAAGGAACCTGCGGGACAGGTTTGTAATAGTGCCAGCGGATCGCGTTTGCGGTCTGATCGCCTTCGCCGCCCATCTTGATCGAGAGCAGGCCATTCTCGGCAGCCATCATGGCGCGAAAGACTTCCCAATCGCGCGCGTTAAGCTTTTCATTACGATCCATGTCGAACGCTTCGAAAGCGCCGCTCAACATCCGGTCAATCTTCTCCGTGCCGGAGATTTCGGTCTTGGCAATCTCTTTGTCGCTGTTCTTATCGTATCTGGACAGCCCCTCTTCCCAGGAAATCGTCTTCAGCTGCTGGCCCTGCTGGTTCTGGGGAAAGCCCCAACCGTTAATGTAGAGGTACTCGGAGTCGTGACTGGCGATTGATTTCATTTCGCAGGCCAGTCCTTTCACCCACCAGACGCGCTTGCCGTCCGCCACCGAGTAAGCTGAAAGCTGAAACGATTCGGGCACGATAATCTGCTTCGGACCCTGTTTTGGTTGATAGACAATCGGGGTTGAGTAACCGGAAATGACGCCGGGCCGCTCGACTTTCCAGAGCAGCTTACCGTTGTTCTTGTCGACTGCGAGCAGGAACGAGGCCGGATTGTCCTGATCGATAGGTAAAACAACCTTATCGTCAACCAGGATTGGCGAGGCGCCAAAGCCATAGAACATGTTGAACGGTCCCAGCGGCAGCTTCCAACGTTCCTTGCCCGCCGCGTCAAACGAGACCAGGCCAAACTCCTGAAAGAAAACGTAGACGTTCGAGCCGTCGGTGACGGGGCTCGGTGACGCCGGATTGTTCACATTCTGCAAGCGCCCGACGCGTGTGCGCGGCACTTCACGTTGCCAGAGAATTTTTCCGCTGGCGCGATCGAGCGCGATCACCAGCAGTTTGTAGTTCTCTTTCTGAATAGGACTCTCTTGTGCTGCGTGAGCATTCTGTTTGGCGCCAGCCGCCGGGATTTTGCTGTAAGCAGTCAGAAAGATTCGATCTCGTGTCAACACCGGTGAAGAATGCCCCGGAGGCAAAGCGGTTTTCCAAACAACGTTTGTAGTCGGCCCGAACTCAGTCGGCAAGCCGGCCGTCTCAGCGACGCCGGTGCCGTTCGGTCCGCGAAACTGTGACCATTCGGATCCCGGTTTAGGAATAGGTTTGGTCTTTGCCAACGCACCAATTGTGAATGCCAACGACGCGGCGAAGGCCACGCCAGCCAACGCGATGAGTATTCTGTTTGCTTTCAACATGATGGTTTCCAGGGTCAGAAGCCCGACCGTTAGCTCTTTCGAGAACTGTTAATCAAGCGGATTCTAATTGAATTGAACTCAAAAAGAAACGCGCCTCTGCTTCAGAGTAGTGGGTAGATTTGATGTCCGACAAGCTTTAGCTTGTCGAATGCCTGGGCCACAAACTGAAAAGTTTGTCGGACATTTATTTTAAACTTACCCACTACCCTGCTGCAGATACTGATGAGAGTGACGCCGGCGCCGAGAGGCTGCTATGCTCTCCCTCTCGTCTGATGAAAACTCTACGTTCGATCGCACTTGTCGTTACCGTGGCCGGCTGCTTCGCCCACCACGCCCATCAACAGAACGCTACGGAGCGTCAGATCCCACTCAGGGCTGCAGTCGCCGCCGTGGACACATTCAAAGCAGCGCTGGACGAACGCTGGTCCTATCGCTACGCCAACCAGGGCCATTTTGACGCCGCGATAGCCGCCCTGCGTACACGGATCATTAACGGAGCCGGTCAAAACCATGGTGGTATCAGTCAGAACGAGCTCGGGATCGAACTGCAAAAAATCATTGCGCTCGGCATTGATGGGCACTCGCGCGTGTCAGGTTTTAGTTACCCACCCGGTGGGCACCTCCCGTTTCTGATCGAGGTGTCAGGCCGGCGGTTCGTCGCAGTTGACCCGCAACGTAAGAGTTTCCTGGTTGATGGTTTTCCGTTTCTCACTAAGATCGACGGACGCTCCATCAGCGAATGGTGCGCCGCGGCGGCGGTGGTAATTCCCAAAGGCTCGCCTCAGTACATCCGCACGCGTTGTTTAAACTCAATTCGCGACCTCGATTACTGGCGCGGCGTAATGAAATTACCGAAGCAGGGGACGGTCGAGATCGAATTGAGTGACAACCAAGGCCGGGCCCGGAAGACACTAACTCTTCCAGTCAGCTCGGGGCTTCCGGCTTTTGGTGTATGGCCGGCGGCGAGTTCGCGCGTACTGGCCGGCAACATCGGCTACCTGCGACTGACGAATATGGAGAGAGCCACGTCGGTTCCTGAAATCAAGACATGGATGCCAAAGTTCCGCGACACCGCCGGCTTGATCATAGACGTGCGCGACAACAATGGCGGTGATCGCGACCCGCTGCTCTGGCTGTATTCCTATCTGGCCGCCCCGGACGATCCGCCGCGCGTCTTCAACGTGGCTGCGTATCGTTTGTATCAGGGGCGTCCCGAGAACTATCTCGCAGAGGAACATCGCATGTACCGCCTCAACGCGCCTGAATGGTCCCCCGCGCAGCGAGCGGCGGTGGCCGACTTTGCGCAGCGGTTCAAACCACAGTGGCAGCTGCCCGCCGGACAGTTTAGCGACTGGCACTACATCGCGCTCACCCGCCTCGATGATCCGGACGTCTATCATTATCAGAAGCCGGTGATCGTTTTGCTGAACGGCAAGTCCTTCAGCGCGACGGACATCTTTCTCAGCGCGCTCAAAGGCATGAAGAACGTCCTGCTCGTTGGCTCGCCCAGCAGCGGCGGCAGCGCCTACACGCAGCAAATCACCCTGGGAGAGACGCAGCTTGTTTTGCGCATCGGATCGATGGCCTCGTTCCAGGCGAACGGCAAGCTGTACGATGGCAACGGCATTCAGCCGGATGTTTTGGTTGAGCCGGCGCCGGAGTACTACATCGGCGGGCGCGACAACGTGCTGGAGGAAGCTATGAGGCGGATACGAGAATGAAAGGAGCCGGATCGCGCCGTAATCAGTTTCGCCGGGACACGATGCGGACGACCTACTTCGGCGAAAGCGTGCGTCCTCAGGCCGGCTGTAATTCTCTTACGTGCGCGACGTCCTGGCTCCCGACTGAACGCACCTGCTCTGCCAGGAGTGAGGCCACGGCTATCGTTTGACCGGTTAGTGTCATGAACTCAACTTCATAGCCTTCGCCATTGTTGTGAACATGCACGACGGTGCCAACGTCTCCGGCTGTTAGTTCCTCGTCCGGCACGTCTTCGGTCAAGACTATGGTTTCGTGTTCATTGATCATTTCGCTATCTCCTGAGGATAAGCGGTGATTGTTTCGCTCTTTCTGAGTTACGAGTTTCGCCTGCTAATGCAATCTCGCGCGCTTCTGCACCTACTTCCCACTATCCATGTGCCATCCCGGATTGACCCATTGGCCGTTACGAAGGACGAAGACTTCGGTCACGCGACCTAGACGAGCGCTGCGCTGGCCGCCCATCTCGAGTTCATAAGAATAGCTTGAGTAAACAATCGCGGTGCGACCGTAGGCTTGAATTTCCGTCTTCGAGAATTCAAGTTTGATAAGTTTGCCACCGCCCCTGGCAAACTGGGTTGAGCCGTCAAGGATCTTCTGACGATTGGACCAGTTGCTATCGCCGGATTCGATCGCAATCGCCTCGTCCGGGATCAGCTTTTCCAGCGTCGCCCGGTCGCCACTGAACCAGGCGCGCCAGACAGCTTCACGCGCCTCGAGCAAGCGCTTCTTCATCTCATCATCCAAAGGCCGCAGCGTAGCTAATTGAGCGTCGACAGTTTCCTGATGCTGACCGGTATAACTGCCGCTCTGAATCCACTGGCCGTCGTTCCTCGTATAGAAGTCGCAGATTTGCAGCACGCGATGTGGCGGATTACCAGGCCAGGGGTTCGATTCGACGTCGGCCACGAAACAGACAAAGGCTGCGTCGCCCTTGAAGATCATGTCGAAGTCGCGGAACTTGTAGCTCTTCATCCCATACGGACTCTTCGGATCCAACTGGTTCCAGTCCATATAATTGTTGATGCCCTTTAGCATCCTGCCCGAGTTATCCAGATAGCCGAGCCAATTTTCGGCGTGCGTCGCGCGCAGGGCCGCGACATCTTTCTTGATGAAGGCCTGAAAGATGCTGTCGATGTGCGCCTTAATTGCCGCACGATCTGACGCGCGATCGTCCTGGGCACTGACGGAAACAGCGGTGGCGATTAACACTGCAAAGACGATGAGTGAGAAGGCTCTGCGAGTAGGTTGAGTCATGGATTTGCCTCCAGAAGTTTTGGTGAATTCTACTACGCAGATGGAGGCGAAAGAGTTTAGCTGAGGACGTGTGCTGGAGGTTTGAACAACCGGCGACGAGAGGACTGGCTCTGCCACTCCGATGCGCGGCAAGTCTCCGACTTGCCGGTGTTCCCCTTTCTTTCAGCGGGTCTCTGACCCAAACCAGGCGGTCATAGACCGTAGTCTTCTGGCTAGGATGTTTCGGCAAGTCGGAGACTTGCCGCGCATCGGAGTGGCAGAGCCAGGCCACAAACGTTGGCCTTGCAGCCGGACAGTACTTCTGACTGGAACGGGACCGTCTCGGTCTCTGCGGTTATGCAAGCGAGACGCTTGCGCTCCAGTCAACCTCTGGACAGTCGGTCCCCTCTCACTCCTTCTCGACCACGGAAAGGATATTGCCTGCCGGATCTTTGAACCACGCGATGGTCGGGCCGCCGTTGCGATGAATTCCCTTCTCATCGGTTTTGATCGAGCCTTCGTATCGCTCAAACGTCACGCCGTTCTGCTTCAGCTCATCTACGGTACTGTCAATATCCTCAACCAGAAAGTTGAGCACGGTAAAAGTTGCCGGCTTATGATTGGGCTTGGGATAAATGAAAACATTTGTATCTCCGGGATGGAGCTCCAGGCCCTCTTTCGATTCGACAACTCGGACCCCGAGGGTTTGCTCGTAAAACCGTTTGGCTTCCTGCAAATCATCAACTGAGAAACTCGCGAATGCTTTGTTGGTCTGTAACATAAAACCTCCCCGAAAACTCTTTTAATTGATTCAGGTCACGACTTCATCCGGTTCAAGTTGAGTTTTTGTGCTGGATCCCTCGCGGAACGGCAAGGGTTGATTAGGTGAGACTTTGAGCTTATAAACTAACGTCATTTTGCCGATCAATTTGAATGAGCTCCACTGAGAACGAGGAGTAGCCTGATGGTCAGGGAGGGCGCAAACCCTGGCAAGACACCCTCCCTAAGGGTCGGGCTCCCGCAGCGCCAAAAGGCAGCCATATGAAATCTATGAAACTGATCGTTTGCGGCTTCGGGCTTCTTTGCGCGAGTGCCCTTTTGCCGGCGGCGCGCGCGCAAAAGGCTTCGACCAGGCGAATCGTCATTGCCGCCAACGTCGTCTTTGACGGTAAAGGCCAGGTGATGAGAAACACGCGCATAGTCATCGAAGGCTCAAAGATTGTCGCGATCGATCCCAGGGCCGGGCCGGTTGATTACGATTTGCGCGGCTTGACGATTTTGCCGGGATGGATTGATGCCCACACGCATATCACCTGGATCTTCGGAAAAGATGGCAAGAATGCGGGTCAGGGCGGCATCTCGCCGCAGGCAACTTACGAGGCGGCGGCGAACGCCTACGCAACTTTGTTGGCCGGCTTCACGACCGTGCAAAGCATCGGCTCATCGGCTGACGTTATCTTGCGCGACGCAATTGCCGGGCGAACGCTGCCAGGGCCACGCATCCTGACTTCGGCCGATCCGCTTGCCGGCCGCGGGCCACAGACGGGCACCCCTGACGAAATCCGTGCCTACATCAGAAAGCAAAAAGAAGCGGGCGCCGACGTCATCAAGATTTTCGCTTCTCAAAGTATCAGGCAAGGTGGGGCGATGACCTTGTCAGCGGACCAATTGAACGCGGCCTGCGATGAAGCCAGGAAACTGGGCCTGCGCACGGTGGTGCACGCGTACAAAGATGCAGTACGGGTAGCGACGCTGGCGGGCTGTACCCAAATTGAGCACGGCACGCTGGCCACTGATGACGATCTGAAATTGATGGCTGAGAAAGGAACGTATCTCGATCCGCAAGCCGGTCTGGTAATCGAAAACTATCTACTGAACAAAGACAAATACCTGGGCACGCCGGGCTATACCGAGGAAGGCTTTGCGGCGATGCAGAAGGTCCTCTCGCTTAACCACGAATTGGTCCAGAGAGCTTCCCAGATCCGCGGCCTGAAGATCGTGTTTGGGACTGACGCAGTTGCCGGCTCCCATGGACGCAATGCCGAGGAGTTCATCGATCGCGTGCGGGATGGCAAAGTTGATCCGATGACAGCTATGGTGTCAGCAAACTCGCTCGGCGCCGAAGCCTTGGGTTTGGCGAATCAGATCGGAACCATCGCCCCCGGATTTGAGGCAGACATCATCGCGCTGGCGGGCGACCCTTTGAAAGACATTACCGCGGTGCGCCGAGTCGTCTTTGTAATGAAGGGCGGGGTGGTCTACAAGAACGTCTCGCGCAGATGAGCGAGCGTGGCACGGGCATCTTGCCCGTGAATCACGGGCGGGACGCCCTTGCCACCTTCGCGTTTGGACTTCACTATTTCGAACGAGGTAAAGAATGAGAAAACTGGCCTCCATAGGTTTCCTATTGATTTGTGTCGCATGGTCCTCGGGTTTCGGTCAGACACAGTCGCCACAAAAACCGGATGAGCTGGCGCAGACTGTCAGCGACGCATACAAAGAGAAAAAGTTAGCCGACCTTGATAAGAAACACCTGGCTGCCGGCACGATCACCGTCGTCATCGAGCATTCGTTGATCGAGGGTAAGAATGGCAACGGCTTGATGAAGGTCAGGCAGTTCAAGAATCTCGCTGCGATCGATAAGTGGCTTAATAGTCAGCAGAGAGAAGATGGCAGTCCGTTTCGCCAAACAAAGCCGCTATTGAAATGCGGCAAAGGCCGCTGCGCTTACGATTTCGATGGGGGCATCCTGCACAATCAGTTATACCTGCACGACATCTATTACAGTTCGCGCAACGGGCGACTCTTTATAACCAAATTTCATTTGCTGGATGGTGATTAGAGAAGTATGACGCAATCCGAAACCGCCGAGCGCGCTTCCTCCATTTCGGTTTGGCCCTACCGGCTCTTACGATTTGGCGTAGCATTCCTGATCATCAGCTATGGCTTCGCGAAGTTGAACGGCTCGCAGTTCACTATTCTGTCATCTGAACTGGATAAGCCGATGGGCCAGGTCAGCGGTTTCTGGTTGACCTGGTATTACTTTGGCTATTCGCCGATCTACGGAAATTTCATTGGCATTGTGCAAATTGTTGGCGGCATCTTGCTGATGTTTCGCAAGACTACGTTATTGGGAAGTTGCGTGCTGTTTCCGATGGTCGCGAATATCGTCCTGATCGATCTGTTTTATGGAGTCGACCTTGATGCGTTGTTGGCGGCGATCTTAATTCTCCTCGCGCTCCTGGGGATTTTGTTTTTTCATAAGGAAGAGCTGCTAAAACTCTTTTGGCGCAATCAGAACCGGGTGTTCCCCGGGCCGAACACGCACTCTCGGACCTGGGCAAAAAATAGCGTCAGGGTTCTGCTGATCGCGATACCGGCGATCTTCATGTATTGGGTCGCCAACTATAACAATCGTCTGCCCACGCCGCTTGATGGTGCCTGGGACGTAGTCTCGGTCTCACCGCAAAGTGATTCAACAAGCGCCCTAATCTCAACCATCTTTTTCGAGAGAAACCGGGCATTCATGTGTGTTTTCAAACGCCGGGACGGAACGTACCAGGAACATCATTTTGAAGTCGACGTCCAGAAGCGAACCATAACGATTTGGAATGATTGGCTCCGGAAGGGCAAAGTAATTTTTTCGGGAACCTATGATATGAACGGTGACGATCTACGCGTCACCGGCACGTTTTCTGAACCTTCGAAAGAAACCACTATGGTGCTGAAAAGGCGAAACCAGAATTCAGCGGCGGTTCTTACTCCGGTGCGAACAGCAGCTCGCCAAATGCGCAAAAGACAATGGCTATCAATCTGACTCTTGAGAACAAACGCTACGAGCGTCTCTTCTACACCGGCATGGCGTTGGCGATTCTGTTTACTGTCTTCGCAGGGTTTTCGCGCACATTTTATCTGCGGCCTCTGTTTCATCCCGAGCCGCTGATGCCGCTACTAATCCTCCACGGAATCATCTTTACTTCGTGGCTGGCCCTTTTCATCACACAAACAACCCTCGTCGCCGCTAAGCGCACGCGGACGCACATGAGTCTGGGAATTGCCGGCGGAGTGCTGGCGGTGCTCGTGGTTGTGATTGGCACATTGACTGCGATCGTACGGGCCAGGACGGCCGCCGTCCCGCCGGGGTTTTCTTCTCCGCTCATATTTCTGACTATCCCGCTCGTAGATATGTTGGTATTCGCGATTCTGATCAGCGGCGCGTTTTATTTCCGGCTGCGCGCGGACATTCACAAGAGACTAATGCTGCTGGCCACGATTGGGATTCTCCCGGCCGCGGTGGCGCGACTGCCGTTTGACTTCATCCTGCAGGCCGGACCAGTAGGGTTCTTTGGGATCGCTGATCTTTTCATCATTCCTGTTCTGATCTGGGACCTGACGACGCGCGGTCGTCCGCACCGCGCCACGGTTCTGGCAGCGGCGCTCATCGTCATTTCCCAACCGCTCCGGATCGTCATCGGTAACACCCACGCCTGGATAGCGTTCGCAACCTGGCTGACCCAGTGGACGTAACCTTGACCCACGAGCGTCGGTACCGACTTTAGTCAGGTCCACGGGTGTCAGAACCCGGAGCGTTAGCGACGGGATCAAGTCGTCTGCTGTGGTTCTTGGTAATCCCGTCGCTACCGCTCCGGGTTCTGACACGGAGAGCCCAACCAGAATTGGCCCTCTAACACCCGCGCAATGCGGACCTTTTTTTTGCGGCGAGTCTGAATTAGTGTCGATTTGGCCAGCCCTCATTCGATTAACCAGTGAGCACGGCAAAATAAACGAATACTTCGCAGAGTCGAGGGAGCGGACATGGCAAATATCACACAGAAAATCACGCCATTTTTATGGTTCGACTACAATGCCGAAGAGGCCATGAACTTTTATGTTTCGGTGTTCAATAATTCCAAAATCGGCACCGTCACCCGTTACGGTGACGCCGGCCCGGGGCCGAAGGGCTCGGTCCTGACCGCGGTGTTCGAGCTCGAAGGCCAGAAGTTCGTCGCGCTCAATGGTGGCCCGCGCTTCAAGTTCACCGAAGCCATTTCTTTCGTAATCAACTGTGAGACGCAGGAAGAGATTGATTTTTTCTGGGACAAGTTGATCAGCGACGGCGGTCAGGAAAGCATGTGCGGCTGGCTTAAAGACAAGTTTGGCCTGTCCTGGCAAGTCGTACCGGCCGAAATAGGGTCGCTCTTGACTGGCGAGAGGTCGAACCAGGTGATGCAGGCCGTCATGCAGATGAAGAAGATTGATCTGGGAGTTCTGAGACAAGCCGCGGGCACGGAATAACCAAGCGAGAAGTCAGTACCATTCGCGTAAGCGAATGGGATAAAGAAGCTGGCAGGCTTCAAACAAACATACTGGAACTATTGGCCTAACACAGCTGGTACTGACTCCGATGACCAACCAGCGGGCGGGGACGCCCGCGTATCTACAAGGAGAAACAATGCACGTAAGCACCTATCTTAATTTCAACGGCGACTGTGCCAAAGCAATCGAGTTTTATGAGAAAGCAATCGGCGCCAAGCTGCTTTTCAAGATGACCTGGGGCGACTCGCCCATGGCCAAAGATTGCCCGGCTGAGACTCATGGATTGATCATGCACTCGACGCTGCAGGTCGGCGACGGACAAATAATGTGCGCCGACGCCCCGCCCGAGCACTACAAGACGCCGGCCGGAATTAGTGTTTCCCTGCACTTTAAGGATCCAGCCGAAGGCGAGCGCCTTTTCAACGCTTTGTCAGAAAACGGCAACGTGTCGATGCCATTTCAGAAGACGTTCTGGTCGCCAGGCTTTGGCATGTGTGTCGATCAATTCGGAATTCCCTGGATGATCAATACGGAAGGCGAATCTCAGAGCTAGCCGCAATTGCTGGAGCCGATAATTTGGAGTGCGGCGACTGGTCGCCGCTTTTGCCTTAGCATAGGCGCAAGGAATGAAATTGGCTGCAAAATCTAACTGCGGCGAAAAGCGGCGACAAGTCACCGCACTCCAAAATCGTTTTCCGGCAGCCTAACGGGTCATTCCATGGCAGCGAAACAAAGCAAGGTCGCCCAGAGCAAACGACATTCAGCCTCGCCGGCGAAACGCACCGCCGCCGAGTTTGTCGAGAGCTTAATGTCGCTGCGCTCTGCAGCCGAACTCAAGAAAATTCAGCGTTACTTCAAGTCCGGCGCCGGCGAGTACGGCGAAGGAGATGAATTCATCGGTGTGCGTATGGGACAGCTGTTCTCGCTGGCGAAGGAATTCCAGGACATGTCGCCGTCTGAAATCGAGAAGCTGCTGGAAAGCCCGATTCATGAAGTGCGGGTCGGCGCGGTCAGCATCATGGATTTTCAGGCGCGCAATAAGAAGACTTCGGCTGAGCGGAAAAAGGAACTATTTGATCTTTACCTGCGCCGTCACGATCGCATCAACAACTGGGACCTGGTGGACCGCAGCGCTCCGCATGTTATCGGCGGATATCTGTCCGATAAGCCGCGCAAGGTTTTGTACAAACTGGCCCGCTCGAAAAATGTCTGGGAACGTCGCACGGCAATCGTCAGCACCTGGTATTTCATCAGACAAGGCGACATTGATGACACCTTTCAGCTTGCTGAAGTACTGCTTTCCGATGGTCACGACTTGATTCAAAAGGCCGCGGGCGGTTGGCTGCGCGAAGCCGGAAAGCATGATCGGCAAAGACTTCTGGGTTTTCTGGACAAACATGCAGCCCGGATGCCGCGCACGTTCTTGCGATACGCAATCGAACATCTCGACAAGAAGACGCGAGATTTTTACCTCGGCCTCCGAAAACCGGAAAATTAGCTGCGAGGGAAGATAAGCGGCCGAAAGGCTAGGTGAGACATGGGAGACCAAAAGACTCCGACAATGGGAAACGGCAAGGTCTGTTATATCGAAATACCGGCGGCCGACATTAAGACGTCCGCATCGTTTTATCAGAACGTGTTTGGTTGGAACATTAGAACGCGGGGTGACGGATCGGTCGCATTCGATGACGGCGTCGGCGAAGTCAGTGGGACGTGGGTACGCGGCCGCCCACCGATGATCGAAGTCGGACTGTTGATCTACATCATGGTCGACAGCGTGGCCGACACCGTCGATAAGGTCACGGCAAATGGAGGCACAATTGTGCAGCCAATCGGCGCGGACGCCCCGGAAATTACCGCGCGCTTTAGCGACCCGGCCGGAAATGTACTCGGCCTTTATCAACAACCCTCGAAGGAGTAAACATCGTGAAGGCAGGAAAATTCGCACCCCCAAAAGACGTTGAAAGCTATCTGCGTGACGTGCCGGCCGCAGCTCGAGCATCGCTCGAGAAACTCAGGCAGACGATCAAGTCGGTCGTTCCGGAAGCTGTCGAAGTTATCAGTTACGGAATTCCGACGTTCAAGCTCGACGGTCGCATGCTGGTTTCGTATGCGGCCTTTGCGGAGCATTGCAGCTTCTTCCCCGGCGCTGGTCCGGTGGACGAACATGAGGCCGAGCTGAAGTCCTTTCAGACTTCGAAAGGAACAATTCGTTTTACGCAGACCAGGCCGTTGTCAGCCTCTCTGGTGAAGAGGCTGGTGAAAACGCGAATCAGACTGAATGAAGAGTTGATGAAAAAGCGCGCCGCAAAGAAGCCGGCGAAGCGGAAAGCCGTCGGTCGGTAACCCGGATAAGGGACTGGAGGAAGCGTCTGGCCTGGTCTTGACGAGGCAACCGAGACGGTTGCGCTCCAGTCATCACCTTTAAGACCAAAACAGTTAAGGAGGGCTCAATGCAATACGTTGATGGATTTGTTCTGGCAGTACCAAAAAAGAATCTGCCGATCTACCGCCGCATCTCAAGCAAGGCCGGCAAGGTCTGGCGAAAGCATGGAGCCTTGCAATATGTCGAGGCGGTTGGCGACGACCTGGATGTGAAGTTTGGCGTTTCCTTCAAGAAAATAATAAAGCCCAAACGCGACGAGACCGTGCTGTTTTCCTGGATCGTATTCAAGTCGCGGAAGCATCGCGATCAGGTCAATGCCAAAGTCATGCAGGACCCCGAGATGAATAAGATGATGGGGAATGGCCCAATGCCTTTCGATCTGAAGCGGATGACTTACGGCGGATTCAAGTTTCTGGTTGACGCGTGAAAATGTTTTCGTTGAGGTCAGTACCGGGAGCGGTAGCGACCGGGTGGTTTCCGCCTGTGATTTGAGACCCGGTCGCTACCGCTCCCGGTACTGACCTCATCGCGGTGCCGGCCCGGTCCGCGGATTCTTGCGATTAAAATCGGCGATGAATGCTTCGGTTACGTCTACCGCTGGCAGGGCCGTCAACATCGCCGGCAGCAGTTTACTGAAATCGAGCGTCATGGTGATGCCGCGTTCGCGAGCGAATTGATCCATGGCTTTGCCAATCTGTTCTGAGAGCGGCCCCGTCGCTTCCTGATACTTCTTCGAGTAGTCTTCGTCAAACCGCTGCTTCTTCATATTCCAGTCTTGTTGCAGTCGCGTGCCCTCTTCCTGTTTAGTTTGAATTGCTCGCGCATCCGGTTGGGGCGTCGCACGCAACTTGCGAATGTCTTCGACCATCGCGTTGATGCGCGTTTGCAGATTTACCAATTCGGCGTTGGCGGCAGCAAACTGCGGTTGGATGGATTTGATCGCGTCAACGTATCGAAAGATGCCTTTCTTTTCGTCAACGAACATGGTCGTGTCGATTAGGGCAATACGGCTTGGCGGGACCGGGACATCTGTCGCTGGAGCTTGCGTCTGCGGCGTCGCTGGTCTGGTGGGCGCCGGTGTTGGTGTCGCAGTCGGCCTGGCCGGTGTCGGTGTGGCTGCGGGCCGGACTTGAGCCACGACCTGCGCGACGCCGCCAGCGAGAATTAAGCAGAATAAAACCAAAGCGCTTCTGATTGTCATGCGTGCTCCTTATTTACCAAAACCGGTCCCAGCAAAGCTTGTGCTGAATTAGATCGGAAGTCAGCTTATCAGATGCGCGTGCGGGCCGATATTTTGCCAGGGTGCCGAATGTATCGCGGACTGTCCAGTCTGTGAATCCTTCACCATCCAAATGTGAAGCAGACTGGACAGTCGGCTTTACAGCGAACCTTGGACGAATGAAGCCTGCGTCCGTTAAGATGTGGGCGCTTTCGAGATCCCCTGACAATCAAAGTTTCGGCAGGAGAAAATCCATGCTCAAGAAAATACTGCTCGGTATCGTCGTGATGCTTGTGGTGTTGATAGCCGTGTGCCTGGTTTTGGTCATGATGCAGCCGGCGCACTATCAGGTCGAGCGCTCTGCAACCATCAATGCTCCAGCTACAAACGTATTTCCCCTGGTGAATGATTTCCACAAGTGGGATTCGTGGTCGCCCTGGGCGAAATTGGATCCCGCGATGAAGACAACTTTCGAAGGCCCGGCCGCCGGCAACGGGGCGTCTTACTCGTGGGTCGGCAACAGCCAGGTCGGCGAAGGAAAAATGACAATCACCGAAAGCCGGCCAAGCGATCTGATCAAAATCAAACTTGAATTCATCAAACCGTTCGCCGCGACCAATGCCACGGAATTTACTTTTACGCCTTCAGGCAATGCCACCAACGTCAAGTGGACCATGGCAGGCGACAACAACTTCATCGGCAAAGCGTTCAGCCTGTTTATGAACATGGACAAAATGATCGGCGCTGATTTTGAAAAAGGACTGGCGCAGATGAAGACGGTGGCCGAATCGACGCCGAAGTAATGTGTCAGAAGCCCGACCGTAAGGGAGGGCATCTGCGGCGCACAACCGTTTCAGCCCGAAGTGGCCCTCCCTTACGGTCGGACTTCTGACACGGTACCGCCAGCCAGGCTGGAAAGAGCTCTATGAATCAGGCCAAAGAAATCACTTATCTTCTGCTTCGGGTGGTCGGCGGTTTTTTGCTATTTCAGCCGGGTGGCATGATTCTGTTCGGATGGTTCGGGGGCATGCCGGATGGTGCGAAGGTGAACTTGATGAGCCAAACCGGAATCGGTGGCATCCTTGAATTCTTCGGCGGGATACTGCTTGTGCTCGGCCTTTTCACCCGGCCGGTTGCCTTCATTCTCTCCGGAATGATGGCCGTCGCCTATTGGCAATTTCACTTTTGGCCGACTGGTGGCTGGCCTATGCAGAACGGAGGGGTGCCCGCGGTTTTGCTCTGCTTTATCTTTCTCTACATGGCCGCGAAAGGTGGTGGCGCCTGGAGCCTTGACGCGCTAATCAAAAGCCGGCGCGGCGCCGCAAAATAGATCCATGAAGCGCGCAAACCTCACGAAGCCTTTCGTCTTAATTCTCGCTGTGGTCACCTCGGCAATCATTGCCGCCTCGGCTCAGAGTGGAAAACCAAATCGCGCTCTGCTCTTACAACCTGACAATCGGGAAATGAACAAGCGAGCGCCGGATTCTTCGCGCGTTCGTCTGGAAACCACGAAAGGTATGATCCGTCTGGAGATGAGGCGAGAGTGGGCGCCGCTCGGCGTCGATCGTTTCTACAATCTCGTCCGCAACGGTTACTACGACGACACAGCCATCTTTCGCGTGCGCGCCGGACTGTGGGCGCAATTCGGTATCAACGGCGATCCGAAGGTTGCGGGAGCCTGGCGCACTCGTAACATTCCCGACGATCCGCGAGTGCTGTCAAATGTGCGTGGCACCGTGGCGTTCGCTTTCAAAGATCCCAACGGCCGCACGACGCAGTTGTTTATCAATCTGCGCGACAACTCTGCCTCGCACGATAAGGAGCCGTTTGCGCCGATCGCCAAAGTGATTGAAGGAATGGAAGTGGCGGACGCGCTTTATTCCGAATACGGAGAACAATCTGGCGGCGGAATTCGTGGCGGCAAGCAGGATCCTCTGTTTGCTGGTGGTAATGAGTATTTAAAAAAGAATTACCCGCGTTTGGATTACATTATCAAAGCGACGATTGAGCGGTAGACACGCGGTCAGTACCATTCGCGTCAGCGAATGGGATAAGGATTCGACTTACAGTTCAAGGGCTTGCTTACCCCGTCCGCTGACGCGGATGGTACTGACCCGGAGTTACAAACGCACTTTGTTGTTTATTATTCACGACCAATACCGGAGGATTCTGATGAAGAAGGTCGCCCTCATATTTGTTCTGACGCTTTGGTTCGCGGCACAAGCACCTGCCCAAACTGACGATCTCCAACGCTGGCAAAAGCAAGCGGCGAACGTCACCATCACCCGCGACACCTGGGGCATCGCCCACGTGCACGGCAAGACCGACGCCGACGCCGTGTTCGGAATGGTCTTTGCCCAGGCCGAAGACGACTTCAATCGCGTTGAGACAAATTTCATTAATTCGCAGGGCCGTCTGGCTGAAGCCGAAGGCGAACGAGCCATTTGGCGCGATCTGCGCATGAAAATTTTCATCGACCCGGCGGACATGAAAGCCAGGTACGAAGGGAGCCCGGCATGGCTCAAGACCCTGATGAACGCCTGGGCCGACGGCTTGAACTTCTATCTGGCCAAACATCCTGAAGTAAAGCCCCGGGTGATCAGACACTTCGAGCCGTGGATGGCTCTGACTTTCAGTGAAGGCAGCATTGGCGGCGATATCGAGTCGATCAATCTGAATCAATTGAGGGCTTTTTATGGCGGCGCACAACCGACGCTCGTCACCGAGGCGGCGGCGAATGAAGAATTTGAGCGCGAAGACGAACCCACCGGCTCAAACGGCATAGCCATCGCGCCGTCGAATACGACTGGACGTCATTCACTGCTCCTGATCAATCCGCACACCTCCTTCTTCTTCAGATCTGAATTGCAGATGACCAGCGATGAAGGCCTGAATGCCTACGGAGCTGCCACCTGGGGGCAGTTCTTCATCTACCAGGGATTCAACGAGCACTGCGGCTGGATGCATACGTCCAGCGCGGTCGATCAGATGGACGAATACCTGGAAACGATAGTGCAGAAAGGCGGCCGGCATTTCTATAAGTATGGAAATGAGGAACGTCCCGTCACCACCTCAATAATTAAAGTGCCGTACTGGACGCCCAGAGGTATGAACGAACGAACCTTCACGGTTTATCGAACACATCATGGTCCGGTCATTCGCGTCACCGCCGATGGCAGGTGGGTCAGCATCCGCCTGATGCAGGAGCCGGTGAAGGCCCTGACCCAGTCATACAGTCGCACCAAAGCGACTGACTACAAATCATTCAAACAGACGATGGAGTTGCACACGAATTCATCAAACAACACGATTTTTGCGGATTCGTCAGGCAACATCGCCTACTTTCACGGCAACTTCATTCCCCGGCGCGATCCCAAATTCGACTGGACCAGACCGGTCGATGGCAGCGATCCGGCAACTGAATGGAAAGATCTTTTGCCCGTGGACGAGAGTCCAAACCTTTTGAATCCCGCCAGTGGTTGGCTCTACAACAGTAATAACTGGCCGTGGTCAGCCGCCGGCGAAAGCAGTCCCAAACAATCAGACTTTCCCAAGTATGTGGATAACGGGGTTGAGTCTGCGCGCGGCCTGCACGCGATCAAAGTGCTGAAGGACAAGAAGAATTTCACCGTCGACTCGTTAGTATCGGCGGCGTACGACAATGATCTGACCTGGTTCGATTCGACCTTGCCGCTGTTATTCAAAGCCTGGGATGCAGCCCCGGAAGACGATCCGCTCAGGACCAACACCGCCGAACAGGTTGCGATGCTGCGCACATGGGATCGACGCTGGTCCGGAACGTCGGTGCCGACCTCAATCGCGGTCTACTGGGCTGATGATTTACAACGAAATTACGGACCCGAGTGCAGACGCGCCCGGTTGCAGTTGCACGAATACATGGCTCGTTTTCTGACGTCCGAACAGCTTTTGAACTCGCTGGCCAATGCTTCGTACAAACTTACGGCTGACTTCGGAACCTGGAAAAAACCCTGGGGTGAGATTAATCGCTTTCAACGACTGACGGACGACATCGTCCATCCGTTCGCCGATGAAGGACCGAGTATTCCGGTTCCCTTCACTTCTGCGCTGTGGGGTTCGCTGGCTTCTTTCGGTGCGCGCTCGTACAAGACATCAAAAAAGATGTACGGGACCAGCGGCAACAGTTTTGTCGCCGTGGTTGAGTTCGGACCGACAGTGCGAGCCAGGGCGGTTACCGCCGGCGGCGCGAGCGGCAACCCTTCGTCGCCGCATTTCAATGATCAGGCGAAGCGCTACAGCACCGGCGACCTGCGCGAAGTTTATTTCTATCCGGCGCAGCTCAAGGGTCATACCGAACGAACTTATCGTCCCGGACAATGATTGCAGCCGCGGATGAACGCGGAATGACTGGCTCTGCCACGCCGATGCGCGGCAAGTCTCCGACTTGCCGGCTGCGAACCCCATTTTTTATCGGGTCTTCGACCCGCAACGGTTAAAGATGATCGTTCACCTTATCGACGGGACTTACGAACTCTTCCGGCATTTCTACGGTCTGCGGCGCTTTCATAAAACCGATCCGCCGTTTGGCGCAGTCTCCGGCGTGCTGCACATGACCGCCAAAATGATCGAAGACGGCGCAACGCATATCGGTGTGGCTACCGATCACATCATTGAATCGTTCCGCAACGAATTATGGCCGGGTTACAAGACTGGCGCCGGCATCGAGCGCGCGCTGTTCGCACAGTTTCATCCGCTGGAAGAGGCGCTGACGGCTATGGGCGTGGTGGTTTGGCCCATGGTCGAGTTTGAAGCTGATGACGCGCTGGCCGCGGCGGCTCATCTCGCCGCCAGGAATAAGAAGGTCGAAAAGGTTTGTATCTGGACGCCAGACAAGGATCTCGCGCAATGTGTGGTCGGCGATCGCGTGGTGCAAATCGATCGCCGCAAAAACGAGATTCGAAATGCCGCCGCAGTACGGATTAAGTTTGGCGTCGATCCTGAATTCATTGCGGACTACCTGGCGCTGGTCGGCGATGCCGCGGATGGGTATCCGGGTATCAAAGGCCTTGGCGCGAAGACTGCCGCGTCGTTAATTAATCGGTTCGGTCCTATCGAAGCATTTACCGCTGAGGTTCTTAACGAAGGCAATCGCGAGTTGGCATTGTTATTCAAAACGCTCGCGACGCTGCGCACCGATGCGACGCTCGTTTCTCCGACGGTCGGCCGCCAGACGCGAATATCAGATTTGGAATGGAAGGGTCCGACATCTCGGTTTGAAGAGCTGACAAAGAAGTTCGGAGAGCAGCGGCTGGCGGCAAGAGTGAGGAAACTGGCGACTTCGTGATTGGGGTTCTATTTCAAAAATTGCCCGGACACACATCATGGTCGCTGAGGCAAGCTTCAAGAAGAACACGCTTCTCCGGATTCGAAGTTACTGCGGTACTGGCTCTGCCACGCCGATGCGCGGCAAGTCTCTGACTTGCCGTCTGGCAGTTCCCTAATTTTTGGCGGTCTATGACCGCCTCCAGACGATCTTCTCAAGATCGACTCTCAGAGGCTCATCTTCATCCGGGCACCCTTTCCAAAACCGCGCACTGGACCAACGATAGTCCTCCGAACACTTTGCCAAGCCGGCCCGCACGGGATTCTGATGGATGTAATTGACCTTTTGCATGAAGGCTGATTCGCTGACTATCGAAAAAACATCCGAATCGTGTTGCCAAAGCGAGTAGCGATGATTTCGCTTCCAGTCGTCATGCTCCAGTTTCCTGAGGGATGCTTCGTATTTCTTCTCTTTCAAGTATCCCAATACTCGGCGGCTGACCATGCCTTTTTTGAATTGAAGCACCTTTGACGGCTCTCGTGGGCAATCGGTCAGCAGATGCAAGTGGTCCGGCATAATGACGTAGGCAAACAACAGAAATCCACATGAAGTTCGAGCTTCGTCGATCGCTTTTGCAGGAGACTATTTTGATAGCGTCGGTTTGAAAGACCGGCAGTCGATTCTTCGCCCCCGCGGTTATGAACAGACAGGGATCGTCTTTCGAGATCGTGAGTCGCACGCTCACCATCATATCTGTTCTGGCAAGTAAAAAATCTTGCTAAGCCTGGTCAGAGACCCGGAGAAAAAGGGGCAGCGTCCGGCAAGTCGGAGACTTGCCGCGCATCGGCGTGGCAGAGCCAGTACTGGAGTAACTTGGATTGCCCTAGGAGCATGCTCCTCTTCAGACTTGCCGCGCATCGGCGTGGCAGAGCCAGTACTGGAGTAACTTGGATTGCCGTAGAAGCATGCTCCTCTTCAGACTTGCCGCGCATCGGCATGGCAGCGCCGACTCGAACGATCAACTGCGGCCGCCTTCACTCCTTCCCGCCTCGCTCCTCAATCAACTTCATTGCCGCCTCGCTGACAAAAACGTCTGCATGAAACCGCCGCCCCCATGACAAAGCGGTAACGTCGCAATACTCGTAAGCTTTTTCGACGTCATATTTCGGACCATAACCGGGATGAAGTTGTTTCCGCAGTGACGCGCGAATGTTTACGTCAGCGCCGTGATCCAACAACAACTGCGTGAAAGGCGCCGTCTGAGCCTTCCGCCCATAATTCATCCAGAAGTTCGGTTGCGAAACAACCGTCCCAAACAGCGCCGTGTGTCCGCCGAATCCTTCGGCATCGACGGCCGCCTTCGCATTGACGTCCATTCCCTTCTCTAAAAGCCAGCGCGCAATCTCGATTTCATCGTAATCGGCGCAAAGATGGAGCAGCGTCGTGCCCTTTAAAGGCGTGCCCTGCGTAGCGTTGATTTCGTCGTGACATCCCATCTCCGGGGGGTAGATCTCTTCGTGAGCAAACGTCCGTTGCAGCAGCTTTGGATCGCGCCGCAAATGTTCCTCGAGTAGATCGATGCGGCCGCGATGCAAAGCCATCACGGGTGTGTCCGGCAGTTCGAGTCCATGTGCGACGTACATCTCGAGAATCTCGTGCTTGGCCGAAGGATTACGACTGTCGGTTTCCAAAACGACGTCCACCGGCGCGAGGCGCCGGCCCTGGCGGTTGCGAACCGGCACCCCGATTTTGAGCGCGAAGGCCGTGCCTGAGACGCTCAAGGTATAAGCGGACCCGCCCAGAGCCCCATCTGGCGGCGGCGGCGATCCCAGCAGTTGATACAACATCGCGGCGGTGCTGATCTTGCTCTGGAGCATCGCGCGGTCCATGGCCTGTTCGAGATCCATCGCACCGAGCTTGTGCAGAAGCTTGATGATCTCGTCACGGCCAAGATTGGCAGCGTAACTTAAAGGGGGGCCCCAATTCTCGTTGCGGATGCCGGCATTTTCGTGCAGGAGTTGCGGGTTTTGCGCGATGATCCCGCGGACAGCTTCAAGGTCGTCGCGCCAGATTGCGTCGATTAGCTTGCAGGATTGAACCAACCGGGGCCAACTCGCCGCGCCGTAACTCCGGGCCAGCACCAGTTGCGCATCGGCCAGCTGCGCATCTTCAGGGAAAAGTATTTCAGGATGATGAGATTTGAATTCTTCTGAAGCGAGCGGTTCCCCGGCCCGGTACGCACGCAATAAATCCCTGGCCTGATGTTTAAGTTGATCGAGATTGGGACGAACCGGAAGGTGACGATCTTGTCGCCGGTAGATGGACATAACGAGCCTCCTTAAATGAAATGCCCGTTGTCCGCTGTTTGCGGGCGAAAGGAGGTTCGGATTCGAACCCTTGTCGCTCAGAAAGAATCAGGTGGACTCAGTCCTTCCCGCGGACGGGTGGCGTCCTGAAAACCGGGGTGAGACTAATCCTTCCAAAGCGCGGCCGTCAAGAGCATTGCGTCTTAGGCAGTGCCCCAATTTAACGCCACCTCGGCGTTCTCTGAGTCGCGGCGGTGAAGTCGACTGCACGTCTTATCACCCCAGAGACGCTGAGGCCGCAGAGAACCCGAAGAGGAAACCTGAAATTAGCGGCACTACTGCGTCCTACATTTAACAACAATTTACATTTGCCCGGCGCGGCCGATCACGATCAGCGGCCTCATGCTGTTATTATGTCCGGCACAAAAACAAGATCTGATGTTCCTGTTTCAAGCCAACATTTCCCAGTCCTTCCAGTCGCCGATTGTGCGTGTCTTGCTCGGCGCAATCGCGATCGCTCTGCTCTACGTCTTCTACAAAGAAGTACGCAAGATTCCGGCAAAGCTTTTCACGCTGATGATCACGGCGTTTGTCGACATGGTCGGCTTGCTGATGATCATTCCGCTGATGCCGTTTTATGTGAAGACGCTGGGCGGTTCGGGAATCCAGGTACTGGGTTTTCATGTAGGGATAGGAACGATCTCCGGCGTTATCGTCGCCGCGTTCACCGTCGCACAACTTTTGAGCGCGCCGATGTGGGGACGCTTTTCAGATCGCGTCGGACGCCGGCCCACACTTTTGATCGCCCTCGGCGCCGCCGGCATTTCGTATCTGGTTTTCGGCTTTGCCACTTCACTTTGGGTCCTGTTTCTGTCGCGCATCGTGCAGGGCGCCGGCGGCGGAACTGTGGGAGTCATCCAGGCCTACGTTGCCGACAGCACCGATCCAAAGGACCGCGCGCGGGCGCTGGGATGGTTATCGGCGACCACGAACCTCGGCGTGGCCCTGGGTCCGGTGCTCGGCTCGTTAGCCATCGCCATCGGCAAGCGCGACATCATTCCCGGCCACGGTTCGCTACAGATGGGTCACGCCGCGCCCGGAATCATGGCGGCCGCGCTGTGCGGTCTCAACATGATTTTTGCCTGGCGCTATTTGTCCGAATCACGGGACGCAGAGGCGCACGCGGCATCCGACGAACCGCCACGAAAGTCGCGCCAGGCGGCCTGGTCCATCATTTCAAATTCAAGTGAGCCTTCGTCTCGACTGATCTGGATTTATGCGGTCGCTATCGGAGCGTTTCAGGGAAGCTTCTCTGTGCTCGCGCTGTTTCTAAACGCGCGCTTTCAAGTGACCGAACTGACCATCGGTTACTTCTTCATGTACACCGGCGCGATTTCAGTTTTTGCGCGCGTGTTGCTGCTCGGCCGAATGGTTGATTGGCTGGGCGAAGCCAAGCTCTCGCGGCTGGGTTTAGGCCTGCTTTCATTGGGCGTGGTCGGAATGCCGCTTTCAACTAATCTCGGAATGCTGGCGGTTGCCGTCGCGCTGATTCCGCTGGGCACCGCGTTTACCTTTCCCTGTGTCACCGCGCTTCTGTCTCGAGTCATCAATCCGCGCGAACGCGGGCTCTACATGGGCATGCAACAGACTTACGGTGGCGTGGCTCGCATCATCGCGCCGTTGTTTTATGGCTGGGCCTTCGATTCGCTCGGCGTCTCTTCGCCCTACTATTTCTCATCGGCGATTATTGCCGCTACGATCCTTCTGGGATTCGGCCTCGATAAATACGCGCGACCTGAGCTTCCCATATCGGCCGCTGTTGCCTCCGCCACAGAAATTCCCGAGCCGGAGGAAGTGCCGGCAATGGCGAAAGAACAGAAAGCCTAACACCGCAACCAACCTTCTATCCTTTCTCCAAGTTCCCCGTGGCACCGAAGTCAGTACCGGGAGCGGTAGCGACTGGGTGTTTTTTGGCTCAGCCCAGATCGCCGCTTGAGTTACCCGGTCGCTACCGCTCCCGGTATTGACTTCGTCCACGCAAAGCGCGCTGCCAATCCACCTCGTGAACGAGTACACGCGCTGCCAATTATTCGGATCGACATCCAGATCAATGTCTGCAACCTTTCCCTCGCTTCAACCACTTACTTTACGAAAAAAGTAAAGGGGCTCACTTGCCACGATGTTGAAGCAAAACTCCAAAGCCTCAGCTCGTTTCATGTTTTTATTTTGCGCGGTCGTATGCGTATCAAAGCCTCTGTTCGCTCAGGCCAGTGGCGATCAGGCAATTACGCCGACGAGTGTTTTGGGCGCGGTCACCGAACTCAAGACCGACACACGAGAGGTGGTCGTAACCACCGCCGCCGGCAGCAAGGTCACCGTGACGCTTAGCGACAGCACCGTGTTCATGCGCATCCCGCCCGGTGAAAAAACCAAAGACCGGTTCATCAAAATCACAGCTACTGATTTTGGGGTCGGCGACAGCGTCTATGCGCGCGGCAGAATCTCGGAAGATCAAAAGACCATGCCCGCGCGCGAGTTCTATGTGATGAGCAAGGGCGAAATCACCGATAAGCGGGATCGCGAACGGGAAGCCTGGCGCACGCGCGGCATTGCGGGAACCGTTACCGCACTCAAACCCGAGGCCAACGAAATCACTATCGACGCACGCACCGCTGAAGGACCTAAACCAATCGTGATCGCTGCAAGCACCGGAACCAAATACCGGCGCTACGCTCCGAACTCACTGCGGTTCAGCGATGCCAAATCGGGCTCTTTCGCAGACCTGTCGGTTGGTGACCAGGTCCGCGCGCTGGGCACCAAAAGCTCAGATGGCGCCCGTTTCACGCCTGATGAAATCGTTTCCGGATCGTTTCAGACACTTACCGGAACCATCAGCGAGATCGACGCCGGCAAGGGTGAACTGAAGCTTTCCGATCAAACTAGTCACCAATCCGTCACGGTGGTGGTCAAAAAAGATTCCACGCTGCGCCGGCTCACGCCGGAATTGTTGGCCGCCTTGACGCAAACGCCGCCCGGCAAATCTTTCGAGCCCGGCGCAGCGCCGCCGGCTGTATCCAGTCCAGCCAGGGCAAGCGGAGATCTGCAGGAGATGTTTGACCAGTTGCCGACCTTTACTCTGTCCGAACTTAAGGTTGGTGACGCGATTTTAGTTTCCAGCACCAAAGGCGGCGACGCGATGCGGGTTACCGCTATCGCCGTGGTGAGCGGCGTCGGACCGCTTTTGCAAAGCGCTCAAGGCGACCGCCGTAAAGCTGTGGCCCTGGGACAAATGAGTCTGGGTGGGCCGTAGTGTTGATGTGGCACGCGCATCTTGCGCGTGATTTCACGGGCGGGACGCCCGTGCCACTTTTCTCCAAGAGACAATCATGAGCAACAAAATTCTGATCGTATTCGTCGTTTTGCTGACGCTCTCTTCATCCACCATTGCCCAGCAGCGTGCCGGTTCACTGAGCGGACAAGTGACCGATGAGTTGGGCGCTCTGGTGGTCGGCGCCACGGTTACCGTCATTTCATCGGACAACTCTGAGAAGAATGCGGTCACGAGTAACGAAGGAATTTATGCCTTCAATTCGCTCGCCCCGGGACGATACACGTTGAAGGTCGTATCCGCCGGTTTCAGCGACTACGCGAACAGCGAAGTTGAGGTTAAGACCGCTGGGCCCAACCGCCACGATGTCCACCTGGCAATCGCAGTCGCCAGAGAAGTAGTGACCGTGGATAACAGCCGGCGTCTGAATACGGATTCCGAAAACAACGCGGACGCGCTGGTGTTGAGAGGCGCAGACATTGATGTGCTGCCGGACGATCCTGACGCACTGGCCGCTGCCGCGCAGGCGATGGCCGGACCCTCTGCCGGGCCAAACGGAGCTCAGATCTTCATCGATGGTTTTACCGGCGGGCGAATGCCGCCGAAAGAATCGATTCGGGAAGTGCGGATCAATCAGAATCCTTTCAATGCAGAAAACAGCAACATCGGGTTCGGGCGCATCGACATTCTGACCAAGCCGGGCATGGACAAATTGAGAGTCAGCACTTTCTATAATTTCGGCGACGAGAGTTTGAACTCGCGGAATCCGTTTGCGCTGCGACGACAGCCGTTTCAGATTCGTTACTATGGCGGCAGCCTTAGCGGACCGGTGATCGCCAAGAAGTCTTCCTTCTTCGTCGACTTTCAAAGACGCCGAATCGATGACAACGCGATCATCAACGCGACTGTGCTCACGCCTTCGCTTAACCCGTTTTCGTTCCGGCTGGGGGTTCCGGTGCCGGTTGAACACTTCTCGCTGAGCCCGCGGTTCGACTACCAGTTGGGCACCAATCACACTTTGATCTTGCGCTATTCATATTCGCGCTTCACAACAAAAAACTTAGGCGCCTCGGATTTTTCTTTGCCGAGCCGCGCTTTTGATCGCGCCACAAGTGAACAGACGTTCCAGGTTACTGAGACCGCGGTGCTGAGTCCCAAGATGATTAACGAAACGCGTTTTCAATACATCAGAAATCGCAATCGACAGGAAGGCAGTAGCGTACCGACAGTGGTCGTGCAGGAGTCGTTCATTCAGGGCGGGTCGCAAATCGGTCTGGCGCACGCCGAAGTGGATTCGTGGGAATTGCAGAACTATTCCACGCGAACCACTGGAAGGCACATTCTGCGGTTCGGCGGACGGTTGCGCTACGTGCGAAACAATGATTTCTCGCCAACGAATTTCGGAGGCACCTTTACTTTTTCTGGAGGGTTCGCGCCGCTGCTTAATGACAATAACCAAATCGTGCAAGATAACACTGGCAATCCGGTCCTGATTTCGATCACCAGCCTTGAGCGCTATCGCCGTACGCTCCTGTTCCAGGGACGCGCCGACATGCGTCTGCTCGGCGGCGGCGCGACCCAATTTTCAATCGCCGGCGGGAATCCCGAAGCCGGGGTGACGCAAACCGAACTCGGTTTTTTTGTGCAGGACGAATGGCGCGTCCGGCCGAACCTGACTTTCACTGCGGGCCTGCGCTACGAGTACCAGACGAATATCAGCAGCACGATGAACTTCGCGCCGCGGCTTTTCTTTGCCTGGGCGCCGGGAGGCACAAACGTCGGCTCAGGTCCGGGCGCACCATCGAACTCGTCGCAACCAAAGCTGGTCATTCGCGGCGGCATCGGCGTTTTCTACGACCGTCTCGGTGAACGAGCAACTCTGCTTGCGAATCGTTTTAACGGAGAGACGCAAAATGATTATCGCGTGGCCAATCCCGCAGTGCTCGATCTGTCGACGTTCGCTCTGGATGGAACTGTCACGAACGTCCCTTCGGCCGACCTGCTCGGCGCATTCTCGGCGCCACAAATTGTCAGGCAGATTGCGCCGGATTTTCGCGCGCCGACTTACGTCATGACGGCCATCAACATTGAACGCCAGCTGCCATACAAATTCACCTTCTACCTCGTCGGCTTTAATTATCGTGGCAAACATCTGCTCAGGCTGCGCAACATCAATGCGCCACTTCCGGGCACTTACAGTCCGGCCAATCCCGCCGGCGCGATCCGGCCCAATGGCAACATTGGCGATATCTATTATTACGAATCGGCCGCCCGCTTTAATGACTATCGAATGTTCGGCGGATTGCGAAGGCAAATGAGCAAAGGCTTTTCGCTGTTTGTGAATTTCGGAACGGGCAGCGGCAAGACCGACACCGATTGTATCTTTGCGTCAATCGGCAATTGCTTCCCGGCGAATTCTTATAACACCACCAGTGAATACTCGCGGGTTGCGTTCATTCCGAGCTTCAACTTTTTTACCGGCGGCACGATCATTCTGCCGAAACTAAAGATCAATTTGAATCCCTTCATCGTCATATCCACCGGTCGTCCGTTCAATATCGTGACCGGCCGCGACACCAACGGCGACGGCCTGTTTACCGAACGACCGGCATTCGCTACGGCCCAGACCAATCTGGCCGATCTGAAACGCACGAAGTACGGCGACTTTGATTTGAATCCGGGGCCGGGCCAGGCGCTCATCCCCAGAAATTACGGAATTGGACCCAGCTTCTTCTCGGTAAATATCGGTATTAGCCGCGCGATTGCATTCGGTGAAGTGCCGGCTGCGGCTAATCTCGGGCCAGCTCAACCTGCAGGCAACAAACCGGCGGCTCCGGCCGCGGTCAAAGCTGACGGCAGTAAAGCCGGCGGGCCTGCCAAGACGAACGCCGCCCCGACGCCCGAGAAGCGTTACACGCTTACCTTCTCAGTCAACATTCAGAACCTGCTGAACAGTACCAACCTGAATCAGCCGGTTGGCAACTTGAGTTCACCGCAATTTGGTCTATCGACTGCGACGGCGGGCAGTTTTGGATTTGGACCAAGCGGAAGCTCGGCGGCCGGTAATCGGAGGATCCAGGGACAGATTCGTTTTTCGTTTTAGGGAAGGAAGACGAGTCGGGTGCTCCGAGGTCAGTACCGGGAGCGATAGCGACCGGGTAACGAGTAGCAATCGCTATAAGTGCGATTGGCTTGACCCGGTCGCTATCGCTCCCGGTACTGCCCTCAGCGCGCAGAAGCCTCACATCAATTCGTAGCACCCGCAGCCGCCTGGTTCCAAACCGGCGGCTTTACACCCAACAGGTGCCGCACAAAGAAATCGTACCGTTTGTGATCGCCGTACGCCGCGTACTGATCGCCGCGAGCAGCCGGGTGATTCGCTCCGGGAACGACCAGCAGGTCGAAATCCTTGTTGTGCTTTAGAAGTTGATGCACCACCTGCATCGTCGATGAGGGATCGACGTTCGTGTCCATCTCTCCCACGATCAGCAGGAGATTGCCCTGCAAGCGGTAAGCATTATCGACGTTGGAAGATGCAGAGTATTGCGGGCCGATCGGCCACCCCATCCACTGCTCGTTCCACCAGATCTTGTCCATTCGATTGTCGTGACAGCCGGCGTACGAAACGGCCGCTTTGTAAAACTCGGGATGAAACAGCAAACCGCCTAAAGAGTTCTGGCCGCCCGCTGAGCCGCCATAGATTCCCACGCGCGCAGTGTCATACCACCGATATTTCGCGGCCACCGCCTTGTGCCAGAGAATTCGATCGGCAAAGCCGGCGTCGCCCAGGTTCTTCCAGGCCACATCGTGAAAAGCCTTCGAACGATTCGACGTGCCCATCCCATCAATCTGAACCACGATGAACCCAATGTCAGCCTGGGCCATCATCGATGAGTAAGTAAGGAATGACTTTGGGACGAACGAGCCCTGCGGTCCGGCATAGATGTTTTCGATCACGGGATAGGTCTTTGACGCGTCGAAGTTGGACGGACGAACGATGATGCCCCAAATATCGGTCTTGCCGTCACGGGCCTTGGCGGTGAAAACTTCAGGCGCGCGCCAGGTGGTTTTGGCGAGTTCGCTGATATCGCCTTTTTCGACGGTGGCCAGCACAGAGTTGTCCGCCGTCTTTCGTAATTCCAAAACCGGCGGCGAATCCAGACGCGAATAGTTGTCTACAAAGAATTGCCCATCCGACGAATACGCGCCGTTGTGATTGGCCTCAGCTTCAGTAACCCGAGTCAACCTTGAGCCGTCAAAGTTGATTCGATAATAATAGGCAAAGTAAGGGTCCTGGCCCGGATACATTCCGCCGGCGTTGAACCAAATCTCTCGCTTCGCCTCGTCCACGCGCTGCACGCCGCGGACCACCCAGTCACCTTTGGTAATCTGGTTTTTAACTGCTCCAGTTGCACCGTCGTAGAGATAGAGGTGACTCCAGCCATCGCGTTCAGACATCCAGATTACTTCTTTGCCGTCGTTGACGTCGTAGCGGTAACGCCGCCCGGCATCCGCCAGACTGCCATTGGCGGGCCGGTAACTGAAAAATGTTTTTGGTTCATCAGAGATCAGCGCGCGGGCCTTGCCCGTGGTGCCGTCGACTTCGATGACGCGATAAATCTGATGATCGCGCTGATTGTATTCAAAAAAGAAAGCACGGCTGTCTTTCCGCCACGCCGGATCTGTTAACTCGTAGGGATTGGGAAAGAGCGTGTTATGGATATTGATCTGCGTTTTCGACGAGATATCAAATAACACCGGTTGCTCCAGGTCGAGCACGTCGCCCGGCTTGGCATAAACGATTGAGGAAAACTTTGGCTGGATCTGATCTTCAGGAGATGATTCGATGTAATGAACCTCGCGTTTGTACCCGGGTCGGACCCGATAGACGGCCAGCTTCGTCGAGTCGGGTGACCAGGTGATCGAACGCGCGTCGTAATAATTCCCTTCCGATCCGTCCGCGCTGAGAATTACCGGCTCTCGCGACCCGGTCGCGCGAATCATGATGTTGTAGTTATTGATCGAGGCTTCCCATTTCCCGTCGGGCGAAGCCACCGGACTTTGTGGACGAGTGCGTGCGGGAGGATCAACCCTGGTGCACGTTGATTCAGCCACGACACAACGCACCGCCGTGCCATCTACCGCCGCAAAGAAAGTCGCCGCGGTGTTGTCGAACCTGAGAGCCGCCAACTGCAAATCGTTGGCCTTCAAAGTCGTAGAGCCCAGCAACTGCGAGAGCGCGACCGCGATCTTCGCGTGATCGAAGGCAGAGCGTTTCTGCATGGTGTCAGCGTCGAAGAGTACGTACTCATAAGCACCCTTAGAGAGTTTTCGATACCAGAAACGATGCGTGCTGCCAATCCAGGTCGCCGCTCCAGAGATGTCGATTGCGGCTGCTTCGTATCGCAACTTGAGCCCGTTGGCGCGCTCGTAATCAGCCGCCGTGCCCTGAGCCAACGCCGTCAGCCCGGTTGAGAGAAGCAGAAGAATCCACATCAACGGTTTGGATTTTAGCTGTTTCATGCTTTCACCTCTTTTGGAGTTGGTTCTGATCAGCTTGACCAATTCAAGACACGATTAGCTGGTTTAGAAGCAGGGCATTCTAACTTAGGCAGGTGGCTCCTTCGCAAAGTTTTTCGGGGTCAGGGTGATGACCAATTCATCGGCGATTTTCTCTAGCCCAGGCGTTTACGCCTGGGGAAGAAACAAAAGGCGCTATTTAAGCCCCATTAATGGGGCTTTTGAAACAACCGCTCTTCTGTCCCCAGGCGTAAACGCCTGGGCTACGGGAAAATCACGGAAGCATTCGCGCCGCCTCCAACACCTGTTCAGGCCGCGCCCGCACCCAATAATTCTCGGTCAGCATCCGCCAACGGACCATGCCTGATGAATCAATCAAAAACTCGGCGGGACGCGCGATGTCGCGACCACCTTCTCCCTGACCCTTGTGCACCAGATCATATTTCGCAATTGCCTGAAGGTCCGGATCGGAAAGAAAAGTAAAAGTGTAACCGGCCTTCTGACAAAGATCGCGTGACGCTTCAGGACTGTCGACGCTTATGGCGACCGGGCGAATTCCGACTTCATTAAACTGTGCGAGATTCTGCTGAATGCTCCGCAACTCGGAGTTGCATGACGGTCACCAGTAGCCGCGATAGAAAATCAACAACACGCCTTTGGGGGCGCGGCCGTTGATCGGCGTCGTTCGCAATTCCGAAAATGAAACAGGTTTGTTATTCGTATCAACGAGTGAAAACTCCGGCGCTTTTTGTCCGACCCCCGGCGCACCCGGGGAAGCAGGCAACCAGCGCGAGGCTATGAAGATCGCAAAGATGAAACTCGCCAGCACCAGAACACTGAGCGCTGCGACGGCGCTACTGACAATCTTTGACAACAGGCGCCGGTCCGGAGAGAAGGCCCGCCGCAATCCGATAAAAAGGAGAATCGCCGCCAAAGCAAAAAGCAAAAGGTTGACCCAGGGAAAGTCGCGCGTAAGCGGCCAGTTGACAAAGAGAAACGGATAGCTCAAAAAGGCGAATACGGTGAGCAGGAAACCAGCCCAAATCGGCCAATTGAACTTTCTAGTTTTCATATAGCTTATTTATCACAGTACCGCAGAGTTCGCACATACCTATCTCAAATATCTGGCAGTGGAAATGCCGCGGAAGGCAATCGAATCCCCATCTTCAGTCGAATCCCAAGTTCAGTCGAATCCCCGTGAAATAACTATTGACCCTCCCTATTGTTTGGAGTATGTTGCCGTCACCTCGCAGCTACCGGGTTGGTCCTCAAGAGCCTGTTACTCCTTACGTTCTTGGTTCCAGTCTGACATTATTCTGTGCAACTACTTGCGGGTACGTGGTAGACGTTTCCCCACGTCAGCCTCTTAGCTCCGCATCGAGATTGGTGCCATGGACATATACAAAATATCTCTCGCGAGCCTCGCCAATCCAGTCCAACGACATCGATTTTCGCCCAAGAGAGGTGAGGGTTCGCGTTGCCAGAAAAACTGACATTCGTTGCGCCTACGACAGCCATGTCGTAACCCGAAGCTTCAAGCCAGGAGTTCAAGTATGGCGGGTACTCATTCACCGACTTGAGGCTTCAAAGTCAGCTGTGAAAGAACCGAGGAGGAAGAAATGTTAATTCGTCAAATTGCTTTGGTATCACAAACGAACAAGATTTCGTCGTCCGGGCTTTCGCGTGTCGGCGCGGCCTTGCAAAAACAGACGACGCGCGACCTCGCGCCCATCTGGCAGATCAAGGCTACCGTGGACACCTTCGCTCGCCTGTCCGACGTTCCCATTGGCTACTGGCCCATCATCATCACCGAACAAGACCTCGGCGATGCGGCTGGTATTCACGAAGACAAGCAGGGGCAACCTTTTGCGCTGGTTCATTACAGCTATGGTTGGTCATTGACGGCGAGTCATGAATGTTTGGAGATGCTCGTTGATCCATTTGGCAATCGACTCCTGGCCGGTCAATCCCTGATGGCAGACCAGGGGCGGGTGGAGTATCTGGTCGAGGTTTGCGATCCCAGCGAAGATGATGCGTTTGCCTATCGGGTCAACGGGATCCTGGTCTCTGATTTTTACACCCCGGATTTTTTTGAGCCGGAACTAACTTCGGGTACTCGTTACAGCTTCACGCGTGCAATTACAGCGCCGCGCCAGGTCCTGAAAGGCGGTTACATTAGCTGGCATGATCCGGTAAGCGATCATTGGTTTCAGCAGATCTATTTCGACGATCAACCGTCATTCAGAGATCTGGGACAGTTAACCGCAAGACCCCTCGAAAATCTGCGCGCTTTGCTCTACCGGCACACGCCGGAACGAAGCTCTGCCAAGAAGGCGGAATTCAAGGGCGCATTGACAAAAGCGGCCAGATCATCAATGGCTGATCACGAGCAAGCGGCCGAGGCAAGGGCCAAAGCGCTGGAGAGCAGAATCTCTGAGGTCATCGACGACTATTCACCAAGCCCGGCGTAGTCCCCGGAATATCGACGGCGTCCCAAATCGCTCAACAGGTCCGCGTTTGCACACAGCCGCTGGTTGGTAGGCTAAACCACCGCGGTGTAGGATCGTGCTGTGTGAGGCCGAAAACTATGTTTGAAAAGGATGACGAAGCTGCAAGAAAAGCGCGAGCCGAAACGCTGATGGCGGAGATCGATCGCTTGACTTCTCAGCAATCGCAGCCTGAGAAGGACAAAAGGGACAAAGACGACCAGGCAACCGGGCAGGACGAGGCGGAAAATCAGCCCTCCGAGAGTCCCAGGGACTTCATACACAGGCGAATGCGCGAACTGGACAAGCAGAAGGATCGAGAAGATTAGAAATTGACGAAGTCGATTTAACGCGCCAGTGCGGCGCTTCCCTCGAGTCGAATGGTCCGTCCGTAATCAGGGTGTTGGTAGACGATTCGCCCCGAGACTATCGTGGCCACAACTCCGCCGCGAAACGAATACCCATCAAATGGCGTGTTCCTACTTTTTGATTTTGAACGCGAAACGTCAAAGCTCCAGGTCATTTCCGGATCGATAATCGTGACGTCGGCGTGAGCATTTGCTCTAAAAGTCCCGCGGCCTTCCAGCTGCAGAATGCGCGCCGGATTGGTCGCGCATAATTCGACCAGACGCTCCAGCGAGATGAGGCCTTCGCCAACCAGGCGTTCCATCGCCAACCCAACGCTGGTTTCCAAACCTACGATTCCGAACGGCGCCTGATCATATTCAAGGGCTTTCTCGTCGGCATGATGTGGCGCATGGTCGGTCGCAATAGCGTCGACAGTCCCGTCGCGCAAGCCTTCGAGAATTGCCCCGAGGTGGTCGCGGCTGCGCAAGGGCGGACTCATCTTGGTGTTCGTATCATAGTTCTGCACCGCCTCATCGGTGAGCGTCCAGTGATGCGGGGCAACTTCACAGGTTACCGGCAAGCCTTTATCTTTGGCGCGACGCACCGCTGCGATTGCTCCGCGCGTGGAAAGATGGGCCAGATGCAAGCGCGCGCCGGTCAGTTCGGCGAGCAAACAATTTCGTTCGGCGTCGACTTCCTCGGCCGCCGCCGGCATGCCGCGCATTCCCAAAACCAGAGACCAGTGACCCTCGTGCATGACCCCGCCGCGGGCGAGGGTTTTGTCTTCGCAGTGATCGATCACCGCCAAATCGAATCCGCACGCGTACTCCATCGCGCGCCGCATCATTCCGGCCGACGGCACCGGACGGCCGTCATCGGAAACGGCCACGATGCCGGCATCCTTCATCTCACCCATTTCAGCGAGTTCCGACCCGTCGGAATTCTTGGTAATTGCGCCGATCGGAAAGACGTTGGCCAGCCCCGCGCGTTGGGCCTGTTCAATCACAAAGCGCGTGACGGCGCCGTTGTCATTGATTGGATTCGTGTTGGGCATCGCGCAGACAGTGGTGAATCCGCCGGCCACCGCGGCGGCGGCGCCACTGGCAATCGTCTCTTTGTATTCCTGACCGGGCTCGCGCAGGTGCACATGCATATCGATGAAACCGGGCGCCACCACTAATCCGGTGGCGTCAAAAATTTCGACGCCATCGGGGACCGGATCGCTGTGACTGGATAACCCAACGACGCGACCGTCTTCGAGCAGGAGGCTCTTGCCGGTGTTGATTCCCTGGGAAGGATCGATGACGTAGCCGTTTTGAATCAGTAATCGCATTAATCTAGTTTCGAGTTCCGCGTTTCGGGTTTCGAGTTCGGCCGCGGACACCTCCGGTGGCTCGTGACTCCGAGAAGTTCGCGCCGTTGCCTTTCCTGGGGACTTCCAGTTCGTGACCCACACCGGCGAGCAGGTAAAGCACTGCCATGCGCACTGCGACACCGTTGGTTACCTGATCGAGAATCAACGAACGTCCGCCATCGGCAATTTCTGAAGAGACTTCGATGCCACGATTCATCGGACCTGGATGCATGACGATGGCGTCCGGGGCGGCCAAACTCAGGTGGTTAAGATGCAGTCCATAGTGCACGGCATATTCGCGCATCGAAGGAAAGAAAGCATCTGTCTGGCGCTCACGCTGAACCCGCAGAATCATGACCACGTCGGCGTCGACAACGGCGTCTTCAATCCGGCGTTCCAGTCGCACGCCCTGCTCAATCAACCCGGCAAACTCAGGCGGAACCAGTGTTCCCGGGCCCGCGACACAAACTGTCGCGCCGAGTTTTGCCAGCAGATAAATATTCGATCGCGCGACCCGCGAATGCAGAATGTCACCGATGATCGCGACTTTCAGCCCATCAAAACTATGCTTGTGTTCGCGAATTGTAAGTGCGTCCAGCAGAGCCTGCGTCGGGTGTTCGTGCGCCCCGTCGCCGGCGTTCACAATGGCAGCGTCGCAGACGCGGGCCAGATGATAAGGCGCTCCGGCTGATGAATGGCGAATCACGATACAGTCAGGGGCCATGGCCTGAAGGTTGCGCGCCGTGTCGAGGAGTGTTTCGCCCTTCGACACACTGGAAGTCGAGACGCTGATGTTTATGGCATCGGCAGAAAGACGTTTCGCGGCTATTTCAAATGAAGTGCGAGTGCGAGTTGAAGGTTCAAAGAAAAGATTGATGATTGTGCGACCGCGCAAGGCGGGAACTTTCTTGATCTCACGTCTCGACACATCGCGAAACGTTTCTGCGGTATCGAGCAAATGAACGATCTGATCCGCGGATAATTCTCGGATTCCGAGCAAGTGTTTCAGCTTGAAATTAGCGTCCATTCTCGAACTTTGTACTTAGTGCTTTGTACTTTGTTCCGCTTTCAGAGTGGCGTCTTTAATGCCGTGGCCGAAGAGAAACAAAGTACAAAGCTCAAAGTACAAAAACCTTCTTCCTAACAATAAAAAAGCGGCCACCGGGGGCCGCTTCACGCTGCAGCTTCTGCTGCGGGTCGTTCGACGATGACGACGCCCTCTTCCTCGTCAAAGTCAGTGAGCATCACCTTTATTATTTCGCTCTTTTTGGTCGGCACCAGCTTTCCGATGTAATCAGCCTGGATCGGCAACTCGCGATGTTCGTTGCCCCGGTCAACCAGGACCGCCAGTTGCACTCGGCGCGGCCGGCCAAAATCGATCAACTGATCGAGCGCCGCTCGCACCGTGCGTCCCGTGTAGAGCACATCATCGATCAAGACGATTGTGCGTCCTTCGATATCTCCCGGCAATTCCGTGCCACTTACAATCGGCTTGGCGCCGACAGTCGAGAGGTCGTCGCGGTACAAGGTAATGTCGAGAATTCCGACCGGAGGACGCTTCCCCTCGAGGTCTTCAATCTTGTCAGCGATTCGATTAGCCAGGGGCACGCCTCGGCGCCGGATCCCCACCAGGACCAAATCAGTTAAGCCGTGATTTTCTTCGACGATTTCGGAAGCCAGACGAGCCAGCGCGCGATTGATACGCGCTGTATCCATGATGCGAGCTTTTTCCGTGAATTCCACCGCGAGGGATACTAGCAAGAACTGCGAGTCAGTGACAAGCGGCGTCCCTTCGATTACGAGCTTTATGCCTTGACCTTAAGATATTATGATCCCCTACAGATTGGATGCTCACAATACCTGTTGAATGGCTGAGATCTACGACAACAAATGGAGAGTGAAAGAGTCACTTGATGAAGGTGGTCAAGCACATACGTTTTTAGTTTATCAAGTCAACCACTCATCAGAGGATGTTTATGTTTTGAAGCGCCTGAAGAATCTCAAGCGCTTTAGTCGGTTTGAGAAAGAAGTCCGTGCTTGCCTAGACCTTAGCCATACAAACATTCTAAGAATCGAAGACAAGAACCTTGAATCCGATCGACCGTACTTCGTTGCCGAGTATTGTGCCAAGGGAAGCCTTAGAACCGAGTTAATTTCCCACACCCCACTATTAGATCGTCTCCGAATGTTTTCAAGGATTTGTGATGGCGTAGGTCATGCTCATGCGAAAGGAATAGTTCATAGAGATCTGAAACCGGAAAACATTTTTGTTCGTGAGGACATGACGCCGGTGGTAGGGGATTTCGGTCTATGCTTCATAAGTGAAGCCGGTGACAGGGTAACTCTGATTGATGAACAAGTAGGCTCACGTTTTTATATGGCCCCCGAACTTGCGCATGGCATAGCCGACGAAGTCACGGCAGCGGCCGACGTCTATTCACTTGGAAAGATTCTGTATTGGATGCTGGCTGGTAGAATTTTTGATCGCGAAGTCTATAGAAGTCCTCGCTACGATCTTTCTAAAGGCGAAATCAGACCCGACCTATTCTTCATATATGGGCTCTTCGATCAGACAATCTGCGAAGAGCGAACCGCTCGTCTTCCAACCGCCAATGAAGTGCGAGACGTCGTTCATACAATCATTCGTCTCATTCAATCCAACGCCCACGCCATCGATCTAAAAGTACCGCAGTTGTGCAATTACTGCGGAATAGGGACGTACCGGGTAGTAGCCGACAATACTTCGCGGGATAATCGATCACGCTCGGTTGATATTCAAAACTTTGGTTTCAACTTAGTCGGAATGCCTTTGTGGTTAGTCTTAGCGTGCAATCACTGCGGCAATGTGCAGATCTTCCGACCAGATCACGCCGAAGACGAGCAAATTTGGAAGCGATAGAATCAATCGCGAGATTATGATCCATGGCAGAGAAGACGGTACCAATAGAAATTAACAATAAACAAATCGGTTCTATCAGATTTGACGACTCTCCTCAATCGTTAGCGCTGCAGCGAACTGCTCTCGGGCACAATCTCATGATTCCAGCGGTCATTCACGTAAGTTGGGATGATCGAAACGAGCCGCACCCAATACTCACAAACTTGCAACTGACGATCTCCTGCTACGATGGCCCCTCGAAGCTCGAGTTAGGACGAGTCCGGGATGATAGCGTGTATTTCGGGTCGACTTTCGGAAAAGGAGATACGGCGAGGTTTGATTGGATTAATCCTGCACCGGCGCTCATTTATCTGGAGGGCTCTCGACCACAAAATGCCGCACCTAAACTAAACTTTGCAGTACGCGCTCAAATTCAGTTTTTGGTGAAAGCGACGCGGATTCACCAGCCGGATGTGGTTGTTATCGACCCGGGTTACAATTCCGTGGTTACTTTCCCTCATATGATCTCAGGGGAGGTTGATATCAACTACGCCGCAAATGTTTGGAATGGACTGATCAAAAAAATCATCAAAGCACCAGTCTAAGGATCAATCCTGCGTCAATATTTAGTACGAACGATATCAATGTTCTATCGCTCAATTGTTCGTTCGATTCTGTTTCGCCTGCCGCCAGAATCAGCGCACGGCCTTGCCGTCGCCTCATTAACTTCAACGTTGAAGATCCAGGCAGTTCGTTCGCTCGTTGAACGCCGAATGCGAACCCAAGCCTTCGAAAAACTGACTCGCTTTGGCCTCGATTTTACGAACCCGGTTGGATTAGCCGCGGGGTTTGATAAGAACGGCACAGCGGCCCATGCGCTGGCTGCCCTGGGCTTCGGCTTTATTGAAGTCGGCACCGTCACTAACGAACCGCAACCGGGCAATCCGAAACCGCGACTGTTTCGCCTGCCGCAGGATCGCGCGCTGATCAATCGACTGGGATTCAACAATCACGGTGCGCAAGAGTTGGCCCGGCAGCTCCGGAATCATCGGCCTGATTGCGTGCTCGGGGTGAACATTGGCAAGTCGCGCCGCGTCACAATCGCAGAATCGATCCCCGACTACCTTGCCAGCTTTGAAGCTGTTTACGACGTCGCTGATTACATTGCCGTCAACGTCAGCTCGCCAAACACACCGAATCTGCGCGAACTGCAAAGATCTGACCTCTTGTCAGAGTTGCTTCAGTCGCTTCAGAAGCGGAATAACGAACTGGCGCAGGCAGGCTCCGCCATGCCTAAACCCCTTTTGCTGAAGATCGCGCCTGACTTGGATCAATCCCAAATCGAATCAATCATCGAGGTCGCCTTGCGCTCTGACATTTCCGGCATCATCGCCACCAACACGACTATCCGGCGCGATGCTTTGCAAACGCCGGCCGCCGAAGTTCAAGCCTGCGGCGAAGGCGGATTAAGCGGTGCGCCTTTACGCGACCAATCTAATCAGGTTATTTCGCTGGTCTATCGACTTACACGCGGAGAATTGCCAATCATTGGAGTGGGCGGCATTTTTACCGCTGACGATGCCTGGGAGAAAATTAGCGCCGGCGCATGTTTGATTCAATTGTATACTGGATTTATTTACGAAGGGCCGGGCGTCGCTAAACGAATCAACGAAGGCCTCAGCGAGATCTTACGACGCGAAGGGTTCGATTCAATTGATGATGCAGTTGGTTGTCGCGCCCCGAGATAACCGAAAATGTCTACCGCAAAAGATAAACTAATCGTCGCTTTGGATGTTGATGACGCGAATCGCGCGCTTGAACTGTGTGACGCTCTTCGCGAATCCGTGGGAATGTTCAAGGTCGGCATGCAGCTGTTTACTGCTGCCGGTCCTGAGGTGGTCCGCCAAATCGTTGCACGTGGCGGCCGCGTTTTTCTCGATCTGAAATACCATGATATTCCGAACACGGTGGCGATGGCCGGAGTGGAAGCAACACGCCTCGGAGTTTCTATTTTCAATGTCCATGCCTCGGGTGGGGGCGAGATGATGAAACGTGTGGCCGAAGCCGTCGCCGAAACCGCACAACGTGAAAATCTGGGCAAACCCAGGGTAATCGCGGTAACCGTTCTCACCAGCATCGACCAGCAAACTCTGCAACAGATCGGCATCGCCGCAGAGGCTGAATCAGTCGTCACCCGTCTCGCCTTCCTGGCAAAACAGTCGGGACTCGACGGCGTGGTGGCTTCGGCTCAGGAGATCCGGACCATTCGCGACGCAGTTTTACACCCCGATTTCCTGATTGTCACACCGGGCATACGCGGCGCGCATGCGCCATCCGACGACCAACGCCGGACAATGTCGGCAGGCGACGCGGTTAAAGCCGGAGCCGATTATTTGGTGATAGGCCGGCCCATTCTGGCGGCGCCGGATCCAATAGACGCAGCCCGGCGGATCGTCGAAGAGATCGCCGCGGCCCTGGAAGCCGAACCCCAGGCGGCCGACTTGGCGGAACAAAGTCACGCACAAAGCGTTTATTGAGAATGAGTTTGCGCCCTGGAACAACTTACCCTTATCATCCTGCTGTGCGCCTTAATCTAAAGCCCTCACTAAGACTTGGCCGGTGGTTCGTCCTCATAGTCTTCCTTACCGGTGCGGCAACTGCTCAAACCAAAAATGACGGCGGGTCATTGTCTTTCAATCCAGCCGTTTACCGGCTGGGCGAACGTCTTACTTACAACGTCAACTATTCTCAGTTTGTCAGTGCGGCGCACATCGAGATGGTGGTCGCCGGACGCGGGATTTTTTTTGAACGCGACGGCATCCAACTCAAGGCCCACGTGGAAACGACGGGCGTCGTTAACGTGGCCCTCCTCTCTCTCAACAACGACTACACGACCTATGTATTCGCTGAGAACGGCTTGCCGTATCGTACGCAGCAAGTCGTGCGTGAGGCCGGCCGGACCAGCGAAGCCTCGATCGACTACAACCAACCGGCAGGTACGTACGCCATTCCGGCGAAGCTCAAAATAGGCGAGTCGACCGGTATCTACGACGTATTGTCCGCCGTCTATCACGTCCGCGCGATGCCCTTAACGATGGGAGCGCAGTATTTCATCAGCGTGCGCAACGGCAACGACGAGTATCAGGCCGAAATAAAAGTTACCGGCAAGGAGTACGTGAAGACCAGCGTCGGCTCGTTCGACGCGATCGTTACCAAGATTAAGGTTAAGGGCACGCCTCTTTACGACCTTCGCGTTTATTTCAGCGACGACGAATGGCATGTCCCCGTGTTGCTCACGGCCAAGCACGGCGAAGACGCCGAGGTAAAGGCCGAGTTGGCCGCATCTTCGCTCGAAGCGCCCATCGTAACTCCACCGACAAGTCGGGGCAGCGTTACTCCGCAAAACCAGGTTCCCAACAACAGGACGACGACGCCAGGCACGCGGGTTGCGCCATCCAATTCGGCTCCAACATCCGGCTCGGTACTCGACTTGCCCTTCAAGATCGGCGAGCAACTCAATTATCAGGTCTACATGGGAAAAGGAAATCAGCCGGTTGGCACTCTGAACTTTACCTTCAAGGAGCGCGGCCGGTATTTCAATCGAGATGGTTTGCAACTTACGGCCAGCGCACAGACGACCGGAGCTGCCGCCCTCTTCGCCGTGAAGGATCAAATGACTTCGTATGTCGATCCGGCGACTCTGCTTCCCTTCCGCACGGAAATCAATTTCTCTGAAGGCAAGTACAAGGCTTCCAGGAACTACAACCTGGATCAGGATCGCGGCAGCGCCACCACCGACAACAAGGGTGAACGGGTCGATATCCCCATCGGCACTCACGACCTTCTTTCAGCGCTTTATTCTCTGCGTACCTTTGCGCCGATCATCGGTAAACAGAACGCTATTTCCCTCATGGCGACGAACAAACCGCGCGCGCTCATGGTCACGGCCAAAAGCCGGGAGACGCTCGAGCTCAATGGTCAGAAGATTGCCGCAATCATGCTCGAGCTCAAGACCGACGATCCTCAGCCGGACAAACTGCAAATCAGGATCTGGGTGGGCGATGATTCCCGGCACCTGCCGCTGCGGATTACTGCAGTTACCGAACTAGGGGCGATTCGCGCCGACCTAATTGTGGTTCCTACTAAACCTCGTTGAAGCTGATTCCGGCCGCAGCTTTAAATCTGATCTGACTCAAGTCCTGATTCCGTTTTCCCTGAAAACTTACCTGCACCTTGGCGTTGAGTAATTGAGAGTGGCTATGCGGCATGCTGACTGGAGCGCCAGCGTCCTCGCTTGCCTGCCGTGGGGTCCTCTGCGCTTTCTTGCAAGCGAGGACGCTTGCGCTCCAGCCAGTTCGCCTGAAATCAGCCTCACGCCGAAATTGACAATCATTTTCAATTTGAGGCATACTGCCAAGCCGTGGCACACACTTGAAGCTGTGATCCACAAAATGAAGTTACCGTCACTCGAGAATCATGCTCCAGTCCTTCATCATCATTCTTCGCGAGGGCTTCGAGTCCTTCCTGCTGGTCGCAGTCATCTTCTCTTATCTGCGCAAGTCGGGTCGCCGCCAACTGGCGTCTGCGGTTTACTCGGGCATCGGCGTAGCACTGGCGATTAGCGGCGCGCTCGGTTACCTGCTCTTCAAGATGCAGACTGGCCAGGCTGATGCAGTCGAAAAATATTTCGGTGCGGGCGTAGCCGGCTTCCTGGGCAACGAAGCGCTGCGAGAAGCCGTCCTCGGAGTTGTGGCGATTGTCCTGGTCGCTTCATTGGTTATTCATATGTGGCGTCACGGCGCCTCAATGAAAACGCGGATGGAAGAAAGGCTGGGTGAGGTCTCTTCAAAACGATCCGGATGGGCGGCCTACCTCGGGATCTTTCTCTTTACCGCTCTGATGATTTGTCGTGAAGGGATGGAGACTGCGCTTATGCTTCTACAGGTGCGCAGCCCGCGTCTGGTTTGGGGAGCATTGCTGGGATTACTGGCGACAATCAGTCTGGCCTGGGCCTGGGCCCAGTTTGGTCACTTGATTAATGTGAAGCGTTTCTTTCAAGTCACCGGAATTTTCCTTTTGCTCTTTTTGGTGCAGGTCGCAATTTATACTTTCCATGAATTCTCGGAAACCGGGCTTTTGCCAAACAGCGAAGCACTTCATGCGGCCACTGAAAAGTTCTCGCCTGAGGGTCTCTACGGTCAGTGGTTTTCAGTCGTAATGGTCGCGGTCTGCGGGCTCTGGCTAGTTGCGGCCTGGGCCATTGATCGGTTGCGCGTTCAACCAACTCCACGGGCAGGGATAATCGCAAATAACTAACCGGCCAAGACCGGCATCGCCGAAATGAGTCAGGGCCTGAAACTGATTCAGGCCCTGATATTTTTTGCCGCGCGCGTGAGCGGGTTAGGCCTTTTTCAGCGGTAATCCTGCGGAGTAGGGATGCCCATTGATTGAGCAAATCCTCAACGCGTGGGATAGATGAGTAGCAGTGCCATCAGCGCTAACATGCACAACACCAGCACCACCGGCGGCAGAAAGCCACCCAGCAATCTTTCGCCACAGTAATGGCAGGTCAACTGCAACCGGCGCACCCGAGTTTGGCATTCTGAACAGTAGAGTTTTTTCGGGCCAGTCTTTTCAGAAGATGTTGGCTCTGAGACTTCGGATGATCGCGTCTCGCGCCGCATCTCTCCGATCTTGACCTTCAGTTCTTCCAACCCTTGCCCCAAGTTTACTTCGAGGCGTTGTTGACGGTTCGCGAAACGAATTCCGTCCTCAAGATCGCCGGTCCCGTGCTGTTCGTGGGCAACAACTGGACTCGGTCCTTCCTTGAACCTGCCGGTTTTTAGATCCGCCTTCGGTTGTTCCTCTTTTACCTTGCGATAGCCAGAATCGAATTCCTCGATTCTTTGTCTTAAGGCGCGCTCTTCCTGCTCGAGCCGCAATAGCTCTTGCAGCGCACGGTTCCGTGCTTGCGCTACCGATATCTCGATGGAATAAATGGCATGCTGAATGGCCGTCTCGGGGACTTCAATGTTAGTCTCACGTCGCAACAGTGCCTTGAGCGGTTCGATCGCGGATGGATCGCCCGTTTCACTCAGTGTCTTGACAGCTACCCGACGTATCTGCGGCGATTCATCCGATAACAGGGCAATTAGGTTTTCGACCAAAGTGTGGCTCTGAGACGCAGCAGGACGGTGTGTGCCGTTGCCGTTCCCATTACCGTTCCCATTGCCATTTTTGTTGCCGCCATTGTTCGGATACCTGACGGTCGACAGTTGGGGCTTTGTCTCATCTAAAGTAGACATAGATCTGGCTTCTCCGGTGAATACAATCACTTAGACCAAGCGAGATCTTAAGAGGCTTGAACCAACTGGATGAGCCGGCGACTCCCATCCCTCGCTAGAATCACTTGTTAGAAATTCCTATGACAACATTAAGATGACTAATGGGGCGGTTTTACCAGTCAAATGCGAGAGCCAAAGTTCGGCGGCTTCCGTCCAGGCTCGGATCTGGCCCCAAATGAAAAGTCCGTTTCCCTCAAAAGACGAAAAACTGTCAGGAACGTTCGGGAAAGAAGCGTTAAGCGGGCAAGAGAAACGCCCAGGGGGCTTAAGGCTTCTCACATCACACGTAGGGCGCCGGGTGTCTGCGCCCATCCGACTGCGAGAACGACTATGATAATGCGTACTCTATGCGGGCGCTGGCTTGTCGGTGCTATTGTTTGGCGTGAACTTCGCCCGATTAGTGAAAGATGAGGGATTCCAAAAGAAAGAAAGGCGGACAGCTTGCGCCGCCCGCCTCGATGACATGGGCTACTTTCCGGTATTCACATACTGGATACAGTCACCCTGGTTTTTGAAAGTCCGGGGTGTATTGAAATTCTTCCACCCATCGTTCTTGCACTGATCCTTGTTCGTGGGTGGTCCGATCGACAGGACCGGTGCGCAGGAACTTGGACTGGTGCGGAACGGTGTATAGTCAACCACTCCGTCGGGATCGACTATCGCTGTGCCAGTACCTCCCGGGTTGGTAACAATTGTTGGACCGGTCGAGCCACCCCACCAATTGTTTGTGGCGTCGAGACTTCCGGGGCCGCCAGAATAACTAAGTGCATCAACCTGGAGACCGGCGACCGGGTAACCCGAGACATTGTTGTTGTTGATAGTGATGCTCGAGTTCGGACAGCCCGGACACCCGTCATTGATGCGAATGCCAATGCCAGCGCCGCTGGTCAAACTGTTGCAGGTGATGGAGACGCCGCTCACGCCCCCAAAGAAGCGAATATCAGCCGTGTCTGCGCCCGTCGAGTTGTGAATGTTGTTTCCGCTTATGGTCGAGGCAGTAATCGCGAACACGCCGATGGCCCGCCGGTTGGCGGCGAACTCATTGTTCGAGAAGGTAAGATTGGATCCGCCGCCAAAATTTCCGAGGGCGCTGTTTGTGTGGCCGACGAACTTGTTGGCGTTGACCAATACCTTGTTCGCTCCAAAGTTTGTGTCGATTCCGGTCCCACCATCCGGACCAGTATTGTTGTTGTTCTGAAACAGGTTGTGTTCGATCTTTGCCGGCAAGGCGCCGGTGTTATCCATCTCCATACCGATGATGTTGTTCTGAACTATGTTGTTCTGAACCTGATAGCCGCCGTCATAACCGAAACCGCCTGGATTCGTGTAGATACCCGCGATATAACAGGGATCAAGATCGGTCGATCCCTGGATTGTGAAACCGTCGAGGACGACGCTATCGGCAAAGATTTGGACTGCACCGCACGGACTGTTGATGATCGATTCTCCAGTCGTGGCACGCGTCCGCGCATCGACACCGGCCTTGGCGCCAAGCAACGTCAGAGTCTTACTAATAGATACCTGTTCGTTGTAAATGCCGGGACAAACTTGAATGGTGTCACCGGGCGAAGCGATGGCCACGGCCGCGGAAATCAGCGAGTAAGTACCGGTGCAAGGCAACGACGTAGCGTTGCCGACGGTGAGCGTGGCTGCGTGTGCGGCGCTGCTCATTAACGTGAATGCGCAGAGGACGAGCGCAAACCCGAGGGCGAATTTCTTTAGATTCATTTGAGGTCTCCTTGTTGAAAAACCTTGGCGGCCAGAGTTTGAGGCTGGCCGCCAGAGTTAAGTCCTGGGCTACTTTCCAGTATTGACGTACTGGATGCAGTCGCCCTGATTTTTGAACGGCGTATTGTCGGCGCGCACTCGTGTCTGCCAGCCGTCGTTCTTGCACTGGTCCTTGTTGGTAACAACGTTGCCGCCTATACAAGCCGCACCCGGAGCAGCTGAGATCAGCCACGGTTTATATGTTACGAGGGGGCCAACCTTCGAACCCGTTCCCCCGGGATTACTCGCGGCGGTCGGTCCCGTTGCACTGCCCCACCAGTTACAGGTTCCGTTGACCGGACCTCCCGTAAGAGCTGCGACAGCGATACCAAAGTCCAGAGCTGAAACGTCCAAATTGTTGTTATGGACTTGTCCGCTCCCAAACGATGGATTGGCTTCGAACCAAACCGCAATCCGATCGGTACCCGGAGCGGAAACATTAGTAATTGTGTTGTCCTCGACGATGACGCCGGGTGTATCGCCTTCCAGACCGATAGCGTGTGCCCACAATCCGCCCACTAAATTATTGACGGTATTGTTCAGGATCTGAGCCGTTGTATAACCGGTGGCGGCGGGTGCGGTACTGGCCCCATTGTTAACGTGGATTGCATAAGCGCCTCTTAGAACGCTCGTTATATCCGAGATTGAGTTCCCTTGAATGAGGATGTTTAAGCTTGGGTTTGCGGAGGTGCTGTCGCCGATGAATATTCCGCCGTTCGATGAAGGGATGCCAGTGACGTTGCTGACTTTGTTCCCTACTACCTTCACATTATCGGGACCATTTTCGAGATAGATCGCCTGCGTGTTCGCATTCAAACTCGCGGCGCCGATCGTATCGATGATGTTGTTTGTAATGAACGCATTATCCCCGGCTGTCTTGATCAGAACCCCTGTGGACTGACCAGGATTGGTCATCGAAAAGCCATCAATCGTTACACCAGCCGCCTGAATTGTGGTCTGCCCGGTGACGGTGGACTCAAGTCCACTACCGAAGATTCGCCCCGCAAACGGATTGCCGGCCTGGGCGCCTTTGAGAGTAACTGCCCTGCCGATGTTCACGGTTTCCACATAAGCTCCCGCGGCCACATTAATGGTCGTGCAGCCGACATCGTTGACGGCGGCTTGAATCGTTGCGTAATCACCGGGAACGGTGCACACGGGGCCGGCGGCTTTTGCTTCACCTCCGCGAAACATCATGGTCCCGCCTGCTAAAGCCAGGGCAAGCCCCGACAACACTGCTATTCTTTTTGCATTCATTGATTTCTCCTTTTTAGGTCAGTAGCGGTCGCTTTTCAGCGACCATCAGCGGCGAAGACACTTCCACGCCGAGAAAAATTCAAACACAAGCTCGCGGGTGTTTAGGGAGAAGCAGTAAGCGGACAAGAGAAACGACTTTGGGCCCAACGCTTCCAACACCACACGCCCCAACCGGTGTCCGCACTCACCAGCGGGGGCTTTTTCCATGAGGTACAACATCTATGCAGCCTGATGAGCAATCCCAAAGATTTCTGAGAGCCTTCCTAAATTGGGAGGCGCGCTCGGCTGGTGCGGATTGATTGTGCAAAATCAAAAACTCTTAACCCCGGTCAAGTTCCAGGTAAAAGCACGAAAGGCGGCCGATATTCCGGTCGCCTCTCGCGGTTGAACCACTACTTGCCCGTGTTCACATACTGGATGCAGTCACCCTGGTTCTTGAAGGTGCTTCCATCAGCGCGAGTCAAACTCTGCCAGCCGCCATTCTTGCACTGATTGGCGGAAGCGGGCGTTCGGCTGGATAAATAGGAAAGGCCGTCAATCAAGAAGCCCTTTCCAAAGTTCGCCGGATGGTTGAATCCGTCAACGCCACCAACCCGGAACAATAACGAATCAACGGTGCGGCTCTGATCGGCAGCGGCATCGTTCGGTACGCCGCCTCCAGATTCTGTGCACCAACGGAAATAGTCTTCCCAGGTGGTGCCCGTGTGAACCAGCGTTCCATCGATATAAACTTTGACGACGTCGTTCCGTGGACCGTCAACAAAATCAATTGTGACTTTGACTGAGTGCGCGGCGGCGCGGCTGAGGCCACTCGCCACCTGAACGTCGGTGAAGTCATCTTCGGTACCACAGCCGGCGGACGGATTTGCCAGGCTACCAAAAGGCGCTGCGTCGACATAATCGCTAACGAACACCTCCATGCCGCTCGGGCGATCCTCGATGCGGACATAACTCATGCGCGCGCCATCGCCGCGATCGGCGCTACTCGAAAAATACGAGTCGTTGTCGGTCGCCCCGGTTGGGTCCGCGGACGCAAAACTGAATTGGGCCTCAAAATGGCCCCGTCGGGAGCCGCCGGACATCTGAAATACACCGTTACTGTTCTGAGCCTGACTCTCTCCGGCTTCATCCGTGAGCGATGGCGAAAACGGCATGTCTCCAAACGATCCCGAAGTGTAAAAGTTAGAGAGCCTCCAACTTTGAGCGCCAAAGGAAGCCGGCGCGCCTGGGCCATTGGTCACGATTGCCTGATCAATCCCGGGGTTGATCGGGAGACCTGGGGGGTTCTGACCGCCCCAACCATTCTGTCCGTTGATTGATCCGGTCGTATAAGCCGGACTTTCAAAGTTTATGCCCTTGCTGTCTGCGTAACTTAAGCTAATGAAGACCGCTGATAGAACAACCAGGACGATGAAAACCGCGGGGGTTAGAGTTTTCCGTCGGTACCGCTTAATTACATTCATTGTTTGATCCTCCTTGTGAGTTGAAAGATCGTTTGTCTAAAACGATCGCAATTGGCGAGACAAACTTCAACGCCAAACTTAGGAAAAATTCCGCGGGTGTCTTGAATCGGGAGAAGCGGTAAGCAGGCAAGAGAGAATCTTGTGGGGCTTCGGCTTCCAACACCACACGCACCGTCGAGTGTCCGCACCCATCCGGCGGTGGAAAAAATCACTACTGATAGAGTCCGTACTGTATCCGGCACCGATGGGCATGTCAACGCCCGAAATCCCAAAAATTACTGCCTTTTATGCAAAGTTTCTTGCTAGCTCACGTTTCAGTAGTTTTCCGGTGGGCCCTTTGGGAATGTCGGTCACAAAGTGAATCGACTTAGGGCATTTATAATCGGCGAGTTCGGTTTGGCAATAGCTGATCAGTTCGGCTTCGGTGGCGTCTGCGCCATCTTTCAGCACAATGAATGCGGCGACCTCTTCACCATAGAGCTGATCGGGAACTCCAATCGTCGCGGCCGCGGCGACGGCGGGATGTTGATAGAGGACCTCGTCAATTTCGCGCGGATAAATGTTCTCGCCGCCGCGAATGATCATGTCGGTCTTGCGATCGACGATGTAAAAAAATCCGTCTTTGTCGCGATAACCGACATCGCCGGTATGAAACCAGCCGCCTTGAAAAGCGCGCTCGGTAGCTTCCGGATTCTTGAAGTAACCCTTCAAAATATTCTCGCCGCGCAGGACGATTTCGCCCAGTTCGCCGTCCGCCACTTCAATATCGTCGTCATCAACGACCTTCATTTCATTTCCGATTGGTAATCCACACGAACCGGGGCGGCGTCTTTGATCCGGCGGGTTGAAAGTCGATCGACAGGTCGACTCGGAGAGTCCGTAGCCTTCTATCACCGAGCAATTAAACGTCTTTTCGAATTTCCTGATCACTTCTGCCGGCACCGGCGCTGAGCCGCACATGGCGAAGCGCAACTGATCAGTCTTGAGTCCTTCCGGCACACCGTCAGGATAGGTTTGCAGAAGAATCGACAACATCGTCGCTACGGAACCAAATGAGGTGATTTGATACTCCGAGATGATATTCCAGAATTTGGATCCGGAAAATTTTGGACTGACTACCGTCGAGCCCCCCGCGTAGAGCGCCGACATGGTCGTGACTGAGACTGCGTTCATATGAAACAACGGCATGATCGTGAGCAGACGATCATTCTCAGTAAAGTTAAGCCATTGACTGATCTGTCGGGCGTTGGCGATCGCGTTGCCGTGAGTGAGCAAACAACCCTTGGGCTTTCCGGTGGTGCCTGAGGTGTAGATGATGATCGCGTCGTCATCCCGTACGCAGGCCTCTGGCCTGCTCTCATGATCAGCACGCCGGAGGCGTGCGTACCCGCGCGTCGCTTCGGCCTCGTCATCGAACGTTATGATCGAGCGCAGGTGCGGGAGATCCTTTTTGATGTTCTCAACTCGCTCGCGAAACTCGGAGCCTACCAGGATTGCTTTCGCTTCTGAGTTATTCATGACGAACTCGATCTCATGCTCCTTCAAAAGCGAATTCACCGGGCCCGCCAAAGCGCCCAACTGCCAACAGGCAAAATAGCCGATGATGTACTCTGCGCTGTTCGGCATCAGCAGGCTGATGACATCGCCTTTCACGATTCCCTGCGCCAAAAGCATCGCGGCAGCCCGACCGACGGCATCATTAAACTCCCCATAACTGAATCTGCGTCCATCGGGTTCCGAAAACAGAAATGGTTTATCAGGCGCGCGCGACAGTCGCTGTTCAAGCAACGCGCCAATATTGCGGGGTTCACTGGTCATGGTTTCAGCATTGTAATTTGGAGTCCGGCGGCAAGCGAAGCGCGGTCGCGCTCGGATTTCGGTTCTCTTCCACGATTAAGAGGTGATCGATCCAAAATACCGTCGTCCCTTCGCTCTGCCTTCCGAGTCCCAAATTGTTGTAGAATGCGCCGGTTTTCAATCCCGTTTTCGCCAGATATTACTTGCCCATGTCGATTCGATCATCCCTATTCTTTGGCTTTGCCTTGATCTGTTTGGTATCCGGAGTCGCTCGCGCGCAGGAAAACTACGAGATCCAGGTCTATGGTTCCGAGACTATCCCACGCCGCGTCACCATGATTGAGCTGCACAATAACTTCACCGCCAAAGGACCAAAGAAAACTGACGACGGAACGTTACCGACCAACCATGCGTGGCACGAAACGATCGAGATAACGCATGGCTTTAACGACTGGTTCGAAACCGGATTCTATATTTTCATGAGCGCGCGCAACGGCAGCGGCTGGGATTTTGTCGGCACGCATATTCGGCCCCGCTTTCGCGTGCCGCCAAAATGGCGTTGGCCCGTCGGGGTCAGTCTTTCCCAGGAGATCGGATTCGTCCGGCGACAGTTTTCTGAAGATCAATGGAGCTGGGAAATTCGCCCCATCATCGACAAGGAAATGGGCAAGTGGTACGTGAGCTTCAATCCGGTTCTGGAGCGGGCTCTGAGCGGGCCGGGCACGAAACGTGGTTTTGAATTCGCGCCAAATCTTAAAGTCGCCTACGCGGTCACAAAGAAGGTTGACGCGGGATTGGAATACTATGGTGGCCTCGGCCCGCTAAGCGGCTTTGATCCGGCCCGCGAGCAGCAGCATCAGATTTTTCCGGCAATAGATCTAAACGTATCGCCAAAGTGGGAATTCAATTTTGGCGTAGGTATCGGCATGACTCGCAGTACCGATCATCTAATCTTCAAAATGATCGTCGGCCGGCGGTTTGAGTTCGGTACGAAGAAAGCGCAAACAGCGCCAGAGTGACACCTGATCCGCCCAAAGGTTCGTGATATAGTCGCGCGTTGAAATCTCATGAATAAGTAAGCAAGATTAGTCGCGGCTTAACGCGGATTTCGCTGGCCAGAACTCAACCTAAAGTATCCGCGTCGAACCGCAATTACTTTTAAGGCCTGACTAATCCAGATGGAAACACGGCGCGTAGCACCACGGGTAAACACGAAAAGGAATTAGAGATCTACAAATGGAAACTTATCGAAACTTCATTGGCGGCAAGTGGATCGAATCCAGTTCTTCAAAGACCGTTAACAATATCAATCCGGCAAACAGCGACGACATTATCGGCCTAAACCGTCAGGCGACACGCGAAGAAGCGCGCGCGGCGGTGGAAGCCGCGGCGGCAGCTTTTCACGGCTGGAAATCAACGCCGGCCCCGGCGCGCGGGAAAATAGTCGCCAAGGCTGCACGCCTGATGGAAGAAGCCAAAGAAGAACTCGCGACCATCCTGACTCACGAAGAAGGCAAAACAATTTCCGAATCGCGCGGCGAGCTGCAACGTTCGATTAATGTCGCGGAGTTTTGCGCTGGTGAGTCGCGACGCATGAACGGCGAAACGATTTTTTCTGAGTTGCCGTCGAACTTCGTCTACACGATTAAGCAACCGCTCGGAGTTGTGGCCTGCGTCACGCCGTGGAATTTTCCGGTGGCTATTCCGACCTGGAAGATTGCGCCGGCCCTGGTCGCCGGAAACAGCGTGGTTTTCAAGCCCGCCACGATCACTCCCGGCACCGCCGTGCGCATTGTCGAGATATTTGAAGAAGCCGGGATTCCGCCCGGAGTCCTGAATCTGATTCTGGGATCAGGATCAGAGGCGGGTGATGAAATCATTGGCCACCCGGCGGTGAAAGCAGTCTCGTTCACCGGATCGAACGGGGTCGGCATTCGCCTCTACGAGCAGGTTTCGCGCCGCGGCGGCAAGTGCCAGTGCGAAATGGGCGGCAAGAATCCGGTGGTGATTCTTGAAGATTGTGACATGGAGCTCGCCGTAGAAAACACCGCGCAGGGGGCTTTCGGATCCTCGGGACAGCGTTGCACCGCAACCAGCCGCGCGGTCGTAGTCAACAAAATTGCCGACGAATTCGTGGAGCGGGTCGCGAAGCGGGCCGAATCAATGCGCATCGGAGACGGCATGGATCCCCAAACCGAGATGGGGCCCAGTGTGGATGAAAGCCAATTCAACACGGTGCTCGAATACCTGAACATTGGCCGCGAAGACGGCGCCACGCTGGTCTGCGGCGGCGAGCGCGCCACGGGCAATGGATTAGACAAAGGCTACTTCGTAAAACCGACCGTGTTCGATCATGTGACGTCGGACATGCGCATCGCGCGCGAAGAGATTTTCGGACCGGTGCTGTCGGTACTGCGCGTTAAAGACTTTGATGAAGCGCTGCAGGTGGCCAACGACACAGAGTTCGGTCTGTCGTCATCAATCTTTACCAACGACGCCGCGCGCATCTTTCGTTTCGTCGACGAAATTGAGACCGGCATGACGCATATCAATTCGCCAACCACCGGCGGCGAAGCGCACATTCCCTTCGGCGGGATCAAGGGCACGGGAATCGGCGACCGCGAACAAGGTTCGACGGCTCTTGATTTCTATACCGAATTGAAAGTTGTGTATGTTGATTACACGGGCCGGAAGCGTGAAGGCAATTTGTATTAGATTGAAAGGAAGTACTTGATGCGCACGTTAAAATACACCTTTTGGCAGGACGAAGAGTTCTTTCTGGGCTACCTAAATGATTATCCAGACTATGTAACGCAGGGTTACTCGAAGGATGAATTGCTGGAGAACCTGAAGGACCTGCTTAAAGACATGGAGACTGGTGAGGTTCCTTACATTCGCAAAGTGGAAGAGATGGCAGTCGCGTCATGAAAAGACGTGACCTCGTTAGGATCCTGGTTGACGCAGGTTGCCTGATGGTCCGCCATGGAGGTAAACACGACTGGTATATGACCCAAGACTAAACAATCTCAGCCAGTACCGCGTCACAACGAAATCAATGAACTTCTCGCCAGGTCAATTATCAAAAAACTCACAGAAGACCCACGTCAATGATCTATGGCATTTTGAAAATCAAGATTCGCGAAGAGAGTCAATCAATGCTCAAAACTTTAGTAAGGGCACTTGTTCTAATGCTAATGCTGGCCGCCGCGGCTCCGGCCCAGTCCAACACCAGCGTTTACACCAATCTCAACGGCCGCCAATGCAAAACCCTGAAGTCGACTAGTACCGAAGGCGGCTCCTACGAAGGACAATGTCCGGGCGTCGCCGGCTACAAGTTGCTCGTACAGGAAGGAGACCTGCGCCAAAACATCGTCGTCATCACACCGAGCGGGAAGCAGCAATCGCTCGAGCTTTGGAACGTCGTCGGTTCGAGCTTTTCCTCTCTGGGCGAGAAAGCCGAATGGCGATTGAAGGGCGCCGGCGCGAAGGCTTCACCGTTAGCCTTGATCGTGCGCTACAACGTCGCCAACCCTGAAGACTCAACCAAGAAGGGCACGTCCTGGCTCGCAGTGGTGAAAATCAGTTCCGATGCCTCGCAGATCTGCGTCACCGAATCGATCGCGCCCGGCGCCGATCAGAACATGAAAGCCCGCGCGGCCGCCGACAACTCCGCGTCAAAACCGTGCAAGACCAGCGACTGACGAACAAATAGATGGAAGGTGGCGCAAAGATACCTCTGTGGTTGTGGGAGCTGGCGCAGCAACTGCCGTCGCTGATCACCATTCTGGTGTGCATGGTCCTGGTGATTGCGCGCTGGAAGCGGCACCCAAAGGTCTCTTTGCTGGCGGTTATCGGTCTCTTCCTGTTGTGGCTGCATGTCCCTTTTTTCACGTTGATTTATGTCCAGGGACCATCACTTTTTCTCGGGAACAATTACAGGCCAGAGGACATCCGCAAACTGTTTTTGGTTCTGGGTTTGATTTTCAACAGCACGCGGGCGATCGCGTTCGCACCTTTGCTGGCGGCGATCTTTATTGGACGGCCTCGCTAAGATCGACAAAGAGACGCAAATAAGTCCCCATGAAGCAATGTCCAAAATGCAAACACGAATACGACGATGATAGTCTGCGTTTTTGTCTCGAGGACGGCACCCCGCTCGCGCGCCCGGATGTCTCGCCGAAGAGTGCGGAACCGACCGCCGTCATGCCCAGGAATGAACCGCCGCAGACGACAATAGCTCAGCCGGCGCGACCGGACGTTCCGCTTCCAGCGACAGTTCGCGCCCACAAAACCACGAATGAGGATCTGGGCGCGACACCGCGCTCAGCCGGAACGGTGAGAATTGTCATCGGCGTCCTTTTTGTTATTAGCCTCGTGTTAACGATGATTGGGTGGGTCGCCTGGGGACACATCACTTTTCGGCGGATTCCCCTGGTGCTGCTGTTTCTTTGCGTCATGGTACTGGCGTTCATCCGAGCGCCGAGACATCCAAAGGTTTCATTGTTGACGGGCCTGGCGCTTGGCTTTGATTTAATAGAAAGTGCGATTTACATCTTCATCAGCCGGGGCCTACAGTCGACGCTGCAAACCTCAGATGCACAAATGCAGAAGCTTTTCACAACCCTGACAGTTCTGGACGATTTTGCGTTGGCGGCAGTTTTCATCCTGTTGACGGCGGCGGTATTAACGGGAAGAAAATCGATTTCGCAAACAGCATAGAGGAAAACGCATGAGCACACCCGAACGGCGCGCGGCTGACGGTGAGGTCAACAAGTCTTCTGCGCAAGATTGAATACCCCGGATGTCGGGAATCGATACTAATCTCAGAGGAACAATTAGTTGAGAGCAACTACGTTATCGAGCGCTGTCGTGCTGCTATTCGTCGCATCAAACGCCCTCGGCCAACAATCCCGCAGGTCCGATACTTACCGCGTGTATTCTCCTGATAAAGACTGGGCCGTAGAAGTCATGTTGTCTGATTTCGCGATGTCTTCCGAGGGGGTGGGGGAGAAACCCGACACTTATTACCTCAGCGCAGATCAAATCAAAGCCGGGAAGTCTTCGTTGGCGTCAGGCTTGCTGGAAATCGGTATGGAACCGGCGCAGCTTGACGGGCGCAAAGCCAGTCTGGATGAATTGATAGCTGATCAAGTGCGGAGGGCCAGGAAGTCAGGGGATATCGTTAAGCTATCAGAGTTCAATCACATCCCCGTTTCCCGGCGCTCTGGAGAGAGTCAGGACATCTACCTCTCATACTATCCACCCGGCTCTTCTCTTTCTCCTTTCCCCGGTCAAAGCATCACCAGACATCCGCGTCACGCACTCGAAGCTTACTTAATCAAGAACGATCGTTTGATCGTGATCGGTCTTTACACAACATCTCTGAAGAGTGAGGATGAAAAGGCATTTTATTCACTGCTGGAATCCGTCAAACTCATAGACACCTCTTCGCCAATCACAAGCTTCGACCATTACAGTAAGGGCAGAGCATTCTTCATCGCAGCGGATTATCGCAAGGCCGTCGTTCCACTAGCCGCGGCGCTTGAACTGGAAGAAAAGCAGCGACAGTTAAACGTCTCTCATTGGAGAGACCTGGTCGAAATGGCGGCTATTTCGGTGGGAAATTTAGGTGATGTCACACAAGCCAGGAAAGTATTTGAGTACGCCGCCGCCAGCGATCCTGAATACCCGGCGTTCCACTTGTGGCTGGCGCGGTACTACACCTCAGTGAACGATCTCGATAACACCATTGCGTGTCTTCAGAAGGCGTTCGCGGGTGAGGAGAAGAACAAAGACTGGGCGGAATCTTCGACATTCCAACGGCGTGATTTGAATCGACGGGTGCCGGATCCACTAACCGACCCGTCGTTCAAACCATTTGCGAAGGACGATAAATTTCGTAAAGCCGTGAAGGCAATGGAAAAAGGCCGCCGGCCAAATAGCTTGTACGATTTAATCCGGTAATGGGAGATTAGACATGAGCACTGCTGAAGCGAAAAGCAACACGGGACAATCCGAAACGATCCGCAAACACAAGGAATTTCTCTTCCCCGCCGTCGCCACTTATTACCAGGAACCGCTAGCGCTGGTGAAGGGCGAAGGCTTTCACGTCTGGGATGATCAAGGCGACAAGTACCTCGACTGTTTTGGGGGCGTCTTAACGGTGAGCGTGGGCCATGCGAACCCGAGAGTTAACGAAGCGATTACGAATCAGATTAATTCGATCACGCACACGTCGACGCTTTACGCCAACAAGCCCCAGTCGGATTTGGCTGAGAAGCTGGCCCAAATTACACCCGGTCGTCTGAAGAAATCGTTTTTCACCAACAGCGGCACTGAGGCTGACGACACAGCCGTGCACGCGGCGAAACTCGCGACTGGCCGTCATGAGATCGTCGTGCTGCGTCACGCATACAGCGGCCGTTCGGCGACTTCCCTTTCCGCGCAGGGCCATGCGCCCTGGCGAACGCTGCCTTCTCAGGTTGCCGGTTTCGTCCATGCGCCGGCGCCTTATTGTTATCGCTGCCCGTTCAAACTTACTTATCCGGAATGCGGCCTGGCCTGTGCCAACGACATTGAAGAATTGATCATGACGACGACGACCGGCCAGATCGCCGCCTTCATGGCTGAGCCGATTCTCGGTGTCGGCGGATTCATCGTCCCGCCGGCGGGCTACTTTGAACGCGCGGTTGAAATCACGCGCAAGCACGGCGGACTTTTTATCGCCGATGAAGTACAGACTGCCTGGGGACGCACCGGTGAGAAGTGGTTCGGCATTGAGAATTGGAGGGTCGAGCCGGACATCATCACTTCGGCGAAAGGTCTGGGCAACGGCGTGCCGATTGGAATTACGATCGCGACGCCGGAAGTTGCAGACAAGTTTCCCGGGCTGACTTTTTCAACCTTCGGCGGAAACCCGCTCGCATGCACCGCCGCCCTGGCGGTTCTCAAAGTTATCGAAGACGACAACCTGAAACAGAACTCAGCAATCGTCGGCGGTTACTTCCGCGAGCAGCTCGAAGGCCTGAAAGATAAATACCCGGTTATCGGTGACGTGCGCGGCATGGGCTTGATGCAGGCGTTGGAACTGGTAAAGGATCGCGAGACCAAAGAACCTGATCCGCAATCCGTCTTAAAGATCATGGAAGAGACAAAAAAGCATCGCGTGCTGGTCGGCAAGGGCGGTCTCTACGGCAACGTGATCCGCACCGGCATGATGCTGAATTCGACGAAGGATCATGTGGATGAGTTGATCGGGGCGTTGGATAAGAGTTTTGCGGCGTTGGGTTAAGCGCGCCGGGCGCAAGCGATTCTTGCGGCTCTGCCGCCTGATGTGCGGAAAGGCTCCGCCTTTCCGATCAAGTGTTCTTACCACCTTCGCGGCGGCGAGGCTCAGCCTCGCCGCCGCGAGAAAACGAGAGAGCCAGCTTGCCGGAAAGCCGGAGGCTTTCCGCACATCAGGCGGCCAAGCCGCTCCACAGCTCCCAAGTCAGATTAAGCCCGACACTCCGATGTCGCGGCTGACGAGTGAAGTAGCCAGATACTTCGCAGAGATTCCTAAATGCAGCGACGATCTTCAGATCGTGGCTGCATCATTTTTTCCATTGACATGCCTGCTATAAAGAAATCACGGACCCAATGGTCGGCTCCGCCGCCTGATCTGCGGAAAGGCTTTGCGTTTCCGTCAGCTTGCACTCCTCGATTCGAGGCTCCGCCTCTATGCACGCTATTTCCCGAGACGATCCTGCGCTCTATCTCACATGCGTAGCCAAAGACCGTCTTCAAGTCTTTCGCACAGACACAATCAAATCAATTACCTGCAAGGCTCTCGACGAAGCCCGAAAGTCTGGCGGCTTCGCTATCTATGCCTATGTAATCATGCCCGACCACATTCATGCCATTACTGACTCGCCGATAAAGCCTTCCAAAACTCTTCAATACATCAATGGAATTATCAGTCACAGAGTCATTGATTATCTGAAGGGGCACGGCCATAATTCCTCACTTCGGAAACTACAACGAGCGAGCGGAGCGCGAGGACACAGATATTCATTGTGGGAACATCACAGCAACGCGCTGTCGGTTTTCAGCGAAGATGTGTTCATGCAAAAGGTCAATTACATTCATCAGAATCCGGTGAGAGCTGGATTGGTGGAGCGCGCTGAAGATTATCGCTGGTCAAGTGTCCGTATTTGGAAGCGTTGCCCACTTGAAGATGAACCTTTGATGGTAGATATTGATCGCATCAAATGGAGACGAAGCTAAGTGGCCTCAAGCGGCTCGGCCGCTTGATGTGCGGAAAGGCTCCGCCTTTCCGATCTGTCTACTTAGGTTTTTCCGCGGCGAGGCTGAGCCTCGCCGCGGAAAAGAATAAAGGGTGCGCGCCCGGAAAGCCGGAGGCTTTCCGCACATCAAGCGGCAAAGCCGCCTAGCCCGGTAGAAAATCACGACCATATCCTGAAATCATCGACGCGGAGCTAATAACACACACATGAAAACTCTAATCCAAAACGGCAACATCATCACCGCCGTCGACAACTACAAAGCCGACATCCTGATCGAAGGCGAAACTATTTCGGTCATCGGCGCCAAACTCGACATTGAAGCCGACCTGACAATCGATGCCGGCGGCAAACTCGTCATTCCCGGCGGTATCGATCCGCACACGCACATGGAATTGCCGTTCGGCGGAACGACTGCTTCTGACGATTTCAGGACCGGCACGATCGCGGCCGCGCATGGGGGCACGACTTCAATCATCGATTTCGCGGTTCAGTACAAGGGCGAATCACTGCTCCAGGGTGTGGACAACTGGCACAAGAAAGCCGAAGGCAAGTGCGCCATCGATTATGGCTTTCATTTAATTACCACCGAACTCGAAGACAAGCAGATTGAAGAAATGTACACGGTCATGGACGAAGGCGTGACCAGCTTCAAAATGTTCATGGCTTATCCCGGTGTGTTCCTGGTCGATGACGCGACGATCTTTCGCGCGATGTCTGCGGCCGGCCAGCGCGGCGGCTTGATTTGCATGCACGCTGAGAATGGCATCGTCATCAACGAAATCATCAAGCACGCTCTGGCCAAGGGCCACACTGCCCCGAAATACCACGCCCTGACCCGCCCGACGGTCGCCGAAGCCGAAGGCGTGCACCGCGCCATTGCCATCGCCGAGATGGCCGAAGCGCCGGTCTACATCGTCCACCTGAGTTGCACCGACGCGCTTAACCAGGTTCGCGAAGCCCGCGACCGCGGCATTCCGGCATTCGCGGAAACCTGCCCGCAGTATCTTTTCCTTTCCATCGACGACTACGGCGACGGTTGGGATGGCGCGAAGTATGTAATGACACCGCCGCTACGCGAAAAATCAAACCAGGCTGAACTTTGGAAAGGTTTGAAGATGGACGACCTGCAAGTCATCTCAACCGACCACTGCCCCTTCTGCATGAAAGAGCAGAAGGAACTCGGGAAGGATGACTTCACCAAAATCCCCAACGGCGCACCCGGCGTCGAGCATCGCGTCTCACTGATTTACAACGGCGTGGTTGAGAACCGCATCTCGCTGAATCGCTTTGTCGAACTAACTTCGACGGCGGCCGCAAAGATGTTTGGTCTGTTTCCGAAGAAAGGAACGATCGCGGTTGGCTCGGACGCGGACATCGTCATTTTTGACCCGAACAAGGATCAAACCATCAGCGTCAAAACCCATCACATGAATGTCGATTACAGTGCCTACGAAGGTAAGACCATCAAGGGCGTTGTGGAAACGGTCCTGTCACGCGGCGCGGTGGTCATCGACAAAGGTGAATTCAAAGGCAAATCCGGCGCGGGTCAGTTTTTGAAACGCGGCGAGTGTGTTGCAATATAGAATCCCGGCTGGTCGTTCCCCATTTCTCCCGACGAAAAATGTTTGTCGATAAGGTTAGGACTCTCTTCAAGTGTCTCAGCTTTCGCGAAAGAAATGCCCGGACTGCGGGTTGGTAAACGCAGGCGCAGACGAAACCTGCCGGCGCTGTGGGGCTGCGCTGTATGAAGAAGAATTCATCGAACCCGCCGATACCAAAGCAGCTCTACCGGTAAAACCAAAGAAGCGCAGTCTGTTAAAACGCCTGGTTTGGATCATCAGCGCGACCGGGATCCTCCTGGTAATCTTCTATGCCTCGCTCTTGTTTAGTGCCGACAAGCCCAATCCTAATCAACTCGTGAAAATCCAAAGCGCGATCTATCTATTGAAGATGCGCGGGTTCTCACGTGAAGCCTTCGTCCTTAACCGTGTAGCATCTTTTCGCACCACCGATAACTGGCTGAATGCTTACGTTGGTCACCGCGATGCCTACGCCGCCACAAATTTTCCATTCGAAGTCGTGACTCTTTACCCTGAATTCTTCGAGGCTCCGGTCGACGATTGCGAACGCGCCGCCGTCCTGCTGCACGAAGCGCGTCATTTGTTTGGTGATGGTGAGGACGCAGCGCTCGAAAACACCTGGAAGGGCAAACGCCAGTTAGGCTGGACCACCGAGAAATATAAGCAGACCAAAGTTTGGGACGCGACCATGCGATTAACCAAGGCGCGCTTCCCTTATATGTTTCAATGTGGCGGTGATGGACAGACGGATTGTCTCTAAGGCCGTTAATTCAAAGGTAGACAATAATCGAAGTAGTAAGCGAAACTGTCCGCGATCATAAGATTCGGAGGGTCTGACTGGAGCGCAAGCGTCTCGCTTGCAACCACAGCAACCGGGACGGTTGCGCTCCAGTCAAAAACGGCATGATGTTTCTCGTCCCCATCTTGTATATCGGTATCGCCACGCTGGCATCAGCGGGCATGTCGCAAAGAGAGACTTCTCAAACCTCGCCGGCAAAGCCGCAGGTCGTTACGACTGCGCAGGTCAATGGCGTCTATCGCTTCTACAAGAGCGAATTCAGAATCCTGGCGCTGGGCCAACAGAAGTTGAAAGTTCAATTCGACGGTGTTTATGTGACCTTGTCGAAAAGCGTAAATACCGGCTATGCAGGTGGCGAAGCGACAATTGAAGGTAACGTCGCTACGTTTGTTCCTCCGGACACCGAACGCTGCAAGATCACGATGAAATTCCTTCCCGGAAAAATGGTGGTCACTCAGGAGGGCGACGATTTCGAATGCGGCTTTGGGCACAACGTTAATGCGGCCGGCACTTACAAGAAAATTAAGTCAGGAAAGCCGACGTTCGAATCACCACCCTAGGCGTCAGTACCATCTGCGTCAGCAGATGGATCATCGCGGGACTGTGTTCCTGCCACATTCAAAGTGGTTCCTTGACCCATCCGCTTACGCGGATGGTACTGACTTCGCTTCTGACAGGTATGCACCGACTGCTGTGCCTCATCATCATCACTCCGCTAATCGTCTCGCTCGGCGCCGCGCAGGAACCGTCTCCCAGTCCCAGGCCAAATCTACGCGCCGTTACGCCTGCTCAAATCAACGGTCTCTACAAGTACTATCGGAACGACTTCCGCATTCTCGCGCTGGGCAAAAACAAACTGAAGGTGCAGTTCAACGGCGAATGGATGACCCGCGGCGGGTATCCGAACATAGGTGAAGCCTTTGGCGAAGCCACGATTGGAGGAAACGTGGCCACCTTCATACCCGGCGACACGACCAAATGCAAAATCACCATGACCTTTCTCAAAAACAAAATGAAAGTCGAGCAGGAAGGTTTGGACGCCGAGTTGGCTTTGGCCATAACGTGATTGCTACGGGAATGTATCGGAGGGTGAAAGCCGGCAGGCCGAAGTTCATTCCGATCCCGCGATAGAAGAGATCGCGGGGGCCGGCGTCTGCGGGAGAGGCAACGCAGCTCGCTTCATTCCGCGAAGCTGCGTCGCTCCAACTTTGCAGATCGCGGTTACGGTTTCGGTTTGGTGGCGTCCTGAAATGCTTTCAGCAAAACGGACCACGCTCCCCCTGACTTCTGATTGAGAATATCCGAATTGATAAAAAGCACTCCGGCCACTCCCGGTATCGGAGAAGTGCCTCCGCACCCGCTTCGGCCGCCATAAATTCCGACTGAAGTTGTTTGCAGCGCGCCATTGCCCGATCCGTCAGCCCCGTTTTTTTCGAGCCACCGATGCCCCGCGCCATCCGAGTTTAGGTCCCAACCGACTGGATGAGTCGCCGGATTAATTTCCATGTCATTGTATTGACAGTCGCTCAGAAGTTTATGATCAGCCGAGTTTAGACTGACGAGGACTTTGGCATAGTCCTCAACTGACACATACCAACCCCAATCTCCGCAAACCAGAGTCAGGTCTTTCCAGTCGGCGCTGAACTGATTGCCCGGATACTTGTACAAAAGCGCGTAGGCGCTGGGCGACGCGGGAGGCTTGCAAGCGACATTCTGCACGCCGACAGGTGTGAAGACGTTGTCCTGCACTTGCTTGACGTACTGTTGCGCCAGCTGGGCGGGATCGTTGGTCGCGGCGCCGGCAAATCGAGGCATCAACAGTCGCATGATCCCAAAGTTGGTGTTGCTATAACAGGGCGTCTTGTCCGAGACGATCGGATTCATAATAATTGGCGAGCCGCACGATCCCGCAGGGGAACCCGGAGGCGCAGGAGTGCATGAACCCGGGCAGGTACGAGCTGCGTTCGGATTCGTGATCTTCTGGGTGAAGAAGGTCTGCATTGAGGCAAAGTCCTGACCGTTACTTGACGCGTAGTATTGTTGGACGCCACTGGTCTGTGACAGGAATTCCCTAAAGGTGATGTTCTTGACGATGGTTGATTGCGGCAGGGTCCAGTTGGAGGGAAAGTTGTTGAAGGCGAGGTTATTGAGCTTGTTGCCGAAAACGCGCATGCCCGCCAGAGCCGTTAGCACCTTGCTGGTGCTGGCAATTTGCATCTTTGTCGTTGGCGCAAAGTTGGTTTCGGGCGGATCGAGACTGGTGCGCGACTTGCCAAACGTCTGGAATTTGCCGCGTACGCCGGTCACGCGCTCGCCAACAAATGAGGCGTAACCGACAACTTTGCAGCCAATCTGTTTGTAGATGTTTCGCGAGACCTGGGTAATCGACACGCAATTCTTGTCGTCACAGATTACCTTGTCGCCAAGCGGAAGGTTTTCCTGCCAGGGATTTGAATCGCCAAACCCCTGGTAAAGATAGTCTTCGCGATGATCGTTGACTGGCGCCTGCGCCTGCGGCCCGCGCCAATCCAGGACTACGCGCAGGTCAATCCCGCAACGATCCCGGTACTGCTGGTTCCATTGTGAGTATTGCTTTTCTTCAGGCAGTTGCGAGGTGGGCGGCGGCAACACTGCATTCAAGTGCACTTTCACGTTTTGCGAAACGCCGGACTTCAAACTGGGAACGCTCACCGGATTGGCCGAGCGCATCAAAACATTCTCGTCTTTGACATTGATCCACATTGGATCGCTTGCGCCTTTGCCCTTGTAGCTTACGCGCAAAGTTACGTCCGCGCCGGCGAAGTGCAACTGCGTATTCGGGACCACACCAATCTTTTCGCGATAACTCACGAGCTCAACGTCGGGAAATACCGCGCCGGGGCCAAAATCGATCGGCTTCTGCGGCTCGGCGACCACTTGCGTAACAGTTACTGCCGGCGAGACCGCGCCCAAAGGCTGCTTGGCAGCATTGTGCGGAACAATCGTGATACGGAATTTCACTGGCGTTGCGGGCGGGGACACTGCCAGAAACGCATTGGCCGCGAGGGTGAAACGAGCGAAGTGCCCTGCAGCAGGAGCCGCACCGGATTCGCCGCTGGCGACGACCGTGTTCCCAGCGCTCACATTCCTGACTGTCCAGGTTCCGCCGGTCGCGACTGACTGATCAGTTGTCCACTGCAGTGTGATAGCTTCCGGCTTATCGACCGTGATGGCGGTTTCAAAGCTTTGGAATTCGCCGCTACCGCGAACGATCTGCAGGGTTGCGTTCGCGAAGGCAATCCTGTGCGCGCGCGCCGCAATCAGAACGCCCGTGGCAGTAATCATAACCACAAGCAGTACTCGTAACTTATTTGTCATGACGGGCTCCTTATGTCCACAGACCAGACTTGTCTACAGACGGCAAGATCAAACCAAGTTGCGAGGTTGGGACAGATGATCGCGACCGCGACCATCCAGACGAGGCGGCTTATATCACCAATCCCGATTCAAAACAATGATTCAATTGCCTAAAAACACTTGTCCGCATTGCTCGTTTCGCATACTATGGCGGCCTGCTGTTGCCTTCAAAGACACCCGTGAAAGGTTAATCAAATTATGCTCGCAGCGATTCTGCTCGGACTTGCCTTATTGTCATTCGGTCAGGCGCCCGGCGGTGGTCAGGGACGCCAGGGTCAGCAACAGGGTCAGCAACCTACGACCACGTCCACAACCACGACTCAAACTGGTTCGCAGACGGGTCAGCAACGCCCGCCACAGGAAAGACCCTCGCCGGTTCCGGAAGAGACGCCGGTGGTCACGCACCATGAAATCAATGCCGGCGGCAAGAGTCTGAAGTACACGGCGACAGTCGGCATGATGCCGATCAAGAATCGCGATGGCGAAACCGAAGCCCGAATCTTCTTTATGGCCTACACGCTTGATGGCGTCAGCGATCGCAACACCCGTCCACTCACTTTCACTTTCAATGGCGGGCCGGGTTCGGCCTCGGTTTGGCTGCATATGGGCTGCATCGGACCGCGTCGCGTGCCCATGAACGCCGACGGCACCATGCCGCCTCCGCCCTATCACCTGGTCGACAACCAACAAACGTGGCTCGATCAAACCGATCTGGTATTCATCGATCCCGTCGGAACGGGGTACAGCAGAATTGTCAGGCCCGAAGCCTCACGCTTCATCGGTCTGAACGGCGATATCGAATCAGTCGGTGAGTTCATCCGGATGTACCTGGTGCGCTATGAGCGTTGGACTTCGCCATTACTTTTGGCGGGCGAGAGTTACGGCACCACGCGTGCCTCAGCCTTGTCCGGATACTTGATTGATCGCGGGGTCGCCTTGAACGGCATCGTCCTGATCTCGACCATCATGAATTTCGAGACCACGGACTTCGCGGCCGGAAACGATCTTCCCTACATAATGTTCCTGCCGTCCTACGCAGCGACCGCCTGGTATCACAAGAAACTGCCCCGCGATTTGCAATCAAAACCAGTCGAGCACGTCGCCAGAGAAGCTGAAGCCTGGGCCGCGAACGAATATTCACTCGCTTTGGCCAAAGGCGATCGCCTGCAGGGAGCTGACCGGCAAGATGCGATTGCCAAATTGTCGCGTTATACGGGCCTGGATAAAGGGTTCATCGATAACGCCAATTTGCGCGTCTCGCTGAACTTCTTCCGCAAGGAACTGTTGCGCGATGAGAAACGATCGATTGGACGACTGGACGCCCGCTTCAAGGGATACGACTCGAGCTATGTAACTGCGGGCCCGGACTTCGACGCAAGCGAAGCCGCGATTCGTCCGCCTTATACTTCAACCTTCAACAATTATGTACGCGGTGAACTCGGTTTCAAGAGCGATCTTGAGTACTACATTCTGGGCGGCGGCTTCACCTCACCCTGGAACTGGGGCACCAACAACGGCTACGTCGATACCAGTGTTGCTTTGCGCAATGCGCTCGCGAAAAATCCTTATCTAAAAGTTTTTGTCGCCATGGGATACTACGACATGGCGACGCCTTACTTTGCGGTCGATTACACGCTGCATCACATCAGTCTGGATCCCGCGCTGCTGCGTAACATCTCAACCGATCACTACGAAGCGGGCCACATGATGTATATCGACGAAAAGTCTCTGGCTAAGTTGCGCAGCGACGTAGGCAAGTTTATGCAGGACGCCACCAATCGCTAGGAAAGGACAAATATGAAGTTCGCGGTTTCGGTTTTCTTCATTCTGATACTTTGCAGCACAACCTTGCCGCAAACGCCGCGGATTGTGACGGCGCCGCAAGCAAACGGAACCTATAGCTATCGACGGAACGAGATCAAGATTCTGGCCCTTGGTCATAACAAGCTGCGCATTCAGATGGACCTCACCTTCGAATACAAATCTCCCAACGGCCCGACGGCCAATACCGGTGAAGCGTCAGGTGAAGCCACCATCGAAAATGACACCGCGGTTTTTTACCCGACGGATATCCACAGCTGTAAGATTACAATCAAGTTTCTCGCGGGCAATAAGATTAAGGTCACTGAAGAGGACACCATCAACTGCGGCTTTGGCATGAACGTGACCTCAGAAGGGACGTACACGAAAACTAAGGCGGGCAAACCAAAATTCGACGAAGACCGATGAGTCGCCTACACTGGGAGCGCGGGCGCCCTCGCCCGCAATGAGCGCGAAGCGCGAAACAGTTGCCGTTGAAGACTTTTCCGGAATTGGGAGTGTTGCTGCCGACGCAGTGCGGGCGAGGCGCCCGCGCTCCCAGCGTTAACTTGCATGGTTTTCCGCCAACGCTCCGGGATGATGCGCTATGAAGGAATCGCCCGGCCTCAGAAAATGTTTAGCTATGAAAAAACTGATCTTGCTGATCGCGATAGCGCTTGCGGCGTCGTTTAATTGTTTTTCACAAAACGCGGCTCTACCTCCTTTGATTACTGTGTCCGGCCGCGCAGAGGTTCGCGTGCAACCCGACGAAGTCGCATTCACCCTCGGAGTGGAGTCCGTCGACAAGGACATGTTGACGGCAAAGAAACGGACCGACGACAGTGTCAGAGAAGTGTTGTCTATCGCCAGGCGGAACAACGTCAAACCCGAGGACGTGCAGACCAGTCAAATCAGCGTTCAGCCGAAATACAATACAGACGAGCTTGATTACGATCAGCGGCGAGGTGTCAAACGGGAGTTCGTTGGCTATCAGGTCTCGAAAACTACAGTCGTACTTCTCCGCGATATCTCGCGATTCGACACATTGCTTTCGGACGTCCTGAAAGCGGGAGTGACGAGATTGGGCAATGTCGAGTTTCGCAACTCCAAAATCCGCCAGCATCGAGACCAGGCGCGCGCGATGGCAATTAAAGCAGCGCAGGAGAAAGCGAAGCTGCTTGCGGGCGAGATTGGACAATCGATTGGACCGGCTTATTCGATTACCGAGTCGGGCGAGAATCGATACGACAATGTAGGCCAGAACGTTGCCGGAGTCGCCGGGCGGACCGCTGAAGAGTCTGAAGGCGCGATCGCTCCGGGCTCAATCTCAGTCACGGCGCAGGTAACTGTAAGTTTCAGACTCATGCAATAGATCAAATTGGCTAATCCAAACGAAACAATTCAATACCCCGACGGCCGAGTCGAGCTAAAGCCCGAGGCATTCGCAGAGATCAGCGCGAGCCCGTTGTTCAATCACGACCTCGCGCCGGTCAAAGTTTCCGACCGCAACTGGACCACCTACAACTATGCCGCGCTTTGGATCAGCATGGCGCACTGTATTCCGACCTACATGCTTTCGTCCGGTTTGATTAGCGCGGGCATGAACTGGTGGCAGGCCTTGATCACGATTCTGCTCGGCAACACGATCGTCCTGATTCCGATCCTGCTCAATTCTCATCCCGGCACCAAGTACGGAATTCCCTTCCCGGTCTTTGCCCGCGCCAGCTATGGCACATACGGATCAAATGTTCCGGCACTGATGCGGGCCATCGTCGCCTGTGGCTGGTTCGGGATTCAGGCCTGGATTGGCGGCGAAGCGCTCAACACGCTGTTCGCGGCGATCATTCCCGGATGGAAGACCTTGCTGGGCGGACCTTTCGGCGGGCACATGACGACTGAGTGGATTTCGTTTCTGTTGTTCTGGGGAATGAACATTTACATCATCTATCGCGGCATGGATCTGCTCCGCAAAGTCGAGAATTGGGCTGCGCCGTTTGTGCTGGTGATGACGGCGATCCTTTTGGGCTGGGCGATCTGGCGAGCGCACGGCCTCGGGTATCTGCTGACGCAGCAAAGCAAGTTTCACACGTTCGGCGATTTCTGGGCGATCTTTATTCCCTCGCTAACCGCGATGATCGGCTTCTGGGCCACGCTGAGTTTGAACATGCCCGACTTCACTCGCTTCGGCAAGAGTCAGCGCGATCAGGCAATCGGACAAATCGCCGCCCTGCCAACCACGATGACCGTTTTTGCCGCGATGGGCGTGATTATTACTTCGGCCGCTGTCGTGATTTACCCGCACATGAAGCCTGAAGAGCTTTGGGACCCGATGAAGCTGGTCGGCCAATTTCAACAGGTCGTCGTCATAGCGATCTCGATGTTCACCGTGGTCGTGGCCACGCTCGCAGTCAACATCGCCGCCAACGTGGTATCGCCGGCAAACGATTTCGCAAACGCTTTTCCCAAATTGATTTCTTTCCGCACGGGCGGATTGATTACCGGCATCGTCGGAATTCTGATGCAGCCATGGCGACTACTCGCCGATCCTTCGGGCTACATATTTGGCTGGCTGGGCGGCTATTCGGGAGGTCTCGGTTCGATTGCCGGCGTTTTGATTGCCGATTATTGGTTAGTTCGCGGAAAGCATCTGGCTTTGGGCGACCTCTACCGTCGCCGCGGAGACTACACGTTTCTGGGTGGTTGGAACCTGCGCGCCGTCGCTGCTACCCTGATGGGCTGTGCGCTGGCCTGGAGTGGGCCGATCTTTAACAAACTGGGAATGCCGGTTTGGTTCTTCGACAAACTCTATAGCTACGCGTGGTTCGTCGGATTTGGAGTTGCGGGGGCCGTCTATCTGCTTCTGATGAAGCTCGCGCCGCCGCAGACTTCAGGACTTGAAATCAAAACTTCGGAGTAACCTATGTCACGAACAGTCAAATGCGGATTGATCCAGGCAAAGCATGCGGGGCCAACCGATGTCAGCATTGATGAAATCAAGCGAGCCAACATCGAAAAGCATCTCGGGATGATTGAGGATGCGGCCAAACAAGGCGTGCAAATTCTGTGCATGCAGGAGGTCTTTACCACGCCTTATTTCTGCGCCGAGCAGAAGGTTCGCTGGTATGAAGCCGTCGAGAAAATTCCCGATGGGCCAACCACCAAACTGATGCAGGAGACGGCGAAGAAACACAACATGGTGATCATCGTGCCAATTTACGAAGAAGAGATCACCGGGATCTACTACAACACCGCGGCCGTCATCGACGCCGACGGCAAGTATCTCGGCAAATATCGCAAGCATCACATTCCGCACGTCAATCCGGGCTTCTGGGAAAAGTTCTATTTCAAGCCGGGGAACCTTGGCTTCCCGGCATTCGACACAGCTTATGCGAAAGTAGGGGTTTACATTTGCTATGACCGGCACTTTCCTGAAGGTGCGCGTGCGCTGGGGTTGAGCGGCGCTGAGATCGTCTTCAATCCTTCCGCGACCGTGGCCGGCTTGTCTGAATACCTGTGGAAACTGGAGCAGCCGGCGCATGCGGTCGCCAATGGATATTTTGTCGGCGCGATTAACCGCGTGGGCCGTGAACTACCCTGGGACATTGGCGAGTTTTATGGTCAAAGCTACTTCTGCGATCCGCGCGGACAAATCATCGCTCAGGCGCCGCGTGATGAAGATGCGCTGGTGGTTGCGGATCTCGATCTCGACATGATTCGCGAAGTGCGTAACACCTGGCAGTTCTTCCGCGATCGCCGGCCCGAGAGTTACGGCCAACTCGTAACTGAGTAGACTGAAGGATCGAGGACTTATTATGATCGAACGCAAGACGGACCTATTTGCGTTAATGGCCAAACATCAGGCAGAGCTTAGGAGCTTTGGCGTAAGACGTTGGGGGGTGTTTGGATCGTTTGCGAGTGGCCTTCAGAACAATCGAAGCGACGTTGATATTCTCGTTGAATTTGAGAAGGGTATGAAATCGTTCGATAATTTCATGCACCTCGCATCTTTCCTCGAACAGCAAATCGGAAGGCGAGTGGAGTTAGTAACCCCTGAGTCTCTCAGTCCACACATTGGTCCGCATATTTTGCGTGAGGTCGAATATGCCTCGAGTATTAGCTGAGTTTATTGCCCACATTCTTGATGAGATGAACTACCTTGACAGGAATGCTCAAAAGATTAAGAAGCATTCCTCAATGACGAGACATTACAGCGATCCTTCGTTCGCAGCATTGAAATTATCGGAGAGGCTGTAAAGCAGATTCCTGAATCGGTGCGGCAACAATACCCAGAGATCCAGTGGCGCGACATGGCAGGGATGAGAGATCGCTTAATTCACAGCTATTTTGGAGTCGACTACGAAATAGTTTGGGATGTAGCAGCCAATAAGTCTCATCAACTAATTCCAGAATTCCAAAAGATTCTGGCTGACGAGCGAGATCGAAAGTGACTGAACGTGAACGCATCTCATCCGGTGCCAAATGGGAACCGATCGTCGGTTACTCGCGCGCAGTTAAAGTCGGCAATCGAATTTATGTAACCGGCACGACAGCGACCGGAAGAGATGGCGAAATCGTCGGGGTCGACGACGCTTACGAACAAGCAAAGCAGTGCCTGAAAAATATCGAGAGCGCGCTGCAACGACTGGGTGCCGGCCTGGAACATGTCGTCCGCACCCGAATGTTTGTTACAGACATTTCCCGCTGGGAAGAATACGGCCGAGCGCACGGTGAGTTTTTTCGCGATATCATGCCGGCGACGACCATGGTTGAAATCAGCGCCCTGATTGATCCCCGCATGCTGATCGAGATTGAAGCTGATGCCGAGCTTTGATCGGGGTGGATTACCTGACGAAGGCTCTGGGCCTGGAGCCTAAAGGCCGCCTCTCATTCACACCGGGCTTTAGCCCGGTGGTCCACGGCCCCGGAATTTTGTGAACCGTTTTAACGGTTTATTTCTTTTTTTGCCAGGACGCAGAGTGGGGTGGGTACGAAGAAACTCGCCGTGCAAAGACGGTCGGAGAAACCGTTGAAACGGTTATTACGGTTCTCACGGTCATTGATCACCGGGCTAAAAGCCCGGTGTGAATGAGAGTCAGAACCCGGGATCTCAAAGTAAACACATGACCATGTTGGCCAACATCAAATCGAAGGCGATTCTTTTCGCGATTGCCGCGACTTTTCTGGCAGTGGCCCAATCGGCCTCACCCCAGACTGCAGGGGTGACGAAAGTCTATCGCGGCTCAGTGGGAAGTAACCGCATTCAGATGAGCCTGACTTTCAACGGTAATAACATCACTGGGAAATATTCATACGACCGGGTGGGCCAGGACATAAAAGTTACCGGCCGTCTGGACGGCGGCAAACTCGAGCTGACTGAGTTTGGAGAAAAGAACAAGCCAACTGGCAAGTTCAGCTGTAAGCGGCCGTTCGACGACCCAATCGATCGCGAATGCTACTGGTCAAAGCCTGACGGCAGCGGCGAATCTTTTGTCACACTCAACGAGCAATACATTACTTTAACCAACGGCCTCGCAATCGTGCCCAGGCTGATTACTAATCGGGTAAAGGGCATAAACGTTTCCTACCCGCAACTAGAGAGCGCCGGCACGCTTAGCCCCGCGGCGCAAAAATTCAATCGCCGGATACTGGCGATGACCCAAAAGGCAATTAAGGAGGACTTTCAACCAGTTGACGAAAAGGGAGTGTTCGAGACGAATTACAACGTCCTGTTGGGGACCAACGATCTAATAAGCGTCGAAATGCTTGAGTACATCGACGGTGGCGGCGCACATCCGAATGAGGCGTGGTGGGCGCTAACCTACGACCTCGCTGCGGACAAGGAAGTTAAATTCGAAGATCTCTTCAAACCAGGCAGCGATTACAACGGCGCGATCGCGAAGTACCTGACGGACGACATCAACCGGCGGGCAGTCGAGCTTGAGAAAGACAACGCGCGCCGCGAGAATCGTGAGCCGGCCAAACAGGATGAACCGCTCGTTTCGATGGAACAACTCTCCGGCATTTCTGACTTTGGGCTGACGCCGAAGGGCGTGGTCGTCTATTTCGACTTTCCGCACGTCATGGCTTACTTTGATAAGAACCTTGTGCCTTACAGCGTCATCAAAGAACATCTCAAGCCGAATGGTCCGGCGGCGAAATTTCAAAACAATTAGTTGTCCCCACGAACACGTGAGGACTCAAAGATCAGGAGTAAATCGATGGATCTCTCAATCACAGTTAACGGTATCAAGTTCCCCAACCCTTTCCTGCTCGGCTCCGGCCCTCCGGGAACCAATGCTCGCGTGTTGGCAAAATCGTTCGACGCCGGCTGGGGTGGCGCAGTAGCCAAGACTGTCAGCCTGGAATCAAGCAAAGTGGTAAACGTCGTCCCGCGTTACGGCAAGTTGCGCTCGCGTGAAACGAACGAAGTTATCGGCTTTCAGAACATCGAGTTGATTTCCGATCGGCCGATCGAAGTTTGGCTCGAGGAATTCCGGCACGTGAAAAAGGAATATCCCGACCACGTGCTCATCGCCTCGATCATGGAAGAGTACAGCAAAGACCGTTGGCAGGAATTAACAAAGATGGTCCAGGACACCGGCGTCGACGCCTTCGAGCTGAACTTTTCCTGCCCGCACGGGATGACCGAGCGCAAGATGGGCTCAGAGATGGGTGAGCACCCCGATCTCACCCAGGAAGTTACCAGTTGGGTCAAGGAGGTCTCGAAAATTCCCGTCTGGGCCAAGATGACGCCGAACATCACCAACATTAAAGAGCCATCACTCGCCGCCGTGCGCGGTGGCGCTGACGGAATTTCCGCCATCAACACCATTCTCTCAGTGATCGGAGTCAACCTCGACACGCTGCGCCCGATGCCCACGGTCGAAGGCTACACGGTTCCCGGTGGTTACTCAGCTCAGGCTGTGAAACCAATCGCGTTGCGGATGGTCAGTCAACTCGGTCTCGGGTTGCCGAAGGAAGTATCTATCAGCGGTATTGGCGGCATTGAAAGCGCGCGCGACGCGATTGAGTTTATGCTGCTGGGAGCTTCCACGGTGCAGATTTGCACCGGCGTCATGTTGCAGGGCGTGAAGATGGTCGAGGAACTCCAGGAAGGTCTGGCTAAATTCATGACCGATAAAGAATTCACTTCCGTCCAGGAAATCGTCGGCAAGAGTTTGCCTTACTTTTCCACGCACATGGATTTGGTCGGCCGCATGAAGGAAGCGAAACGTCACAAGGCCGGCGAGGCCTCGCGCGATAACGAGTGGGGTAAGAAAGATATTACCGAGAAGACGGCGGAGCTGACCTCGAACTAACTGATTAAGAGACCGGGAGTTCAAAATGTTGACAGATTATATTCGGGCCGCGATGCGCCATGCGAAATATGAACTATTGCTCGAGGACGGAAGTTTGGCGTTGATCGCTCCGTATGGGAAAAGCTTTGATCTCTGACAAGTCGAGTCGCGCAGCAAACCTAATACTCCCGCGGCGCTCAACCGATGGCACCTTCACCGATCCCCCAACAGTCTTACGTCTCTGCACAGTCCCGAGCACGCGTCGCCAAAGTCTTCCTGATTATCGGGCAGTGCGAGGGCCACATGAGCATCAGGGGCTTTGCTGTCGGTGTATCGACTCCTGCCGGGCGACTTCTAGCTCAACGGCGTGGGCTAATCCCCTGATCCGACGAGCGAGGTTATCAAGTTCGGCTTCAGTCATCTGGCGCACGGTGGATGGACGGAGCCTTCACCTTGCGCCGAAGGTGGCCTACTGGTCAGGTCTGCTTCAATCTGTTCAAACTCTAATCGCAAGGTTTCGGGCAGATCGTCGGGGCTGACGCGGGAGAGGCCTTGAGTCCATGCGCTTATAAGCAGGTCGCTGAGACTCTTGTGCGGAGTGTTCAAAATATCGACCGCTCTGCTGAGGTCGGCATCAGCATTGTGAAGGCTCATAGAGCGGATTATCTGCCTTACGTGTTTAGTTGGCAAACAACTGGCCCCACATCCAAATCGTCGCCACATTTTTGGGGCGGCGCCAAAAATCATCTCCGAATTCGAAAAAAGGATGCTCAGCGCACAGCCTCGTGTACAATGTCGCCTCACATGACCCAGGCGGTTTTGTTCAGACCGGTTCTTTCGACGATCCTGCGCGATCGCAGATTGAGTTCAATCATCTGCGGCGCCGCGCTTTTGCAACTGCTGTTGACTTTGATCAGAGCCCCCGGTTGGACCTGTCCGGTCTTTCACACTTTCGGAATACCATGTCCCGGCTGCGGCATGACTCGAGCAACTGTGTTTCTGTTTCGCGGCAATTGGAAAGAGGCGATCACCATGCACGCGTTCGCGCCCCTCTTTCTGATTGCTTTGACTGTTATCGCATTCGCCACTGTTGGTCCGCGGCCCGGGATCGATCGCATGATTGCGAAGACCGAAGCACTGGAACGTTATACAGGCATTACGGTGTTACTTTTAGGCGGCCTTATTCTTTACTGGCTGGCGCGGCTACTGTTTTTACAGACCGCGTTCGTTCGGCTAATTCAAGGCTAACTGCTTTGCACGTCTCATCACACGGAGGAAAATTCAATGCTGCAAATCTTGAACGGGGTAATAACACTGGGCTGTCTGATTTGTTTCATCATGGTGTTGGTCAGGCTCTTTCAGGAGAACGGAGTACTGCACGGAATTCTGGGTTTGATCTGCGGTCTTTACACGTTTATCTGGGGCTGGATAAACGCGACCAGACTAAACATAAAAAACATCATGATGATTTGGACGCTGCTGATTATCGTCTCAATTATTCTCAGCGTCCTGGGAGGCGGTTTCAACTATTCATTTGGCACGCCCACTTCTCCCTAGAGAGTCTGTCGGTAAAAAGTATTTCTCGGTGAAAGCTCTGTTCCTCTTTGTCTCTGTGGTGAGATTGTTCAGGAATACATTCACCACAGAGGCACTGAGATCTCACGGAGGTCCACAGAGACTAATTTTTCGACATACTCCCAAACAGGTTGAAGCGGTAAATCACTTCCAGGGCGCGGCTGAGAGATTTGAAAACAATCCTCAGTCGCGCTGCCGTCGGGCCGTCGCCGATCGAAATTGATTTTCTACCGCGACCGCGTGGTGTTAGCGCGGCGCAATATCAGGTGTTTCTCTCAACATTCATTTTGCGCCTCTTCCCTCGCGCAACTCATCGCACCTTGATTAGCCGACTTCGAAGACAGGAAATTCTGCTTTATCTAAAACCTCCGCTGTGATACAAGGCCGCGCAGGCAAGCCATTGTCCCTCTCGCCGGCAGCCCCAGCTCGCCTTTCTGTAAGTTTTTCAACATCAGGGAGGAACCTCGTGAAAAAGCAAATCTCTATTCAATCCAGCAGACGGAAATTCATTAGCCAGGTCAGTGTTGCCGGCGCCGCAACGGTAGCCGCTGCCACAATTCCGCTCGAACCTCTATTCGGCACGCAGAAGTCAGTAGCGACAGCGACGAACGGAAACAGCGGTGCGGCGAATCGCGCTAATGACTGTTTCAACTACCGCAAGAACATGGCGCAAGCACAAAAGATCAACGTTGGAGTTCAACCGGACAACGGCGACGCGTCAAGATTCACAGACTTTAGCGGCAGCTACAGCAAGGCTTTGTCACACGACAGTCTGGGCGTGCCGAACGCCGCCGCTTTCGCCAGCATGCGAACAGCCTTCAACACCGGCAAGACCGCGGACTTCACCAACATTATCGTGGGCACTCCGGGCGGCGGCCCGAATTCGAAACTGAACGGTCCGCAGGGTTCGCTGGCCTTCGACCTTGAAGGCCTCGACTCGCATTGCACGATCATTCCCCCATCGCCGAGTGTAGCCAGTGCGCAAACTGCCGCGGAACAGGTCGAGCATTACTGGGGAGCTTTGCTCGCCGATGTGCCTTTCACCGACTATGCGACGAATGCGTTGGCCGGTCAGGCGGTGGCTGACCTGAACAACATGTCGTTTGTCAGTAGCCCGGCGAATAATCAGTTTCCTTATCCGGTAACGCGGCAGAATCTGTTTCGCGGTCAATTCGTGACGGGTGATGGAAATGTCAAAGGCCCGTACATCTCGCAGTTCATGATTCAACCGACATCCTTCGGTGCGCAGCCACTGGATCAGAAATACCAGACATTTCTGCCCGTCGGCGGCGGCGGCGCCAACTACATGACATCGGTTGGCGAGTATCAACTGGTCCAGAACGGCGGAGATTCAGGCAGGCCGATTGCCTATGACCCCACCTTCCGTTATGTGCGCAATGGTCGAGACCTGGCTGCCTATACACGTGTCGATGTTCTCTATCAGGGATACTTCGTCGCTTTCCTGGTGCTGGCGGGGCTGGGCGCGGCGCCGAATCCTGGGAATCCTTACATCGGATCGCTTTCGCAAAAGGCGTTCGGCACGCTCGGCGGACCTGATGCGGCGGCAACTCTCGCAGAGATGGCCACTCGCGCCCTCAAGGCCGCGTGGTTTCATAAATGGATCAAGGACCTGCGGATGCGGCCCGAAGAGTATGGCGCGCTGGTCCACGCTCGGAAGACCAATGCCAGTCCAATGCCGCAGGCAGCCGCAGCGTTGCACAGCGACGTTTTGAACTCGGCCGTGTTGCCAATCATCAACGCAAACTTCGGCAGTTACCTGCTGCCACAACCATTCCCTGAAGGTTCACCAACGCATCCCTGTTATCCAACGGGCCACGGCACAGTCGGCGGCGCCTGCATCACCGCGCTGAAATTCTTTTTCAATGGCGCACAGAAAATCCGCCCGCTATTGACCGCGGCGGGGCGAGATGTGTATGAGCCGAGCGTGGACGGCCTCTCACTCAATACTTATGCGGGAGCAGACAACAACAATCTGGATATCAATGGAGAGCTGAACAAACTTGCCTACAATATCTCGTTCGGCCACGGGATTCATGCAGGCATACATTTTCGCAGCTCAACCTACTGGTCAATTCTTTTGGGCGAGCAAGTGGCGCTCAGCGTCTTGCAGGATCGGGCGAAGTCCTATAACGAACCGTTCACAATCAGTTTTAAGAAGTTCGACGGCACGACGGCGACGATTAGCAATCAGTAAGGATCGGGGTCAAAGACTGGAGCGCAACCGTCTCGGTTGCAGGCGTTGGCAGAGCATCGCTTCACTCAAACTCAGCAACCACCGGCGCATGATCAGACGGGCGCTCCCACGCTCTCGACTCTTTGTCGATCCACGTCTTAGTGCTTCGCTTCGCCAGCGGTTCCGAAACCCAGACGTGATCGATGCGCAAACCCAGATTGCGACGAAAGCCGCCGGCGCGGTAATCCCACCAGGAATAGTGTCCGCCTTCTTCAGTGTGCAAACGAAAGGTGTCCGTGAACCCCCAGTCTTTGATGTGCTGAAGCGCCGCTTTTTCCGGCTCGCTGAAGAGAATTCTGTTTTGCCAGAGCAGCGGATTATGGACGTCGCGTTCTTCCGGCGCCACATTAAAGTCACCGCACAAAAGCACCTCTGAGGTTGGATCGTAGCTTTGATCGAGAAAATCGCGCAGGCGCTTCATCCATTTCAGCTTGAATTGATATTTATCCGCTCCGACCACCTGGCCGTTCGGCACGTAGACGTTGATCACCCGAATTCCGGCAATGTCCGCTGCCAGCAAGCGCGCGTGACTTGTCGCATCGTCCTCAGGGAAGCCCCGGGTAACACTGGCACAGCCTGCGCGCGAAATGATCGCGACACCGTTGTAACTTTGCTGGCCATAAAGAACACAATCGTAGCCCGCAGATTTAAGCTCCAGCAAAGGAAACTTGTCATCCGCACACTTGGTTTCCTGAATGCAAAGAATGTCCGGGGACTCTTTCTCGAGCCAGCGGATGACCAGCGGCAGTCGAGCAATGATCGAATTAACGTTCCAGGTAGCTATTTTCATGTCATTTGTCAGTTGTGAGTGGTCAGTGGTCAGTCGTGTAGAAGATGTGGCGACACCCCTTAAACGTGTCGAAGCCTTGCAAAGACAGGGAAACAACTGACAACTGACTACCGACAACGGACGTCTTCACAACGTCGCAATCAATCCCGCCAGCAACGCACCGCGCGTGGGGACATCATCCATTACGATGTGTTCGTGCGCGGCGTGCGCGCCATCACCCTGGACACCCAGGCCGTCGAGTACCGGCACGCCCAAAGCTCCAACGAAGTTTCCATCAGATGCTCCGCCGACACTGGTTTCGCCTAAATCAAAGTCCAGCAGACCGGCGAGTTTTCTTGCTTGCGCATAAAGAATCTCGACCTGTCCCGTGCGTTCCAGCGGAGGCCGATTGATACCGCCCTTGATAATCAATTTTGCGCGTTCATCAAAAGGTTTCAGAGTCAGAATTGCCTGCTCGACTCGTTGACCAACCGCCTGCGAAGTAAACCTCAAATCAATTTCCGCATGCGCCTCGGCAGGAATCACGTTCGAATGAGTTCCGCCCTGGACCACGTTCACGGTTACAGTCGTGCCGGTCGTTGGATCGTTTAGCTCATGCAGGCGAACGGTTTGCCGGGCGAGTTCCAGCACCGCACTTACGCCCTTATCCGGATCCAATCCCGCATGTGACGCCCGGCCTTCGACCCCCAGCGTGAACATGCCGGTCCCCTTCCTTCCGGTCTTCACCCGGCCGCCGCTGGCAGGCGGTTCGAGAACCAGAGCGGCGCGGGCTTTCTTTGCCTCGGCTTCGACCAGAGGACGGCCACTGGGACTTCCGGTCTCTTCGTCGCAGGTCAACAAAATTGCGATGGAGGATTTCGGCGTAAAATCATTTGTTTCACATGCACGCAACGCCTCGAGCGCCAGCGCGCAATTCACTTTCATGTCAAAGACGCCCGGCCCGTAGATTCGATTCCCCTCCGTACGCCAGGGCCGGTCTTTGATCGCGCCGCGCGGGTGAACAGTATCCGTGTGCCCCAGAATCATTAATGAACTTTCGCTGCCGCTGTTTCCAAACGCTCGGATTAGAATATGTTCGCCAAAATCTTCGCTGGCGATTCGTTCGACGGAATTCACGCAGCCGATACTTCCAGCCGCACTCGCTAACAGAGAAACAACGGCGCTGCTGCCCTCTCTGTCCCCGGAGGGTGATTCGGTTTCCACCAGGGCGCACGTCAACGCCAGTAACTCGTGTTGGCGAGCAGCGAAATGCTCGCGCAAAGCCTGCATCTGATCCCTGTTGATTTCACTCATGTAGCTTTGATGTGTTCGCGTTTGACGGTGAGTTGATCCAATCGCTTTCTATTAACTTCAAATCCAATTCCGGCTTTGACCGGCGCCATGATCGTTCCCCGAGGCGTAACCGTCACGGGCGGATCGATAATATCTTCTTCCCAATACCGAGCACTCGCCGAGACGTCGCCGGGCAGAGTAAATCCGGCAAGCGTGGCAACGGCAATGTTATGGGCCCGGCCAATACCCGACTCCAGCATGCCGCCGCACCAAACGGGAATCTTTTGTTCACGAGCGATCTGTTCGACCAGCTTCGCCTGCGCGTGCCCGCCCACACGGCCCAGCTTCACATTAATTATCCGGCAGGCTGCGAGCTTGATCGCGTTCGCAGCATCGGCCGGTGTCTTCACTGATTCGTCCAGACACACAGGTGTCTTGATGTGTTTTTGCAGCTCAGCGTGATCGAACATGTCGTCATAAGCCAGCGGCTGCTCGAGCATCATCAGATTGAAATCGTCGAGGGCCTTGAACAACGGCACATCGCGAAGTGTGTAAGCCGAATTTGCATCACCCATCAGACGGATCTCCGGGAAGCGTTCACGCACGCGCCGGACAATGTCGAGATCCCAACCCGGCTTGATCTTGATCTTGATTCGCTGGTATCCCGCATTTACCTCTTTTTCAATCTTCTCGATCAGCTGTTCCGGCGAGTCTTGAATCCCGATCGAGACGCCGCAAGGAATTTCGGTTTGGACGCCGCCGAGATGTTGCCAGAGTGGCACATCCGCACGCTTCGCTTCCAGGTCCCAACAGGCCGTTTCAATTGCAGCTTTCGCCATGCGATGGCCGCGGACACTCTTCATCAATTCATGCACGCTCGCTGCGGCGACTTCGTGGCCAACAACCATCGGCGCCAGAAATTCTTTCAAAGTGGGCCAGGCAGTTTCGGCCCATTCGTCGGAATAGAAAGGGCCTTCACCAGCCGTGCATTCGCCCCAACCTTCGGCGCCATCATTGTCTCTTACCTTCGCAATGACAATTCGCCGCTCGGTCGTGCGGCCAAAACTGGTTTCGAAAAAATGGATGAGTGGCAGTCGTATCTCGCGCAGTTCGATTGAAGAAATGATCACGTATCAGGCTCCGGCAAAATTATGGACGACATTATGCCTTGCGCGTGAACGATTGTCAGCCGGGCCGCTTCGCTGATCGTAATGCAGCGGTTTTATCAAGAGTGCGATCTTAAGTAAGAGTTAATGCTTCTTAGCAGCGACGGCTATTGACCTTGGATTCAATAGTTTGGTATAAGACGCCTTCAACCTTAAGGAAGGTGTTGCGCTTATCCCGCCTGGAAGTTTGCTTCACCAACTACCCTGAAACTTAGTTCGTCATTGAGAGGAAGAATCTAATGTCTAAATCCACCCCTATTGCCATTTCCCGATCCCGATTATTGCCCCTTACGATAGCTATTGTTTTTGCTGTCTTCTGCGCGGCATTAATATTTGTCCCAAATCGCAGCACTGCGGCCGGGATTCTGCTTGCCGGCTGGGGTTTCGAAGGGGTAACGACCACGAATACCGGTCAGACGCCGATTGTTAGTGTTGGTTCAGCTACAGCTGACTCGGGAGCGTTGACTGCCGGTTCCGCTTTTACCGCGTTCCACACAAGCGCCTCAACGGTGTGGAGTAATCCGGCAGGAAATGCGTCTCCAAAATCAGTGTCGTCGAATAACTGGGGCGTCGGGGATTACTATCAGTTCTCATTCAGCACGACCGGGTATACCGCAATTAACATAACCTGGGACCAAACTGGTAGTGCTACCGGCCCCAGAGATTTCAAAATTCAATACAGTACAAACGGCTCCACCTTTACTGACGCGACCGGCACAAATAGCGTTTACTCTCTTACTAACCCAGCTATTGCGTGGTCCGCCTCCGGAAGTCCAAACCTCGCATCAAGAAGAACACTTGATCTGAGTAGCGTTACAGCGTTGGATAACCAATCCACGGTTTACATACGAGTCGTCGACACATCAACGACGTCAATTAATGGGGGATCTGTTGCAGCCGCAGGCACCGGCAGAATCGATAACTTCAACGCAAACGGTACGGCGGGATCGGGGACACCAACACCAACGCCAACTCCGACACCAACCCCGACTCCGACGCCAACACCGACCCCAACACCGACTCCAACGCCAACGCCCGCACTGAATGTGATCATCAACGAAGTTGATTCGGATACGCCGGGCGCCGACACTCAGGAGTTTGTTGAGTTGTATGATGGCGGCGTTGGAAATACTTCGCTGAGCGGGTTGGTCGTAGTTTTCTACAACGGGAGCAATGATCTCTCTTATGCATCTTTCAATCTCACTGGTTCGACCGATGCCAATGGCTATTACATTTTAGGAAACGCCGCGGTTCCCGGGGTTAATCAGATTTTCGCGGACAATCTTCTGCAAAATGGAGCCGATGCGGTTGCCCTCTACGTAGGGAGCGCCGCGAGTTTTCCGAATAACACTCCGGTCACAACGACCAATCTCCAGGACGCGATTGTTTACGATACGTCCGATGCGGACGATGCCGGCCTGCTCGCCCTTTTGAATGCGGGTCAACCGCAGGTCAATGAAGACGGTGGCGGTGACGGCGCAAACCAATCGAGCGGGCGTTGTCCCAACGGCTCGGGTGGAGCACGGAATACTTCGACTTACCTGCAGAGCACCCCGAGCCCGAAGGCCCCGAACAATTGCGTAACGCCACCGCCACCCAACACCGTCGTCATCAGTACGGTGTACGGCGGCGGCGGAAACACCGGCGCCACGCTCAAGAATGATTACATCGAGCTGATTAATCACAGCAGCGCGCCCGTGAGCCTGAATGGCTGGTCCGTCCAGGCGTTTGTCAGCACCACCAGCACCTGGCAGGTTACTCCGCTGCCTAATTTCACGCTCCAGCCCGGCCAGTACTTTTTGATTCAGGAGTCCCAGGGCGCGGGCGGCACGGACAACCTGCCGACGCCCGACGCGATCGGCACCATCCCCGTGAGTTCGACCTCGACTAAGGTCGCGCTGGTAAACAACACGACTCAAATAACGGCCGCGTGTCCCAACGCTTCGGCTGCGGGGATAGTCGATCTCGCAGGCTATGGCGCAACCGATTGCTACGAAGGCTCGGCACCCGCGCCGGCAACTGTAAATACGATCGCAGTGCTGCGACGTTACGAAGGCTGCTTTGACACGAATGACAATTCGCACGACTTCGTCACCGGTGCGCCTACTCCGCGGAATAGCTCGACGCCGTTCCACGATTGCACTGCGCTGACGGCTTACGGAACGGCGAACCCAACTTCGGTATTGCAGGGTGAATCAACCACGCTGACGGTTTATGTGGCGGCGGGTCAAAACCCCAGCAGCACCGGCTTGAGCGTGACTGCGGATCTTTCACAGATCGGCGGATCACCGACTCAGCTCTTCAGTCCGATCGGAAATGACGTGTTCACCTTCACGCAGTTGGTGCCTTCAAACAATCCCCCCGGTCTGAAATCTTTGCCGGTAACGGTCAGCGATGCGCAGGCTCGCGTGGCCAGCGCAACCATCGGGGTGAAGGTACTACCTCTGATTGCCGACCACATCACGATTAGCCAGATTTACGGCGGCGGGGGGAATACGGGCGCGTCGTACTCCAATGATTATGTCGAGTTGTACAACCCCACCAACGCGACAGTTACCATCACCGGATGGTCACTGCAATATGCGTCAGCCGCCGGAACATCATGGACGAACAAACAGCCACTCGGAGGGTTTATCGGACCTGGCCAATACTATCTGGTGCAGCTTGGGGCCGGTACAAACGGCGGGCCTGCGCTGCCTCCGCCAAACATCTCGGGCGACATAAACATATCCGGCACTACCGGCAAGATTGCGCTGGTCAGCAACTCCGGCAACCTGGTGGGAGATTGTCCCATAAGCACCGATCCTGACATCGTCGACTTTGTTGGGTACGGGGGCAGCGCCACCTGTCATGAAGGACCCGGCAACGCTCCGGCTCCCAGCAACACGACGGCAATCTTTCGAGAAAACGGAGGTGCCACCGACAGGGACCGTAACAACGACGATTTCACCGCGGCGGCTCCAAACCCGCGCCAGACTGCGCCGATCGTGGAACTCGGGCCGTGGGTTTCCGGAACTGACCCTGGCAGTGATGACAACACGATTCCCTACGACGCGACTATCGTTGTCAATTTCAGTGAACCGGTAACAGTCGATTCAGGTTGGTTGAGCCTCACGTGCACGGTTACGGGGGCCCATTTATTTGCCGATGGCACCGAAGCGCACTTCCCTGATCTGAAGACGTACGCATTCACGCCAAATACGAGTTTTCAATTTGGCGAACAGTGCACGGCCACGATCACGAAGACCGCGGTTCATGATGTAGATACAGACGATAGCGGAGCTGACAGCGACACGCTATTCGAAAACTACACCTGGTCATTCACCGTAGTCGGCGCCGGCCAGCCCGCGCCGTACCCACCCAGCGTTCACCTGACGATGGGCAATCCGAGCGGTGCGGACGCTTTCCAGCCGCTTAACTTCCTGATGGAGAAACCCACTTACACGATCTCGTACAACAACAGCAAGGGGACTCCGAACTGGGTGAGCTGGCATCTCGATCCCAACTGGTACGGCACGCTGGCTCGTGTAGATACCTTCCGCGCCGATCCGAAAGTTGATCCTTCCTGGTATCGGGTTCAGGGGTTTGATTACGCGAGCAGCGGCTTCGATCGCGGGCATATGACTCCCAACGCTGATCGCGACAACCAAAACCGAATCCCCATCAATCAGGAAACATACCTGATGTCGAACATGATTCCGCAGGCGCCTGATAACAATCAGGGACCGTGGGCCAACCTCGAAGCCTATCTGCGTACCCAGTCCGATCTTGGAAACGAAATTTACATCGTTTCCGGCCCGGCGGGTGTCGGCGGCACTGGCAGCAACGGATTCGCGACGACCATCGCGGGCGGTAACGTGACGGTGCCGGCGTCGACATGGAAAGTCGCGCTGTTCCTGCCACAGGGAGCGAACGACATTTCCCGAGTGGATTGTTCGACGCGAACCCTTGCCGTAATCATGCCGAACGTCCAGGGTATCCGAAATGATCCGTGGCAGAATTATCTGACCACGGTTGATGCGGTCGAAACTTTAACCAGTTACGACTTCTTCTCAAACCTGCCTGAGCCGATTCAGCGCTGCATTGAAGTAGGAATCAACGGCGTTGGAAATGGACAGCTGGACACCGACGCCGACGGCATTCCTGACGCGACTGACAACTGTCCGTTCGTCGCCAACGCCAATCAGGCCAACAACGACGGCGATTCAATGGGCGATGTCTGCGATCCCGACGATGACAACGACGGCGTTGCTGACGCTTCAGACAACTGTCCGCTGGTGGCCAATGCCGACCAGGCTGATGGCGATGGGGACGGAATCGGCACTGCCTGCGATCCGAATCCGAATGACGGACCGACTGGCGATCTGGACGGCGACGGCGTCTTAAACAATGCTGATAATTGTCCGACCACGGCCAACGCAAACCAGGCCAACTTCGATGGCGACGCGCTGGGTGATGCTTGCGATCCTGACGACGACAACGATGGCGTGGCGGATGCTAACGACCTTTGCCCGAACACGCCGTTAGGAACCCAGGTCAACGCGGCTGGTTGTCCCGATGCGGATGGTGACGGCATCGCCGACGCGAACGACAACTGCCCCGGCACTCCTAATGCAGACCAGGCGAACTTCGATGGCGACGCGCTGGGTGATGCTTGCGATCCTGACGACGACAATGACGGTGTGGCGGATGCTAACGACCTTTGCCCGAACACTCCGTTAGGAACGCAGGTCAACGCGGCTGGTTGTCCCGATGCGGATGGTGACGGCATCGCCGACGCGAACGACAACTGTCCGAGTGCCGCCAATGCAGATCAGGCCGATTTCGATCATGACGGCATCGGTGATGTTTGCGATGCCGATGACGACAATGACGGTGATCCGGACACGACTGATTGCGCACCGATGAACGCGGCCATCAGTCACACGGCCGTCGAAGTTTGTGACGGCATAGACAACAACTGCGATGGCAACATCGACGAAGGCTTTACCGACACCGATAACGATGGTCAGGCGGATTGCGTGGATACGGATGATGATAATGACACCGTGCCCGACGCGACTGACAATTGTCCGTTGATTTCCAATGTCGGTCAGGCCGATAACGATAACGACGGCATCGGTGATGCCTGCGATACTGATGATGACAATGACGGCGTGCTCGACACCGCCGACAACTGTCCTTTCATCGCCAACACCAACCAGGCCGACAACGACCATGATGGTATCGGCGATGTGTGTGATAACGACGACGACAATGATGGCGTGCCCGACACCACTGACAACTGTCCGTTCCTCGCCAACTCTGACCAGGCCGATACCGACCATGACGGAATCGGAGATACCTGCGACAGCGATGACGACAACGACGGTGTGCCGGATGCAACCGATAATTGTTCCCTGGTCGCCAACCCTGATCAGGCAGACAGTGATCATGATGGAATTGGCGATGCCTGCGATGGGGACAACGACAACGACGGTGTGCCGAACGCCACCGATAATTGTCCGTTTACCGCAAACCCAAGCCAGGCTGACAACGATCACGATGGTATCGGCGATGCCTGTGACAGCGACGACGACAACGACGGCGTGCCCGACACCACCGACAATTGTCCGTTCCTCGCGAATTCAGGCCAGGCCGACAATGACCATGACGGTCTGGGCGATGCCTGTGACAACGACGATGACAACGACGGCGTGCCCGACACCACCGACAATTGTCCGTTCACGGCCAATCCGAGCCAGTCAGATGTGGATCACGATGGCATCGGAGACGTCTGCGATCCGGACAACGACAACGATGGCGTGCCCAACGCTACCGACAACTGCCCGTTCACTTACAATCCCGATCAGACCGATACCGATCACGATGGGGTCGGCGATGCCTGCACCAACTTCCAATTCCCGGCGGGCGGTGCGTTTGTGATTGGCGACGATGTGAATCTCACGGGCGGGGCCACCGTCTACTTCTGGGGTTCACAGTGGTCACAGAACAATCCGATGACCGGCGGCTCCGGACCTAACTCGTTCAAGGGCTTCGAAGGCAGTAACACCAGTCCTGCCTGCAGCGGCACCTGGACCAGTAGTCCGGGCGGCAGCTCAACACCACCGGCGACTGTTCCGCAGTACATGGCGGTGATCGTGGCGAGCTCAGTCCAGAAGAGCGGTTCGACGATCTCAGGAGACATCACGAAGATCGTGATCGTCCGGACCAATCCGGGTTATGGGCCTTCGCCCAGCCAGACCGGTACGGGCACCGTGGTGGCAGTGATTTGCGTGAGCGGATCATCAGCCAGCCTGCAGTTCGAACGCGATGCGGGAGCGCTTTTTGAATGGCTCGCGGATGCGGATCGGAATCGGGGCGCGCTGGCCGGCCTGTTCTAAGTAACTACCCAGGCAACTAACAAAAAGGACTGAACCGGAGCGATGCTCTGGTTCAGTCCTTGTTCTTTTTGCGAGGACCTACGAATCCACGAGCGAGCGTTAGTTGTCGTCTCCGTATCTCGAAGAGCGACTCATATCTGAATCCCTTTCCGGGTAACGCCGATTGAGGTTAATCGGTGGCGTTGACTTGCTGGCTTCAAGCCCATGAGCATCTTCACCACGGATGATGCCGGTCTCGTCGATAAAAAATGACCGCCGGCCACTTGACCCATACTCAGCAGGCACGGCTAGGACCGCGAACGCCGCCGGGCTCTCACTGTTAGCTTTGAACACTTCGACCTTGAATCGATAGCCCGATCTGACCTCGCGGGCCATATCAGCAGAAATCAGCGAATCGTTCTGCAGGTCGCTTAGTGTGCCGTAGTTGATTCCTTTGCCTGTGGTGGTCTGATAGGTTTGTTCCGCCTGGTGGAGAACTCTGAGCGATCTGATCGCCGCGCCTTCATTAGCTGCCCTGCGCGCAGCCAGCAGGTTGGGAATAGCAATCGCCGCAATCACCATTACCGGGACCAGGACGACGACCGAAATAATGTTCGTGACCAGCCCGCCGATTGCCAGAGACTTGCCACCGTATTCGTGTGGCTGTTGCTTTATCTTGTTGAGCGCCACAATCGAGACGACGATACCGATGATGGTCGGCAGCAGGAAAATGCCCAGCAGCAGGAAGTTGACAATCCCCATCACCAGCGAGGTAATCGCCAGTCCGGTTTTCAACTCTGCCGGGGGCGCGTCGTAGCTGGAATAGGCGGTGGTGAAATTGTCACCAGGACGTTCCAGCATATCCGCGGGCGCCGCCGAAACCGGCGCGCCGCATTTCTTACAAAACTCGGCGTCAGACCAGCCGACGAAACCACACTGCGCACATTTCGCACTTTTCATGGTGTTAAACTCCCTGGGATTGAAGCTAAAAGTGAATTTTGCGAGTTGAGGAGGGCGGGAATTTCAAGTTAGAGACCCCGCAGCATCAGCATGAAGCCGGACACGGAGTCACCGTAATAATCATAGGTGCCCGGCGAGGAATAGGTCAACAGGATTTTCTGAAGTGTGGCTTCTTACTTTGCGGTTTTCTTTGCGCCTTTGCGTGAGTGTCTCGCATGAAAAGGGTAATGTTCACGCAAAGACGCCAAGGCGCAAAGATGCGCAACGTCAAACCAGCACACCACTCTCTGGAGTGGCTTGCCTAGGTTTCGGTCGTCGCTGCCTTTTGCTCATTCAACGCCGCGTGCAAGGTATGCCACGAGAGGGTTGCGCATTTGACGCGCACCGGAAAATCACGAACACCGGCAAAGATTGTCAGGCGACCCAGATGGTTCTCTTCCGCCTCTTCATCCAGCTTTCCCGTGACCATACGATGAAATTCGTCAAAGAGCATTTCTGCTTCCACTTTGCTCTTTCCCTTCACCGCCTGCGTCATCATGCTGGCTGAAGCTTTCCAGATGGCGCAGCCTGAGCCTTCGAAGCTGATCTCTTTAACTTGATCGTCTTCGACGTGAAGATAAATGTGGAGCTGATCGCCGCAGAGCGGATTGAAGCCTTCGGCAGTGCGATTCGCATTTTCAAGTTTGCGAAAATTGCGAGGCTTCTTGTTGTGATCGAGGATGACGGCCTGATAGAGTTCGGAAAGTTCTGACATGGGTCTTTGGACTTTGGTTTTTGGTCTTTGGACTTGGAGCTTTGAACCTTGGGATTTCGCTTAGCTTACCCACCTAAGACCAAAGCCCTAAGATCAAAGACCAATTTCATGAAAACACCTCAATAACTTTTTCAATCGCGCCCGCCAGAATATCAACTTCCGCTTTCGTGTTATAGAAAGCAAACGACGCGCGCGCGGTAGCGGGAACATTGAATCGCTTCATCACGGGCTGCGCGCAATGATGGCCCGCGCGAATCGCGATGCCTTCCTGATCCAGAATCGTGCCGATGTCGTGCGGATGAATATCGTCAATCACGAACGACAGCACGCTGAGTTTTTCCCGCGCAGTCCCGATGATTCGCACGCCTTCGATCGCTGATAAGCGTTCAGTGGCATAGCGCAGGAGTTCGTGCTCGTAAGCTGCCGCTTTTTCCCGGCCAATAATGTTCAAATAATCAATCGCCGCGCCGAGACCAATCTGCGAAGCGATGGCCGGGGTGCCCGCCTCCATCTTGTTGGGCAAATCCGCATAGGTGGTCTTTTCGAACGTCACGCTTTTGATCATGTCGCCGCCGCCCTGAAAAGGATTCATCTTTTCCAACAGCTCGGCCTTGCCATAAACCACGCCGCTACCCGTCGGCGCGAACATCTTATGTCCGGAGAAAGCATAGAAGTCGCAGTCGAGATCCTGCACGTCAATCTTTCCGTGGGGCGCTTGCTGCGCGCCGTCAATCAGTACCGGCACGCCGTACTTGTGGGCGCGGTCGATAATTTCTTTCACGGGATTGATTGTGCCCAGAGCGTTTGAGACATGGGTGACGGCGACAATCTTCGTGCGCTCGTTCAGCAGCGCGTCGTATTCATCCATCAATAACTCGCCGGCGTCATTAATGGGAATCACGCGCAGCTGCGCGCCCTTTTCTTCACAAAGCATCTGCCAGGGAACGATGTTGGCGTGATGCTCCATTGCGGAAATAATGATCTCGTCGCCCGCACGGATGAATTTGCGGCCATAGCCATGCATCACCAGGTTGATGCCCTCGGTCGCGCCTCGTACAAAAATGCATTCCTTCGTGTCGCGCGCGTTGATGAAGCGCTTCACTTTTTCGCGCGCGCCTTCATAAGCGGTCGTCGCTTTCATGCTCAGGTAATGCACGCCGCGATGAATGTTGGAATGTTCCTGTTCGATGTATTGCGCGCCGCGCTCAATCACCATCAGCGGCACCTGTGACGAAGCCGCGTTGTCCAGATAGACCAGAGGCTTCCCATTCACCGTCTGGGTGAGCACCGGAAAGGCTTTGCGAATGCGTTCCACATCCCAATCGCCTTTCGGCTTTGGTTTGATAGGTATTAGTTGCTCGACTGTGGTGGCCATCTACTCCTCAAGCTGAAATTCAGAATGCAAGCGGTTCAGGACCGCTTCATCGAGTTCGCGTTTGATCGACTCAATCTTGATCTTCTCGATTACTTCTTCGGCGAACCCGTAAGTCAACATGTTCTTTGCCAGCGCGGGATTGATGCCGCGGCTTTCGAGGTAAAACATCATGTCTTCATCAATCTGACCTATCGCAGCGCCGTGCGTGCATTTCACATCATCGGCATAGATTTCCAGCTGCGGCTTGGTATCAACCTGCGCATCGTTCGAAAGCAGCAGATTCTTGTTCGTTTGCCGGGCGTCGGTTTTCTGGGCGCCGTGGCGCACAAACACTTTGCCGTTAAAGACCGCTCGCGACTTGCCGTCAAGAATCCCTTTGTAGAGCTGATGACTGCTGCAGTGCGGTTGCCGGTGATCGATGACTGAATGGGTATCGGTATGCTGGTTACCATCAACCATGTAGAGACCGTCAACTGAGCAACTTGCCCCTTCATGATCCATCGTCACCTTGATGTCGTGGCGCGAAAGCGCAGCGCCGAGGTTGATTGTAGTGGTGTCGTAAACCGCGTGGGAGCCGACATCCACCCTGGTGGTGGCGATGTGAGTTGCGCGCGAACCTTCCCTCTGCACTTTGTAGTGACGAAGGCGCGCGCCATCTTCAAGTACCACATCAACGATAGCATTCGTGAAATACGGACTTTCGTTATCACTGGCCGCGTAGCTCTCGATAATGGTGGCCCCACTGTTAGCTTCGCCCACAATCACAATTCGTGGGAACGCGGCCGCCGCGGTCTCACCCTCGATCGCCTCACTAATGAATTGAAGCTGTATTGGGGTTTCGATCTCGACTCCGCGCGGAATTCGAATGAACAGCCCGCCCGCAAATAAAGCCGTATTCAGCAAGGAAAAACCGTTTTCGCTGTCAGGGGCGCTACGCTGCAAACTCTCGCGAATCACCGACTCGTGATTCGGATCCTGCAGCGCCTGGTCCAATTTGATTGCGGTGATGGCCGCGAGTGATTTGACCGACGAAAGATCGCTGCGAAAGATTCCATTGACGAAAACAAACACGCTGTTCCGAGTCTCTTCGTAAGTAAACGGCGCCAGCTTGTCGCCCGTTGACAGAGCAGTTCCATTAGCAGCAATCACCGGCCGGAAATTTGTTTTCGCGATGGGGCTGACATTGGTGTATTTCCATTCTTCCTGCTGCACGGTGGGAAAGCCCGCGCGCTCGAACTGCGCGAAAGACTGCTCCCGAATGTGCCGCAGCCAGGAAGGCTCGGTCCCGCTAACTTTCTCAAGCAACTCGTGAAAAGCGGAGTTGTATAAATCTGTTTTCGCTAATTCGGTAGTCATTATTAATTCGCCGCCGGCGCTCTCTTTCCGTTTTCAGGCTTCAGCCAGTCGTACCCTTTCTCTTCCAGTTCAAGCGCCAACTCTTTGCCGCCTTCTTTGACGATGCGGCCGCCGGACAGCACGTGCACAAAATCGGGAACGATGTAATTGAGCAAACGCTGATAGTGGGTAACAACGATCACGGCCTTGTTCGGATCGTGAAGTTTGTTGACGCCTTCAGCCACAACTCGCAGCGCGTCAATGTCCAATCCTGAATCAGTTTCATCAAGGACCGACAACTTCGGATCGAGGACGGCCATTTGCAGAATCTCGTTGCGCTTTTTCTCGCCGCCGGAGAAGCCTTCGTTGACCGAACGCGTCATAAAACTCGCATCCATCTCAACCAGGGCAGCTTTCTCTTTCAAAAGGTCCTTGAATTCAAGGGGATCCAGTTCCTCTTCGCCCAGGTGCTTCTGCTTTTCGTTGTAAGCCAGCCGCAGAAACTGCGAGTTCGAAACGCCAGGCACTTCGACCGGATACTGGAAGGCCATGAAAACGCCTTCGCGCGCGCGCTGGTCCGGCGACATTTCCAGAAGGTTCTTGCCGTCGTAGATGACTTCGCCGCCGGTAACTTCGTAGGCCGGATGGCCCGCCAGAACTTTAGCCAGAGTAGATTTGCCCGAACCGTTCGGGCCCATGATGGCGTGGACTTCGCCTTTATTAACTTTGAGATTGATGCCTTTCAAAATCTGGTTGCCATCAATCGATGCTGTAAGATTTCGTATCTCTAACACTAGTTTTCTCCAAAAATTATGGTCTTTGGTCTTCGGTCCTTGGTCTTTGCTTGATCCCCGACCCGCGCAGACAAAGACCAAAGTCCAAAGACCCAAGACCAACGTTAACCAACCGCGCCTTCCAATTTCATCCCGAGAAGCCGCGTCGCCTCGACGGCGAACTCCATCGGAAGTTGCAGGAATACATCCTTGCAAAAGCCGTTGATGATCAAGCTGACCGCATCTTCCTGTGAAATGCCGCGCTGCATCAGATAAAACAATTGTTCTTCGCTGATGCGCGAAGTCGAGGCTTCGTGCTCGACCTGCGAAGTCTTGTTCATCACCTCAATGTAGGGAAAGGTGTTCGCGCTGCAATTGCTACCAATCAGCATCGAATCACACTGCGTATAGTTGCGTGCGTTCTCAGCCTTCGGCATGACCTTCACCAAACCACGATAGCTATTGTTCGCGTGGCCGGCCGAAATCCCTTTCGAGATGATTGTGGAGCGCGTGTTCTTGCCCAGGTGAATCATCTTGGTGCCGGTGTCCGCTTCCTGCGCATGATTGGTCAGCGCGACTGAATAAAACTCACCAATCGAGTTGTCGCCCATCAGGATGCAGGAAGGATATTTCCAGGTAATGGCCGATCCGGTTTCGACCTGGGTCCAGGAGATCTTTGAATTTCGTCCGGCGCACTTGCCGCGCTTGGTCACGAAATTGTAAATGCCGCCTTTGCCTGTCTCGTCGCCCGCGTACCAGTTCTGCACAGTCGAGTATTTGATTTCGGCATCATCCAGCGCCACCAGCTCAACCACCGCGGCGTGCAACTGGTTGCGATCGAACTTTGGCGCGGTGCAACCTTCAAGATAAGAAACGTAGGCGCCCTCCTCAGCCACAATCAGCGTGCGTTCAAATTGTCCTGACTCCGAATTGTTGATGCGGAAATAGGTAGACAATTCCATCGGACAGCGCACGCCTTTGGGAATGAAACAGAAGCTTCCGTCCGAAAAGACCGCGCTGTTCAGCGCCGCATAGAAGTTATCGTTGGTCGGAACTACCGAACCGAGATACTTGCGAACGATCTCGGGATGCTCCTTCACGGCTTCGCTAAACGAGCAGAAGATCACGCCGTGCTTCTTGAGTTTCTCTTTATATGTAGTGGCAACCGAAACTGAATCGAACACAGCGTCCACGGCCACCCCGGCAAGTTGTTTCTGTTCAGTGAGCGGGATGCCCAGCTTTTCGAACGTCCGCAGCAACTCCGGATCGACTTCATCCAGGCTCGCCTTCACAGCCTTTTGCTTCGGCGCGCTGTAGTAAATCATGTCCTGGTAATCGACTTCGGGAAATCTTATGTTGGGCCAACTGCTCGGCTCCTTCATTGTCAACCAGTGCCGATAAGCTTTGAGACGGAACTCGAGCAACCATTCCGGCTCGTCTTTCTTGCCGGAAATCAGTCTCACGGTGTCCTCGCTTAAGCCGCGGGGAATCGTCTCAGCCTCGATGTCTGTAACCCAGCCGTATTTGTATTCGCGGTTTGCGAGTATTTCAGCAGTACTCATTTTGTTCCTCAGTTCGCGCTGCGAATGGCCCGTATCGGGCTTTGCATCTTCTGAATCTGGTGTAAGCGCGCATCAACCTTTTCTTCCGACCCAATCAGCTCCGCCAAGGTAATCTCTGATAGCGCGTTTTGGACAATCTCGTGCAGCCCAACGATCACCGGCCGGATGCCACAGTCGCTCGTGTGCACACAAACGTCGAGCACTCCCGCGTGTGTCTGGCAGAAGCTGTCGACCGTATCTTCATCAAGAATTCGAATCACTTCACTTAGACGGATCTCAGCCGCCGGCCGTGCCAGCGTGTATCCGCCGTTGGCACCGCGCTGCGATTGCACCAGGCGCGCCTTCACCAAAACCCACATCAACTTGCCGGCGTTGGCGACCGACAAGCCTTCCCGTTCGGCGATCTGATTGAGCGTCAAAGACTCGGCGTTGGCTTCAGCTCGGGCCAGCTGCACCAGGCAGCGGAGGCCATACTCTTCATGTGCGGAAATCTTCATTAAAGTGCTTTTCTTTAAATTTCGGCCTAATTATAGCATTCCTTACTTTTTCGTCAAGTATACAGGGAGGGGTCCGTGTCCTGATTTCTTAGCTCTAATGAGGACGTATGAAAAAAGACGCACGCCTTGAATCTCTTGTTAAGCGAGTGATCGCAACTCGATAAGCGAGAGGCCGCCTACCAACGAAAGAAAGCAGCGAAGAAAAGACAAGCCAGGTGGGCTTTGCTGCAAAAGTCTTTTCACTTCCGCGAAGGGGGACTGAATGGCAATAGCCCAGCGCTTCGGGCTGTGTCAAAACTCGGAGTTGCAGCGTCAAAGGCGCGAAATGTAATAGCCTGGGCCATCGGCCCAGGTTGAGGTAGTTGCAGGATCCAAGCGCTGAAAGCGCGAAATAACGTCAGCGCCACCAGCGCTGTCTTCGTTTAACGATTCTATTTCGCGCCTTCAGCGCTTTTCTAAATCTGACTTGACGCGCACCTGAGGCGCTGCCCCAGGCTATTACATCTCGCGCCGTTGGCGCTTGTTCGCCGACTTTTGCAGCAAAGCCAGCCAGGTGAACACTCTCTACCACGACGACAATCCGACAACGTTAGGTCGTAGAGCGCTCTTAGACCTACTCGCAGGTATAATATTCAGTTGCGCGGCTTACTTGAAGGTGAGGGATAGACGAGATTGCTTAGTCAGGCAGCCCAAGTTACGGCAGAGATCTTTGAACGGAAGTATCCGGACGCCAGCGTGATTTTTCTGGCTGGGTCAATTGTCAGAGGCGAGAGCACGCCTTTCTCAGACCTGGATTTAGTCGTCATCTTCGACAAGTTGCCTGCCGCTTATCGTGAATCATTCAATTTTCAGGGGTACCCGATTGAAGCTTTTGTGCATGACCCAGAGACAGTCAATTATTTTCTTCATGAGATTGACCGTTCCTCTGGCACTCCGTCTTTGGCGCAGATGATCCTGGAGGGTGTCGAAGTCCCAAAGCCGAATGACCTTTCCAGATCCCTGAAGCAACTTGCAAGTTCAGTTATGCAGTTGGGCCCGCCCGGGCTGAATGAACCAGAGGTTCGCAAATTACGATATGACATAACCAATCTGGTTGACGATATTAGAGAGCCTCGTTCCAGGGCCGAACTTGTTGCTTCCGGGGCCGAGTTATATGAGATGCTGGCAAACTATTACTTACGCACGAATGCGCTTTGGTCAGCGAAAGGCAAATCAATTCCCAGAGTCTTGAGCCAGGCGAATCCGGATTTGTGTTTGCGTTATGCCGCATCTTTCGATGAATTGTTTGCCCATGGCCGCCCGGAAAGTGTAGTTGCTCTAGTCGAAGAGATATTAAGCCCTCGCGGCGGATTTCTGTTTGATGGACACAGGCTCGATGCTCCGGCTGATTATCGGATGCCGTTCGCGTAAATTCGCGCCGCCGAAGACGCCGTTCGGCGGCCGCAATGTTGAGAGGTCCACAGCAATTGATTTTTGCGGCTGTTCATTACCCAAATCTTGATACTCAGCGAATCAATCAGTTTAGAAGGAGATACGATCCCCAGGTTGATTTGATTGAGCCGCACATCACTTTGTTGTTCCCCGTGCCAGAATCCATTGGCGAAAAAAATCTCGTCGATCACCTCGAGAGCGTCTTGCGCGGCCGGCAGGCCTTTCCTATTCATCTACAGGGACTCCAAAGATCCAGCGATGATTACCTGTTCCTTATGATCCAGGAGGGTAAGGCAGATATCATTAGCCTACACAATGAAATATACACCGGTGTGCTGGCTAATTTCCGGAAAGGAGAATTACCGTACCTTCCCCATGTTACGCTCGGCGGGTTCGGAAAAGACGCAAACGAGTATTCTGAAGCGTTGGCGGCTGCGAAACGACTTGATTTAGATTATCGTTCGGTGCTGGATAAGATACACCTGTTAAGGATCAATGATGATAGGACCCGGATCCTCTGGAGCAAAGAGTTTTCTTTGGTGTAGGTGCACAACGCCGCCGAACAAATCGTTGTTGGACGCGGCTGGCGTGAGCACCTCTCGCAACTAACTTGGTGCGGTGAAGGGTGCTTTGATGCGCGCCGCCGCGTCAACTTCTCAGACGTTATGTGCTCGTCTATGAGATACAAAGATGACTGAAGATAAAACGAGCCTTGAAACCTTAGACACGAATACTCAGAGGTAAACAACAATCGTCGTGTTTGAAGTAAGCTCCGAATTATCGACCCAGGCTGGCGTTCGACTCAATTCCTGGACACGCCACGAGACCACTTCCCGCAGTCCCGGCCTGGCCACGACCAATCAAAGCGAAGAGTATGACCGGATAGTGCGCGACCCAAAGTATCAACACTTTGATCGGATTCCCGGCCGGATTGTCCGCTGTTTGGATTATTTTCACGTTGGCGGCGATCGAATTGCGGCCGCTCGAATTCTTCGCGCTTATTACATTTTCATCGCCGTTGTAGATAACGCAATCGACTCAGGTGAACCACACACTGCGGCGACCGTCTTTGCGCACCTGGCGAAGCCGGCGCAGATCAAACCGGCGGAACTCTCTGACGTGGACCTCGTCACCCTGAATCTGAGAGAACAAGTTCATGACACAGTTGGTTTGAAGTTTCGACAACAACTTCGCAGGCTGTACGAAACAGTCCGTCAGGAGCGGTCGGCCGTTTCAATCGAAGCGTATATTGAAGTTCGTAGAGGGGTCGGAACCTTAACGGCTGATCTGTCTTATATTTTGATCAGTCCGTTGCTTAAAGGCGAAGCGCCGACGCTGCGCGCCTTCATGCAAAAGGTCGGCGCGGTTGGCTGCCTGATAGATAGCCTCATTGATTTGCGCGCGGATCAACGCCGAGGTCTCTTGAGCTTTTTGCCCACGAGGCGTGATCAGGTTAAGTTGACGCTGGCTGCGTTGCGCCAGGGACTATCGCTTTGTTTAAGACATCCTCGACTCGCCGGCGTATTCGCCGACGCAATTCTGGATGATGTTCGCGATCGATTTATTACTACACCTGAATCGGTAAACGGCGAACGAAGACAGACTCAGGTCGTCGTAAAATGAAAGCTAAAGTGCTGAGCAAGTCCTGGTTCGGGTATGCCGCAGCGCTCATTGGGATCGCCTCGGTAAGCGGATTATTAAAGCTCTTTGGCGAGCACATTAATCCAACTACTGTCGCTTTGGCTTTCCTTTTGATCATTCTGTTCATTGCCACCGCGTGGGGTTCGCGTCCGGCCATAGTCGCTTCCATCATCGGCATCGTAACTTTCAATTTTTTCTTCCTGCCACCGTTTCGCACGTTTGCCATTCGAGATCCTCATAACTGGATTGCCTTCATCGCTTTCATGATCACGGCGATCACTGTCGGACAACTTTCCGGACGGGTGAAGCGCCGGGCCGAAGAAGCGGAAGCCGCGAAGGCGGAGGTTGAGCGCTTGTACTACGAGCTTCAGGACTCGTTCGAGCGATCCAGCCAGGCCAAAGCTCTTAAACAAAGCGAACGTTTGAAGTCGGCGCTGCTCGACGCGGTGACTCACGATCTGCGCACCCCGCTGACCTCAATCAAAGCTTCAGCCACAACCCTTCTGGATGATCTGTACTCAAGCGAGCGCAACAACACCGAACCTGGTCTGGACGTGGAAGGGCGGAAAGAAATGCTGCGGGTGATTGACGAAGAATCCGATCGCCTTGATCGGTTTGTCGAGGGCCTGACCAAACTGGCGCGCATCGATGCCGGTGAAATGCATCTGCGCCGGCAACGAGCCCAGATTGACGAAATCATCACGATGGCTTTGAAGCGGGCCGAACCACGCACTCAAACGCATCAGCTGGAAGTCTGGATTGAAGACGAACTGCCTTCGATTAAGGTAGACGAGCAGGCAATTGCCGAAGTTATCTACACGCTGGTCGATAATGCCGCAAAATACTCGCCTCCTGGTTCGCCCATTCGGATTAGAACGGCTGAGACCCGAGACCATACGCTACAGTTGAGCGTTGAAGACCATGGGCCGGGACTGCGCCCGGAAATCCGTGAACGCGTCTTTGAAAAGTTCTTTCGGGCGATGCGAGACGGCGACGCCGGCGACCGGAGATCTTCCGGGACCGGAATGGGACTCGCGATTGCGCGAGGTATTGTCGATGCTCATGGCGGTAAGATTTGGATTGAAGATGCCGAAGGACACGTTGGAGCTAAATTCGTCATTCAGTTGCCTGTCGGAGACGGTGAAGGTAGTGATGGTGTCAGAACCGGGAGCGGTAGCGACCGGATCGTGAGTACCTGAGCGATAATGCGAACACTGAACACCTAAGATAATTCTTGATCCCGTCGCTACCGCTCCGGGTTCTGACACTCCTTGATCAGAGCATGAACGAAAGAAAACCGCGCATTCTGGTAGTCGACGACGAGCCGCAGCTGACGCGTGTGCTGCTGCGAAGTCTGACGACCAAAGGATACGACGTGCGAATTGCCGGAGATGGCGACTTCGCGCTGCAAACTTTTCATGACTGGCCGGCGGAGCTGGTAATCACAGATCTGGCAATGCCGAATATGAGCGGCCTCGAACTCTGCCGACGCCTGCGGGCAATCTCACAGGTTCCCATAATTGTTTTGTCAGTCCGGGGCGAAGAGCAAACGAAGGTCGAAGCGCTCGACGCCGGAGCCGACGATTACGTCACCAAACCTTTCGGCATGGACGAATTATTCGCGCGCATTCGCGCGGCCCTGCGACGCAAGCCGGTGACTGACGCTGACTCGCGTATTCTCGAGGCCGGCGAATTTCGGATCGATCTGGACGCGCACACAGCCACGCACGCCGGCCGAGAGTTGCGACTGACGCCGAAGGAATTCGAGCTGATTGCTCACCTGGTGAAGAATGCAAATAAGGTTCTGACACATCATGCTTTGCTCGGCGTGGTGTGGGGCGGCGATTACACCGAGCAGACTGAATACCTGCGCGTTTTCATCGGCCAGCTAAGAAAGAAGATTGAGCCCGATCCCTCAAAGCCGCGATATATCCTGACTGAACCGTGGATTGGTTACAGGTTTACTGCAGAGTAGCTCGCTGAGGTCAGTACCACGCACGGTAGCGGTGGGTCTCAATGGACAGCGAGCCTGGTGGCCCAGACTTCAGTCTGTGATTGTTTCTTAAATCAAGCGGCGATCACAGACTGAAGGAAGCTCTGATCAAGGTCAGAATGAAAATAGCATTTGCTCCTCTCCGTTTGGGAGGGGCCGGGGGAGGGGCGCAGCTAAGGCAGAGAGCAAAGCAAATTTACCTGTGGGCGCGGGCTTTCAGCCCGCGCGGGATCTTTTTTCGGTATCGACTCGTAGCTGCGCCCCTCCCCTAACCCCTCCCAAAGGGAGGGGAATCTACTTAATCTTTTCTTTACAAACTCTTTATAAACCTCTTAGCCCATCCTTACGCCTACCCGACTAAGCTCGTTGTATCAGCAGCAGGCTGATCAAAGTGAGCGCCCAAATCAACCAAACCAGTCCCGACGATCTCGCGGCCCCGAGCCGGCCAATCGAACTGTTGACTGAGAATGGCTATCTCATCGTGCGTTCGTGGGAAATCACTGGAATTCCCGCGCCTGCAAACGGAACCTACTCGTTCATGGTCCAGCGAGAGCAGGATCTTAAGCGAGAGCTTACCGTGACGATCGCCGCGGAGCTTTTCGCTGATCTCTTTCGGCAAACGCGAGGAAAAATCTCGAACTCCCATTCATTTTGGATCTGCTGCGCAGAGCGTCATCTCGCAAACTACCTTTGGGAGAAAGAGGACTATCCGGCAGGTGATCGGCTGGCCGTCGATTATTTGGATCCTGACGATGTCATGTCGGCAGTGAACTGGGGAACACAGATTGAACCATTAGGTGAGCGCGCAAACGACAGTTCTTTGGGAGGAACGGAGCAAATTGGCTTACACGCTTAAGCGTTTATTGGTCGGCAAGGCAAAAAAGACCGCGCAGGCAATTCACGAACGTCTGACTAAAAAGACCGGTCTGGCTGTTTTTGCTTCCGATGCTCTCTCATCGACGGCTTACGCGTCAGAAGAAATCCTTTTGGTGCTGGCTTTGGCCTACGCTTACGGCCAGGTGAATGCCTTCAGGTATGTAGTGCCAATCACGCTGGCAATCATGGTGGTACTCGTGATAGTCGCCATCAGCTATCGCCAGACAATCCACGCATATCCTTCCGGTGGCGGCGCTTACATTGTGGCCAAAGAGAATCTGGGTACAAGTCCCGGACTGATCGCGGCCGCGGCACTCCTGGTCGATTACGTTCTGACTGTATCAGTATCAATTTCGGCGGGCGTCGCGGCGATTACGTCGGCCGCACAAGGGACCAGTTTCGCCTGGATCGATCATCACAAAGTGATTATCTGCCTGGCGTTAATCTTATTTATTTCAGTCGCCAACCTGCGCGGCGTCCGCGAGTCAGGCGCACTCTTTGCCGGTCCAACTTATTCATTCGTGATTAGTTTCCTGTTCATGGTTGGCTATGGAATTATTCATTACCTCCTGCACCCGGGCGCAATCGCGCACACGGGAGAGAGTTTGAAACTAGCCGAAGGATATGGCCTGCAACCACTCGGTTTGTTCCTGCTGTTGGGAGCCTTCTCAAACGGGTGCGTTGCGCTTACCGGAATCGAAGCGATCTCAAACGGCATTCCCGCTTTCAAACAACCTGAAGCACGAAACGCGGCCACGACGCTGACATGGATGGCCGCACTGTTGGCGACGATGTTCATTGGCACCAGCATCATGGCCTATCTGTATCAGGTTCACCCGACTCAGAATGAAACCGTGATCTCACAGTTCGCGCGGATCATTTTCACCGGCCGGATGGGGTGGTTTTATTTCGTCATCCAGGGGACGACCGCGCTGATCTTAGTCCTGGCGGCGAACACCTCGTTCGCCGACTTCCCTCGCCTTGCGAGTCTTCTTGCGCGTGACCGTTTCCTGCCCAGACAGTTTGCGACACGGGGTGACAAGCTCGTCTTCTCAAACGGTATCATCATCCTTGCGGTGTTCTCAGCAGTGCTCATTGTGGCATTTGGAGGTGACACCAGCAGGCTGATTCCACTGTACGCGGTGGGCGTTTTTCTATCGTTTACGCTTTCGCAGAGTGGCATGGTGAGACATTGGTGGAAGGCCGGACGTGTAGCCCAGGCGACCCGCGCCACTGAGAGCGAAGACAACGAAAAGCAAGGCCAGGCAAAACAGCAGGCTGAACGCGCCAAACTGGTAAGCGAAGCTGCCCATTGGAAGAAATCGATCGTGGTTAACGGGCTGGGGGCCGCGGCGACTCTGGTGGTCCTGGTGGTTCTGGTAATCACCAAGTTCCTGCACGGCGCGTGGATCGTGGTGGTGCTCATCCCGCTGCTGGTCGGACTGTTTCGCGCAATTCACCGGCACTATGTCGATGTCGCGACTCAGTTAACCACCGAAGGCCTTGAAAAGTTGAGACCGATCGGGCACGAAGTGATCGTGCCTGTTTCCGGCATCCATCGCGGCGTTCTACGCGCGCTGCAATATGCGAAGACTATCGCCCCGGAGCACGTGACCGCGCTTTACATCAACGTCGATGACGAGGCCACGCAAAAACTTCGCGAGAAGTGGAGCACCTGGGTCAATGGCGTCGAACTGGTAGTGATTGCCTCGCCGTACCGATCTCTGGTTGGCCCACTGAGCCGTTTCGTCGATCGCCGGGTAAAGGCCCATCCGGATCAGATGGTCACGGTGGTGTTGCCGGAATTTGTTCCGGCACGCTGGTGGCAACACCTGCTGCACAATCAAAGTTCACTCATGCTGAAAGGCGCGCTGCTCTTCAAGCCAAACGTGATCGTAACCAGCGTGCCTTATCACTTGAAAACCGGCGCGGAAGCAAAAAATGGCAACGGCAGAGCGGGATGATGGGCGCTTCTTGCTATCAACGAGCTGCGGAGCAGCGGACAGAGTTAAGCCCAAGGCGAGGCTCTGCGAGCCTTGGGTCCAACCGTCCTAAAGTGATCGGGCGCCGAAGGGGCTACAGCGATCATTGGTAATCAGCGCGCCCATATTGCGAACTCTCTGTCGCCGCTCCGCGGCTCTCCAAATTTAGATCAACCATCACCCAAGGCTCGCAAAACCTCGCCTTGGGCTTAACTCTGTCCGCTGCTCCGCAGCTGGTCTCCGTTGCTACGATCGACACGAGGTTGAAATGAAATCATTCCTCTGCAAGCTACCGCTTCCCACCCGTCCGTAATAAAGTAGAGCCGTTCTGCGACACATCACGTAGAGGTGGCGCTGTGTCCACTCCAGACCCAAAGAAACTTCTCGAACGAATTCACACGCGGCTTGACGAGAGTATGGTCGGCATCAGTCAGGTCGTCGCCGACCTGGCCCCGGCCGATCTTGCCCTCCTGATCAACGAACTGACTTTAGTCGAAGCCGCAACCGTGGTTTCGATGTTGCCGGCGCCGCGAGCGATCGAACTCTTCGACGATCCGATAATGCGCCGGCGCGCCGCAATCCTGGAAAAATTAGAGCCACAGCACGCTGCCGAAATCCTTTCAGGCCTCTCAGCCGACGAACGTACTGACGTTATCCAGAAGATGGGCCACCACCCACGCCATCTCATTGTCCCGCGGATCACGGTTGAGGAGCGTAAGGAACTCGAAGGACTGTTGCAGTATCCAGCGCATACCGCGGGCGGCATCATGACGACTGAGTTCGTGCAACTCGATCCGAAAATGTCTGTCGCAGATGCGCTCAAACACATCCGCGCCGTAGCGCGTGAGAAGGAATCAATCTATGCCTGCTATGTAATGACCCCCGGCACCGGGCAACTTTTGGGGGCGCTCTCGCTGCGCGACCTGGTGATGGCTGAGTTGGACACACCCGTCATTGAGGTGATGCGCAAAAAGCCAATCACCGTCAACGTGCTCGATCACCAGGAGGACGTGGCGAAGAAAATCAGCAAATACAATTTGCTGGCAGTCCCGGTCCTGGAAAAAGACGGCAACGTCGTCGGCTTCGTCACTGTAGACGACGTCGTCGATGTGCTGATCGAGGAAGGAACAGAAGACATCCTGCGCATGGCCGCGGTCGAGCCAGGCGCTCTCGATAAACCCTACATGCAGGTTTCGCTGCCGGTGATGATTCGCAAGCGTGCGGGCTGGTTGGTCATTCTCTTCCTCGGAGAAATGCTGACGGCGACGGCCATGGGCTTCTTTGAAAAAGAGATTGCCAAGGCCGTGGTGCTGGCTCTCTTTGTGCCGTTGATTATTTCATCTGGAGGCAACTCGGGATCGCAGGCTTCTACTCTGGTCATTCGCGCGCTGGCCCTCGGCGAGGTTACTCTGCGTGACTGGTGGCGGGTCATGCGCCGCGAGATTTTCTCAGGTCTCGGATTAGGTGTAATTCTGGGCTCGATAGGATTTCTGCGCATTACTGTCTGGTCAGCATTCTCAAACCTTTACGGAACGCATTGGGCCCTGGTCGCATTAACCGTAGGACTGGCGCTGGTGGGAATCGTTTTGTGGGGTACGCTGGCGGGCTCAATGTTGCCGTTCGCGTTGCGGCGTCTCGGCTTTGACCCGGCCACATCATCGGCGCCGTTTGTAGCGACCCTGGTGGATGTCACAGGCCTGGTGATTTACTTCAGCGTGGCAGTGCTGCTTTTGAGGGGGACGCTGCTTTAGGTGTGGAGTCAGTACCGGGAGCGGTAGCGACCGGGTTGCGACCGGGTTGCGATATTCGATCTCCAGGCATTAAGCACCCGGTCGCTACCGCTCCCGGTACTGACTCCATGCCACCTTCATTCCTCCGGCAAAGTCTTTACGCCCACACTCTGCACAATGCGTTCGCGATATCTGTGCGCGTCAGCTTTGATCGTGACTTCATTGAGAGTCAGCAAACGCCGGTCGCGCATCAGCACCCGGCCTTCAACAATCACAGTACGTACGTCGCCGGCCTTCGCCGAATAAACCAAATCCGAATAGATATTGTAGAAGGGAGTTTGACTCAGGCCATCAACATCCACAATCACCAGATCCGCGCGCTTTCCGGTTTCGATTGAACCGATCTCTTTTTCCAGATGCAGAGCACGCGCGCCGCGAATGGTGGCCATCTCGAACGCCTCCTGCGCCGTAAGCACTTTCGGATCTTTGCTGATTAGCTTATGCAGCTTGGCCGCAGTGTCCATCTCTTCCCAGAGACTCAAATCATTGTTGGAAGCAGCGCCATCGGTGCCCAGGCCCACGGGCATGTCCTGCTTCAACATTTGCGGCACCGGGGCAACACCCGACGCGAGTTTCATGTTCGATTGCGGATTGTGGACCAGACCGACGCCCAACTTCTTCAGCAATGTAAGCTCTTCTGCGGTTGGCCAAACCATGTGCGCCGCAATAACTTTGTCGTTCAAAAAACCAATGCGATTTAGATAGTTGACGGGACTCATGCCTTTGTCTTTGATGCTGTCGTCAACTTCGCGTTTCGTTTCGGATATATGGATGACGATGGGCGCGCCGGTGCGATCTGAGAATGCGCGGGCGGCTTTCAGGTGCTCCTCGGAAACCGTGTAGGGCGCGTGGGGAGCAATCGCAGCCACGATCAGCGAATTCCCTTTCCAGCGGCTCACGAATTTTTCGACGTAAGCCATGGCCTCAGCGTTCGTCTTGTTATCGGCCACCGGAAAATCGATCACCGTCTCGCCCAGCACGCCGCGCATTCCGGCCTTAAACGTCTCGTCGGCAATCGCGTCCTCAAAGTAATACATATCGCAATAGGTCGTAGTCCCACTGCGAATCATTTCGGCCAGACCCAGCCGCGTTCCGACGCGGACAAAGTCTTCGGTGACGTTTTTGGCTTCGGCCGGAAAAATGTATTTCGTCAGCCACTCCTGGAGATCGAGATCGTCGGCAATCCCGCGAAACAGCGTCATCGGCACATGCGTGTGCCCGTTGATGAGGCCGGGGATGACGGCCTTGCCGGTGGCTTCGATTACCTGGCGCGAAGAGTAGTTGAGATCCATCTCAGCGGACGTGCCAACGGCGACCACACGCCCGCCCTTTATCGCCACGCCACCGTTATCGATTACGCGGCGCGAACCGTCCATGGTGACGACGGTGCCACCTCTGATGATCAAGTCCACAGGCATTACTCTTCGCTGGGCCATTATTTTGAATGGTGCGACTGACATAGCCAACGCAAGAATTATGAGTTTGATTCTCATTTGGGATGTTAGCAGTGTCAGAACCGGGAGCGTTAGCGACCGGATCCACAACAACTGGCAGCTTGAAACATTTTTTTTCGACGACTAGCTGAGTGGCGTGTTGATCCGCTCGCTATCGCTCGCAGTTCTGACACGCGACGGCATGCCTTCTATTTGTCGTGCCCGCCCGTCAGGAATCTCGCGTCAAATGCTTTGGGGAGAAGGTGTCTAATATCTACGACTTCGCTTTGTCCTTTTAGATTCGCGAGCGTGATCTTCGCGTCTTTGGAGTATTCCCAAATTATTTGCCGGCAGGTACCGCAGGGCGGCGTCAACTCGTCCGTATCGACCACGATTACGAGATCGGAGAATTTTCGCTCGCACTCAGACAAGGCCTTCCAGATGGCCACTCGCTCGGCGCAAACAGTCAGACCATAGCTGGCGCTTTCAATATTACAGCCGGTGAAGATCTTTCCGGCTTCCGTCCGCAGTGCTGCTCCGACCAGAAATTTCGAAAAAGGGGCGAGCGAGCATAAACGCGCGTTCGTTGCGATTTCGATCAAATTTTCAGTCTCACTCAACTCTGGCCTCCAACTGAATCAAAAGTCCGGGCCAGTCTCTCGCGAATCTTTCCGCTGATTAGATCAATGCTCACAAGATTATGACCGCCTTCGGGGATGATGACATCGGCGAATCGCTTCGAAGATTCGACGAATTGAATATGCATGGGCCGCACCGTGGCGATGTACTGCTCGATTACCGAATCGAGAGTGCGACCGCGCTCGGCAATGTCGCGCCGCAGACGGCGAATGAAACGAACGTCGTCAGGCGTATCGACGAACACCTTAATGTCCATCTGCTCGAGCAGCCGCGGCTCGGCAAAAATCAGGATACCTTCGACAATCACGATGGGCTTCGGCGATATCGGCGTGGTCGCGGCCAAACGCGTGTGCGTGCGAAAGTCGTAAATCGGAAGCTCGACCGGCTCGCCGGATCTCAGCTTTTTCAGATGATTGATCAGCAGCTCGTTGTCGACGGCGTCCGGATGATCAAAGTTCGCGGCGCCCCGATAGTCCAGCGGCATGTCTTTGAGATCGCGATAGTAAAGATCCTGCTGGATAAAAACGACTTCGTCGGCACTAACCGATTCCAAAATTCGATTTGCTACTGTGGTCTTTCCTGAACCGGTGCCGCCGCAGATGCCAATTATCATGAGTATAGTCAGTTGTCCGTCGTCAGTGGTCAGTTGTTAGTGGGGTTGTTTTCACAACTGACAACCAACGACTGACCACTGACGTTTTATTAGAGTCTCGCAATCACTCTTCTTATCAATTCCGTAAATTGAACTCGCACGCGCTCCCCGGTCGCGATTACCTGGCTGTGATCAACCGGACGATTCGAAACACCTGCGGCCAGATTCGTAATGCACGATATCCCGATCACCTGCATGTCCATGTGACGCGCCACGATTGCTTCCGGGACCGTGCTCATGCCCACGGCGTCGGCGCCCAATGTGCGCACCATGTGAATCTCCGCCGGCGTTTCGTAACTCGGCCCCGAAAGGGCGGCGTAGACGCCCCGGCGCATTTCCACATCCACCGCTTTTGCTTCTTCAATCACAATAGTCTGCAAAGCAGGTTCGTAGGTTGAAGTCAGATCGGGGAACCTCGGACCAAAGCGTTCATCGTTCGGCCCAATCAACGGATTCACACCCATCAGATTAATGTGGTCACTAATCACCATGAGCGAACCCGGGCTTAGCTCTGTGTTCAGCGAGCCGGCGGCATTCGTCAGAATCAAAGTGCGCACTCCGAGTAACTTCAAAACCCGGATGGGAAAGGTGACGTCTTCGAGCCCGTAGCCTTCATAGAAGTGAAAGCGCCCCTGCATCGCGCCGACCGAGACTCCTTCCGCCGTGCCAATGACCAGGCGTCCGGCGTGCCCTTCCACTGTCGCATGAGCAAAGCCGGGTATTTCGTCATACGGAATTGCCACAGGTTGTCCCAGATCTTCGGCGAAGGCACCCAGGCCGCTCCCCAAAACTATTCCGATGGACACGTCGGCCTTGGCGCGGGAACGGATAAATTCGGCAGCGCGCGCAGCGCTCTCATACATAGTCAAAGGATTTGCTTTAGCTGACATTCGATTTTTTGGCGACGGGACATTACAACAGTTTTTCAGTTTAGAGTTCAAGCTCTCAGCTTGTGGTTAAGAGTTCAAGCTGCAGCTTGCCATTTAAAGATACAATCTCAAGATTGAACTCTAAACGACGCCTACCGCTCCTTCTGATAGGCAGTTCCGAGGGCTTTGGGGGCGCGTGATTGGCCGATGAAACCGGCCAAAACTACGATGGTGACGATGTAAGGAATCATTTGAATGAACTGCACGGGAATGTCTTCGCCGGAAGGAAGTTTGGCGACTCCCTGCATTTGAATCGTGAGGGCATCGGCAAAGCCGAACAGGAGGCAGGCCAGCATGGTTTGCACCGGCCGCCACTTGCCAAAAATCAGCGCCGCCAGGGCAATAAAACCACGACCCGCGGCCATGTTCCGCGTGAACAGAGACGACTGGCCGATCGAAAGGTAAGCACCGCCAATTCCGGCCAGCGCGCCGGAAATGAGCACGCCAAGGTAGCGCATGCGATTAACGGCGACGCCGGCGGCATCGGCCGCTTCTGGGTTCTCGCCGACCGCACGCAGGCGCAATCCGAACGGCGTGCGATACAAAACGTAGGCCGTGACCAAAACTAACAGGAGGGCGATCAGCGAAATTACCGAAACATCGCTGAAGATGCGCCATTGGGCCAGGAAGCCGGGAACAAAGTGAGAAAGTTCCGGCAGAAGATTTTCTTTCGGAATCTGTGGAGTTGAACCACTGGAAAGGAAAAGCGCACCGCTCAGGACTGCGGGCAAACCGATGAAGAGAATGTTGATACCCGTCCCGGTAACCACCTGATCGGCTTTGAACTTGATGCAGGCCAGCGCCAGGATCGCAGCCACCGCGGCGCCGGCCACAATCGCCGCCCCCAGTCCGACCCACGGACTGTGCGCATAATAAGTCACGGACGCAGCCGTAAACGCGCCGGCTAGTAGCAATCCTTCGAGGGCGATGTTGATGACGCCGGCCCGCTCGGAATAGAGCCCGCCCAGCGCCGCCAGGACGAGTGGCGTCGCCATGCGAATGGTTGAGAACAGAAGTGAAAAAGTTAAAATTTGGCGCATTGAGAATTAGTTCTTTGTACTTTGTGCTTGGTACTTTGTCGTCGTGCTAAGGTTCTATCCTTTCAGGCGGTGATCGACCGAACGAAGAAATGCGTTGAGCTTTGGCGACAGTTCTTCAACTAAGGCGCGAAGCTTCTTTACCTCTGTTGGGGACAACAGTTTTCTTAGGTATGAGCGACGCAACCAATGAATCGTTTCGTACAGCGACCCTCGTGCAATCCGCACATATCGACGATTATCCGGAAGGCTACCGCGTCCGCTCCCCTCAGCGATGTTCGCTCCAATGCTGTCAGCCGCGCGAACAATCTGTTTTCCGACGGTATCCTTCGCGAAGGAATCCCAGGTAACAACGATTTCCCAAATGTTATCGGCCAGCTTTTCAGATAGTTGATAAACCTGAAGTTTCTCAAAATTTGTTCTTTCCATGGGAGTACCTTCCTGATTAACAACGCAACGATTGCCAACACGTCAAAGTACAAAGCACAAAGAACAAAGTACTCTTCTTCTAGACCTTTGCCCTCTTCATTAACCCAAACTGTTTCAGCGGCCCCCGGAACATCGCTTCCGCAGCAACAAAAACAATCACAATTCCCTGCAACATGTCGACGATGTCTTTCGAAACATGCATGGTGAAGGCGTCCACAAAGATGCCGCCGCGCAGCAAAATTGCGAACAGGATCGCGGCCAGGAAAACTCCGACCGGATGGTTGCGTCCCAACAACGCGACGGCGATGCCGACAAATCCATAGTTAGCTGAGAAGCCGTCATAGTACCGGTGACGATAGCCGAGCACTTCGTTGATGCCCACCATACCCGCGAGTCCGCCGGAAATCGCCATGGCCAGAATTATCTGTTTGCGAATGGAAACGCCGCCGTATTCCGCAGCCGCAGGATTCGCGCCGGTAGCGCGCATTTCGTAACCCCACTTCGTTTTCCAAAGAAACACATAGACCAGAATGCACGCGACGATCGCAAGAATGAATGCGAGATTTAAAGGGATGCGCGCCGGCAATCCCGGAATAAACCTGCCCAGCGTGATCAAGTGCGCGCTCGGACTGACGGGCGCCGTTTGCATGATCGGGTCGCCGGGGATCTTGAAGTGATATTGCGTGAAGTAGCTGAGCAGGGCGACCGCGATGAAATTCAGCATGATGGTGTTGATAACTTCATGCGAACCAAAGCGGGCCTTCAGGACTCCGGGGATGCTCCCCCAAAATGCGCCGGCGGCAATCGCCGCGATACAACATAACGGCAGGAGAATTATTGCCGGCAAGTGGACGAATTGCGAGATAACGGTGTTTCCCGGATCCGCCGCACCAAACTTAATTCCCACCCACGCCGCCGCAAACGCGGCCACATAGAGCTGGCCCTCAGCCCCAATATTTAGCAGACCGCAGCGAAAGGCGACGGCTACCGCCAGGCCCGTAAAAATCAAAGGCGTAGCATTGAAAAGCGTATAGCCGATGCCGTCCGGCCACGAGAAGGCGCTGCCGAGCAGAACTTTGTACGTTTCAATGGGATTGTCGCCGATAATCAAGATGACGATCCCGCCGACAACAAAAGCGGCGAGCACAGCGATTAGCGGAAACAGGATTTCACGAAAGAGTTTCATGGTTTACCGTTCGGAGTTCCGCCTTTAGGCGGCCTGTTGCTCTGACAAATGCCGCCTAAAGGCGGAACTCCAAACTCACTTATGACCTCCCGTCATCATCAATCCAATCTCTTCATTGCTGGTCGCCTTCGGATCGACCTCGCCGACGATTTGGCCGTTGTGCACCACCAGCAGACGATCAGACAACGCGGTCACTTCTTCCAATTCGGCCGACACCAGAAGCACAGCGCAGCCGGCATCGCGCAGCTCTACAATCTTCCGGTGAATAAATTCAATCGCGCCGATGTCTACACCTCGAGTCGGCTGCGAGACCAGCAGAAGTTTCGGCGGCAGTTCGAACTCGCGCCCGATAATCAGCTTCTGCTGGTTGCCACCCGATAACGCGCGCGCCGGCAGCGCCGCATTCGGCGGCCGCACATCAAAATCGCGTATGACTTGTTCGGTGCGGCGTTGAATTCCCTTCTGGTCAAGCAAGATACCACCGGCATAAACGGCAGGCTTCCGGTAATGCACGCCGAGAATCGTGTTTTCGGCCAGGCTGAAATCCAGCAGCAGTCCGCGACGATGGCGATCTTCGGGAACGTGGGCAATCCCCAATTCCTTCCGTTGTCGTGCATTGAGAATGGTGATGTCCCGACCTTCGAAATTAATCGTTCCCGCGATGTGCGAACCGGGAATCAAGCCGGCCAGCGCTTCGATCAATTCCGTCTGGCCATTGCCTTCGACGCCGGCAATGCCCACAATCTCGCCCGCGCGCACTTCGAATGAAACGTTGTCGACCTTCTTTGCGTCGCCGCGCCCGGTGATGGTCAAACTGCTGGTGCTCAATACCGGCGCGCCCGGTTTCGCATCCGGCTTTTCAACGCGCAGGAGCACTTCGCGGCCCACCATCATGCGCGCCAGCTCAGCCGCATTAGTTGCGCTCGTCTTCACGTCGCCGACGACCTTGCCGTCACGCATTACCGTCACGTTGTCTGAGATGGCCAGCACTTCATCAAGCTTGTGTGTGATGATGATGATCGTCTTGCCCTGCTCGCGCATGCCGCGCAGGATGGCGAAGAACTCCTCGACTTCCTGCGGTGTCAGCACCGCCGTCGGCTCATCCAGAATCAGGATTTCTGCACGGCGATAGAGAGCCTTGAGCAGTTCAACTCTTTGCTGCTGGCCCACCGAAAGATTCTCGACGGTGGCATTCGGATCGACTGTCAGTTTGAACTCGTTAGAGAGTTTCCGGATTTCATCTACCGCTTTCCTGATATCGAGCGAGACGGCACTGCCAGGCTCCGACCCCAGCACAATGTTTTCGGCGACAGTCATCGGCTCGAGCAACATAAAGTGCTGGTGCACCATGCCAATGCCGTTCCGGATCGCGTCGTGCGGCGTGCGAATCTCCTGCACCTGACCGTTAATCAGAATCTCACCGCTGTCAGCAGTGTAGAACCCGTAGGCGATGCGCATGGCGGTCGATTTACCGGCGCCGTTTTCCCCGACGATGGAATGAATTGTGCCGGGCGCAACTTTGACGCTGACGCGATCGTTTGCCAGGACCGCGCCGAAGCGTTTGGTTATATTTCGAAGCTCAATCATACGCAGGTCGTTAGTCCTCGGTAAGTGATCAGGTGCCGGACGTCAGGAAAGCTCCTCTGCTATGGCTATGCCACTCCGATGCGCGGCAAGTCTCCGACTTGCCGAAGATCTTGCTTAGATTTTGGCGGTCTATGACCGCATCAAAAGGGTCGAAGACCCCAAAAAAGCGGCGCGCCACCGGCAAGTCGGAGACTTGCCGCGCATCGGAGTGGCATAGCCATAGTGAAGTAAGCGCACATAACCGCCGAACTACTTCCTGACCACTGACTATTGACCACTGACTCCATCTACTGACTCATTCGATCGACCACCTTAATCTCGCCGCCGATAATCTTTTTCTTAGCCTCTTCCGCCGCTTTAATCGCCTGAGGCGACACAATGGTCTGGTTGTTGTTATCCATCACATAACCGACGCCATCACTGTCCAAACCAAACACGTGAAAGCCGCCCTGGAATCTCCCGTTGACGACATCCTTGACGATGTCGTAGACAGCGTTGTCGACGCGCTTGACCATGCTGGTCAGAACGAATCCCGGCTTGACCATGTTTTGATTCGAGTCCACGCCGATCACAAAGTGCGTCGCGCGACCACTTGAGTCTTTGCCCGATTGCTCGACAGCATCGAAGGCGCCCAGACCGGAATTACCCGCGGCCGTGAAAATCACATCCGCACCTTTACTTATCTGGGCGAGTGCAATTTCCTTACCCTTGCCCGGGTTGTTCCAGGCGGCGTCGGTAACGCCTACATAATTTTGCAGGACGTGGATGTTTGGATTTGCGGCCCTGGCGCCTTGTTCGAATCCGCCTTCGAACCGGTGAATCAACCCGATGTCCATCCCGCCAATAAACCCGAGCGTGCCGGTCTTTGAAGTCATGCCCGCGATCAAACCGACCAGATATGAACCTTCGTGCTCTTTGAAGACGAGCGAAGCGACGTTCTTCTTCGGAGTCTTGCCGTCAGCCTCAAAAATCACACCATCAATAATCGCAAATTTGATGTTGGGGTAGTCGTTCGCGACGCTTTGCATGATCGGGCCCTGGGCAAAGCCGACTCCGATAACCAGGTCGTAACCGCGCTCTGCGAAAGCCCGCATAGCCGGCTCGATCGAAACCGGATTGCCCGGTTCAACGTCGCGAACCACGATGTCGAGTGCTGGTTTACCGCAAGTCGTCTTGCCGTCGGGTAACGTTCCCGATTCTGCACATTTGACCCCGGCCCAGGCGGCTGCGTTGAATGAACGATCGTCCTTGCCGCCAATGTCAAAGACGATGCCTACGTGGATTTTTGATCTGTCATCGACGCCGTAAGTGGCGCGGTTGCACGCCTGGCCGGCAAAAATCAGAGAGACAAGCAGGAGCAGAGTTAGCAGAACTTTGATTTTCATAACGCTACCCAATTTGGAGTGCGGCGACTAGTCGCCGCTTTCAAAAGCGCTGACTAGTCAGCGCACTCCAAACATTCACTTGATGACTTCTTTTATCAGCTCAGGCAAATCAGCAAATGGATCTTCCGAGACTTCATAAGCCGCTTGAAGCCGGGCCCGCGCTTGCTCACCCCGGCCGGAGTCCTTGCACCAGACTGTGCCGAACAAATCGCCAGCCGCGACTTGGTCACCGATCCTGACCTGGGCCAGGAAGCCCACCGTTGGATCGATCTTGTCTTCGACTCGAACCCGGCCACCTCCGGCTTCGGCGATGGCGTGACCTATTTCCTGGGTATCGACCTTAGTAATAAAACCGGAGCGCGGGGATTCTACCTTAAACGAGGTCTCTGTCAACGGAAGAATGCGACGGGGGTCGTCACACACGTGCGGGTCGCCACCCTGGGCCTCGACGTTTTTGCGGAAACACTCCAAAGCCTCGCCCGACTCGTGTATTTTCCGGACCCGTTCGCGGGCTGCGGCAACCGTCGGCTCGAGGTCTGAAAGCACCACCATCCGCGCCGCCAACTCGATCGACAGATCGAGGACCGATCGCGCGCCGTCGGTTATTTCGCCGCGCAACAACTGAATACACTCAAGCACTTCAACTGAATTGCCCACCGCCTCTCCCAGCGGCTGATTCATATCGGTAAGCAGGGCCTGCGATCGAACTCCCAGCGAGTTCCCGGTTTTTACCAGCGCTCGCGCCAGGGCGCGCGCCCGATCCGGCTCGCGCATGAAAGCGCCCGAACCGGTTTTTACGTCAATGACCATCGCGCCCAGGCCGGCCGCGCCTTTCTTCGAAATGATCGAAGCAACAATCAAAGGAATTGCTTCGACCGTGGCGGTGGCATCGCGCAACGCGTAGAGCTTTTTGTCGGCCGGCGCAATCTCGGCGGTTTGCCCGTTCATGGCGAAACCGGATTGATCGAGCACGGCGCGAAATTCACTGAGTGATAAGTCGACCCGGTATCCCGGAATCGATTCGAGTTTGTCCAGGGTCCCACCGGTGTGGCCCAGGCCCCGGCCTGAAATCATGGGCACACAAATGCCCGCCGCGGCTGCGAAGGGCGCAATCAAAAGCGAAGTTTTATCGCCGACGCCGCCCGTCGAGTGTTTGTCAGCTTTCGGTTTGTCGATATCCGAGAAATCAAGGATCTCGCCCGAATGCAACATCGAATTGGTGAGCTCTGACTGCTCGACATCAGTCATCCCCTGAAGGAAGATGGCCATCAATAAAGCGGTGCTTTGATAATCGGCAACTTCGCCGTTGGTGACGCCGCGGACAAAGAATTCAATTTCGTCGCGCGAGAGTTCGCCGCCGTCACGCTTTTTTCGGATGATGTCCTGTGGTCTCAAAAAGTTATGGTGTTCGATCGGAAGTTCGGCGTTAAGCCCCGTGGGGGCAAAATATTTATAGGTTTCGAGTCATCCGAAGAATGCAGTTTGATGTCCGACAAGCTTTAGCTTGTCGACGCTTCGGCGACAAACTGAAGTTTGTCGGACATTTTAGCGAAATCTCCGCTTTGCAATTTCGCATTATGACTGGGAAACCGCTGTTCGTTGCAACAGCACGACCGCCTGGGCCATGACGGCCTCACCTTTACCAACAGCACCCAGGCCTTCCGCAGTTTTTGCTTTCACGCTGACTGACGAAACATCGACATTCATCGTCTTCGCCAGGTGCTCGCGCATTGAGGCCAGGTGGTCGCGAAGTTTCGGCTTTTCAATCATGACCGTGGCATCCGCGTTAACCACTTCGAAGCCACGCTCTTTCGCCAGCCAGACCACGCGAGCCAGCAACTCGAGGCTATTGGCGTCTTTCCATTGCTGATCGCTATCGGGGAAATGTGTGCCGATGTCTCCTTCGCACAACGCCCCCAGGATCGCGTCGGTCAGCGCGTGCGTCAAAGCATCACCGTCAGAGTGACCCTGGCTGCCGCGATCAAATTCGATTTGAACGCCGCCGAGAATTAACGGCCGTCCGGCGACCAATCGATGCGTGTCATTTCCAATCCCGATCCGGAACATAAATAGTCAGTTATGGTCGGTCGCTCTTCCTGGCTCTGCCACCCCGATGCGCGGCAAGTCTACGACTTGCCGGCAGGTTCTTTCTAAATCTTGCGGTCTATGACCGCCTCAACACGGTCGGAGACCGGATAGCAGTATGGGGTTCGCTTTCGGCAAGTCAGAGACTTGCCGCGCATCGGCGTGGCAGAGCCATTGCTACACGCTACCGTGTTTAAAAAAAGCCTCTGCAAATGCCAGGTCCTCTTCCTTCGTAATCTTAATATTTCTTGCACTGCCTTCGATCGTTATTACCTCAACACCCAAACGCTCAACCAGAAAGCTGTCGTCGGTTACTTCGATGGCGGATGCTTCGAGCTCTTCCAATTGTTCATACGCGCGCTTGAGAAGTTCCATGCGAAAGCACTGCGGCGTTAACGCCCGCCGCAGGTTAACACGCGGTAATGTATTTACGACGCGATCGCTCCTCACATCCTTTATGGTGTCTGCCAAGCCTGCTACCAGAATGGCGGCGCCGCTTTCGCTCGCGGCCTTGACCACGCTATCAATCTCTTCGGGCGTCACCAGCGGCCGCACGCCATCGTGCACCGCCACCACCTCAGCTTTCTCGATCGTCGCCAATCCCTGTTTCACGGATTGAGCGCGAGTGACGCCGCCGGCGACAATTCTCGTGACCTTCTGTAAAGCAAACTTTGCTATCAGAGATTGAAAGCCCGCCGTTTCTTCGGCTGGTAAAACAACGACGACGTTTCCGATCTCTCGGCAACGCTCGAATTGCCTGAGCGTGTGAATAATTATTGGGGAACCGTTGACTTCGAGGAATTGTTTGGGCCGGTCTCCACCAAACCGAAGGCCCTTGCCGCCGGCGACAACGATCGCGACGTTCATACGGCTAGCTTTCGGTGTCAGAGATGCGGGTCATCGCCGGGGCGGTCTTCACTTCACGCAACGGGCGGCGAGAGCGCTCGCCGTTTCCGCCATTTTCGGCTTCGTCACAGATCCGGCCGAAGATCATTTTGCCCGCAGTCGTTTGCAGGACGCTGGTGACCGCAATGTCCGCGTTCTTGCCAATCAAACGCCGCGCGTTGTCCACCACGACCATCGTGCCGTCATCCAGATAGGCGACGCCCTGGTTGTATTCCTTGCCTTCCTTGAGAATGAAAACGCGCATGGCCTCGCCGGGCAGCACCACCGGTTTGAGCGCGTTGGCAAGTTCGTTGATGTTGAGCACGTTCACGCCGCGCAACTGGGCTACTTTATTCAGATTGAAATCGTTCGTCACGATCACCGCATCACTCTGTTTCCCGAGTTCGATCAGTTTCAGATCGACTTCGCGCACCGATGGAAAATCTGTCTCAACAATTTGTATGTCGAGCGAAGCGTTGTTCTGCAAACGGTTCAGCATGTCCAGGCCGCGCCGTCCGCGTTGCCGTTTCGATGAATCGGGAGAATCGGCAACCTGTTGCAGCTCGCGCAGAATAAACTGTGGAATGATCAGCGTGCCGGTCAGAAAGCCGGTCTCGGCCACATCCGCGATCCGACCGTCGATAATCACCGACGTGTCGAGAATCTTGAGATCGCGGCGCGCGGCCTTGTCGCTGAAGATGCCGCCCAGCGCTGACAACTCGAGATAGTCGCCTTTTGCAGCGCCCACCATCAAGCCGACGTAGGACATGAAGAGGACTAGAGAAAGTGTCAGAAAAATCTTCGTCTCGTTGCCTAATCCCTGCTGCATTATTATTAGCAAACCAATCAGGAAGGCGCCCATAATGCCCAAAATCGATCCGGCCGCCGCGCCAATCAGCGTCTTCAGCGACGAGCGCCTGATGCGCATCTCAAAAAAGATGATGGCGATCGCAACCACACCGGCAACGCCAGCAGAGAACAGAGGATGGCCGGGAATCGGGTGAAGCACATACCCTACGGCCAGCAAAATAGCTGTAAAGATAAGCCTTATAAGAATGACATCAAACCGCATAATGCCGGGCATTCTAGCACCTTTGACCCAACACGTCACCGAATTAGTTTTAATCTGCTACTTTCGCTAAAGGCGTTAGAGTGCCGACTTTAGCTGGGTTTTTTCAGGCGATAGGCGGGCCACGTAAAGTTGTTACGCGAGGCGTCTTCAAATTCGATCTCTGCGATCTGCGCAGACCTCTGGCTTTCCTCTGCGGTTAATGAGCCATAACCATCTAACCGCAGAGAGGAGCAGAGGTTTTCGCAGAGGTCGCAGAAAAAGAGATCTTAAAATGTTGTGGGTTCTTTGGAAGATCGCCTATGATGCACGCTCTTCACCAAACCAGGAGGAGCCATGAGCGAACGAAAGTACCGTCAGAGTGGTTACATGGAAAACGACCGGTCGCGCGAGGAGCGGCCAAAACAGCAGCAGCAACCTAAACCGCCGCGTGACCGGGAAGGCCCGCGTTCGCCTCGGATGATGGCGTTTGGTCAGAAGGTCAAGTGCGCGGCCTGCGGCGCCACGGTTCAGGCCAACGTGAGTTTCGAGACTACTTGTCCCAAGTGTAACGCAGACCTTCACACCTGCCGCCTCTGCACCTATTTCGATCCGGGCGCACGCTTCGAATGCCGGAAACCGATTACCGCGAAAATCGCGAACAAGTCCGCGCGAAACAATTGCGAATTGTTCGTTGCGCGCACGGTCGTCGAGCGCGAGACGGGATCAGGGAAACCCACCGACGCCCGGCAGGCCTTCGCGAATCTGTTTAAGAAATAGGACTGGAGCGCAAGCGTCTCGCTTGCATTCTCGGGAATTAAAGAAGCAACCGGGACGGTTGCGCTCCAGTCAAATTCGCTTTGTGAAAGGCGCTTGAAAAGCGCCAGTCCTGCGGCCTCGCGCAAAGACCGGCTTTCACTGGATTGTTTTCAATGTACCGGATGACGCTAACAAAATGTTTTCGGTTACGAATGTACCGGTCAAAAGGCTCGTGTTGCCAAAACTGGCCCTGGCGACCCAATACCTTGTTAGCTTCATGCGCCGTGTAAGATTTTATTGAGTGCGCAATGGCACTTAGCTCAATACTCTCGAGCGGCGTCGCGAGAAAATGAATGTGGTTAGGCATTATCACCCAAGCGACGAGATCGTATTTCTTGGTGTGGTGAAACAGCAGGCTATCCTCAGCTTCGCGACGCGTTCGTCCTTCAACAGGCAAGAGCCATAACCCTTATCGAGATAGCTCTCGACGTTTTTGCGAAACATCGTCTTGCCCTCTTCACCGAGTGCCGAGGTTTCTTCTCGCCATTTTTTGATCACAGACTGCGGAAGCGAGTCAAAGAGTCGAAACGTCAGAAACTGGGGAACCTGCCCGCCGTCAAAATGCGGAATGTAACCGCGGTCGTACCAACCGAACTCAGAACGTAGGCCCTTCGGTTGAAATCTGTAGTCCACGCGTTTCCTGGTTCCAGCGCACCGGACTGGAGCGCAAGCGTCTCGCTTGCACCGCCGCGAATTAAAGCAGCAACCGGGACGGTTGCGCTCCAGTCAATTCACCCTAAGGCTTCACCACAATCGCCGGGATACTCTGCTCCTTCACCAGCTGATTAAATGCCGGCACGTCCGTCTTAATAATCCCGGCGAGTTTCTGAAGCTGCGCATCAATCAGCCCCGTCAATTCATTATAGACGGCGACGGATTGCTCGTTTGGCGGCGTCTCGGACCTCGAAACCACGCCCAGCAGCGCCGCCAGTTTATTGTTCAAACGGATCGGGAAGTTCAGAGGATCCTGACTGCTCTGGTTCTTTGTCTGATACAAAGCCTCTTCGACTTCGGTCAGCTTTTTGATTAAGCCATTACCGGCGTCAGCAATCGGCTTTGACTGTGGTCCAACTCGCTTGATCAGATCATCGACCTGCTTTTTCACATCGCGAATCTGGATGACCGCGTTGTGCGTTTCCGTCAGCTTGTCGCGAATCTTAAGCGAGAGATCCAGTTGCTTTGCATAATCCGCCGCCGACGTGGTCAGGCGCGGATCGGGTCTTACTTCAAAGGTCTGGCTCAGCGTCTGACCATCGACGGTCAGTCTAACCACATAACTGCCCGGCGAAACCCGCGGACCCTGAGTCTGACCGGACCAAAGAATCATTCCTGGAAAGCGAGTCGCTTCTGGATAGCGCATGTCCCAAACAAAACGATTGAGACCGACGTCGGTCGTGGCCCGCGCCGGAGCGCCGCCACCAAACCCGCCTTCTTCTCCGCCGCCGGCTGCCTGTTCGCCTGGAGCTGGAGCTGGCCCACCGCCCCCAGGTCGCGGCAGACGCGTCGTGAATTTATTGATTGGCTTCCCGCCCTCGGTGAGAAATTCGACCACCAGGTCGGTTGTTGGTTTTGCTTTCAACGAGTAGTAAACGACGACGCCGTTTGCCGGGTTCTTTCCAATAGTCGCGGTCGGCGGCAGATTGAAGCCGCCACCGCCGGCCATGCGGTAGGCTTCCTTCGGTTTGAAAAGGTGAGTGTCGCCGGTAACTTTGAAACCGCCGGCATCCATCATCTGGTGTATAGCTGGCAGATCGTCGAAGATCCAGAACGCCCTCCCCTGCGTTGCCGCCACCAACTCAGCTTCACGTTTGTGAATTGCCAGATCGGTTATCGGCACCAGGGGCAGATTGAGCTGCATTGATTGCCAATTCGCACCGTCGTCGAACGAAAGGAAGATCCCGGTTTCAGTGCCCGCATAAAGCAGACCCTTCTTATTTGGATCTTCGCGAATCACCCGTGTAAAAGCGCCGTCGGGAATTCCGTTCGTAATCTTCTTCCAGGTCTTGCCGAAATCACTCGTCTTGTAAAGATAAGGTTTGAAATCGTCGTACTTGTACATCGTCGCGGCGACATAAGCGGTGGCGGGGTCGAAGGGCGACGCATCAAGCGAATTGATCTGAATCCATTCCGGCATGATGTCCTTGGGCGGCGTCACATTGGTCCAGTTCTTGCCGCCATCGCGTGTCACATACACAAGTCCGTCATCGGCGCCGGTCCAAATGGTTCCGGCCTGCACCGGCGATTCCATTACGGTAAAGATCGTGTCGTAATACTCGATGCTGGTGTTGTCCTTCGTGATCGGCCCACCCGATGGGCCCTGCTTTGATTTGTCGTTGCGCGTCAGGTCAGGACTGATGACTTCCCAGCTCTGGCCTTCGTTGGTCGATTTGAACAGAACCTGCGCCGCCGCGTACAAAGTGTTTGAGTCGTGCGGCGAAAACAGCAGCGGAAAGTTCCATTGGAAACGATACTTGATGTCACCGGCGCCCGAGCCCATCGGGTTGTTCGGATAAGGATTCACGTCGCGAAGTTGACCGGTGCGATGATCGTAGCGGGTCGTCAAACCGTCGTACGATCCGGCGAACACAATTTCCGAATCTTTCGGTGAAGGCGCAATCCAACCGGACTCGCCGCCACCGACGTCGTACCAGTCGCTGAATCCAATTCCACCTTCCGTCGTGCGACTGGCAATGCGCACCGTCGAGTTGTCCTGCTGCGCTCCGTAGATGTGATAGGGAAAGTCGTTGTCGAGAGCCACGCGATAGAACTGGGCCGTTGGTTGATCCTGCTCGCTCCAGCTGCGGCCGCCATTGAACGAAACATTCGCGCCGCCGTCATTGCTTTCGATCATGCGATTGGGGTCGTCGGGGGCAATCCACAGATCATGATTGTCGCCGTGCGGCACCCCAATGCCGGTAAACGTCCGGCCGCCATCATTCGATCGATAGAAGCCGGTATTCAAAACATAGACCGTCTCAGCGCTCTTGGGATCGGCGTAGATGCGCGTGTAATACCAGGCGCGCTGCCTTAGGTTCCGCTGCTCGTTTATCCTGGTCCAGGTCCGGCCACCATTGTCTGATCGAAACACGCCGCCGTCTTCGGCTTCGACGAGGGCCCAGACGCGTTCAGGGTTCGCGGGCGAGACTGCGATGCCGACTTTGCCGACTACGCCTCTCGGCAATCCCGGGTTTCGGGTTAGCTCAGTCCAGGTGTCGCCGCCGTCAGTTGATTTGAAAATGCCGCCGCCCGGACCGCCGCTCTCCATCGTCCAGGGTTTGCGATAGACTTCCCAGAAACCGGCGTAAAGAACGTTCGGGTTGGTCGGATCCATGATCAGATCGATGGCGCCCGCTTTGTTGCCCCGCGAAAAAACTTTCTCCCACGTCTTGCCGCCATCCTTCGATCGAAAGATGCCCCGCTGATCATTCGATCCCCAGACGTGCCCGAGCGCCGCCACATAAACCAGATCGGGATTTTTTGGATGTACCCGAATTCGGGGAATCTGTCGGGTGTCTTCCAGCCCCAGGTGCTTCCAGGTCTTGCCGCCGTCCGTCGATTTGTAAACTCCATCGCCATGCGACACGTTGCCGCGAATCGGCGACTCGCCCATGCCGACATAGATCGTGTTTGCGTCGGAATCAGATAAACCAATCGCGCCGACTGAGCCGGTGCCGAAGACAGAACCATCGGTAATCGGTTCCCAATTGATGCCGCCGTCCGTTGATTTCCAGACGCCGCCGCCGGTGCCGCCGAAGTAATAAACCATTGGCTGCGACGCGACGCCGGCTACCGCCGTAACGCGCCCACCCCGAAACGGTCCGATCTGCCGCCATTGAAGAACTTTTAAGGCGTCGGTGGGCGCCGAGGTTGACGGGCCGGATTGTTGACGCCGTTGACCGTTGACTGAACTTGCAGTTAAGACAACGAGTCCGGCTACGATGATTGATAGTAAAGACGAGCGGAGACTTCTCGACATTTTAGGTTGGGCTCCTTCTTTTTGTCCGCAGATTACGCAGATTACTGGAGTCAGTACCGGGAGCGGTAGCGACCGGGTAATCATCGGATTATTGCAGTCGTCCTGCTACAGGACCCGGTCGCCACCGCTCCCGGTACTGACCTCAATCTGCGTAATCTGTGGATAACTTCCTAGAACAATTCGCTGATTGCTTCATCAACTGAGCGCACACCGACGACGCGCAGGCCTAATAATTTTTCCAGGCCGGAAGTATTCGAAGCTGGCATCACGATCTTTTTAAAGCCAAGGGCCTGTGCTTCGCGTGCGCGCACCGATGCCTGGGTCGCGCCGCGCACCTCGCCGGTCAAACCGACTTCGCCAAAGACAGCAGTGTGCGGATCGATTGGTTGATTGCGAAAACTGGAAGCGATCGCGGTCACTAATCCCAGATCGACGGCCGGCTCGTCAACTTCCATACCACCGGCAATGTTTACGAAAACGTCATCGCCGAGAAGTTGCAGGCCGGCGCGCTTCTCGAGCATCGCGATCATTAGGGCCACCCGGTTCTGATCGACGCCCTGGGTCATCCGGCGGCCCGTTCCGTATTTGGAGCTCGACACCAGAGCCTGAATCTCAACCAGCATTGGCCGCGTCCCTTCGACGCAAGCAGTTACTACTGAGCCGGCGGCATCTGCCGGTCGTTCCGCCAGAAACATCTGCGATGGATTCGCCACCGGCCGCAAGCCTGAGCTGGTCATCTCAAAAACGCCGACTTCATTGGCGGCGCCGAAACGGTTCTTGGTCGCGCGCACGATGCGATGGTTGTGATGGCGCTCGCCTTCAAAATACAAAACGGTATCGACGATATGTTCCAACGCGCGCGGACCGGCAATCGATCCGTCCTTGGTGACGTGCCCAATCAGGAACACCGGAATGCTACGGGTCTTGGCGAGCAGCAGGAACTGTGCGGCGACTTCGCGAATCTGCGAGATCGAGCCGGGCGCTGATTCGATGTCGGATGAAAATGTCGTCTGAATCGAATCGACGATGATCGTTGACGGCTTGACGCGTTCGACTTCGCGCAGGATGTTTTCGAGATTTGTTTCCGGCAGAAGCAATAGGCTGTCGGCTTCAATTCTGAGCCGTTCGCCGCGAAGTTTGATTTGCCGTTCTGATTCTTCGCCTGAGACGTAGAGAACGGTTCCTCCGCTGGTGCTCAACTTTTCCGCGACCTGCAAAAGCAAAGTGCTCTTGCCGATCCCGGGATCACCGCCCAGCAGGACCAGCGTACCGGGAACGATCCCGCCTCCCAGAACCCGATCGAATTCAGTTACGCCTGAAGAGACGCGCGCGTCGTCCTGCGATTCGATTTCGTTATACGCAATGGCCCTGGCTTCGCGTAAACGAAACCCGCCTTTCGCAGAACCCTTTTTGGTGGTGACCACGCGTTCTTCGACCAGCGAATTCCACTCGCCGCACTCGGGACATTTGCCCAGCCATTTGCGCGATTCAAAGCCGCAGGATTGGCAAAGAAATATTGTGTTCGAACCTTTGCTCATCGGAACGAGTACTTCTGATATCGCGGTTCATCCGCCAGTTTCTGCTCTTTCAGAAAGGCCCACGCCGTCGCGTTGATCTTCGGAGCGAGGTCGTAATACCAGTGATCGTGACCCGGCATTTCAACCAGTTGCGCATTGAAGCCATTGCTGTTGAGCATATCGCGCGTGTCCCGGACAGCCGCTAAAGGGAAAAACCGATCGACGGTCCCTACGGCAATATGAATCGGGATCTTGCGTTTCGCCTGCTCGACAATCTCACCGTCCCGAGGGGTGAGTGCGCCCGCGTGAATTGCCGCCGCGGCAAAATACTCCGATTCGTAAAGCGCCATGTAGAGCGCGAAAGACGCGCCCGCCGAATGACCGAACAGGTATATGCGTCGAGCATCAATCGGGTATTTGGACAGTAGTTCGGTTATCAGGTCATGCAGAAAATCAGGTCCGTCGACAGGGCTCTTCCACCCTTCGGTGGTGATAGCATCGGGAGCAACCAGAAAAATCCCTTCCTTTTTGGCAAGGTCTTTCCACTTATCTGTCAGGGAAGCGCCATTTCGGCCGGAGCCATGCAGCAACAAGAGCAAAGGCGCCGGATGATCCTTTGTGAGCTTGTCCGGCACAAACAGATAATAAGCGCGTGCCTTGCCGCCCAGGTTGGTTATTTCCTTCTGAACCTGCTGGGCAGATGCAGGGATCGACACGAGCAGCAAACCAATCAGAAGTATTGTTCGCTTCATAGGCACTCAAGATTTCGAACAGCGCTCAAATTGAGAATTTGCATCATCCTGTTTTCAGTCCGCGGAGCGGAGTCGGCATAAAGCCCGGGGCGTGAGCCCCAGGTTAAGTATGAAATGTTAATTGAACCCGCGAAGCGGGTGATAGCCGTAGCGGTTAACATTCGTCGAAAGATTCGGCTGCCGCCCGCTTCGCGGGCTTTGATCGTTTTGAAACGATCCTGGGGCTGACGCCCCAGGCTTTATGCCGGCGTCCGCTCCGCGGACTCTCAGAATTAAGACCTTACCCCAACAACGCCTTCACATTCTCAGTGGGCCGTCCCAAAACCGCCCGTTCACCGCGCTCGACAATCGGTCGCTGAATCAAGTCGGGATGTTTAGCCATCAGGGCGATAATTTCGTCGTCGCTGAAATCCTTCTTGCCGAGACCAAGTTCGCGATACACGTGCTCGCTCGATCGCAGAATATCTCGCGGGCCAAGGCCCATCTTTTTGAGCAGGTCGCGCAGCTTCGCCTCGCCCAGCGGCTCGATGTAATAGTTAACCTTGCTGAAATCTATGCCCTGTTCGACGAGAAACTTATTCATCTCGCGGCATTTGGTACAAGTTGGTTTTTCGTAGACGGTGATCTGATCGGACATATATTTTGGAGTGCGGTGACTTGTCACCGCTTTCTTTTGCCTAACGATTGGAAAGCGGCGACGAGTCGCCGCACTCCAAATTATTATGGAAATATTCCGCGCACTCGGGTCGCTTCAGCGACGCGATCGATCGCCAGAATATAAGCTCCCGTGCGCATATCAGTCCCATAGTGTTTGGCTTTCTCGAGTACTTCATGAAACGCCTTGCCTATGGTCGCTTCCAGTGTGTGATTGATCCGGTCTTCACTCCAGAAAAACGAATACTGGTCCTGAACCCACTCGTAATAACTGACGGTAACGCCGCCGGCGTTAGCCAGGATGTCCGGAATGATCATCACGTCATTGTCCTCGAAAATGCGATCCGCCGCCGGGGTGGTGGGACCGTTGGCCAACTCGGCGATGATCTTCGCCTTAACGTTCCCGACATTCTTTAACGTGATGCTGTTTTCCAGCGCCGACGGGCAAAGGATGTCGCAATCAACTTCCAGCACGTCGTCGGGCTGGATCTCCCTGGCTCCCGAGAAGCCACGCAGCGACCCGGTTTCTTCCTTGTGCTTGAGCACGCCGCGCACATAAATACCGCTCTCGTTAATAAGACCACATTTGGAATCGCAGACCGCCACTACCTTGGCGCCGTCTTTGGCGACTAACTCCGTGATGATCGAGCCGGCATTGCCAAAGCCCTGAACCGCGACTCGAGCGTCACTCAAACTCATTCCCTTCACCTTGCAGGCTTCACGCAGTGCGTACAGCGCGCCGCGCGCCGTAGCTTCGTGTCGACCCTGCGAACCACCGAGCGACAGCGGCTTGCCGGTGACCACACCCAGTTCCGTGTGGCCATGCACCATCGAGATCGTATCCATGATCCAGGCCATCGTCTGCGAGTCGGTATAAACGTCCGGTGCGGGTATGTCCCGGTCTGGTCCGATGATGGGAGCAATCTCGAATGCATAGCGTCGCGTTAATCTCTCCAGCTCGCCCATGGACAGGCTTTTAGGATCGCAAACGACGCCGCCTTTGCCTCCGCCATAGGGGATACCGACGGTGGCGCATTTCCAGGTCATCCAAGAGGCCAGGGCTTTTACTTCATCGAGGGTTACGTTCGGATGATAACGAATGCCGCCTTTGGCTGGGCCGCGGGCGATATTGTGCTGGACGCGATAGCCTTCGAAAACTTTCGTCTCGCCGCCGTCCATCCTCACGGGAATAGACACAATGAGTTGCCGCTTTGCCGCGCGCAGGACGTTGCGCAGAGACTGATCCAACTCGAGATAATCCGCAGCGCGATCGAATTGTTGTTTGGCGATTTCAAATGGGTTGAGTTCCTCTTGAAGGGCCGTTGCCGTGGGCATAAATACCTCCGGTTTCGAAGCAAGAGTTCTAAGGCGGCGCTATCGTAATGGAAATGATCCGAAGTGTCCAAAGCGCCGTTCGGAGTTTGGCCTTCAGGCGGCATGTTCTAACGAATCGAGAGCGCCGCCTAAAGGCGGAACTCCAAACTCAGGAACAACTTTGGATTTGCGTTGTCTAACCCACCAGCTTCTTCGACCCGAACGGCACCGGCACTACAGGAGGAGCAAAGATGTTTACCAATCTAATCGAGTCTGCGTCGCACGTCCGCGAGTTCAGGCGTCGCAGTTCATTCTTTCTCATCACGGTGGCCACGTATGCGGTCATTCTGTTCGCTGCCGGCATCGCCAGTGTCTACGCCTACGATGCCCAACTTGAATCGCAAACCAGCAGTTTGGAATTGTTGAGTTGGGTGCCACCGGTTGCGGCGGTTCCGCATGATGTCAGACCCGCGGCACCAAGGCCGCGCGCCAACAACGCTAATCAATCGGCAACGGTACCGACGCGGCCCATTCTCTACGAGAGTGCAAGTAATCCACGGACGCCGCCACCCGGAGTTAGCTCAGCGCCTAACCTTGTTCCGCCGGCGCCACCGAATGCGATAGTTGGGAACTACATTTCGGATCCACCGCCAAGCGGACCGCCAATGACGGGCAATTGCATCACCTGTCCTGACAGCAACATATCAGGGCCGCCCAGAGTCGTGGAAACTACTCCGCCGCCAGCTCCGCCGGTCGTGAAGCCGCCAACCAAAACGGTTCCGTCAAGTGTTTTGATCGCAAAAGTGATCAGTCTGCCGCAGCCGCCCTATCCAATCATGGCGAAACAGACTCGGACCCAGGGCCCGGTCAACATTCAGATCCTGGTTGACGAGCAAGGAAAAGTGATCTCTGCCCAGGTAGTCTCAGGCCATCCCATGTTGAACCCGGCCGCCAGAGACGCTGCCATGCGCGCCCGCTTTACGCCGACGGTTTTGAATGGACAACCGGTGAAGATTCAGGGAGTGATTACGTATAACTTTGTATTGCAGTAGAGCATGACAAAAGATCGGGAGGAACTCCCATCAACAGAAGGGCTTTGGGAGTTCCTCATGGATCGGTTCAACCTAATTCAAAGGGGACGAATTTTGATCACGGCGCCTGAGCCAAAACAAAGAGTTCGCCCGGCGTTGCGCAGCGCCATAAACTTGCCGTCGTTGTTGAAGATAATCGTTGAAACGCTCGGACGCGTTTCTCACCCAAACGGGAATCTCGCGCGAGTCGGTTTGAGGATTTAGCAGCCATTCGGCGATCTCGACTCCTGAACTCAGCGCATTAACGATGCCTCGACCGGTGAGCGGATCAAACGCCATGAGGGAATCTCCCGTTGCCAGCCATCCGTCAGACATTGCCATCTTGCGAATGCCGGACCTCGCGTCGAATACTTTCCAGTGATAGAGGTCGAGCCGATTTTCCAGGAAAGGACAATGGTCACGGATATGTTGACTGTTATGCAACTGGATCTTGAGGAAAGATCTGATACTCGCTCGACTTCGCGGCAACAGGTCGCCGTCAGTAAAGAACACCGTCAAGCCCTGGCCACCAGGAAGTAAGACTGAATACCACCATCCGTTATGCCCGGCCTCGACGAGCGGTGATCGATCCAAAACGGACGACGACGGTTTCGGGCAATCGGTGACGATGGCAACGCCTACCAACCGGTCGATCCATAGTCTTGAGCCGGCCGCCGCGAAACGGGATCGTCCGGTCCGGCCGGTCGCCTCAACAACGAATGGCGTTGTGCCCTGAAGTTCAACTCCGTCTCGGACAATTGAAAAGTCCCACCGTCCTCGCTGACGGCGGGCTTCCCTTACGCGGGCGTTGCTGAAGAGAAAAGCGCCGGCCGCACCGGCATTCTGAAAAAGCGTCCGATCAAACTCATGACGCTTGACGCGCCAACCTTGCCCGTGTGGGTTCAGGATACTCGGACGCGTTTCGATGGTCGAAGTGGTCCAGGCCGAAGCAACTCCGTGAGAAGCAAGTCGCCAACCCGCGTAACCGGTCATCGGGACTCCCAGGCGAGCTAACAACGGATCAGCAGAAGCGTCGAGCGTTTCTCCGATTCGGAAACCTGAGAAATCACTCGCTTCGACAACCGCCACACGGGCGCCGCCACGGGCAAGTAGAGTTGCGCAGGCACTTCCCGCGGGCCCGCCGCCAATCACAAGGACGTCGAAATCGGTTCCACTTCGCATGGATCAAAGAAACTCGCTTCCCGGCGCGCGCTGTTCTTCAGCGAAAACTATGTTTCCTTGCGCATCTTTCTGGGCCGTGATGAAGCCCAGTCTCGAAAAATTCTTGACCATGTCAATGTAGTTATCGGCTCCGCGTTCCCAGCGAACCGGCGTCGTCGCATTTGGGTTTGGACGAACATCGTCCGGACGTTGGGATGGCCACCATTCGAACTCGCAATCATGGAAGTCGGCCTGCCAAGGCACCGCCATAAGGGCCGTAAGGTCTCCTGGCTGGGCTTGGCCGTGATCGAGACGGAAATCGAATGGAGCACTGTAGAGGGAAGGATCCTTTGCAATGATGCCTCCTTCGATCCCAGGAAAAAACCCCTGTCCGACAGTCGAATCCAGCGCGGCCCGAGTCAGTCCGGCAGCGGTTATTTTGTTTCCGGGTTGCGGAACGCCGACCCAATCGGAAAGAAAATTTCCGGCCTCCCATGCATCCAGGAAGAATGTTTGTAGTTTCGTCAGATTGTAATTCCGCAGGACTGATTCAATCTCTCTAACAAACTCTGCATTTTCACTTCGAAGTTGGCTGGCTGCCGGCGAGGCATCGGCCAGTGCGGGCCAATCGCCACTGACTTTGTTCCAGTTCGGATTCCCATTCACCCAGCGAAGTTGGCGAGTGCGTTGCAACAACGGAAACACGTGATTCGTGAAAGAAACTTGTGTCGGCGGCTTGACCCCAAGCTTGTCGATCCCAACTTGCAGCATGATGTCATACAGGGTAACCACACCTTGGATCTCGGGCGCAAAATCCGGAGGCGCCACGATTACCCACGCGGGGGCAATGTTGGCGATCGTGGTACCGTCCTTCAAGCGAATACGAGCTGTGACTGGGCCGTCTGAGAGGTCATCATGCCAACCTGGGTTGGTAAAGAAAGTATCTCCTTCAAGCTTTGCGTTGATTGGGGATGAAGAAAAGCCGAATCCGCCGAGGACCAGCAGGTTCTGCTGTTTGTCGGTGCGGAGTTCGCCGAGAGGCACACGTCGACTCATGAATTCACCGGTATCGAATTTCACGGCGGCCGCGTTGGCGCCCGCAACGGTTTGTGCGTGCGGGTCGATTATCAGCGCCGCTGAGTTTGGCGCCAGTTGCGGGCGGTGCGGCTCTTGCAGCGGGTTTTCTCCTCTGACAACCGCGGCTTTCTTGTTGACGAGATGAACGGTCCACTCCACCGTTGCGCCCGCGGGCAGATTTGCAGCGCGCGGAGCGCCGTTGTCATCTGGAATTTCAAAGAGGCGGAACCGCGCCGCTTGCCGTTTAATCTGATCTTCATCAACTTTGTACTTCTTTACGAGTGTTTGCCCATTCGATTCAAATCCGGGATGGCCCGGAATTTCCGGTCCGATGTAGAACTCGCTCAAGTCATTGCCAACTCTGGCGATTCCGATCGAAGGATAAATCCTGTATTCCATTATTTCTCCTTTGTGCGTACCGACCGCTGACCTTCAAGCATCACGGAGCGTTGATCCGGCCGCGGCCCGCTCAAACTGTCACACTGGTAACGCACCATAATCCAGGGGGAAACTCTCAATTCGGTTTCGGTGGCTTCAAGGTTGGAACTTAAATGAATGGGTGCGTTGGCCAAGAAGGGGTGAGAGCGAGGTCGAGAAGGCGCCAATTGCACACAAAAAAGGCGCTTCGCGATTCTCACAGATCCTTCAGCCTTGCTACTTCACCTGACTTAGTTTGCATAGTTCCACCTTCTTGTCCGGCCGCCAGCGCAGAAACTTCGTTCCATGCCGGAACCGGCCACCGGTGAAATGATCGTAGCGAACTTCGCACACGAGTGTCGGCGCGAGTGGTTGCCATTCCGCCGATCGCTCGGTGGCCCAACGGCTGGGGCCGCCGGGCGCATTGCCGGTAAAGCCTGGCGGCTTGATCAACTTTTCGAGTTTCTTAGTCAGCGCCGGTTTCTCTTCTGCCTTGAAGCTGGAACTGAAGCCGACGTGATGCAGCAATCCCTTGTCGTCATACAAACCCAGCAGCAGAGAGCCGACAACTTTTCCTTCTGATGCGTAACGAAATCCACCGACCACGCAATCGGCCGTGCGCAGACGCTTCACCTTGACCATGCCATGACGATTGCCGCTTTGATACGGCATGTCTGTGCGCTTGGCAATCACGCCGTCGAGATCGACGCCTGCGCCGGCTAACCAGTCTTTGGCAATTCCCAAATCAGAAGTGCAGGGCGACAACTCGATAGATTTGTTTTTCGCAAAGTACTTCTTCTCAAAGGCGTCGAGTTTTCTTCTTCTCACCGGTAATAACTCGTCGACGACAGCCTTGCCGCGATCATCGACCAGCAGATCGAACACGATCAACTTCGCCGGAGTTTCTTCTGAGAGCTTCTTGACTCGACTGGCGGCCGGATGAATTCGCATCAGGAGATCGTCGAAAGAGAACCGGCCCTTGATCGGCACCACGATTTCGCCGTCGAGCACGAACTGCTTTGGCTTAAGTTTTACTAAGGCCTCGGCGACTTCGGGAAAGTAGCGCGCCAGCGGCTGTCCACTCTTGGATTGCAAATCGATTTTGTCACCATCACGAAACGCGACGCAGCGAAAGCCGTCCCACTTTGGCTCGTACTGCCAGACGTCCCCGACGGGCAGCTTTTCGACGGACTTGGCCTCCATCGGCAGGTACGGTTGTTTCAAGGAAAGAGCCATAGCTAACTCAATCAGCGGCGTGAACAGTTACCAAGCTGCGGAGCAGCGATCAGAGTTAAGCCCAAGGTGAGGCTTTGCGAACCTTGGGTACGAACCATCTAAAGTGATCGAGCCCCGAAGGGGCGACCACGATGACGGGTAAGGCAACACGACTTTTATGCTCTGTCGCCGCTACGCGGCCCTCCACACCTAACTGACCATTACCCAAGGCTCGCAAAGGCAATAATATAGTTGACGAATCACCGTTTGCATTTTAAGCGGGTGCCGCTTGCATTGCAGCAGACCTCAAGATCTTAACTCTGAAAGTCCGCGGAGCGGACGCCAGCATAAAGCCTGGGGCGTGAGCCCCAGGATCGCGTTAGCCAGAGCGCTCAAAGCCCGCGAAGCCGGGCGGCATCCGAATCGATTCGACGAATGTTAAGCGCTACAGCTATCACCCGCTTCGCGGGTTCATTTAACATTTTGGTACTTGACCCGGGGCTCACGCCCCAGGCTTTATGCTGACGTCCGCTTCGCGGACTGAAAACACGATGATTCGTCAAGATAGTCATTACCCTCGCAAAGCCTCACGTTGGGCTTAACTCTGATCGCTGCTCCGCAGCTGGTCTCCGCTGGGCTACGACCACTGCTTACTGCTCGCAGTCCCCAAAAAGAATCCGCGGCCTTTTCAGGTTACGACGACTTTTTTGTGCAAAGCTCTTAACACTATCTGGAAGAGCCGGGCAATTTTATCTCCACCACCTTCTGATGGACCACCTGAAATGGCGCGGGACTTCTCTCCCCTCTCTTAAGCCTGAAAAATTCCTGGATCTCTTCAACCACATGCCCCGGCACACCCGGGCAACGGTATTGCGTCGTCACCGACTCGCTGGGACCGTCAGAAAAGAAACGCATCGACTTCTTGATTTCGATGCAGGAAAAGTCTCTGTCCCCAATCGTCTTCTTCACCCGCACGGAGGTAACTCGCCAATCCTCGCCATTAAGTTCCTTCCGCAAAACTATTGATGGGTGACTCGCCAGAGACCATTCCCTGGTGACGTGGACGCCGCCCGGAATCTCACGGACTGCCGTTAGAGTCAGAAGAGCAGCGAGCTTGAAACCATCGATTTCGAAATCGGTCGCCTTTGGTTCGACAACTCCCTTTGGTTCGATAACTCGACGCGCCGCCGCATCCAGTCCTTCCTGGTCCTTCACCAGGAACTCTGTGATCACTGGTTTGCTCTTCACCACTTGAGTGATTTCGAAAAGCTTATCAGCCTCAGTGACTTTGAATACCAGGTCGGGCTGTTCTTTTCCGAGCGGCTTTCCCGCAGCGTCGCGTTCGACAATGTACCTGAGGGTGACTTCGGTACCAGCGCCCCACCCGCGCCAGGGGTTCTTTTGCAACCCGGTGATAAGCGTGACCAACTCGCTCGTGTATTCGGCGTCAGCTGCCGGAACACTCGGAGTCTGTGCCGCGCACCAACTCGCTGAAAACAGCAAAACCAAAACAACCAATGCCTTCATCTGAACTTTTCCTGCTCGCAATCCTGTTTCACTCCATGTTTGTAGCGCAGGTTGTCCAACCTGCGCATCTGTGTATCAGAAGCCCGCCCGTAGACAAGGACTCCAATTGCCGGACATGCCCTCCCTCACACACGGGCTTCTGACACTCGCTATTTCAAATACGGTTTCAAATCGAACCGTTTTCGGTTATCCGTCAGCGGCTTCCACAGGTCACCCAACTTCTCAAATCGCTTTCGCACGTTGTCGATCCGGAAGTCTTCGATCTTGATTCCCTTCTCGACCTCTTTCCAGGTAACCGGGGTGGAAACACTGGCCCGGGGCGTCGGCCTGATTGAATAGATTGAAGCCAGTGTCCGCCCCCAGGCGTTCTGATTGTAGTCGACCAACACACGGCCTTTGGGTCGCTTGGCCACTTTGTAGATTGCCGTGATCAATTCCGGATTAGCTGACGCCAGCACGTGCGCAATCTCCTTGGCGATGGTCCAAACCTGTTTCTGCGTCGGACCTCGCGTGATGGGCACGTAGACATGAATTCCTTTCGAGCCAGTGGTTTTGGCGTAGGAATGCATCCCTAACGAATCCAGGGCGTCGCGCACCACCAGCGCGGTTTCGAGCACCTGGGCAAAACCGGCGCCGGGGACCGGATCCAAATCGAAATGAAGATAGTCAGGCCGATCGACGTCGTCGCATCGCGCATACCATTGATTTAGATCGATGCAACCGAGATTGATCACCCATAGCAAGGCCGGCAAATCCTGAATGATCGGAAAGTCGATCACATTTCCCGAGCCATGATGAATTGAACACAACTCGATCCATGGTGGCCGCGGGGACGGCGCGCGTTTCATGAAAAAGAATTCCCCGGCGGCGCCGTTCGGATAACGCTTCATCACCATCGCGCGGTCTTTCAGGTGCGGCAGCAGCAGAGGGCAAACGTCCGCATAATATTGGATCAAGTCGCGTTTGGTGATTTTCAGTTCGGGCCAGAACAGTTTGTTCAGGTTGGTGAGTCTTACGTCTCTGCCGGAAATTTTGAGCTCTACCTGCTCGACCTTCTTGGGAATCTCGATCCGGCGGCGGGTGGTCTTTGCCTGACCAGCAGCGCGCGTGTGTTTCGCCGGATGATAATCGCGGGTGGCTTTGGGCATTGGGTCCTTGATGATTCCGACGGGCAGTTTAGCGTAAAATGGCTCGTGCCCGAACTGTCATGGAGTCAGTTTTCCCCTTAACACGCTGTTTCATTCATGGTACACTGGCCGCCCTCTTATGAAAGCGCTTGAATCTTTCCATCCTGCGGTCCGCGAATGGTTCCTGAAGCACTTCCCTGCTCCGACCGAGCCGCAGGCCCAGGCCTGGCCGGCAATCAAAGAGGGCAAGCACACGCTGATTGCGGCGCCCACCGGATCGGGCAAGACGCTGGCAGCCTTTCTCTCTGCGATCGATGATCTGGTTTGGAAAGCGACCGCGGGCGAACTCGGCGACGAAACGCACGTTGTTTACGTTTCACCGCTGAAGGCTCTCAGCAATGATATTCAAATAAATTTGCAGCAGCCGTTAAGCGGGATTCAACAAATCCTGGAAGCGAGCGGCATCAGCAGCACGGAAATTCGCACCCTGGTGCGCACCGGCGACACTCCCGCGAAGGACCGTGCGGCCATGACGAAAAGGCCGCCCCACATTATCGTGACCACGCCCGAGTCGCTCTACATCCTTCTCACCAGCGAAAGCGGAAGAAGGATGCTAAGCACTACGCGTACGCTCATCGTCGATGAGATCCATGCGATAGTGGATGATAAGCGCGGATCGCATCTGTCTTTGTCAGTTGAAAGGCTTGAGGCACTGGTGCGGTACGCAGGCCTCCGGCCTGCTGCTGGCGAATCAGAAGCAGGCCAGCGGCCTGTGTCGCCACTGGTCCGCGTCGGCTTGTCGGCCACGCAGAAACCAATCGAAGAGGTGGCGCGGTTTCTGGTCGGCACAAACAACATCGGCCCGGATGGCTCGCCGCTTTGCACAATTATCGATACCGGCCACACGCGCAGACTCGACCTCGCCATCGAAGTCCCGAGCTCGCCGCTCGAGTCCCTCATGTCGAATGAAGTTTGGGAAGAAATCTACGACCGGATCACCGCTCTGATTCGCGAGCATAAGACGACCCTCGTTTTTGTGAATACGCGACGCATGGCCGAAAGAGCGGCGCGCCATTTGGGTGAACGGATCGGCGACGAGAACGTCACCGCGCATCACGGCAGCCTCGCGCGCGAATTGAGATTAGCAGCGGAACAGCGACTAAAGTCCGGCGAGCTCAGCGCGCTGGTGGCCACGGCTTCACTCGAATTGGGTATTGATATTGGCGCCGTTGACCTGGTGATTCAAATCGGATCGACGCGGGCAATTTCCACTTTGCTGCAACGCATCGGCAGGTCAAACCACACCGTCAGTGGCTTTCCGAAGGGGCGCGTTTTTCCCTTGACGCGCGACGAACTGGTCGAGTGCGCCGCGCTAATCGACGCAGTGCGGCGCGGCGAATTGGATCGGCTGACGATTCCCGAACAGCCGCTAGACATCCTGGCACAGCAAATTGTCGCGGCCGTCGCGCCGGAAGAATGGACCGAAGATGCTTTATTTGAAATGGTCCGCGGCGCCTATCCGTTCCGAAATCTTTCCCGCGACAAATTCGACGAAGTCATTCGGATGTTGTCAGAAGGCTTCACCACTCGTCGCGGCCGGCGCGGTACTTACCTGCATCATGATGCCGTCAATGGACGCGTGCGCGGGCGGCGCGGCGCGCGCCTGACAGCGATCACCAACGGCGGCGCCATTCCTGATACCGGCGACTATCGAGTCATTCTCGAACCGTCTGAGACTTTCGTGGGAACCCTCAACGAAGACTTCGCGATTGAAAGCCTGGCCGGAGACATCTTTCAACTGGGCAACAACTCTTACGAGATCAGACGGGTCGGCACGGGAGAGGTGCGCGTGCTGGATGCGCACGGGCAGCCGCCTTCGATTCCTTTCTGGCTGGGCGAAGCACCGGGACGTTCGGCGGAATTGTCGCAATCGGTTTCGCGGCTGCGACACGAAATCGCTGAGAAGCTCGACGAAAGTGGCACAGACTTAAGTCTGTGTTCGCCTGAGAGCGAGACTCCCCGGTCAGAAACGGCAGAAACGAAAATCACAGACTTAAGTCTGTGCCACTCGAGTGCGCTCGAGTTTCTCACGAATGAAGTGGGCCTGACTCAGCCCGCGGCGCAGCAAATTGTTGAGTATCTGGCGATGACCAAGCTGGCGCTGGGCGTGATGCCGACGCAGCAAGAGATCGTGGCCGAACGGTTTTTTGATGAGAACGGCAGCACGCACGTCGTGATTCATGCGCCCTTTGGCAGTCGCTTGAATCGCGCCTGGGGACTCGCCCTGCGAAAGCGTTTTTGTCGCACTTTCAATTTCGAGTTGCAGGCAGCGGCCACCGAAGATTCAATTGTCCTCTCGCTCGGGCCGACGCACAGTTTCCCGCTCGACACGATCTTCGGCTATCTGAATTCGAAGAGTGTCTGTGACGTGCTGACGCAGGCCCTGCTCGATGCTCCCATGTTCAATATTCGCTGGCGATGGAATGCAACGCGGGCGCTGGCGATTCCACGCTGGCGCAGCGGCGGCAAGGTTCCCCCACAACTACAACGCATGGCCGCCGAAGATTTGCTCGCCCTGGTCTTTCCCGACCAACTCGCTTGCGGAGAAAACCTCACCGGCCCAATCGAAGTTCCCGCACATCCGCTGGTGGAACAGACTGTTCGCGACTGTCTCGAAGAAGCAATGGACCTTCGCGGCCTGGAGGATTTGCTGCAATCGATCGAGCGCGGCGAGCGCCGTTTGATTGCCCGCGAAATGACTGAGCCTTCGCCGCTCGCTCAGGAGATTCTGACCGCTAAACCTTACGCGTTCCTCGACGATGCGCCGGCCGAAGAACGTCGCACTCTGGCAGTGATGAATCGCCGTTTCCTCGATGCGGAAACTGCCGCGGATTTAGGCAAGCTTGATCAGGCGGCCATCGATCGCGTGCGTGAAGAGGCGTGGCCCCAGGCCGAGAATGCCGACGAACTGCATGACGCGCTGATGCAGCTTGGATTCATTACAACTGCAGAGGGACAGCGGAATGATTGGCAGGGATTGTTTGATGAGTTAGTTAACGACAAGCGCGCGACGGTCGCGCAGACTGGCAACTCGCGCAATGTCTGGGCGGCCGCGGAACGTTTGAATCAATTTCGAGCAATTCACCCGGATGCTTCCCTTAATCCGCAGATCGTTCCGCCCGCGAACTATGCGAACGAAGAGTGGATCTCGGCAGACGCGTTAGTTGAGGTCGTGCGTGGACGTCTCGAAGGGCTTGGGCCAGTCACGGTGCTCGCGCTGGCGGAATCATTTTCTCTGCCGGCCAATCAGATTGAAATTGCGCTGGCAAAATTGGAAGGCGAAGGCTTTGCGATGCAGGGACAGTTCACGCCCAACGGTACGCAGGCGTCCTCGCCTGCTGCGACCGGGGACGGTCGCGTACCGGAGTGGTGCTCGCGCCGCCTGCTCGCGCGAATTCATCGCTACACTCTTAATCGTTTGCGCAAAGAGATCGAGCCGGTGTCAGCTGCCGACTTTATGCGCTTTCTGTTTGTCTGGCAGAAGATTGCACCCGATCACCGGGTCGAAGGCCCGCAAAGTGTGGCCGCCGTTCTGGATCAGCTCGAAGGCTTTGAAGCACCCGCCGGTTCGTGGGAATCAGAAATCCTTCCGGCCCGGGTCGGCGATTACGATCCAGCCTGGCTCGATGCGCTCTGCCTGTCCGGTAAACTGACCTGGTTGCGTTTGTCGCCGCCTCGCCTCGCACCGGAAAAAACCAGCAACTCGGCGCCGGTGCGCAGCACGCCGATCGTGCTTCTGAATCGCAAGAATATTCAGATATGGAATCGCGCCTACCCGCTGCCCACCGAAACGAACGGGTCCCAGCTCGGCACTAATACTGCAATCGTCTACGACTACCTGAAAGAGCATGGGGCATCCTTCTTCAATGACATCGTCACCGGCACCGACCTGCTCGCCAGCATGGTGGAAGAAGGACTGGGAGAACTGGTCTTCCGTGGCCTGGTAACCGCTGATAGTTTCACTGGTTTGCGTGCGTTGATAACTCCATTGAGTAAGACTACTCACCGCCAGGTCGAAATGCGTCGCCGCCGGAAAAAACAGGTTTACAGCATGGATGATGCCGGGCGTTGGGTTCGTTTGCGTCGCGAATCGTCGACAAATGCTCCGCTCAACGGGAATCTGCCCGTCGATCGAGAGAGCATTGAAGCAGTGGCGCAAAGACTGCTCACGCGTTACGGAGTGATTTTCCGTAAACTGCTCGACCGCGAATCGATCTCGATTCCGTGGCGCGATCTGCTGCGCGTGTTGCGCCGGCTGGAAGCTCGCGGAGAGGTGCGCGGCGGACGCTTCGTCGGCGGATTCTCAGGTGAACAATTTGCAACCGCCGAAGCGGTACAACTGCTGCGATCGATTCGGCGTGCGGCGACGGACGGTTCGTTGATTTCAGTCAGTGCGGCCGATCCGCTCAACCTCCTGGGTATCGTTACGCCAGGCGGCCGGCTGTCCCCTGCGGCTTCCAACCGCGTGCTCTATCGTGACGGCGTCCCCATTGCAATCCTGGAAGCGAAGGAATTGCGTTTCCTGATCGAGATGACCGCCGCCGAACAATGGCAGGCGCGAAATGCTTTGCTCCGGCGTCAGGTGCCACCAAAGGTGCGCGCCTATCTCAACCAATCCGGACGCACGGTTTCTCCTCCACAATCAGTCTCGTCGCTTACGCACTGAAGCATGTGACACGCGCATCTTGCGCGTGATTCACGGGCGGGACGCCCGTGCCACGTTTCTCACGCTGCCTGCGAAAGACTTCGCAAGACTGGAATTCGCGTTGGGACGCTCAGACAAACGTCTTCGCGCGAGATTACGCCGACGAGGCGACCGGCATGATTCACCACCGGCACGCGGTGAATGTCATGTTCCTCCATGGCCAGGACCGCGCTCACAAGATCATCATCATCGCGGCATGCAAACACCGCACTTGTCATCACTTCGTACACGCTGGTCCGGTTAGGATCACGCGACTCACCCATCACTTTAAGCGCGAGATCGCGAGCCGAAATTACCCCAATCAGTTCTCGTCTCCCTTCATCTGTGACCACCGGGATCGAGCCAACGTGCTCGCGCCTCATCAGGCGGGCGGCCTGACCCGCATTGTCGTCGGGCAAACAAAAGACGGGATTTTCGGTAATGGCTTCATGACACTTCATGGGTTTCTCCACCTCTCTCCAAAGAGAACGTTCCGCATTTCTCAGTCGCGCACGTACTAAAACCAATCAGCCTATCGTCAACCTGGTATGTCCTTAGTCCTTAATCTGATTTATAAGCGTGCGCTGCTTTTTGATTCGCACTTCGTTTGGCAATTGCCGCGCCAAATCAAAACTGGCATCCGACTCGCCAGATAGCCTTAGATCCAGATAGAAGAAAAACGATGCCCGGACGCGACAACTAAGATCAGGCCTCGCTCCGAGCCCTTCGGCGGGATATAATCCCATTCATGAAACGCTCGGGAATCGCGGACCTTCCGCTTCACGGCGGACGCGTCCCGGAATGGCTGTCGCAACGAATGGCCATTCTGGGCACGGCGATTACTGAAGCAATCATCCACGACTACGGGACTTCCGCATTTCTCTCACGCATCAGCGATCCATTCTGGTTTCAGGCTTTCGGCGCAGTCATGGGGATGGATTGGCATTCTTCCGGGATCACTACTTCGGTGATGGGAGCTTTGAAGCGCGGGCTCGCGAGCCGCGCTGATGAATTGGGTTTGTACGTCTGCGGCGGTCGCGGCAGATTTTCGCGGAACACCCCGGGCGAGTTGCGAGCGCTCTCTGAGCGGCGGGGTTTTGACGGCGAGGCGCTGGTACGCACCAGCCGCCTGACCGCGCGAATCGACAACAATGCGATAGCTGACGGCTTTCAAATTTACCTTCACAGTTTTCTGGTCGCGACAGACGGAGAGTGGGCCGTTGTTCAGCAGGGATTAAACGACCGGACCGGCATGGCCCGACGCTATCACTGGCACTCAGCCTCGGTGAAAGATTTTGTGGCCGAGCCACACACTGGCATCGTCGGCAATCATCAGGGAACGATCATGAATCTCGTCGACGTGAAAGCTAAAGGCGCGCAAGACGCAATGCTGGCAATCGCTCGCGAACGTCCCGAGAAGATTCTGCGCGCCGCCGCCGGAAGTACGGAGTTATTGCCTGAGGCTTCGGACATGACGCCCAACGCCGGACGGTATTTGCGCCTGCCCCCTCGTCACCAGGTCTGTGCCGCGGACATCGATTTGAAAAGGCTGGGCGCGGTGCTCGCCCTTGCTTACGAACGAGATCTTCATAACTTTGCCGAATTACTTCTGCTTGAGAAACTTGGCCCGCGCACCTTGCAATCGTTGGCCCTGGTAGCTGAAGTCATTCACGGCGCGCCCACTCGGTTCGACGATCCGGCCCGATTTTCGTTCGCGCATGGCGGGAAAGACGGCCACCCATTTCCGGTCCCTCTAAAAACCTATGATGAATCGCTCAACTTTTTGCGCGCCTCACTTGACCGCGCCAGGGGAGTCAGTAGCGACCGGGTCAACTTTGGAAAAGAAAAGCTCGAAGCCCTGCGTCGCCTCGAACGTTTTGCGCGATCAATCGAGACTCGTTTTCAACCGGAAGTGAATTTCGAAGCCATCATCGCGCACGAGCACGCTATCTCGCCCGCGCTCAACGGACGAACTGTGTTCGACGACAAACCACGCGGCCGGTTCTTTGTCGGTAAAGGCGGTCACCAGCAAAGGCTTTTTTGAGCCTTGTCGTTTTCGGAGTCTAACATCGCGGCGCAACCCCGGTCTGTCGGGGAAGAGAGATTTCTCTGTGTAAACTCGGTGACCCTCTGTGTCTCTGTGGTGAGATTGCCTCAGGAAAACATTCACCACAGAGGCACTGAGATCTCACAGAGGTCCACAGAGACCTTGGTCAACTGCTCCAGCCAAAGGACGATTCACAGCTTCAAAATGATCAAATTAGCTCAATACGATCAATGTCTTCTAATTGAGTAAACCTCGAACCTCAACTAAACTCTGCTCGCGATTCCAAACTCAACTCGCGTGGTTAAAACATGAGCGGCTTCTATTTTTCTTTTGGTTTGACCGTGGTCGGGATGGTTCTCTATCACCTTTCGCAAAAGTCCGTTCCCGAGGGCATGAATCCATTTCTGGTGATCATCCTCGCGTACGCGATTGGAATTGCGCTGTGTGTGGTCTGCGCTATTGCCTACCCCGGAAAGAAAAACCTGATCGAATCGGTGAGACTATCGAACTGGGCAGTCTTTACCCTGGGCGCGGCCGCAGCCCTGATTGAATTGGGCTTCCTTTTGGCCTATCGAGCCGGATGGAAAATCAGCATGGCGGCCGTGGCGACCAACGCCGCTGCGGCCATCGCCCTCATTCCGATCGGCATACTGGTTTTCAAAGATCATTTGTCATGGCGAAACGTCGTCGGACTTGTATTCTGCATTTTCGGATTAGCAATGGTCATGCGAGATTAGCTGACGGTTTCAGACTGGAGCGCAACCGTCTCGGTTGCCAGGGCTATGCAAGCGAGGACGCTTGCGCTCCAGTCGGCAATTCTCTTCTTGAAACAAAGACCAAATCCGGTGCGTAACCTAACAAAATTCAAAATGAGTAATTGATCGGGAGATTAGACGTGACCACCAACAGACGAACCTTTTTGAAATTATCGGCAATGGCCGGCGGCAGCATGGGCCTGGGATTGTTGCCCGGGGCCTCGGCCCTGGCCGAATCCACCGGCTTGATCGCGCGCGCACCAAAGCCTCTGAACATTCTGATTCTCGGCGGCACCGGCTTCACCGGACCGTTCCAGGTGAAGTATGCCCTCAGTCGCGGCCACAAAGTGACGGTGTTCAATCGCGGCCGCACACATCCAGGAGAGTTACCAAAGGAAGCCGAACAGCTAATCGGTGATCGCAATGGCCAGCTCGATGCGCTCAAGGGTCGAAAGTGGGACGTCTGCATTGATATTCCCACCACCCTCCCGGTTTGGGTTCGCGACGCCGCGCAGATTTTGAAAGGCAACGTCGACCGTTATGTCTTCATTTCGACCATCTCCGTTTTTTCTGATAACAGCCAGCCCGGAATGGATGAGAGCGGGCCGCTGGCCAAGTATGAAGGCGCCGACGCAATGGCCGAGACGCAGGCAACTCTGCGCGCGAATCTTGCACTCTACGGACCGCTTAAGGTGGAGTCGGAAAAAGAAGCCGAGAAACAGTTTCCGAACAAGGCCCTGATCATCCGGCCGGGTTTGATCGTGGGCCCCGGCGATGAATCGGACCGCTTTAACTACTGGCCGGTGCGCATTGACCGCGGGGGCGAAGTGATGGCGCCCGGCACGCCGAATGACCCGGTTCAATTCATTGACGCTCGCGACCTGGCCGAATGGACGGTTCGCATGGCCGAACAAGGAACCACCGGCATCTTTAACGCGACGGGTCCTGATTACAAATTGACGATCGGGAAAATGCTCGAGGACATTAAAGCGGGCATCAAGTCGAACGCGAAATTCACCTGGGTCAGCGCGGAGTTTTTGGCAACTCAAAAGGTTCGCGGCTGGTCGGATATGCCGGTGTGGGTCGCCCCACGTCCGCAGAATCTGGGATTCTCGCAGATCAGCATTAAGAAGGCGCTGAGCAAAGGATTGACATTTCGTCCAGTGGGCAATACCGCCCAGGCCACGCTCGAGTGGTTCAAGAAACAACCCGCCGAACGACAAGCGAAAATGAAGGCGGGACTTTCTGCTGAAAGAGAGGCAGAGGTCCTCGCCGCCTGGCACGCCACACAGAAGTCGTAGAGTGTTTCGAGTTCCGCCTTCATGCGGCCGCGTAAACGCGGAACTCCGAACCTGCAGCCTTGATAAGAAAGAAAAGGCGGATCCATTCGGATCCGCCTTCTTAATTTCGCCACAACTAAGTTTAAGAATTATCTTCGTGGCGTCCTGGCGCCGGCAATGTTTGAATAGCCGGAGTTACCGGTTCCGTTAAAGGCCCGCACCCGGTAGCGATACCTGGTATTTGCCGATAACCCGGTATCTGGGAAAGTAGTGACATTCGCGCCGACTTGTGCGATCTGGGCAAAGTTTGTGCAGCCATTGCCCTGGCAGCGCTCAATCTTAAAGCCACTCTCGTTGTTTGAATTATCCGTCCAGGCCAAATTGATTTGACTCGCTGAAACCGCGTTGGCAGTCAGGTTGGTCGGTGCTGCTGGCGTTGGTGTCGGAGTTGGTGTAGGTGTAGGCGTCGGAGTTGGTGTCGGTGTCGCGGTTGGCGTGGGTGTCGGCGTCGGAGTTGGCGAACCGCCGCATCCCGGGAACTTGAACGAACCGATTCGCGTGCGCCAATTGAACTGACTGGTTGTCGGATAGTATTCAGTCGTGTACCAGAAAGTGCAGTCATCCACCGGATCTACGGTTAAATCGCTGTAGTCTCCCCAGCGATTGCTGGTTCCAACCTGACTACCAGTACCGGCGAACAGTGTGGCCTCGCCCTGGCCCAGCGTGTTGACCGGATCGGTTGACAGACGGCCGGCGTAGCGAATCTGCGGAAAGATCGTGCTGCTCGAAGCGCTGTATCCGATCGCGAGGTTTCCCTGCTGGTCCATCGCCGCGCTTCCCATCCAGCGCCAGGTCGAATCAGGTTGGTAAGTGCTCTGCTGGAAAACCGAGACCGGCCCAGCGGTCACGTTACGCAACTCAAACCAGCGAATGCCCGCGACTGATCCTGAACTCACCGAATAATTTCCTACGACCGATTCGTGCGTTCCGAAATTGCGGTAGGCCAGTCTGAACATCAACCGATCCCCAATGCCATCCAGCCGTGACGTCGTGCCGGATTGCGGCACGCACGATCGGGTGGTGGGACACAACGCCGTAAATCCCGCAGCGGCCGGGCTGGCAAACAACGTGAACGTCGAGTTCGCCGGCGTCACAAAATCAACATGGAAGTGGAAAGTCCGATACGAGCCTCCGCCCGGAAATTCCACGAAAGTCGCGGGCGCTCCCAGGGGCGGCAATATCGAGCCGTCAAGATCCGCCGGCAGGTAAACTTCTTCACCTGAACCGCCGGTGATACCGGTGGTGATGAACGTCGCGGGCAACCCGAGCAACATCTTTGTTCGATCGAAGGCGAAGGGTTGCGGGCCGAGAAAAGCAGTTCCGGATGAATTGAAGACGTTCATGCTCATGTAGTAAGCATCCGGCCAAACACTCAGGTGAGGGTAATCAAAAAAGTTTGATCCCAAATGAAAGTCATAGCGAAAGTACGAGCCAGTCGCGTCACCGGTGGTTGATACGGCCACGCACTCATCGGTCGGCACGCTGGTGCCGGCGAACTGGCTGATGATCCAACGACCAGCAAGCTGATCGTAAAGGACAACCGGATCGCCATTGCCGTTGGTCTCGCAGACTCCGCCAAAACCCTGCCAAACCGTCTGAATGCCGGCCGGGCCAAGCAAAGAGGTTCCGGTGGCTTTATCAAACACCTGATAACCTTCGTTGGCGATCTGGACGTATTGGGTCGCTCCTACTTCGCCGTTTGTGTCCGGCGGCGCGCAGTTACAAGCGACCCCTGGGAATGGAATGCCGTCAAAATTGTTGAGCGTGCCGGGCATATTCAACGAAGGCGCAGCCGCTCCGCTGGTCTGTACGACGGGATCGTCTACGTCCTTGTGTTTGGTGTGTGGAACCTTGGGGTTCTTATTGGCCTCGCGTTCGCCCTTCTTCGCCAGGGGCAACTGTTTCATGTCGCGCAGGTTCTCGGAAGTGTCGTTACGCACCGACGTACCGACGGTAACATTTGATTGGCCCTGAACCACGTTGGGCGTTGGAGTCACCGCCGCACGTCCGCGCCGGGCTTCGATGATTTGCGGAAGGACCAGAATAGCGATCAGCACAAGCGTTGCCGACAGTGCGACAAGCAATTTCGCGACTTTCATCTTTTAGGTCTCCTTCTAGGTTTTCAAGGACTGCTGGGCTTGCCGTGACGAAAGAACTCGCCCGCATGCGGTGGGGGAAGAGCTAAAGCAGTCCGTAATTTCTGGTTACGGGCAAGAGCCAAATAATTCGCAACAGAAACTATCACACGCAGTAGTAGGTGACAAGGAATTTTTGTCCGAATTTTCGGCGCGTTATTCAATAATTCTTGCGTTCAGCCAAATCCGAGTTAATCTGCTCCAGAATGCCTGAACTTCCGGATATCACCGTCTACCTGGAAGCGCTCGAGCGCCGGATCAGCGGACACAAACTGGAAAAGGTTCAGATCACCTCGCCGTTTCTGCTGCGGACCGCGACGCCACCGATCGCGAGTGTTGAAGGCAGGAAAGTCTCGGACCTGCGGCGGCTCGGCAAACGAATCTGCATCGGCTTCGAAGATGAATTATGGCTGGTTATTCATCTGATGATCGCCGGGCGGCTTCATTGGCAGGTGGAAGCTCGAAAGTCCTTGAGCGGACGCAGTTCATCAAAATTCAAGGCGCAGCTTGCGCTATTTCACTTCGATAATGGGACTCTGTCTTTGACTGAAGCCGGAACTCAACGGCGCGCCTCGCTGCATTTGGTCCAGGGTGAAGCGGGTCTCAATTCGCTCGATCGCGGCGGCGTCGAATTATTCACGAGTAAGAAGCGCGACCATAAAGGAGGGCCCGGCAAGTTCATTGATCTCGCCAGATTCACTCGTATCCTTAAGTCCGAGAATCACACCTTAAAGCGCTCGCTAACTGACCCGCGGCTGTTCAGCGGTATCGGCAACGCCTATTCAGACGAAATCCTCTGGCACGCTCAACTGTCTCCGGTGAAGCTGACGCAAAAGCTCACCGATGAAGAAATAGCTCGATTGCATGCGGCGACACGCGACACTTTGATTGAATGGGTCGAGCGTCTGCGGGCGGAAGCGGGCGAAGGCTTTCCGGAAAAAGTCACTGCGTTTCGCACAGACATGGCGACCCACGGTCGCTACAAAGAGCCTTGCCCCCGTTGCGGCACATCGATTCAGCGCATTCGCTACGCGGCCAACGAAACAAACTACTGCCCTACTTGCCAGACTGGCGGCAAACTACTTGCAGACCGGGCGCTGTCGCGACTCCTTCGTGAAGACTGGCCAAAGACTGTGGAAGAACTTGGTTGAGTCGAGGTCCCGATTGGCGATAGTCGCTAAATCGCAGGAGTTATGTCTTCACTGCGAAGCAGAGTTACTGGCTCTGCCACTTTGATGCGCGGCAAGGATTTTGACTGGGGCCCCAGATGCGTCAATCGAAGCGCGCTACTTGTCCAATGGCTCTGCCACTCCGATGCGCGGCAAGGCTTTTGACTGGGGCCCCAGATACGTCAATCGAAGCGCGCTACTTGTCCAATGGCTCTGCCACTCCGATGCGCGGCAAGGCTTTTGACTGGGAGCCCCAGATACGTCAATCGAAGCGCGCTACTT